>Ga0209674_100026_pt1 | contig 490631 bp, 382 predicted proteins | sample AraplaCvi_mMS_r2_FD_184279 | JGI IMG/M metagenome (GOLD analysis project Ga0209674, IMG submission 184279) | Arabidopsis root microbial communities from North Carolina, USA - plate scrape CL_Cvi_mMS_r2 (SPAdes) (version 2) | ecosystem: Host-associated > Plants > Roots > Endosphere | place: USA... | reverse complement strand
GCGACCACGCATCACCAAGACGGAAACGCTGGCCCGCTTCCACGCCCACGGCGTAGCCGCTGCCCTTGTCGTCATTCTTGAGCACCTGCGCGGCGGACGTGGAGTACAGGTCGCTGTCGAAGCGCGTCCAGCGCCATTGGCCGTCGACGTAGAAGCCGCCGTTGCCATACCAAGTGAGCGTGGCGTTGATGCCATAGCTGTGAGTCTTGATGCGCCCCGCGCCATACACCGACGCGACGTTCGACTGGTAACGGCCGGCCTGCAGGGCCGCACCCGCCACCAGCGCACCGTCTGAGGCATCGCCCAGCCTGGCGTCGATGCCGGCTTCCGTTTTCCAGGTGGAGATGTCGTAGTCGGCACCGCTGGTGGTGACCTCCGGTTTGTACGTCTGGCCGGCGCCTTGCACGCGCATCCATACGCCATCGCCGGGCGTCATGCTATCGGTGGCGGGCGTACTGCCTGCCCAGGTGCGATCGCTGACGCGCTCATACAGCGAGTCGAGCGTGTTGATCTGCCGCAGCACGCCGGCGTATGCCTCGTACAACGGTACGCCAGGCTGGTACAACGGTGTGGTGACCGGCGGCGTGCCCGGCGTGGTCGGCGGATCCAGCAGTGCAGAACGCAGATACCAGTCGCCGTCGGTCGGCGTGCTCGTGCCGCCTTGATAGAGGCGATAAGCGTAAGCGCCCGCCACCACCGCCTGCTGTCCCTGGAACACGTAGTTGCCGGCCAGCGAGAACGTACCGTTCGATGCACCTTGCACGTCGATCAGCTTGATGCCTTGCGTCGTCGGCGCGCCGGTGCCGCCCACGTTGGTGACGTGCACCACGCTGCTGCCCGACGTGCTGCCGTTGACGATCAGTTGATCCGTGGCGGAGCTGTCGCCGCCCAGCACGGTGTTGAAATTCAGCGTGCCGCCCTGGCCGACGTAATCGCCCTGCACGGTTAGCGTAGTGCCGGGCGTGCTGCCGAAATGCACCGTGCCCGCATGCGTCAGCGATGCCACGTTCTGCGCAAAGCCGCCAAGATCCAAGGTGCTGTTCGCCGCCACGGCAACGGCGGACGAAGCACTGAAGGCATTCGCCACCGCCGCTTGCAACGTACCGGCGCTGACGGTGGTGGCGCCGCTGTATGTCGATGCCGCACCAAGCACCAGCGTGCCAGTACCGGTCTTTGCGAGGCTGCCAGTACCGCTTACGGCACTGCCCAGCGTCAACGTCGTTCCCGTATCCGTCTGGAAGCTGCCGCTGCCGGTGAGGCTTACCGCGCGATCAGTCTGGAAGCTCGCGGTGGTGTGCAGCGTGCCATCACCCAGCGTCAACGCACCGGCACTGTCACCGAGGTTCGTATCGCTCGATACCTGCAAGGTACCCGCCTGCACGGTGGTGCCACCTGCGTAGGTGTTGTTGCCGGTCAACACTAATGTGCCGAGATCGTCCTTCACCACGGTGCCGGCGCCGGCCAGCACGGCATCGATCGTCGCCGTCATGCTGGCGCCTGCCGCGGTGCCATCACCCACGCGAATGGTTGGCGTGTTGCCGGTGAGAACGAGCGTGCTGCCCGCGAGGTGATAACCATCCACTTCGAACTGCAGGCCCGATGCCTGCACCTGGCCGTTGATGTTGTCGATCGTCACCGTGCCCGGCGTGCCGGCGAACACCGCGAAGGCGCCATTCGTGTACGGCGCATTCAATGCACCATTCGCTTGGGTCCAGTTGTCGTTGTCGGCAAGGCGCCAGGTACCGGTGCCGCCGTCGACCACGCCGTTGCTTTCGTTGCCCGGACCGTCCCAGAAATTCAGCGTGAGGCCATTGCTGTTCACCAGGTTCACCTGGTGCGCGATGGACGTCTGCACGTAGAGATTCGTCGTGGGTGTCGTGCCGAGCACAAGGCCGTTGTCGGTGAGCGAACCGTCGTAGTTGAAGACGCGATACACGCCTGGCCCAAAGCTGCCGCCCGGCGTAGTGCTGACGTTGAGCGTGCCGGCCAGCGTGAGGCTGCCGTGCACCACCGTCAGGTCGTTGAACGAGCCACCCGGCGTGTTGGCTTGGCCGAATTGGTAGTTGAGCGCCGCGCCGCTGTTCAACGTCAGGTTGCCGTTGAGGGTGAGCGCACCCACCGCGCTGGTGTCGCCCGGATTCAATGCACCACCGCTGGCGACCACCACGTCACCGCCAAACGTGCCGTTGCCACCCAACGTCGCACCGCTTTGCACGGTGGTCAAACCCGTCGCGGCGGATTGATTGCCATCCACCAACAACGTGCCTGCCTGCACGGTGGTGGCGCCGCTGTACGTGTTGGCACCGGTCAACGTCAGCGTGCCGCTGCTGGTCTTGCTCAATGCACCGGTGCCACTGATCGTGCCGGACAAGGTGAGATTAGCTTGCGTGTCGAACGTGCCGCCGTTGGCGTTGAGCGTGATCGCGCGTGCTGACGTAAATGCCGCCGTGTTGCGCAACACGCCGCCATTAAAGGTCAACCCACCGGTTGCATCACCGAGATTGCCATCGTTGGCGACTTGCAGGACACCACCGTCGATTTCCGTGCCACCGGTATAGGAGTTCGCACCATTGAGCACCAAGGTTCCGAGATCGGTTTTCTGCACGCCACCCGTGCCGATCAGTGCGGCATTGATGGTGGCAGTCATGCCCGCGCTCGCGGCGGTGCCATCACCCACGCGAATGATGTTCGACGCACCGCTCAAGGTCAGCGCGTTGCCGGCGATGCTGTAACCATCCACCGCGAACTGCATGCCCGAGGTGGTGACGTTGCCCAGGCTGTTGTCGACCGTCACCGTGCCGGGCGTCGCTTCGAACACCGCGAAGGCGCCGTTGCTGTAAGGCGCATTCACTTGGCCGGTGCTGTCCGCCCAGTTGTCGTTGCCGGTGGCGTTCTGCCACGTGCCATTGCCGCCGTTGATCACGCCGTTGTCTTTCGGGCCGGCCGCGCCATCCCAGAAATTCAACGTAAGCCCGGTGCTGTTGACCAGGTTCACCTGGTTGGCGATCGAGGTCTGCACGTCATACGTGCCAGCCGGTGCAGCGCCGATGTTCAGGCCGTTGTTGGTGAGCGTGCCGGCATAGTTGAAGATGCGATACACGCCCGGCCCGAAGCTGCCGCCCGATGACGTGCTGACGTTGAGCGTGCCGCCCAGCGTAAGGTTGCCGTTGACGGTGGTGAGATCGTTGAGTGCACCGCCTGGTGTATTGGCCTGCCCGAATTGATAGTTGAGCGCCGCACCGCTGTTCAATGTCAGGTTGCCGTTGATGGTGAGCGCACCCACCGCGCCGGTGTCGCCGGGATTCAACGCACCGCCGCTGGCGACAACCACATCGCCACCGAGTGTGCCGTTGCCGCCGAGCGTCGCCCCGCTCTGCACGGTGGTAAGACCCGTCGCGCCGGATTGATCGCCGTCCACCAGCAAGATGCCCGCCTGCACGGTGGTGGCGCCGCTATACGTGTTGGCGCCGGTCAGCGTCGTCGTGCCGGGTCCCGATTGCGTCACGCTGCCGCTGCCGGAAATGACGCCACCGAACGTCACGGCGTCGGAGCGGTTGAACGCCAGCGCACCGTTGTCGAGCACATCGCCGGTGATCGAACCGCTGGTGCCGCCATTGCCCAGTTGCAAGGTGCCGAGCGTGATCGTCGTGCCGCCGCTGTACGTGTTGGCGCCGGTCAGCACCGTGGTGCCGGCGCCCGCCTGCACCACGCTGCCTCTGCCGGAGACAACGCCGCTGAACGTCACGTTGTCGGAGCGGCTGAATGCAAGCGCGCCATTGTCCACCACATCGCCGGTGATCGAGCCGCTGGTGCCGCCATTGCCCAGTTGCAGCGTGCCGGCGCTGATCGTGGTGCCGCCGCTATAGGTGTTGTTGCCGGTCAGCACCGTGCTGCCGCTACCTGCCTGCGTGACGCTGCCGCTACCGGAGATGGCGCCGCCGAACGTCGCGCTGTCGGAGCGGTTGAACACCAGCGCGCCGTTGTCCACCACGTCGCCGATGATCGAACCGCTGGCGCCGCCATTGCCCAGTTGCAGCGTGCCGGCACTGATCGTTGTGCCGCCGCTGTAGGTGTCGGCGCCGGTGAGCACCAGGGTGCCCAGATCCGTCTTCTGCACGCCGCCCGTACCGACCAGCACGGATGCGATCGTCGCCGTCATGCTCGCGCCGTCGCTGCTGCCATCGCCCACGCGGATGATGTTGGGCGTACCCATCAGCGTGATCGGATCGCCCGTGACGGTGTAACCATCGACGGCGAATTGCATGCCGCTGCTTCTCACCAGGCCAAGGCTGTTGTCCACCGTGACGGTGCCCGGCGTGGCGGTGAAGATGGCGAAGCCGCCATCCTGGTACGTGCCGTTCACGCTGCCGTCGATGGTCGCCCAGTTGGTATTGCCCGAAGCGTTCTGCCACAGACCGCTGCCGCCCTGCACGACGCCATCGTTCGGATTGCCCGGGCCATCCCATACGTTCACCTGCAACCCGGCCGTGTTCACCAGGTTCACCTCGTGGTTGATCGAGGTCTGCACGTAGAAGTTGGACGTGGGCACGCTGCCGACGGCCAGCCCGTTGTTGGTCAGCGTGCCGCCGTAGCTGATGATGCGATAGATGCCCGGATCGAACGTTGCGCCTGCCGTGGTCGTCACGTTGAGCGTGCCGCCCAGCGTGAGGTTGCCGCTCACCTTGGTCAGGTCGTTGTACGCACCGCCCACCACGTTGGCCTGGCCGAAGTTGTAGCTCAGCGTGGAGGTATTGCCGAGCGCCAGGTTGCCGTTGATGGTGAGCGTACCCGGTGCGCTGCCCACGTCGCCGGGGCTGAGCGTGCCGCCGTTGGCGACGGTCACGTTACCGCCGATCGTGCCGGTGCCGCCCAAGGTGCCGCCATTGGCCACCGAAGTTGCCGCAGTGGCCGTCGACTGGTTGCCGTCGATGATCAGCGTGCCGGCATTCACGGCGGTGGTGCCGGCGTAAGTATTGTTGCCGCTCAGCACCGTGACGCCGCTGCCTTGCTGCGTGACGCTGCCGGTGCCGGAAATCACGCCATTGAAGCTATACGTATCGGAACGGTCGAAGATCAGCGCACCGTTATCGGTAACGTTGCCGGTGATCGAACCGGCCGTGCCGCCATTGCCCAGTTGCAGCGTACCGGCTGCAATCGTGGTGCCGCCGGCATAGGTGTTGTCAGCCGCGAGCAGCAAGCTGCCGACGTCGGTCTTGGTAAGCGCGCCGGCGCCGCTTATCGCGCCAGTCAGCGTGAGATTGCCGGTGGTCTGGAACGTGCCGCCGCCCGCATTGAGCGTGGTGACGCGTGCGGACGTGAAACTCGCCGTGTTCTGCAGCGTGCCGCCATTGAATTCCAGCGGACCGCTTGCATTGCCCAGGTTGGCGTCGCTGGCTACGGACACCGTGCCACCATCGATCGACGTGCCGCCTGCGTACGTGTTGCTGCCGGTGAGCGCCAGCGTGCCGTTGCTGGTCTTGGTGAGCGCACCGGTGCCGCCGATCGCGCCGGACAGCGTGAGATTGGCTTGCGTGTCGAACGTGCCGCCGTTGGTGTTGAGCGTAACGGTGCGTGCGGACGTGATCGCCGCCGTGTTGCGCAGCGTGCCGCCATCGAGCGTCAAGCCACCGGTCGCATTACCGAGATTGCCATCGCTTGCGATTTGCAGGACACCGCCATCGATCGTCGTACCCCCGGTGTAGGTATTCGCGCCGTTGAGCACCAGCGTGCCGAGGTCGGTTTTCTGCACGCCGCCGGTGCCGGTCAACACCGCGTTGATGGTCGCCGTCATGCTGGCGCCCGCGCCGGTGCCGTCGCCCACGCGGATGATGGACGGCGCGCTGACCAACGTGATCGGATTACCGTTGATGGTGTAACCGCCCACGGCGAACTGCATGCCGGACGAACGCACGGCGCCGAGGCTGTTGTCCACGGTGACGGTGCCCGCGCTGCCGCCGAAGACGGCGAAGGCAGCATCCGTATACGGCGCATTGACCGTGCCGGTCTGGTCGGCCCAGTTGTCGTTGCCCGATGCGTTCTGCCACACGCCGCTGCCGCCCTGGATGGCGCCGTCGTTCAAGTGGCCGGGACCATCCCAGAAGTTGAGCGTGAGGCCGGTGCTGTTGACCAGGTTCACCTGGTTGGCGACTGAGGTTTGCACGTAATACGTGCCGGCCGGCGCGCTGCCGATGCTCAGGCCGTTGTTGGTAAGCGTGCCGCCGTAGTTGAGGATGCGGTACACGCCCGGCCCGAAACTGCCGCCCGACGTGGCCGTGATGTTGAGCGTGCCGCCCAGCGTGAGGTTGCCGTTGACGGTGGTGAGGTCGTTGAGTGCGCCGCCGGGCGTGTTGGCCTGGCCGAATTGATAGTTGAGCGACACGCCACTGTTCAACACCAGGTTGCCGTTGATGGTGAGCGCGCCCACCGCACCCGTGTCGCCGGGATTCAACGCACCACCGTTGGCAACGGTGACGCTGCCGCCGAGCGTACCGTTGCCGCCAAGCGTGGCGCCGTTCTGCACGGTGGTAAGGCCGGTCGCGCCGGATTGATTGCCATCCACCAGCAAGCTGCCCGCCTGCACGGTCGTTGCACCGCTGTACGTGTTGGTGCCGGTCAACGTCGTCGTGCCGGTACCCGATTGCGTCACGCTACCCGTGCCGGAGATAACGCCACCGAACGTCACGCTATCGGAACGATTGAACGCCAGCGCGCCGTTGTCCACCACGTTGCCGGCAATCGCACCGCTGGTGCCGCCATTGCCAAGCTGCAAGGTGCCGGCGGTGATCGTGGTGCCGCCGCTATAGGTGTTGGCGCCGGTGAGCACCAGGGTGCCCAGGTCCGTCTTCTGCACGCTGCCCGTGCCGGCCAGTACGGCATCGATGGTGGCGGTCATGCCCGCGCTCGCGGCGGTGCCATCACCCACGCGGATGATGTTGGATGCACCACTCAACGTCAGCGCGTTGCCCGTCACCGTGTATCCACTTACGGCGAACTGCATGCCCGACGTGGTGACGTTGCCGAGACTGTTGTCGACCGTCACCGCACCCGGCGTCGCTTCGAACACCGCGAAGGTGCCGTTGGCGTACGGCGCATTCACCTTGCCGGTGCTGTCCGCCCAGTTGTCGTTGCCGGCAGCGTTTTGCCACGTGCCGTTGCCGCCGTTGATCACACCGTTGTCTTTCGGGCCGGCCGCACCGTCCCAGAAACTCAACGTAAGCCCGGTGCTGTTGACCAGGTTCACCTGGTTGGCGATCGAGGTCTGCACGTAGTACGTGCCGGCCGGTGCGCTGCCAATGCCCAGGCCGTTGTTGGTCAGCGTGCCGGTGTAGTTGAGGATGCGATACACGCCGGGACTGAAATTGCCGCCCGATGAGGTGCTGACGTTGAGCGTACCGGCCAGCGTCAGGTTGCCGTTGACGTTGGTCAGGTCGTTGAGCGCGCCACCGGGTGTATTGGCCTGGCCGAATTGATAGTTGAGCGCCGCGCCACTGCTCAACGTCAGGTTGCCGTTGACGGTGAGCGCACCCACCGCGCCGGTATCACCGGGGTTCAACGCACCGCCGCTGGCGATGGTCACGTTGCCACCGAGTGTGCCGTTGCCGCCGAGCGTGGCGCCGCCCTGCACGGTGGTCAGGCCGGTCGCGCCGGCTTGATTGCCATCCACCAACAACGTGCCCGCCTGCACCGTGGTGGCGCCGCTGTACGTGTTGGCGCCGGTCAACGTCAGCGTGCCGCTGCTGGTCTTGCTCAATGCACCCGTGCCGCTGATCGTGCCGGACAAGGTGAGATTGGCTTGCGTGTCGAACGTGCCGCCATTCGTATTGAGCGTGATGGTGCGTGCGGAAGTGAAGGCCGCCGTATTGCGCAGCGTACCGCTGTCGAGCGTGAGAGCGCCGCTTGCATTGCCCAGGTTCGCATCGCTGGATACGGAAACCGTACCGCCGTTGATCGCCGTGCCACCGGTGTAGGTATTCGTGCCGCCAAGCACCAAGGTACCGAGATCGGTTTTCTGCACCCCGCCGGTGCCGATCAGCGCGGCATCGATGGTGGCCGTCATGCCTGCACCGGCTGCGGTGCCATCGCCCACGCGGATGATGTTCGGCGCACCGCTCAAGGTCAGCGCGTTGCCCGCGATGGTGTAACCATCCACAACGAACTGCATGCCCGAGGTGGTGACGTTGCCCAGGCTGTTGTCGACCGTCACCGTGCCGGACGTCGCTTCGAACACCGCGAAGGCGCCGTTGCTGTAAGGCGCATTCACCTGGCCGGTGCTGTCCGCCCAGTTGTCGTTGCCGGTGGCGTTCTGCCAGGTGCCGTTGCCGCCGTTGATCACGCCGTTGTCTTTCGGGCCGGCCGCGCCATCCCAGAAATTCAACGTGAGCCCGGTGCTGTTGACCAGGTTCACCTGGTTGGCGATCGAGGTTTGCACGTAGTACGTGCCAGCCGGTGCGCTGCCGATGTTCAGGCCGTTGTTGGTCAGCGTGCCTACGTAGTTGAAGACGCGATACACGCCCGGCCCGAAGCTGCCACCCGACGAGGTACTGACGTTGAGCGTGCCGCCCAACGTGAGGTTGCCGTTGACGGTGGTGAGATCGTTGAGCGCACCGCCGGGTGTGTTGGCCTGGCCGAACTGATAGTTGAGCGCGGCGCCGCTGTTCAACGTCAGGTTGCCGTTGACCGTGAGCGCGCCCACGGCACCGGCGTCGCCAGGATTCAACGCGCCGCCGCTCGCCACCGTCACATTGCCGGCGATCGTGCCCGTACCTCCCAACGTCGCGCCGCTCTGCACCGTGACAGGTCCACCCGTGCCGGCCTGGTTGCCATCAACCAGCAGCGTACCGGCCTGCACCGTGGTGCCGGCGGAATAGCTTTGCATGCTGGTGAGCGTCAGCGTGCCGGTGCCTTGCTTGAGCAGCGTTTCGAAGCCGATGGTGGTGGTGCCATCCAGCGTGCGGCTGGTAGCGGTGTTCACTTGCAGCGTATCGCCAGCGCCGCTTTCGCCGCCCGTGCCGCCATCGACCACGCCGGTGATGGTGCCGCCATCGTTGAGCACCAGCGTGTCGTTGCCGGTGCCGAGGTTCAACGTGCCGCTGCCGGTGTTGAGCGTGCCGCTCAGATTGACCACGTTGCCGCCGCCCGCACCGAGCGTGCCGTTGCCGATCAGCGTGCCGCCGCTGTTGACGTTGATGGTGCTTGGCCCGCTGTTGCCGCTGATGGCCAGCGCCGTATTGGCCGCCGCGGCAACCGTGCCGTTGACGGTCAGCGTGGAGCCGGCGTTCATCGCCAGCGTCGGCGTGGTCAGCGTGCCGCCTGCCTGCACTTGCAAGGTGCCTGCGCCCACGGTCACCGCACCGCTGGTGAGTCCGCCATTCACCTGCAACGTGCCGGCGCTCACCGTGGTGTTGCCGATGCTGTTGCTGGCCGAGGTAAGCACCGTCGTGCCAGTGCCGATCTGCGCGATGGTGCCGGGCCCGCTCAGCGTGCCGGTGAAGTTGAAGGCGTTGCTGCGATTGAACGACAGCGTCGAGGTCGGCGCATACACGATCACGTTGCCGGCACCCGCATTGCCGGTGGTACCGCCGTTGCCGATCACCAGGTCGCCGTCGTTGATGACGGTGTTGCCGGTATAACTGTTGTTGCCGGTCAGCACCCAGGTGCCCGCATCGTTCTTGGCCAGCGTGGTGGTGCCGCCGGGACCGTCGATGATGGTGCCGCCCATGGTGTTGAGGCCGGTGTTGGTGCCACCGAGCGCCAGCGTGCGATTGCCGCTGCCCGAGTAAGACGCCGAACCGGTGTTGCTGAACACCACTGCGCCGGTGCCGGACGAATTGATATAGCTGACGCCGGTGGAGAGCGTGAACAGGCGATCGGTGGTGTCGCCGCTGCCGGTGTAGAGCAGCGTCGAGCCGCTGCCGATGATCAGGTTGGAAGCGGCATTGGACGAAGAGCCGATGCTGCTCGCCTGCCCGCCGTTGGACAGCTTGCTGACGCCGAGCACGCCACCCGCGATGGTGGTTACGCCGGTGTAGCTGCTGGCCGCGTTGTTCAAGATCCAGGTGCCAGTACCGGTCTTGCTGAAAGATGTCTGCCCGGTGCCGTTGTCGGTGAGCTGCGCGGACAGGCTGTTGTTGTTGGTGCTGGTGCCGGTCAGGGTCACGGTCTGCGCGGTATTGGCGTTGGAGAACGCGATGGCGCCGGTGTTGGTGAACTGCAAAGCGCCGGTGCCGGAAGCGTCGAGCGCACTGGTGGCCGATGGCCCGAGCGTGAACTGGCGGTCGGTGCTGCTACCGGCCCCGATATACATCAGTGTGCCGCCATTGAGCACCAGACTGCTCGCGCCCGAACCTGAGTCGCCGATCGAACTGGCGACACCGCCGTTGGCCAGGCACGAGACCGCAAGCGTTCCGCCGTTGATGGTCGTGCTGCCGTCATACGTGCTGTTGCAGCTCGATAAGTTCTGCAACGCGGGCCCCGATTTGATCAGCCTGCCGCTTCCGCTGATCGTGCCCCCATAGACCCCGGCCGAGCCGCTGGTAATGGTCAGCGTGGCGGATCCCAGCAATACACTCCCGATCGGCGCGTTACCGCTGGACAGACCCGCAATGCTGGTGTCGAAGCTGTTCAGGTCCAAGGTCGCGTTGGCGCCGTTAAGCGTGCTCTGCCCCGGCCCAAAAGCGTTGGTTGCCCCAGCGCGCAAGATGCCGTTGTCAACGACTGTGCCTCCGGTGAAGTTGTTGGAGCCGGATAGCACGAGAGTGCCGGTGTCGATCTTGCGAAGCCTGCCCGCGCCAGTCACAGATCCACTGAACCCGAGCGTGGTGCCGCCGATCACGTCGATATAGTCGTCTCCGGCCGCGACCGTGAAACCGCGGTCGATGGTGATACTGCCGCCTGTATAAAAAAGCGTGCCGCTGGACATCACCAGATTGGAAGAAGCGCTGGTCGAGGCGCCGATGCCGCTGGCGGTACCGCCATTGGCCAGACAGTCGGTGGAGATCGAACTGCCACTGATGGTGGTAACGCCTGTATAGGTGTTATTGCAGCCAGAGAAGGTCTGAAGGCCGCTTCCAATGCGGGTGAGCCCGCCGCCGCCACTGATGACGCCGCTGAAAGTGCCGGTGCCGCCGTTCAGCGTCAGGGTGCCCGTCCCGGGATTGGTGACCGCCCCGGAGCCTGCGAGCGAACCGATCGTGAGGCTTTGGTTGTTTACGTCAAGCGTAGCGCCGGCATTGACCGTCATCATGCCAGTGCCGAAGGCGCTGCCCGAACCCGCGCGCAGCGTGCCGGCGTTGATCGTTGTGCCGCCACTGTAGGTGTTGGTGCCGCTCAGCAATAGCGTGCCGGCGCCGCCCTTGGCCAGGGCGCCGTTGCCGGTCACCGTGGCGCTATCGGTCAGCGTGGTGCCGGCCTGCGATACGCTGATCTGGCCCACGTTGCCGGCGGTGCCGTTGCCAAGCGTAAAGCCGCGATCGGTCGATGCCGTGCTGCCTGTGTAGGTGAGCGCGCCACCATTCTGCAAAACGAGATTGGACGAAGCATTGCTCGCGGCGCCGATGCTGCTCGCCTGCCCGCCATTGGTCAGCGTGGTCGCTGCCAGCGTGCCGCCGTTAACCGTGATCGGACCGACGAACGTATTGGCCGCGTTCGCCAGCGTCAGCGTGCCAGTGCCGGTTACATTCAAGCCGCTGCTATCCGGACTGCTCACCACGCCGCTGAAGGTGAGGTTGGCCGAGCCGTCCACTTGGATCGTGCGCGAGGGGCCGCCGTTTTGCAGCGTGAAGCCGCGATCGGTGCTGGCCGTCGCGCCCGTGTAACGCAAGGTGCCGCTTTGCAGGACCAGATTGGACGATGCACTGGAGGACGCACCGATCGCACTTGCCGATCCGCCATTGGCGACGCTGTTGAAGTTCAACGTGCCGCCGCTGAGCGTGGTCGCGCCCGTATACGTGTTGGCGCCGGTGAGCACGACACTGCCCGTGCCCGAGCCGCCCACGGTAAAGCTGGTGGGCGCGCCGTTGTCGACGATGGTCGATGCAATGGTGAAGGTACCGGCGCTGTTCTGTAGCACCCCCAGCGGACCACCGTTGGCGCCGCCGGTCAGCGAACCGCCCTGGATGGTCTGCGTCGTAGCGCCAACAGTCGATGTCACCAGAATGTTGCCGCCGACGCCAAGCGTGTTGCCGCTGGCGACCGTCACGGTGGAATTGGCCGCCGCGGTGTACTTCAGGCCGCCGAGCGCAACGCTGCCGCTGACGGTGTTGAAGTAAGGCGTGTTGGCGGCGCCGCCGGCGTCGCTGACGATGTCGCCGTTGACCCAGGTACTTGCATCATCCTTGTTGGCGTAGGTGGTCAGCGCGGTGATCACACCGCCCGATACCTGCGCATAGTCGGTGCCATTGACCGTGGCCCAGCCGCCGAGCGCGCCGTCCGCATTGCTGGTGGTGATGGTGGCGCCGCTGTTGTAATCGAAATCCGCTACACCGCCGTTTTGATTGATCGCACCGAGACCAAGAATGAGCGTGCCGCCCGAACCGGCGGTGGTAACGACCTTGTTGCTGCCTGCGGTGACATTCAGGCCGTTGAAGCTCTGGCTGGTGCTGGTACTGGCCTTGCCGCTCACCGCCAGCGTGCCGCCGCTCATGTTGAGCGTAGAAGCACTGTTGATGATGTTGCTGGCAGGCGCGCCTGCCGCGATGAAATTCAGCGTCAACGTGCCGCCGCCCACCGTGGTGGCGCCGGTGTAGCTGTTGGCGCCGGACAACGTCAGCGAACTCGCACCGCTTTTGGTGAGGTTGCCACTGCCCGTGATGCTGCCGGCATAGCTGGTGCTGCCGGACGAAGCATTGAGCGTGAGCGAACCGCTACCCAGGTTGACCGTACCGCCGGTGCCGGCCAGCGAAGGCGCCGTGATCGCCTGACTGTTCAGATCCAGCGTGCCGCCATTCACGACCAGACCGGTCGACGCGCCGAACGCCTGCGCACTGCCGGCGACCAGCGTGCCGTTTTGCACGGTGGTGGTACCGGTATAGGTATTCGCACCGCCGAGCACCCAGGTGCCGGCGCCGTTCATCACCATGCTGCCGGTGCCGGAGATGACACCGGACAACGTGTTGGTTCCCGTGTAGCTGCCGCCAAGCGTGAGGGTGTTGGTGCCCGCGGCGAAGCTGGTGGCACCCGTCAACGACAGCGCGCCACTGCCGTCATTGCTGATCGTATCGGCACCGGTGACGGCGAATGCAAAGTTGCTGCTTGCCGCACCGCCCGTATAGCTCAGCACGGCGCCACTGTTGAGGGCGATGTTGGCGCTCACCGAACCCGTACCAAACGAACTGTTGCTGCCGCTATTGGCCAGCACGCTGGCTTTCACGGTCACCGCACTGATGGTGCTGGCGCCGTTGTACGTGTTGGCGCCAGCCAGCGTGATGGTCCGCCCGGCACTACCGCTGTAGATGAACTGCTTGCCGCTGACGGAGCTGCTGAGCACCCCTTGCAGGTTGAGGTCAGCGGTGGACGCAGTGAAATTCTGCATGTACACGCTGCCGCCTGCATTGATATTGCCCGTCAAGATGAGCGTGCCGGTGCCGCTATTTTGCAGCCATGTTTGGCCGTTGGCCGAGCTGTCGAGCTCCCAATTGCGGTTGGACTGGCTGCCACTGCCGGTGTAGAACGCCGTAGCGTTGCCGGTACCTGTGCCGGAGACAATCAGGATCGTGCCCAGCGCGGCCGTCGTCGGCGCGCCGAGCGCGCTCGCCACGCCAAGATCGGCAATGGTGGCGAAGCTCATGTTGCTACTGCGCGTCTGGCCAGTGTAGTTGTTGGCGTTGTTACTGAGCGTGCCGCCGGCGTTTACGCCACCTGCGCCGGTGATCAGCGCAGACAGCGCGCCATTCGAAATGGATGCCATTCCGCTTGTCACGGTGATGACGCGGCTGGCATTGAAGGCGGCCGTGCCGTTCAGCGCTGTGCCATTGGCCAGCGTGATGCCATTGGCGCTGTTGCCGAGCGCCGCGTCGTTGCTGACGGTCAAGGTGCCTGCATTGACAGTGATGCCGCCTGAAAACGTATTGGCGCCCGAAAGGGTCAACGCCCCTGCCCCGCTCTTGGCCAACCCCGCCGTGCCGGCGAGGATCGAACTGATGGTGTCGGTACCCGCGTTCACCGTGATCGTCGGCGTCGTGCCGGCGAGCGTGAGCGTGCCGCCGCTGAGCGTGTAGGCCGACGTGTTGAAGGTCAGTGCGTTCGCCGTGATCGGCGCGCCCAGCGTCACCGTGCCCGCCGTGCCGCCAAAGTAGGCGGTGTTGAGGCTGGCGTTGTTCCACGCCACCATCGGGCCGGTGACACCGTCGCTGGCGGAATTCCAGTAAGGCGTGCTCACATCCCAGGTACCCGTGCCGCCGGTGCCGGTGGCGGTGCCGTTGACGTCCCAGTACAGGGTGGTCGATTGCGCGTGCGCCGGTGCGTACCACGCCAGCAGCGCCGCCATCACGCCAAGGCGCAAAGCCCGCGGGCCATGCGTGTCCACACGAATCCGATCTTCCGCATCAGCCACATCGCATGGCGCGTCGGCACCGCCGCTCTTGCCATGTCGCGTGGCCAGCTCCGAAGCCACCACCCAGGTGCCCAGCGCCCTGGACCAGATAACGCGGAAAATGCGATTCATCGATTCGTCCCCTGTCGAAATCAACTAAACAAGCCCGGCGATGTCCCATCGGCGCGAGCGATACGCGCATGGCCCTTTGCCCACAAAGGGTCACGCGCGTCGAAAAAAAAGACGCAGTCTGCTAGCGCCGGCGATGACTCGCCGACTTGCCTGCTTGACGGAAGTACGGGTTTGCTTTTAGAGCGTTGCGCTTGCGCGCAAGCGTGGCGGCATATCCTTACGGGTGTGGCACGCGAAGTCGGACATCAGGCGGTGGACGTCTAAGTGGATCGGCATGCTCATTCCCATGTTTGCTTTGCCCCTGTATCGGTTCGTGATCCGTACACGAACACCCCTCGTCCATGAAGATAGAAACTTGTCCCTAAGTGACTCTATTAGTAAACGATTGCTTGCGAAAACGGAAGAATAAAATGCGTGGTCATATTTGGTAATCCATACCCAAAATCGGCAAAGGTGCTCAATTTTACGCCCGACCTGTCATGAGAGACCAACCCAGGCCTCAATAGACATGCCTCTTGATTGACATCAAACATGCCACGCACGGCGGATCACCAAATCCAAAAACAGGTTCTAGTGCTCGTGCGGCCTGTGCGCTGGTCGCATTCTCCGCTCACCGACACTTCGTTGATTTTGAGACAAAGCGCGGCGGTGAGATGCAGTTGCTGGCATGGCACGCGCAAGGCGCGCACATTGCCGCTGCCTGCATCGGATCGTTCGTGCTGGCAGAAACCGGGAGACGGTATCGGCCGCTACGCAATACGTTATGCCTTCTTCGGCGTATATGACGTGCACCACCCTTTCGCATTCACCGCTTTTCCTGGAAATAGCTGACAGGTGCCATAGCCTACGTCCGGGCCATGATAGAACTGGCAGTTGGCGCAGGTGCTGCCGGCCTTGTACAGCGCGTTTCTGGATGCGCTTGCATCTTCGATGTAATTCATCGCCTTGGCGGTTGGGTCCGTATCGGTGAGATGCGGCAATTCGTCGGCATGGGCGAACATCGACAGGCCGCCCACGCAGGCGCCTCCCACGGTGACTGTTACAAGCTGCAGGAATCGCCGGCGCGATTCGATGATTTCTTTGGAGTGCGACACGGAGGTTCTCCTGCTGATGGACCGATAGCCACGCTACCCGTCAGGCAGGCCATTCGTTTGATCCAGATCAAACGAAACATTTCCCATGTGCGCAAGCTTTTCACAAGCTTCTTTCGGAGCTGGTCCGCAATCCATCGCGGCAACGGCTAATGACATAGGGGAAAGAATATGGCCCGCGAAAATAGCTGCATGTGGATGAGGACGAAGCCGTTTTCCTTCAGCGGTTTGGCCTTTGTCGCAGGGTTATTGGCATTGCTGCTCTCCCCTGCCACCAGCCATGCCGTTCCGGCCTTCGCCAGGCAGACGCATCAGCCTTGCACGGCCTGCCACATAGGAGGCTTCGGTCCCCAGCTCACGCCCTTCGGGCGCCAGTTCAAAATGATGGGCTACACGCTCTCGGTAGGCAGCGACACCAAGATACCGCTGTCGTTGATGGTGGTTGAAACCTATACGCATACCTCCAAGGCACAAACTTCTCCACCGGCCGATCAATTCAACACCAACAACAATGTCGAATTGCAGCAGGCGTCCATCTTTGTCGCCGGCCGTCTGGCCGACAATTTGGGCATTCTCGCGCAGGGCACCTATTCCCAAAACGGCGGCCTGCTGGGTTGGGACAACAGCGACCTGCGCTACGCAAGGTCGGCCACCGTGGCAGGACGTCCGCTGATCTGGGGGCTTTCGCTCAACAACAATCCAAGCCTGACCGACGTATTCAACACGGCACCGGCCTGGCAGTTTCCGTACCTGTCGCCGGATCTTGCGCCTGGCGCACCAGCCACGCCCATCCTGATGGGCGGTCTCGCCCAACAAGTGCTGGGCCTGAATGCCTACACCCAGATCAACAACGCGCTTTATCTGGAAGCCGGCGTTTATCGCTCGCTGTCGCCTGCCTTCCTGCGCGACGTCAACGCCGACTTCAGCGGGCGGCTTGCCGGTGTTTCGCCCTATGCGCGCGTGGCTTATACGTGGAATCTCCCCAGCGGCAATCTTGAAGTGGGCGGCTTCCTGTTCAACACCGCGCGCGGCCAGGTGGGAACCAGTGCGCAGGGCAAAACGGTGGCGATGGCTGGACCGACCGACAAATTCCGCGATCTTGGCGTGGACGCAAGCTATCAACTATTGAACGGCAGCCATCACATCGTCACCGTCAACGCCTTGTATCTGACCGAGCAGCAGCAACTGGATGCCACTTACGCATCGGGCGGTTCGTCCAATCTGCACAACAATCTGCACGCGCTCAATACCAACGTCAGCTACTGGTACAAAAACACCTGGGGCGCCACCCTGGGCGCGTTCGCCGACGACGGCAGCAAGGACCTGACGCTGTACGGCAACAACGGTAGTCCCAATACCCATGGCGGCATTGTTGAGTTGAATTGGAATCCCTTCGGGCAATCCGATTCCTGGGCGCAGCCGTATGCGAATGTGCGTCTTGGGCTGCAATACGTGTGGTACACGCGCTTCAGCGGATTGGTTTACAACGTGGACGGCGCGGGACGGCGTGCGTCGGACAACAACACGCTTTATTTCTACGTGTGGCTTGCGTTTTGATCCAGAGTTGCGACCTGCAAATGCAGGTCGCAATAAACGTCGATGAATTCCCTGGTTGCGTGAATGGTGGCTCCCTCCCCTGCTAGACGTAGGGGAGGGATGCATTTCGGCACTCAGGAATTGGACACCAAACAGGTGCCTTCAACTCGCTGCATTGCCCTACGGATATTTCGCTTTACTCCCCGCCGAGCACCACACGGTTTTCCACGCGTCGTCGCTTGGTTCTTTCACGTGAATCTGCGCGGAACTGCCGGCAATAACCCGATATTGCGCCATCTCGCGTGCGTGTACGATGGCCGAAGCGAGGTCCTCGTGCACAGCCAGGCAGTGCGATGCTGGCCTTGCACAGATCATCCATTGCTCCCGCTCGATCGACGCGAACTGGAAAACGAGAATATAGAAATCCATGACATCGGCCGATGCCATTGGCGTACCCCTTCGTGTTTGCAACGCTGCAGTGTTGCGCGTCGCGGCGGGTTCGACTTGATCTGGATCAATAACCCTGAAGGACGCTCCCGTCCCGCCGTCACAATAAAATAGCTTCCCCGCGCTCCGGCACCTGGCACGCGACGCCCATTCTTCCCAGGCGCTGCTCCATCGCATGCATGCCGCGGTCGTACTCACCGTGCACCAGCAGCACGCGCGTGCGTCGCGCCGTACCAAGCCAAGCCAGCAAAGCGCCCTGGTCGGCGTGTGCGGAGAAGCCATTGATCGTCCACAACTGCGCTTTCACTTGCACATCCTCGCCGTAGATGCGCACGCTGTGGGCGCCATCGACGATGTTTCGCGCCAGGCTGCCATGGGCCGCATAGCCTACGAACACCACGCTGCAGCGCTCGCGCCACAAGTTGTGCCTGAGGTGATGCAGCACCCTGCCCCCTGTGCACATACCCGAGCCGGCCAGGATGATGGCGCCGCTTTCGATGTGGTTGATAGCCATGGATTGGGCCGTATCCCGACTAAAATGCAGGTTGGGCATGGCGAAGGGATCGTCTTTGTGCAGCACTCGCACAAACGCATCGCCGAAGCATTCGGGATGGCGGCGGAAAATCTCGGTGGCGGAAATCGCCATCGGCGAATCCAGGAAGATGGGCACATGCGGTGGAATCGCACCTTGCTGCATGCCCTGGCGCAGGTAATACAGAACCTCCTGCGCGCGCTCCAGCGCGAAACTGGGGATGATCACGTTGCCGCCACGCGCCAATGTCACGCGCACGGCGCGGTACAACTCGTCCACCGAATCGGGCAGCGCGCGATGCGGGCGATCGCCGTAGGTGGTTTCCATGACCACGTAATCGGCTTCGGGCGCTGGCACCGGATCGCGCAGTATGGGCCGGCCCGATTGGCCGATATCGCCGGAAAAAAGCACGCTGCAAGCACGGGCACCCGTTTTCAGTTTCAACAACACCGATGCCGAACCGAGGATGTGTCCGGCATCGAGAAAACGCGCCTGGATACCGTCGAAAAGCACAATGTCGCCGTCATAGGCGACCGGCTCGGCAAAGTAATCCATGGCATGCAATGCATCGTCCAGGGTGAACAGCGGTTGCGCCGACGATTCGCCGCGCCGGCGTCCACGGCGTTGGGCGCGGCGCGCGTCTTCTTCCTGCAGGCTTGCCGCGTCCAGCATCACGATGCGCGCCAAATCGCGCGTGGCACCCGTAGCCAGAATGCGGCCACGAAAACCTTCTCGCACCAGTTTCGGGATACGTCCGCAATGATCCAGGTGCGCATGCGTGAGCAACAGCACATCGATGCTGGCAGGGTCGAAGCCGAACGGCGCGGCATTGGCGTTTTCCTGTTGATGGCTACCCTGGAACATGCCGCAGTCGATCAACAGCCGCTTGCCGTTGCATTCGAGCAGATGGCATGAGCCGGTCACTTCCATGGCCGCGCCGTGGCAGGTATAGACGATGTCCATGGCATTCACGCCGATGCCCTCCCAGCTTCAGCGGCCGCCCAGCTTCCGCAAAGTTCGATCACGGCGTCGGCCACGGGCTTGCTGATATCGACCTGTGTGGTCTCCCCCCTTGTGATGCTGTTGCTGGTGACGATCTCCACGCCCGGTTCCCCGCTAAAACCTTCCAGCGCGCCGTCTGCGAAGACACCATGAACGGCGACGCACACTGGCTTGCTCGCACGGTCGCGGAGGTGACGCAAGGTCTGCAGCATGGTCTGGCCGCTGGCGATGATGTCGTCGAGCAGCACGGGCGTATATCCCGTCCATTGATCCAGTTCCGGAAGGCGGATCTCAACCTCGCGATCGCCACGGCGCTCCTTGCGCGCAACGATGCTGGGCGCGCACAGCAGGTTGGCGAGCATATTGACCCACTGGCCGCTTTCTTCATCCGGCCCGATGATCAGCGGCTTGTCCACGTGCAAGGCGATCCACGCCGCCAGTTCCGCGGCCACATGCACCACCCGCACGGGGCGCGGATAAATGTCAGCAATATGCCGGCAGCGATGCAGATGGGGATCGACGGTAACCAGCCCATCGAATGTGTCGTAAAGCCAGTGGCCGAAGATCCGTGCGGACACTGCCTCACCGGGATGGAAACGCGCGTCCTGCCGCATATAGGCCAGATAAGGCGCTACCAGGCACACACGCGACGCGCGCAATTCGCGCGCGGTGGAAGCGGCCATCATCAACGGCCACAGCTTGGGGTCGGGCCGATCCAGCGTGCACACCAAGATGGCGACGTCGCCGGGTGCAGGCGCTTCCATCTGCAACAGCGTTTCGCCATCGGGAAAGCCATGCACCGACAACGCCCGCCGCGGATAACCGCAATGGCGGGCCAGCGCCTCGGTAAATACCTCGTTGCCGGGCATGGCGTAGAGCGTGTTCATGCAATGGCCTCCACCTCGATGATGTGCGCGTGTCGCGATACGTATTCCATCGCATAGGCGAGTTCGCCCGGGGTTTGCGCATGCAAGGTAAACAGCGGCTGGCCCGTGGCGACGGCCTCGCCCAGATGCGCGTCGAGCGTGAGGCCGGCCAACGGTGAGGCCGGCGCACCCGCGAGCTTTGCCGCGCGCGACAAGCGCCGGTTGTCGATGGCGGCCACGCGGCCGTCGCACGGCGACGGCACGGGCTGTTGGAAGGCCGCCGTGCCCGGCACGCGTAAACCGCCCTGCGCATCGCATATGGCCTGGAAACGGCGCCACGCACGGCCGGAGGCCAGACAGTCGCTCGCCACGGCGTGCGCTGTTTCCGCGGATGCGGCGCCACCCAGTTCCAGTACCGACGCTGCAACATGCAGTGCATGGGCGCGCAGGTCCTGCGGCGCATGCGGCTCGTTGCGCAATACGGCCAGTACGTCATGCGCCTCCAGCGCGGGGCCGATGCCGCGGCCGACCGGTTGTGTTCCGTCGCTGATCAACACGCGTACGCGCAGGCCGAAAACGGCGGCTACGCGCTTGATCAGGTCGGCCAGCGATTGTGCCTCCAGCAAGTCGCGCACCTTGGCCGTCGGGCCTACCGGTATGTCGATCACCACATGCGTGGCGCCCGCGGCGATTTTTTTCGACAGCACCGATGCCACCATCTGCCCGACGCTGTCGATATCCAGCGCGCGTTCGATGCGAATCAGCAGGTCATCGGCCGGGGCCAGATTCATCGCACCGCCCCAGGCGATGCAGCCGCCGCAGGTTTCCACCACGTGGCGCAGCTGCGCTTGGTCCAGGTCGACGGGGGCGAGCATGGCCATCGTGTCGGCCGTGCCGGCAGGCGAAGTGATCGCGCGCGAGGATGTCTTGGGCATCGTCAATCCCATTTCCGCCGCGATCGCCACCACGATCGGTGTGGTGCGATTGCCGGCCAGCCCGCCGATGCAATGTTTGTCCATCACGCAGGGCCGCTGCCAATTCAACTGCGCGCCGATCTGCACCATCGCACGAGTCAGGGCAACGACTTCATCCAGTGCCAGCCGGTTGCCGCTGGCCGCCGTAATGAAGGCCGCCATCTCGATGCCCGAATAGCGATGCGCGACGATGTCGCCAATGATGGCGCGCAATGCGCCGGCATCCAATTGCTTGCCGAAGATCTTCGCGCGCACGTGAGCCAGCGAATCCACGCTCGGCGGATGCGCCAGAATGACGCGCTCGCCCGCCTGCGGATGCAGCGACAGCCATGCGGATTCGGAAAGGCCCGCTTCGTCCTCGGCCAGCCAGCCGGGCTGTACCAGGTTGAGCGCCGCCAGAATCTCCCGCTCGCCCACACGCACCGAAAGGCGCGAGTGCGGACCGAAGCCCTCGCTGTGGCAGATCGGTGAATTTCGGTCGAGATAAACGACGTGCTCATGCCCGGTATCGATGCCGAGCCTGCGTACATGGCTTGCTTCCAGGCGAGGTCTTGCAAAACCGGCTGCGTCGTTGATCCGCTCTGTTGGCGAGGGCACGTTGGCGATTCCAGGGAAGACGGCTGCAGTGTGCAGGCAGGCGGACGACTCGAGCTTGATGTTCGTCAAGAGGGAACGCGCTCGCCCTTTTCAGCGGCCTGTTGATCCAGGTCAATGGCGTCATCCATTTTTTCGGCATGCTTCTTCTGCGGTCAGGGAAACGGACCGGGCGCTCCAAGGTTCTCTCTGTTCCATGGGCACGCGCTGATCCGGATGCAGCGACTGCACCTTCCGTTGCCTGCATGCCCCCAGCATGCGGCGGCGGAAGGCTTTTTTGCGGGAATACCTGTTCCGTTCCGATGCATGCCTCTTCCCATTAAGAAAGAGCTTCGTCGCACCCCAGATGTGCATTGATGCACATCAAGCCGAGCTACCTCGATGCGGCGTAGACATAGCAGAACGCCAAACCTACGGATATCGTGCTCATGTCAAACACACTCTCGCCTCAGCAATTGCAACTGTTGGATGCATACTGGCGCGCGTCCAATTATCTTTCGGTCGGCCAGATCTACCTGCGCGAAAACCCTCTGCTGGAAGAGCCGCTGCGGCGCGAGCACATCAAGCCGCGCCTGCTCGGTCATTGGGGTACGACGCCGGGCCTCAACCTGCTTTACGTGCACCTCAATCGCCTGATCCGACAACATGACTTGAACATGTTGTTCGTCACCGGCCCCGGACATGGCGGCCCGGCATTGATCGCGCAGACGTATCTAGAAGGCTCCTACACCGAGCGCTATCCCGCCATCGAACGCAACCGGCACGGCATGGCACGGCTGTTTCGGCAATTTTCCTGGCCCTATGGCGTACCCAGCCACGTGGCGCCGGAAACACCCGGCTCGATCCACGAAGGCGGCGAACTGGGTTATTCGCTTGCCCACGCGTTTGGCGCGGCGTTCGACAACCCCGACCTGATCGTGGCCTGTGTGGTGGGCGATGGCGAAGCGGAAACCGGCGCGCTGGCCACCAGCTGGCACTCGAACAAGTTTCTCAATCCGACCCGTGATGGCGCGGTCTTGCCAATCCTGCATTTGAATGGCTTCAAGATCGCCAACCCCACGCTGCTTTCGCGCATCAGCCGCGACGAGCTGGTCGATCTGTTCCATGGCTATGGATACGAGCCATGGTTCGTCGAAGGCAGCGATCCGCGGATGGTGCATCAACACCTGGCCAATGCGTTGGAAGGCATCCTTGCCAGCATCCGCGCGATCCAGCAAATGGCTTACGCCGGCAACGGCGGCGCGCGTCCACGCTGGCCCATGCTGATATTGCGCACGCCCAAAGGTTGGACCGGACCTAAAACGGTCGACGGCGTGACAGTGGAAGGCACCTGGCGCGCGCACCAGGTACCGCTGGCGCAATTCGACAAGCCCGAGCACGTTGCCCAGCTCGAAGCCTGGATGAAGAGTTACAAGCCCGAAGAACTGTTCGACCAACACGGCCAGTTTCGTGAAGAACTCGCCGCGCTGGCGCCGACCGGCCACCGGCGCATGGGCTGCAACCCGCACGCGAACGGTGGCGAATTGCTCGAGCCCCTGATCATGCCGCACTTCCGCGAGCATGCCGTCGCCGTGCCGCAGCCGGGCGAGGTGGAAGCGGAAGCCACCCGTGTAGCGGGCACGTTCCTGCGTGAAGTGATGCGGCTCAATCTCGATCAGCGCAACTTCCGCCTGTTCGGTCCGGACGAAACGGCATCCAACCGGCTGGACGCGGTCTACGAAGTGTCCGGCAAAACATGGATGGCGGGCATCGAGCCCAACGACAACCATCTGTGCGCCGACGGCCGCGTGATGGAAGTGCTCAGCGAACACCTGTGCGAAGGATGGCTGGAAGGCTATCTGCTCAGCGGACGGCATGGCTTCTTTTCGTGCTACGAAGCGTTCATCCACATCGTCGATTCGATGTTCAACCAGCACGCGAAATGGCTGAAGGTCAGCCGCCACATTCCGTGGCGCGCGCCGGTGGCGTCGCTCAACTATCTGCTTACCTCGCACGTGTGGCGCCAGGACCACAACGGCTTCTCGCACCAGGATCCAGGCTTCATCGATATCGTTGCGAACAAGAAAGCGGAGGTGATACGCATCTACCTCCCACCGGATGCCAATTGCCTGCTATCGGTGACCGATCACTGCTTGCGCAGCCGCGACTACGTCAATTTGATCGTGGCGGGCAAGCAGCCGTCATGGCAGTGGTTGGATATCGATGCCGCGGTCAAACATTGCGCCGCCGGTGCCGGCATATGGGAGTGGGCCAGCAATGACGACGGCGATCCGGACGTGGTCATGGCGTGCGCCGGTGACGTGCCCACCCTGGAATGCCTGGCCGCCGTCACGCTGCTGCGCGGCTATCTGCCCGATATACGCATCCGGGTAGTGAACGTGGTGGACCTGATGGTGTTGCAGCCGCAATCCGAACATCCGCATGGGTTGTCCGACCGGGACTTCAATGCCATCTTCACGTCGGGCAAGCCGGTGATCTTCGCTTTCCACGGCTACCCGTCGCTGATTCACAAGCTGACCTATCGCCGTAGCTGTTCGGACCGCATCCACGTCCGAGGCTATAAGGATGAAGGCACGACGACCACGCCGTTCGACATGGTGGTGCTCAACAATCTGGACCGCTACCAGCTCGCGCTGGACGCCATCATGCATATCCCACGCTTCGGCAAGCACATCGGCCATGCGATCGAACGCTACTGGTCGATCATGGAAAGGCACAGGCTGTACATCAGTGAGCACGGCGAAGATCTGCCGGAAGTGCGGAACTGGCGCTGGCCCGCGCACGGGCTGGCTGGCACGCGGGCGGTCGGGGTTTGAATGGTTGCGCGACATACCTTCCCTCCCGTGTGAAGCAGAGATCAGGATGTGGTTGCTGCGCTTAGCGCGCTGTTTGAACTCATCGCGAGGTTGTTTCTCCACACCTCAACCCTTCTCTACTACACATAGGGGAGGGAGCGGACACGGCGCCTCAGCGCATCCTTAATTGATTTAGCTCAAGGCGTGCCGGCCTCAGCCGCCTACATTCGGCCTCAGCACCGCGGCGCCACTTAGTCGTCCCGCACGCAAATCATCCAGCGCCTGGTTCGCCTGCTCCAGCGGATAGACCTGCGTGGACGTATGCACACTGCTGCATGTCTCATCCGAAAAAAACTCTCGCGCATCGGCACGGGTGAGATTGGCGACGGAAACCACTTCGCGTTCCTCCCACAACCAGCGATAGGGAAAGGATGGGATATCGGACATGTGGATGCCGCCGCACACCACTCGCCCGCCCTTTTTTACCGCACGCAGTGCTTGAGGTACCAATGCGCCGACCGGCGCGAACAGGATGGCTGCATCCAACGGAACGGGCGGCAGCTCGTGGGAAGAGCCAGCCCACGTCACGCCGAGCGAACGTGCGAAAGCCTGTGCGATGCTGTCGCCGCTGCGCGTGAATGCGTAAACACTGCGCTGTTGATTGCGCGCCACCTGCGCAATGATGTGCGCGGCCGCGCCGAAACCATAAAGCCCCAGGTGTTGCCCGCTGCCGGCTTTCTTCAGGCAGCGCCAACCGATCAGGCCTGCGCAAAGCATCGGCGCCAGCGCTACCGGGTCGGCGTCGGCTGGAAACCGCACACAGTAATCCGCGCGCGCCACGATGTAGGTGGCGTAGCCGCCAGGTCGCGTGTAGCCGGTAAATGACGGTTCGTCGCAAAGGTTTTCGCGTCCGGCACGGCAGTACTCGCAGTGACCGCAGGCGCCGCCCAGCCAGGGCACGCCCATCCGTTCGCCAAGCATTACATCGGTTACGCCGCGGCCCATGGCATCGACAACCCCCACGCATTCGTGGCCAGGGATCACCGGCGTGACAATGCCGGGCAGTTCGCCGTCAACAACGTGAAGGTCGGTACGACACACGCCGCATGCCTCCACTTTCAAGCGCACTTCGCCCTGCCCCGGCAACGGATCGGGCAGGTTCTGCAACGCCAAGGGTTCGCCGATCTTGTGCAACACCATAGCGCGCATGGCTCTATCCCTGCGTGGACTATGCGCATCATCGCGCACCGCAGCGCGCGAGCGAGTTGACCTGGCTCAAGATGCCGGCGCAACGGTACCGGCACTATCCGGCCATCACAGCCTTTCCACTACGGGTACTGGAGAAGCTCATGTTCAAGCAGATACTTCTGCCGACCGATGGCTCGGAGTTGTCATTGAAAGCGATCCGGCTGGGCGTGGACCTGGCCAAAGCCTGCGGAGCCAGCGTGATCGCGCTCCATGCTGTTCCACCGGTACAGACGATTGCCTACGTCGCCGAGCTCATGGCGTCGGTGGAGTTCGACTACGCAAGGGAAGCCACCCGCTTCGCAGAACGCTACCTGGACGATGCCCGCGCGATCGCTGAGCAGGCCGGCGTCCCATTTGATCGTGTACTGCGATTTGGCGAGCAGCCCTACCAGGCCATTCTCGAGACCGCGACCGAGCGCAAATGCGATCTGATCGTGATGGCTGCGCATAGCTGGGAGGGGCTGGCGCGCCTGCTGATGGGCAGCGAGACGCACAAGGTGGTGCTAAAGGCAGCAGCGCCGGTGCTGGTGTGCCATTGATTGGCGGGTGCTCACCGCCGCATTTTCCAGCGGCAAGCGCTAACAACATGCCTGGCAGAGCAATTCAAAAAGAACCGTATCGTCATTCCGGCGAAGGCCGGAATCCATACTGACCGTTGCGTAGGATTTTCATGAATGGACATGTCCCACGCATGGATATAAATGGATTCCGGCCTTCGCCAGAATGACGATGAGGCGAGCGGATAGATCACGCGCAGCACAGATAGCGTCAAATGCGAATTTCTACGCAGAACCACGCTCGGCATGCGGCGCGTCATGCGAGCCTATCGGCGTGAAGCTCGGATAGACCATCGCGCGAATCGTCGCATCCGACAGCGCGGCGCAAGTACCGAAGCACGCATCGAACCACCATTGCATCGGCGCGACGAACCACCCCATCAGTGCAAGCGGTGCCAGCGGCGCCAACGGTGCGAAGGCCTCGAACGGTGCGAATCGTGTATCGAAATCATAGGGCGAGATGGCCATGGCGTCCTCCTGGACGAAGCAGCGGTCACACCGCTGCAGGTTGCGGTGAAAGATCCCGCATCACGCGGGCAGTATGCGCGGCGATCATGGCTTCCTCGTCCGTGGCGATGACAAACACGCGCACCGCGCTGTGCGACGTGCTGATCAAGGTTTCATGCCGGTCATTCGCGTCGAGCTTGCATTCGACACCGAGCCAGGCGAGTCCTTCGCATACCGCCAGGCGGATCGGCGCGGCGTGTTCGCCAATGCCGGCCGAGAACACCAGTGCGTCCAGGCCGCCGAGCGCCGACGTGAGCGCGCCGATTTCCTTGACGATGCGATAGACAAACAACTCGATGGCCTCCCTGGCACGCGGATCATTGCTGCCCAGCAAGGTGCGCATGTCGTTGCTGATGCCGGAAACGCCGAGCAAGCCGCTATCGTGGTAAAGCATGTGCTCGGCTGCCGATGCGCTCAGCCGGTAAGTCTGTTGCAGGTACAGCAACGCGCCGGGATCGAGCTGGCCGCAGCGCGTACCCATCATCAATCCATCCAGTGCGGTGAAGCCCATGGTGGTGTCGATACTGCGCCCGTCGTGCATGGCGCACAGGCTGGCGCCGTTGCCGAGGTGCGCCATGATCACGCGCCCTCTCGCCAGCGTCGGCGCCAGCTTGCGCAACTGCCCGATCAGGTATTCGTAGGAAATGCCATGAAAGCCGTATCGGCGCAGGCCACCGGCCGTATACACGCGCGGCAAGGCCATGCGCGTCGCCACGGGTGGCATGCCGTGATGGAAGGCGGTGTCGAAGCACGCCACTTGCAATAAATCCGGGCGCAGGCTGGAGACGGCTTTGACGGCCGCCAGGTTGTGCGGCTGATGCAACGGCGCGAGCGGCACCAGCTTTTCCAGTTCGGCAAGCACGGCGCCATCGATGCGAACGGGGCGATGGAAGACGCCACCGCCATGCACGAGACGATGCCCTACCGCCACCAATGCCTTCTCGCCCAGATGCGAAGTAACCCATGCGAGCAAGGGTTCAAGCAGGGCTTCGTGATCCATCGCGGCGGACGGCTTCCATTTGTACCGGTCGAGCGTGGTGCCATCCGGAGCGCGCGCAACGAAGCGCGGCGCTTCTCCAATGCCTTCGATCGAACCGCGCGCGATCAGCCGCTGAGCACTGGCGCCGTGCTCGAACAGTGCGAATTTGATGCTGGAAGATCCCGCATTGAGTGTGAGGAGTGCGTTGGACATGGTCAGGTCACCGCGACGACAGCCGTCGCCGGGCGCTTCGTCGCCTGCGCGATCAGCACGGCGACGGCGCATGACACGATGCGCGCACGCAACGCATCGGCGCGACTGCTGAGAATGATCGGCACCTGGGCACCCATCACCACGCCGGCCGCTTCGGCGTCGGCGAGAAAAGTCAGTTGCTTGGCGAGCATGTTGCCCGACTCGAGGTCGGGCACGACCAGAATATCGGCCGCACCGGCTACCTCCGAGACGATACCCTTCTCGCGTGCCGCTAGCGCACTCACCGCATTATCGAAAGCGAGCGGACCGTCCACGATGCCGCCGGTGATCTGGCCGCGCTCGGCCATCTTGCACAGGGCCGCGGCATCCACCGTGGAAGGCAGCGCGGGCGTGATCGTTTCCACCGCCGACAGCACCGCCACTTTCGGCCTGGCGACGCCGACGATATGCGCCAGGTCGATGGCATTCTGGGTGATGTCGCGCTTTTGCATCAGCGTCGGAGCGATATTGATCGCCGCATCCGTCACCAACAGAAGACGCACGTAGCGCGGCACGTCCAGCAGGAATACGTGGCTCATCCAGCGATCCGTGCGCAGGCCGCCATCGGCACAGACCGCGTGCATCAGCTCGTTGGTGTGCAACGAGCCTTTCATCAACAGCCTGGCCTGACCGCTTTTGACCAACGCGACAGCCTGCGCCGCAGCCGCGTGGCTATGCGGCGCATCCACCACGCGGTACGGCGCCAGCTCGACGCTCGCACGCTCGGCCGCGGCATGCATCTTGGCGACAGGTCCAACGAAAATCGGTGCGATCAAGCCTTCCTCGGCTGCTTCCACAGCAGCGGCCACGGCCCCTTCGTCGCAGGGATGGGCGATGGCGGTAAGTATGGCAGGCCGACCTTCCACGCCGGCGAGCAGGCGCTGGAAGCGATGGCGGTGGGCAATCATCTCGTGCATGGCGCTCATCCATTCAATACATGTGCTGGCCGCCGTTGATGGCGAGGTTGCTGCCGGTCATGAACGCAGCCGCTTCGCTGCATACGAAGGCGACCAGTGCGGCGATTTCCTCGGGACGTCCCAGCCGGCCCACGGGAATCAGCGGAATCACCTTGCTTTCCATTACGTCCTTGGGCACCGACGCCACCATATTGGTGTCGGTGTAGCCGGGCGAGACGGTGTTGACGGTTACGCCACGCCGCGCCACCTCCAGCGCCAGCGATTCGGTAAAGCCGTGGATGCCGGCCTTCGCCGCCGCATAGTTGCACTGCCCGAACTGGCCCTTCGTACCGTTGATGGAGCTAATGTTCACGATGCGTCCCCAGCCGCGCTCCACCATGCCGGCACAAAATGGCTTGGTGACGTTGAACATCGAATCCAGGTCCGTGTGCATCACTGTTTCCCAATCTTCCTGCGTCATCTTGAGGAAACGCCCATCGCGAGTGATGCCGGCGTTGTTGACCAGGATGTCGACGCTGTAGTGGTCGTCGGCAATCTGGGCGGCCATGCGCTGGCACGAATCGAAATCGGCCACATCCACGGCATAGGTCTTGTATCGATAGCCCTGTGTCGCCTGCTGTTCCAGCCAGATCCCCACGTGATCGTTGTGCGGCGAGTGCGTCACCAGCACGGTATGGCCGGCATCGTGCAAGGTTTTGGCGATCGCCGCGCCGATGCCGCCCATGCCGCCGGTCACCAGCGCCACGCGCTCAGTGCTCATGGCCGCTTCCCGTTGCCATATTCGTTGCGTTGGCGAACAGCTTGAAGAAATCGCCCAACGCTGCATTCAACGGCTTGGCCGCTCCCACGCCGCCCATGGCTTTGGCGGTATCGCGTTGCCAGATCAAGAAGGCATCCTGCAGGCCGGTCAGGAAACGGGTCTGGTTGGTGACGGCTGCCTGTGCAACCGCCTGCGCATCACCCACGCGCTCCTGCATCAGCCGTACCAGGGTTTCGCCGGGAACGGCAGCAAACGATTGCCAGTTGTCGTCCAGCGAAAGCTTGTCGATCTCTTCCTGGCTCCCGGCGATGCTTTCGCCCATTGCGTGATCGAAGGTGTCGAGCCAACGCTGGCCGCATTCTTTCAGCAGTTTGTTGGTACGCAGGGTAAATTGCAGGTTGGCCTTGTACAGGTCGAAGGGAATGTCGTTTTGCGTGGTCATGGTTCAATTCCTCGCGGATGGATCGTGTCGCCGACGTTCGGCGCATTCGCTCTCTTCCCTGCCGCACGCAGGTGGCGGGAGCGTTCTTGGCGAACAGGCATGTGCAAAGCGCCCACGCTCATTTCTCCAATACGTAGTGACCGGGAGCCGGCGGCAGGCTGTTCTGCCCGCCTCCCGGCATGCCCATCGATGGTGGTGGCACGGGCGCACCGGAGTGCGCGTCCAGCCACTGCGTCCATGCCGGCCACCAAGAGCCCTCTTTGCGCGATGCCCGGGACAGCCAGCTTTGGCAGGACAAGCTGCGCGCGCCGCGCGGCCGCGCCAACATGCGGAACCGGCGCCCGGGATGACCCGGTTCGCTGACGATGCCCGCGTTGTGCCCGCCACTGGTGAGCACGAAGGTCACCTCGTCGGTAAACAGGTGATGCACCTTGTAGACCGACTGCCATGGGGCGACGTGATCGGTTTCGTTCGCCACGCAAAACATCGGCACGGCGATGTCCTTCAGCTCGACCGGCTTGCCGTCCACCGCATAGCGGCCTGCGGCCAGGTCATTGTTGAGATAAAGGCGGCGCAGGTATTGCGAGTGCATGGTGGCCGGCATGCGCGTGGCATCCGCATTCCATGCCATTAAATCGTTCATGGCGCTCCGCTCGCCGAGCAGATAGTCGTTGACCATCCGCGACCACAAAAGATCATAGGAACGCAGCATCTGGAACGCACCGGCCATTTGCGAGGCGGTGAGATAACCGGCTTGTCCCATCTGGTCTTCCAGCAGGGAAATCTGGCTTTCGTCGATGAACAGCGCCAGTTCGCCGGGCTCGGTGAAATCGGTTTGCGCAGCCAGCAGCGTCAGCGACGCCAGGCGATCGTCGCCCTCGCGCGCCATCGCTGCCGCGGCGATCGCCAGCAAGGTGCCGCCCAGGCAATAGCCGACTGCATGCACGCGACGCGGTGAAAGCAGGTTGTTGATGGTGCCGAGTGCGGCGCGCACGCCGAGGTTCAGATAGTCGTCCATGCTCAAAGAAGCATCGCCGCGATCCGGGTTCTTCCATGAGATGCAGAACACGGTGTAGCCCTGCCCTACCAGGTAGCGGATCAGCGAGTTGCCGGGCGACAGGTCGAGTACGTAGTACTTCATGATCCATGCCGGCACCAGCAGGATCGGCTCGGGTCGTACCGTTTCCGTTGCGGGCGCGTACTGGATCAGCTCGATCAGCTCGTTGCGCAGCACGACCCGTCCAGGCGTGACGGCGACATCACGTCCGACCACGAAACGATCGGTGCCGATCGCGGACGCGCCCGTGATATGGCGCATCACATCGTCCATCCAGTTCAGCGTTCCGCGCACGAGATTGCGCCCACCTTCGCGCTGTGTGCGCCCAAGCACCACCGGATTGGTGAGCGCGAAATTGCCGGGCGAGAACACGTCCAGCCATTGGCGCGCAACGAAATCCATCACGTCTTGATGATGCTGCGATACGCCGTGCACGCCGATGATGGCGGCGTGCCACCAGCGTTGCTGCAGCAGAAAATGCTGATGCAGCACGTTGAACGGCCAGCATTGCCACGCCGCATCGGCGAAGCGCCGGTCGCTTGCCGGCGGTACCGCACACGGTGTGGCCGGATTTTCGCAAGGCAGCGCGCACTTGAGCAGATAAGCATGAAGTTGTTGCGCCTGCGCCAAGCCAAGCTCGAGCAAATCCAGGCGCTTGCCCGGCGAACGCATCAGGTGCAACCACCAATCGGCGAACGCCAGGTACAACGATTCCATCGACAACGACGCGCTCCAACGCGCCTGCAGGGCATGCACGGATGGATCGAGCGTAGCGGCGGCGGATGCCTTCAAATGAGTCACGTGGCGCTCCTCGGCAGTAGCACCACCATGCCAGCGGCGTGGCGGCCGCTCGTTGATGCAGGTCAAGCCGACGCGTGCTCGGCACCTACCCTGTTTCCCTGCCCTACGACACACAAGAGCAAGCGTTGCCGGCCAGGCGCCGCCGTGCCCGCAATTGATCTGCATCATGTGCCCGGTTCGGCGACACAAGCACGATAGATACAGCTCATCCATGCATTTGGCTGTGGCGCTTGCGGGCGCGTCGTGCGAGGTCGTCATGTACGGAAAAAACAGGGGGCGTGTCGATGAGGGCGATACCCCTGCCCGCATGGCGACTTGTGATAGGTATCGCCGAAGGCAGGCACCTGTTCGCAACGCAGTATGGCGAACCGTTTTTTGCGCCGCGCTGGCCTGCTTGAGCAGCGTGGCGTGGGCTGCCGCCGGCGCGGCTCAGGCCGACGGCGCCGGTGTCACCATTCTCGTGTATCACCGCTTTTCCGATACCGCGGACGATTCGATGACGGTACGCATGGCAACGTTCGAGAGCCAGTTGCGTTTTCTTCACGAGCACGGCTACCACATCGTGCCGCTGCGCGAGGCGGTCGATGGATTGCACGATCCTTCCATCTCACTACCGCCGAAACCCGTGGCCATCACCGTCGACGATGGGCATCGCTCGGTGTTCGAGAAGCTGCTGCCGATCGTGTTGCGCGAACGCTTTCCGGTCACGCTGTTCATTTATCCATCGGCGATTTCCAATGCGTCGTACGCAATGACCTGGGAGCAGTTGCGCACGCTTAGGCAAACCGGCTGGTTCGATATCCAGTCGCACACCTACTGGCACCCCAATTTCAAGCTTGAACGGAGGCACCGCACTGCGGAGGATTTCCGGCAATTCGCGCGCCGGCAACTGGACGCTTCGCGCCAGCGCATCGAGTCGGAAACCGGTTCGCACGTGGACATGCTCGCCTGGCCATTCGGCATCTACGACGACGAGCTGATCGCGCTTGCCGCCGACGACGGCTATGTGGCGGCCTTCACGCTGGAGGCGCGCAAAGCGAATCGGCACGCGCGACTGCTCGCGTTGCCGCGTTTCTTGATGGTGGATGCCTACGGGCCGCGTGCGTTCGCGCACTTGCTGGGTGAACCGGGCGTGCAGCCTGTCGCCAAAGCAGGAGAGCTCCCATGACCGCTTTGCGCCGAATCCGCGCATACGCGATGTTCGTCGCGCTTGCTACGGTTGCCCTATTGGCAAGCCAGGGCGCCCTGGCCGTGACCGGTATCGTCATCGACGCAAGCACGCTCAGGCCGGTCGCCGATGCCATCGTCACCACGGCGGCCGGTGTCACGCGTACCGACGAACGCGGATGGTTCGATACCAGTCAGGCAGCGGCAAGCATCGCCGCACGCGCACCAGGCTATCTGCGTACCGAAGTGCATGTCTCGGGCGATGACCCGGTGACGCTCACGTTGACGCCGTTCCGACCCAAGGCGGTCTATCTATCGGTATACGGCATCACCAGCACCACGCTGCGCGGCGCAGCGGCGAACCTGGCGCAACACACCGCGATCAACGCACTGGTCATCGACGTGAAGGGCGACCGTGGTCTGACGCCTTACCGCAGCCATGCGCGTGAGGCGATCGGTGCGGCCGCCAAGACCAGTGAACGAGTGTCCATGGCAAGGGACTTCCCTGCGCTGCTCGCCGAACTGCATGCCCGGCACCTGTACCTGATCGCGCGCATCGTGGTGTTCAAGGACGATCCGCTTGCCCAAGCGCATCCCGAGTGGAGCGTGCGCGACGCTGAAGGCAGGCCATGGCGGGATCGCGAAGGTCTGCAATGGATGGATCCGTTTTCACGCGACGTCTGGCAGCACAATCTCGATATCGCCGAAGAAGCGGCCCGCATGGGTTTCGACGAAATCCAGTTCGACTATGTGCGTTTTCCCGACCAGCGCGGCCCGGTATTTTCACTGCCGAACAACCGCACCAATCGGACCGCGGCTATTACGGGTTTTCTGCAAGCCGCTCGCGCCAGGCTTGCGCCCTACAATGTGTTCGTCGCGGCCGATATTTTCGGTTACGTGTGCTGGAACACCAATGACACGGCGATCGGCCAGCAGATCGAACTGCTCGATGCGCCGCTCGATTACATTTCTCCCATGCTGTATCCGTCCGGTTTCACCTGGGGCCTGCCCGGCATCACCGATCCAACCGTCGAGCCGGGCCAGATCGTCGGGCGCTCGCTGGCCGAGGCGATAAAGCGAACCGGATTGCCGGGCGTACGTTTTCGTCCATGGCTGCAGGCGTTTCGTGACTATGCGTTCGATCATCGGGTGTTCGACGCCACCGCGATCCGTGCGCAAACCGATGCCGCCGACGCAGCCGGTTCCCATGGATGGATGCTATGGAATCCGCGCAATCAGTACGACGCCGACGACCTGCCCCGCCAGTGATCAGGTTGGCTGGCAAGATCGGATGGGTCTGCCGCCGACCAGCGCGCCGGTCGGTAGATCGTGGCACCACGATCTTCACCATTCTTTTCGATTCTCGATCGATCTCATACTTGGATTGATTTGCGTCAATAGAGCGAGGGACACATTCGACTGATATGGCAGCCAAGCCCGCCAGCAATTCGATGTAGAGCCATGTGCGCTTCAATGCAAATTTGAAACATGGTGAATAGGCCCGAGAGGTTTGCATGTTGCCAAGCCACGCCACCGCAGATGTTTCGTCAACCACGTTAGGTCTTGGCGTCTCGCTCGCTATTGGTCTTCTTATCGGGCTGGAGCGAGAGCGCAATAAGCGCATGGGCCCCATGCAAGCCCAGGCCGGCGTTCGCACCTTTCCGCTGTTGGGTCTGGCCGGCGCGACAGCCTGTCTCATTGGCGATGCCGCCATTTATGCCTCGGCGCTATTCGTTACGGCGGTAGCCATCGCCAGCTACGTACGGACCAATGAAAAGGATCCGGGTGTCGCAACCGAAATGGCCATGCTCATTACATTTTTGCTGGGCATACTCTCGATGTCGTCGCCTGCCTTTTCCGCCGGCTTGGGCGTCACCGTGGCAATACTCCTGGCAAGCAAATACAAACTTCATCAGCTGTCGCGCAAATGGTTGTCCGCAAAGGAGCTGCACGACCTCTTGATACTCGCAGCCGCTTCGTTTGTCGTTCTTCCGCTGCTGCCTGACCGCAGCCTTGACCCGTGGGACGCTTTCAATCCCAGGCGACTCTGGTTTCTGGTGGTGGCCGTCATGTCCATTGCGTCTCTGGGATATCTGGCGATGCGCGCGCTGGGGACGAAGTTTGGACTCCCGCTCGCCGGCCTGGCGAGCGGCTTTGTCTCCAGTACGGCCACGATCGGGACGATGGCGGAGCGTGCAAGAGATACACCGGCCCTTGCCGCTGCCGCCGCGAGCGCGGCCGTCATCTCCAATGTGGGAACCGTAGCGCAATTGGCCGTCGTGACCGGGTTGCTCTCGCAGGCGTTGCTAGGGTATCTGGCGCTGCCGTTACTGGCCGCCGGTATCGCTGCAATCATCGCAGCAATTTCAAGCAGTTGGAAATCCTGGAAGTCAGGCCATGATGCGGCGGCGCTTGCAGGCGAGCGCCCGTTCAAGATGCGCGCCGTACTGGGTTTCGTCTTGCTTTTGGGTGGAATCATGCTGGCGAGCGCCATACTTCGCAGCTACCTTGGGAAAGCCAGCTTGCCGTGGATCATGGCGGTCTCAGGTTTCGCCGACGTGCACGCCGCCGCCGCATCCGCAGCGCAAGCCGTGTCGACTGGCCATATCGATCTGCAGCAAGCCTCATGGTGTGTTCTTGCTGCGTTGGCCTCCAACTCCTCGCTCAAATGCGCCATCGCCTTGAGCAAGGGACCTCATGGCTACGCATTGCGTGTAGTGTCCGGCACGCTCGGCGTCCTGGCGGGCTTCGCAGTCACCTTGTGGCTTATCTAGGGCCGAAAATTTCGATTGTCGGACGTGTCCCACCAGTACTGGGCAACGCTCCATTCGCTTCGTGCTTGACGTACGTCAAGCCCCCAACCTGTTCGCGGTGACTCAATGGCATTGCTTGTTGACGAACTGAAGAGCTCGCCAATGAAAAGCACACAAGTTTCCAGAAATACATGAAGATCTGAGGAACGATTCCATGTCCATGTCCCCCAACCGGTACGGCTTGAGCCTTCGAATCATCCACTGGGCGACCGTAGTAGCCATCCTGGCCGCATATCTCTTCGCAAACATGGGCGAAGGCAGCGAGGAAGGCGGGGTTGCCACAATGGGCATGCAGCCGATGCAGTGGCACTATGTTGCCGGGATCATCGTTCTGATGTTCGTCATTCCGCGGCTTCTTCTGCGAATCTACGCTCCGACGCCACCGATCCTTCCGGCACCGGGCTCCATCACGGCCTTGACCGCACGCCTCGTACACCTTGCGCTGTACACGTTCTTGATCGTGGAACCTGTCCTCGGCTGGCTGCAGGTGAGCTATGGCGGAGAACAAATCATCCTGCCTTGGCTTGGGTGGCATCTTCCCGCGCTGGTTCATCCCGATTCGCAGGCCAAGGAAATCGTCGGCGAAGTGCATGAGCTGATTGCAAATGTCTTTTACGCGGTGATCGCCGTGCATATCCTTGCAGCGCTGTGGCATCACTTCATGCGGCGCGACAATACGCTGAAGAGAATGTTATGACAGACGCTCTCACTCCTTCCAAGCACAAGGATGGTGATGAATCCGCGAGCGGCGGGCCCTACGTTTCGCCGCCCGGCACGTCTCATCCGGCGCCGCTGTCGATGGTCCTGGAAAGCCGCGCATCGTCGCTTGGCGGTGAGCGCATTTCGATCGGCATGGTTCTGAAGTTGCTCGATGACCGTTCCATCTGGGCATTGCTTCTTTTGCTGGCGCTTCCGATGGTCTTCCCCATTCCCTTGCCGGGCGTCTCGGTTCCGTTCGGCGCCTGCATGGTATTGATCTCCGTTCAACTCGCAGCAGGCCGTGCTCACGCATGGATTCCCGAACGTCTTGCGCGTCGCTCGATCGAAGCGGCAACTTTCGCCAAGGCGATTCGCGGCGTGCTTCCTACCTTGAAACGCCTCGAGAAAATCGTTCGCCCAAGAAAGCGGTGGCTAGCCGGCGATTGGATGCGCGTACCGATCGGCGTTATCTGCCTGATTCTCGCCATCATCATTACGTTGCCCATTCCATTGGGCCATTTCGTTCCCGGCATGGCGATTTCGCTGTTCTCGTTGGGCATGATGGAAAGGGACGGCGTCACCATTTGGGCAGGACTTGCGATCGCTATCGCGGGAATCCTGCTGGTTGTCTTGGCGTCACAAGGTGTTTACACCGGCTTGAATCACTGGCTAAAGGTGTAAGACACAGGCGGCCATGGCAGTCCTATGATCAGTCGCATCCTTGCCGCTCTCACCGCGTTGACGCTACTGCTTGGTCTGGTCATGCGCCTGACCGGCCATGAGGTGATCGGCCGATATGTCTGGATCGCAGGCTCGTCCACGGTGGCGATCTGGATAGTGATCACCAGCATCATCCGACTGCTACGGCGCGATGTGGGCGTGGACATCATTGCGCTGCTTGCCATCGCCGGTGCGATCGTCCTGGGAGAAAATCTGACGGCCGCCGTGATCGCCCTCATGTTTGCCAGCGGGCGATCACTGGAAGATTACGCCGAAGGCAAAGCCAGGCGGACGATGTCGGCGTTACTGAGTCGCGCTCCAAAAACCGCGAGCAAATATCTGGGCGACGCGCTCAGCCTCATTCCCATTTCGGAAGTAACACCAGGCGACCGTCTTCTCATTCGTGGCGGAGAGGTTGTTCCGGTCGATGGCTTGATCGAATCGGAGGCTGCCGTGCTTGACGAATCGGCGTTGACTGGTGAATCGCTGCCGGTGCGGCATGCACGGGGCGAGATGGTACGTAGCGGCGTACTCAATGCCGCGGGGCCTTTTGACATGCTGGCAACGACATCCGCGGCCGACAGTACATTTTCCGGCATCGTTCGGCTGGTCGAAGCCGCCCAGCGGGCCAAGGCGCCCTCGTCGCGCCTGGCCGATCGCTATGCGCTGATATTTTTCCCCTTGGCGCTCGGGCTTGCGGCAGCCGCATGGCTGCTGTCGGGCGATCCCGTTCGCGCCCTGGCCGTTCTGGTGGTCGCCACCCCGTGCCCTCTCATTCTGGCCGTACCCGTCGCGATCGTTTCCGGCATGTCGCGCTGCGCATCGCGGGGCGTGCTTGTCAAAGGCGGCGGCGTGCTCGAGCGGCTTGCTCAAGGCAATGTTCTTTTCTTCGACAAGACCGGTACGTTGACCACAGGACACGCGCGCCTGACGGCCATTGAAACGACGGGATCGCTCGATCCGGACGAGTTGTTGAGATTGGCCGCATCGGTCGAACAGGTGTCCCAGCACGTGCTCGCTGAGGCCATTGTGTCGTTTGCGCGGAAAAGGAACCTTCCTTTGACCACGCCGTCAGATGTGCGCGAAGAGCACGGTGCGGGCCTGATCGGCACGGTTGGGGAGCACCGCGTCGCCATCGGCAGTTACGGCTTCGTCGCAAAGATCACTCCGGCTGCGCAGTGGGCCGACATGCTGCGCAAACGCATGCGCCGCGAGGGCAGCGCCGGCGTATTCGTGGCCATGGATGGCGCCATGGCCGGCGCCCTGCTGCTGGGCGATGAGATACGGCTGGATACGCCCCGGGCCATCAGGCAGCTTCGGCGCGCCGGCGTTCGGCGTACCGTGATGTTGACCGGGGATCACCGCGACATTGCCGAAACCATCGGGGAAGCGCTGGGCGTGGATGAAGTCCTGGCCGATCAGGCGCCAAGCGACAAATTGACCGCGATCAAAGCAGCCAAGCCTGCGAACACGACGATCATGGTGGGTGACGGCATCAACGATGCGCCGGCGCTGGCTGCAGCGGACGTGGGGGTGGCGATGGGCGCGCGAGGCGCTGCCGCTTCTACGGAAGCTGCCGGCATCGTGCTATTGGTCGACCGGTTGGACCGCCTGGCCGAGGCGCTCGTGATTGCTCGCCGCGCACGGAAGATCGCCCTGCAAAGCGTCATTGCGGGGATGGGCATGTCCCTGATTGCGATGGTGTTCGCGGCGCTGGGTTACCTGCCTCCCATTGCAGGCGCCATCTTGCAGGAAGGTATCGACATCGCCGTAATTCTCAACGCACTGCGCGTACTTCGGGTAACGTCGATCGACGGAAGCCACGGGCGGCTCGACGCGACCGAAAATGCCCGGCTCGCGGCTGAGCACCGCGAACTCGCCCCGGTGCTCGATCGTATTCGAGCATGCGCGGATCGCCTGCCTGTGCTTCCCCAGGATGTCGTTCATGCTGAACTCGCCGAGCTGGATGGGCTGCTGAACAACACGCTTCTTCCGCACGAACGCGACGACGAAAAACAACTGTATCCAAGGCTCGAAACCATGCTCGGCGGCGGCGATTCGCTGGCACCGCTAAGCCGTACGCATCGCGAGATTCTTCGGCTCGGGCGTTTGTTTCACCATACGACCGAAGATCTGCCTGAGGGTCCGCTTTCTCCCGAGGCCATCCAGGACATGCAGCGGATGCTGTATGGACTGGATGCCATCTTGCGCTTGCACTTTGTCCAAGAGGAAGAGATCTACCACGGTATGACTGAAACAGTCTGAGCCAGTTCGACGCCGGCTATGCAGCCAGCTGATTTCTACCTACGAGGAAAGCCATCATGCACAAACCCTGGACCGAAATGACCGTGGAGCTTTCGCAAGCACTGAAAGAAGTAAGGACCGGCGCACCGGAAACAATGCACGCCTTCTCCGCACTGGCCCGCGCAGCGCTGGCGCCCAAAGCATTGGATACGAAAACCAAGGAGCTGCTCGCCTTAGGCATCGCCGTGGCAGTCCGTTGCGACGCCTGCATCGCGTTTCACGCGGAAGCGGCGGTCAAGCAAGGCGCCACCCGCGAGGAAATCATGGAAACCATGGGTCTTGCGATCTACATGGGCGCCGGGCCCAGCGCGATGTACGCGGCACAAGCAGTGGAGGCGTATGACCAGTTTGCGGCCAGGCAACATCCGCCACGCGGCTGAGCGATTGCGTTGAAGGTTGTCATGTCGTGATCGACCGGCCCCGGCAGAACTCAGGAGTTCTTCTGGGCGGCATGATATTTCCTGCGTATCTCCGCCAGGTCGACGCGCGCCGGGGGAAGGTTTAGCTTCATGTCGCTCATGGTATCGGCGACGATTTGCGAGATCGCCAGGTCACGGAACCACTTATGGTTCGCCGGGATCACGAACCACGGCGCATGCTTCGTGCTCGTTCGCTCGATCGCTTCCTCGTAGGCTTCGATGTATTGCGGCCAAAACAAGCGTTCGGAATAGTCGCTTTCGCTGATTTTCCACTGCCGCGCCGGATCGTCCAGCCGCCGCTTGAAGCGCTCCAGTTGCTCTTCGGCACTGATATGCAAATAGAATTTCAGAACCTGCGTACCGTTTGCCGTCAGCATCGTCTCGAAGTCGTTGATCGATGCATAACGTTGCGACCATACCTCGCGCGGGACCGACTCATGCACGCGCACAATCAGCACATCCTCGTAATGCGAGCGGTTATAGATAACCACCTCGCCGCGGCCGGGTGCGCGCTGGTGAATGCGCCATAGAAAATCGTGGGCGCGATCTTCCGCACTTGGTTCCTTGAAGCTGAAGACGCGTGTACCCTGTGGATTCATTCCTGTGAACAGATGCCGGACAACACCGTCCTTGCCGGCGGCATCGAGTCCTTGCAGCACGATGAGCAGCGAGCGGCTCGCATTGGCATAGAGCAGGTATTGCAATCGCTCCATGTTGGCAAGCGATTCGGCAATCAATGGCCGGGCTTTTTCATGCGACTCATGCTTGCCCTTATAGGCGGGATCTATGTGGTCGAGGCGCAGCTTGGAGCCGGGATGCACGATGAATTCTTCGCGATAGCTCATACCCATCTTCTCCGTTCGATCAGTCGTCAACGCTACCAGGTTATCAACGCCGACTCTGCAGGCAATGGCGCGGATGGCAGCCGCGCACGCGAGACGCGTAATGATCGGCCGGCCGAGTAGCCGGCCCGAGTGCCGAACCGAAATCGGCTTTTTTTTACGTTGCCGGTGCAACCGACCAATGCGGGGGCCAGCGTACTCAGCGATATATATACAAAACGTTGATAGGGACGCGTGGGTAAATCCTCCTCGGTGAAGCCGAAAAAGCTGATTCACCGCAGGCAGGCACCCTAAAGCGCATTGATTCAAGTCATCGAAACGAAGCTTTTTGCAAACTTCGCCGCACTTGACGGTAATCAAGCCGCGTCATCGCGCGCCGGAAGACGATGCATGCAAGACACGATCTCCAGCAAGGCGTGACCGATATGGGCCGCAAACTGATCATCTATTTCAGCCGTTCCGGAGCCACCCGGACGCTGGCCGCTGAGCTCGCCGATGAACTGGGCGCAGACATGATGGCCATTCAAGAGCAGCAATCCAGGGCGGGCATGAGGGGATACATGCGTTCGCTGGTGCAGGCCTCGCGCGGCGTGCTGCCGCAGATCGATCCGCTGGACGTCGATCCGGCCGATTATGACCTGGTCCTGCTGGGTACCCCGGTATGGGCAGCCCATGCGTCGTGCCCGATGCGGCGCTTCCTGCACGATGCCGCGCATGCCCTGCCCGCCACCGCTTATTTCTGCACTTATGGGGCCGCGGCTACAAAACCGCTTTTGAAGACATGCGCAACCTGACCGGCAAGGCGCCCATTGCCACGCTTGCCGTACGCCGCAGCGATCTGGCGCACCGGCGCCACCCACAGAAACTCGACCGCTTCCTGGCCAAGCTCTGCTATGCCGAACGCTGGCGGGAAATAGTTACGCCATCGCCCTATACGACGCCGCTACATGGGCATTGAGCCATGACCATGCGGCGCCCGCCTGCCATCGTTGGCACCGCCAGGCTCGACAATTTCTTCGTACGCAAAACCACCGACGAATGCCCGAGATCATGCTGAGCAGCGTCGTTTTGCCGCTACCTGAAGGCCCTACGATGAACAGTATCTCCCCGTAGCGCGCCTGGAAAGTTGCGTCGAACACGCCGATCGTGACCGCCGCGCCTTCACCGAAGGATTTGGTCAGAGCGGTAGCGTGGATGGCGATATCGTCCATGCCGCCACTCTAGAAAAGTGCGCACGGCGCCGTTTGAGCGAAATCAAGCCGTTCCGGCACGGCTGCGCGGCCTTGCCGGTGGCGTATGCTTGCCGCATCCAAGGCGCGTCATTGGAAACAAAGTCCGGATGGTTACTTCACCTAATCCTGCTTCGCCGATGCCTCAACACGTGCTGGTGGTGGACGACGACGCCGAGATTGCGCACGTCCTTAGTCGTTATTTCACCAGCAACGGGTTCCGGGTCACCACCGCGAGCGACGGCGTGCAGATGCGTCGCATCGTCGACGCCGAACCGGTCGACATCGTCATGCTCGACTTGGGGCTGCCCGGCGAAGACGGCCTGAGCCTGACACGCCATTTGCGCGAGCATTGGCATGGGCCGGTGATCATCGTGACCGGGCGCGGCGAATCGGTGGATCGCGTGGTGGGGCTGGAACTGGGCGCGGACGATTACGTCACCAAGCCGTTCGACCTGCGCGAATTGCTGGCGCGTGTGCGCAGCGTATTGCGCCGGTTTTCGAACGCGCAGCCCAAGGCCGCCACGCCGAGCGAGGAACCGAAGTGCTATGCCTTCGACGGTTATGTGCTGGACATCCAGTCGCACAGCCTGTCCGGTCCGCGCGATGAACCGATCGCACTCACCAGCGGCGAGTTCACGCTGCTGCGCGTGCTGGTGGAGCAGGCCAACAAGGTGCTCAGCCGCGATCAGCTGATGACGCATGTTCATGGGCGCGACGCCGGCCCCTACGACCGCTCGATCGACGTGCAGATCGGCCGGCTGCGGCGCAAGATCGAGCTCGATCCGGCCAATCCCCAGCGCATCAAGTCGATTCGCGGCGCCGGCTACCTCTTCTCACCCGTCGTACAACGCCTATGAACGACAGCCCTTCCATCCAGGTATCCGACGCCAGCCTGTTCCGCGCGCTGTTCGAAACCGCACCGGACGCGATGATCGTGACGGACGCGCAGGGCGCGATCGTGCTCGCCAACGCGCACGCGGAGCGCCTGTTCGGCTACGACAGCGGCATGCTGGCCGGCCTGCGGGTCGAGGCGCTGCTGCCGGCGGCCGCACGGCAGGCGCATATCGCGCATCGCACCCACTACATGGCGCACCCGCGCGTGCGCCCGATGGGCGCGGGCAACGAGCTGGTCGGTGTGCGCGCCGACGGACAATCCTTTCCGGTGGAAATCGGCTTGAGCCCGGTCGCTTCGTCGATGGGCACGCTGTTTGCCGCCTCGATCCGCGACATCTCCGAAACGCAGCGCGCGCGCCAGGCGCTGGAACGCGCGCGCTTCGACGCGGTAGTGGCGCAAATCAGCCGGCGTCTGCTGGAAGCGTCGCACGACGAGCAGGCGATCGGCGAGATACCCCGTTTGATTGCCTCGACGCTGGGCATTACCACCGCAGCCATCATGCTGATCGATCCGCGCCACGTTGGCTTGCAGGTGCCCGCTGCCGTCGGACTGCCGGAACAGGTGCTGGCCGACATTGCGCGCAATGCCGCATTGCAGGCGATTGCCACCGGCGAAGCCGAAGCGCAGATCGCCGTCATCGACAGCCTTCGGAATATATGCCCCACCCTGGCCAGCGACTTTACCGATGCCGCGGTGGCGCCGCTGCTGGATCGACGCGGGCCGATGGGACTGCTGTTGGCGCTGTCGCACGAACACGGTTCGTTCGATCGCGACCGGCTGCAATTCCTGCAATCCATGGCCAACATCCTGGCCGCGGCCATTCAGCGCGGGCGCAGCGAAGAACAGCTCGCGCATGCCCAACGCCTGGATGCGCTGGGCCAGCTCACTGGTGGCATTGCGCACGATTTCAATAATCTGCTCACCGTGATCTCGGGCAATCTGCAACTCCTGGAAGCGGATGCACCGGAAGATCCGGCCACGCGTGAAACCCTGGAAAGCGCCTCCCGCGCGGTAGACCGCGGCGCGGCGCTGACGCGCAAGCTGCTGGCATTCTCCCGCCGCCAACATTTGTTGCCACGAGCGGTGCGCACAGTGCAACTGCTGGCCGATCTCAGCGACATGCTCGGTCGCACGCTCGGCGAACGCATTTCGGTGATGGCCGAATGCGCCAGCGATGTGCCAGCCGTGTACGCCGATCCAGGCGAACTCGAGGCAGCGCTGCTCAACCTGGCCTTGAACGCGCGCGACGCCATGCCGCGCGGCGGGCGTCTCTCTATTACTGCACATCCCCACCACGTATCCAGCGCCGATGCCGACGCGCGCCTGGCGCCGGGTTCGTACGTGAGGTTCGCCGTGGGGGATACCGGCGAAGGCATGCGGCCGGAAATCCTCGCGCACGTGCTTGAGCCTTTCTTCACCACCAAAGGCGTCGGCAAAGGCAGCGGTCTTGGGTTGAGTATGGTGTACGGCTTCGTGAAGCAATCCGGCGGGCATCTGAACATCGAAAGCCAGGTTGGGCACGGTACGCGCGTGGAGCTTTATCTGCCGGTGGCCACCACGACATCGGCGGACGACACACCGGTGCCGCAATCGCGCAAAGGCCACGAGACCGTGCTGGTAGTAGAGGATGAAGCCGAGGTACGGCGCGTCGCCGTCGCCTTCCTGCGCACGCTGGGTTACGTGCCGTTGGAGGCAAGCGACGCCGAAGCGGCGTTACGACTGTTGTCCACGCAGCAGGGTATCGATCTGCTCTTTACAGATGTCGTGCTGGGCGGCGACATGACCGGTTTCGAACTGGCGGCCAAGGCACGCGAGCAGAATGCGTATTTGCCGGTGTTGTTTACGTCCGGCTACGAATACGCCTCGTTGGGTATCGATCCCCACACCTTCGGCACGTTCGAGCTGTTACGCAAGCCCTACCGGCGCGAGCAGCTCGGCAGTGCGGTGCGCCGCATGCTGGACCGCGAACCGATCTGAACCAGTTGGGCTGCGCGGTTATGGCCTGCGTACAGGCAGGGCCGATAACGGCGACTGTGTTGCCTCAATGCGCAGCTCCCGCCAAGGCACGCAGTCCATCCACATCGAGCACTTGCACTTCGCGGCGCTGCACGGTGATGACATTAAGTTCGTCCAGCCGCGACAAGGCGCGGCTGACGGTTTCGTGCTTGAGGGCCAGGAAGCTCGCCATGTCGATGCGGCTCATGCGCAGGATGAAATGTTTCGCGCTGAATCCCAGGCGGGCGTAGCGCGCGGCGACATCCAGCAGAAAAGCGGCCACGCGGCGCTCGGCCGCCAGCGTTCCGAGCATCAGCATCCACGAGCGGTCGCTGCGGATTTCGGCAGCCAGCGCACCCGTGATGCGCGCGTGCAGTTCCGGCTCGTGCAGGCAGGCGCGCAGCACGGCTGGATAAGGCAGCTCCCAGGCTTCGCTGTCTTCCAGCGCGATCACGTCGCAGGAATAAGTCTTCAGGCCGATCGATTCCACCCCGATCAATTCACCGCGCATACGAAAACCGGTGACTTGCTCGCGTCCGTCGTCGGCAAGCTCGCAGGTTTTGTAGGAACCGGCATGCACCAGGTAGATCGCCTGAAAAGGCTGTCCCACGTGATAGATGCCCTGCCCGGCCACATGCTTGCAGCGGCGCACCGGCACGTGTTGGCGCAATGACTCGATATTGATGCCTATCTCATCATTCGCCAGCGTCAGCATGGCGCACGGCTTTCCTGTGGGTATGGCGCGGACGGCGGGTGCGAGTGCGGTCATGTCAGTTCCCCAAAAAGCAGCGCTGGTTGGCTGTGGGGCCCACTCTAGAGATGGCGCGTAACCACAAAAGGTCGGCTTGGCAACGGTTTGTAACGCTATGTAACGAACGCGGCCTGGCTTGACGCGCATCAAGCGCCCGGCCCGGCTCCGTCTCAGCATGGATCCAGCTTTGGGAGAAACGCCATGCGCGCCGCAGATATCGGAACCCGCCGTGTCATCCAGTTGAATGAAACATCCAGCATCCGGCAAGCCGCACGCACGATGCGGCAGCACGACGTCGGTTGCGTGGTCGTCACCAAGAACACGTTGCTAGGCGTATTGCCCAGCGGCATCGTGACCGATCGCGACCTGGCCGTGCGCATCCTGGCGGGCGAGAACGATGAAGACCGGCCCCTTGGCGAGATAGAATCCGCGCCGCTGGCGGTGTGTCGCCCCGATGCCACCATCGACGAGCTGATCGACATCATGCTCGGCAGCCATGTGCGGCGCCTGCCGATCGTGGATGAGGATGGCCGGCTGGTCGGCATCGTCTGCCTGGACGACGTGATGGCTGCGCTGACGGAGTTGATGCTTCGGGTATCGCGCGCCGCGATCGGCGAACGGGAGCTCGACGATCGGGCTTATGCAGGCCAGGAAGAAATGTCTCTCCCGTCGGCACCTGAAGAACAGAAGCTGCAGCGCGCGTGAGGATGTTCTGAGCAAGCTGATGTTGCCTTAATGTGCCACCAGCACTGGCAGCTTCGCGTGCTGCAAAACGTATCGGGTGGTGCCGCCCAGAATCAGCTCATTGATGCGCGAATGCCCCCACGCCCCCATCACCAGCATGTCAGCCTGCATCGCCGCCGCCTGCTCGAGCAACGCCTCGCCGACGCGTGCTGAACCTGGAAAATCCAGTACTGCGTGCAACCGAACGCCCTGTCGCTTCAGCCAGGCGTCGACCGGCAGCGGTGGCGGCGCTACGCCGGGCAATTCGTTAGTCGAGCCATCCGCCAGGCACACCATTTGCGCCTCGTGCAGGAACGGCAGCGCGGCACGCAAGGCGCGCATCGCCTCCTGCGTGCTGTTCCACGCGACCAGAATGCGTGTCGGCCGGAACGACGACGGACAACCGCCAGGAACGAGCAGCATCGGCGATGCCGACGAGAACAGCGCACGCGTGATGTAATCCATGCCGCTGGGGAGCACGCCACCGCCGTTCGGAAGGCGGCATACGGTCAGGTCGGCCATACACGAGCGTCGCGCCAATACCGGCACATACACGCCACGGATCACTTCCCACGCCCCGTCGACACCATGGCTGCGGCATTTGTCCAGCCACCACACGTCGCGGGCCCTGGCGTCTTTCTCCTCGGACTCCAGCACCGCGACAACATCCGGTATCGCCATGGTCGAAGGGATGACCTCGATGATGTTCAGGCCGGTAACGAAGGCATTGTGGCGGCTTGCCAGCGCCATGCCGATTTGCACGGCCGGATCGTCGTCACGCATGTTTTCCACATTGACGAGCAGCTCGAGCATGGTCTTATCCCCTATGCGCTGGTATGGGCCTAACTTCTCCTATCTGCCTCAAACCCGCATTGACATGTATCAAATCGCTTCATTGCGCACGCAAGTCGCCTTCAATTGATCGTCGTCAAGTGCTGCCTGGCGATATCCAGCTAAAACGTAATACACGTTTTCCGGACATCACCAAGCGAGGGTTTCGCCATGTCTCCCAATGCCCACCAGCCTTCCTTCGAAACACCCTTCCCCGCACTGGAAGGCGATCATTGGATCGAACCGTTGCGCGATGGAACGCGCGTGCTGATCCGACCGCTGCGCGCGGAGGATCGCGGTCTCGAAGAAGCGTTCATCCGCGAGTTGTCGAGCGAAGCGAGGCGCTATCGTTTCCTTGGCGATTTCAAAGAGCCAGACAAACAGCTGGTTGACCGGCTGATGCATGTGGACTATGTGCACGACATGGCCTTCGTGGCTCTGGCGCACGACAACGGACGCCTGCGCGAAGTGGGTATCAGTCGCTATTCGGCTACCAGGGATGCCAAGCAGTGCGAGTGCGCCATCACGGTGGCCGACGATTGGCGGCACCGGGGGCTGGCCGTGCTGTTGATGCGGCACCTGATCGACGTAGCACGCAAGAACCATTTCAAGCGGATGTTCTCGATCGACGACAACACCAACGAGCCCATGCGGGAACTGGCCGGGTTCCTGGGCTTCGCGTGCGCGTCGAGTCCGGGCGACCCCAGGACGGTGGTCTATTCACTGCCCTTGTAACCGGCGCCGGAGCTTGTCATGACCATCGAAGCATCCCATCCCTCGATCGCCGGCGTGGCAGCTCATCTGCAAGCGCCCGCGCGCTTCTACGACGTGCTCGCTTTGGCGACGTCCGTGGCGCCATGGAGCCCTGCGGTGCTGGCGGCCATCGAGATCGCCGCGCTATGGAAAAGCAACGTGACCGGTTGCTATGTGCCGGGTTCCCTGCGCGACCAACACGTGCTGGAGGACGAGCCCACCGTGCTGAGCCTGCTGATCGACACGGATGACGATTGCCTGGCCGATGCGGCGGCCTTCCAGGCTTTCGCGCGCGGCCATGGCGCAACCCATGCGTCATGGATGGTCACGCGTACGGCGATTGCACCGACGCTGCGCAAGCTCGGCGCCTGGCACGATCTGGCGGTACTGGAACGCGACATGGTGGACGACACGCGGATCTTCGACATCCTCGGCGAAGCCATGTTGAGCAGCCGCGTGCCCTGCCTGGTGCTGCCGCCGAACTGGAATCGCACGCTCACGTTCGAACGCATCGTGATCGCCTGGAACGGCAGTATCGAATCCACGCGTGCCATGCACCACGCCCTGCCGCTACTGCAGCTCGCCAAATCCGTCGTCTTGATCGACGGCCATTTCCGCACGGCGCATAATCGCGACATGGGCGTGATCGAACCCGATCCCATGGTTTACCTGATGCATCACGGCATCACCGTAAAGATGCATTATTTGGACGTATCCGCTGAAAGGCGGGCGAGGCGCTGCTGCAAAAAGCGTGCGAAGCGCATGCGGATCTGCTGGTGATGGGCGGCTATGGCCACTCGCGCATTCGCCAACGCGTATTGGGCGGGGCCACGCGCCACGTCATGGCGCATGCAGGCATTCCTGTATTCATGCAGCACTGAGGATGGTAGTGCCACACAGCGCGTAATCGTTTATGCCACCTCACCGTCATTCCGGTGCAGGCCGGAATCCATTTATATCCATGTGGAATACATGTCGATTGAATGAAGTTCTACGCAACGGGCAGCATGGATTCCGGCCTGTGCCGGAATGACGATCCGGTTTCTTTAGCGCTCTGCCAGCATGTTATTCCTGGCTGCCACGGAGCCAATCGCCGATCATTCAACGGCAAACCAACACCGGAATGTCGGCACAACTGAGCACCTTGTTGGTCTCGCTGCCGAGCATCATGTGATCCGTGCCGGTACGCCCGTGCGTTCCCATCACAATCAGATCGCAATCGTACTGGCGCGCAGCCCCCAGGATGGCGGTATATGGCCGATGATCGAACGCGTAGTCGCCTTCGAACGGCACGCCGTCCTGCTCGGCCAGCGCACGAACCTGGTCAAGCTTGCGCTGGGCGCGGCCGATCGCGTGATGGTGATAGTCGTCCGGAGCGTGACGGATCAGGTCCGAGAAATCGGCGACGGCCGCCAATGGAGCCAGCACGTGATACGCATGCACCTTTGCGCCCATCTTCCTGGCCAAGGCGATGCCAAGCTGCGCTGCGCGCAGCGACTGCTCCGAACCGTCCGTAGGCAGCAGGATGTTCTTGAACATGACGCCTTCTCCCTCACCTGCGCGCATCGGTGATCAGACTGGCTACCAGCGCCAGCACGCTGACGCCGCAGATCCACTCGGCGATAGACCAGATGGATTCATAGCCTCGCACGAAACTGGCCAGGCCGCTGGCCACTGCAATCAGCAGGAAGCAGACGGATAAATTGGAAAACGCGGGCTCAGACGAATGGGTTTTCATACTTGTCTCCGCAGCGCATTGACTGGATCACAGGTTAGAAAAATTGCTCGGCGAAGGTCTTGATGTCGATCAATTCGAAAACGAAGCTCCATCTTCGTGTCGTCCATTTGACGATGATCAATACGCTTGCGGCTGGATGTCCCAGCATGACCCTCAACGCACACCGTCAAACATGCAATGCGATCTACACCAGAGGTTCCACCCATGTCCGTCGCCCCCGAAGTCTCATCGGCCCCCTGCAGCGTGCAGCCTGAAGGGTTGTTTCAACGCATCCTGCTGCCGATCGACGGCTCGGAACTGTCGCTGCGCGCGCTTGCCGCCGGCCTGGAGCTCGCCAAGACCTTCGGCGCCAAGGTGCTGATCCTGCATGTGGTGCCGCCCTTCAACGCCGTCGCCTACATGACCGAGTTTCTGGCTGCGACCGAATTGCGTTACAGCCAACATGCGGTGCAAAGCGCCTCCCGCTATCTTGATCAAGCCACGGACTTGGCCAAGCAGGCGCAGGTTCCGTACGAATGCCACTACGTTTTCGGCGAACGCCCGAGCGAAGCCATCGTGGCCGCCGTCGACGAACACCATTGCGACTTGATCGTCATGGCCACTCACGGCCGCAATGGCCTCAACCGGCTGGTGCTTGGCAGTGAAACGCAAAAGGTGCTGATGCGCAGCCATGTACCCGTGCTGGTCTGCCGCTAGCTCATGCCTTTTCGATGGGACATCCATGCCAAGCTGACGCCCACGCGCGAACAGCCGGCTGATCCCGAAAACAACCTGCCGGCGCCGGTGGCGGCAAGTCCTGGCCACGAACCGAAAAGAGTTTCGTGGAAAAGGTTGAAGTTGCATCCCTTGGCCCACGTCGGCCCCGGCCTTATCACCGGCGTGGCCGATGACGATCCCAGCGGCATCGCCACTTATTCGCAAGCGGGCGCGCAATTCGGGCTGAACATGTTGTGGACCATGCCGCTGAGCTTTCCAATGATGTCGGCCGTGCAGTCCATGTGCGCCCTGATCGGACGCGCCACCGGCAAGGGCCTGGCGGCCAACATCAAGCTGTCGTTTCCGCCGGTCGTACTCAAGGCGGTGGTAGCGCTGCTGCTGATCGCGAACGTGCTCAATATTTCCGCGGACATCGCCGCCATGGGTGAAGTGGCCGAACTGGTCACCAAGATCAACCGGCACGCCATGACGGCGTTTTTTGTCGCGTTCACTTTGGCATTGCAGATCGCCGTGCCGTATCACCGTTACGTGTTCTACCTCAAATGGCTGACGCTTTCGCTGCTCGCCTATGCCGCCGTGTTGTTCACCGTGCACGTGCCGTGGAAGGAAGTGGCGTGGCGCACGCTCTGGCCGCATCTCACGTTCGGCAGCAATGCGGCCACCATGGTTGTGGCGGTATTCGGCACCACCATCAGCCCTTACCTGTTCTTCTGGCAAGCTTCCGAAGAAGTGGAGGACATGCGGCTGAATGCAAACGCGAAGCCGCTCTCGCAGGATCCCGCTGCCGGGTCAGCGGAAATGATCCGCATTAAATGGGATACCTGGGACGGCATGTTCTATTCCAACATCGCCGCCTACTTCATCATCCTGGCCACGGCCGTCACGCTGCACGTGGCGGGCGTCACCGACATTACGACCGCAGCGCAAGCGGCAGGTGCGCTGCGGCCATTGGCCGGCGAGCTGGCCTATCTCCTGTTTGCATTGGGCATTCTCGGTGTCGGGCTGATCGGCGTGCCGGTGCTGGCCGGCTCCGCCAGCTACGCATTGTGCGAAGCGATGGGTTGGCAATGGGGCCTGGAACGCAAGGCCAAGGATGCGCGTGGCTTCTACGGCGTCATCGCGGTCAGCGTGCTGGCCGCCATGATCATTCAATACTCGCCCATCCCGCCGATGAAAGCGCTGTTCTGGAGCGCCGTCATCAACGGCGTGGTGGCGGTGCCGCTAGTGGCCGTTGTCGCGTTGCTGGCTTCGCGGCGATCGGTAATGGGCAGGTTCACCGCACCGAAGCTCGTTATCCAGCTGGGCTGGATCACCGCAATCGTCATGGGCTTCGCCACAACGTGGATGCTGATTTCCGTGTCGCGTTAAGGCCAGTGCCGGGTCGCTTGAATTCATCGCGAGCTGCTTCACCCCGACCCAATCCTCCTAACAGACGTAGGGAGCAGAGGCCTGCCCCACCAGCACACGCATGCATTAGCTAAGCGCGCGCGTCTCGGCATCACCTACGCTGTTCACACCGATGATCGAGAGACCTAAGCAACCGTCATGAGGTAGACAGTCCGCAGCATCGCGCGGATTGTTGGCGAGCACTCCACTACCAACGTCCGCCCTACCCCTGATAACTTGACCTAATCGCTATAAAGAAGGTTTATCGTCGAGCGCCCCAAGCAATGGCTAGACTGGGGGAGCGGTGTTAGGTTCGGGTCTTTGATACAAACGCGCACCCCAGCTCCGGTCGTAGAATGGCTGCAGTGCGAGCTTAGTAATCCAGACGGGAACTTTGATTTTTGCGTCAAAATGCGTCAGATCAAGAGGTAGGCTGTCTTGCGCCTCACACAACGGCTGGACGATGGTGGCGATCGCATGAATGACACGCACGGCATGTGCCTTTTCACCATCAAGAGCGATGATTAGCCCCGTTTGCTTAGGTGCGTCTGCATTGCTGTACAAGCCGGCCAGATAGGCTGTCTGTACAAACGGCAATTTCGCCAACGCAGGGATGAGTTCGTTGATCAGCCATGAAGGACTGTCCTGGGGCGGACCGACACATAGTGCGGTCTTTTCTTGCACGGTAAATTTTTGGACGGTGGCGATGCGGCCGGTTCGTAGTAATGCTTCAACCTCTTCCGGATAGAGCGTGCAACGACAGTCGTTAGGGTCCAGCATGAGCGTTGCACCACGAGTGAGCTCCAGGAAGAGGCGTCCGTTCATCGCTATGACTTGCGCTGCCGACTGCGCCGCAAAACGAGCTTTCTTCTTATCAGTGAAGAAAGGCAGAACCAGCTGACCATTCTCTGGACGATGGAATTGTATGAAGCGGACGCGATCCGCGGCGGCATCGACACGATCGGTCAGTGGAATATGAGCGTAGATCGTAGCTTTCATCAGCGCCCGAAAGAATGCCGTTTCTTCGCGTTGATCGGCTATGGCCCGCGACATAAGGCGTTCAAGCAAGGTGGGCATGGGATGAATTTTGTTTGCTAGAGAAATTAGAGCCGGTAGACAAAACAGGCAGCGCTAAAAAGCTTGAATGCCCTGCCCTACGTTCGTCGTCTTCGCTTGTGTGCTTCCGCGAATCGATCGATGAATGCAGTCATTGCCCCTCGAAATCGAAGCGCTTCCGACGGCAATGCAACGCCAAGGTCACGCGCTATGGCGGTGGCGTACTTGAGCTGCGCTTCGGTGGGTTGTTTTAAGTCGGCATCCAGGCATTCGGCCAAGCTCGATGCAAAACATGACGCCAGCCGTTCTACGAACCCGTCCGTCGCTCCCTCGAAAGAAGCTCTTTTGTACTGCAACACCCAGGCTTCCTGGGCAAAATCGTCCAGGGGGATGGGGACGACCTCCTCGTCATTGAGTACCAGCTGCATGCCGTGAACCCAATGGCCCCGGTACAGGGCCGCTTGCGCCCTATATTACGAAACTCGTAATATCGCAATCAAGGCAAAATTACGAATCTCGTAAGGGTCATCCCTGCGAGATTGGTACGATGCCGAGACGAACCGATATCCGGCTGGTCTTCCAACGGCGCCTTAAACAGGCGCGGACGGATCGCCAACTGTCCCAGAAAGATCTGGGAGTCAAAGCAGGACTAGACCCATTTGTGGCCGCCACGCGTATCAACCGTTACGAAAAAGGGGTCCATGAGCCGGACATGGCGACCATTGCGCGCCTAGCGGAGGCGCTCAACGTGCCCGCGGCCTATCTCCTGGCGGAGGACGAACGTCTAGCGCGCTTGATCCTGGCCTTTGAGGGGTTGTCGACGTCTGAAAAGGACGAATTCCTGCAATCGATCGAAAAGTCATAGGGATCACACTTTGGCAAAGCGCTGGCAGCCTCGGCGGGTGGCTGAACATATTCAGGCCAGTCATGAGGTAAGTGATTCTGAGGCGCGATGGTCAGATGAGGCCAAATCGGGTTGCCTAGAAACAGGATCGGGGCAATTGCCTCTCCCGATCCTATCTCGGTCCATATGACTGCGAAGGGCTATCCGTTCAAGCCAAGTCAGGAAGCGCGCGGCACATCTTTCGCAATGCGGCGCCATAACGCCTGGTTCGACGCAAGGTGCGAAGCTCCGAAGGCCAGTTCATCCATGGCGCGTCAAAGACTTCAAAAGTATTTGCGGACCATCCTTCCGGCCTACACACGAGACTCATTTCAGGCATCACGTGGCAAGCCACTACCCACAGCGCTGAGCGACGCCATGCCGGTGGCCCCAGCGCTCGCACGGCCTCCCATGGCGACTCCCGTAGCGGTTCGATCCGTCGCTGGGGCGTGTTGATAAACGCTGCCAAATCAGGGGCGGCTTTCACATTGACGAATGGAGGATGTTCGACCGCGCAGCCCAAATTGACGACAGCACGCATCAGCAACGCACGCGCCCCCCATGCATCTCCTCGCCAGCCCTTTGGCCAGGTCCGCTCCCCTCGCAGAGTCGCGCTCATGACACTGGCTAACTGGTCAATCAAGCGGAGGATATGTTTGCTTGTGGTGCGGCGCGGCTGTTTCGACACTCTTTCCAGCACATCGTGCGAAATTGTAGGGGATGCCCAGTGCAAGGGCACGCCATGCAACGCACAACTCAGCGTGAAGACGCCGGCCCAAGCTCGGCGAAAAGTTCGCGGTCGCCCTGCGCGTCGATCATCTCGCCAGCAATATGGGCAATAGGCCCGTCGCTCGAGCTCGCATAGCAACCATGGCTGATCCGGCATGCGATGGACAAACAGCGAGCGTGGCGGCACTCCTACCAACCGTGCCATTAGGCATAGATCTCGAGCGGATAAGGCGTCCAATCCCTCTGTTGTTTTGGTTAAGGGAATCGGTCTCCGCCTCAACCGTTGGCGTAATTGATCGCTTTGGCGTCCGTAAAATCGCTCTGCACGCTCAACAATCGAATGCAATGATTCATCGCGACCCGGCCCGGGAATCCACCAGCGAATTGGGCCAGCCATTGAAGTAACTGATTCAGTGGAGTCATTCATCGGAATACCCTGAGAGATCCGTTTTAGGAAAGTCAAAGCGTGCACGCACAATTAGATCTTTCGTGATGCGCTCTTGCCCGTTTTCAACGGCCAATGCTGCTGCACGCTGAATGCGTTCAACGATCTCTGACAGCTGCCCTTTAGTTTCTCGAATGATCAGTTTCATCGTAAGCAGGGACCCGAGGTTGGAGCGTTCTCGGAGCGGGAGTGTCTCTTCGTACGCCTGGAGAAAATGACGAAAGTAGTCGTCGCATTGCCAAGTGGGAAGTTCTCGCGGCTGGAAGCGTCGCTTCAAATGCTGATCAGCCTCAAACGCTATCCGTGCATTCTCGGTGCCCAAAGCGAGAACGGGTATCTTCAGCGAGTTCATGATGTCTTTCACCGCAAGCAACGCCAATCCCTGCTGACGAAGGGTATGGAACAGAACATCTTGAATCTCATCAATGATCAGTAGGCGAAGGCGTGCAACAACTGCTAAATCTAAGGCCTTCTTTCGACGGTCGTCTGCGGTCAAGCTACTGATATGAGGGAATCCCAAAGCCTCCAGTAGGCGTGAAAATACTTCCTTTGCTTCACGCGCATTGCTCATGCAGAAATACAAGATGGGTTTTGTTGCAGGGGTCTCGGGGGTTGCCTGCAGGCAAGAGCACTCACGTATCAAAGCATCCGCCAGTGCCGTTTTGCCCGACCCACTGGTCCCTGCTAGGACAAGACCTGTTGGACGTACTCCACGAGGTCTATTCATTAAGTACTTGCAGTGCGCAATGATGTCCGACACGACTTCGTGGTGAATGAAGCGCGTAACAAACATCGACCGTATACGCTTGGCTGGCGACCACTCCAATTGGGACTTCGCCAACTCCGTTAGATGGCTGGGAGTTTTCATCAGTCGAGCACCTCCGCGCGAACAGAGGAGCGATTCAACGGTACGGTGTGTCGTGATGAAGTCGCATCATCGGGCGTCGCTGCAGGGCGAGAGCCATGTCTTCTTTGACTTCCGATCCCAGGTGCCATTGCGCTGCGCCGTGCTTTTTTTCGGCGCCTCGTTTCGGCATTATTTCGTATTGCATCGGTGCACTCGTAGCCTTGATCCATCAAAGCATCTAAACGCGCCCGCTCTTCCGCCGGCAATGTTGCACTGTGCCCCTCGTTCAGGGCGGCACCTGCCACGGCACTAGCTTCAATCATGTCATTGCTAGCTGTTCTTACCCAGACCTTGGACGGATCATTGGGGTGGTAGTGGACTCTCACTTTCGGCTCGCGATAGATCAGTGGTGCTAGTGATTCATGCCAATAGCGAGATTGTGCATATTGCACTCCGGTACGTTGCAATCGCCGATAGACAAACGGGAAAAAATCTCTACGCAGATCGGTCTGGTTAATCGGCAGTTCTGGCAGCGCGAACGAACCATCTTCCTGTCGAAAGGCTCGTTCCCAAGCCACTAGCGGCGGAATATCTAAGCCGCGGTGCTTTTTCACGTGGTAGTAGTGACAGATTTTCTCAACGAGCCATGCTTGAAAATCCGCGAACGTTAAGCACGCCTTGCGCTCACTCGGATAGTCGCCGCGTTGCTTAGGATTGCTAAAGGTGGTCCCTGGCAGGGTGTGGACCATCTTCATAAAGGTGCCCATGAGCCGTTCAATGTGGGCGCCGTAGTGCGGCTCCTTAACCGGCCGCCAGTTCAGCGTAATGCCATGCTGATCGCATCCGCGCTGCAACGCGACACTGTGAAACTCCTTGGCGTTATCGAGCAACACGACGCTTGGAATGCCATACATGGGCCAAAGCACATTGGTCGATGTGTTTTCGACTTTTGGCAACATAACATGCGCCAAGCACATCGCAACGGATACAGTGGATGGCGCATCCATGCTTAGGTAATAGCCGAGCGCAACGCGCGTAGCGACATCAATCGCCAGCGTTAACCATGGTCGACCTATGATCTTACCTGGATCATCATCAGCAACCAGAAGAATGTCACAGGGGGTATGGTCAATTTGCACTAGTGCGAGCGGTTGATCGATGACCATTTTCCCCGGCCGCGCCGCAAACAGTTGCTTTGCTGCTTTGATCCCTAGCTGCCTCCTTGCTACTTCATAATCGTTGAGCTCGTGGATTCGCCTCATGACCGTCTTCGCGCACACCCTGAGATTTAATCGAAGACAAATTAGTCGAACACGTTCACAGATATCAGATATGGATGTCTTTTCCCGACGAAGGTAGTGTTTATCAACCACGTGTGCGATTACCTGCTCCACTCTTACGTCAAGCATTCGTAGCCCGTGTGGTCGACCACCCTTCGATCGTACGAGTGAAGTGGTTGTTTGGCGTTTTTGATATTCCGCACGACAACGAAGAAGCTGACGTACGCTAACACCTAAGCGACCGGCTAACGCTTCGGCTATCTTTCGAGGCAAATGCCGCTGTTCGATATAAGGGGTAAAGGCTTTCGCCAAGAATAGGGCTCGGTCCCATTCTGGTTGAGGGACCACCAGGGGATCAGTTTGCTTTGGATTACATGTTGGTGGTGGTTGGAGTTCGTGCATGGAGACTGGCAAAAGCTCGCCCGTTCGCATGTCACGAACTTGCACCTGGCGGATATTCAACGCGCCGTCAATTTCGACGACACGCTCACCGTAAAGCCAGCGACTACCGACTGAGACAGATAGATTGCTCATAGAGACTCCCGTTTCCGCAAGACGCGGAATATTCGAGACCCTTGCAAAAGGTCAGCGTTGAAGACGTGCCAGTCCGGCGCCAACGAAAAAAGGGGCGCGAAGGCATTGACATGGAGGTGGGGAGCTTTGAAGATAGAGCTGCGGAAAGCTTCAAAAACCGCATTTCTGCGAAGCCTCGTATTTGCCGTGCGAGGCTTTCGCTTTTTTCAAAGCCCATTACTGCAATTGGGCTAAGTCATCGGGTGCTCTCCTCTATAAGCCGGGAAGAATCGGCAAGCGTTTGCTCGAGCCATGCGCGCACAGATGCGGTCGACGCGAACCAACCACGGCGACCGGGAAGTTTGAACATTTCAATGGGCAAGCGTCCTGCTAGACGCGCCTTTGCTAAGGCTTCCGTCGATGAGAACCCCATCACTCGTGCTGTTTCCGAAGCGGACATTAAGGTGTCCGTGGAAGATACAGGTCGAGCACGGGTGGTTTGGACGTGGACGAATGCATAAATATGCACCTGTGCAAGTCACATGACGATGTATCCGGTGTTATCGGGAATTGCGTCAATTGTGCGGGAAGGTTCGCACACGTTGATTATATTTTCAAACGAAAATAATGCTATGCAGCATAATTGTTCGTGGAATATATATGATACGAACATGGCTAAAATTAAACATATGGAAATTGCATACCCTGTGTCGGAAGTTCACGGTCACGCAGTAAATGCTGCAATGCACCCCGATCTCAATTGCCTCGCCCGTGCTTGGCTTCCGTTGCAGCGCCGCCGGTAAGTGATGCGTCTTACAGCGTCTGGCGGCTGCCTGCACCGTGCATATATACGTGCCAATAGACGTTTCTCTCGCGAAGACGAAGTGGGCCATCCGGGCCGAGAGAGACATTCATCTCCCTCGACTTTTTCATCTTTACGGATGGTGAGACCAGCGAGCGGCAACCGCCGCAATAGCCAACGTGAGCCATCGCCACCACTTGGATGTGATGAGGATCGACCACGAAAGTTTCATGCGGATCGCTACTTTATTTCCTGTTGCCTCGCGCTTACGACCTTTTGCCTCACGCTTACAACGGGTGCTGCGCTTTTTCATATCTCGCACCTAGCTGATAGATGGGTGCCGCGCGCCACACTGCGAAATCAAGGCGCAATGCTTCGCCTCCGCAGCTTCACGACAGGGATGGAAGGGACTTTGGTGGCTAATTCATGAGCCGGCAGAATGCCGGTACCATCGAGCAGAGGAGCCAATAGGCTTTCTCTGGATGGGCGCTTGCGCGCTATCAGTTAGTGAGCGTGAGACATCAAGCGAGCAATGCTGCTTGCCGAATCACTGCTAGCCCGGAGGGCTTTCTTAAAGATCGTTCAATCCCCGAACGGTAGGGGCCTTCGTCAGGCGATCTGAGCATTACGTAGCGGCACGCAATTACGAAACTCAACTCTCGCGTGCGGTTTATAAGGCACCGATCGTGCGAGACCGTTAACCATGTCATCTTTTTCCATAACTCCGCGTAACCAAGTCACCAGTTCGCGAGACGGCCCTCAGCATCAACATGAGCTTGATTGCAAGTCTTTGTTATTTATTGGTCTTTTACGTCGCCTAACGGATGACACAGTTAAGTGCCTGACGACAATCGCTGCTCTCCCGACCGCACGGACCGCGCGCATGGCTCACACCCGCCGTCGCTTGAACTGGCTTTACGACGACGAACACCAGCAGTTCACAACACCATCCGGCACGACCGTCACTCTGCAGGAGATCGCCCAACTCCTGCAGGATCGCCTTACATGCCATCACGACTTCTACGGCCCCTGGGCCGGATGGCGCATGCGCAACGACCAGCTCATCCCGCCAGGATCAACAGCCCGCACACGTCCGGCGCTGAAGCCGCACAACCTCGCTGCATTCCTGCGATGGGCTACCGCAACGGCTGATCCGCAAATTCACCCGAGCAATGCACCGGCTGCGCAATCGAACCCAGCTGCGTATACGCATTGCCCTGCACCTGAATTACCACACCACCCACGCAACGCTGATTCATCGCAAGACGCCGCCGCTCTCGCTGCCACGCTTGCTCAGCTACGCTCTGCTGTTCGGACACTTGAACAGCACGCCGGCCTTGCTCAACCGCCTGTCGCGCATTCTGACCAATTGCATCAAGCGCCTGTTGCGCATCTTCCATATCCCGAGCGTGCACATGCTCGTTGTAAACCACATACCCGCACACCAAGATCACGGCGGCGGCCACGACGGCCACGGCCAGCTTTGTCGTTGAATCCATCCCTGCCCCCTGCTCTCGTCGACGACTAAGCATAAAGCAGCGCTTTGTGAAAATCCGGCTAATTCAGCCGTGCTGTGCGCCTCCTTGCGGATGCGGGGTCGCAAGCGCAAGCAATGGCGAAAACGGCGCCGTTCGATGCGCCTCCCCTGATGTTGAGTCAAGCCGCGCCGCGAAGCGGCGCGGCTTGACTGAATGTTGTGCGTCAATGCATTCCATTTTTGGCTGGTTTGGTGAGTCGCTGTCAGCCATTACGCCCCGGGCATCAATCGACCCAGGGGGATCAGCGGACCTACCGGCTTCAGGTCGTAGACCATCAAACCTGCAGCGACCAATGGCAGCGTGTCCAGCGTCGCTTTGGCGTGATCGATCGAATCGACGTTCATCAGAAAGATCGGACCCGATTTCTCGACAAACCAGAACTGTTCGACCTTGCCGTCGAGATAGAGCTTGAGCGTGGCGTGTACTTCAGTCGCCATGTGCGGCTTGAGCACGTCGGGAGTGAGAGCGACCTTCGGGGCAGCGATGGCCATGATTTTCATGAGTGATTCCTCGTCAGTTGGCGTGGGGTTGTGCAACGAGGAACAATCTAGTCTCCGGCCCACTAAAGCGGTATTGTCGCAAATGACAATTTTAGGGTCATTTACGCCATGCGCCTCACCATCCTCGCCCTGGACGGATTGTTCGACACAGGACTCACCGTGACGCTCGAGGCTTTCGGTATCGCAAACAGATTCGCGGCAGGACAAACAGGTAGAGCGCCTCTTTTCGATGTATCGACCGTCGGCGTACGGAAGAAGGTGCGATCCGGCCTGGGGCTGTCCCTGCCCGTGCAGGCCATAACGCGTGGCTTGAAACCGGAATGGGTGATTGTTCCTGCGTTGAATACCTCGACACCGGACCGGTTGATTCCGGCTCTAGGAAGAAAGGATGTGGGCGATGCCAAGACGCAGCTGCTGACATGGCATGCGCAAGGCGCGCACATTGCCGCTGCCTGCATCGGGTCGTTCGTGCTGGCGGAAACCGGGCTTCTCGATTATCACGAAGCGACAACGACCTGGTGGCTCGCGCCGCTGTTTCGGCAACGCTATCCGAATGTGTCGCTCGACGAATCCCGCATGCTCGTGCCGTCCGGCAGGATGGTTACGGCCGGCGCTGCGATGGGGCATCTCGATCTTGCGCTTTGGCTGATACGCAAGGCCAGCCCAGATCTCGCAACCATGGTCTCGCGTTACCTGCTCGCCGATATCCGCTCCTCGCAAGCTCCCTACATCATCCCCAATCATCTGGCGCAGGCAGATCCTCTTATTCTGCGTTTCGAGCGATGGGCACGGGAACACCTCAAGGAAGGGTTCTCCTTGCAGGACGCTGCTCATGCCATGGCGACGAGCACACGTACCTTGCAACGCCGCTGCCAGGCAGTACTTGGCAAATCGCCGCTCGATTACTTTCAGGATCTACGCGTGGAGCGCGCGCGATCCTTGGTCCAGGGCAGTGGCCTTGACCTCGAAGCCATTGCCGCCGAGGTCGGTTACGCCGACGGAGCGACGCTGCGAACGCTCTTGCGTCAACGCTTGGGACGTGGCGTGCGAGAGCTTCGTGCTGATCTGCGCTGATCGATGCCGACAGCTGGGTCTATGTCTTGGGCTGCATTAAGACATGACGGGTGTGCACACCGAGAAATCAGTGGAGGGCGAGGCCGCGCAGGCGTTGACCGCGTAGCTCGCGGCGGCGCATGCGCTCAGCGGGGCCTGCATCTCGGCGACGGCATGCATCCAACGCGGGCGCATGTCGTGCCCGCACTGATCACCGCACCATCCGCATGGATGGCGTTCATGCCGACTTCCTGTTGCGGTCCATGATAAGCACCATGCGGAATTTGACGTCGCCGGACTTCATCCGCTGATACGCCTCGTTGGCTCGTTCCAGCGGCATGGTCTCGATCAATGGGCGTACATCGGCAAGCACGCTGAAATTCAGTGCCCGCTCGTTATCATAGGGCGTACCGGTAAGCGAACCCATTACGCTGCGTTCCCCGATGACAAGATGACCCCGCGACACCGGCAGGGGATCCTTATCCACGCCGAGCACCACCAGCCTGCCCTGCGGCGCCAAACTTTTCATCAATGCCGCGACTGTTTCGGCGTGGCTGATCGTGCTCACGATCACTTGCGCACCGCCCATGGCTTGCAGTTTGGCAGCCGCATCTTCCTGCCGGGTATCGATGTAGTGATGCGCACCCAATGCCAGCGCGTCCTCGGCGATGTCGCTGCCACGGCCCACGGCGACCACGCGATAGCCCATTTTGCGCGCGTATTGCAGAGCCATGGCCTAAACCGCCGACCCCCAATATGACCACCGTGTCGCCTGCTTGGGCACCGGATTTCTTCAAGGCGTTGAAGGTGGCAAGACCCGCGCAGAGAATCGGTGCTGCCGATTCAGAGGCGAGATCATAGGGAATCGAAACCAATCCTGTACTGCGGGCCAGCATCATCTCGGCGTAACCACCATCGCAATCGGCGCCGACGGAAGACTGGTTTTGGCAGAGTTCGAAGCGTCCGCGACGGCATGGCACGCATTCGTTGCAATGGCCGGCCAGGCGACCTATGCCGACGCGCTGCCCCATTTTCCAGATCGAAGCAACACCGGTACCCAGTGCAACGATACGCCCCACTACTTCGTGCCCGGGTACGCGTGGCGGTTGCAACGTTGGATCGGCATCTTCGATATCGGCGGCGTCGGCACCGCAGATGCCGCAGGCTTCGACTTCGATCAGTACTTCGCCGTGACCGGGCTGCGGTGTGGGGCGCTCCACCAGTTCCAGGATGCCAGGCAAACTAATTTGCATGGCGCGGTAGGTTGTTTTCATCGCTTTTCCTTTTTTATCCATCGCTTCTCGGATGCCAACCGTGCGTGTGCTTCGAGCACGCCAAAAAATTCGCCGGTGCGCGTCAGCAATGCGTTACGGCAAGCGCTTTAGCCGTGCATCATGGATGGGTTTTCCAGGTGAGAGGCAGCTGCCGACTGCCTGAATGACACGGATATCCCTGCCCTGCCGCGTATCAGTTGCGGCCAGCCATCACGCCGCCATCCACATCCCAGATCGCGCCCGTCACCCAGCTTGCTTTGTCTGAAAGCAGGAAAGTCACGACTTCGGCGACCTCCTTCGAAGTGCCTATGCGGCCGATGGGGTGGAAGTTGTTGAAGCCTTGCAAGGCGTCATGAACATCCGCCTTAGGAATGAAGCCTTCGTAGATGGGCGTCTGCACTACCGCCGGTGATACCGCATTGACGCGGATATGGTTAGGCGCCAGCTCCATGGCGAGGTTCTTCGTCAGCGAATGCAAACCGGCTTTGGCCATGGAGTAAGCTGACGATGGTGTTGCCGCGATAGCCTGTTTGGCCCACATCGAGCCGATGTTGACGATCGCGCCGGGACGTTTATTCGCCATCATGTTGGCCGCGACCTTCTGGGTGATGAAGAAGAACGCCTTGTTCAACTTCATGTACTGGTCGTAGTCCGCCTCCTGGTGCTCCAGAAACGACTTGGGAAAGAACACGCCGGCGGCGTTGACGAGCAGATCGATGTCCGAATGCTTGTCGAGCGCTTCAAGCAGCGCCGCGAGCCCTTCAGCACGTGTCATGTCTGCCGTCAGTGCAGCCACCTGTCCCACCGCAGCCAGATCCTGGCGTGCCAGCTCGGTCTTTTCCGGACGATGACCCACAACTACCACGCTGCCACCTTCCGCAAGGACCATCCGCGCCGTTTCCAGCCCCATGCCACTGGTGCCGCCGATGACCAGCAGCTTTCTGCCTTTGAATTGATTGCTCATGCCGATTTTTCTCTGTGTCGATTGAAGGGTCGGATCTGAATGAAAGAAGGCCGGTCGAGATGGCCTTTGCAGTGACTTAATAGGAAGAAAATCTTTTACACGTGCCGCCCAGCCTGGAACATCATCGCCCAGGATCACCCGGACAATCGCCCTTCTTGATAGCAAATTTTTCGCCGTTTCCTTTTGCTCGGCAAACGATTTAAAGTGTCAAATACTGAAAGAAAAACCATCTCGGTGAAATCGCCCGTCCACCTCAACGCGCTGCGTGCCTTCGAGGCCGCCGCCCGCCATCAGAGCTTTTCTGCGGCGGCGACTGAACTTCACGTCACGCCTGCTGCGGTGGGACAACTCGTGCGCGCCCTGGAAGATTGGTTGGGCACGCCGCTGTTCCTTCGAGGTACGAGTGGACGGGCGCGACTCATTCCGACGGAAGCCGCCGAACGTGCATTGCCGGACATCCGTGCGGGCTTTGATCGGCTAGCGCTGGGCTTGGACCGACTCAAGGAGGTATCCACCAGCGGGGTACTTACCGTGGCCATCAGCCCGGCTTTTGCGGCCAAATGGTTGTTGCCACGCATTGAAAGCTTCCATACCGCCTGGCCCGATACTGACGTGCGCCTGGACACCAATAACAAGCCGGTGGATTTCATCGCCCAGAGGATCGATATCGGCGTTCGCTACGGCACAGGAAGCTGGCCGGGGCTTAGGGCGGAGAAGCTGCTGGACGAGGAGATTTTTCCGGTGTGCTCACCGCAGTTGCTGCGCGAGCATCGGCGCTTGCAAAAGCCAAAGGACCTGGGCCGGGAAACCCTGATCCACGACATGACGATGGACAGCCACGTCGGCTATCCCAATTGGGACACGTGGCTAAAAAAAGCAGGCGTGACGGGTATCGCCACCAAGCGCGGCATGAAGATCAACAACGCCGCAGCGGTCCTGCAAGCGGCCATCGACGGCCAGGGCATTGCACTCGCCCGCAGCGTCATGGCACGCGACGATTTGGCGGCCGGACGCCTGGTTCGGTTATTTCCGGACGTCAGCTTTGCATCGCCCTTTGCTTATTACATTGTCTACCGCGACGAATGTTCCGGCTTGCCAAGGCTCGTGGCGTTTCGCAATTGGCTGCTCAAAGAAGCTGCAGCGTAATGGCAAAGACGTGTATCGGCTGCTACCCGCGATAACAAGGGCTAATCGCAAGCCCAAACCTGAAAGTCACGGTGGCAGATACCTAACGCTGGAGTTGATCCATGTTGCGAAGCGGCGTCAGCTTCAATGGATCGTCAGGCGCGCGTCTGTTCAACCCCGTATCGTATTGCATCCACGAGAACATCAACGTCTATATTTCTAAGTGTCCGGAACTTGATGCAATACCCTGTTACGCTTGCCTGGCCGATCTTTTTTCCATATTTCTCGGCCAGGTACTTTTTGTCTTTGATACCCATAATGTAAACGGATATACCTGTTGTGTTTGCACTTATGCCGATCTGATAGAAGTCTCTGTTTTTCGCATCGGCATACTTTATTGTCTGCGACCCATAACCTATATTCGGATTTGAAACCACCTTTCCGTTCTCATCCCTGCCGTCAAGAAACCATAATTTACAGTCCGGCATAATTCCAAGAATCATGCCATGAAGCTCTTGCATGTCGGTTCGCTTTGGCTCTGGCTGAGCTTCGATATAGTCTTTGATTTGGTTGCGTACGTTCATATGAAGATCTGTTTGGGATCCACGCAGCCCAATCTTACCTTCGATAAATTTCACAAATCACCACTTTCGCATACGAAGCCAGCAAGGCTTCAGCAGCCTGCGGGCCGTAACGTTGAACTCGCTTACGAGTGGATACCCATGTTTGCCGAACTAGTATGTAGACCCCTGCCTGGACGTCAGGCCGTAAAAGTCAAAATCATGCGGAGGTGGGCCTGTCGCCTCAGCGGCAGGCCCACGCGCTCACCACGGATGCCGATTCTGGTGGCTGTGGCCGTCATGAAAGAAGCCGCCCGTTGGCCCCAAGACATTGAAGGCTGCGAGTTCAACGATCACCTTCGCGGCCGCCTCCACTGTTCGATAGCCCTTGTGGTCATTGAGATCGGTGGCGGTGTACCCGGGATTCACCGCGTTCACTCTGATGCCTTCGGGCAACAACGCTTTCGCCAACTTCGCGGTAAGCATGTTGAGCGCACTCTTGGTCGCCGAATATCCACCATAGCCGGCGTTCCATATCGGGCTTGCCGTGTCCATGGTGTCGGAAATGGATCCAAGCGTGCTGCTTACCATCACGATGCGCGCAGCTTTTGAACGCCGCAGCAGTGGCAAAAACGCCTGCGTGACACGCATCGGTCCAAGCGTATTCACCTCGAACATCGCGCGCATGTCATCCACGGTTTCTTCCGTAACACGCACGGGCACGCCGCCAAGGCTGATGCCTGCGTTGTTGATCAGCACGTCCAGCGTGCCGGCTTGCTCCTGAAATTTCCCTTTGGCTGCGGCCACGCTTTGCGTGTCGGCGACATCCAGAACCAAAAGCTGCGCGTCGACCCCTGTGTTGCGCAGTTCGGACACCGCCGACTCGCCACGTGCCGCATCCCGGCACCCCAGCCAGACGGTGTAGCCCTGTTCGCCGAGCTGGCGAGCGGCCGCCAGGCCAATACCTTTGTTTGCGCCCGTGATGAGCGCGACTTCTTTGGAAGACATGAAAGCCTCGTTGAATGGGAGTGCCGAACAACTATCGGCTGACGCCGCTCATGCGGCATCCGTCATCACTCCAGAGGCTTGCCTGATCCTACCAATCCGGCTAGTTTGCAAACCCGGACATCGAGGTTGCCGTGCTTACCAGACTCATCGAGACCGCCTGTCGCCACCTCAGCTCGTCAGGAAAGCCCACGATCGTGCCCAGCCTGACGATCAGGTCGGCGCGCGAGCCCGGCGCCTATGCTCCGGGCCTCTTTGAAGCCTCGTTTTATCTCTTGCTTCAAGGCGAAAAGCGCCTGACGTTCGCCGGACTGGACTACATCTTCCGGCCAGGCATGTGCGCGGCCGCCCTGGTAGGACTGCCGTTCTCGCATGAGGTTGTCGAGGCCTCGGCGGACGAACCCTATATTGGCCTCGTACTGAGGCTCGATGCCGGGGTCATCGCGAGCCTGCTGATCGACATGCCTGATCCCCCCACTACCTCGCCGGCCAAAACCATTACGGTGATGCAATCGGATGAGCGCACGCTGGACCCCCTGGCTCGCCTGCTTTCCCTGCTCGACACACCCTCCGACATTGCAGTACTCGCTCCGCAATTTGAGCGCGAGTTTTGCTACCGGCTCCTGCAAGGACCCATGGGGACTCAGCTTCGCCAAATAGGAGGCCATGGCGCGCGACTTGGGCAAATCAGGAAAGCGGCCGAGTGGATCGCCGATCACGCCGACCAACCTATGCGCATTGATCGCCTGGCCGAATCCGTCAGCATGAGCGTCACTTCGTTCCATCGCCACTTCAAAGCCATCACCGGCTATGCCCCACTGGCGTATCAGCGCTACATCCGGCTTCTGGATGCGCGCCGGCTACTCGCATCGGGATCCAGCAACGTGACGTCGATTGCATTCGCCACCGGGTATGCAAGCGCTTCGCAGTTCAGTCGCGAATATAAGAGGTGCTTTGGCGTTGCGCCGAGCAACGATCTGGCATTGCTGCGACCTTCGGCTTGATGCCGAAACCCTGCCCATCCCTTCAAGCCAGTTCTGCCTCGGCAGACCATCGTCAACAACCGTCTGGACCTGCCAGCCAAGGTCTGGCCATCGGGGTGGCTGAGAAAAAGCCGTGACGCAAGCAGAAGTCGAACGTGATTTCATTGCCACTCATCGACCCACATTACTCATCAAGCGGTTGGCGACCGTAGAAGAAATGGCCAACCTGAGTACGTATCTTGCGTCAGAGCAAGCGTCCGCCACGACCGGCGCTGCCGTGCGCGTGGATGGAGGAGTGGTGCGTTCGATTGGCATTTCCGCGGTATGGCTGCAGACTTCATGCCCAGGCTTTCGGCATTCTGGAATTTACGAACAGCCTGGTGCTGCGACGATCGAAATACCAACAAGTTGCCCGATCTTTGGCACCAAGACTATGCAAGCCTGCGAATCCAGATCAATGCGGAGAGCGTAGATGGCGAGTGCCACAGGATCTATCGAGCCCGTTTCCCACACCGGACGCACGCCTCAGCGCATATTCGCGATCTGGATCACCACCCTTGCGCTACTTGGCGTAATTGGCGTGATCGCTGTCCTGGCGATCGGTGGCAGACCTGATCCGGCCGCTCTGCGCGGCGTCGCCCCTTTACTAGGCGGAGAGTGGCGCTTCCATCTCGGCGACGATCGACGTTGGGCCAACACGGATGTCGACGACAGTCGCTGGGAAACGGTGAACATTGGTGCGCCAGCAAGCAGCCACGATGGTGATGTCGGCCTGCCTAACTATGTCGGTGGCTGGATGGCGCACGGCCATCCCGGTTATCAGGGGTACGCTTGGTATCGACGTTCGGTGACGGTGCCTGCGGAACCTCGTGCATGGGATGTGCTGGGGCCAACCCTGGTCGAAGATGGTTACGAGTTGTATTGGAACGGCGTACTGCTGGGCGGGTCGGGACGTTTGGGCGCATCTCCCAGAGTCGTCGGCACGCATCCGCTGATCTTCGCGCTTCCAGCCGATGCCGCCGGTACCACTGGCGTGCTCGCTATTCGCACATTCATGCAGCCGGGTAACGATGCCGCCGCTGATAGCGGCGGTATCCATGTCGCGCCGACGCTGGCGCCGCGCGCGGAGAGCCGCGAGCTCTATCATGTGGAATGGTGGCGCACGATCGCAGGCTACATCGTCGAACTCGTCGAGCCCCTCGCCATGTTCGCGGTCATCGGTCTGGCGCTTGCGATCCGGCGGCGCAGCAGTCATCCGCGTTTCATCGCATGGGTCTGCATCGCGCTCGCGTTTTCCGCGGTGAAGCGTCTCGACAACGCGATCGTCTCGTGGACCGATCTGATGAGCCTGCCCACTTACGCGTGGCTGGCCAAAGTACTCTGGACGCCGCTCAGCCTCGGCGCCTGGACGTTCGCCTGGAATCGCTGGAACATCCGCTCGCGGGCCATCGATATCGCCACCCTGCTGCTTACCCTGGTGGGCATCGTGAGCGGTGCATTGCAATTCGCCATCACGACGCATGCTTTCCGGCTCGCGCTGCTCTCGCTATTGCTGCTGATCGCGGTGCGGATCATTCGCACCGGCCCACTGCGCAAGCTGGCGACCGCCACGTTGCTCACCATCATGGTGTCGCAATTTTCAGGCGAGCTCGGCTCGATGGGCGTTCCTACCATCTGGTTTCCGTTCGGTATCGGCGTAACGCTTACGCAATACGTCTATGCGATCGCGATACCACTGCTGGCCTGGTTGATCGTGCAGACGCTGTATCCGAAGGAAGCCTGAGCTGAGCACGATGGTATCGGGGTAAACCGGTTTATGAGTCGAAAGCGGGCAATCAATCCTGCCCTCGATAACTGTGGCTGAGAGATTTGACGATGATTTTGTCGTTGCTTAGGTCAAAACCGCACATCTATTTCCACAATGATGTTAGTCGCCTTACGACAGCCATAAATATCTTGCACATGGTGCGGCGCAAATGGGACGGCTTTTGCGCCCTCAACGTGAGCGAGCGATCTTTACGGCCAGCCTCCACATTGGTGGAGCGCATAACAGTTAGGCGTGTGACGGCAGAACGGCTTCATCGAGCGATTCAATGGCAGTTACCGACGCGGCGTGCTGGACATGCATGTGTTTCGCACACTCAGCGAGGTGCGCGAATAAACCGAGAAACGGCTCACCGAACTACAACCAGGAAATGCGGTGTGCTTCGCACGTCATTTTTAACTGGATTCCGGCCTTCGCCGGAATGACGATTCGCTCTGGAAGGAGTCTGCGTTGATGTCGATTTTTGCCGGGAATAACGAGCAAGAAACGTGGGGATTACCTCAGGGCCTGACGCCTGCCAAGTTTCGACTTAAAAACGAACCGGCGATCTCTGATTTAGTTTGGCACTAGTCACGCTCTACTTAGCCATATTCTCTTAATTACTTTAGTCATGCTCCATAGTATTACTTTAGTCATGCTTTCTTGACTTCACCTTCACTTCACTTTCGCTTCGGCTATCGTCGAGCTTAACCAGAAGGTCAAGCAGAAGGTCGAGGGCGACCGTTTGTCCGGTTGCGCTGCCTTGCAGGAGAGCATATGGACAAAGTGGCTCGAACATTCCCTTGGCCGACCTACGATAAGGGCAATGTCTTCGTCGACGATGAGGATCTGAGCGCGCCGCGCCAGGTGTTGGCGAATCGGCTGTATTTCCGATATGACTATCGGGCGTACGACGATACCGAGACCGGCCGCTTCGAGGCCGCGCTCCGCCGCTACCTCGGCGTGCCGCACGCGCTCGCGGTGTCGAGCGGCACGGCGGCGATAGCCCTGGGCCTGATGTCGCTCGAGCTCGAGCCTGGGGCGCTCGTCGCATGCCCGGGCTTCACGTTCGCGGCGACGCCGAGCGCGATTATGCTCGCCGGCGGCCAGCCGCTCCTGATCGAGTGTGATCACAACCTGCACTTCGACGTCGCCGATCTCGAGCGCAAGATGTCGCCGGCGGTGCGCGCGATCGTGGTCGTTCACATGCGCGGCTTCGCGAGCGACATGCCCGCGATCCTCGCCGTCGCCAACAGGTGGAAAATCCCGGTCGTCGAGGACGCGGTGCCCTCGCTTGGCCTCGTCGCCGGCGGCAAGCACACCGGCACGTTCGGTGACGCCGGGGCATTCAGCACACAATCGGATAAGTCGTTGAATACCGGCGAAGGTGGCTTTCTCGTGTGCCGCGATGCCACGCAGTTCGCCAAGGCGGTGGTGCTCTCCGGTGCCTATGAAGGGCGTTTCAAGCGTCACTTCGCGGGTCCGCCGCCCGAGATCTGCGATCTCGACTACCCACTCTTTAGCTTCCGCATGGACGAGATCCGCGCCGCGCTCGCCCACGCGGAAATGGCGCGCTTGCCGCGCCGACTCGAAATCTTGCGCAGCAATTACGACTATGTCGTCGATCAGATCGCGGACCTCGAGCGCATCAGTGTGCGCCAGCCGGTCATCCCGGGCGGCTACCTGGGCGACTCGCTGATCTTTCACCTCCCGCACGACAGTCATGATCAGGTGGTGCAGGTCGCCGCCGCGCTGCGCAGCGAAGGCGTGGACGCGCGCGCGCTCGGGTCGGCCAACGATCCTAACGTGCGCTGTTTCTGGAACTGGCGGTTCCTGTTCCGCGGCAAGAGCCCGGCCGAGATCCGCGCCCTGTTGCCGGCGACCACGCAGCATCTGTCGCACGCGATCGACATCCCGATGTCGCCGACCCTGACCCGCGCCGACTGCGACGATCTGATCCGTGCGATGCGCAAGGTCATGCAACGTCGCGCATCCTCGCACGCCGACCTCGCGCCGCGCTTGGCCGACGTCGTCGAAACCGCCGTAGCCAAGTAACCCACGCGCCCGAGGCCACCATGCATTCGCCCCACTCTTCTTCATTGCTTGCCGCGCCCGCCATCCCTCGGTCCGCCGAGCCCGTCGACCTCACCCCGGGCCAAGCGTTCGCCGCGGCGTACACCGAGGCCGGCACGTCGGCGCGCGTCGACTTCCCGATTACGATTACCGACAGCTTCCCCGGCTTCCGGCGTCGGCCGCGGATCGCGATGCGCGCACTGTTCAAGACCGTGAAAGCCGAAGGCCCCGAAGCCACGTACTTCTTCGAGACCCGCCCGGCCGAGGCCGCCAAACGCGTGCGCGACGAAGCGCTCCGCGTCGAGGCCGGCTTCGACTTCCAGTGCGGCAAGGTGCCGCTCCAACCGACCCGCGCGTGGGTGCAGATCCCCGAGGCCCTGCTCGCCGATCCGGTCGCGCTCGCCACCTTCATCGACTTTCGCCTCCTCGTCCGCCTCGGCACCGCCGAGAACCAGTCGCTCGCGCTCGGCAAGGGCGGCGATCACATGCATGGCCTGCTCGAGATGCCAAACCTCCGCCGCCTGCCCGCGCTCGCCGACCCGGTCACCTCGCTGCTCGCCGCATGCGAGCACGTCGAGCAGATGGGCGGCTCGGCCGATGGCATCGTGATGAACCCCGCCGATTATTTTCAGTACCTGTTTCCGCGCCAGGACGTGCTCAGCGGGCTCGCCAACCTAGGCATCCGCATCGTGCGCACGCGGATGATCAACGCCGGCCAGGCGATCGTCGGCGACTTCTACGCGGGCGCGACGATCTTCGACAGCCAGCGTTCGACGATCGCGTTCGATCACCCGCCCGAGGGCACGTTCGCGCGCGACGGCCTCGCCGTGCGCGGCGAGATCAAGACCGCGCTCGCCATCCACCTGCCCACCCACTTCTCTATCGCCGCCCTGACCTGAACATGACGATCAAGGTCTTATCGATCAATGGCTGGTGCCGCAACGGCAGCACGATCATTGGCAATTTGCTCAACGAGGTCGAAGGCTTCTTCCATGTCGGCGAGCTCCACTTCCTGTGGAAGAACGCATACGGCAAGGGCTCGAACAACAAGTGCGGCTGCGGGCGCGAGCTGGTGGTGTGTCCGATCTGGTCGCTCGTGCTCGAGCGCGAGCTGCCGGCGACTCTCACGCTCGAGGCCCACGCGCGCGAGGTGTGCGCGCGGCAGGCACGGAGCATTCGCACTCGGCACACCTGGCGCGCCTTGCGCGATGGCATCGCTTCGAAAGACCGTCGGCAGCACGCCGAGACGATGGCGCGCACGTACCGCGCGATCGTCGAGGCGACCGGCTGCCAGGTGATTGTCGACAGCACGAAGATCCCCGGCGAGGCGGCGCTGCTCAAGCATGTCGAGGGCATCGAGGCGTACTACGTGCACCTCGTGCGCGATCCGCGTGCGACCGCGCACTCATGGATGCGGCAAAAGGACTACGCCTACAAGCTGTCGGCATTTCGCAGCACGGCGTACTGGCTCACGTTCAACCTTGCGTCGCGCGCGCTCGTCGCACGCTACCCGGAGCGCTCGCTGTTCGTGCGCTACGAAGACTTCATCCGCGAGCCGGCTCCCGTGCTGCGCACGCTCGTCGAGCTGGTCGGCGGCGATCCAAGCACGCTGCCGCTGAGCGGTCGGGTCGCCGAGTTGCAACCGAATCATACGGTGACCGGCAATCCTGATCGCTTCCGGTCCGGCCCGACGGTGATTCGGTCCGATGACAGCAAATGGCGCGATGAGCTGCCTATGCGCGATCAGCTGACCACGATCGCAGTGGCATGGCCACTCATGTGGAAGTACGGATACCCACTCACCGGAACCACGCACGCACCTGCTGACACCGCGCACACGCACGCCAACGCGGATGCCCATTCACGCGACCACGCCGATTCCAACCACAACGCCTCTCATCCTCAACCCCTGCCCCGGAGCGAACGTGGACCTCGGTCTGCAAGATAGAGTCGCGCTGATCGCCGGCGGCTCGGCGGGGCTCGGCTATGCGATCGCGCACGAGCTGGTGCGCGAAGGCGCGCATGTGGCGATCTGCGGGCGCAACGCCGACCGGCTCGCTGCGGCGGAGCGCAACTTGCGCGCGCTAGGCAAAGGCCGCGTGCTGAGCGCGCAGGTCGATGTCCGCGACGACGACGCGATTCGCGCGTGGGTGGATGGCGTGGCGGCGAAGATGGGGCGGCTCGACATCGTGGTGACCAACAATGGCGGGCCGCCGTCGGGACCACCGCTGCGCTTCGCGATCGACGCCTACCGCGACGCGGCACAGACGTCCTTGTTCCCGGCGATCCAGCTCGCGCTGGCTGCACTGCCGCATCTTCGCGCGCGCGGCTGGGGGCGCTTGCTGATCATCGCGTCAGAGACCGTAGTGCGCACGGTCGCGGACTACACACTGTCCGGCGTGGCGCGCGCGGGGCTGGTGAGATTCGCGCAAGGCCTGGTCGCCGAGCTCGGCGCATCAGGCGTGACGGTGAATGTGCTCGCGCCGGCGTACTTGCGCACCGGGCCAGTCGAGCGACTCGCTGCCCAGCTCGCCCCGCGCTACGCGGGTGATCACGAGGCCAGCGTGCGCGCGCAGGCCAGCCACATCCCGCTCGGCCGTGTCGGCGATCCCGCCGAATTCGCCGCACTCGCAGCCTTCCTCGCCAGTGATCGCGCCGGCTTCATCACTGGCACGGTGCAGCTCGTCGACGGTGGCGCGTGCGCGGCCGGTGGCTTGCCCGATCACCTCGCGGCCGTCGATCCGACCGCGGTCACCTGATCCTCTCTCTCATCGTGAGGCACGCATGATCACAGCCACAGCCACCTTCACCGAACGCGACGTCGAGCAGTTCTTCGACGCGAGCACGCAGAACTACTTGAGTTTCTGGGACAGCGAAGGCGTCCTGCACACGGGTTATTTCGCCGACGGCAACACCACCGATTACCACGCCGCCGCCGACGCCACGTCGCGCCTGCTCGGCGACGACGCCCAGATCACGGCGACGTCGCGCGTGCTCGACGTCGGCTGCGGCTGCGGTAACTTCGTGTTCGCGCTTGCCCGCCGGTTCGCGTGCCAGTGCGAGGGGCTCGACCTCAGCATCGAGCGAGTCAAGTTCGCTGCGCAAAAGCGCGACGAGCTGCCGCCGGCGGTTGCCAAGCGCGTGAGCTTTCGCCATGGCAGCGCGACCCAACTGCCGTACGAAGATGGCCAGTTCACCCACGTGGTGAGCCAGGACGCGTTGTTTTTGATCCCCGACAAACCACGCAGCCACGCCGAAATGTTCCGCGTGCTCGCGCCCGGCGGTCGGCTCGCGATCTCCGACTTCCTGCAGCCCACGCTCGAGATCAGCCCGCGCGCGCGCAAGCACGTGTACGACCGCGTGCGCTGGACCTCCGGCTACTCGCTCGTCGGCTATCAGCAAGCGCTCGAGCAGGTCGGCTTCCGGGTCAAGCTCGCGCGCGAGCTGTCGCCGCACCTAGCGCGCACCTACCAGGTGCTCGGCAAGGTAGCGACCGCGCGCGCCGCCGAGACCGCCAACCCGGATGCGCGCGACTGGATGCTCGGCTTTGCAGCGTCGTGCAAGGAGATCGAAGTCGCGATCGATCAAGGTGAGTTCGCGTGGGGCGTGGTCGTCGCGGACAAGCCCTGATTACCTGTTTCATTTCACGCTTTCGATAAGGAGAAGCAGCAATGTTCCCAACGATTCGACAGGCGCTGATGAAAGACAATCGTCGCGCCGAGCTCATTAACCATCGGTTCTTCGCGCGCGTGAAGCACAGCCCCGATCTCGATCGTGACCAGGTGGCGCGCTTCCTCGGTCAGTGGTGGCACCCACTCCACTTCTTCCCCACCTTCCTGTCGCGCCTGGTCTCGAACCTGCGCGACATCGAGATGAAGACCGCCGTCTCCAAGATCCTGTGGGAGGAGCTCGGTGAGGGCAAGCCCGACCGCGCGCACGAGCGGGTGTACGTCGACACGATGACCGCGGTCGGCTTTGCGGCCGAAGCAGTCAACGCCGCCGCGCCGCTGCCCGCGACCGAGCGCCTGGTCCAGCGCTACGGCGAGGCCGCGACCGACTGCTGGACCGGCCTGGGCTTTCTGTACGGCACCGAGGTCGCCGACCTCGCGATGGTCTCGGGCATCGGCGTGTCGGTGCGCCGGGTGACCGGCGCGAAGCAGCTGCCGTGGGTGACGATCCACGCACAGCAGGAGCCCGGCCACATCGAGAGCGCGCAGGAGGCGATCACGTCCGAGCTGTCGGAGATCGAGATCCACAAGATCCACGAGTCCGCGCGCGAGATGTGGTCGCTGTGGATCGCGTTCTTCGACGCGCTCGACGCTGCATTCGATAGCCTCGATCACGCCCCGGAGCACGCCCAGGCGTGAGCTTCGCCCGCGCCCAGCGCTATGCGCCACCGGCCCTCGCCGTCCGCGCGCCGGACACGATGGTGCCGCTGTCGTTCATGCAACAGCGGCTGTGGTTCATCGAGCAGCTCGAGCCGGGGAGCGCGGCGTACAACGTGAGCGTGATGTTTCGCTTGCGCGGTCGCCTCGACCGCGCAGCGCTGCGCGACGCGCTGCAGGCGGTGGTGAACCGCCATGCCGCCCTGCGCACACACTTCACCGACGTGCTAGGTGAGGCGCGGCAGGTCGTCGTCGACGACCTCGTGCTCTCGATGCCGATCGAAGAAGTCCGCGAGGCGGACGTGGCGGCGGTGGCGCGCGGCGTGGCACAGCGCGCATTCGATCTCGCGGCCGGGCCGCTCGTTCGCGTACACCTGCTCGCGATCGACGGCGGCGATCACGCCCTGATCGTCGTCGCGCATCACAGCGTGTGCGATCAGTGGTCGGTTGGCATCCTCATCAGCGAAGCGGCGGCGTTCTACCGTGGCGCGGGCGCTAGCCTGCCCGCGCTCGCGGTGGCGTATCCGGACTTCGCGGTGTGGCAGCGCGGCTGGATGACCGCCGACGCGCTCGCGCCGCAGCTCGCGTACTGGCGCGCGCAGCTTGCCGGCATCCCCGACGGCCTCGATCTGCCGTCGGATCGCCCGCGGCCCGCCACTCGCTCGGGGCGCGGCGCCCGGCTGTTTCCGCGCCTGACGCGCGGCCTGGTCACTTCGCTCACCGACTTCAGTCGTCGCGAACGCGTGACCTTGTACATGACCTTGCTTGCCGCATTCGACGTCCTGCTCTGGCGCTACACCGGCCAGTCCGATGTCGTGACCGGCACGCCGATCGCCGGCCGCAACCGCCAGGAACTCGAGGGCCTGATCGGCTTCTTCGCCAACACCCTCGTGCTTCGCGTCGGCGTCGACGGCGAGCGCAGCTTTCGCGAGCTCGTCCAGCGCGTGCGCACGGTGTGCCTGGATGCATATGCGCACCAGGACCTGCCGTTCGAGCAGCTCGTCGACGCGGTCAAGCCGACCCGCGACCTCAGCCGCACGCCGATCTTCGAGGTCATGTTCGGCCTGCAAACGCCGTTTCCGCACGTCGAGCTCGGCGAGTCGACGCTCGCGCCAACCCTGCTGGATGCCGGCACCGCAACGTTCGACCTCACGGTGTCGTGGGAGCTGCAGGACGGCGAGCTCGCCGGCTGGGTCGAGTACAACACCGACCTGTTCGACGCGCTGACCGTCGAGCGCATGATCGATCACTACCGTGTCCTGCTCGAGGCCGCGGTCACGCGGCCCGACGATCGAGTCGCCGCACTGCCGTTGCTCGACGCCGCCGAGCGCGATCGCATGGTCTACGCGTGGAACCGCACGCACACGCCGCCGTCGCGGGTCGCGCACGTGGCCGAGTTGTTCGATGCGCAGGCCCGGCGCACGCCCGACGCGATCGCGGTGCTCGCCGGCGACGAGCCGATCACATACCGCGAGCTCGATCAGCGCGCCGAGCGCTGGGCCGCGATCCTTTGCGCGCGCGGCTGCGGGCCCGGCACACGCGTCGCGCTCGCGCTATCGCGCGGCGTGGCGTTCCCGACGCTGGTGCTCGCCGTGCTCAAGGCCGGCGCGGCGTACGTGCCGCTCGATCCGTCCTACCCCGCCGATCGGCTCGCGTTCATGCTCCGCGATTGCGCGGCGCGGGTCTTGATCAGCGAATCGGCCATCGTAGCCAGCTTGCCGGCGAGCGCCGCCGAGATCCTGCTCGTCGAAGTCCCGCCGCCGATCGAACACGTATCCGAGCGGCAGACGGCGAGCGCCGACGATCTCGCGTACGTGATCTACACGTCCGGATCGACCGGCAAGCCCAAGGGCGTGGCGATGCCGCATCGCGCGGTGGTCAACTTGATCACGTGGCAGGCCGCGCGCTCGCCCGAGCCGATGCGCACCTTGCAGTTCGCGTCGCCGAGCTTCGACGTGTCGTTTCAGGAGCTGTTCGCGACCTGGGCCAACGGCGGCTGCCTGGTGCTAGCGAGTGAGGACGAGCGCCGCGATCCCGACGCCTTGCTCCGCCGTCTCGCCGCCGCGCGCGTCGAGCGCCTGTTCCTGCCGTTCGTCGCCTTGCATCAGCTCGCCGAGGCCGCGCACGGCCGACCCGCGGCGGGTCTCGTGCTTCGCGAGGTGATCACCGCCGGCGAGCAGCTCCGGATCACGCCGGCGATCGCTGCGCTGTTCACCCAGCTCCCGGCGTGCCGGCTTTACAACCAGTACGGGCCGACCGAGACCCACCTCGCGAGCGAGCTCCCACTCACCGGCGCACCATCGACGTGGGACACCCTGCCGTCGATCGGCCGGCCGATCGCCAACGTGCGGATCTACATCCTCGACGCCGACCGTCAGCCGGTGCCGATCGGCGTGCCCGGCGAGGCGTGGATCGCCGGCGCCGGCGTCGCGCTCGGCTACCTTGGCCGCGACGAGCTCACCGCCGAGCGCTTCGTCGACGATCCGTTCGCCGGTGCCGGCGAGCGCATGTACAAGACCGGCGATCGTGCGAAGTACCTCGCGACCGGCGAGCTCGTGTTCCTCGGCCGCGCCGACGATCAGGTCAAGCTGCGCGGCTACCGCATCGAGCTGGGCGAGATCGAGGCCGCGCTCGGCAGCCACCCCGCGATCCGCGAGGCAGCGGTGATCGTCCGCCACGACGGCAGCGGGCCGCGCCTCGTCGGTTACGTGACGTGCAGCGACGCGGCGCCGACGACCGCGGCGATCAAAGATCACCTGCGCGCCCGCCTGCCCGACTACATGATCCCCGCGGCGATCGTGGTCCTGCCCGCGATCCCGCTGTCGCCGAACCGCAAGGTCGATCGCAAGGCGCTGCCCAGGCCCGACGATGATCACAGCGAATACGTCGCGCCAAACACCGCGCTCGAGGCGCAGGTCGCCGCGGTATGGGCGGCCGTGCTTGGAATCGAGCGGATCAGCGTGATCGAGAGCTTCTTCGAGGCCGGCGGCCATTCCCTTCTGGCCACCCAGGTCGTATCGCGGCTGCGCGCGGTGCTCGCGATCGAGCTGCCCGTCCGCGCGCTCTTCGAGGCGCCGACGATCCGCGAGCTGGCGCGCCGCATCGAGGGCGCTGCCGCATCGAAGGCACAGCGCGCGATCGTGCCGGTCGACGCCGGCCAGCCGCAGCCGCTGTCGCTCGCGCAGCAGCGCCTGTACTTCCTGGCCCAGCTCGAGCCCGACGGCTTCACGTACAACGTGCCGTGGTTCGTGCGCCTGCGCGGCGCGCTCGACGTGCCCACGCTTGCCACCGCGCTCGATCGCGTAATCGCACGCCACGCCGCGTTGCGCACGCGGTTCGTCGACGTCGCTGGCGAGCCGCGCCAGATCGCCGACGCCAGCGCGTCGCCGATCGCACTGGTCGCCGAACCTACTGACGCCCCCGATCTCGTCGCGATCGCCGAGGCCCGCCGGCCGTTCGATCTCGCCGCCGGGCCGCCGGTGCGCGCGCGCCTGCTGCGCGTCGCCGACGACGATCACATGCTGATCGTGACCGCGCACCACCTGGTGTTCGATGGCTGGTCGCTCGCGATCCTCGCCCGTGAACTCGGCGCCGCCTACCAGCACCTTGCGCTGCCCGCCCTCGCCGTGCAGTACGCCGACTTCGCGGCCTGGCAGCGCGCTGCCGCGCCCGACGCCGCGCAGCTCGCATACTGGACCGCGCAGCTCGCCGGCGCGCCGCCGCTGCTCGAGCTCCCGACCGATCGCCCGCGGCCCGCCGTGCAGACTACGCGCGGCGCCGCGATCACCCGCAGCCACGCGCCCGCGCTACTCGCCGGTGTGCACGCGCTCGCCCAGCGCGAAGCCGCCACCGAGTTCATGACCCTGCTCGCTGCGTTCGCCGCGCTGCTCGCGCGCTATGCCGGCCAACCTGACGTCGTGATCGGCACGCCGATCGCCGGCCGCGACGATCCCATGCTCGACGGCGTGATCGGCATGTTCGTCAACACGCTCGCGATCCGCATCGACGCCGACGCGCCCAGCTTCCGCGACCTCGTGCACCGCGTGCGCGACACCTGCCTCGCTGCATTCGCGCACCAGGATCTCGCGTTCGATCAACTGGTCGCCGCGCTCGCCCCCGCACGTACGCCGAGCTACACGCCGATCTACCAGGTCATGTTCACGGTCCGTCCCGCCGTTGGCGATCCGCTTGCGATCCCCGGGCTCACTGCACGCACGCTCGACCTTCACCCCGGCATGGCGCGGTGCGATCTGTCGCTGTTCGTCACCACCGGCGAGGCGCTGGCGACGACGTGGGAGTACAACTGCGATCTGTTCGACGCCGCGACGATCGAGCGCATGGCAGACGGCTTCGACACCCTGCTCGCCGCGCTGCTCGCCGCGCCCGATCAGCCACCCGCCGCGCCGTCGCTGGTCACCGCGGACGAGCGAGATCGCCTGCTCGCGCTCGGAGACGCCCCAGGCGACTTCCCCGACGCTGCACTGGCGACCCTGTTCGCGGTCCAGGTCGCGCGCGCGCCGGACGCCACCGCGGTCGTGTTCGGCGACGTCCGGATGTCGTACGCCGCGCTCGACGCGTGCAGCGATCGGCTCGCGCGCTACCTAATCGCGCGCGGCGTCGTGCCCGGTGATCGCGTCGGCGTCTGCCTTGGCCGCTCGCTCGACTTCGTGGTCAGCATCCTCGCCGCGCTCAAGGCCGGCGCGTGCTACGTGCCGCTCGATCCCAGCTACCCCATCGATCGCCTGGCCTACATGGCGGCCGACGCCGGCGTGCGGGTGGTGATCCTGCGCCGCGACGCCGGCGCGCCGGATATGCACGGAATGACCGGTGCGCCGATCTGGCTCGACGATCTCGAGGCCGCGCTGGCGAGCTTGCCGGCTGGCGGGCTACCGGCACTCTCCACCGGCCACGACCTCGCCTACATCATGTACACCTCGGGCTCGACCGGGCGACCCAAGGGCGTGTGCATCGAGCAGCGCTCGATCGCGCGCCTGGTCGTCAACTCGAGCTGCCAGCGCTTCGCCGCCGACGACGTGGTCAGCTTCTGCTCCAACACGTCGTTCGACGTCGCGACGTTCGAGATCTGGGGCGCCCTGCTCAACGGCGCGACCCTGCATGGCGTGCCGCCCGACATGCTGCTCGCACCCGACGTGCTCGCCAACGAACTCGCGCGCGGCGGCGTGACGATCCTGGTCCTCGCCACCGCGCTGTTCCACCAACTCGCCGAGGTCGCGCCGCGCGTGTTCGACCACGTCGCCACGCTCGTCGTCGGTGGCGAGGCGCTCGATCCGCGCGCGGTCCGCCGCGTGCTCGAGATCAACCCGCGCTGCCGGGTCGTCAACGGCTACGGCCCGACGGAGGACACCACGTTCGCGACCAGCTACGTCGTCGAGGCGCTGGCTGCCGCGGCGACCGCGCTACCGATCGGCCGCCCGATCAGCGGCACCACCGCGCGCGTGCTCGATGGCGCGCGCAACCTGGTACCGGTCGGTGTACGCGGCGAGCTCTACGTCGGCGGCCCCGGGCTGGCGCGCGGCTACTGGCAGCAGCCCGAGCTGACCGCCGCGCGCTTCGTCGACGATCCATTCGCGCCCGGCGAGCGGCTGTACCGCACCGGCGATCTGGCGGCGTGGAGCGCCAGCGGCGACCTCGAGTTCCACGGCCGCATCGACAACCAGATCAAGCTGCGCGGCTTCCGCGTCGAGCTCGGCGAGATCGAGGCTCAGCTCGCCGCCGCCACGCCGCTCGCCGCGCAGACCGTGATCGTGCGCCGCGATGGCCGCGAGCCGCGGCTGATCGCCTACGTTGTGCCGCGCGAGGGCACCCAGCTCGACGTCGACGCGCTGCGCGGCAAGCTCGCCGGCGTCCTCCCGAGCTACATGCTGCCGAGCGCGATCGTCGCCCTCGATCAGATGCCATTGACGCCGAACGGCAAGATCGACCGCGCCGCCCTGCCCGCGCCGTCGGCGAACCGCGACGAACACGGCGGCGGTTACGTAGCACCCGACGGCGAGCTCGCGCAGGCGATCGCGCAGATCTGGGCCGAGGTGCTCGGTGTCGATCGGGTCGGCGCGCACGACAACTTCTTCGCGCTCGGCGGCAACTCGCTCCTGCTCGTCACGGCGCGGTCTCGGCTCGAGGCCGCGCTCGGCCGGGCGGTCGCGCTCAAGCCGCTCGCCGAGGCCGCGAGCGTGAGCGAGCTCGCCGCCCGGCTCGCCGACGACACCACCGCGAGCTGCCTGATCCGCCTGCAAGCTGGCCGCAAGTCACCCATCTACTTCATCCACGGCGGCGGCGGCAGCGCGCTCGCCTACCGCGACCTCGCACGCGCGATCGATGGCGAGCGCGCGATGTACGGCTTCAACGCGCGCGGCCTCGACAGTGACGAGCCGACGCACGCTTCGATCGAAGCGATGGCCAGCCACTACCTCGCGCTCGCGCGCACCGTCCACCCCGGTGGCCCGTTCCTCCTCGTCGGCGCGTCATTCGGCGGCACGGTCGCGTATGAGATGGCGCGTCAGCTCACCGCCGCCGGCGACTCCGTCGCCCTGTGTGCGCTGCTCGACTCACCCGGCCCCGGCACGCTCCCCGTCGTCGAGTTCGATCCCGCCGATCTGCTCGTGTTCCACCTCGATGCCCGGTACTGGCTCGCCGCCGACGCCCTGCGCGGCCGCCCGCTCGACGAGCAACTGCAGATCACGCTCGACACCGCGCACGCCGCCGGCGTCGCCCTGCCGTTCACCAGCCTCGCGCACGGCCGCCGCCACGTCGCGGTGTGGGAGAACAACATCCGCGCCCTGCGCGCGTACACCGCGCCGCTGTGGGGCGGCGCGATCGACTTTTTCTCGCCCGCCGACGCGCTCCCGGGCAGCCCGACCTCCCATCTCCATCACGCGTGGCGCGACCGCGGCGCCTTACACGTCGAAGTCGTCGGCGGAGATCATCTGTCGATGCTCGCGCCGCCTCACGCCACCGCGCTCGGCGCGAGGATCCGCGCCCTCATCGCCACTCGTATCCGGAGCACCGCGCCATGACCACGCAGGACACGATCGCCAAGTACTGGATGCAGATCCTCCACGTCGACACCGTCGAGCCTAGCGACGACTTCATCAGCCTCGGCGGCAACTCGCTGAGCGCGGTCCAGGTCGCCAACAGGATCGCCGACGACCTCGGCGTGCAACTCGATATCGGCGAGATGTTCAACACGCTCGAGCAAGTCACCGCGCACTGCGATCAGCTGATCCGTGAGCGCGACGCAGGAGCCGTTCCGACATGACCGCACGCTTCTTCAACGCGCCCGCCCACCAACACGGCGACCGCTACCGCGCCCACGGCTGGTGGCGCGACACCACCTTCGTCGACGACTTACGCGCCGCCGCCGCGCGCACGCCCGATCAGCCGGCCATGATCGCCGCGCGCGCGTTCGCCAAGGACGAGATCGCGATCACCTACGGTGAGCTCGCGCGCGAGGTCGACCGCATCGCCGCCGCCCTGATCGCGCTCGGCGTCGGCCGCGAGGACATCGTCACGCTCCAGCTGCCGACATGGTGGCAGTTCACCGCCACCGCGCTCGCGTGCGCGCGGATCGGCGCCGTGGTCGCGCCGATTCCGGCCGATTACCGCCGGCGCGAAGTCGAGTTCATCCTCGCGCGCACCGAGGCCGTGGTGTACGTCGGCCCCGCGACGTGGATGCGGTTCTCGCACCGCGACTTGCTCCGCGAGCTCGCGCCAAGCTTGCCCGCGCTTCGCCATCGCATCTTCATCGACCTCGACGGTGCCCACCCCGACGAGCTCGACTTCGCCGCCTGGCTCGCCGCCACGCCGCCGCTCCCCACCGCCGATCTCGATCGCCGCGCCCCCGCCGCCGACGATGTCTTCCTCGTCATGTACACCTCCGGCACCACCGGCGAGCCCAAGGGCGTCGTCCACGCGTACAACACGCTGTACGCGATCGTGCGCGCGGTCAGCGAGAGCGCCGAGATCACCGCCGCCGACGTCGTCCATTCGCCGTCGGGCATGACCGGCATGATCGGCTTTCTCTACAACTTCCTCGTCCCGCTCCGCGTCGGCGCGACCGCGTTATTCGCCGATCTCGGCGATCCCGATCGCGGCCTCGCCTTGATCGAGCGCCACCACATCAGCTTCATCTACGCGATTCCCAACTACGTGAGCAGCCTCGTCGACGCCTACCGGCGCAAGCCGTGCTCGCTCGCGAGCCTGCGCGTGATCGTCACCGGCTCGGCCGCCGTGCCACCGCACCTGATCGGCGCCGTGCGCGAAGTGCTCGGCGTCCGAGTCCAGGCGCTGTGGGGAATGACCGAGATCGGTGGCGCGACGTTCACCGCGCACGACGATCCGCCGGACTGGCCGGCGCACAGCGATGGCCGGCCGTGCGCGTGGATGGAGGTCCAGATCGCCGACCGCGCCGCAGACGGCAGCGGCCGCCTCCGCGTGCGCGGCGCGAACCAGTGCCTCGGCTACTTCCAACGCCCCGAGCTGTACGCGGCGGTGGTCGACGCCGACGGCTGGTTCGACACCGGCGATCTCGTGCGCGACGACGGGCGCGGCGGCATCCGCATCGTTGGCCGGATCAAGGACGTGATCGTGCGCAATGGCTACAAGGTGCCGGTGCTCGAGGTCGAGTCCGCGCTCGCAGCCCACCCACAGGTCGCGATGGTCGCGCTCGTCGCCGATTCGGATCCGCAGGTCGGCGAGCGAGTGTGCGCGGTGATCGTCGCGCGCGATCACGCGCCGTCGCTCAGCGACGTCCGCGAGCACCTGCGCGCGGCCGGGATGTCGGCGCAGTACTGGCCCGATCGCGTACATGTCGTCAGCGAGATGCCGCTCACCGCGACTGGCAAGATCCAGAAGTACGTATTGCAAGATCAATTGCGCGCCTTGCCCCAATAAACGCATGGACTTCACGCCGACCGAAGAGCAGCAGTCGATCCAGCGCAAGGCGCGCGAATTCGCCGATCGCGTGCTCGCGCCGCACGCTGCCGCACGCGACAAGAATGGCGAATTCCCGCTCACGGAATTGCGCGAGCTCGGCGCGCTCGGCCTGCTCGGCGTCACCGTCCCCGAGGCGTTCGGCGGCGCGAACGCCGGCGCGATCGCGTACTCGCTCGCGATGCAGGAGCTCGCCCGCGGCGACGCCTCGGTCGCGGTCCTGTGCGCGCTCACCAACATGGTCGGCGAGCTGATCGCGACCCGCGGCAGCCCCGCGCTCGCCGCGCGTTGGGTGCCGCGCCTGATCTCCGGCGACGCGGTGACCGGCGCGTTCGCGCTCAGCGAGCCCGACGCCGGCTCCGATGCGTCTGCGATGCGCACATTCGCGACCCGGACTGCGCACGGCTGGCAGATCTCCGGCACCAAGCAGTGGGTCACCGCCGGCGATCGCGCGGGCTGCCTCATCGTGTGGGCGATCACGCAGCCGCCCGCCGAACCCGGTGGTCCGGGTCGCGGCGTCACCGCGTTCGTCGTCCCCGGCGATGCGCCCGGGATCACCGTCGCGCGGCTCGAGGACAAGCTCGGCCTGCGCGCCACGTCGACCGCACAGCTCGTCTTCGATCGCGTCGAGGTCGGCGACGATGCCGTGCTCGGCGCGGTCGGCGGCGGGTTCGCGCTCGCCATGCTCGCCCTCGACGGCGGCCGGATCGGCATCGCGTCGCAGGCGATCGGGATCGCGCGCGGCGCCTTCGAGGCCGCCCTGCGCTACGCCAGCGAGCGCCGGACGTTCGGTCAGCCGATCATCGAGCACCAGGCGATCGGCGCGATGCTCGCCGACGCCGCGACCTGGCTCGACGCGGCGTCGCTGATGACGTTGCGCGCCGCCGCGCTCAAGCAAGCGCGCAAGCCGTACTCGCAGGCGTCGGCGATGGCCAAGCTGTTCGCGACCGAGCACGCGTGGAAGGTGTGCGACGCCGCGCTCCAGATCCACGGCGGCTACGGCTACGTGCGCGACTTTCCCGTCGAGCGCGCGCTGCGCGACGTGCGCGTCACCCGCATCTTCGAGGGCACGAGCGAGATCCAGCGCATCGTGATCGCCCGCAGCCTCTTGCACGGCCAATTGCGATGACGCCGTCCCGCGCCCAGGTCATCCTCGCGTTCGCCGCGATGTACCTCGTCGGTGGCTCGGTGTTCCTCGGCCAGCGCATCGCCATGCACGGCGGGCTCACTGCGTTTCTGACCAGCGGCGTGCGCATGGCGTTCGCCGGCGCGATCCTGCTCGCGTGGTCGCGCGCGCGCGGCGGCGGGCTCGCGCCGCGCCGGACCTGGCTCGATCTGGCGATCTCGGGCAGCCTGCTGTTCATCGGCGGCAGCGCGCTGTCGATGCTCGCCACCGACCGCATCGCGTCCGGCCTCGTCGCGTTGCTCACCGCGACCGTGCCGTTCTGGATCACGATCGGTGCCGCGTTGCTCCCCAGCGGCGAGCGGCCGACGAGCCTCGGTGCGCTCGGCCTCGTGCTCGGCTTCGCCGGTCTCGCGATCGTGATCGTGCCGACCGTGCACGGCGACGCGAGCGCGTCGGGCATCGCGATCTCACTGATCGCGGCGTTGGCGTGGGCCGCGGGCAGCCTGTGGGCGCGCCATCGCCTGCGCGCGTTGCCCGCGATGACGATCGCGAGCCATCAGATGCTGTTCGGCGCGCTGCCGCTGATCGCGATCGGCCTCGGCCGCGGCGAGCTCGCGCAGCTCGCACCGACCGGCGACGGCCTGCTCGCACTCGCGTACCTCATCGTGTTCGGCAACCTGATCGCGTACCAGGCGTTCGTGTTCCTCATGAATCACGTGTCGCCGAGCAAGGTCTCGACGTATGCGTACATCAATCCGGTCCTCGCGATCGCGCTCGGCAGCTGGCTCGCCGGCGAGCACCTGCCCGCGAACGGTCTCGTCGGCGCGGCGGCGATCCTCGCCGGCGTCGCGCTCGCCAACCTCAGCCGGCCATCCGGCCGTTCAGTCCGCTGAAAATTTCCACAGCCATCGAGGCATATACGCTGGCCTGCAAAATCGCAGCCAGCGGCGAGTTCGCCCATCATTGTCCGCCCCGGATAAATCGGCGGTTCCCTAGCCCGCGGGCACCGCGGCCCGCCGCAGCAGACCCGTCACGTCACGGCGCGGTGACGTACCAAACTGCCGCGCATATTCCCTGCTGAATTGAGACGGGCTTTCGTAGCCGACATCGAAGGCCGCTGTCGACGCATCGGCGCCCTGGACCAGCATCAGCCGCCGCGCCTCCGTGAGCCGCAGCCACTTCTGGAACTGGAGTGGGCTCATCGAGGTGAGTCGCCGGAAATGGTGATGGAATCGGGACGAACTCATGCCGACCTGGGTGGCAAGCGCCCCGATGCGTAGCGGCTCGCGAAAGTTCGCCTTGAGCCATTCGATGGCCCGGCTGATGCTCTGGTTTTGATCCTCGATGGAAGCCATCTGCCACAGATGGCTGCCGGCGTCGCTGTGGAGCACGCGATAGAAGATCTCGCGTTGGGCGAGCGGGGCCAGGGCCGGGATCAGCTCGGGTTCGTCCAGTAGTCCGACGAGCCGGTCGAACGCGGCCACAAGCCCCGCGGTCGTGTTGCCCAGCACCATGCCGGGACCGCTGGCCGCGCGGCGCTTCGGCGGTTGCAGGCCGGTCTCCATGACCAGGTCGTTGATCACCCGCGCGTCAAGCCGCAGTACGGCACTCAGGAAGGGCTCATGGGGGGAAGCTTTCGCCACCTGCATGGCGACCGGCAGGTCCAGCGACGTGATCAGGAAGCGGCGCCGGTCATAGGTGTAGATGTCCGTCCCGAGCCGCGTCCGCTTCGCACCCTGAACCGGCAGCGCGATGGCTGGTTCGAGCATGCAGTTCAAGGGTGCCCCGACCTGGACATGCCGGTACAGGGTCAGGCCGGAAACGGCCGTCGCGTAGTGCTCGCCGTCTCCGGTCCAGCGCGCGATCCGCGTGGCGAGATGAGCCCGTGCTGCTTCGAAGTCGCTGTTCATGCGTTTGCATCTTAATGACCGACATCGGCAACGCAAGAGCCTGATTGACCTGCATATGGGAGGAATAGGCAATCTTTTGGGAACATCAATCTAACGCTCGGAGACCTTCGCACGCCAGATTGAAGGGCATGCACGATGGGTGTCGTGCCCGGCGTTATCGCCGCCCTGAATCAGTAAAGGAATCCTCATGAAAGCTCACGTGTATCGCCAGAACGGCGAGCCGTCCCAGGTGCTCACCTTCCAAGACATCGCCGCCCCGGCGCAGCCCGGACCCAACGAGGTCGTGGTCCGCGTCACCCGGCGCATGGTGCATCCGATCGACGATGTGATGATACGCGGCTACATTCCTGCGCCGATCCCGGCTGAAGGGACTGTTCCCGGCGGCGACGGTGTGGGCGTCGTCGAACAGGTAGGCTCGGGCGTGGATGCCGCCAGTGGCATCAAGCCAGGCCAACGCGTGATGCTCTTCCCCGCGCAGGGTACGTGGGCGGAGCGGGTGGTCGTACCGGCCATGGCCATCATCCCTGTCCCGGACGATGTCAACGACACGACCGCGTGCCAGATCGCCATCAACGGCATCACGGCGATCGTCCTGATGCGTGCGGCTCTGGCCGCCTCCGGCGGTGCGCCGCTGCTGGTCACGGCCGCCGGCTCCAGCGTCGGCCGCAACCTGATCGCGCTGGCGCAGATGCGCGGCGCCCAGGCTATCGCGCTGGTGCGCAGCGACGCCGGCGCAGCAATCCTGGCGCCGAGCGTGCCCGGGGTTTCCGTTGTCAGCTCCGAGCACGAAGGATGGGCAGCCAAGGTGACCTCTGCAGCCGGGCAGGCGCCGGCCGTGGCTATCGATCCAATCGGCGGCGAAACGAGCCCGCAACTGCTGAACTTGCTCGCCGACGGCGGCACCTTGCTCACCTATGGCGGCCTGGACGCGCGTCCCTCCGCGATCTCCACGATCTCGCTGACGGTTCGTCAACAGACGTTGAGGGGGCTGAATGCCTATGGTTGGCTCGCAAGCACGCCCGCGCAACGCGCGGCCGACATCGCCGACCTGTTCGAACTGGCGCGTCGGGCGCCGCAGAACTTCGCTGAGTACAGCGAGTTCCCCTTCAACGACGCGATCAAAGCTTTGTCGGCTGCCCACGCGACGCCGCGACGCGGCGCGACGATCCTGACTTCGGAAGCCTGAGCCATGCTGCAGCTCTATCCTGATCTCTGGCAGACCCGGACGGAACATCCGTTCCACGGCGTTGACTCGCACGCCTACCTGCTGACGCGGCCCGGCGGCAACGTGCTGTTCTACAGCACCAGCCTGGAAGAAGAGCTGCAGCCCATCAAGCAGCTGGGCGGGATCGTGCGCCAGTACCTGAGCCATCGCGACGAGGCGGGGGCGGCGCTGGCAACGATCAAGCAGACATTCGGCTCGGCCCTGTGCTGCCACAAACTGGAGGTCGAGGCCATCCAGTCGTACAGCCCGGTCGACCTGACCTTCGATGCGCGTGAGACGCAGCTGGGCGACATCGAGGTCATCCCGACGCCGGGGCACACCTCGGGCAGCACTTGCTTCCTCTACCGCTCACCGCACGGCAAAACTTATCTCTTTACCGGTGATTCGCTCTTCCCTAAGGGCCAGTCCTGGGGGACGTTGATCTGGCCGTTCAATGGAGGGCGCAAATCCGATCTCAGAGCCAGTCTGGGCCTGCTGCGCGAACTCAACCCCGACGTGGTGCTGGCCAGCGCCTGCCAGGGGCCGACGCCCGTCGAGATGACGACACCTGGCCAATGGCACGCCATCGTGGATGGCGCCATTGAACGGCTATAGCCTGCTGCCTCGACCTGAAGCCAGCGACAGCGGCACAGCAACCCATTGAAGGAACCCGGCATGACTGAATTCAAACCAGAAGACCTGCATCTACAGTTCGAGGAAGCGTTCAATTCGGGCGACCTCGAAGCTCTGCTGGCCTTGTATGTGCCCGACGCGCGACTGATGTCCGAACCCGGGCAGATCGTGACCGGCCACGTGGCGATCCGAGAGGCGCTGAAGCCGGCCTTGGCGATCAAGGGTCGCCTGACGGTGACAACCGTCTACGCGGTGCAGGCTGGCGACATCGCCATGATGCAGGCGCAATCGCAGCTCAACGGCGTCGCGCCGGATGGGCAACAGGTCGTGCTGAGCAGCAAGACATCGGAAGTGGCACAGCGGCAGCCCGATGGCCGGTGGCTCTTCCTCATTGACAACCCGAACGCCGGCCAATAGCCCACTTGATCCACACTGCTCGCGCGCGGCGGGTCGTCAAATCAGGACCCGTTCGACGACATCGAGGCTGACCCTACCTCAATGGGATGACCGGCTCCCCTGCCTTCGAATCGTGTCCGATCGCGCCACAGGTAAGCTCTAGGGATGCTCTGATCTATTCCACGTACCCGGCATGACCTCCAGAAGGCTCGCAGGGTGTGTTGCGTGGCGCAGGGCAGACTGGCCGTCTGTTCAAGCCGCGCGGCGCAGCCTGCGAGCCTTCTGGAAGTCACCCAGCATATAAATTCAATACGTTGGGGCCGCACTGTATGCGTGCAGCGCTTCGCCCCAGCGTCTCGACAGACGGCTAGTCTGCCTTCGCCGCTGCGACAAACCGCTGCGCGCATACAGTGCGGTGACGGGTGCGTGGAATAGATCAGAGCATCCCTAGGTGTGGTGCTCTCCGGTGTCTTTACCGAGCGGACAAGATTGTCCGCCGGGTGGTTTGGTGATCCGTGGCTTGTCCCATTACGGATGCATAGCGCAGTCCGCGATGGCTTGCGCTGAGCGCGCTGCGCCCTCTTAGAGCGCTGCACTTCAAATTTTGCAGATTTCAGTCGGGCTGAAAATCGATTCCGGCGGCCGGTTGACGCCGCTAATCATGGCGACATGGTCAAGCAGGTGATGACACCTATCGGCCGCAATGTCGATATTGAGGTCTTGCACATCTGCCGTTCCGCCACTTCCAAGGCGCTGGCCAAATCGGCCGGAAAGATTTGCACCGAACGTCCAGTCGCCGCCGTGATGACGGCCGTGCCTTTGCTGAAATTGCCCATTAAGAGAGTGCTTCCAGTAGGCTGGGATGCAATCCCAGCTGTTTCCACGCTCCTGATGCTGGGATTTCCTCCCGCCCTACGCGGACGTTTCTAACCAGGGAGTGCTTCCAGCGCGAGCGCGATGCCCTGACCGCCGCCAATGCACAGCGTCACCACACCGCGACGTAGTTTTTCGCGTTGCATCGCATGCAACAGGCGCGTCGTGAGAACGGCGCCCGTGGCACCAATAGGATGGCCATGCGCTACGGCGCCGCCTTCTACGTTGACGCGCTCCAGATCCAGGCCAAGCTCACGCGCCACGATGATCGCAATGGCGGCATAGGCTTCGCTGATCTCGAAACGCTCGACGTCTTGGAGCTGCCAGCCGGCGCGCTGCACGGCGAGGCGCACTGCCGGGACAGGAGCGATGCCGAACATGTCCGGCTCCTTGAGACACGACGCAACCGTGCAGCACTTGCACGCCGAACGGGTGCTCGGCGTCCACTGCTCTCTTTCGCAGGCCTGAAGCAGATCCAAGCCAATCTGCGCAGCACCGCTGCGTCGTCCGGCATCAGGCTGTGCAACCACCGAAGCAACACACCTGAGATTGATATGTTCAAGCTGCAAAAGATTTTGTCGACCGGAGCCGCTTCACTGATGGGAGTTGCGTTCCGGTCGAGAAAAAGATCGACATGCTTATCGTGAGCGAATGATTCAACGTGAGCGCATCAAGGTCTGAACATCTGCCCCAATGCGGGCAAGTTGAGTATCCGCGAGAAAAGCTTCGTCGCAGCCAGGCGATCCGCTTGGGTCCGCCATCAGAAGATCGAGTTTCAATTCCGACCCACTTCCTGTTGGCACAACGGTTTCTCGAACCGACAGCGCCGCGCTGGCCGTTAATGACCCGGATGGCTGCTGGCGTAATTGATCACGGTCGAGAACGGTGCCACCCAAATCGTGTCGGAATGGGCTTTGAGGTAGGCAAGGAGTTGAGCATGGGCTTGTGCGGATACGGAGAGGTAATCGCCGCCCACACCGTGAAAACCCAACACGATCATCCCACCCTTGCGCTCGGCATCTTGGACTGCGGCGATCAGATCGGCGCCGGTTGTGTTCGAGGGGAAAAAGTGAGCCGGCACATCCATCGGATCGAGAGGATGCTCTGACGGGTCTGCGGCCCGGGTGTAGCGTACCAGTCCGCTAGCGCGCAGCGCCGGAAGATAATCGACACCTCCGGCCAAGTGCTGGCCACAGGGTGTGGCATAGCTGTGCTGCAGCTTGCCGTCGATCGCCGTCAGCATCGTGTTCATCGTGCGGATTTCGGTCAGCATGGTGTCGACATCGTACGTTTCGCTGGTGTCGATCTTTTTCGCCGGCGGATAGTTCGCTTGTGGGCATGCGTGACGAATGGTGTGGTTGCCGAGTTCGTGGCCTTCGGCTGCAGCAGACCGCCAGCGCGCAATCTGCTCCGGCGTAATCTTGCTGCCGATGAGGAAGAATGTTCCTTTGAGGCCGACGGTATCGAGCGCCGGAATCGCGATGTCTAGCTGAGAGACGAGCGTATCGTCATAGGTCAGCACCACGGCCGCCCGCTTGCCGTCCGGCCAGGGCCCGGCCACAGCCTGGGTGGCCATCATAGTAATTGCCAAGAAAACCGATCCGATTCGCATCATTGTCCTCAACATTACGCCACTGTGTGTTGCAGGCCACTACGACCACCACCAGCTGCAGCCTGCGACGTGGTGCTGCATAACCAAAATGAGAGCGCGAACAACTCCTCCCCTACCCGCGACAACAGTCCCTAATCGCTCTGCCCTAAACTCGTGTGTTTGCATACGCAATGATGCGCCGCTTTCGATGTCAAGTTGTGCTGATCAACCTTGTCGATGTGCGCAAGCTCATCCATTGAATAGCGCATGTAAACGGTATCACATGCCATCGACTTCCATCCGAATAAGCTTTTTATTGGGAATGACCGCTTGGATCACGACATGCCGCAGCATGCGGTGTGGCAGCGGCGTTCGCCCGAACCCTTGTGCGGCTTCCAGGCGAGGGTTTGATCACGCAAGCCAGTAGCGTCATCAACAAGGGGACAATCAACGGAGGCAATCATGAAGGCGACAAAGAGCTTGTATAGCTTGCCATTGCTTTTGCTATTCCCATGTTTCGCCCACGCCGGCGACGTGCCCGGCACCTATGCCAAGTATCAATGGAGCTCCTCAGTTACCGGACTAACTTCGGTGGACTATGACATCAACGTGCAGGCCGATCCGGGTTATCGCGCGAATGTACGCTTTGCCGACCATTTCCACCTGGTCGGTAGCAGCAACGGCGGCTATGTCGGTATGGAGGACAACAGCCGCCTCGGCCCCAATTTCGTGTTTACGGTTCAGGGCGCAACGCAGTATGAACCCGGCGATCCCGGTAGCAGCTGCGTTGTTTACAGCGGCGAAAACCCCCGCATTACCTGCCGCATACCTATGTGGTCCACAGTCACTGAGTATCAATTCCACGTTGCCTATGAAGGCGGCCAGTGGTTGGGCGTTACGGTTACCGATCTCTACAACCCCGCCTTATCCTTAAAGCTAGGCAGCATCCTTACCGACGCCACCAGTCTTTCACCGCAGGGCATGGTGAGCCGGACGACATATCTTGAAGGCCGCTCGCCCAATGCGAACTGCTACAACCAGCCCTTCAGTGATGTGATATTCGGCGCACCCAGCAGCAACGGTGTCCAAGCCACTGTTTCAAGCACCGGGACCAACACAACATGCAGCAACTTCAGCGAAGTCCTGAACGGTGAACAGTTCAACGCCTCGGGCAATTTGCTGCGCGGCTTGTATCAGGGCGACGATAACCTTTGCGTGGATGCGGGGAATGGCCAAACCAATGTGCCGGCTACGACCCAGAGTTGCGACAAAAAGAGGGAAGCCCAAGCCTGGGTGCTCGGCAGTGATGGCACCATGCGGCTGCAGAGCAATCTATGCCTGGACGTTGCCAATCCCGACTCGCCATCCGGCGCGGCGCTGATTGTGGACCACTGCACGGGCAGCGCCAGCCAGCAGTGGTCGATCGGGGGCGCCCGCAATCTTTTATTTAGCAATCTCGGCGGCGGCGATCAGTATTGCCTGACGGAGGGGGCTGCCGGAACACAGTTGACGATACAGGAATGCACGGCAGGCACGGGTCAGAATTGGTCTATGCCGGTGTTGCCGGTGCTGCCGTAGACATGGTTCTGATGTGATCGATTGCCCGACGGAAGCGAGGCTGGAAGATGGATCTTTTCTTGCAATTGTTGGATATGTCGATTCGCATTAATAAACAGGCGTTCGTCATCCCCGCGAAGGCCGGAATCCATTTCCAATCAGGATGGATTCCGGCCTTCGCTCACTGCTGTCCGGGGTAATGGGCGCCCATAATGTCGCGCTGGCTTTGCTGATCAACCTCGTCCCTCTACATGTTTCAGCTCGCGACGACGTTTGGTACGCCCCCCGATTCCGTAGACACCTGATAGTGTCTGTTATGCAACACCGTGGCCATCAAGAACAACTTTACTCTTCCGTTCCAGTTGGAAGGCGATGTCGGCTCTCCATGGCGAATGCAGCCTTATCCATGTGCATGATGAAGCCCCAGCCGTAGTTCGCCCTCATGTCTGATGTATTGCCGTCAATGGCTACGACGATGTTGTTTGCACCTTTATGAAGCGGAAGATCGAACCCGTCGTTCTCCAGTGAAAGCCGGCCGTCGGGCGGCTTGCGGCCGCCTTTTACGTTGTAGCGATTCTCGCCGGAGAACACCGGCTTACCGTTCGCAAACACCCAGATCTCGCGCAACCAACCTATGGCAACGTGTCGAACCTGATCATGATCGGACTGCACGGTGGTGCGCAGCCAGATCACTTGTGCAGGGTCCTTCCTGGGTGTTGGGGCGTGATATCGGCTCAGGTTAACCAAGCCACCGTAATCGGCTGCGACCGGCGACCAGTGCGATGCCGCCAGGGGCATGTCCGACACGTTGAGATGATCCGTGGTTGCCATCGATACGGGATCCGTCGCTTGCCAATGGACGAGGTAACGGGGGTCGTTTGCGGCAGGATCCGCTGGAGCTTTCGGATCGAGGCCATCCGTTACGCCAGGCGCAAGCGTAAGATTAGCGTAATAGGCGGTGCCTTCGAACGCGATGGTTCCAGTGCTGGCTTCACCCTCCAGATGCACGACGCGAAGCGATGGTTTCGGTCGTCCATTCACGTACACATTCATGCGCTTGCCAGAAATGACAAGCCGTATGTGATTCCACTGGTTTTCGAGGAAGGGAGCAGGCGCTTCATACTGCGGATAGACGTCCCACAACACACGGCCCTGGATGATGGGAACGTACTGCAGACAGTCCTGGGACGCTGGGCAGTCGGGACCGACCCGGATGTAAAGCATGTCGGCGGTGTCGCCGTCTTTTTGGTGAAAGCGAATACCGGGCATTTCCTCGCCAACAGGCTTGATATCGAATTCGATTGTGCCGCTGTCGAAATGTTCGCTTTTCAATGCGACAAACCCTTGCTCGCTCGCAGAGGTCACCTGAAGGATGCCGTTGGGAAATCCTTCCTTGGTTATGAACGTCGCGTTGCCGCTAGCCTGCCAGCCATCCGCCACGAGTGGAACCTGAAGCGGTGATGGCGCCGAAGCAAAGGCGGACATGGCACTCAGCAAAGTAAGCACACAGACCGAACGAATCAATCGCTTTTTCATCGATATATACCGAAAGATGCGTGCATGCGCTCTAGCTGCGTGGCCCGCCTTCGCTTGGCGAGATGGCGCGGAGTGGATCGGGAACGTGCCGAGGCAGTCCAATTAGGTACCTGCCGGATTCGACGAGTAAATGATCGTGGCAATGCGCCACCCGTTCTCGCCCTTCACCAGTTGCCAGGTTTCGTTCCCGCGGTTTTCGGGTTTTCCGTCGATCATGAAGACGTAATCAAAATAGACCGAGGCAATCGTGCCATCGCTTTGGATACGAACATGCTGATGCTGAGGATCCATGTGCCTTGTCGATTGCGAGACAATCTTGGCAAAGTCCTGGTAGTTGCCCACTTTGATCTTCGTGATGCCGGGTTTGGAGGCGCTCAAGTGTGCGAACGCTTGGTCCGAAAGAACATTGAGCCAGGTACTTCCTTGAGGAATGAATAGTTTGGCCAGCCGAGCACCGTCGTGCGCCACGACCGCCTCATGGTAGGCAGCCATGACGTGTTCCACGTCCACCGTATCCTGACCGGATTGATCAGGCGGTGACGTGGGCGACTCTGCCATCGCTCCCAGCGGCACAAACAGCAATGCAGCGAAAAAACATATAGAGGCGCGCTTCATGGAAGTAGCTCGTGGTGAGGAGCAGCCATTAGATCGCCTTTCTCACGTAGTAGCGCGGCAAGAAACGTGCGCATGCGTTGAACCGTGAGCTTTTTGCGACAAACCGGTGATAGGTGATTAGCGATCGAGGATTGGCGCTACATCACCACCATCGCTGATACCACTCTCAAAGAGTGCATGCCGCAGTGATTCGCTATAAGTGCGGCTGACGCGAAGAACCGTTCCATCCAGGAGCTTTAGCTGTGAATCCCTGTTGGTCAGCGCCTGGATTTCCGCAATGCGATCGATCCTCACGACGGCGGAGCGATGAATGCGCACGAATTGGTGCGGGTCGAGTTGCTCTATCAGGCGATGTACACGCTCGCGCAGCAGGTAGACCTTGCCCTGCACGTGAAGGCCAGCGTAATCACCCGCAGCCTCCACCCACTCGATGTCTTCAGTAGCAACGACAAGATCCTTTCGTCCTGCCCGCACCGTGAAGCGTAAAGGCCACACCGGCTGCTCTTTGGCCGACGAGCGGATACCCTGCCCTCCTTCCCTGCGTAAAGCCAGTACGTCCCGAGCGCGTTGCAAGGCTTCGGCAAACCGCTCCTCATGAATCGGCTTCAGCAAATAATCGAGGGCATAGACCTCGAAAGCGTTGAGTGCAAAACGATCATAAGCGCTAAGAAAGATAATCAGGGGCCGTGAAGCGGGCTTCATCGCACGCACCACATCCAGCCCATTGGTGCCAGGCATTTGAATGTCCATGAAGACCACGTCAGGACGAAGTCCTTGGATGCCTTGCAGGGCTGCGCGGCCATTGGCGGCCTCCCCTGCCAATTCCACGTCATCGTGTAGCGATAGACGCTTGATCACACCGCGGCGTGCCAAAGGCTCATCATCGACCACCAGTACGCGCATCATGGTGTTATCGCAACGCCCAGTGACGTTTGACTGTGTGTTAAAGGGCGATAGGGCAAGTCTGCCGTCACCAGACAACTGCCATCTTCGGCTACGCTCATCGCAAAGCGATGATCTGCGGCGTAAAGGTAATCCAATCGATCGCGCACGTTTTGCAATCCAATGGCACCGCCCTCTTCTTCATCCGAGGATGATGCGACGTCCTGCCCGGCAACGCCCTCATTCCATACAGCGACGCGGAGCCGTTCCGTCGCCACGTCGATCTCGATGCGCAACAAACCTCCTTCGGGGCGTCGCGCAATGCCATGACGGATGGCATTTTCCACCAACGGTTGCAACAGCAGATACGGCACTGCTGCGTTCAGCGCGCTTGGGTCGATCATGAGATTCACTACTAGCCGCTCTCCGAGTCGAACCTTTTCGATCTCCAAATAGTGTTCAGTAAACGCCAACTCTTGCTCAACAGTTATTTCATGCGACGTCTGATTGGCCAACGTTACACGTAAGAAGTCGGCAAGCTGTGCAAGCATGCGCGTTGCATCGCCCGGACGCTCGTCAACCACAAGTGTGGAAATCGCGTTCAAAGTGTTGAAAAGAAAATGCGGATGCACCTGGTAGCGAAGCGCCTTGAGTTCTGCCTCCTTGGCTAACGCCGTTGCCGCAATCGCCCGCTGCGTTTCTTCCAATGCCACGAGGTGGTAACCCATACCGATGTACATGGCGCAATAAGCCATCAACAGAAACCACACGGTCTGCATCCGCAACAGGGTCGACTCCCAGCGAAAATCGCCGGTCAACACGTGTGTGTATAAGGCGAGTTTGACGAGAAGTGCGGTGGCACCCAAGGCTGCGGCAAAGGTGGTTGCAAGAAGCAGCCACGACACAACTCGAAAGGGCGTCCCCCTGCGCCACATTTTTCGCAAAAGCGCGGTGATCGGAAGTGCGGCTAACGTATAAAAAACGAAGACGAGCGCGTCGTAACGCATCAGCCCAGGCTGATCGATCATCACAGTCAACGCTCCGATGACACATGCCAGCGCACACGGCCCCCACCCCAGTAACAGGGTCAACGCCGCGGATGGGCAAGGTCGTTGGAGCGACAAAATTGGCGCGAGCGTCAATCCATGGTCGGTATGAGATGAAGCAGGCATGTTTTTCAACGGCTACGCTCGGCGTCCGACGAGGAACGTTCTCATTGTCGTGCATCAAGCAACGAAGAGAGCCGGTCAGGCGTACCGACGATACGCTCAAGGTGGGGATAACGCAGTCCACCTCGGTAATCGAGGTCCATAACGCGCTTGTTCCCATTGACGTCGGCACGAATACTTAGTGGTTGCGACGCTGCTGACCGAATGGCCGACAGCAGCACGGGCATCGAGAACGGATGCCCATTCACCTCAAGCATCTTTGAGCCAGGTGACAAGCCTGCCCGGAATGCTGGACTGTCCCAGCGAACCGACTGAATGGTTCCGTTCGCATGGATCTGTAAACCAATCGAGTAGTCGAGATTGGCGGCGCCGGCCTCCTCTTCATCCTGACGGAAGGTTTCGGTGGGCGTATCGGTATACACGAGCATCCAGCCTGCACGAGCCAGGCCGGCAATCGCTTCATCGGCACTGTGACTGTGGAGATGCCGCTTGAGGAACTCCGCCCAATCATTCGCAGCCACCTTGTTCAACGCGTCACAGATGTCCTGGAAGGTATAGGTTCGCGTCGATTGCGCGTTGCCTTTGACAAAAAAGTGGTGTGCAAAATCATCGAGGCTGCGTTCGCCGTGACTCAATTCGCGCAGTCGCGCATCCACGTCCAGCCACAACAACACCCCTTCGGGGTAGTAATCCTCGCGGCGCTGCCAATCGCGCCATGCGACGTGGTGTTTTGCCATATAAACCGCATCATTCGTGCTGTCTTGCAGATCTTTCCAACGGCGACCGGTACGGTTGGCGACGACAGCCGCATCCAGCGCCAACTTGTCCAACGTCTGCTGACGATCCCGTAAACCGGCGCGAGCGGCCAGCACCCGCCCCCAGAATTCGGTCTGTCCTTCATACATCCACAATAGCGATCCACCCATAGGCTGGTTGAAGGTGGGCGACCACAAATCAGCCGGCTGGCGCCAGCGGCCGTTCCACGCATGAACGAATTCGTGAGCGATCAGGTCAAGGTTGTTGAGCTGTTCGGAGGCATTGGCGAAGTACCCGGCGGGAAGATTGTTTTCTCCTTCTTCCAGATGCTCGACGCCGCCTGCGCTTCCATCAGGAGACAAAACGTCGCTTAGTGTGACGATCGCATCGTAGTGACGATATGGCGGGGTGCCGAATGTCTTCAGGCTTTGGGCGATAAGCGCTTTCATGCGCTCGATTTCACGCGGGGTTACCGCAAGATCGGCTTTCGCGTCGGCTAGCAGATCCAGGGCCACTGGTCTGACTGCATCGTCGTTGAGCAGTATTCGACGCGCAAACGTGCCGGCATAAACAGGAGCATCGACCAGTTGCTCCAGCGTGACGGGTTGGAACCGTAGCGTTCTACCATCGACAATATGCGAAGTGAGCGCTGTGTATGGCGTGAGCTGATCTGGAAGCGTTAGCGCTGCAACGATAGGAATATCCCTTACATACCAGCCCGCTGGATAAAGCAGCACACGCTGCCAAGGAACGATAACCAAGTTGGGCCGTAACAGGTTGGACGACGCGGGCGAGAGAAACTGGAAGTCCAACGTGACTGACTTTGCATCCTTCGGTACGTCGACGTGAAAGGCATGCATATTCACCGGATCGCGCGTCCAATCTGTCGGTTTGCCGTCAACGTGCACCATCAGACCCGCCAACTCCACAGCGGTGGCGGTGGGTGCATGGCTGGCCGTTTCCCATTCTGGATACAGCAAAACGGTATCGCCCGGCGATTGAACAGGGATCGTCTCGTGGACGGAAAATATTTGGTGATCGGTGTCGGTTGCGTCCACCGTGAGTTCGATTGTGCCGTGAAACGGCCGATCCATGGGTGTGGGCAGCGAAGGCGGCACGAAAGCAGCGATCGGTCCGGATCCCACCTGCGCGAGGGCGGCACTTGTCATTAAGGCAAACAATGCCGTCGCTATCCAGCCCATGGACAAGCATCGGCTCATGACTACGCGTGGAGCGCTCACAGGTCGCGCCTCGACATTATGTGTATCCATCCAGACTGTCGTGCATGCGATAGTCGACCTGATTCAACGCCTTGCCTTTTTTTTGATCTCGTTGCTCAGCGGGTTTGTCAGGATGGCGTTCGCGATAATGTGAAAAAGATGATCGGCACGCGGTGCGAATGCGGGCTGGCCGGCCGCCCAGCCGAGCGCCGATATCAGGGCGAACAAATCGTCCCCATTCATATCGGCGCGCGCCCTTCCCTCGGCCTGGGCACGTTGCAGTAGTCGCGCGCCCACTGAGTGCACCGTTGCGCATGACACGTAAAGCGCGGAGTCCGGGTCCGTGTGGGCGCTCGCCACCAAGTCGACAACGCCGCGATAGCTTTGAACAAATGCCACCACCTCGCGAAACCAGGACACGAGCGCTTCGTCAGGTGGCTTCGACGTTTCGAGTTCGCCTGCTTTTTGCGTCAGCGCGTCCAGGTTCTCGCACATCAACGCTTCGAACAGGGCTTCTCGCGTCGGGAAATGACGAAGCAGCGTGGCCAACCCGACATCGGCTCGGCGCGCGATATCTCGCATGGACGCATCGACGCCATGCTCGGTGACCACCTCACGCGCGACCGCAAGTAGATGGTTGTAATTTTTTTTGGCGTCAGCTCGCATGGTTTGCCTTGACAAGTGGATCAGTGATCCATATATTTGGATCACTGATCCACAAGATACAGCGCTCCTGTGCAAATGGAAACAGCGACGCTGTCCAACTCGACGAAAGGCGAACAGTCATGGGAAAGCTTGAAGGTAAGGTTGCAGTCATCACGGGCGGATCGAGCGGCATGGCGCTGGCGAGCGCGAAGCGGTTTGTTGAAGAAGGCGCCTACGTATTCATCACAGGCCGGAGGCAGGAGGTACTCGATGAGGCCGTCAAGTCGATTGGCCGGAATGTGACCGGCGTGCGCGGCGACGCATCCAATCTCGACGACCTCGATCGCTTGTTCGATACGGTCAAACGGGAAAAAGGCAACATCGACGTCCTGTACGCGAGCGCAGGCATAGGCGAAAACGTCCCGCTAGGCGAGATAACGGAGCAGCACTTCGACGCGACCTTCGATCTGAATACACGCGGCACGCTGTTTACGGTGCAGAAGGCGTTGCCGCTATTCAACGATGGCGGATCGATCTTCATGACCGGCTCGGTTGCTTCGGTGAAAGGCTTTCCTGGTTACGGCGTGTATGCGGCGAGCAAGGCGGCGTTGCGCTCATTCGCACGCACGTGGCTCAACGAACTGAAGGGCAGAAATATCCGGGTGAACGTGCTGAGCCCGGGACCGATCGCCACGCCGATGCAAGACCAGGTGCTCGACGATGCTGCGAAGCAGATGTTCGAATCCCTGATCCCGCGGGGAAAGATGGGGCGTCCTGAGGAAATTGCGACGGCCGCGGTGTTTCTTGCTTCAGACGATTCGAGCTTCGTGAATGGCGTGGACTTGTCTGTCGACGGTGGCTTCTCGGCCATCTGAAATCGTGCCGAAAAGCGTAAAGCGCGAAGACTCTCCCTATAGATAAGGCCCGAGCGAGTGAATGCCGGGCCATCAGCTGCATGAGGAGGAATGGTTCCATGCCTTATTCCATCATCGGTTTTGGAGAAATCGGCCAGGCTCTCGCACGCGCCTTCGCCCGGAAGAACATGGAAGTGGCTGTTGCGAGCCGTCGTGCGCCCGAAGCCCTTGCACCGAATGCGCATGCGATCGGGCCCACGGTAACGCCTGTGGCACTGCACGAGGCGCTCAACGCAGACACCCTCTTCCTGGCTGTTCCGTTCTGGGAACATCGTGAGGTCGCCAAAATACTGCCGAACTGGCAGGGCAAGACGCTCATTGACGTAACGAACGCGTTTGGCGTTCCCGTCGAGGATCTGGGCGGGCTTGCATCGTCCTCTGTGATTGCCAAGGCGTTTCCCGGCGCGGCGATCGTGAAGGGATTCAACCATCTCCCCGCCGCCGTGCTTGGCGCCGACCCCAGCGTCAACGGCGGCCGCCGGGTCGTGTTCCTGTCGAGCGATGACGAGGATGCTGCGTCGTCAGTGACAGTGCTGGCTAAACAACTTGGCTTTGCCCCCGTCTGGCTGGGCAAGCTCAACGAGGGTGGTTCGCTTGTCCAGGCGCGTGGACGCAGCTGGGCACCGCTGATTTTCCAGGATCTCTTCCGGCCCGAATGATGAGTCCAGCACTATTCACGCCGACGCAGGTCGGCAACTTGAAATTGGCCAATCGCATCGTGATCGCTCCCATGGCCCAGTACTCGGCCCAGGACGGACAGATGAGCGATTGGCACTTGATGCATCTCGGCCAACTGGCGATTTCGGGCGCCGCGGCGCTAACCATCGAAGGAACGGCGATTTCCCCCGAAGGACGCACCACCTATGCCGACGTGGGACTCTATTCCGATGGGTGCGAAGCCGCCATGGCACGCGTACTGCACAGCGTTCGGCGATGGTCAGACATGCCGATCGGCATCCAGCTCAACCATGCTGGCCGAAAAGGATCTCGGCAGAAGTTATGGGAAGGCGGTGCACAGATCCAACCGGATCATGCAAATGGTTGGAGCACATACGGCCCATCCCCGGTTGCCATGACGGCAGGTGAGACGCCACCCATCGCGTTAGACCGCGATGGCCTGGCTGTCATTCGCGACGCCTTTGCAGCCGCAGCACGACGTGCCTCCGGGATTGGGTTGGATTTCATACAAATTCTCGGCGCGCATGGCTATTTACTGCATCAATTCCTCTCGCCCCTCTCAAACCATAGGGACGACGAATACGGCGGCTCAGTGGAAAATCGAATGCGCTTTCCGCTCGAGGTTTTTGAAGCCGTGCGCGACGCGTTTGCGCACGATCGCCCGGTTACGATGCGAGTTTCCGCTACTGACTGGGTAAACGGTGGATGGTCCATCCAGGACACGATCACCTTTGTCAAAGCATTGGAAGCCAGAGGCTGCGCTGCGATCAATGTGTCAAGCGGCGGCTCCAGCCCCGCCCAGCAAATACCCGTCGGTCCCAGTTACCAGGTTCCTTTCGCCAGGGTGGTGAAACAAGCAACGACGCTCCCGGTCGTCGCGGTCGGCATGATCACCGAGTTCGAGCAAGCCGAATCCATACTCAGCACGGGAGACGCCGACCTGGTTGCACTTGCGCGGGCCATGCTCTTTGATCCTCGTTGGCCTTGGCACGCTGCCGCTCACTTCGGGACTCAAGTCCGGGCGCCAGACCAATATCTTCGCGCTCAACCCAGTCGGCTGCGAAAGCTGTTCGCCTGAATGTATCTTTCCGTACGGATGCCAACCTGAAGGCGACTTCGTCACTATTTCCAATAGATATGCGTCATCACCTACCTATTGGAAGATGTGCTCCTTCCATACATCCAGACCGTCCCCTGCCCCAGCTATTGGATGACTGGTGTCCGTCTTTTTCCGCTATCTCTTTATTACCCGGGCCGACGACAGACCTTGGCTGAGTCAATGCACAACGTCTCGAAGTAGCAGGAAGATTTTGCAATGTACGGATCATTCGCCGATGCCTGAGGAATACATTGATGAAAATTTCAAACGCCACCGCAACAAAGCGCGCTTTCGCTGTCGCAACTGCCCTTCTAATAGGAACGCATTTCACCAATATATCCGCTCAGGCAAGCGATGCGCCGGCCGATGTCAAGAACGTGCTGTATGCCAACGATAAGCTGCTGCTCACAGCCATTCATCGTGGCGATCGGTCGGCATGGGCGAGGCTGACCACCTCCGACTTCATGTATGTCGAAGAAGGGGAAGTCACCCGACGCGATAAGTTCTTGCGTGAACTGGAAGACGATGGCCTTCTGCCCCTCATCATCCGCAACTACGAGGTCAAGATTATCGGCGACACCGCACAGGTCTTTCATCAGGACGACGAGTCGCAACGTCCTGGCGGCATTGACGTAAGCAAGGCTCACCTCCTCATGACGGAAACGTGGCAACGCATCCATGGCAAATGGTTGCTCCGGATAGTGCATACCGATCGGATCCGCGTGAACCCGACGCCAATAGCGCTCAGCTCAAACCAGATAGACGAGCTGGCAGGAACGTATCGAAACATCGGCGGTACCTACGTGATTCGGCGCGAGGGCGATCGCATACTGGGCGGCACGCCAGGCAGACCTTTTGTGTTGTTAAAGGCGGAAACACGCGACATGCTGTTTGAGTCCGACAACGTCTACAAGCGGGACGTGTTTCAACGCGATGCGAACGGACGCGTCACGGGCTTCATCATGAGGAACGAAAATACCGATCGCCCATGGGTACGCATCGGCAGTTGATGGAAATGTTCGATCAAACAGGGACATGACCTGCCTTTCCCTTGCGACATAGGGGACGATCGGGGTGGGGTTGCTTGGGCTTTAGCACATGCTGAATTTTCCAAGAAAATGCATGTTTATGTAGCTAATGAATCATGCGCTTCGCATTTGGAATGGATTCCGGCCTTCGCCGGAATGACGATCGGCTCTGAAATAGCGTTGATGCGAGTCTTAGGGCAACACTGAACAAGTGGCGCCTTGCGCCCGAGATACGCGCATACCGATCATCAGCCACCGATTGGGTCACCTAGGGCCACTTTTTGTGTTGATAAAGCGCCGCTTGAAGTCGGGAAGGCTTCAAATGCGCCTCGCGGGCGCACCTATCCCGCCAATTGAGTGCGCGTGGCCAGTCCCAACGCAACGAAACCGCGGTTGGTGTTCGTTTCCAATCCGCGATAACGCAGCCTGGTGAAGCTCCACAGTCGCTCAGCGTCTTGACACCTTCCCCTTTCCGGCGAGTAACCTCACCCAGCAAGGCAGCGAAGACATGCAGGATGGGGCGAATTCGGCAGTGAGGGACCCATTTCTGTCGCATCCCCAACATAAGGTTGCCCGGTTTGCCATGTTTTGCAGAGGTATCCATCGTGAATACGGAAAGTGTTGCCGACACCGAGATGGACACGCATACACCCGCCTTGCCGGAGGAGCCATCCAGTCGGCTGGTGTATCGACATACGCTGCCAATCCGGATCATGCACTGGATCAATGTCATCGCGCTGTCGCTGATGCTGTTTAGCGGCTTGCAGATCTTCAATGCGCATCCAAGCCTTTATTGGGGCAATCGATCCGACCCTGGCAAGGAACTCCTGACGTTGGGTGCCCATCGGGATGCTGCAGGAAACCTTGCCGGTACCACCCGGATTGGTCGCCACGTATTCACCACCACCGGGGTGCTGGGTGTATCCAAAGGCACCGATGGCACGCCTGATGTTCGCGGCTTTCCTTCCTGGCTCACGGTGCCCGGTCCCGCCTGGCTGGCGATGGGAAGGCGCTGGCACTTTTTCTTCGCCTGGGTGTTCGTGCTCAACGGGCTCTGCTACATCGGCTATTCCCTCGCCCGACGGCATCTGCAGCGCGACCTGTGGCCTACACTTGGCGATTGGCGCGGCATCGGCCGTTCGATCCTCGACCATATCCGCTTCAGGCATCCGCATGGTGAAGCGGCACTGCGCTACAACATCCTGCAACGGCTCGCCTACCTGACCGTGATTTTCGTGTTCGGCGTCGGCATTGTGCTGATGGGCCTGGCGATGTCGCCGCGCTTGGATGCGGTACTTTCGCCCCTGGTCGAGGCCGTTGGCGGCCGGCAATCGGCGCGAACCATCCATTTCATCATTGCCTGGGCCTTCGTAGCCTTCGTGCTGATCCATGTGTTCGAGGTACTTATAAGCGGCGTAGTCAATCAGCTGCGCGGCATGATCACCGGTTACTACAAAGTCGATGCGGTCAAGGTTGATCCCGGCCCGAGCGACAGCGCCAAACCCGAGCAACCGAACTCTGACGAGGAGCCTTCCCATGACTGATCGCCGATCGTTCCTGCGCATGGTCATCATGGGTACGGCCAGCCTGATCGTCGCTGGCTGCGATCGCATTTCCCAAAGCAGTTGGGGTCCGAAGGTGTTGAACAAGGCCGAAGGACTGAATCGCCGCGTGCAGGCCTTGCTGGCACCATCCAGCGCGATGGCGAAGGAATACACCGAAGCGGACATCTCCCCGGTATTTCGTCCCAATGGCACCACGATGCCCAACACACCGGCGTATCAAGCGCTGCTGGCAAACCAGTTCCGCGACTACAAATTGCAGGTGGACGGCATGGTCAGCCGCCCGGCCATGCTGTCGATCGACGACCTGAAAAAAATCGACACGCGCACACAGATCACCCGACACGGTTGCGTGGAAGGCTGGAGCGTCATCGGCAAGTGGCAAGGCACCCTGCTCTCCGCGGTTCTCGACCACGTCGGGGTCGATCCGCAGGCACGCTTCGTTGTTTTCCACTGCTTCGACGAGATGGACGTGGATACGCCTTATTACGAGAGCGTGGACATCGATGAGGCAAGGCATCCGCAAACGCTGCTGGCGTTCGCGCTGAACGATAAGCCGTTGCCGGTGCCCAACGGGGCGCCTTTGCGCCTGCGCGTGGGTCGGCAACTTGGCTACAAGCAAGCGAAATACCTGAGCCGCATCGAGGTGGTCAAATCTTTCGATACGATCGGCGACGGCAAGGGTGGTTACTGGGAAGATCAGGGTTACGAGTGGTACGCCGGCATCTGATCAATGCCCCGAACTTAGGGAAAGCCTCATGCATTCCTTGATTCGCCTCCCGGCGTTCGCCCGCCGCTGTCCGGGGAAAAAGCGCCCACATTCGCGTGGTGCTTGATATATCGTCGTCCCGTCGATGGCTGGACGTAGCGCGAAGCGCCAAAAACGTCCGAATGAACGGCTCCGAAGGGGGAGCGAAGCGAATCATCCAGCAACGACGGCGACGCTGCCAGCGCCGCGGCCCGCAAGCTGCGGCAGCCAGCTCTCTCCAGTTAAGGATGGCCCGACCACCTACGCTGTTCTAACGCCCACTGCACACACAATGGATTATGTCGAAGAGGCCGGAACCACATAAAACAGCACAGCCACAAACTGCAGCACGCTTCCTGCGAGTACAAAGGCATGCCATACCGAATGGTGATACGGCAGCTTGCGCCACAGATAGAACGGCACTCCCAGCGTGTAGGCTGCGCCACCCGCAAGCAGGAATACCATGCCCCCGGCTTGCAGATGCGCCAGCAACGGTCGGAAGGCAATGATGCCGATCCATCCCATCGCCACGTACAGCAATACCGCAAAACGCCGGTAGTGCTTGAACATGCCCAGCTCCAGGGCACTCCCAAGCAAGGCGAGGGTCCACACCATGCCGAACAGGCTCCAGCCCCAAACGCCACGCAATGCGATGAGGGTAAATGGGGTGTACGTGCCCGCTATCAGAAGAAAGATCGCGATGTGATCGAGCGTACGCAGCCACCGCCGCGCCGATTCAATGCGAATGGCGTGATAGAGCGTGGATGCCGTATAGAGTGCGATGAGCGACACGCCATAGACGGCGCTGGCCAGTACGTCGCTTGGACGACCTTCCGCCGCGCTGCGCATGACCAGTACCACCAGCCCGGCAACGCTCAACAAAATGCCAATGCCATGAATCACACTGCTGGCGAGTTCGTCGCCGAAACCGTAGCGCGGAAGCACCGCCTCGCTTGCTGGGGACATGCCGACCATTCCTGGGGCGAAGCCAGCACGTTACCTTTTCCGACGCCGTTTGCCTAATTCGAAATCGATATGTGCGCTCGATGGCATTCGACGGCATCCATACAAGCTAGAAGGCGGGATAAGGAAGACCATGACGCGTACAGACGGCGTCTACCGCATCGTAGATCCAATCCTTGTCTTCAGCCGAGGTTTCGCTCATTACTTGGTGGAAGGCCCCTTCCGCGTGACGAACGAAATCAGCGCTCGTCGGATGACTGGCCCTCATTGCGTAAATGTTCGCATCGAGGAGCCGAATCTCATGGCGAAGTTGAATTCGGGTTTTGGACATAGGATTGCCTCCGTCTGCATATATAGGGCGACAGGATGGTTCCTGGCGAGGCTACATTTTTTTCAATCTACGCTCATATGCGTTATCGCCGTGTAACAGTCAGGGGTGAACACGCAGCTCCGTCATGTGCAAAAAGACGCCACCTGTCATTTATCGAATCGTGTCCAGAACGTATCGAATGCTCATCTCTTCTGCGGATTGGTAGATAAACTGACGGAGGACAACGACAAATTGCCGCGATTTGCCATTGACCATGACTTGTACCAGGTCGCCTTGGCATGGCACAGGAAAACCTTCCTTGTAAGGCGCCATGCCAATCTGGATGTCCGGCTCCACTCCCAATGAATGGAGCGCCTCGTCGGTAAAGGTGAAGTGGTTCTGAAGATAGGCGGACATACGGCGATCCTTGATGGAGAAAGGTCGCGATGGCTCGCTCGTTCATCAGGCAGGAAATATGTCTCTCCATTGGCGACGTTCCGTCAGGCGTGATGAGCACGCGGAAGCAGCCTGGATTGCGTCGATACATTCTTCTGCTTCATCAACGAGCAGAGCCAGCACGAGATCAGCTGGAATACCCATGCGTAAATATTGCCGCGCAAAGCGATTGAATCGACCACCTCTATCGTCAAGGATCTCGCAAACCTCTCCCACGGCGATAATTTGAAAACCAAGATAGTCTTTGCGTATCGAATGGCCTGGCATAAAAACTCCCCCGTCAATGCCGCGCAGATCAGCACTGGAGGCACCTTCAAGCATTCCATGGCACCTTCAAGCGATGTGCTATGGCGAAGTCAAGCCGCCCTACTTTCTCGTTGGCGCGATGACAGAATCAACGACGTGGATGGCACCATGGCTAGCTACGGTGTCATCCGTCGGCGCAAGGAAAGTAAACGGGCCGGAACTCCTCAGGACGCTGGCCAAATCAGCGGCATCGACAGCCTTCCCCAATGTATGGAAGGACCCCTTCGCCGCTGCTGTATCAATAATGTTCCTGAAGGAAACCTGCGAGGTGCTGGAGTCATGAGCAGCCATGGTTTTGCCTTGAGTAGTGATCCGCCTGGCGGATTTTTTAAAGCGGACGAAGCCGCAGCTCCGAAGTAAAAATCGGAGAAGTACTCAGTTGGCGTTAGGGAATAGAACCGTGTGGCTGAGACGCCTGCCAAGGAAAAGGCTTGCTTTCCCGGCGCTTTGGCAGCATGCGCTTACGCTTGTTAGCTAGGTGTAATTGGCTGCGCACACTCTGCATCTGGTTGCGCATCGCCACGTTCGCCGGCGCCTGGCTTTTCAATGCCATCGGCACGTCGGCAACGCAAAACAGCTTCGATCACTGAGGCTGTCCACGCTGGTGATGCCGCGTGACGGGGTCGTTCCGCACAGCCTCTTCATGGCCTTGTTGCGAGTCGCAACCTGCATCATCTTCCGACATAGGCCGCAAGTTCGTCAGGCGTTCCGCGCGGGAAGGCCTCCCTGAGATAGTCCAGGAATGCCGACACGCGAGCGCCCAGCAATCGACGAGTCGGATAAAGCGCCCACAGCGCGATCTCTGGCCCCTCCACGTCGCCCCAGTGCACCAGTGTTCCGGCGGCCAGATCCGGGCTGACCAGCGATAGCGGGAGGCGCGCAGCGCCTGCGCCCATGCGGACCGCATCGCGGATCATGACCAGTGATGACAGGCTGAGCACGGGCCTGACGAGCATGGCCGATGTTCCCGAAGGCGTCGTCACCGTCCAAGTCTCGGCCTGTTTGATGGAGCCGCGGGTCACGGTCGGAACGGGTCCAACACCGTCGGGGATCGGGAGATTCGGACTTGCCACCACGACCAGGCGATCACGCAGAAATATGCGTCCTACAAGAGTTGCATCGGGTTCCGGATTGACGCGGATCACCAGGTCATAAGCCTCTTCGATCATGTCTACGGCGCGATCTTCCGACGTAATCTCCAGCCGCACATCCGGATAGCGCAGCGCGAAACCTGCGGCGAGTTTTCCCATCGCCGTCTGCGAAAAAAGCAGCGGCGCGCTGATGCGCAATCGACCGCGCGCGATATGCCCGCCCGAGGCGATCGTGGTTGCCGTCTCCTCCAGTTCGGTCAGCAAAAGGCCAGTTCGTTCAAACAAGGCACGCCCCTCCTCCGTGAGCTTGAGCGATCGCGCCCCTCGTTCGAACAAACGCAAATCCAGGCTGGCCTCCAGCTCGGCCACGCGTCGGGACAGAGTCGCCTTGGGGCGGCCGGCTTCGCGAGCGGCCCTGCCAAACCCGCCGTGGCGGGCAACCAGGTTGAAATCGGCGAGCGCGAGCAGATCCATATGTTCCACCTGTGAGACAGTGCGTCTAACTTTAACGGCTATCCACAAGAAATTGGATCAATAACATACCGGGTGTGTTCTCAACCCACCCGGAGTAAATCCCATGACTATCCTTGTTACTGGTGCCACCGGCCGCGTCGGCCGCCATGTCGTCGACCAACTCGTCAAGCGCGGCGCCTCGGTGCGCGTGCTCACCCGCGACCCGTCGAAGACCCACTTCCCTGCCGGCGTCGACGTTGTACAAGGCGAGCTGCTCGACATCGATGCCCTGCGCGCCGCGTTCGACGGCGTCCGCACCTTGTTCCTGCTCAATGCCGTCACCGGCGATGAATTCACCCAGGCGATCATCACCCTCAACCTTGCCCGTGAGGCGGGCGTCGAGCGGGTCGTCTATCTCTCGGTGATCCACGCAGACCGCTTCGTGAACGTGCCGCATTTCGCGGCGAAATCCGGCGCCGAGCAGATGCTGGAAAAGATGGGCTTCAGCGCCACGATCCTGCGCCCGGCCTACTTCATCGACAACGAGCACACGATCAAGGATGTGGTGCTCAACCACGGCGTCTATCCGATGCCGATCGGCAGCAAGGGCCTCGCCATGATCGATGCACGCGACATCGCCGAAGTCGCCGCCATCGAACTGATCCGTCGCGATCAAGCCCCCGCCACGCTGCCGATCGAAACGATCAACCTGGTCGGCCCCGACACCTTGACGGGTTCGGACGTGGCGGCGATCTGGTCGGATGTGTTGGGACGTCCTGTCGTCTATGGCGGCGACGATCCTGCAGGGTTCGAACAGAACATAGCCGGCTTCCTGCCGAAGTGGATGGCCTATGAGATGCGCCTGATGGCCGAGCGTTTCGTCAGCGACGGCATGATCCCCGAAGCGGGCGATGTCGAACGCCTGACCAAGATGCTGGGCCGGCCGTTGCGTTCTTATCGCGGTTTTGCCACCGAAATCACCACGGCGGCTTGAGGCCACGACCCGATCGCCATGCGAGCGGAAGCGAAATAATGGGTCTTTGGTTCCGGATCGAGATCGGTGTCATGCGATTGCCGGCACTCGCATGGCACCGATGTGAAAAGCCCAACACTGCGATTGATTGCCGTGACGTGCAGTCAATCGACTACCGCGATCGCATCGACCTCGATCAGGTAGCCTGGGGACAACGATGCTACGCCGAGCAACACGTCTGCAGGCTTGTGGTCCCCGAACAGGGTTTTCCGGGCCTCTTCGGCGATCGTAGAAGGACACGTACACATCGCCGGTCAAACCATCAATGGACCGTTACAACGATCGGAGCGCCCGCGGTAATGATCATCGTGTGCTCGTACTGCGCGGACAGATTCCCCTTCGCGCCTTCGAGCGTCCAACCGTCCGCGGCTTCGTCAACGACACGGCTTTTGGTCGACAGGAACGGCTCGATGGTGATGACCATGCCCTCGTGCAGGATGCGCTGGTCCGATGGATCGAAATAGCCAGGTATGTGTTCTGGTTCTTCGTGCAGCGAGCGTCCAACGCCGTGGCTTCCCAGGTTCTCGATGACCCTGAATCCATAGGTTTTCGCGGTTCGCTCGATGGAGGCGCCGATGGCGCTGATCTTCTGGCCAGCCCTGGCTGCCTTCATCGCTTCGCTCAATGCCATTCGGGCGGCGTGACACAGGCGGGTCTTCTGCGGGGTGGTCGGCGGCACCACGATCGTTCCCCCGTTGTCGGCGAAGTAACCATCGAGTTCGGCGGAAACATCCACGTTCAGGACATCACCCGCACGAATGACGCGATCGCTGGGAATGCCGTGCGCTGCTTGCTCGTTGATACTGATGCAGGTCGCCCCGGGAAAGTTGTAGGCCAGACGCGGCGCGGACTGCGCGCCATGGTCTGCAAGCAGCCGCTCACCCACTTGGTCCAGTTCGCGGGTCGTCATTCCTGGTTTCGCCGCATCGAGCATGGTCTGCAGCGTCAGCGATACGATCCTGCCAATCCGCTTCAGGGCTTCGAAATCTTCTTGCGTTTCGATGGTCATGCAGGTCTCTCGACGATAGTGGGCCCTGGATCGGCGCGAGCAGTGTGCCTTAGCCACGACGATGGTCAACCCCCTGTCGTCTTTTCGCCACGCACACAAATTGATCCGTCGACGACGTAAAGCCGTGAGCTAAAACCAGGGGTGTATCAATCTCGTTACATGCAACTCCCCTCCCTGCTACACGTAGGGAGGGGACGCGTCGCGGCACACTGTGATTCGACGCCGTTTTTTTCCTGATCGTCAGGCTGCACGCCTTCAGCCCCTGCTCGTCAAATCAACCGATTAAGATAAAACCAAGCGGCTTCAAACCGGCGCAGTTGCGGACGATCCGCTGCTGGTGTCAACTGCGCTTGGTTGGCTGGCCGATTCATTGCCTGACAGGACGTACCAACGATCAAGGGGATACGTATGCGGAAGCTGGAGAACACCAGGCTCGCCATCATCGGGCTTGGCTATGTGGGTCTGCCGTTGGCGGTGGAGTTTGGCAAGCATTACGACACGATCGGTTTCGACATCAAAAAGGGACGCATCGACGAATTGCGCGCCGGCCATGACAGCACGCTGGAGGTAAACGCCGCCGAGCTGGCCGAGGCCACGCACTTGCGCTTCAGTGCGGATCTGGCCGACCTGGCCGATCGCAACACCTACATCGTCACCGTGCCGACTCCCATCGATAACGCCAAGCGCCCTGACCTGACCCCGTTGATCAAGGCGAGCGAAGCCTTGGGCAAGGTGTTGGCGGCAGGCGACGTAGTGGTATACGAATCGACCGTGTATCCGGGCTGCACCGAGGAAATCTGCGTTCCCATCCTGGAAAGGGAATCGGGCCTTGTTTACAACCGCGACTTCTTCGCCGGCTACAGTCCCGAACGCATCAATCCCGGCGACAAGCAGCATCGCGTCACCAGCATCCTTAAAGTCACATCCGGCTCGACGCCGGAAACCGCGGATTTTGTCGATAGCCTGTACGGTTCGGTGATCACCGCCGGCACGCACAAGGTCAGTTCGCTGAAAGTGGCCGAGGCGGCCAAGGTGATCGAGAACACGCAGCGCGATCTCAATATTGCGCTGGTCAACGATTTGGCGATCCTGTTCAACAAGCTCGGCATCGACACGCTTGAAGTGCTGCAGGCGGCCGGCACGAAGTGGAATTTCCTGCCGTTTCGTCCTGGTCTCGTCGGTGGCCATTGCATCAGCGTCGATCCGTATTACCTCACGCACAAGGCGCAGGAAGTCGGGCATCACCCGGATGTCATCCTGGCCGGCCGGCGCACCAACGACAGCATGGGCCCTTATGTCGCCAGCGAAGTGATCCGTTTGATGGTGCGCAAAGGCATCAATCCGGTAAACGCGCGCATCCTGGTGCTGGGCCTGGCGTTCAAGGAAAACTGTCCCGACCTGCGCAACACACGCGTGGTGGATATCCTCAAGGCGCTTTGCAGCTACAACGCGCAGGTCGATATCCACGATCCCTGGGTCAGCACTGCCGAAGCCGAGCACGAATACGCGGTTACACCCGTGAGCAAGCCACAGAACGGTGCTTACGATGCGGTGATCATCGCCGTTGGGCATCGGGAATTCGTCGCGATGGGTGCGGCGGGCATTCGCGCTTTCGGCAAGCCGACGTCGGTGGTTTATGACGTGAAGTATGTGCTGCCGCGTGAAGCGGTGGATGGGCGGCTTTAGTAGCTCCGTTGATAGCGATGGCACTAACTTTACGCATCGTCGCCCCGGCGAAAGCCGGGGCCCAGTGACTTCAGGAACTAAAAAGTCGCTGGGTCTCGGCTTTCGCCGGGACGACGGGTCAAGGTTTTCCGCGGTATTCGAACGATGGACAGCGTACGTCCAATGCCTCAACAGGAATTCACGCCATGAAAGTGCTCGTTACCGGCACGGCCGGCTTTATCGGCTCCCATGTTGCGCTCAAGCTGCTGGAGCGCGGCGATGAAGTCATCGGCCTGGACAACCTCAGCGATTATTACGACGTCAATCTGAAAAAGGCGCGCCTGGCGCGCTTCATCGAGCATTCGCGTTACACGCACGTCCATGCCGATCTTGCCGGTCGCGCCGCGATAGAAAAAGCCTTTACATCGCACATGCCGCAGCGCGTGATCCATCTGGCTGCGCAGGCAGGCGTGCGTTATGCCGCGGAAAATCCGCACGTTTACGTTTCCAGCAACGTCACGGGCTTTCTGCATATTCTCGAAGGCTGTCGTCGCCACGCTGTCGAACATCTGGTTTTCGCATCGACAAGTTCGGTCTACGGCGCCAACACCGCGATGCCTTTCTCCGAGCATCAATCCGCCGAACATCCGCTCACGCTTTACGCCGCCACCAAGAAGGCCAACGAGCAGATGGCGCACAGCTATGCGCACTTGTATGGCATCCCCAGCACTGGCCTGCGCTTTTTCACCGTGTACGGGCCGTGGGGCCGTCCCGACATGGCGCTGTTCCTGTTCACCAAGGCCATGCTTGCCGGCGAGCCCATCAGGGTTTTCAACCATGGCAAACATAAGCGCAGCTTTACCTACGTGGACGATATCGTCGAAGGCGTTGTTCGCACCCTGGATCGCGTGCCCGGCAAAAACGCCGACTGGAATGGCGCCGCTCCCGATCCGGCCAGCAGCGGTGTAGCGCCGTATCGGCTGTACAACATTGGCAACGAACAGCCGGTGGAATTGCTGCATTACATCGAGGTGCTCGAGCAATGCCTGGGCCGCAAGGCGAAGATGGAGATGCTTCCGCTACAGGCCGGCGACGTGCCCGACACCGAGGCAGATGTAACAGAATTGATACAGTCCGTTGGCTATGTGCCAAAAATTTCCGTAGCTACGGGCGTCGCCAACTTCGTAAGCTGGTACAGGGACTACTATCGCGAGTAATTTATGTACTCGCTGCGGCGTGCGCGGGCAATGTGAGCATCGGGGGACGAAGTGATCATTGATTACCAGGATGGTTCGGCCGCATCGGTCATTGAAGCGGATCTGTGCATCATCGGCGCCGGTGCCGCCGGCATTGCGATCGCACGGCATTTCATCGGCACGCCGATCACCGTGTGCCTGATCGAAGGCGGCGGCGCCAGCGGCGAAGAACAGAGCCAGGCCTTGTACGAAGGCATGTCGATCGGCGCCCTGCCCTTCGATGCCGGTACCTCGCGCATGCGCGTATTCGGCGGCAGCTGCAATTTGTGGGGCGGCGGTTGCATTCCCTTTGGCGAGCACGATCTGATCGAACGCGATTGGGTGCCGCACAGCGGTTGGCCGATCGCCTACGACGAGCTGGAGCCCTACTACGAACGCGCGCGCGCGTATTGCCAGATCGATGCGCACGATTTCGCCGACGGATCTTTTCTGGCGCCGCTCGCGCACGAGCCGATTCCTTTCGATGCCGACAAACTGGTCAATCATGTGTTTGCACGCAGTCCGATCCTGTTCGGCAAGGCTTATCGAGAGCAACTGGAAAACGCACCGAATGTCACCGTACTGCTGCACGCAAACCTGCTGGAACTGCATGCGTCGGCCAATGGCAGCACGGTTCAGCATGCGCGCATTGGCGCTGTCGATGGGCGCACGGGTGCGGTTCGGGCACGACACTATGTGCTCGCCTGCGGCGGCATCGAAAATGCACGCATGCTGCTGCTATCCAACTCGGTCATGGCGCGTGGCCTGGGCAATGACCACGATCTCGTCGGCCGCTATTTCATGGACCACCCCTGCGGCAGCATGGGCACGGTCGTCACCGATGCGCCGGAGCGGCTTACGCGTCCTTACGATCGAAGCTTCGGCAAAGGCCTGGCGGCGGTGTTTCCCGAAATCGGATTGTCGCCTGTATTCCAGGCAACGCAGCGCATCTTGAATGGGCGCGTCCATCCGTTTGCCGTCGAAGGGGCCGTTCCGCAAGGCATTCGATCCCTGCGCGATTTCCGCGCCGCCTTGCGGCCGAACGTGCAGGACGAAAACGCGCTGCTGGAAGCACGCCTTTGCGCGGCGCTGAGAAATGGACCTTGCAACGATGACGATGTGCGCGAACGCAGCACCAACCTGGCGATGTTGGCGCTGCGCGTCGGCCTTGGTTCGGCAGACATCGCCAAGGCGCTGCTGCAAAAGTTGCGGAAAAAACCAACCGTACGCAGTAACCGGATCGAACTGATCGGCTATTTCGAACAGGCGCCCAACCCCGATAGCCGCATCACGCTCGCGCAGGAACGCGACCTGTTGGGTTTGCCGAAGGTCTGTGTCGACTGGCGGCTCACCCCGCTCGACCGGCACACCTACCGGACCGCGGCGGCGCTGTTCGGCGCCGAACTTGCCCACGCATGCGGCGGCACCTACCAGCCCGCTGCATGGTTGAACGAAGACGACCACGCCATCGCCCAGGTCCATACCACCGCGCACCATCTGGGTACCACGCGCATGGCCGACGATCCGCGGCAAGGCGTGGTCGATCGCCGCTGCCGCGTGCATGGCGTGCCTAACCTGCATGTCGCAGGGAGCTCGGTGTTTCCGACGGGTGGCTGGGCGTTTCCTACCTTTACGGTTGTTGCCCTTGCCTTGCGCCTTGCCGATCAGCTGCATGCGCAGCTTCGTGCTGCTGCCACCGCCCTCTCGGAAGTGGTTTAGAGCCAATACATTGAACCGTCATCCCGGCGAACGCCGGGGCCCAGCGCCTTTCAGCTTTAAAGTCGCTGGGCCCCGGCGTTCGCCGGAGCGACGAGCATGGAGGGAGAGGGACTCACTCAGAAAGTTATTTGCGAGCAATTCGGGCTCAAATCGTCGCGCCCGCATGAACCTTCTTCAAGTGATATCGCACATGTGCTTCATGCATGTAACACCTTTATGTAACACCTTGTATACAAGCGCACTTTATCGGGAAAACACGCTTCAAATGCCGTCGACACCGGCAAAAAAAAGGCGTAGTTTCTTGGCCGTCTCAAGGGGATATAGCCTTAAGGGGAAGCCAGATGCTTCGCTTTCTGCGACGCCAAACGGTGCGCTGGTTATTGCTGTTTGGCGTGATCGAATTGTTGCTGCTTGCGTCTTCGCTTCAATTGGCGATGCGCCTTCGTTATTTGCGCGATGCCGATGATCTGGTCGATGTCTCGCACAATTTGCTGTTGCGGTCTTTCATCTTCGGGTCGGTGATCATGCTTGGCATTGCCGCCTTCGGTGGCTACCGGCAGCATCTGCGCACCACCTGGCAAGGCGCGGTGGCGCGCCAGGCGGTCGCCTTCCTTATCGGCGGCCTGTTGCTGGTCGTCGGTTATTACGTCGTGCCGCAGGCGTACGTCGGCCGCGGCGTGCTGGGTATCGCGCTGGCGATCGGTTTCCTGGCGGTGATGGTATTTCGCTTGGCTTTCATGCGCGTGGTGGAAATCGAATCGCTCAAGCCGCGCGTGCTGATTCTCGGCACCGGCCAGCGTGCTGCGCAAATTCATAACCGCATGCGCCGGCGTTCGGATCGTCGCGGTTTCACCGTCGTCGGTTATGTACCGTGCGCCAACGAAGAAATCGCCATTCCAGCGGACAAGTTGTTGACGGCGGACGTTCCGCTGCCCGTGCTGGCCAAGCGCGAACGCATCGACGAGATCGTCGTGGGCGTCGACGATCGCCGCGGCAGGCTGCCGATGGATGGCTTGCTGGCGTGCCGGCAGGCTGGCGTGACGATCACCGATCTCACCACCTTCTTCGAACGCGAATCCGGTCGCGTGCAGTTGCTGTGGCTGGAGCCGTCATGGCTGGTCTTTTCCCGTGGTTTCCATGCCACCCCGGTGCATCGGCTGGCCAAGCGCTGTTTCGATGTGGCAGCCGCCCTGCTGTTGTTGCTGTTGTGCTGGCCGTTGATGGCGATGGTGGCGCTGGCCATCCGACTGGAATCGGGCCCTGGTCAACCCATTCTGTATCGGCAGGAACGCGTCGGCGAAAATGGCAAGACGTTCTGGCTGCTCAAATTCCGCAGTATGCGCACCGATGCCGAACGCGATGGCATCGCGCGCTGGGCCAGCAAGCAGGACGATCGCGTGACGCGCGTGGGCCGTGTTTGCCGCAAGCTGCGTTTCGATGAGCTGCCGCAGCTATGGAACGTACTCAAGAGCGAGATGAGCATTGTGGGACCGCGCCCGGAGCGGCCGCAGTTCGTGGCCGACCTGGCTACCAAGATTCCTTACTACAGCTTGCGCCACTGCTTGAAACCCGGCTTGGCTGGCTGGGCGCAATTGAGCTATCCGTACGGCGCGTCCGAAGAGGATGCCGCCGAAAAACTCAAATACGACCTTTTCTACGTAAAAAACCACAACCTGCTGTTTGACATGCTGATCCTGATCGAAACGGCGGAAGTGGTGCTGTTCAATCGCGGTGCACGCTAGCCATGCTGTGTAGGCTGGGATGAAATCCCAGCGACGCGTCATTTGCGCGTGGGCGGCACGGTTCGCGCGGTTTTCAGCGAATGCAGTGGCGAGCTGTACCAATCGACCACCGAACCATGGTCGAACCGCACCCACGATGGACCGTATTCCCACAGCTCGTCGCGAATCGCGACAGGATTACCTTCGATGGCGCGCACGTTTGCCGGCGACATGCCCAAGGTCAAGCTCGGTGCAACCGCTGCTTCGGGCGTGGTGGCATCGTTGTCGCGGGTGGCGACGTCACTGGACGCATCCGATTGCGGCGCCACGGCGGATGCACCCCAGAACAGAATCCCGATGGCGAGCAGTGCAATCGGAATCAGCCATTTCACGTGCGCAGGTCGTCGCGCGCGCCAAGTTACCGGTGGTGGCGACGGTCGTGGCGGCGGAGTGACCCTTTGCGGCGTAAAGGGCGAAACCGGCGACGCTCCGGGCAGGCGCCCATGAAGCCGCTGGAATTCCATCGCCGCCTCGTATTGAACATTGAGCTGCTGCAGGCGCTGCGCGCTGCGCGAGTTCTTGTACCCCTCCTGCCCCGGCGGCTTGCGGTCCGGATGCAACGCGGAGACGCAGCGGCGGTACGCCCGCTTGAATTCTTCCAGACTGCAATCGGGGCTCACCCTGAGCTGCCGATACAAATCCAGAAAATCGATCTCGTTGGCCATGCTTGTTTTCCCCTGTTGCATGGTGGCGGTCCTGCGCGCCTGGCCGCCCCGGCGGCTGTGAAGAAGCGCTGTTAGCCTCGCGCAGGGCGGGCACCGACGCAAGCACATTTTCAGCTTGACTTAGTGTGACTCAGTTCTCAAAATCGAGACGTGCCCTAGGGAGGGGAATCCCGTGCAAGGCTGTCGCGACTACGTTGCCGCCTATTGCCGCTACACCGCGGTTGGCACGCTTTTGATTGCTGTAGCAGGTTGCGTGCCAGCCCAGGGCGCCGCCGGCAACCCAACCTCTTCGTTGGGCGCCCATACCCTGCAAACCCAGTCCGAAGGGCTTGGTACCAGCCCGGTCATCACCGATCCGATCACAACGCAGCAACGTGGCAGTTCGTTGATCGTCTTCAACGGCGGTTATTCGAGCAATGCGCTGGATCCGATCGACAGCTACGGCAATCGCTGGAAACAGTTGGGTAACGACGTTCCGTTCGGCAACGGCTACGGGGATCGTTTCAACGTCAAAGCCTATGTGGCGCTGGCGGCCAAAGGCGGCCCTGGCCACACCGTCAGCTTCATCAAGAACGGCAATGCGGCAGGCGAAATCTCCGTGCCGTTCATCGAGATCAAAGATGCGGGCGTCCTGCATGACGTCCGCCAGAATTACGCGCCCACCGGCACGGTCATGACCAGCGGCAGCGTCACCACCACCGGTCCGGCCACGCTGGTCGCCGTGTGGTGGGGCGATGGCGGCATCAAGCGCATGTCCGCTGTGCCCAACAACGGGTTCGCGGTCATCGACAGCTATCTGAAGCTTCCCGATAACAGCGGCGTGCAATGCGCGGTGGCCTACAAACAGGTGGCTACCGCTGGCAGTTACAACGTCAGCTGGACAGGCGCCCCCGCCCAGGGCGCCATTTTGTGGTTGTTGGCGTTCCAGTCCAAATGAATAGCGGGGCGATGCACCTTGCCAGGGGCGGTGTATCGGGAAGTTGATGTACGTGCGGCAAAACAGGGGAAGCCGTGGGGACTGACGTATCAACGTCAGTATTTGCAGCAACCGTAAAGGCGCCGTGCGAACGGCGTACGTGATGTGTCGGCGCAAAGAACATTTACGCCCTGCACCACTTTTCGGATGACGGTAGGGGCTCCAATCATGAACACGCGCGCGGCGGCACTCATCGATATCGACTGGGATGGTTTCGACCCATGGCGCATCCAGGCCGTGCGCCACCGCCTGTCCGATCATCCGCTGTTGCAGCCCGACCAACTGGTGGCGCTTGGCAAGCGTTTTCAGGGCAGCACGCGGTTGTTTACGTTCAACAACCAGGCCGGCGCCGATGCCAACTTCGATGATGTCGGCCGTCTATATCCCAATCGCAAATCCGCCGCCGACACCTTGCAGGGCATCAACGACGCCAAGGCGTGGATGCTGCTGCGTCACGTGCAGGAAGACCCGACCTACCGCAGCCTGGTAAACCTGGCGATGGATCCGATCCAGCCGTTGATCGAACGCAGGGATCCGGGCATGCATTACCGCGCCGGCTGGATTTTCGTGGCTTCGCCGCACACCACCACGCCGTTTCACATCGACCGCAACCACGGCATCCTGCTGCAGATTCGCGGCACCAAGAAAGTTTACGTATGGGATGCCGACGACACCGAGGTCTGCAGCGAGCACGCGCGCGACGTATTCCACGCCCGGCATGACCTGAGCCTGGTGAAATGGAGCGAGGCCTTTCGCGAACGCGCCCACGTCTACATCGTCGGCCCCGGCATGGGCGTCTATATGCCCATCACCAGCCCGCACATGGTGGAAACGGGCGACGAGCCATCCATCACCATCAGCTTCACGTACAGCACGGCGGCGACACGGCGCAACGCCATGCGGCACGTCATGAACGACCTGCTCTATCGCAAAGGCATCAAGCCGGTGCCGGTGGGCAAGCGTCACCTGGTCGACACGCTGACCTATGCCGCCGCGTCCGTGATGGTCGCCACGCATGGAACCGGCAGCCATCCACCTGCCTGTCCATCGCTGGCGCATCAGAGCGCCTATGCATTGGCCGATTGAACGAGTCATTCCCTTACGCAACCCAGTCATTGCCGACACCAGCCGGAGGTCACGAAAACCTCATGAACACATGCGTAGCCAGGCCCCAGGACGATACGGCTGAGGGCAGCATGTTATTGGACGTGCTGCCGTCGCAAACCGATGCTTGCGCAAGCGGCTGGATACATCGCGAGTACGCGTTGGACAATGCCTGCCTGACTGCGCTCAGCGACACGGCGCAGCGACATGGGGTCGATGTAGCGGCGATGCTTTGTGCGGCCCTGACGCTGGTCGAATCGCGGCTCACCGGTGCGCAGATCGTTGCAGCCGGACATGTCGATCACGGCGTGGCAAGACAGGTATCGATCGACATACCGCGTGCAGGCGCGCGCGATGCGTGGCTGCATACGTTTTGCTTGTCGCTCGTAAAGGCAGAACCGAGCGGACGCCGCGCCGCGTGGGTGGTCAGCGGCGATCTGCATTCGCTCGACGCCGGCGCCATCGACAGTTACTGGAACCTGCAAACCTCCGCGGCACGGATCGAGGTGGCATTTCGCGCACCGCACAGTGCCGCCGCGATCGACCTGCTCTTTGCTGGCGTCACGCGAGCCATGGCATGGCTGTGCGCACCTGCCGATGTCGATATGTCGTCGTTCGACGTGTGCGATCCGGGCGAACGCCATCGCATGCTGGTCGAATGGAATGCCACGGCCGTAGCGCGCCGCGCGGCCGACACCGTCCATGCGTTGTTTGCGGAACAAGCCCGCCAGCACGCCGATGGGCCGGCGATCGAATCGCTTGATCGCACGCTTTCCTACGCCGAACTCGATGCGCGTTCCGATCGCGTCGCAGCGGCCCTGATGGCTGCAGGTGTCGAAGTCGGTGCGCCAGTTGCGCTATGGTTTGAACGCTCCGCCGAAGCGCTGATCGCCATCCTGGGCATTCTCAAGGCAGGCGCGGCGTATCTCCCACTGGACTCGAACTATCCGGCGGAGCGCCTCGCCTTCCTGATCAACGACGCGCAGGCCGCGCTGATCATTGCTGGCGCCGATGCGCCGGCAATGCCTGGCATCCAGCTACCGGTGATGCAACTGGAGCAACTGGAGCACGATACGTCGCCGTACCGGCCTCCTGTTACCGATGGCAGCGCGCTCGCCTATGTGATGTATACGTCCGGCTCGACCGGCACGCCCAAAGGCGTCGAGATCACCCATCGATCCATCATCCGCCTGGTGCGTGATGTCGCGTACGTCGATCTTGGCAACCAACCTCGCCTGCTGCATGCCGCGCCGCTTGGTTTCGATGCGTCCACGCTGGAAATCTGGGGCGCCTTGCTCAATGGCGGCACCTGCATCGTGCACGGCGAGCGCATTCCCACCGGCTGCGGGCTCGAAGATACGATCGAACATCATGGTGCGCGCATCGCATGGCTGACCGCGGCGCTATTCAATGCGATCGTCGACGAAGATGCGCAGAAACTGCGTGGGCTCGAGCAACTGCTGATCGGTGGCGAAGCCTTGTCGGTTGCGCACGTGCGCAAGGCCTATGCCGCATTGCCCGGCATCACCATCATCAATGGCTACGGCCCGACCGAATGCACCACGTTCGCCGCGACGTATCGCATTCCACGCGACATCGACGCCCAGGCTCGCTCGATTCCGATCGGCCAACCGATCGCCGACACCACGCTGTATGTGTTGAACAGCGGCGGCGAACCGGTGCCCACCGGTGTGATCGGCGAGCTGTATATCGGCGGCGCCGGCCTGGCTCGCGGTTATCTGGCGCGCGCCGAATTGACTTCCGAACGCTTCGTGGCGCATCCCTTTGGCGCCCAGGGCGAACGGCTCTATCGCACTGGCGATCTGGTGCGCTGGTTGCCGCAGGGCGTGGTCGAATTCGTCGACCGAGCCGATGGGCAGGTGAAGATTCGCGGTTATCGCATCGAGACCGGTGAAATCGAGGCAGCCCTGCAAAGCCAGCCCGGCGTGCGCGCCTGCGCCGTGCTGGTGCGCGAAGATCGGCCGGGACAAAAGCGCCTGGTGGCGTATTACGTAGCCGAAGATGCGTCGATCACCGCGCGCATCTTGCACGACCGGCTTGCGCGCGCACTGCCGGATTTCATGGTACCTGCCATCTACATCGCGATGGATGCGCTGCCCGTCACGGCCAACGGAAAACTCGATCGCCGCGCCCTGCCCGCGCCAGACAACCGCCGTCCTGAACTGGCCGGCGTCTACGTGCCGGCGATAGGAAAAACCGAGCAGCGGCTGTGCGAGCTGTTCGCCGACGTGCTCGGCCTGGATCAAGTCGGCCGCAACGATCATTTCTTCGAGCTGGGCGGAAACTCACTGCTGGCCGTGCGCACGGTAACGCGCATGCATGGTGAACTGGGAACGAGCGTACCCACCATCGCGGCCTTCTTCGGTGCGCCCACGCCCGCCGCACTTGCCGCCATGATCGACCATGGCGACGCACGCGCGGCACATGCTTCGCGTCTTTCGCAACACCGGCCTTCCAGCACCGCCGAACCCGTCGCCATCATCGCGATGGCAGGCCGTTTTCCCGGCGCGAACGATGTCGAGGCGTTCTGGGACAACCTCTGCGCCGGCCGCGAGTCGATCACTTTCTTTGGCACGGACGAACTCGACCCGAGCATTCCGCCAGAGCAGCGCAACGACCCAGCCTATGTGGCGGCGCGCGGCGTCATCGATGGCGTGGAAAATTTCGATGCGGCGTTTTTCGGCATCTCGCCGCGCGAAGCGGAGCTGATGGATCCGCAGCAGCGCATCTTCCTGGAACTGTGCTGGGAATGCCTGGAGCGTGGCGGCTATGTGCCGGACGAGCATGACGTGCCAGTAGGCGTGTTCGGCGGCATGCATAACGCCAGCTATTTCCAGCGCCACGTCAGCACGCGACCGGATCTTGTCGACAAGCTCGGCGCGTTCCAGGTGATGCTGGCCAACGAAAAGGACTATCTCGCCACCCGCGTCGCGCACAAGCTCAACCTTACCGGCCCGGCGATCAGCATGAACACCGCATGCTCGACCTCGCTGGTCGCGCTTTGCCAGGCGTTCGATGCATTGCGCGCCGGTCGTTGCGACATGGCGCTTGCCGGCGGTTCGTCGGTCGCGTGCCCGCCGCGCAGCGGTTACCTGTCGCAGGAAGGCTCGATGCTGTCGCCCGATGGGCATACGCGCAGCTTCGATGCCGATGCGCGCGGCACGGTATTCAGTGACGGCGCCGCTGTCGTATTGCTGAAGCGGCTCGCCGACGCCCTGCGGGATGGCGATCCGATTTACGCCGTGATTCGCGGTGTCGCAGTCAACAACGATGGCGGCACCAAGGCGAGCTTCACCGCGCCCAGCAGCGCGGGACAGGCCGCCGTGATAACGATGGCGCTGGAAAACGCCGGCGTCGAGGCCAGTTCGATCTCCTACGTGGAAACCCATGGCACCGCCACGCCGCTGGGCGATCCGATCGAGATCGAGGGATTGACCCAGGTATTTCGCCAGAGCACGGACAAACGCAGCGTCTGCGCGATCGGTTCGGTCAAGAGCAACGTCGGCCATCTCGTGATGGCGGCCGGCGCGGCCGGTGTGATCAAGACGGCGCTGGCCCTGGCCGAACGTCGCCTGCCACCGTCGCTCAACTTCAGTGCCAGCAACCCGAAGCTCGATCTGGACAACTCGCCGTTCTTCGTCAACGACAGCTTGCGCCCTTGGACTTTCGATGCCGGCGCGTTGCGCGCAGGCGTGAGCTCTTTTGGCGTCGGCGGCACCAATGCGCACGTCGTGCTGGAGGAACCGCCGCCGTGCGAGCCTTCCGATGCGGCCGACGGCCCGCAGTTGTTGCTGCTTTCCGCGCGCAGCGATGCAGCGCTCGGCCATGCAGTGGAACGACTGGGCGCACATCTCGCCGGGCGACCAAACGCTCAGCTCGCCGATATCGCCTGGACCCTGTGCAAAGGGCGAAAGGTGTTTGCGCATCGCATTCACCTTGTTGCCGACAGCGTCGAAGATGCGGCAAAACGCCTGCAGGAACCGGCAACGTCAGCGTCCGGCAAGACGGCGCTCAACCCTGCGCCGGGCATCGTCTTCATGTTCCCCGGCCAGGGCTCGCAATACGCCGGCATGGGACGCGGGCTCCATGCGACGGAACCTGCATTCGCTGCAGCGCTCGACGAATGCGCACACATCCTTCGCGACGAACTCGGCTTCGATTTGCGCGAACGCCTGTTTGCCGATGACGCCGAGGCGCTGCGCGCCACGGGACTCACCCAGCCGGCGATCTTCGCGATGGAATATGCGCTCGCGCGCCTGTGGATGAGTTATGGCGTGACGCCCGTTGCCATGCTCGGCCATAGCGTAGGCGAATTTGTCGCGGCGGTGATTGCCGGCGTGATGAGCCTTGCCGACGGCGCACGCCTGGTCGCGCGACGCGGGCGTTTGATGCAGGCACTGCCGGCCGGCTCGATGCTGTCCGTGCGCATGGATGCCGCGCAACTGGCGGCGCGCCTGCCGGCTACGCTGTCGCTCGCGGCCGAAAATGCGCCCAATGCATGCGTGGTGTCGGGCGAAACGCCATTGGTGCAGGCCTTCCAGGCGGAACTGGAACAAGCCGGCGTCGCGTGCCGGTTGCTGCATACGTCGCATGCCTTCCACTCTTCCATGATGGATCCTGCGTTGGCGTCGTTCCGGCAGGAGGTCGAACGGATCTCGCTGTCAGCACCATGCATACCGATAGCTTCAACCTTGACCGGCGGCATGCTGAGCGACGACCAAGCCATGTCGGCGGACTACTGGACGCGGCACCTGCGCGGCACCGTGCGTTTTTCGACCGCGCTGCAAGGTCTGCTGGCCGAACCGCAGCACGCTTTTCTCGAAGTGGGTCCGCGTACCACGCTCAGCCTGCTGGCGCGCCAGCATGTGCAAAGCCGCGGCAAGCCAGTGCTGGCCACGCTGGCCGATAGTCCATCGAACGAACGCGCCGCATGGCTCGATGCCATCGGGCAGTTGTGGTCGTACGGCGTCGATGTCCCGGTCGATCGACTGGATCGGCGCCAACACAAACATCGCGTGCGCCTGCCGACCTACCCGTTCGAGCGCAAGCGTCATTGGATCGATGCCCCGGCGGCCGTTGCGGTGCCGGTGACCACGCTATCGAACGTCGTCCCGCTCCCCGTGCGCGCCGATCCGGGCACAGCGATCACCGCATCCCTCAACCTCGATTCGGAGGCCACCATGGCCCCTGCTGCATCCGCCACGTCCGCGCGCACCACGCGCCTGCTCGCGCAACTGCGCACCCTGTTCGAAGACGTTGCCGGCACCGAGTTCGACGATGTCGATCCGGCCACGCATTTTGTCGAACTCGGGCTGGATTCGCTGTCGCTGACCCAGGTGGCGCTGCAGTTGCAGAAGACCTTCGCCTTGAAGATCACCTTCCGCGAACTGATGGAATCGCACTCCTCGTTCGCAAGCCTTGCCCAGCATATCGATCGACTGCTGCCGCCTGAAGCCGCAGCAGCCGCCACTGCGACCGACGCACGCGTCGCCACGGCAGCGGTCGCACCGGTCGCTGCAACACAACAGGTAGCCGTCATGTCCCTGCCAGCGAATGGTGGATTGATCCAGGACGTGATCCAGCAGCAAATGCTGATCATGCAGCAGCAACTGGCCTTGCTCGCGCATGCAGGCAGTCCGTCGCCCGCCATGCCGGCGACGGTCGCGCCGCCGCCACCGCCCGTTGCGGCGCAAGCGGCCGCGCCTGCAATCGATACGCCGCCAGACGAAGAAGCTGCGCTTGCGCATACGACCTACGACGTCAAGAAGGCGTTCGGCGCGATCGCACGCATCCATTCCGGCGCCACCGAGCTGACCGGTCGCCAGCGCGTCCGGCTGGATGCGTTCATGCGCCGCTACATCGAGCGCACGCAGCGATCGAAGGCGTACACGCAGGAACATCGTCCGCACCTGGCCGACCCGCGCGTGGTCAACGGCTTCCGGCCGCTGCTGAAAGAAATCATCTACCAGATCGTGATCGAGCGTTCCAAAGGTTCGAGGGTATGGGACCTGGACGGCAACGAATACGTCGATGCGCTGAACGGCTTCGGCATGAACCTGTTCGGCTGGCAACCGGATTTCGTGCTGGATGCGGTACGCAAGCAGCTCGACCTCGGTTATGAAATCGGCCCGCAGCATCCGCTTGCCGGCATCGTCGCCAAACAGGTTTGCGAACTCACCGGATTCGACCGCGCCGCCTTGTGCAATACCGGCTCCGAAGCGGTGATGGGCACCGTGCGCGTGGCGCGCACCGTCACCGGCCGCGACACGCTGGTGATCTTTACCGGCTCGTATCACGGCATCTTCGATGAAGTGATCGTGCGCGGCACCAAGAAACTGCGCTCGGTACCGGCCGCGCCGGGCATTCTGCGCAACACCTCCGAGCATGTGCTGGTGCTCGACTACGGCACGCCCGAATCGCTGGCGATCATCCGCGAGCGCGCTGCATCGATCGCCGCTGTGCTGGTCGAGCCGGTGCAGAGCCGGCGCCCGGATTTCCAGCCGCGCGAATTCCTGCAGGAACTGCGCGCCATCACCAGCGATGCCGGCGCCTTGCTGATCTTCGACGAAGTGGTCACCGGCTTCCGCTCACATCCGCGTGGTGCGCAGGCAGTGCTCGGCATCGACGCGGATCTGGCCTCCTATGGCAAGGTCGTCGGCGGCGGCTTTCCGATCGGCGTGATCGCGGGCAAGCGCCAATATATGGATGCGCTCGACGGCGGCGGCTGGCAGTTTGGCGATGCGTCGATTCCGACGGTTGGCGTCACCTACTTCGCCGGCACTTTCGTGCGTCATCCGTTGGCGCTGGCTGCCGCGCATGCGGTGCTCGATCATCTCAAGACATCGGGTGTTGCGTTACAGGAGACGCTCAACGCGCGCACGGCGGCGCTGGCCGACGAGTTGAATTCGTTCTGCGCCGAAATGGGGGCGCCGATCAAGGTGACCCACTTTGCCTCCGTATGGAAGACCAACTTCCTGGAAGACCATCCATTGCAGGATCTGCTGTTTGCGATGATGCGCAGCCGCGGCATCCATATCCTCGACAACTTCCCGTGCTTCTTCACCACCGCGCATGCGGAAGCGGATTTCGTGGCGATCGCCAAGGCGTTCAAGGAATCCGTGCTCGAACTGCAGGAAGCCGAATTCCTGCCTCGCCGCAAAAAGATCGAAGCCCTTCCGCTGGACGCCGCCAGGCCGCCCGTCGCCGGCGCGCGCCTGGGCAAGGATGAGGAAGGCAAGCCGACCTGGTTCGTGCCCAATCCCGATGCACCGGGCAAATACATGAGAGTGAGCGCATGAGGAGCCATCCATGAACACCAGTGATGTGAGCATGGTCGCCACAGCGGTCGACTACGATCCATTCGCCGACGCCCCGCTCGCCCGTGTCGCGCCCGCGACGGCAGCGCAGCGCGAGATATGGCTGGCCGCAAAGCTCGAGCAGGAAGCCTCGCTCGCCTATAACGAGTCGGTATCGATACGCTTGTCCGGCGAGCTCGATGTCGCCGCTCTGCAGGCGGCGCTGCAAGGCGTGGTCGACCGGCATGAAGCGCTGCGCGCCAGCCTGAGCGCGGACGGCAATGAACTTTGCATCGCCATCCACATGCCGCTGGACAGCGCCATTCACGACCTGTCCGGACTGGATGAAACGACGCGCGCGGCAAGCATTGCCGCGGCGCTCGAGCTGGCTGTCCGCACACCATTCGACCTGGAGCATGGTCCCCTGGTGCGCGCCCAGTTGCTGCGGCTCGCCACGCAAGATCACCTGCTCGTCTTTACGGCGCATCACATTGTTTGCGACGGCTGGTCGTTCGGCGTGATCGTGCGCGATCTGGCCGCGCTGTACGCTCAACAATTGTGCCTGGGCGAAGGCCCGGCTCCAGCGGATGCCTTTGCGGACTACGCCATCGCCGAAACGACGCGCACGCAAACCGATGGCGGCCACGCCGATGAGCAGTACTGGCTGAGCCGTTTCAGCGGCACGCCGCCGTCGCTGGATCTTCCCACCGACAGCGCGCGTCGCCGCCATCGCAGTTTCGCCTCGCAACGCGAAGACCGCACGCTGGACGCCGCCTTGATCACCGACGTCAAGCGCATGGGCGCCAAGCGTGGCGCGAGCTTTTATGCGACGTTGCTGGCCGCCTTCAGCGCCCTGCTGCATCGCTTGACCGGCCAGGACGATGTGGTCGTCGGCATTCCCAGCGCCGGGCAGGCGGTCGACGGACAGCACAACCTCGTCGGCCATTGCGTCAACGTGTTGCCTTTGCGCACCGCGATCGACGCGCAAGCTCCGTTCGCCACGGTGCTCGATCATGTGCGCGGCGACCTGCTCGATGCGTTCGAACATCGGCAATACACGCTCGGCAGCCTGCTCGCGCGCCTGGCGATGCCGCGCGATCCGGGACGGCTGCCGCTGGTGAGCGTGCTGTTCAACCTGGATCAGGCGCTGGACGAACGTAGCGTTTCCTTCCCTGGCCTGCGTTTTGAATTCTCCGGCAACGCGCGCGCGTTCGAGAACTTCGAGCTGTTCGTCAACGCGGTGCAAGTCGGCGACGGCCTGCGCCTGGAGTGCCAGTACAACAGCGACCTGTTCCGTGGCGAAACGATTCGTGGCTGGCTGGATGCCTACGAAACCCTGTTGCGCAGCGCTGTCGCAAGCCCTGAGATGGCCGTGCAGGAACTCGGCCTGTTGTCCGCTGCCGCACTGCGCGGCATCGCGGCGTTGCAGCCCACAAGCACGCCGTATCCGGAACAGCAGCTCGCCCACGAGTATTTCGAGCGACAGGTTGACCGCGTCCCGCATAACGCCGCGGTACGACACGGCGCAAGGCACCTGAGCTATGCCCAGTTGGAGGCCCGCGCCAATCAGCTTGCGCACGTCTTGCGCGACCGCGGCGTCGCTCGCGGCAAGCTGGTCGGCATTGCGCTGGCGCGCAAGGTGGACATGCTGGCGGCCGTACTCGCCGTGCTCAAGACCGGCGCCGGCTACGTGCCACTCGATCCGCAGTTTCCCGCCGACCGCCTGGCGTTCATGGCCGAAGATGCCGCCCTGGCCGCGCTCATCGTCGACGACGTTGCACCATCCGCTTTGGAACACCTGCCGTCATTGAATGTGTTGTCGCTGAAGCGTGACGCCGCGGCGATCGAACTGGCTTTCGCCACGCGCTTGCCGCGCGATGGCGCGGCGGCGACGCCCGACTCCGTGGCCTATGTGATTTTTACCTCTGGCTCGACCGGCCGGCCCAAAGGGGTGCGCGTGCCTCATCGCACCACCTCGAATTTCCTCACCAGCATGCAAGGCGTGCCGGGCATCGCCGAAGACGATCGACTGGTCGCCGTGACGACGCTGTCGTTCGATATCGCCTTTATGGAATTGATGCTGCCATTGAGTGTCGGCGCCGAAGTCGTCATCGCCGATCGCGATGACGTGCGCGACGGCGCCGCCTTGCGCAAGCTGGTCGAGCAGAGCGACGCGACCATGATGCAGGCCACGCCTTCCGGCTGGCGCATCCTGATCGAAGCAGGCTGGAACGGACGCGAAGGTTTTCGCGCGGTATCCGGCGGCGAGCCGCTGGCGGTCGACCTGGCCGAAGCGCTGCTGCAGCGTTGCAGCGAAGTGTGGAACGGCTACGGCCCCACCGAAACCACGGTGTATTCCACCTATTGGCGCGTTACCCAGCCGCGCTCGGGCATCTTCATCGGGCGGCCGATCGCCAATACGCAGGTGCATATCCTGGACGAACGGCGCGCGCCCTGCCCGCTCGGCATGCCGGGCGAAATCTACATCGGCGGTGACGGCGTCACCTTGGGCTATTTGAACCGCCCGGAACTCGACGTCGAACGTTTCCTGCCCGATCCGTTCGCGGGACGAAGCGACGCGCGCATGTATCGCACCGGCGATCGTGGCCGCTGGTTGGCCAACGGCATGCTCGAACACCTGGGGCGATTGGACTTCCAGGTGAAGGTGCGCGGCTATCGCATCGAATTGGGAGAAATCGAAGCGGTGCTTGCCGACGTGGCCGAGGTTGATCGCGCGGTAGTGATCGCGCGCGAGGATCGCCCCGGCGATGTCCGGCTGGTGGCCTACGTGGTGATGCGCGACCAGGCCGACTTCAACGAAGCTGCGCTGCGCGATGCGCTCAAGCGTCACTTGCCGGACTACATGCTGCCGCAGCACATCATCCAGCTCGATGCGGTTCCGCTGCTGCCCAACGGCAAGACCGATCGCAAGGCGCTGCCCGCACCCCAAGTACATTCGGTTGCGTCGGAAACGGCACGCATCGCACCGCGCAATGACGACGAGCGCCGCGTGGCGGCGGCGATGGAAAGCGTTCTGTCACTGCCGGATCTCGACGTGCGCGACGACTTCTTCGCCCTGGGCGGCCACTCCTTGCTGGCGGCGCAGCTCACCGCGCGCCTGAATCGCGAGTTCGGCATCGCCCTGTCGTTCCGTACCTTGTTCGACGCACCGACGATCGCCGAGCTTGCCGCGGCGATCCGAACGCAAATGGCCAGTGGCGCCGCGCCCGCCATGCAACCGATTGCGCGGCGCGCGGACCAAAGCCGCGCACCGTTGTCGCTGATGCAGCGCCGCCTGTGGTCGCTGGAAGAGCTGCAGCCTGGCCGAGTGACTTACAACGCGCCGTCCGCGCATCGCTTGCGCGGTCATCTCGACGAGGCCGCCTTCCAGCTTGCACTGCAAGCCCTGATGCAGCGCCAACCGATCCTGCGCACGGCGTTCCGCCGCCATGGCCAGGAGGTCGAGCAGATCGTGGTGCCCGATCTGGAAGTGCGCCTGTTCCCCGCCGAAGATCTTTCCAGCCTGCCGGAAAGCGAGCGGGAAGCTGCACTGATGAAGCGTCTACAGGCGCTCACCGACACGCCCTTCGATCTCACCCAGGCTCCGCTGTTCAGCGCGCGCATGTTCCGCCTGGGCGACGACGACCATGTGTTTTTCTTCATGCCCCATCACATCATCTGGGATGGCTGGTCGTTCGACATTCTCTATGCCGAACTGTCGTCGCTGTATCGGGCCTTCGCCGAGAATGCGCCATCGCCCTTGCCGCCGTTGCCGGTCAGCTACGGCGACTTCGCCGCTTGGCACACGCAATGGCTGGAAGGGCCGCAGTTCCAGGCGCAATTGGCCTTCTGGCGCGAGCGCCTGGCGAAGATGGCGGATATCCGCGCACTGCCCACCGATCAGCCCAGGCGGCCGGGCATGTCCGGCATCGGCCGCACCGAATGGATTCGCATATCCAAGGACGCGACCGACGCGATGCACGAAGTCGCGCGGACCGCCGACGCCACGCTCAACATGACCTTGCTGGCGCTGTATTACGTCCTTCTCAGCGGCATGGCCGGCGAACGCGATCTTGTCGTCGGCACGCCGGTGCGCGCGCGCAACCAGACCGAAGTCGAATCGGTGATGGGTTATTTCAACAACCTGTTGCCGCTGCACCTTACGGTCGACACCGCGCTTTCGTTCATCGATTTCGTTCGTTACGTAAAATGCGCGGCGATCGAGAGCTTCGGCCACCCCGACGTGCCGCTCGAATACCTGCAACGGGAATTGCGCGTCGGCGCCGGCAGCGGCGCGGTGCTCTACCAGGCACTGTTTTCGTTCCAGGATGCGCGCCAGCGCGTGTTGGACTGGGGCGGACTGGCGCACGAACAGATCCTGCTGTTCCAGAGCGGCGCCACCGAAGACCTTGGCCTGTGGTTCCTTGAAAGCCATCACGGCATGGTCGGTGGCGTCACCTACAACGCCGACATTCTGCAAGCCGAAACGGCGCGCCTGCTGCGTGACCGCTACGTGGCCATGATGGCGCGCGTCAGCGAAGATCCACGCCAACCCATCCATGCGCTCACCGCCATCGGCGATGCCGAGCTGGCGCAGGAGCAAGCCTGGAACGCAACATCCATGGCGGCGACGTTGCCGGAAAGTATCCCGGCCATGTTCGAACGCCAGGCCGATCGCGCGCCCGGTAAGACGGCGCTGACCTTTGGCAGTTGGGGCACGCCCTATGGCGAGATCGAGCAACGCGCCAACCGCATCGCTCATTGCCTGCGTACGCGTGGCGCGGGCACAGGCACGGCCATCGGCCTGAGTGCGGAACCTGGCATCAACCGATTGGCCGGCATGCTGGGCATTCTCAAGATCGGCGGCGTCTGCGTGATGCTCGATCCCACCGATCCAGCCGCACGCCTGAAGGAAATCATCGTCGATGCCGACATCGGCCTGCTGGTGGGCGACAGTGCGCTGGAAACCGCGCTGCAATGGCCGCGCGCGCAAGCCTTGTGGTTCGATGCGGACACGGTCGAGATCATCGGCGCCGCGAGCGACCGCGGTGGCCCGGCGCAGGAAAATGTCGGCAACAGCGCGGCGATCGTCGTCTATGTACCTGGCATCGATGGCCGGCCACGCGGTGCCGCGTTTACGCATCGCGCGATCGCCAACGTGCTGCAAGGGATCACCGAATCGCTCGGCTTGTCGGCGGACGATCGCATCCTGGCCACGGCCTCGCCGGCGACCGGCGACGCCATCGTCGAAAACCTGCTGCCGATGGCGCTTGGCGCCGAGCTGATTCTTGCTGGCCCGAGCGAGGCGCGCGACGGCGAAGCGCTGGTGAAACTGGCGCAGGACCATCAGGCGAGTGCGATGTTCGCCACGCCTGGCGTCTGGCACGCGATGATTTCCGCGAGCGGAACCAGCCTCGCGGCGATGAAGGCCGTTTGCGTCGGCGGCCTGCCTACGCCCGAATTGGCGGTAAAAATGGCCGAACGCTGCGCCGGCATCTGGCACGCATCGGGTTGCGCCGATGGCGCCCTGGTCGCGAGCTGTGGCCGTATCGAACGGCCCGCGGAAAGCCTGCACAGCGGTCGGCCACTCGCCAATACGGCGGTGTGGATTCTCGACGACCAGCAGCAACCCTGCCCGATCGGCGCCATCGGCGAGATCCACGTTGGTGGCATCTCGCTGAGTCATCCGTTCGGTACGCGCGCGATGGCACATGGCGATTGCCCGGTACGGTCTTCGGCGGTTTCGCCGGACGTGCGCCTGCAACGTACGCACTGCCGCGGGCGCTGGCTGGTCAGCGGCAACATCCAGGAAATAGGCCGCCTCGATCGCCGCGAGCGTATTCATGGCCGGGAGGCCGACCTGGCGACCGTCGAAGCGGAATTGCTCAGCCAGCCAGGGGTGGCGCATGCCGTCGCGGTGGCGCGGATGAATCAGGCCGGCAGCGCACACCTCGACGCCTATGTCGTCGCCGCGCCCGGGCATGGGCTCGGCGCCAGTCAACTGATCGCGGCCCTGGCTGAAGCGCTGCCTGCGCACGAGGTGCCGCAGCACCTGGTGCTGCTCGACGCCTTGCCGGTGATGGCGAACGGCCAGGTGGACATCGCCGCGCTGCCATTGCCGGCCGACTCGTCGAGCGGCGAGGAGGTCGACGACGCCATGCAGCCGAAGACCGCCAATGAGCAGTTGCTTGCTGCGCTATGGAAAGAGCTGCTGGGCATCGCCCGTGTCCGCACCAGTGACAACTTCTTCGACATCGGCGGCCATTCGTTGATGGCGGTCGACATGGCGGCGCGCGTGCAACGCCAGACCGGCATGTCGCTGAACCTGCTGGACATCGCCAACGGCACGCTGGGAACACTGGCCGCGGGATTGTCCGAAAGCGCATCCACGCCGCCGCCACCTGCCAAACCTGGCTCATTGCTGGGTCGTTTGTTTGGACGTCGTTGACATGAATGCATGCGCGACAACAACGAACCGCGACGGCGCAGTGCCCTCCCCTGTTTGCAGGGGAAAGGAGCGGTCATCGCGGGAAATGAATAACGACGCGCTGACCGGCATCCGCACATCAACCCTCTGCCCATCACCATTGAGGAACCCACCATGCTGACGCACGAAGAAGGTCACGGCAGGGCATCCGGCATCCGCGGGCGCGTGGCGGAACTGTGCTACAGCACCGGCGCATTGCATCCGCTGCAACGCGTACGCTCGTGGTGGCAACGGGATCTGCGCATCCTCGCCTATCACAGGGTGATGCCGCTGCCCGATCCGGCCACGTTCGATTTCGACCTGGAACTGATCAGCACCACGCCGGAGCGCTTCCGTGCGCAGATGCTGCACGTGAAGCAGCACTTCACGCCCGTGCGCCTGAGCGATGTCGCCGCTGCGCTGGATCAAGGCGACACACTGCCGGCCGATGCCGTGGCCATCACCTTCGACGACGGCTACGACGACAACTACCGCATTGCCTATCCCATTCTGCGCGAACTGGGCATTCCCGCGACGTTCTTCGTCTCGACCGGCCACATCGATACCGGCAAGCCGTTCGGCTACGACTGGCTCGTGCACATGATCCTGCTCACCGACGCGCGACGGTTGGCGTTGCCGGAAATAGGCATGGACGTACCCATGCCGCACGATCGCGGCCTGCGGCGCTCGCTCGCGGGCACCGTGTTGAAGAACATGAAAAGCATCGACGCGATCAGGCAGGAAGCGATGATCGCGCGGCTGGAGAAAGAGTGGCGAATGCCCAGCAACGTGCAACCTGAAGCATGCCGTCCGATGACCTGGGACCAGGTGCGCGAAATGCACGCCGCGGGCTTCGAGATCGGCTCGCACGGAGTGCACCACCGCATGCTGGCCAAGCTGTCGCACCAGCGAATGGTGGAGGAAGTACGCCAATCCAAGGCGACGCTGGATCGCGAGCTCGGCGTTCCCGCCACCTTGATGTCCTATCCGGTCGGCGGTGACCGCGCCTTCGACGAAGGCGTGATGAACGCCACGCGCGATACCGGTTTCGATTTGGCCGTCTGTTACATCTGCGGCACCAACCCGCGCCCGGCATCGAACCGCTACGCGCTGTTCCGCCTTCCGGTCGAACGCATGATGGGGCCAGGCTGGTTCGCCGCCATGCTGGCGTTGCCGAGCCTGGTCAGTTATCCGACCGTCCACTACGGGCCGGCGCCCGAGCAGGTGCATGCCTGATGTTTCCGCTGATCCTTCTCTATCTGGTGCTCACCATCATCCGGCCGCAGGAATACATGACGGCCTTAACCGGCCTGCCGATCCTGCCGGTGGTGCTGGTGGCGGCGTTTCTGTGCTGGCTGGCCTCGAACGCCAAGACCTTCGCGGCGCCCCAGTTCGTGATCATGCCGGTTTTCCTGCTGGTGCTGATGATCTCCGTGGTCGTCAACGGCTGGGTCGGCGGTGCGCTGGATCAACTGGAGAAGTTCGGCCCGATCGCAATCGCCTTCTTCGTGTTCGCCGCGGCATGCAATACGCAGCAGCGCGTAAAGATCGCGATGGCCGTCTTCGTGTTGTGCTCGGTGGTGCTGGCGGTGCATGGCATCGGACAAGCGAGGGATGGCGTGGGCTGGACCGGCGTGCCGATTTCCGAAGATGGACGCATTCAATACGTCGGCATTTTCAATGACCCGAACGACCTGGGCCTGCTGTTCGCCACCACGATTCCGATGGCGGCGTTTCTCAGCACGCTGGGCGGCCTGATGATGCGCCTGTTCTGGCTGACCTGCGCAGGCTTGCTGTGCTACGGCACCTATCTCACCAACTCGCGCGGCGCGCTGCTGGCCGTGCTGATCGTGGCGGGCGTGTATGTCTGGTATCGGCGCGGCTTCATCACCGCCGGCACGCTGGGCGTGGTCGGCCTGGCCTGCATGAAGCTGCTCTCATCGCGCATGCAGGAGCTGGATGCGGAGGAGGAATCGGCATCCGGCCGCGTGAATGCATGGTACGAAGGTCTGCACATGTTCCTGTCGCATCCGGTATTCGGCGTCGGCGCGGGCAATTTCACCGAGTACAACGATCTCACCGCGCACAACTCGTTCGTGCTGGTGCTGGCCGAAACGGGTTTCATCGGTTACATGCTGTGGCTGGCTTTTGTCGGCTACGGCTTCTGGATGATGCTGACCGTACTGCGTCACAAGCCGGATGGGCTTGACGATCCGGTACGCACCAAGGCATGGCTGGGCGAGCAACGCATGGCGCTGACCTTGCTGCTGTCGCTGTGCGGTCTGTTTTCAGCCGCCTTCTTTCTCAGTCGCAGCTATACGGTGGTGATGTATCTGCTGGCCGCGATGGTGGTGGGCTACTACGTGAGCGCGCGGCAACGCTTCCCTGGCCTGCGCCTGTTCAAGCTGGCGAGCAATGGCTGGTTCTGGCTGTCGGCATCCGCCGGTAGCATCGCCGGCTTTTTTGTCCTGGTTGCCGTGCTGCTGCGCACATCCACATGAACAGCCACTTTTGCACCTTTCGCCACGCAGCCGCTGCCGCACTTCGCGCGCAGCGCAGGAAGCGCGCGGCATGAACGGCCTATATGAAACGGCCTTTCGGCGCGTGCTGTTTCCCGCCTATGAAACGGGCCTGCGACGCCGTCGCACACTGGCCTATCTCGACACTTATCGGCGCGAGCAGTGGCTGGCGCCGGAACAGATCGCAGCATTGCAATGGGAACGGCTGCAGCGCCTGCTCGATCATTGCTATCGCGAAGTGCCCTATTACCGTCGGCATTGGCGTGAACTCGGCATCGCGCCCGGGGATATCCGCAATCTGGATGACTACGCGCGCCTGCCGGTGCTGACCAAGGCCGACATCCGCGAGCATTTCGACGAACTCAAGGCCGATTCCTGGCGCGATCGCCTGCTGTACAAGGCGACCGGCGGCTCGACCGGCGAACCGATGCGCTTCGGCTTTACGCGCGAGAGCAACGATCGCCGCACCGCCGTGATGTGGCGCGGCTACGAATGGGCGGGCTCGCGCATGGGCCGCCGCACCCTGTTCCTGTGGGGCGGCGCGGTGGGCGATCCCACCCGTGCGCATCAACTGAAGGATCGCCTCTACAACGCCGTCTTCGCGCGCCGCGTGCTCAACAGCTTCAGCATGACCGAAGCGAACATGGCCGAATACGCCGACGCGATCGACCGTTATCGGCCGGACATCATCGTCGCCTATGTCGGGCCGCTGGTGCAGCTTGCCGAATGGTTGCTCGCCTGCGGCCGCAAGGTCTGGCAACCGCACGCCATCATTGGCGGCGCCGAAGCGATGCACGGGTTCCAGCGCGATGCGATCCAGCAGGCGTTCGGGGCGCCGGCGTTCAATACCTATGGCTGCCGCGAGTTCATGTTGATCGCTGCCGAATGCGAGCAACGCCATGGCTTGCACGTCAACAGCGATCACCTGGTGGCGGAGCTGCGCCTGCCCGATGGCGCTGCAAGCGGCAGCACCACTGGCGATGTGATCGTCACCGATCTTTTCAACTACGGCATGCCGTTCGTGCGCTATGCCAATGGCGACATGGCGACGGCGTCCACGCAGCGTTGCGCCTGCGGGCGTGGCTTGCCGCTGCTGGCCCGCGTCGAGGGCCGCATCCTGGATGCGATTCGTACGCCGGGCGGGCACGTTTTGCCCGGCGAATTTTTTCCGCACATGCTCAAGGACGTACCCGGCGTGCAGCGTTTCCAACTGGTGCAGCGCCGGCTCGATCATCTCGACCTCTCCATCGTGCGTGGCGCCGGTTTCGACGACGCGTCGCTCGAATACATCCACCGCGAAGTCGACAAGGTGCTTGGCGGCAGCGTGCAGTTGCACTGCCACTTCGTCGACGAGATCCCGCTCACCAGCAGCGGAAAGCGTCGTGTCACGGTATCGGAGCTGACGCCGTGAACATTACCCACTTCGTCGAAAGCCTGGATCGCGGCGGCCTCGAGCGCATGGTGCTGGAACTGGTGAAGTACCAGCATCGCCAGGGCCATCGTTGCCAGGTCGTATGCCTGTATACCGCCGGCGCATTGGCACACGAGCTGGAGGAACTGGGTATCACGGTCACCGCATGCGGAAAGCGCGACGGCTTCGACCTGGCGGCGCTGGCGCGAGCTCGCCGCATGGTGAGCAAGCATGCCACCGACGTGCTGCATACCCACAATGCGGTGGCGCATTACCAGGCGGTGCTGGCCACGTGCGGCCTTCCCGTGCGCCAGGTGATCAATACGCGTCACGGTATGGGCGTCAATCGTCGTGCGCGCCGGCGCGAATGGCTGTACCGGCGTGCCTTGATGCGCACCGACATGGTGGTCACGGTTTGCGAGGCGGCACGCAAGGATGCCGTTCAACGCGGCATCGTTCCGACCGCGAAGGCGCGCGTGGTACCGAACGGCATTCACGTGGAAGCGTTCCAGACCGCTTCGCCGCGCGCGCATGAGCAGGTGGCGCGCCTGCTAAACCTGCCTGAGAAAACCAGGCTCATCGGCACGGTCGGGCGCTTGAACTGGACCAAGGATCAGCTCGGCCTTATCCGCGCGTTCAAGCAAGTACACGAACAGCATCCCGACACGGCCCTGGTGTTGATCGGCGATGGCGAGCTTCGCGTATCGCTGCAACAAGGCGCCATCGACGAAGACGTGGCCGACAGCGTGCATTTCCTCGGCGATCGCAGCGACGTGCGCGAATGGCTGCAAGGCCTGGACATGTTCGTGCTTTCGTCGCTGAGCGAGGGCTATTCGATGGCCTTGCTGGAAGCCAGCGCCGTCGCGTTGCCGATCATCGCCACCCAGGTCGGCGGCAATGGCGAGATCGTGCGTGACGGCGTCAATGGTTGCCTGGTGCCGGCAGGAAATCCTGCGGCCCTAGCCGAATCGATGCTGGCGCTTTTGCGCAATCCGCAGCACGCCGCGGCTTTGGGCCAGGCGGCGCGCGCATGGGTGGAACGCTACGGATCGCTGGAAACGATGGCGATGCGCTACGCGCGGCTTTACGACGGCCCGCCATTTTACGAAGGCCGTCCACTTTACGAAGGCACAGGGGACGGCCGAACGCCATGAAAGTGTTGATCCTGACCAATCTGTTTCCGACCCCTTGGGACCCGTTGCGCGGCGCGTTCAATCGCCAGCAGTTCGAACGGCTGGGACAACTGCACGACGTGGACGTCATCACCGCCATCGACTTTCGGGAACGATTCGGCGACCGCAAGGGCGAAGTGAATGCCCGCCACCTGCGCACCGATCATTTCGTGTTCGTGTTTCCGCCGCGCATCGGCCGTTCGCTGCATGCCTTGTGCTGGCTGTTGTCGTTGCTATGGCAGCGCGGTCGCCAGATACGGCAGGCCCACTACGATTGCATGCTGGTCAGCTGGGCCTATCCCGACGGCGCCGCCGTGGGTTGGCTGGCGCGCTGGCTGCGCATTCCTTATGTAGTGAAGGTGCATGGCAGCGACCTCAACGTGCAGGCCAATCATCTCCTGCAGCGGCCGCAGATCCGCTCCGCGCTGAAGGGTGCGGCGGGCGTCGTCGCAGTCAGCCGTGCGCTGGCGACCAAGGCCATCGGCTTGGGCACCCGGCCAGCCAACGTGCATGTGCTTTACAACGGCGTGGACACGTCCATTTTTCATCCCGAAACACGTGCCGAATCGCGCGCCAAGTTGGGCCTTTCGACCTACGCGCCGCTGCTGCTGTTCGTCGGCAACTTGAAGGCATCCAAGGGTTGCCTGGACCTGCTCGAAGCCTTTCCGGCATTACTCGCCGCACAACCCCTGGCGCGCCTGATCTATGTCGGCTCGGGTGCGGCGCGCGCCACCTTGCTTGAACGCGCCAAAGCGCTGGGTTGCCTCGACCACGTCGAAATGGCCGGCGCGGTCGCCCATGACGAACTGGGCGACTGGTTCCGCGCCGCCGATCTGCTGTGCCTGCCGAGCCATAACGAGGGCGTACCGAATGTCGTGCTCGAGGCGATGGCCTGCGGCACGCCGGTGGTCGCCACCCACGTCGGCGGCATTCCGGAAGTGGTGCCGCACTACGCCGGCATCCTGGTGCCGCCCCGCGTGCGACTGGCGCTGTCCACTGCGCTGATCGAAGCCAGTGCACGACGTTGGAACCACAAGCGCATCGCCGCGCACGCACGCGGCTTTCGCTGGGAGGACAACATCCGCCAACTCGACGCCATCCTGCACGCCGCCGTGGAGTCGTCAGCCGCTGCAGGTGCATCCGCATGAACATGAGGCCGAGAAAGCATCACTGGCTAAGCCTGTTTCCAGATGCGCTGGTGCAGACCAAGGGCTCGCGCCGCAGCAATGTCCGCTACCTCACCTTCGACGACGGCCCCGATCCGATCCACACGCCGCCGTTGCTGGATCTGCTCGCCACGCATGGCGTGAAAGCGAGTTTTTTCCTGGTGGGGCAGAAGATCGAGCGCCACCCCAAGCTGGTCGAACGCATCGTCGCCGAAGGGCACATGGTGGGCAATCATTCCTATAGCCACTGGTCGTTCAAGCGCATGACGACCCGCAAGAAGCTCAACGAAATCCACAGCACCGACGCCTTGCTGAGCGCCTTCGACGGACGCCTTCACCATCGCATGCGGCCACCGCACGGCTACGTGGGCGCGGATCTGTTGTGCTATTTCGCCATGCATCGGCGCAGCTTCGTCTATTGGTCTTACGACAGCCTCGATTACCAGGACCATCCCACCCGCGTCATGGTCGACCGGCTGCGCGCCGATCCGCCCTCGCCCGGCGATATCGTGCTGATGCACGACGACAGCGATCGCGCCCGCAGCGCGTTGGCCGTGATGCTGCCGGAATGGCTGGGCGACGGACTTGTCTTCAGCGCGCTGCCGCAGGAGGCGCGATGAATATCCTGTATCACCATCGCACTCGCGGGCGCCACGTCGAAGGCGTGCATATCCGCGGCATCGTGCATGCCTTGCGCGCGTTGGGACACAAGGTGTCGATCCTGTCGTTTCCCGGCGCCGATCCCGAACATGAGTCGACCACGCAAGGTGGTTCGAAGCGCAGCCGCATCGCCGCAGCCATCACCCGCTTGCCGGGCGTCCTGTTCGAATGCCTGGAGCTTGGCTACAACCTCGTCACCTTCTTTCGCGTCGGCGCCGCGATCCGCCGGCAGCGGCCGCAGCTGATCTACGAACGCTATTCTCTGTTTCTATGCGCGACGGTGTGGCTGGCGCGGCGCCACGGCATTCCGCTGGTGCTGGAGATCAACGATTCGGCCCTGGTCGAACGTGTGCGCCCCTTGCGCTTGAAAGGCCTGGCGCGGCGCATCGAGCGCTGGTGCTTGCGTCACTGCACCGGGCTGGTATTCATATCGAGCTATTTCCGCGACCAGGCGCAGACCGCTTATGGCCCGATCGCGCCGTCCGTGGTTTCACCCAATGCCGTCGACCTGTCCCGGTTCGATCCGGCACGTTTCGATGCCGCGGCTTTGCGCGCGGAACGCGGGCTGGCCGATCGCGTTGTCTGCGGCCATATCGGCGTCTTTGCGCATTGGCACGGCGTCGACGCATTTGTCGAAGCCATCGCCGCGCGCTTGTCTGAAGCACCACGGCTGGCATTGGTGTTTGTCGGCGACGGACGGACCTTGCCGGCGGTGCGCGCGCTCGTCGCCGAGCGTGGATTGTCCGACCGCGTATTGCTGCCCGGCCGGGTGGCGCACGACGATATCGCCAGTTGGATCGCGTGCATGGATTACGCCGTGCTGCCCAACTCCAATCACTACGGCTCGCCGATGAAGCTGTTCGAACTGATGGGCATGGGCGTCGCCGTGGTCGCGCCCGATTATGCGCCGGTGGCCGAAGTGATCCGCGATGGCGAGACCGGCTGGTTGTTTCCGCGCGGCGACATCGATGCATGCGTACGGCGCGTGCTGGACCTGGCCACGCAAGTGGATGAGCACCGGCGAGTGGGCGACGCCGCGCGCCGCTATATCCAGCGCGAGCGCCAATGGCGCAACAACGCGGAGCAACTGCTCACCCTCGTTCCCGGCGGCCATGCCGTGCTCGGTGAGCCAGGCATTCTCGAAGGAGCGCACTGATGTGGGCGATCGTGCTAGCGGCCACACTTGCCTTGCTGCTGATGCTGGCGATTGCCATCACGTTCGCGATACGCGCACGCCAGATGCAGATCTGGCTCGGCAGCTACATCCGGCGGCGACGGCCGCGTGTGACCGGCAAGCCGATCCACGTGATGTTCTGCTTCGTCGACCACTTCGAGCCGGCCTGGGGCAAGGCCGACCTGGCGACCCAGCGCGCACGCGTGGATCGCTGGTGCCGCGACTACCGCAAGCTGGCCAGCGCCCATCGCGACGCCGATGGGCGGCCACCGCAGCACAGCTTCTTTTATCCTGAAGAGGAATACCTCGAGGAACACCTGGACAAGCTGGCTTCGTTGTGCGCGGACGGCTTTGGCGAAATCGAAGTCCATCTGCATCACGACAACGACACGCCCGACAATTTCCGGACCACCATCGACCGCTTCAATCGGGTATTGCACGAGCGGCACAACGCCTTGCCGCGCGATCCGCAAACCGGCCGCCTGCGCTTCGGCTTTATCCACGGCAACTGGTGCCTGGACAACTCACGTGCGGACGGGCGCTGGTGTGGCATCAACAACGAACTCATCCTGCTGCGCGAGCTGGGTTGCTACGCCGACTTCACCCTTCCCTCGGCGCCGAGCGAAACGCAAACGCGCATGATCAACGCGATCTATTACGCGACGGACGACCCCGCGCGACCGAAGTCGCACGACACGGGCGAGCCGGTCCGCGTCGGCGGCAAGCCCAGCGGCGATCTGCTGATCGTGCAAGGACCGCTCGGCTTGAACTGGCGCAGCCGGCGCTTCGGCATCGTGCCGCGCATCGAGAATGCCGACGTTCGCCATGCCTGCCCGCCGACGCCGGATCGGGTCGATGCATGGATCGATACCGGCGTGCACGTCGAAGGACGTCCCGAATGGGTGTTTGTGAAGATCCACACGCATGGCACGCAGGAACGCGACATGCATACGCTGCTCGGCGATGCCACCGATCGCATGCACCGCTATCTGGAAGACAACTACAACGACGGCAAGCGTTACGTGCTGCATTACGTCACCGCGCGCGAGGTCTACAACATCATCAAGGCCGCTGAAGCCGGATTGAGCGGCAACCCGCACGACTATCGCGACTATGAGCTGCCGCCACCCGGCGCGCTGGTCGCCAGCGAAGCACAGAGCGCATGAGCAACGATCTCGTCAGCGTCATCATGCCGGTCTACAACGCCGCGGCATGGCTGCAACGCGCCGTCGATTCGGTGCTCACGCAAAGCCATGCCCGGCTGGAATTGATCGCTGTCGACGATGCTTCAAGCGACCTGTCGCCGGCCATGCTCGACGCTTATGCCGCCGCCGATGCGCGGGTGCGCGTGCTGCGGCAAGCGTGCAACGGCGGCGTCGCCGCAGCACGTAACGCAGGCATCGCCGCCGCGTGCGGCGACTACGTTGCGTTTCTCGACGCCGACGACTGGTGGCATCCCGCCAAGCTCGAACGCCAGGTGGCCAGCATGCGCGCCAACGGCGCCTTGATCAGCTACGCCTCGTATTGGCGCGTCGCCGAAGACGGCCACGTGATGAGCAAAGTGACACCGCCGCCACAGGTGAACTGGCAGGACATGCTCGCCAGCAACTTCATCGGCAACCTCACCGGCATGTACGCGCGAAGCCTGGGCGACGTATCGTTCCAGCGCATCGGCCATGAGGACTATGTGTTCTGGCTGGAGCAGGTGCGCCGCGCCGGCAAGGCCGTGCGGGTGGAATCACCTGACCCCTTGGCCTGGTACCTGGTGCGCGAACGATCGCTGTCGGCCAACAAACTGCAGGCGGCATCGTGGCAATGGGATATTTATCGCAGCGTGGCGAAATTGGGGATGGTGCGTTCGGCGTTTTGCATGGCGCGGTATGTGCGGCATGCGGTGATCAAGCGTAAAGGGGTTCGGATCCCGCACTGATGTAGATGGATTCCGGCCTTCGCCGGAATCCATGTAGAGTCTGGCCATGGATCGACGATTACCTTGCACCTACATTCTTGCCAGTCGCCGAAGAGGCACACTTTATATCGGCGTTACCAGCAACTTGATCGGACGCATCTGGCAGCACAAGAACGACGTCACCGACGGATTTACAAACCGGTATGGCGTGCATTTACTGGTCTGGCATGAACTTCATGAAACCATGGAGTCGGCCATTCTTCGGGAAAAAACCATCAAGGGCTGGAAAAGGGATTGGAAGATCAGGCTGATCGAAGAGGAGAACCCTCATTGGGTCGACCTGTATCAGGCACTGATGTAGATGGATTCCGGCCTTCGCCGGAATGACGATGAGGCGAGGTTGAAGACTACGGCGAGAACAACCCCTTCAAGCATGGAAGCCCGCAGTACCTCACCGTCATTCCGGCGAAGGCCGGAATCCATCCATATCAGTGCCGAGTAGGTGCAGACCCACGGCGGGGCTACACCAAAACCTCTCCAGCCTTGGCACAAACAATCCACGCCTCAGTCGCCGCCAAGACCTCAACGCTCTTGCCGCCAAACCGCGCATCCACATTCAATCGGCCATCGCGCAGCAATTGCAACGAGGGCGCATCGACCGTCGGCTCGGCCGCAAGCACGGCATGATTAGCCGATTCGAACAGCGCCAGGAAATCATCATGACGCAGCCGGTTCATATACATATAGCGGTTCCCCGCATAGCGCTCCCACTGCGCATCGGAATACTGCAGGAAGTTGATCGGTGATATCCGCGTATCCGAATGCGAAAAGTGATCGGAATAGTCCACCCGATGCACGAACAACCCATCGCGACGGATGATGCGGTTGCCTTCGGCGAGAATGGCCAATAGCACGTTGCGTGGAATGTGCTCGAAGACATTGAACGACGTATGGAAATCGATCGCGTCAGGATCAAGCCCGGTGTGCGCCGCATCGCCCGGCGCGATATATGCGATATGGCAAAGATCGAGCAGGTTCTGCAGGTCGAAATCGTCTCGACACTGGAAGTCGAGCAACGCTTCGAAGCGTCTTCGATTCAGCAGCGGGCCGAACAAGGCTTGCACGTCTTTCACATGGCCAGCAATGTACTGCAGGCATTCCCTGGTCAATTCCGCCTTCATATAAGGATTGAGATCGATGGTGATGACGCGTTTGGCGCCCATCAGCCAGTAGGCCAGCGGCGTCATGGGAACACGCCCGGTGCCGACTTCGAAAAAGGTTTTGCCGAACGGATCGCGCCCGATTTTTTCGATCTGCCGCCAGGTCTCGATCCCTGCCCGCAGCCGCGCTATCGGGTTGATATGGCGCAGTCCGCCGAAATGGCGTTGCAGCCAATAGTACGTGGCGTATGACGACGCGGACGGCAAACGGGAAACCGCGTTCTGCAACGTTGCCTTGGTCTTCCAATGCATGACAGGACTCCCTTTGTCGCGCCGATCAGGACGACACCTTGGCCGCTGTGCCGTGCAGGCTGTTCAAGCCCCGCATCAGCGTGCGCCCGGGCGGCCCAAGGCGGTTGGTGATCGCCGCCATCAATTGAAAGTCTTCTTCATTCCAATAGCGCACCAGGAAACTGGCGGGGACGAAAATGCCCACGAACACGACGCCGCCGGCGATAAAACCGAAGCGGCCGGGGATCACCTCCACGCTCAGCCACGCCACCGCCGTGGCCATCAGTGCAGCGACGAACAGGCGCGCCATGGGCACCAGCGGCAGGCTGCCGCGAGCGGTCTTGCGCAAATAGAAAATGGCCAGGCCCAGCTCCGCGAAACGGGTGCCTGCGTAGGTGACCATCGCGCCGGCCAGGCCAAAGAACGGCACCAGTGCGACGCCAAGTACGATGTTGACGATCAAGGCGAGCGTCGAGATGCGCACGCGATCATCCTGGCGATCAACCACGATCTGGAAAGCACCAATGCTATTGCTGATCAGCAGCAATCCAGCGAGCACCAGCATGGCTTCGATCGCCGGAATCGCCCCGACGTAACGATTGCCGTACATCAAGGTGACGATCTCGGGCGTGGTGACCAGGCCGACGCCCGCGATCACCAGGCCGGTGGCCCAGTAAAACCGCGCCGCCTCGGTAAGCAGGCGCGCGGCCTGCCCGGTGCCGTTCTTGCCGAACGACTTGGCCATGTACGGCAGCAGTGTGGTGGTCAGGCCGACCGAGAGCAGTTCGACAGCACCGCGTGTGAGGGTGGAGGCGATGGCGAAGAAGCCGACCGCGGTCGAGTTTGCGTAGGTGTTGAGCAGGAACACTTCGATCGTGCTCGAGCGCAGCGAAATCAGCAGCACCAATGCCGCGGTCAGGCGCAGATGCCGCGAAAGCCGTTTGCCGATGTCATCCGGAATGGGGCCGGCCGAGAACGGCCGGCAGTAACGGTGAAAGGCGAGCCGGTTGATCAGATTCAGCATCAGGCACGCCACCGCGAACAGCGCGAAGAAGGCGACCATGTCGGCGCGCATCAAGGTAGCTGCGGTGATCAGGCCGACGTTGATGACGCCGGCAAGCACCGTCGCGATCGACACCGGCTCGAAACTCTCCTGCCCCTTTTCGATCGCCACGAGCATGGCGTAGTTCGCCTTGGACACCACGGCGACGATCACCAGCCCGGCGATCGGCCATAGCGATTGCCGCCATTCGACCGGGCGGATCACCGCGATCGCAGCCACGAACAGCAGCACCACGATCAGCGAACTCAAGTGCTGGTAGCGGCTCAATCGATGGGCGATATGCGAAGCCAGATCCGGGCGCCCTGCCCCGTCTGCTTCGGCGATGAACTTGGTCGAGGAGGTTGTCAGCGCATGATTGCTGCAGGTCATCAACCAACTGCACAGCCACACGGTAAACGCGTAACGGCCGAAATCCGCCGGCCCCAGCGTGCGCGCGATCCAGATGCTGACGACCAGCCCCAACGCATACTCGACATACGTGGCGGCGGAGACCAGGGTGACGCTGCGCAATACCGCCATGCGTTGCTTCATGGCTTCGCGCCCCCGCTCGGCACCGCCGCCGCGCCGCTACCGGCCGGCTGGCGGATCAGCCATGCCACCACGCCGCTGCCGCGATTGTTCCAATTGAAGCGCCGCAACGGATCGGCCGATTTCGCGCAATCGATGTTGTAGGAGGACGTCAGCGCATCGAGCCGCCGCTTCAGCGCCGCGCTTTGCTTGGGATCCTGCTCGAAGTAGTAGGCCGCGGCCACCGGCAAGGCGACCTCCACCGAATGCGCATCGCTGTACCAGCCGTCCGAGTCTTCGATGTGCGAAAGCGCTTTCGTGTCGGCGTGCGAGGACGACCAGTACCACGCGATCTGGCCATCCGGGCCGGAACAGGGATTGCGCCAATCGTGTTCGTAATGCAACAGATCCGGCTTGATCCAGCCATAGCGTTCCAGGTAACGGCCGAACCCGGTGATCATGGTAGGTATGCGCGCATCGCCGGTGACCAGCCACGCGTGCCACAGACCGTCGATGATGTTTTCCGTCATCCATGGCGAGGTGCCGCGCACGTCCGACGACGGATCCCAGGAATCGTCCTCATGCAGGCGCCAGCTATTGCGCCAAGAACCGTCGTTGCCGAGCCCGTCGGGGTTGTCGCGCTGATGCTCGTACAGCCATCCGATGCGATCGTTGACGCGCTTGAGGTAACGGCGATCACCAGTCAATTCATAGGCGCTGACGGTTTCCACCAGGCCCAGTCCCGTCATGCGCTCGGTGAAATGCTGCGACGGACTCGTATACGGTCCCGGGCGATTGCCCCAGCCGCCGTTCTCCCACAGCGTCATCATCTTGTCGACCGTTTCCAAATCGTGTTCGCTATCGTCGCCGGTAAGCGCCAGCGCGAGCAGGATCGGCTCGACATAGACGTATTTCACGTCGCACGGCTTTTCGTTGTAGGTCCAGCCGCCGGCGCAAAACGGACTCATCGCCAAGCCATCGCGGCGAATGTGCTTCATGTAGAAGTGATAACTGAGGTCGGCCGCTTGCAGGTAATCGAAGCGCCCGGTGCGGATGTATGCCTTGAACAGCGTGGATGGTCGATCGAACAGCCACGCCGTGGGGTCGTTCACCGGCAACGGCCGCGCCCATTGAAACTGCGTGGCGACGTAGTTGGCATAAGGCTCGTTGGGCGATGCCGGAACCTGCGGGCCGGCGACCAGCGATTGACACAGCCATGCGGGACTCAGCGTCGCCAGCGCGGCGGCCACCTTCAAGCCCTGCACGTCGGGCACCAGTCCGCTGGCGTAGGGCCATCCAGGCAGATCCCGTTGGCGCGGCTTGCCCACGGCGAAATAGAACGTCTGCGTGTCGCCGCCAAGCCGCGCGTGGAATTGCGCGCGCACCGCGCGCACGCTGCCATCCTTGGCGTACCACAGCAAGGTCGTGCGGACGTCGGCGGGTATTTCCGCGCCGCTTTCATCAAGGATGCGCACCAGGCGCGCATCGCGCAGCATACCGGGCGGAAACGGGATGCCGACCGACACCAGCACGTCCGCATCCTTGCCGGCGTTGCGGTGTACGACGATGCGCTGGTCCGGCGTGATATCCGCCGGTGCCGCATGGTTCGCCGCCGTACCGTGCGGAGCTGCCGAAGGACCTGCACCGGCACATACCGACGTCGTGCTGATCAGGAACATGGCCGCCGCGAGCCACCAGGCCATCGACGTCGGTCGCCTTGCGATCATTCAAGCCACCGACGAAAGCGGAACGTGCTTGTACAAAAGCTGCCGTTCCCAGCGCAGGGCGGTGTCGACGATGAAATCCAGGTTGTCGTAATGCGGCTGCCAGTCGAGCGCGTGCTTGAGCCGGTCGCTGCAGGCGATCAGCATGGGTATGTCGCCGGGACGGCGTGGTAATTCGATCACGTTGAGCGGCTTGCCCCCTACCCGCGCCACCGCATTGATCACCTCGCGCACGCTGTAGCCATGGCCGTAGCCGCAGTTCAGCGTCAGCGACTGGCCGCCGCAGCGAAGATGGTCGAGTGCGCACAAGTGCGCCGCGGCCAGGTCGTCGACATGGATGTAGTCGCGAATGCCGGTGCCATCGGGCGTGTCGTAGTCGGTGCCGAAAATCGACAGGCTGTCGCGAATGCCCACGGCGTGCTCGCAGCACACTTTGATCAGCAAGGTCGCATTGGGCGTGGAATGGCCGATGCGCCCCTGCGGATCGCAGCCGGCGACGTTGAAGTAGCGCAGTATCACGTGCCGCATCGCGCCGGCGGCGCTGTGGTCGCGCAGCATGGTTTCGGACATCAGCTTGGAGGTGCCGTACGGATTGATCGGCCGGGTCGGCGTGTCCTCGTCGGCGATGCCGTTGGCGGTCTCGCCGTAGACCGCCGCCGTGGACGAAAAAATGAATTTATCGATGCCCGCGTCCGCGCAAGACGCCAGCAGGTTGCGCGTGTTGCAGGTGTTGTTGCCGTAATACTTCAGCGGATCGCATACGGATTCGGGCACCACGGTATGCGCGGCGAAATGCAGCACCGCATCGAACCGATGCGCGGCCATGACATGGCTCACCAGGCCCGGATCGCCCACGTTGCCGATCACCAGCTCGGCGCCGCGCACGGCTTCGCGAAAGCCCGTGCTGAGGTTGTCGATGACAACCACGCGTTCGCCCCGCGCCACCAACTGCTGGACAACATGACTGCCGATGTAGCCGGCGCCGCCGGTAACCAGAACTGTGTTCATGAGGATCCATCCGCTGTGACGGGAAAGTTTTCGGAAAGCCAGCGCTCGACGTTATCCAGCAGTCGGTTGCGATCGCCGGTGAGGATGTAGGTGTGATCGGCTTCCTTGAAGAACCGGGTGAAGACGCCGGGGTGGCTGACGACCCGGCCGAAACATTCGCGGAACTGGCTCGCGTGGTTGAAATACCGGCTGATGCCGCCGCTGTAGATCAGGCACAGCTTGAGTCCACGATCGAGCATGCCGGCCAGATCGGCACGCACGACCGCTTGCGGCAACGGCGCCACGGTGAAGGCAGGCTCGTCGCTGCCGCCTGCCGGCGCCTGGCGGCGGCGCGAAAGCATGCGCCTCCAGCGCTGTACATCCAGCAAGCGCGGCAGGTAATAGCGCAGGTGATAACCGAGCGTGCGGTAGGCGTAGCCATCGAGAAAAACGGCGCCGGCCACCTTCGGATCGCTGCAGGCCACCATGTGCGCGCTTTGCGAGCCGGAACACAGGCCGATCAATACGAAGCGCGTGCATGCGGCCTGCTCGCCGAGCAGGTTCATCGCATCGCCCACATCCGCGCAGATCTGCTGCTTGCGGGTCTGCGATTCGCCGCTGGAAGCGCTGTCGCCGATGGTGGATAGATCGAAGCGCAAAGTCGGATAACCGTATGCATTCAATCGCCGGGTCATCTCGACGTGCAGCCGGAACGGCCCGATCCGATGCACCAGCCCCGCGTTGAGCACGATCACGCCCACCGTTTCCCGCGCAGTGGATGGCGGCAACCCCGCGATGCCCACCAGGTGCCGCGCACGCCCGAAACGGAAAGCCTGCTCCTGCATCACGCCGCCTCCCTTACATGTTGAGTGACGGCCTGGATCAACGGATGCGAAAGAATCGCCACCTCCAGCCGGCGTGGATCATCCCAGGGCGTGGCGGGCTGCATGCATTTGACCGCGGCAGCATCGGTCACAAAGCTGCCCCAGGGGCGCGGTGCATCGAGCGAAAGCGAATCCAGCAGAAGCGTCGGCACGGACGGACGATCGATATGCAAGGCAGCGATCTGCTGGCGGAAATGTTCGCTGATCGCAAATCCCAGCCATTGCGCCGCGATGTCGTCGGCTTTGCGCGGCACCATGAAACGCTGCGCATCCTGGCGCAGCGCCGACTGCAGCGCATCGAGCTGCGCCACGTACGCGCGTCCGTCGAGCACGGGATCCCACGCCACTATGCCGGCGAGGCGGGCTTGCATGGCCGACGCCAACGCAATGCTTCCACCCAGCCGCGCACCAAACGCCAGCACGCGATCGATGCCGCTGCGCGTGCGCAACTCGTCGGCTGCGGCGGCGGTATCGGCCAGGCAGCGAGGCCAGTCCATCTCCACGCTGCCGCCGGCCGAGTCGCCGCTGCCGTAGTAGTCGAAACGCAATACAGCTATGCCTTCGGCCGCCAGCGCCTGCGCCAATTGCCGGTACAGACGGTGGCAACGTATCTGATCCTGCCCCAGCGGCGGGCATAGCAGCACGGCCTTGCGCGCCGGCGTACCGCACGCATGGAACAAGCCGAACAGCTCTCGTTCCGAGCCGAAGTAGAACGGCATTTCCATCTCGGTACGCGCACTCATCGCCGGAACACAACGCTGAAAAACACTTCGTTCTCGTGGTAGCTCTGCGCGACCGCGCTGCTGTTGCGCACCTGCCGGATATAGGAAACGTGCCAGCTCCAATGCGGCGTCCATTGCCGCCCGAGATCCACGCCATAGCGATAGGTCTTGTCGGTTCGCTCAAACGAGGTATAGGTGAGCCTTTCCGCGTTGACGAATGCGGTCAGCGTCGTGTTCGGGCGAAGGTGGTAATCGGCGCTGATCGTGCCGCCACGCGTGGACTGGTTGAAGGTGGAGCTGTTCAGATACGAAAGCTTGTCGTACGTCGGCGCGATCGACAGCTGGAAGCGTTCGGTGTGGTAGGTGTAGGTCGCCTGCAGGATTCTTTCGAGGTAGACCTCCGAATCGATCACCATGTTGCCGGTGCTGATGCCGCCGCCGGGGTTATAGATGAAGTCGGTAGGGTTTTCGTTGGTGATGTTGACGATGCTCTGCCCTGGTTGCAGAAACATGTCTTGCGCGGCGTCGGAAAACTGGTAGGCGCCGGTGACGGACAACGTGTTATGCGGGGTGAACTGCCAACCCAGGGTGATCCTCGCCATGGGCTTGGAGTCGCCGCGCGCCCGCGTGAAATCGATCTTGGACCAGCCCAGCAGCACGTCGGCATTGAAATGCATGAGCGTGCTGGTATATCGGCCGTATGCCTCGTTGCGGGTGTAATCGGGTGTCGCAATGGTGCTGTCGACGCCACCGACCGTGGTCGTGACGACGCTGTGGTCGAATTTCACCCGCTGCGATTCCAGGTTCAGCGAAAGCGTGTCGGTTGGATTGAGGTCGCGATACAACCGGAACGCCGCCATGCCGCGGCTGGAGTTGAAATCCTTGACCTTCGAAGCGTAGCTGTTGAGATAGTGCAACTCGACTTGCGCGCGCATGACGTTGCCGAACTGCAGATGCAAGGTCGGGCCCAGCGACAGCACGTTGGTCTGCTGCCGGTTGTTCGGCGCATTGCTGGCCAGCGAGTCGACCGGCTCGACCCCGGCGTAGTCCTCGACGGTGAAGTCCAATCGCTTCGGCAACACCGTCCAGTTGGCCTGCGCGGCCAGCTGGGTCTGCGTCTGGTTTGAAAATTGGTGGCCGAGATAATCGCTGTATTGCAGCGTGCCGTTGACGTTGGCCTGCAAGGTGGAACCTTGCTGCAGGTAGCTGAAATTGATGCCCGGAATGAAGACGTTCTGGCTGACCGGATTGCTGTCGCTCAACGTGATGTTGTCGCTGTGTTCGACCGTGCCGTAGATCGAATAATTGAACTGCGAAGCCCATACCGCACCCGGCACGACGGCAAGCGCAAGCGTCATGGCGCGAGCGAGCGTGATGGATGCCGGCATGTCCCCCTCCCTTCCCTTTAATGGATCGCGTTGAAATGCGTTGTAGTGCAGCCGCCTTTCGTCCTAGGCCGACTGGTTGAAAACCACCCCTGCAAGCTTGTTCGTATCGAAATTGGCGACCGCCTGGTTGATGGCGGCTGGCGTATCGCGTCCGTGGCCCACCACCACGACCACGAAATCGGCCAGATCCGACAGGATGCGCGCATCCGGGGAGCCGTTGATCGCCGGACCATCAAGAAACAGATAGCGATCGGCGTATCGGCAGCGCAGCGAATCGAGCATCGCCCGCATGCGAAACGACGAGAAGAATTCGCCACCGTTTTCGCGCGACCTGCCCGCCGGCACCAGGCGAAGGCGCGGAATGCCGGTCTGGTAAATGATCGATTTGATGCCGCGGATGGGATGCTCGAGATATTCGATCAAGCCGCCCTTTTCCGGCTCCACGCCCAGCGCCTTGTGCTGGTTCGGATAGCGCAGGTTGCAATCGATCAGCAGGCTGGTCTTCGCTTCGTCGAACGCAAACGCCGCCGCCAGGTTGCGCGCCACGAAGCTGCCGCCCGAGTGCGGACTGACTGACGCCACCAGCGTGATGAAGTTCTGGCTGCCGCCAAGTTCGAGCAGGCGCGTGCGGATTTCGCGAAACGCATCGGACTGGCGGCGTACCGAATCCTCGCGATGGATCAGGCGCCGTTGTTCCAGCTGCGCGGGTGCCAGCGCATGGTCGCCCTCGGTCATCAACGCAATCGAATGGCTGGTCGAGGGCGTTTCTTCGATGTTGCGCACGCTGGCGCCGGGCTTTTGCTCGCGCCGCTCGGTAAAAAGGTTTTCGTCGTGAGAGCTCATGCTCAACCCCTGTGCCGGATCCAGAACAGGATCAGGTAAAACGCGGCGACGCCGACGGCGATCAATACCAGCATCGTGTTATGCAACCGGTCGCGTCGGCGGTCGCGTGGGGTCGGGTAGAACGGAACGGTTGCCAGCACGTTGGCGCCGAGCGCGCGTTCCAACTGGTCGGCCGAACGCACGCGCGGATCGAAACGCACCAGGGCGAACAACAGGCCGAACGGAACGGCGAGCGATAACACCAGGCCGGCCGCTCCGAAATGCATGAAGCGCAGGCCCGAGGGCACCAGCGGCACCACGGCGGGATTCTGGATAAGGAACGTCAGGCCGCGTTGTTCGGAATCGAGGTTCATCGACACGCGCGCGTTCTCGCGACGCTTCAACAGATCCTGGTAGACATCGCGGTTGACGTCGTAGTCGCGCGTCAGCTCGGCAGTGACATTTTCCGAGCTGGAAATGCGCTTGCCGCGATCCAGTTCCACCGCCAGCATCGACTCGCTGGCACGGATGCGCGCCTCGGCCGCGGCGGCGTCGCCCTCGGTGGCGGCCAGCTGGATCTTGAGCTGCTGGTAAAGCGGATTCATTTGCACCGCGTTGTCCAACGGTATCGGCGTGCCGGCTGCCTGCGCCGCCTGCTTGCGCTGGTCCGACTGGGCCATTTGCTGCCGCAGGTCCTGCATCTGGTGCCGGATACGGATTACGTCCGGGTATTGGTCGGTATAGGTGAGCAACAGCTTGTCGAGCTGGCCCTGCAAATCGGCGAGCTGGGTGTCGTAGATGCCCTGCGTGGTATGCACCGCATTGACTTCCGATTCGCCCGACAACTGCGCCTGCAGTGCGGCCGCCTGCGAGCGCTTTTCGGTCAGCTCCAACTGCGTATTCTCGATTTGCGTGCGCAGTTGGCTGATGCGCGAGTTGGTATCGGCGTCGCTGCCGGGGCGCGCATCCACGTTGGATTCGCGGTACGCCTTGAGCTTGTCTTCGGCGTCGGTCAACTTGCGCCGATAGGTTTCGACCTGACTATTGATGAAGTCGTAGGCGTCGCGGCTTTCGCGCTGTTTGGAGGCAAGGCTTTCGCTGATGAAAAGACGCGCGAACTCCTGCGTCACCACGAATGCCCGCCGCGGCTCGGAATCGGCATAACTGATGGTGATCAGATTGCCGTGCGAGATCTGCACCTTGGTGCGCGCGCGAATGCCCTCGGTGATGAAATCGCGCTGCATCGGTGTCGGATGCGTCGCCGTCCAGCCGCCAACGACCAGGATCTGGTCGAGCACCTTGCGGCTGAAAATCACGTTCTGGGCGATACCCGCCCGGTTGGCGTTGGCCGTCGCCGAGGCCGCGCCTTCCATCAGTGGCGTGATGATGTTGCTTTCCTGCGCCAGGATGGTGGTGGTGGCCTCGTATTTCTTCGGCCAGAACATGCCCACCACCACGGCCGCGATCGCGATCACGGCAAATGCGATGCCCATAGCCATGCGCCGCCGCCGCGCTTCGGTCAACAGCGCCGGCAACATGCCGCCTAAAGGTGCGAGTTCTCCCCCCATGACATCCCCTTTCCTTTTCCGTCCCTAAAAAAACCGCGTGCGCGATCAGAACGCGCGTTGTGGCACCGTAATCACGTCCCCCGGCTGCACCGGATAGTTGTTGGCCAGGTCGCCCTTCTGCAGGATCTTGTCCAGATGCACCGAGTAGGAGATGGCGCCCTGGCCGTCGCCCTTGCGATACAGCTCGGTGCGGTCAGGCGCGGCAAATTCGGTAATGCCGCCAGCGGCCAGCACCGCGTCGAGCACGGTCATGCCCTGGCGATAGGGAATGGAAATCGGGCTGCGTACCGCGCCGGTGACCCGCACCCGCGACAGGTACTCGTTGCTGCGCAGCGCAACAAGAATGACCGCCACCTGCGGATCACGAATATAAGATTGCAATTTGTCTTTGATTTCGGCGGATACTTGGTCGGGGGTTCTGCCGCCGGCGACCACGTCACCAATCAATGGGACGGTGATCCGGCCGTCCGGGCGCACCGGGACGCTCACGCTGAGGTCCGGGTTATGCCAAACGGTGATCTGTAACTGATCGTCCACGCCGATGTGGTACGTGGTTACCGCCTGCACGTCGGCATTGAGCTTCGGCGGCTCGCTGGAACCACCCGTCGTTGCACAGGCGGCGAGCAGCAATGGCAGGCACAGCGCGAAACAACGACAGAGGCTCTTCATGGCGATCTCGGCCGGTGATGGTTAGAAAGTGTGACCCCTGTCTCATTATATGCTCTTGACAAACGAGCAAGGCAATAGTCCAGCTCGCTAAAAGCAAAGCAATATTTTTTCGAATCCCGGGGGCTTGGCATGCTTTTTGAGCGAGGAATGAAACCCGAACCCCAACAATTTCCGGTACTTGCATGCCGCACGGGGGTCCGGCTGCGCCTCAGTTCGACCTGTCCAGCGTTGTGGAGAGCCGATGGATTTGCTTGAGCACCTGCTTTATCCGATCTACCAGGCGGCCATTCTTGTCGCCGTCGGTCTGCTCCTTTTATGCCGCCGTCGCTATCGATCCGCCCTGGTGGTGTCGGCGATCGGCGTGTGCTGGTTATGGCTGTGCGCCACCCCGGTCATGGCCCTGCACTTGCGCGACACGCTGGAGCAGCACTATCCGCCGCGAGCGGCGTCCACCTATCCCAAGGCCGACGCGATCGTGATCCTGGGCGGCGGGGCGTTGTCGCCATCCAGTTCGGATCAGGATTCGGACGATGCATACAGTCTCGCCACGCGCATCGGCTTCGGCTTGCAATTGTTTCGCGATGCGCGCGCCGACATGGTGCTGCTTTCCGGCAGTGACCAGGCGCAGCGAATGGCACGCGGACTGCTGTGGCAAGGCGTGCCGGTCAATGCGTTGCAGACCGAGTGCACCAGTACGAACACGCACGAGAATGCGGAGTTCTCGGCCGCCATGCTCAAGCGCGCCAAGCGGTCGCGCATCTTGCTGGTGACGTCCGGCTTCCATATGCCACGCGCCGCGGCAGCTTTCGCCAATCAGGGATTGGAAGTGATTCCCGCCCCGGCCTACGACCCGGCTTATCCCGGATGGCAGGCGCATCCGTGGTGGCCAAGACGCTCCGCGTTGCGCTTGAGCGGCCGCTGCCTGCGCGAATTCGCCGGCATCTGGTGGTACCGGTTGCGCGGCTGGAGCTGAAGTCAGCGAAGTAGGCTTTTCCCATTACGCAACCATTGCATGAGAATAGTTTCGTAATTAATTGAAAATTCTTCTGTTTTTGTTCGTAGATCGCCAGGTTCGCTTCACCGATCACATGCGGCTGCGGGCCTGGATTGCGCTGTCCGAGGCAATCTGGGTCAGCGCCATGGCCACCGCAGGATGCGCGGACAGATCAGAACATCCCTAGTCGGCCGGCCTGGCAAACAGGAACCGGGCGACCAACACGATCGAGATCCCCAGCAAGGTGACCAGGCCAAGAAAAAACACGCCTGATGCCGGGCGCACGATACCGAACACCGCAAGCAGTTCGAGTACAGCCATGACGCACAGTGAAGCGACCACTGTGGACACCACCACGGGCTTCAAAACAGCGCGCTCGGAAGGCGACAGTCGATAGACACCGCTAAGCGTGAGCAGCACGTCTCCCAAGGTTGCTATCGAGAGTATCAGTAGCGAAATTTGCCAAACCGTTGATCCCGGCAGCGAGAAAAACGTCAGCACGAAGGGGATGAACGAAAGGAAGACTGCCTGGAAGCTGAAAGCGAGGATATTCCGGATTCGGAACGCATCGACCGGCGTCCATTGATGGGGTTTTCCGCTCAACGCAACCAAGATTGCCGAAAAGCCGGCCAGACCGATGGCAACCTCCGCAAACATCGATAGGGCATTTGCGATGTCGATGGCAAACTCTCCACTGGCCAGCTCATGGATGGACGCATATGTCCGGCTCTACATTTGGGCGCCCGTGCTTGACGAAGCCGCGAAACTGTAACTGCCTCTCGCCCGGCTCACAATCTGGCGCCAAGTCGGACGCATGACCAGCCTATGGAACCAACGCCTGGATCTGCTGCGCAAAGCGTTCCGGTTGTCCACGGTAGAACTCGTCGACAGCCTTCCCTTCGATCAAGTTGCGGCGTAACGACAGACGTAGCGCGTCGTCGTTGATCAAGCGTACTGCAGCTTTTACATACTCGTCGTTCGATTTGGCAATCAGCCAATCCGGCAAGCCGATGCGTGTGAAGAGTGCTTCGTCGATGTGCTCCAGCACCTCTGGTCCGGTCTTGCACACACCGACCAGTCCCAGTGCCGTTACATCGACAATGCCGTTGGTGTTGCCGAACGGAAATGGATTCAAATAAAGATCGCATTCGTTGATCCGTGCCATGTATTCGGCATACGGCATGATGGGATGAATAGCAGCCTCGGGCAGGTGGCGCTGAATATGATCGCGTGCTTCCAGGTAGACCAGTCCGCGCGCCACGCCCATGAAGAAATGGAATTCAACCGCCCTTCCCGCTTCACGCTGGATATGCGTGAGCGTTTCGACAAAACCGGGATTGAGTTTCATGGTCGTTGAAGCAACCGCTATGCGCACCGTCTCCGGGTGCTCGCGCAGCTTGGGCCGATAGCTGCCACTCTGTGCCGAAGGCACGAACGGCATGGCCGCCTTCGGCAACGGCAGCAGTTTTTCGCTGAACAGGCTGGGATCGCCCACCCAATCCTCCGGCAGCACGAAATAATCGATGAAGGGCGACATCGATGTCGCTGGATGCCCGTAGGAGACGATCTGCACAGGCGCCAACCGCAAGTTGGTCAGGTAGATGCTGTGTGGAAACATTCCGAATGCGGGGTAGTAGACGACGTCCGGCCGTAGCTCTTGCGCTTTTCCGCGCACAAAAGAAACGGTCTCACCCGTCACTTCGATGTACTCCTCGAACACCTCCTTGCCCAGCTGATCCACCTGGCCGGCGTGGCCGATGCCCACCACGCGAAATTGTTCGCGTGCAGCTCTGATCGATGCCGAATGCGTGCGATAGATGGAATGCGAACCGGAGAACCATTCCAGGATCACCAGCATCAGCGGCCTTTCACCCGGCGCACGCACGCGCGGCGGGTCTTCCACATCCTTGAAGCCCTGCTCCACCAGCTTCTTGCGCACCAGCCGATTGATCGGCGCCTTGATGGCATGCCGCTTTGGCGTGTCGGCATAGCTGCAATGCATGTAGACGTCGTGCAGCACACCGATGGGCAGGACATCGAGGTCTGCGATCTCGTCCAGCTTGGGCGGCAGCCATTGCAACAGCACCTCACGCTTGTCGTGCGCGGCTGCAGTTCCTAGAAAACGCGGTGAAAGCAAGGCACAGGCAAGCGCTGCAGCAAGATGGCGATCGGTCTGCCACAACGCCTCCATGTTCATGGGAATCTCGGAGTTCGGCGTGTAGAGCAGGCAGAACTTGGCGAGATCGCGATTGTTGACTTCTACCGCCCTGGCATTTGGCCCCTTGATGTTGAGTGCGCGCAGGATGTGATCCGCGTTCCTGAAAGAGCTTGCCGCAAACAGCGTGGCGATCCAGCGATGGAAATACAGCATCTGCCGATAGCCATCGAAAGAGAGGCTGAAGGTCGGATCGCTGAACAACGCCGAGAGTGCCGAGCAGATGCGATTGATGATGTGCGGGTCCTGGTCCACCCCCATCATGTTTGCGGTGGGTTGCGCATGGAATCCGGTATCGAACCCGCCGTAATTGCGATCGAGCATGCTCAATAGGGCAACGAACTCACGCGCGGCCTCTTCGTGTTTTCGCGCGTAGCAGGTGGACTCGAACCGGCCAAGTGAAAAGGCAGGTTCCTCTGGAGACAGAGTGTTACTGCTTGCAGCAGGTTTTGCTTCGGCGTTCATGCGCAGATTTCTCCACAGTGCACTGGCATCCCAGCCTACGTGCTTTCAATTCGAGAAGCCCCATCGTCGTCATTCCAGCGAAAGCTGGAATCCAGTGCCTTTGGAGATTTGCAAGTCGCTGGATTCCAGCTTTCGCTGGAATGACGAGCAAGAGTTTCCGGGTTGCTACAACTCAACCACCCGCGTGCCTGGACGTCATCTGAGCACACCCCATCACCGGCATAGCCGATACATAGTCGGGTACGCGAACGGCTCCCTGCACACAGTACAACGCCTGGCTTGGCAGTTGGCCGCTTTGCGCTACGTCCATCAATACGGGAGACACGTCGGTTTGCGTTACCGTGATCCACGGCGGTGGCATCAAGCCGATCATGCGCTGTCCCGCATGTAGCGCACCGCGCCATTCGATGACGTCAAAGGATGGCTGCGGTTGTGTCACGCGCGGCGCCAACAGCACATAATCCCCAGCCGTTGGTCCGGTCAATACCAGCGTGCCAGGCGTGCTGCCCTGCATGAGCGTCAGCGTCTCGCCAGGCAATACGCCCGATAGCATGGCCTGCGAAACATTCAATGTACCGTCGCGATTCAAGATCACATTCGACGCCACCACCGGCCGGGGGGTGATGGTGCCTCGAGTATCGACATAGGTGATGGCGTAGTCGCTCAGTTGGCTCGCCATGCTGCTGCTCAACCCTACGTTACTGCCGTCGATTACCAGCAGAGAGCCGTTCGCGCCCAGCACCTGCGAACTGTTGTACACCTGTAACAAGTTAGTGAGCGTGTCGTTCCCCACGAGACCGGTGACGTTGGTGACGGCCACGCTGCTTGCCGTCGTCCCGTCGTACATCTTCGTATCGGTCGACGCCGTCACCGTGATATTCGCCGGTGTGATCGTCCCCTTTGCATTCACGTAGGACACCGTGTAATCGGTGATGTAGCCGCCGCCGTTGATCGAAGCGTTGGCCAAGGCGGTGGCCGTCGACAGCGTCGAGCCGTCGGTGCCCAGCGCGTGGCTGGAGTTGTAAACCTCCGCCACCGTTCCGTTCAGGCTGTCCGTGCCCCGGAAACCCGTCACCGTCGCCGTCACGTTCGTAGCCACGCTGCCGTCGTACACCTTGGAGCCCGTGTTCGACGTCACCGTCAAGGCTGCCGGCGTGATCGTGCCCGCCGTGTTGACGTAGCTGATCGCGTAGTCGCCCAGCACGCTACCGTAGCTGCCATTCACGCTCGCCCCACTGCTGTTGACGACCAGCTGCGAGCCATTGGCTCCCAGCGCGTGCGTGCTGTTGTACGTCTGGAACAGCCCGGCCAGGTTGTCGCCCGACAGAAGGCCGGTGATGTTCGTGACCGCCACGTTGCTGGCGGTGGTGCCGTCGTACACCTTGGTATCGGTCGACGCCGTCACCGTCACTGCTTTCGGCGTGATCGTGCCATCGGTACCGGCAAGCGTGTTGCTGCTCAGGTAGTAATTGTTGGCGTCCGCGCCGCTCAAGGCGATGTTGTTGACCGCATAACCGAGGTTGTTGCCCGCGTGCGAGGTGTTGAACGCGCCAACGCCTCCGACGTCGACGGTGTCGCCGGACAGCTTGCCCGAAAGGCCCAGCATAAGGCCGGTGATGTTCGCAGTGCCGTCGTATACCTTCGATACGCCATTGGCCTGCGGCGTCAGCGCAACCCGCTCCACCGCCTGGTTGCCGACGTAGGTCGCCTGCAGGAAGTTGTTGCCCACGATGCTCGTGTTCGAGCCCGTCAGCCCGTAGTTGCCTGCGGCCAGGAAGCCTGCGCCGCTCAGCACCGCGCCGGTGGGTGTCACGGTGAAGGTGACGCTGCCGCCGGCACTGTCGTTGTACGTGAAGGTGTTTCCGTTGCGGCTCGTCTGCGTGAGTGTATGAATGACGTTGCCGCTATCCATGTACTGCGCACTGGTGACGCCGTAGCCTGGCGTCGTGCCGTAGGCATTATTGATGTTCTGGATGTGCACCAGCAAATCTTGCGCGGGCACGATCTGGTAATTGCCGTTGACGTAGCTGATGTTGTAGTTGCTGGAGGTATACCCCGATGCCACCAGCACGCCATTGTAGGTGCCGGCCGCCTCGTCCACGCCGACGCCCGTGCGCGTGATCGCGAGCGTACCGCCCAGGGTGCTGGCGTTGTCGCCTCCGACGAAGCCGGTGAAGCTCACGCCGTTGTACCCGGCGGTGTCGCTCTGCGTGACGATCTTGGCATCGTTGTTCGCCGTAACGACGAGGCTGGCGGCGCTGATCACGGCGCTGGCCGCGGGTGGCGATGCAATGGTGTAGTCACTGGCCAATCCCGCCACTTCGTTGCCGGCGCCCACGCCGCTGCCGTTGCCGCTGGCCGCGCCGGTGAAGCCGGCCAGGCTGCCCGTGCCGCTTGCCACCACGTTGCGCGTACCGGCGTTCGGATTGTCGAACGCCAGGTTGAACCCGCTGACACCCGCGGCGGTATCGTTACCGACAAGGCCTCCGGGCGACAGGCTCACGGTGGAGGTCGTGCTGGTGGTGCCGTCGTAAGTCTTGCCCACGGCATTGATGACCGTGGCCAGCAGCTTCGGCGTGATCGTGCCCCTCGTGTTGACGTAGCTGATCGCGTAGTCGCCGAGCAGGCTGCCGTGACTGCCACTCACGCTTGCCCCACTGCCGTTTACAACCAGCAACGAGCCATTGGCACCCTGCGCGTGGGCGCTGTTGTACGTCTGAGACAAGCCGGCCAGGCTGTCGCCGGACAGCAGGCCGGTGATGTTGGTCACCGCCGCACCGCTGGCGGTGGTGCCATCGTAGGCCTTGGTGTCCGTCGATGCCGTCACCAGCACGGTCTTGGGCGTGATCGTGCCCGCCGTGCTGACGTAGCTGATCGTGTAGTCGCTCAACAGGCTGCTGTGATTGCCGCTCACACCTACTCCGCTGCCATTGACCAGCAGCAGCGAGCCATTGGCGCCTTGCGCGTGCGAACTGTTGTACGTCTGGAACAGGCCGGTCAGATTGTCGCCCGCGAGCACGCCCGTGACATTGGTCACCGCCGCATTGCTGGTGGTGGTGCCGTCGTACGTCTTGGTATCCGTCGACGCCGTCACCGTCACCGCCTTGGGCGTGATGGTGCCGCCGCCATTGGGATTGCTGATGACTGGGCTCGCCATGGAGACATTCCAGGATTTGCCGCTGAAGCTCGCATTCAAGCTCAGCGATCCGGCCTGCACGGTCACGGTAAGGTTGTTGCCCACGTGACTGCTGTTGAACACCGCGCCGGTGATGTTCAAACTGCTGGTGTTGATCGCCACGGAAGTGCAACCGCCCGCTCCGCCGATGGAGCCCAGCACGCTCGACGAGCCGATGTTCAACACACTCAAGGCGTTGTTGCTGCCGTCGTAGGTCTTGTTGGCGGTGAATACGCCCGAAAGATTGGGCTGCGTCCGCACATCGAAATTGCGCGTGCCCGCCGTCACGTTGGTCACGTTGCCGAGATTGGCGTTGTAGCCAAGGTAATCCGTGGCGCCCGTGGCGCCGACCACGGCGGCACTCAACTGCGCAACGTTGTCGTTACCGGTGTAGGCCGTGAACGTGCCCGTATTGGGCAGAATGATCTGGGCCCCGTTGGTGGTCAGCACGTCACCGGCCGTATCTGTGCCCGAGGGAAGTCCAGACACGCCCTGAGATCCGGCCACCAGCGTGACGTTGCCGCCGCTGGTGAGATTGGCGCTCAGTGTGAGGTTGCCCGTCGTGTTCGCGGTGATCGAGCCATTGGCTTTCACGCCGGCCAACGTGATGTTGCCGCTGCCTGAGATATTCGTCAGGCCAGCCGTGATATTGGCCGCGGTGAAGCTCGTGCCGTTGGCCATCACGACGTTGGCCGTTGCGCTGCCCGTGTTCAAGGAACCGCTGATGTTCACCGTGCCGCTGTTGACGTACGTGGTGCCGGTGTAATTGCTTGCGCCCGATAGCGTGAGCGTGCCTGGGCCGGCCTGGGTGAGATTGCCCGAGCCGCTGATGTTGTTGGCGAGATTCGGCGAACCAGTCGTGTTGATGACCGCCGTGGTCCCGGCGTTGAGCACCACGCCACTGTTGGTGCTTACGGTTAAATTGCTGCCGGTCAGGGTGCTTGTGCCGGCGTTGAAGACCAGGGCACTCGCGCTGCCGCCTGCACCGCCTGGCGTTCCGCTGGTGGTGTTCTGGCCTGTCAAGCCAGTAGTGCCGGCACCGCCGGCCACGCCGGCCGCTCCGCCTGCACCACCCGCCGCGGAAGGACCGCGCCCGCCCGCTCCACCAGCCCCCCCGGTTGTTCCTGCTGTTCCGGACGTACCGTTGCCGCCGACATAACCGTATGAACCACCGCCACCGCCACCGCCGCCACCGCCGCTGCCGGTAGCGACCGTGATACTCCCGGTTGCCGCCAAGTTCTGGCCGTTGACCGAGACATTGCCGCCCGCACCACCCGCTCCGCCGTTTCCGCCGGGGCCGCTGCCAGCGTGGTAAGTCGAGCTTTCGCCGCCGCCGCCGCCGCCGCCGCCGCCGGTGCCGCCAGAGAATGCGATGCCTCCTGCTCCCGCAGTGACACCGCCCGCCACGACAACACCGCCACCCGCTCCGCCTGCACCACCATTGCTACCACTGGTCGGGTTGACAAGACCGACAACGCCGCCTCGACCGCCGCCGCCGCCACCACCTGCGCCACCCGTAAGCGTGATCCCTCCGGTGGCGCTGATCGTTCCGTATGTCAGCACAGCGCCACCCGCTCCGCCCGCTCCGCCGACGATATTGGCATTGGTCGATTGACTGGGTTGCGTTCCACCAACACCCCCCGCACCACCTGTGAGCGTGACGTTGCCCGCGGCAATGCTGACACCAGCGCTCTCGATGATGGAGCCGCCCGCACCGCCCGCCACGCCACCGGCCGAGCCGGCATTGGTACCGCCTCCACCGGTCGCCGTCACATTGCCGCCAAGGTTGATCGATCGGTCGATGGTGAAGTTGCCGACGACATTCGACGTGAAGTTGCCGGTACCGGTAATGCCGGCAGCATTCGACGCCACCGCGCTTAGATTGAGTGCGGCATCCGAACGATTGATCGTCAGGTTGCTGTTGTCAGTCACGGCACCGGTACCTAGCGTGCCGCTGGTTCCGTTGTTGCCCACCTGCAACGTACCCGCCGTGATGTTCGTGGTACCGGCATAGATGTTGTTGCCGGTCAGGATGGTGGTACCCGTGCCCGCTTGCGTCAGATTGCCCGTACCGCCGATCACCGCGCTGACGATGGTGCTACCGCTGAGATCGAAGGTGAGATTGGCGTTGTCGGTGACGGTGCTGGCCGTACCCAGGCTGCCCGTCGTGCCACCGTTGCCCACCTGCAAAGTGCCCGCACTGATCGTGGTGTTGCCGCTGTAGCTGTTGTTGGCAGCGAGCACGGTGGTGCCCGTGCCTGCCTGGGTCAAATTGCCCGTGCCGCTGATCGAACCGGCGACGGTCGTCGTGCCGCTGACATTGAAGACAAGATCCCCGCTATTGATGACATTGCCGGTACCCAGGCTGCCCGACACACCGCCGTTGCCAATCTGCAGCGTGCCATTGGTGATGTTGGTGGCGCCGGTATAGGTGTTGTTGGCGGTGAGGATCGTCGTGCTCGGGGAGCATTGCGTGAAACCGCATTGCACGATCGACAAATTGCCGCTACCACTGAGCAATCCCGCTTCTGTCACCGTCAAACCCGGCGCAACGGTGATGGTCGCGTTGCCGGTCAACGCCGTGGTAGTGCTACCGAGCACGGTGGTGTAGTACGTGGTGGTGGTGCCGTCGTTCAAGCTCCACAGATAGCCGCCACCCAGCGTGATGTTGGTGTTGGTCGAAGTCAGCTCGCCGCCCACCGCCATCGTGGCGTTGGCGACCACCAGACCGTTGATTTCCAGCGTTGGCGTACCCGTGTAAGAAGTGTTCTGCGGATTGAAGACCGCGAACGGCGTGAACGACGCGTTGGGATTGGTCGCCGTCACGATCACGTCGACGGTATTGCCGGCCAGGTTCGTGCCGGTCGGTACATTGAACGTCGCGGTCGTGCCCGTGACTTCGTTCGCCAGCGCGGCATACGTGCCGGCGAATCCGGCAATGCTCGTCAAGTTCTGCACCGTTCCCAGGTACACGTTTTCCAGCGTGCCGCTGCCGGTGATGGCATTGGCGATGGTGGTGTTGTTCGACAGGTCGAAGGTGAGGTTGCCGCTGTCGGTCACGCTGCCCGTGCCGAGACTTCCCGACGTGCCGCCGTTGCCTACCTGCAACGTACCGGCGGTGATGGTGGTGGTGCCGCCATAGGTGTTGTTGGCAGCAAGGATGGTGGTACCCGTGCCCTTCTGGACCAGATTGCCGGTGCCGCCGATCGATGCATTGACCGTGGTGTTGCCGCTGAGGTTGAACGCCAGCGTGCCGTTGTCGGTCACGACGGCTGCCGTACCGAGGCTGCCCGTGGTGCCGCCATTGCCGACTTGCAGCGTGCCCGCGCTGATGGTGGTGCTGCCGCTGTAGCTGTTGTTGGCGGCAAGCACGGTAGTCCCGGTGCCCGCTTGTGTCAGGTTGCCCGTGCCGCTGATCGATCCGCTGACCGTCGTGGTGCCGGTGGTGTTGAACCGCAGATTGGCATTGTCGGTGACAGCGCCCGTACCAAGGCTGCCAGCCGCGCCGCCGTTGCCCACTTGCAGCGTGCCGCTACTGACCGTGGTGATGCCACTGTAGATGTTGTTGGCAGCAAGAATCGTGGTTCCTGTGCCCACCTGCGAAACATTGCCTGTGCCGCTGATCACGCCAGGCGCCGTCGTGGTGCCGCTCACGTTGAATGTCAGGTTGGCGTTGTCGACCACCGCGCCCGTGCCCAGGCTGCCGGTGCCGCCGCCGTTGCCTACCTGCAGCGTGCCATTGCTGATGGTGGTGGTGCCGGAGTAAGTGTTGGCTCCGGTTAGCACCATGGTGCCGGGGCCGGTCAGGTTCAGACCGGTATTGGCGGTGCCCGAAACCAGCGTTCCGCTGACCAGCAGTTGATCTCCGGATGCGATATTGAAGTTCGAGCCGCCTGACTGAGCGAAAGAAACACCCACCGCCGATATCGTCGAATTCGCCGTCACGGTGACGTTCTGCGTGAGATACCACGCGCCGTAGGTCGCGCCATTGCCGGTCACCGAACCCTGATCGGCGATCGTTCCGCCATTGAGCGTCAATCGCCCTAACGTATCTGTCGTGCTGTTGACGCTGGTCGTCAGCACCGAACCGCTATTGAGCACGATCGTGGCCGATTGCGCCGTACCAATGAGCCCATTGCTGTTGGCCCCGGCCATGAGCGTGCCGCCGCTGTTGACGGTAATGGTCGTCCCATTGCCAAGCGCGCCGTATGCGTTGTTGCCGCCGTCGCCAATCAATGTTCCGGCGTTGATCGTGACACTGCCGTTGAAGGTGTTGGCGAGGGAAGTATTGCCACCGCCGATATCCACCGCACCGGCGCCGTTCTGCGTCAGCGTGCCGTTGCCACTGAGCACACCGAACACTGTCGAATTGCCCGACGAGTTGAACGTGAGATTGGCCGTGTCGGAGACGTTGCCCGTGCCAAGGCTGCCCGTGCTGCCGCCATTGCCTACCTGCAGCGTGCCGGCCGTGATGTTGGTGGTGCCACTGTAGTTGTTGTTGGCGGCAAGGATCGTGGTGCCCGTGCCCGCTTGAGTCAGATTACCCGTGCCGCTGATCGATCCGCCAACCGTCGTGGTGCTGCTGAGGTTGTAGGTGAGGTTGCCGTTGTTGGTGATGTTGCCCGTGCCCAGGCTGCCGGTCGTGCCGCCGTTGCCGACTTGCACCGTGCCGTTGCTGATCGTGGTGGTGCCGCTGTAAGTGTTGTTGGCGGTGAGGATGACCGTGCTCGCATTGCACAGCGCTACGCCGCACGATTCTTGGATCGTCAGGTTGCCGCTGCCGCTGAGTGCGCCGCTTTGCGTCACCGTCAAACCCGGCGCCACCGTAATGTTCGAATTGCTGCCCAGCACATAGCTGTTGCTATCCGTGAGCGTGTTGAAACCCGTGGTGGTGGTGCCATCGAACAGGCTCCACAGATATCCGCCACCGAGTGTGATGTTGGTGTTGTACGATGTCAGGGTGCCGCCGACCGCCATCGTGGCATTGCTCACCACCAGTCCATTGATCTCCAGCGTGGGTGTGCCCGTATAGCTGCTGGTAAACACCTTGTATGGCGTAAACGAGCTGTTGGGATTGGTCGCGGTGATGATGGTGTTGAACGTGTTGCCGGCAAGGTTCGTCCCACTTGGCAGGGCGAGACCGGCAACACTGGCATTCACCTCGTTGGTGCTCACCGCGTACGTGCCGGTGAAGCCCGTGACGTTGGTCAGCGTCTGGGTCGTTCCAAGATACGCGTTTTCAATCGTGCCGCTGCCCGTCAGGGAATTGGCGATGGTCGTGCTGCGCGACAGGTTGTAGACCAGCGTGCCGTTGTCGGCGATGGCGCCCGTACCGAGGCTGCCGGAGCCGCCGCCATTGCCCACCTGCAGCGTGCCGGAGGTGATCGTGGTGGTGCCGCTGTAAGTGTTGTTGGCGGTGAGGATCGTAGTGCCGGTACCGGCTTGAGTCAGATTGCCGGTGCCGGTGATGGTCGTGCTGACGGTCGCGTTGCCGCTGAGGTTGTACGTAAGCGTGCCGTTGTCGGTAACAGTGGCCGCCGTGCCGAGGCTGCCGGCGGCGCCACCGTTGCCCACCTGCAGCGTACCTGCCGCGATCGTGGTGCTGCCGCTATAGGTATTGTTGCCAGCCAGAATGGCGGTGCCGGTGCCTTGCTGCACCAAGCTGCCGACACCAACGATGGAACCATTGACGGTGGTCGCGCCACTCGTATTGAAGGCCAGCGTGGAATTGGCAAAGCCCAGATTTACGTTGCCCGTGCCGATGCTGCCCGAGGCGCCGCCGTTGCCGACCTGCAAGGTGGTGTAGCCGACATAGGTGTAACCGGCGACGCTGTATGTGTTGTTGCCCGACAGGATCACCGTCGGGGCGGCGCAGCCGATGGTGCAGACCGGTCCGTTGCCAGGCCATTGCACCGCCAGTTGATTGGCGCTGCCGCTGAGCACACCGCTTTCGGTCACCGTCAATCCAGGCGCCACGGCAATCCATGCGTTGCCGCCCAATGTGGCGCCGTTGCTGTCCGTCAGCGTGGTGAAGCTGGTCGTCGTGCTGCCGTTGAACAGCTGCCAAAGATAACCGCCACCCAACGTGATGTTGGTGCCGAACGACGTCAGCTTGCCGCCGAGCGCTGCGGTGTTATTGGCAACCGTATTGCCGTCGATCTGCAGCGTAGGCGTGCCCGTGTAAGCGGTGTTCTGCGGATTGAAAACCGGGAATGGCGTGAACCCCGTATTGGCGTTCGCACTGCCGGACAACAGCACATCCACTCTGTTTCCGGCCAGGTTGGTTCCAGTGGGTACGTTGAACGTCGCGGCCGACGCACTGTTCTCGTCCGCCAGCACCAGATACGTGCCGGTGAAACCGGAGACGCCGGACAAGGTCTGCACCGTTCCCAGATACGCGTTCTGCAGCGTGCCGGTACCGGAAAGCGTGCCCGCTATCGTGGTGTTGCCAGACACGTTGTAGATCAAGGTAGCGTTGTCGGCGATATTGCCGGTACCCAGGCTGCCCGGCGCGCCGCCGTTGCCGACCTGCAAGGTGCCGGCGCTGATCGTCGTCGTGCCTGCGTAGGTGTTGTTGGCGGCCAGGATCGTGGTGCCTGATCCCGCCTTGGTCAGGTTGCCTGTGCCCACGATCGTTGCGTTGACCGTGTTGTTGCTGCTGAGGGTGAACGTCAGGTTGGCATTGTCGGTAACGGTGGTCGCCGTGCCCAGGCTGCCGGTTGTGCCGCCATTGCCTATCTGCAAGGTGCCGGCGCTGATCGTCGTGCTGCCGGCATAGGTGTTGTTGCCCGTCAGCACGGTGGTGCCCGTGCCGACCTGGCTCAGATTGCCGCTGCCACCGATCACGGGGCTAATCGTGGTCGTGCCGGAGGTGTTGAAGATCAGGTCGCCATTGTCGGTGACCGCACCGGTACCGAGATTGCCCGTCACACCGCCGCTGCCCACTTGCAGCGTGGTACCTGCATTGATCGTGGTGCCGCCACTATACGTATTGTTGCCCGCCAGGATGACGGTGCCCGAGCCCGCCTGCGTCAGGCTGCCTCCGCCGGAGATCACATTGGCGATCGTCGTGGGGCTGCTGAGGTTGAACACCAGCGCGGCGTTGTCGACCACATTGCCTGCGCCCAGGCTGCCGGCCGTGCCGCCGTTGCCCACCTGCAGCGTGCCGGCGCTGATGGTGGTGGTGCCACCGTAAGTGTTGTTGGCGGCGAGGATGACGGTGCCCGCCCCTGCCTTCGTCAGATTGCCCGTGCCCGCAATCGCCGTGCTGATCGTGGTCGTGCCACCGAGGTTGAAGGTCAGGTTGGCGTTGTCGGTGACAGTGGCCGCCGTGCCCAGGCTGCCCGACGTGCCGCCGTTGCCCACCTGCAACGTGCCCGCGCTGATCGTTGTGCTGCCGCTGTAGGTGTTGTTGCCCGTCAACACGGTGGTGCCCGTGCCGACCTGGCTCAGGTTGCCGCTGCCGCCGATCACCGGCGTGATCGTCGTCGTACCCGTGGTGTTGAACGTCAGCGTGCCGTTGTCGGTAACTGCCCCGGTGCCCAGATTGCCGGTCGTACCGCCATTGCCCACCTGCAGCGTCGTACCGGCATTGATGTTGGTGCCGCCGCTATACGTATTGTTGCCCGCCAGCACGAGCGTGCCCGTACCCGCCTGGACCAGGCTGCCCGTACCGCTGATCAACGCCGCGACCGTCGTGGGGCTGCTGGCGTTGAACACCAGCGCCGCGTTGTCGATCACGTTGCCCGTGCCAAGCCGGCCGCTCGTGCCGCCGTTGCCCACTTGCAGCGAGCCTGCGCTGATGGTGGTGGTGCCGCTGTAAGTGTTGTTCGCGGCCAGAATGGCCGTGCCCGTACCAGCCTGGGTCAGGCTGCCGGCGCCACTGATCAATCCGCTGACGAGGGTGGTGCCGCTGACGTTGAAAGTGAGGTTGGCGCTGTCGGTGACGTTGCCCGTGCCCAGGCTACCGGTGGCACCGCCATTGCCCACCTGCAGCGTGCCAGCATTGATGGCGGTGAGGCCGCTGTAGGTATTGTTGGCCGCGAGAATCGTCGTGCCCGTTCCGGCCTGGGTGACACCACCGGCACCGGAGATCACGCCGGCAACCAGCGCGCTTCCGGTGACGTTGAACACCAGGCCGCCGGCTACGTTGTATGCACCAGTGAGCGACACATTGCCGGCCTGGAAGATCAGTGTGCCGGTAGTGCCCGTGACCGACACGCCGGCCTGATCCGTAATGTTGTTTTTGGCCACCAACTGGATGGAGGTGCCATTCAATTGCGCCGACAAATCGGCCATGCCGATGGTGATGTTGGAGGTGACGTCGCTGGCGCACGACACGTCCGTCCAGTTCACCGGCGTAGGGTTGGAACTGCCGTTGCCGATGACGATGTTCAAGGGGTCGAGCAACAACGTACCCTGCGTGCCATGCGGTGCGCGGGTGGTCACGTTGCCGCGGAAATGCACCGCGCCTTCGCTGGAGGTTTCCACCCAGCCGCCATTGCCGCCCAACATGCCGCCGCGCCCCAGGATGGCGCCGTCGAAATCAGTCTCCTCGTCCGACCACAGCACCACCGTGCCGCCATTGCCGTTGCCCGTAGCGGATGCATCGATGGTGCTGTTGGCATCGACGGTCGTGGTCAAGGCACGCGTCAGCGCACCTTGGCCGTGTGCGTCGCCGCCGACCAGCGCGATACCGCCACCGGCATTACCACTTACATTGATGGCACTGCCTTGCAGATTGATGTGTGGGCCGGTGATGGTGACGGCGCCGCCCTGCCCGCCTGCGCTCGCGCCCGAGGCATCGATGCTCGCATTGACCAGCGACACCGTGCCGCTGTCGCCTTGTGCCGCATCACCACCCTCGATAACCACTTTGCCGTTTTTTGTACCCATCGACCGCGCATCGAGCACACCGCTCAGATTCATCACGTTCGACTGCAGCATGCCGATGCCGCGCGCCGTCAGCAGCACCTGACCGCCGTCGGCTTCGATCAGGCCCTGGTTCTGGATCAGCGCACCCAGCGTTGCCGCATTCACGTTGACGCTCAGCCCGCCGGCGTTGTCCAGGTTCAACGTGACGCTATCGCCCGAAGCCAGCGCCACCGTACCCAGCGTTGCATTGATGGTGCCGCTGTTGATGACCTGGTTGCCGGCCAGCACGACGAAGCCGCCATTCACCGCTTTCAGGTGACCTTGGTTGATCACCTGCCCAGCGCCGCTGCCCGCATTGCGGCTGAACGTGTAACTACTGCCTCCCTGCATAAAGGCCGATACGTTGATCGGCAGCGTGCTCGCAAACAAGCTGCCGACGCTTACCTGCGCGGTCTTGCCGAACAGCACGCCGTTCGGGTTGATCAGAAACACCTGGCCGTTCGCCTGCAGGTTGCCGTAGATCTGCGACGGGTTGTTGCCCAGCACGTTGTTCAACGCCACCGCACTGCTGGAGGGCTGGTTGAACACCACCGTATTGCCGGCGCCGATGTTGAAGCTGTTCCAGTTGATCGCCAGCCGCGAACTGTTCTGCTGCACCGTCATCGTGTTGCCGGCAGCGCCGATATGGCCCTGCCCGCCGACGATGTTGCCGCCCGTCGGCAAGCTTTGTGCGTGCAGCGCGCCCCCCAACAGCAGCGCCACCGCCACGCCAAGTGGCCGCATGGCAGGCATGCGGCGCGCTGCTGCCCCGCTCGCACCCACCGCCATGCGGCTGTGTGCGATCTCCGGCGCAGCCACCAGGCAACCCAGGCTCTTGTTGAAAACGTGGCGATACAGTTTCGCGTTCATCGGAGCAGTCCTCGCACGACGCACATTGGTCTTAAGCGATCAAACGATCACGATGCCCTCGCGGCGCGCAGCAGGCTGGCGCCAGAACGAATCGTTTTCGAAGCGGTTGTACAGATCGGGTGGCAGCACGGTTTCGCGTATCGTTGGCGCGACCACTGGCTTCACGTCATGCAATCCGGGCAAACCAGTTTTTTCGTCGAAGGCCACAGACTCGAAAACGACGCGCTGAAAATCATGCTGAAAGCCATCTTCCTCGATGAAGCGATACACAGCCTCCATGGCCCTTGCCGGGTCTTGCACCAGCGTTTCGTACTGCAACAGCATCAGCCTTCCTTGGACGAATTCGCCGAAATAGCCTTCCCTGAGCGCATTGAAGGCATAGCCCACCGCGCCATTGCCAGCGGCGATAGCCTCCACGCGCGAATACACCGAAGTTCTCGCATCGTGATCGAATATGCTCGAAGCTCTCAAAGCGTTGAGCCGAAACACGCGTTCGAAGCTGTCGATGATCCACGGCATGTGGCGCACGCACGCAATCACTTTGGAATCGGGATAAAGACGGTTCAACAACGCCATGCGCCCGCACCATGCGCGGCTGGTATTGAACACGACATCCTGCTGCACGTTGGCGTAGTAGCCCTCCACCACGCCACGCAGAACATTCCACCTGCGTTCGTCGTCGATGAACTCCGCAAACTCGCTGGCGCTCATTTCCGCCACCATCACATCCAGCATGCCCGACAGCGGGCTGCTCATATGGGCATGCACGCGCGGATTCTGCCGCAACAGCGCCGCCAGCAAGGTGCTGCCGGAGCGTGGCAATCCCGACAGGAAGCACAGCTTTCTCACACGTTTCTCCCATTCCCCCAAGTGATGCGGCATCGAACCATGCAAACGATGCTTAGAAAAAGACTTGTGCTTGAAACCACAGCCAGTTGCGGTGATCGCGCGTGGCGGTATCGCGATCGCCACCCGGATCGCGCTGCGCCCACATCAGCTTCAGGTCGTAACGGTTCTGGTGCAGCAGATCCGCACCGATGCCGGTACTGCCCAGATGACGTTGCCGCGGCCCCTGATAGCCTGGCCACGGCGAGTGATTCACCTTCAGCCAGCCGTTGTCGCGAAACAGCGATACAGTCAGGTTGTCGCCACCCAGCGCCGCCAACGCGAACGAATCGCGCAATTCAAGCGTCGCGATAGCACCTTCGTCGCCCACCGCTTCGCCTACCGGATAACCACGCACGCCAGCAGGGCCGCCCAGCGTGAATTTCTCGACCGAATCGAGATTGGTATTGCTCCACTGCCCTTGCAGCGCGCCAAACACACTCACGCGTTGCGTGTCGTGCGCCAGATAACCCAGCGTCTGATCGCGCGAGACGACGAAACCCAGCTTGGTGAAATGACCCGCTGTGCTCGGGGTATCGACGGGGCGCGGTCCGCTGCCATAAGCGACCAATCCGCGCGTGAGCGACACGCCGTATTGGGTCAATCCACCGCCCCACAAAGTGTCGATCGCATCGCCATTTGTGCTGAGCGCCACAGTGGTGTCGCGCGTATGGAAAGTTTCCTGCAGCACGCTGTCGGACAGCCATTTGACGCCGTAACTGGCGCGCACCCATAAATGCTTGTAGGGCGATAACAGGACCGGATAGGCCACGTAGGCATTGAACTCGTTGCCGCCACCATACGCGTCGGTCACGTTGAACGGTGCGCCGAGCCGATACAGCAGATGCGTGTAATTGGCACCGATGCGCCAGCCGTCGTAACCGATCGGCAAGCTGTAATCGAGCACGCCGTTCAATGCGCCGCGACCGCGCGTGCCGCCTAGTCCCCAACGATCCGACAGCGCCACGTCGGCCGTGAGCAAGTCGCCGATGCCCAGCGGGTTGTTCCAATGCAGATCGCCGGTTTCGCGGATACGGCCGGTGTATTCGTTGCCGTAGTCATCCACGCCCAGCACGCCGGTGATGCTCGGCGCCGGCACCGCATCCAGGGTGAAATCGCTGGTGCCCACGGTGGACCCGGGCGAAAGCGTGCCCGATGCGCTGACCACGCCCGGCAACGTCGACACCAGGCCTACCGCGCGATCCGCATGCCTGCGCATCAATGCCGCGTCGGTGCAACCGGTAGTGGTGCCGCAAAGTGCTTCATTTTCATAGCGCTGCAGGCGCGCCGGATCGTAACCGCCGCTGCGCCGCACGTGCGTCTGATCGAGCTTGCCTTCGAGCACGGCAATCGTCACGACGCCATCGTCTACGGTCTGGCGCGGCACGTACGCCACCGCCACGAAATAACCGCGCTGGCGGTAATACTGCGTGACTGCCGCAGCGAGTGCATCGAGTTGCGCCAGCGTCGCGGACGTGCCCTGGACCTGACCAATCTGCGGAATCGCACGATGCAAGCTTGCATCGTCAATATGCGTGTTGCCGGAGAAACGAATGGCTTTGACCTGTACGGTGGTTGCCGCCCCGGACTGCGTTGCGGCAGGTGCAGTCGGCGCGGTGACGCCCTGGCTCTGGCCACGCGCGGGTGGCGATACCGTGGGCGCGGTCTGCTGCAAGAGCTGCCCTGCGTTCGGCCGAGAAGTTTGTGCCCAGGCCGGAGCCATCGCAGCCATCAAGGCCGTGGCAAGCGCAACAGGTGTAAGGCGGCTCAGGCGCCGATCGGTCCAGGTTCGTTTGCGGTGCCCTATCGGACCTATTGCGCTCATCCTCAACCCCCTACATGTGGATATGGCTAAAGCTACCCACGCGCTCGATCCGTGGGCATCAGAACAGTCCTAGGCGAGCTGGCTTTTTTTCCACCATCCTTCAGACCCCTGGGTCTACCCAGGCAGCCCGACCGGCTATGTGCAGCGTTCTGAAGTGCACCGGCGTGTGATGCGCGGCGATAGCGGGTCTATGCCCGCACGCTCAAAAGATGGCGCGAGTGGTGACGCAGGCGGACGAGCGAAGCGTGGCGCCAAGGTACGCGTCGTTGTCGATCGTCGAGACCGAGCGAACGAAGGGTAGCGAACGGCAGGATGTCACTGGCGCTCCGCAAACAGCGCGGGCAGACCTTGGACGATAAGCGGGCACAGATCCCGATAGCCATACGTGAAATCCCTCGTTTCACGATCCGTGGAACAGCCTTTAAGCACTAACTAACCTGAGTGCCTGAAAGACCAGTGGGCAACTGGTCGAACTTCCCGCTGCCATTTAGAAGACCCTGGTCAACAGGTCCCTGTCTCGCAACGGCGAATCCGTAACGTTTCGCGTATGCAAGAGTTGTGGCAGGCCAAAGCAATGTATACCTCTGCGGCGTGATTACCGCGTGAAAATTCACGCGCCTTATGAAGGGTTTTTACGCCAATTTGATTGGTATTGTTGTACGCGCGACGGGCGAGGCCCGCGGGCCGGCGCGCGCACTCATATGCCATGCGTTCGCATGTATTCGAACAACTGGCTATCGCTATCGATGCAAAGCTTGCGCATCGCATCGTGCTTCTGCTGGCTGATCGTCTTGACGCTGCGGCAAGTCACCTTGGCGATTTCCGTCACCGTCATCCCGCGCGCCAGCATGCGCATGATTTCCGCCTCGCGCATGGAAAGCGCCACACCAGCGGATTCGTCCCCACCGCGTGCGGCGCTTTCCGCCGATCCTTCCGCCAGGCGTTTTCGCAACTGTTCGCTGACGTAACTGCGCCCGGCACGAACCGTTTGCACCGCCAGGGTCAGTTCCTTGGTCATGGCTGTTTTTTCGACCACCGCCTTGGCGCCAGCCGCCAGCATGCCCCTGATCAGTGCGGGGTTGCTGGACATCGTGAGAATGATCACGCCGAGTCGTGGATGGCATTCGCGCAGCCGGCGGAGCATCTCCAGCCCATCCAGGCTTTCCCCATCGGCCGGCATGGAGAAATCCGTAACGACCAGATCGCAAGGATGATCGGCCAGAAACGCAAGCAATGCAGCGCTACTATGCACCTCGCCGATCACCTGGCAATCAGTGCAATGGTTCTGAAGCATCAGGCGCAATCCCACCAGGACGATGGGATGATCATCGGCAATGATGACGCGCATAAGCTCCTCTGGCGGAGTGCCGAAACGCTGCATCCAACTGGCGAAACGAAAGAAGCGCTCACTGCGGACGAACGAGGGCCGGTAGCCGAGCCTTGCCTTTGACTGCGCGAAAAAGCTTGCCACGGAACTCGAATCGTCGCGTGCACATAGTCTATGCCTGTGCCGTGCGAGGTTGTCCAGTTTTTTATTATGCGACCGTACTTTTTAATGACGCGAAGGGACGTCGGCATTTAACGGTCGATCGATTTGCAGAAATGATCGGCGCACCGAACAGGTGTGCCGGCCATTTGCCGTTATGGATCACGTTATTTGAAAACGTCACGCACCGGCCGGTTGCAGCGTCTTCATCACGAAGTCGATAAAGGCCCTTACCTTCGCCGCTCGATGAAGGCGCGATGGGTAGATGGCATAAAGCGGAAACAGCTCATCCGACCAGTCGGGAAAGAGCTGCACGAGCCGCCCTTTTGCCAGCAAGTGCGCGCAGAAGATCTCCAGGAGCTGCGCGATGCCCACGCCTGCCTCGCACGCCTCCAGCAACGCTCCCGCGTCGGACACCATCAGGCGTCCTTTGATTCGCAGATTCAGCACTTCCCTCTTCCGCCTGAGCTCCCATCCATAAGCCCTGCCGTTTGCCGGATTGTAGAAATCGATGCAATCACGTTCTTCCAATTCCTTTGGCTTTACCGGTTTGCCGTGGACCTTGAGATAAGCGGGCGATGCAACCGTCAACACGCGCGTCTCCATCAACTTGCGCGCCACGAACGATCCTGTAGGCGGTTCCCCGAAGCGAATGGCGAGGTCGAAACCGTCGGCAACCAAATCACCCACCGCGTCGCGCATGATGAGTTCCACAGACAGCTCCGGATGTTGCTTCAGGAAGCCGCCCATATGTTTCGACACGACGGTGCGCGAGAACAATGGATCGATATTGACGCGCAACCGGCCGCGTACCGTGTCGCTGGCGCCGGACGCTTCCATTGCCGCTTCCTCGATGCCGGCCAGGTGCGGCCCTACCTGTTCGTAGAAGCGGCGCCCTTCATCGGTAAGCGATAGCGAGCGGGTCGTCCGCTCCAGCAATCGCACACCTATACGCTTTTCCAGTCGCGACAGCGCGCGGCTTATGGCCGGTGGAGACAAACCTAGCGCCTCCGCTGCCCGGGTCATGCTGCCCGCCTCGACAATCGCAAACAGGATCGACACGCCCGAAAGAAGCTTGTTGTCCGAGGCCATAACAATTAGTTCCAAAAACGCATGACTGAATTTCTATTTGTGTCATTGAAGCACAAATTGACGGAGCGCATAGTGCCGCCCGTCGCTCCGTGGCGCCATGAACCGGCGGCGCGAACGCTTTCGGACAACCTAATTTCGCGAGGAAATCATATGTACGCCATTACCGGAGTCACCGGAAAAGTCGGCAGTGCGGTGGCTAAAACGCTGCTTCGCTCACATCGCCAGGTCAGAGCCGTGCTTCGCGACGCCCGCAAAGCCTCCGCCTGGTCTGACCTGGGCTGCGAGGTCGGCATCGCCACCATGGAAGATCCAGCGTCTCTTGCGGCCGCCTTTGCGGATGCCGAAGGCGTCTTCATTCTTCCGCCATCGGAATTCGATCCCGAAGACGGCTTCCCCGAAGCCAAAAGAGTGATCGAGGCCGTGCGGATTGCACTCGATCAGGCACGTCCTGAAAAGGTCGTTTGCCTATCGACGATCGGCGCACAAGCCGAACGCAGTAACTTGCTGTCGCAACGTACGCTGATGGAAAAAGCCCTTGCGGATCTCGCCATGCCCGTCACGTTCTTACGGCCGGCATGGTTCATGGAGAATTTTGCATGGGATGTGGAGTCGGCAAAACGCGAGGGCGTGATAGCCAGCTTTCTGCAGCCGCTGGAGCGCGCCATTCCCATGATCGCCACCGCGGACGTTGGGCGCGTCGCCGCTGAACTGCTGCAGGAAAACTGGGTTGGCAACAGGATTGTCGAGCTCGAAGCGAATACGCGGATTTCGCCCATCGACGCCGCCGACACGTTCTCCAAAATTCTCGGACGCCCGGTCCGCGTCCAAGCCGTTCCCCGCAATGAATGGGAAGCCTTGTTCCGGTCGCAGGGTATGCGGCATCCAATGCATCGCATGCGCATGCTGGATGGCTTCAACGAAGGCTGGATCCGATTCGAGTCGGACGATGCGCATATCCGCAAAGGCAACGTGACGCTGGAAGACGTCATTCGCCAATTGGCGGGAAGTGCCGAATAAGCCACAACATCCGGATGATGATGTATCCCTTCAAAGACCGGTGATTCGGTTCTGCCGTTGCCCGGCATGTGCGAACAATTCGCAGCGCCGTGATCAGCCAGCAGCCCATTCATGCCTGCGGCCGCTTCTGTTCGGATGGCAGATCCGCGCGCACGTCGCAGCGATCAGAGCCGCCCCTTGCCTCTCAGGGGACATGCGCCAAGGCACGTGTATAACGCCGTTGGCTTAACATCTGCCAAGCCCGTGAACGCGTCGTGTGATCGATTCAACGCGGCGAGAACAGCGAAAATCGTAACGTTTCCGTCGAACTTCACGGCGTATCCACGGTTCTCGTCACAACCATTGGTTTTTCTAATCTGAGTTCGACTGAGGCGAACCATGTCTTTGTCCAAACGTTGCAGCACTGGTAATCCTGGTCTTGATGTTGTCCTGCATGGCGGTCTTCCGCAGGGGCACCTCTACCTGCTGGAAGGGCAGCCCGGTTCCGGGAAGACGACGCTGTCGTTGCAGTTTCTGTTGAACGGGGTGCGCAACGGCGAGCGGTGCCTTTACATCACCTTGTCGGAGACCGCCGAAGAGCTGGTCGAGGTAGCCGCCTCGCATGGATGGAAGCTCGACGGCATCGAACTCTTCGACCTGTCCACGGTGGAAGACGTATTGGGCAATGACCGCAACCAATCCGTGCTTCATTCATGGGAGGTCGAGCTTGGCGAAACCATTCGGCTGATCCAGGAAAAAATCGAACACATCGCGCCCCGGCGCGTTGTCTTCGACAGCTTGTCCGAGCTGCGACTGCTGGCCCAGGATCCATTGCGCTATCGCCGGCAGGTGTTGGCGTTGAAGCAGTTCTTTTCCCCGCGCAACATCACGGTGGTACTGACGGACGACCTGACAGGCGGGCACTCCGCGCACGACACCCAGCTTCACAGCCTCAGCCATGGGGTCATTTCACTGGAACGCTTCACCCTGGAATTCGGTGCCGCACGGCGGCGCCTGCAAGTGCGAAAGCTGCGAGGAGCAACCTTCATCGGCGGATACCATGACGTCACCATTCAAACGGGCGGTGTCGAAATCTATCCCCGGCTGATTGCTTCCGAACATCATGTCGAATTTTCCAACGACCCGGTTCCGAGCGGCATCAGCCAGCTCGACGCGCTGCTTGGCGGAGGCGTTCGCCGCGGAACCAGCACGCTGCTTACGGGGCCTGCGGGAACCGGCAAGACCACCCTGGCGCTGCAATACATCGCCGCTGCGTGCGCGCGCGGGGAAGCCTGCCATTTATATGAGTTCGATGAGCGGATCGGCACATTGTTCAACCGCGCCCAAAGCATGGGCATCGACCTCGCCCCCTATATCCAGCAGGGGCTCCTCAATGTCTCGCAGGTCGATCCGGCGGAAATGTCGCCGGGCGAGTTTACCTGGCATGTCAGCCACGCCGTTCAAGAGCAGGCCTGCAAAATTGTCGTGATCGACAGCCTCAATGGTTACCTGGCCGCCATGCCGGAGGAAAAGCAGCTTGTGCTGCAAATGCATGAACTTCTGGCGTTTCTGAATCAGTCGGGCGTTACCACCTTCCTCATCAATCCCCAGTTCGGATTGGTCGGCTCCATGGATTCCGGGCCGCTCAATGTTTCATACATTGCGGACGCGGTCGTGCTCTTTCGATTTTTCGAGGCCGGCGGTCGCATCCGTAAAGCCATTTCCGTCATCAAAAACCGTAGTGGGAAACACGAGGAGACGATTCGTGAGCTGCGCATCGACAGTCAGGGATTGCAGGTCGGCGAACCTCTGATCGACTTCCAGGGCGTGCTGACAGGAACCCCGGAGTTCATTGGAAAAATCACCGCCCATTCCCTGCTGGACGGTCGAGATGCATAGAGATGCTCCCCATGGCTACCGCGTGCTGATTGTGGCGCCGTGGGAACGCGATGCCGAAAACCTTGCAAAGGTTTTGACGCATGACGGCTACCACACCACCGTCTATCCCGACCTGACGGCCCTGGCCAAACACATCGATGAAAAAAGCGGCGTCGTCCTCCTGACGCCAGAAGCGCTCAGACACGGAACCGAAGCGCTTCAAGCTTCCCTGCGACGCCAGCCGACCTGGTCGGACATACCATTTGTCGTGCTGTGTTCGGTTCGAAACGGCAACAATACGCCGACCGTGCCACTGCCTCGCGAAATCATCAATCGCATCGAGCTCGAGCGCCCGGTGGGTTCTTCCTCGCTTATCAGCGCGGTCGCCACGGCCATGCGGTCGCGGCAAAAGCAGTTCGAAATTCGCGATCGCCTCGCCGAGCTGGCGGCCAGCCAGAAAGCACTGATCAACAGCGAAGCGGAGCTCCGACTGATCGCGGATGCCTCGCCTGGGCTGATTGCGTTTATTGATTCGGACTTGCGCTACCGTTTCGCCAATCAAGCCCATCAAGCCTGGTTCGGCATCTCGCCTGCCGACATGCTTGGAAAAACAGTGGAAGAGGTCTTCGGCAAGGAATACTGGGAAATGCGCGAAGCAGCGCTGCATCGCGCCTTGGCGGGCGAAGAAACCGTGATCGAGTTGAGCAGCCCGCGTCCCGATGGAGGACACCGGGATGCCGAAATTCGCTACATTCCCCGCTTTCAGGAAGAAGGTCGCGTCGATGGTGTTCACGTATTTACTACCGACGTCACCGAAAGCAAGGCGTCTTTGCAGGCCGCGCAACAGTTCGCCTCGATATTGGAGCGGAAAGTCGCCGAACGAACCGCTGCACTGCGCGCGGAAATGCAAGCCAGATCGGAAAGCGAAACGGCGCTGCGGCAAGCCCAGAAGATGGAAGCGGTCGGCCAGCTCACCGGTGGTATCGCCCATGACTTCAACAACATGCTTACCAGCATCATCGGCGCGCTGGACATCATTGGCGTGCGCCTCCAGGACGGGCGTATGGATAACCTCGACCGGATGATCCGGGCTGCATCCGATTCGGCAAACCGTGCCGCGGCCCTCACGCAACGCCTTCTCGCCTTCTCTCGTCGCCAGTCGCTCGATCCTAAACCGGTGGATCTCAATGCGCTGGTGCAGTCGATGGAAATGCTCCTGAATCAAACGCTGGGAGAACGCATCCAGGTCCAAATGGAATTGGAGCCGTCGTTGCACAAGGCGATGGTCGATGCCAATCAACTCGAAAGCGCCCTGCTCAATTTGAGTATCAACGCCAGGGACGCCATGCCGGATGGTGGCAAGCTTTGCATCACCACACGCCACGCTTCGACCGTTCCCTATGTGCGGGAGGATGTTGCCGCCAATGCTTCAGGCTACGTGGTGCTCGAAGTGACCGATACCGGTGTGGGCATGGAACCGGGGGTCAAGGAACGCGTCTTTGAGCCGTTCTTCACCACCAAGCCGCTCGGCCAAGGGACCGGTTTGGGCCTGTCGATGATTTACGGTTTTGTGCAGCAGTCCAAGGGTTATATCGATCTGCAATCCACGCTCGGAAAAGGAACGTCGGTCGCCCTCTATCTGCCCGTCGCGCCATCGGAACACGCTGCTGCCGATGCTCACGAAAATAGCCGGGTTCCCAAGGGCGAAGGTCAGCAAATACTGGTGGTCGAAGACGACGATCAGGTGAGGTTCCTGGTCAGTTATCTGCTCGAAGAGTTGGGCTATACGGTGACGACGGCGCGGGATGCGACCGCGGCCATGCCGCTGCTCTCTTCGTCGGAACCGATCGACCTGCTCATTTCCGACGTCGGTCTTCCTGGCATGAACGGGCGCCAGTTGGCGGAAATGATGCGCCTGGAACGCCCTTCCGTCCCCGTTCTCTTCATGACGGGATATACCGAGTCCGCGACGGTTCAATCCGAATTTCTGGGCGAAAACATGGCGATCATCGCCAAGCCGTTCGCATTGGACGATTTCGGCCAGGCGGTGCGGCAAGCGCTGGCGCATTGACATACCTATCCACGCGACACCATAGCGCCGGCTAAGCTTGTTCCGGCGGCGGCTGCAGGGTTTCCGCAAGCTTCTCGAGCGCGGCAATCTGCTCGTTCAGCGCGTCGTGCAACTCGCTTTGGCGCGTCATCAACGTTTCGATCGGCGCACTTTGCTTGAGCTTCTTCAACTCACCGTCGAACAACAGCCACTGCGCCGTCAGGGTTTCGACGTTGTTCTTCGCGTAGTGACGCATTTCCTTAAGTTGCGCCAAGGCGTCGTTGACGTGTTCGAGCGGAGTCTTCGTATCCTCGGACATAGCGCATCTCCCGTCCTCGTCGATTTTTTAAGGGTTGCCGCGTGAAGCTTATGCAGAGGCGGTTTTGAGCGTCCGGTCACATAAACTGCAACCGATTCGGGAGAGCGGCACATATGCCCGTCCGCCCTGCCGCTCCGCTTATGCGATTGGGCGGTATCTATACATCTTCTACACATATCCGGGCTCATCGTTACGACGCGGCGTCCGTCCGGGGGAAATTGCTCGAGTGTCATAAATCCCAGCTTGGGATAGGGGCAGCCGCGTACATTTTGATGGCTAGCATTCGGAAGCTTTTTTTCGACACCTTCGGGTATCGGAAAAACGGCAACCGAATTCCTTTCTTACGACCTGCGAAGGAGTTCCGCTATGCAACAGAATGATGACGTAGTTTCCAGTTGGCTCAGCGGCTCGGATAGTTCGGATAATCCGGCCGGCCCGCTCTATGTGGACAGCTCCATCCAGAAAAAGATGACCAACCGGACGAGCATGCAGAGGATGGACACCATGCTCAAGACCACGCAGTCGTGTGCTTCTGGCTGCGCCTGTTGCTGATTTTTTTCCAAGGCCGGCGCACAGCCGCTCCTGACCGTGCGCCGGTCCTTTCCATGACTGCGAAGGAGTTCAGCGATGCAACACGATGACGATGTTGTTTCCGGTTGGCTCAATGGCTCGGACAGCTTCGGCGGCCTGGATAACCCGGCAGGCCCGCTTTACCTCGACAGCACTACCGAGGAAAAGATGACCAGCCAGACAACCGCTGCCATTTTCACCACGCAGAAGACGACCATGTCCTGCGCCAACGGTTGTATTTGTTGCTGATCTTCCAAGGCCAACGCGCATCCCGATCGTGGTAGTGCGTTGGCCTTTTCATGTCCCGATTGCATCGTCGTAAAAGGGGATTTGAAACGATGCTGGCCGACACGCATAGCTCCGACGCATTCGCCCCCATCATCGACCATTTCACTGCTTCCGCACGCGCAGCCTTGATGCAGCGCCTTGCGGCGGTTTCCGGCCTCGATGCGGGCGAAGTGTCCCTGATCTGCAAGGTTGCCGATGAAGCGTTGCGTTACAACGCACGTCTCAAGCTAAACCGCGTGTTATTGCTGGAATTGCACGCAGCCAATCGGTGCGGTCAGCTCACTGCGGAAAGCGATGCGGACCGTCACGATCAATTTGTTCACTACGCGCTGCAAGCCGAGTTTGCCGATCATCTGGATCGACGCTATCGGCCGCTGCGCCGCCGCTTGCAACGTTCGCTCGACCAGCAAGCTGGCGCGATCGAATCGCTCGCCGCGCGTTTTGCTGCCGACCGGAACTTGTTGACGCGCTTCTTCGACCGCCCCGCGGGGCGCCTCATCGCACTGAGTATCGGCCAGGGCGATCTCCACGCCGGTGGCCAGGCCGTCGCGCGGTTGTCGGTGGAAGCTGGCGAGGTGATGTACAAACCACGTTCGCTGCGCATCGACCTGGCGCTCGACAGGTTTCTGCAGCGGGTATTCGGCGAAGCCGACGATCGCATCCGGGTGCCCGAAGTGATCGACCGGGGCGACTACGGCTGGGCTTCGTTCGTTGCACACCGCTATTGCGATGGCGAAGAAGAACTGCGCGCGTTTTATCTGCGGCTTGGTCATTGGTTGGCGGCGCTACGCCTGCTCGGCGGCACCGATATCCATCATGAAAACCTTATCGCGGCCGGTCCGGTACCGGTGGTCATCGACGCCGAGAGCCTGTTCGCCGTCATCCCCAAGCCCGCGCCTTCAGGCTGCGGACACGCTCACGACGCTGCGCAGATGTTGATTGCCGGCTCCGTCTTGCGCACCGGCATCGTGCCGTTTCGCGCGTCGGACGAGGGGTTCGACGGCGCCGACCTTTCGGCTGCCGGCGCGCTGCCGCATCAGCAGCCGAAGATACAGATGCCGGTGATCGTCGATGCGGGAACCACGGCGGCGCGCCTGAAGCTCGTCGATACCGACATAGCCCATTCGCAGAATCATCCGAGCCCCCTGCCCCAGGTTTCCGCGTACTGGAGCCAGATAAGCGAAGGGTTCCTCGCCGCATCGAACAGGTTGCGCGACTTCGACGCAAAAGGCGCGCTCGAATCATGGCTGGTCGAATTCGAAGGTTGTGCGGTTCGCGATCTTCGCCATCCCACCCAGGTTTATGTGGAAATCGGCCGCATGCTGTGGCATCCGGCATCGCTGCACGATGAAGCCAGTGCAATCGAACGCGCCCGCGACCTGTTCGCCCGCAATGCTGCGATCACCTCGGTAACCGTATCCACGCCGGAGGAAATAAGCGACGCGATCGACGACCTGCTTTACGGGGATATTCCCGTTTTCGTTGCCCCGCTGACACGTGCGCGGATCGACGCCGCACTGGCGGATTGGCGTGCGATGCGCATCGACCTGGAGGAATTGACCATTCGCAGCGCGCTGGTCACCACCGAACTCAATCGCCGTGGCAACCAGCCCGACCAAAGCAGCGATGACCGCCTCTGCCTTGCACGGGCGCCACACGCCGAACATCTGGATGCGCGCCGGCGCAAGCTGGCCGTGGATGTGGTGGAACGCCTGTTGAAGCTTGCCGTATCCGGTGCAGATAGCTCGATGACGTGGATTACGCCCGAAACCACCAGCGATGGCTGGTTCATTCAGCCCTTGCAGGGCGATCTCTACTTCGGGCTTGGCGGCGTCGCTGTTGCACTCGCAGGTTACGTACGCGAAGTCGAAGCTGGCCGCGCAAACGCAGTGCCAGGTACCGAGGAAGCGCTAAGCGGCGCGCTGCACACGCTCATTGCGCTGGAAGCAAACCAGGAGCCTGGGAACCTCGGCGGCTTTGCCGGCTATGGCGCGCACATCTGGACGTGGCTGACATTGGCCGACCTGATGCGGCGCCCGGACCTGCTTGCACGCGCGATCACCCACGCCGAAGCGCTGGAAGCGAGAGGTTTTCATGAGGACGACGGCTTTGACATCATCGACGGTGCCGCCGGCATCATCCTGCCGTTGCTGGGTTTGGCGGATGCCACAGGCGACACGCGCTGGCTGGCGCAGGCTGCACGCGCAGCACAGCATCTGGAGAAAACCGCCGTTGTCGATGCGCTTGGTGCGCGCTGGATGACGCGATTCGAGCAACCGATCGGCGGGTTCTCGCATGGTGCCACCGGCATCGGCTGGGCACTCGCGCGACTTGCTTCGTCCAAAGCGGGCAACGAAATCGATCGCATCCGCTGGACCGCGCTGGCCGACGCGGCGTTTGCATTCGAAGATTCGCTCTACGACGAAAGCTGCGGTAACTGGATCGACAAACGCTATTCGGACTCCAACAAAAGCCATGACACGTGGTGCAACGGCAGCGTCGGCATCGGCCTCGCTGCAGCGGATCTGTACGCCCGCAGCGGCGAGGCGCAGCACCTCGACCGGTTACGCCGCGCAATCGCCGCCGCACGCGGCAAGTGGGGCATCAGCCACACCTTGTGCCACGGGGATTTTTCGCTGTGGGAACTGCAATGGCGCGCCGCCTCGCTCGATCCCGTTGCGTGTGCCGAAGACCTGGTCGAATCGGCGGCCTATGTGATTTCGTCGATCGAAGAGAATGGCGGCATCGTCACCGGCCGGGCACGCGCGGCTTTCACACCGGGACTGATGAATGGGCTTGCCGGTGCGATCTACGGCCTGAGCCGATTGCATCCGGACTGCACCCTGCCCTCGCCGCTGTTGTTGGAATTCTCTTCCGATAACGCCTTGCGAATGCGAGGAACCAACCACGTTTCGAAAACCGCACGGCCGGCCATCCACGCCTGAAAGCGTGCGTTGCCGGCCGGGCGATTCCCGGCTGGCTCACGCGACCTTGTAGCGTTCCAGCCAATGCGCGTAAGGCGCGGGCAGCGTCCACGACGCACGTTCGACACCCAACGCACGCGCCGCCTTGTACGGCCAATGCGGATCGGCAAGATGTGCGCGGCCGACCATCACCAGATCGAGCTGGCCATCCTGTACGACGCGTTGGGCAAGCTCAGGAGTGTCGATGCCCCAGGCCGAAGCGACCGGAATACCGGCTTCGCGACGCACCCGTTCGGCGAGCGGCGCCAGGAAGGCGGGTGCCCACGGAATGGCAGCCGTGGGCGTGGAAAAGCCCACGCTGACATTGAGCAAGTCCAGTCCCCGCTGCTTGAAACCCTTTGCCAGTTCGATGGACTCGGCCAGCGTTTGCTCGTCGCGTCCGTCGTATTCGATCACGCCGAAGCGGGCGGCGAGCGGCAGATGTTCCGGCCATACCTCCCGCACCGCGGACAGCGTTTCCAGCAGGAAGCGGCTGCGGTTCTCCAGGCTGCCGCCATAGCGGTCATCGCGCTGATTGGAGTGCACCGAGAAAAAACTCTGGCCCAGGTAGCCGTGGGCAAAATGCAGTTCCAGCCATTCGAAGCCGGCATCGCGGGCGCGCTTGGCCGCGGCGACAAAATCGGCGCGTACGCGCGCGATGTCTTCCATGCTCATCGCTCGCGGCACTTTGGGCAGTTGGGCGCCATAAGCGATTGCCGAAGGCGCGATGGTTTGCCAGCCACGCGCATCGCCGTCGGGGATATGGTCGTCGCCTTCCCACGGTACGTTGGCGCTGGCCTTGCGGCCGGCATGGCCAATCTGGATACCGGGCACCGCGCCCGCCGCCTTGATCGCCGCGACCGCCGGCACGAACGCCTGCGCTTGTTCGTCCATCCACAGGCCGGTGCAGCCGGGAGTGATGCGGCCTTCGGGCGATACCGCGGTCGCCTCCGCGATGATCAGGCCGGCGCCGCCGCGCGCGAGGCTTGCCAGATGCACGCGGTGCCAATCGTTGATCAATCCCTCCTTCGCCGTGTACTGGCACATCGGCGGCACGGCGATACGGTTGCGCAAGGTAACGCCCTTGAGTTTGAACGGCTCGAACAAGGCGGACATGGGTGGCTCCTGGGCTGTGTACTATTGTTCGATAATAATCGAACTACAAAACAAAGATCAAAAGCTTTACCATTCGCCAGATGCGACCGTACAAACATCCTTCCTCCGACCAACTGACGCTCGAGCGGATCTTCCACGCGCTCAGCGACCCCATCCGGCTGGAAATCGTCCAGCATCTGGCGCGCGTGGAAATGGCCACGTGCGGCGAGCTGGATGGTGGCCGTCCCAAATCGAGCATGTCGCACCACTTCCGCATCCTGCGCGACGCAGGGCTGGTACATACCCAGGCCGAAGGCACCAATCATCAGAACAGCCTGCGCCTGGCGGAACTCGACGCCCGCTTTCCCGGTCTGATGGATGCGATTCTTGCGCAGGCGGAGGGAAGCGGCGCGCGCTCGGCCAAACCCAAGCCCAAACGCAAGCGTTGACACACGGGCAACAGCAGATGGACGGAGCGCGAAGCGCGTAGAACGTCCGAAGGACGGCCCCGAAGGGGTGAGCGAAGCGAATCATCCAGTGTCTTTCACGCTTAGCAAGTCACTGGATCCCAGCTTTCGCTGGGATGACGAATCGGTAGCGTTGAACTTGCAGATAAAAATCTCGCATCCGGTTGGGTGTCGAGACTTCCTTATCGATAATCTCGTGCGCGTATAAGTAGCCATTCCGAAACCGGGCAGCGCCCGCGCGCGTCGATCAGTAGAACACCCGCATATTCAACTGTACCTGCGTGTCAATGGCGTGCGCAGGCAGGCCGTATTCGGCGCGCACGGTCGCCGTGCTGTCGATACGCAGCAGTTCGGCCGTGAAACGCAAGCCATCGCGCGGTCGCCAGTTGAGTGCTGCCGTCATGGCATTGCCGTGTTCACTCTGCCGCCAGTCCGCATTCGCCGATGGCGTGCGGGCACTGAAATGCTCGATGCGCAGCGCGGGGCGCCATGCACCAAGGTTCCATCCGACCAGCACGAACGCCGCGCGAAAATGCGTGCCCAGCGGTTGCGCCGCTGCCTGTTCGCTGGTGGTGTTGCCGTCGATGAGCTGCGCCATCCAGGTAAGCGTCGCGGTGTCGGTGCGGCCGCCCAAGCTCCAGAAGCGCGTGCGCCAGGCAAACTCCCGGTCGCCGCCCGCATAAAAGGCCGAAGCCGCCGGATCGGCGCGATTGTCGAAATGCATGAGGCTTACGCGTGTCTGGCCGGGCGCGTGCCAGGTGATGGCTGCGTAATCGCCCACGTGCGATCGGCCGAGGTTGCGGAAAGGATCGTAATAGCGCGGCAATGCCCCGCCCTCTTCGCTCACCGCGGCATTGGCCTCGCGCAAGCGGCTGCCGATGCCGGAGACAAGATCGCCGATCGACCAGCCACGCGAGGCCAATACGCCGCCGGCCGCATCGTCGCGGCGAAACAGCGCTGCGCGCAGCTCCCAGCTATCGATCTCGCCGCGGTGTTCCAACTGAAATTCGCCGCCTACCGCACGCAATTCTTCACCCGTCCAGGTGTTGATGGCGGAGGAACTGATCGTCCATGGGCTGGTCCAGCCGACGCCCTCGTTCTCCAGTGACACCGGCGGAAAAAATACGCCGGCCCGCACGAACCATCGCCATGGCGTGGTCGACACCGGGCGATAACGCAACCACGCCTCCAGCAGGCTGAAGCCGCTATGGCCGCTGGTTTGATATTGCACTTGCCCCAGCGCGAGCAGTTCGGGAGTGATCTGCGCCGAGGCATACACGGCGGCGCCGCCGAAATGCAATCTGGTTTGTCCGTCGCCGTAGCGGGTCTTGCCAAAGCCGCCGCGCGTCCAGCTCGTGTCGTTCGGCGCCGCCACCAGTCGCTCGTCGGCATAGGCGTGCAGATCGATATCCTGCGCATGCACCGCCATGGCAAGGCTCCATACCGCAATCATCGAGTGCAGGCGATATTTCATGCGTGGCCATGGTCGAAGGGGTGGGCGATCGCGTCGGCGATCGAATCGGCGTCTACCGGCCTTGCAACGAAGTAACCCTGCGCATGATCGCAACCGATCGATGCCAGGTATTGAAGCGTCTGTGCATCTTCCACGCCTTCGGCGGTAACGCTGTAGCCCAGGTTGTGACTGAGCTCCACGATCGAACGCACGATGATGCGGTCATTGGCGTCGTCCATCAGATGCCGGATGAAACTCTGGTCGATCTTCAATTCGTGCACGGGCAGCTTGTGCAGGTAGGAGAGCGAAGACTGGCCGACGCCGAAATCGTCGATGGCGATATGAAAGCCTTGTTCGTCCAGTTGCTGCAGCACGCGCGAGGCCGATTCGAATTCGCCGATTACCGCTCGCTCGGTGATTTCAAGCGTCAACTGGTCGTGCGGAAGGCCATGCAGATCGGCCAGCTCGGCGATATATCTGGGCAGGTTGGCATCGCTCAGGTCGCGGGCGGAGAGGTTCACCGCCACGCGAAGCAGCAGACCCTGTGCGCGCCACTGGCTGGCCTGCGTGATGGCGGCTTCCAGAGCCCAACGCGTGAGGCGATGGATATTGCCGGTATCTTCCGCCATGCCGATGAACACGTCGGGCGGTATCGCACCGCGCACGGGATGCTGCCAACGCGCCAGCGATTCCACGCTGTCCATCTGATGAGTCGACAGCGCCAGCTTGGGTTGATAGTGCAGTTGCAGTTGATGCCGCGCGAGCGCTTCGCGCAGCTCGCCCATCAGCGAAAGGCGCTCGGGGCGATGCGGATCGATGGCCATCTGATAGAACGCCCACGCGTGGGACGAGCCGATGGCGGCAAATTGCGCCGTCTCGGCATAGCGCAGCAAGGCGACCGCGTGGCCGGCATGCTCCGGATACAGGGCGATGCCAACGGCGGGAACCATGTCGATGCTCAAATCGGGTTCCACATAGGGCGCAGCAAGCACATCGAGTACGCGCGTCGCAGTTTGGACGGCGTCATCGGCGTTGGCGCCGGCAAGCCAGATAACGAAATTGCTGTCGGTGGCACGCGCCATCTGCGCGCCGCCCGCCATGCGCTGGATGCGTTCGCCCGCCTCGTGCATCAGGCGATCGCAAAGGCCATGACCCATGGTCTTGATGATGTCCGGCACGCGCGTGAGGCCGATCATCAACAAGCTGCCGCGCGCCACCCCATCGGCAATGTCGTGCGTGATATCCGCCTCGATCGCCGTGCGATTGGGCAGCCCGGTGACGGCGTCGTGCGTGGCCTGGTAGGAAATGCGTTCCTCGCGTTGCTGCACGGCTTCCGCCATGGCGCTGATGGCGTTGGCCAGCGCACCGATTTCGTCGCGGCGGCGTAGGCGGGGCGGCGTGCGGTAATCGCCTTGCTCGATGCGCCTGGCCACCGTGGCCAGCCATTCCACCGGACGCGATACGTTGCGCGCGATCAGCCACGCGCCCACCAGGCCGGTGGCCAAGCCCAGCGCAAGCAACGCTGACCATGCCAATGCCAGGTTGCGATAAGGACGCAGCGCATCGTCCAGCGAATAACCGAACAACACGACCACCGGCGCGCTGTTGTAGGGCCGCTGCAGCGGCTGGGCCAGCACGATGTAGTCGCTCTGCGCCATGCGGCGCAGGCTCGGCTGCGCCGGAAAATCACCCGTGACATGCTCCAGGCCGCGTGCGAACGGCGTGGAGCGATCGCCCAGCGCCACGGCTTGCCAATGCGACGGCGCCAGTTGTACTTCCAGCGCAACGTCGCGCCGCAAGGTGCTCAGTTGCTGCATGTGTGCGAGCAGTTGGTCGTCCACCTGCACGTAGACCACCACCAGGCCCACCGGTTGTGGCGCATAGATCGGCACGACGATGATCCAGTACACATGCCCTTGCACCGCGGCCATCACCGCGGTCTGCTGATTGAAGGCTTGCTGGATCAGCTCGTCGAAGGGAAACGTTTGCCCTGCCGCATGCTCGTCTGCGGTGTCCGCGGCGATGGTGCCGTCGAGGTTGACCAGTTGCATGCGCGAAGCGCCCACCCGGCGACCGTGATTGTGCAACACCGAAAGCACGGTGCCGCGATCTCCTTCGGCAATCGCCTGGCGCAAGGCGAAATCCAGCGCCATCACGCGCACGTTGCCGGCGATGCGCGCGGAAACGTCGTCCATCTGCGCCTGGAAAGCCTTCGCGCTGGCAGCGAGCTGGCGTTCGCCATCCAGCACCAGCGCATGGCGCGTCACGCTATAAACGAGGGCGCCGGTGACCAGTTGCACCGTCACCAGCATCCCCACGAAAAACAGCGCAAGGCGAAGCCGGAAGCCGATCACCATGCGCATGGCGCTAATAATCCATATGTTCGTGATCGGCGACCCTGCGCGGGTCTGGCATCAGCCGCAACGTGAAAGGCAGCTCCGGCGTGCTGCCTTCCGCAGGTACGTCGACTGTCGCGCTTATCTGCGGATGCCCCGGCCACAGTTGGGGATGCCAGAGCGTGACGGTGTAGTGGCCCGGTGGCAGATCGTCGAAGCGCGCCTGGCCTTGCGGAGTCGTCACCTGCGCCTGGTCGGCGGTCACCACCAGGTACGCGATCATGTGATCGTGGATGTTGCAGCCCACGGCGATAGTGCCGGCGCGGTTCAGTACCACCGGCGAGGAGTTTTCGCCGGGACTGAGGATGAACTGGAAAGCCCCGAGCGGAGCGAACGAATAAACGTGATGGCGCGTGCTGTCGCTATTGCGAAACACCACGCTGTCGCCGGGATGCATCACTTCCACGTAGGGAATGAATGTCTCGCTTTTCTGGTCGATGTAATGCGTGGCGGCCGCGGCGGCGGAATAGGCCCGGTCGATGGTCACGACCGCATTGGCGACAGGGTGGCCGTGGTTGTCGGTGGCCCTTACCGTCAACGTTCCAGCATGAGCCGCCGTGGCCATGCTCCAGGCAAACAGGCACAGTAGTCGCGAATGCCGGCGCCTCATCGACAGCCTCCCCCGTGTGCCGGATGGCATGGATCACATGCGTTGCTGAAGCAAATTTTCGGCCACCCGCAAGTACACAGGTGGCCGGCTTTGGAAAATCAAGATGTCAGGGGAGGCAAAACCGGCTATCGAGGCCGTCCCTCACTGACCCGCCGGCGGCTGCCACAGCTCGACCTTGTTGCCCTCAGGATCGATGACCCAGCCGAATTTGCCGTACTCGGACTCTTCGACCTTCTCTTCGACGTGCACGCCTTCGGTTCGTAGCGCTGCCAGCAAGGCATGAAGATCGTCGACGCGGTAGTTGATCATGAAGGGCGCGGTGCTCGGGGCGAAGTAGCTGGTGTCCGCGGCGAACGGATTCCAGGCGGTGGTGCCGACGCCTTCGGGGTTGTCCGGGCTGTTCCACCGGAACGCGGCGCCACCCCAGTCGGCGACCTCGACGCCGAGGTGCCTCTTGTACCAGGTGCCAAGGGCCTTCGGGTCCTTGGCCTTGAAGAAAATCCCGCCAATGCCAGTGACTCGTTTCATGGGTGCTCCCGTGCCGGCGGATGGAGACGCGGATTATGCGCGGCCCCGTGGAGGGATGACCATTCCTTGCCAGAACGGACCTTTTTTCGCAGGTCAGCCCAGCCCGACGGAGGACCAACCTGACCGCCCGGGACGGCCAGCCCGGCGCGGGAACCCTTCAAGTGGCCCGCCCGGCGGCCGATAGCTTTTCCAGAGCCATCGCTGGCACGTCCAATGCATGGGCAAGGGCACTATGAAGACGACCACCAACTTCCTGATCGAATCCGAGCAAAGCGTCCCGAGCAACGTGATACCGCTCTGGCCTGCCGGCAGCCGCCCGTCGGCGCCGAATGCCCGGCTCAGTCGCCCGCGTGGCGCGCAAGCGCAGGCCATCGAAGCGAATGCGGTGGAATTGGAGCCGCTCGAGCAGCGTCTGGCGCGGCGCGTGGAACGGGTGCTCAGCGCCTTGCTCTATCACGCGGTGCTCAGCCCGGGCGATCTTCGCGCGGCGCAGTCGTTGTCCATCGAAAAACGCGTCGCCCAACTGGTGTCGCATGGCCGCTTGGTGGCCATTGCGAACGCGGCGATCAGCCTTGACTGGGCTGACGACCTGACCCGCCTGGCCGCGGCGGTGATCACGTTCGAACTTCAGGTTCAGTGCCGGTGGCGGAACAAGGTATTGCGTTGGTTCTCGGCGCATCGGCGGCAGGTCCATGCCGATACGTTGGCGATCGCGAGTTTACTCGCGTGGGATCTGGATGCGCTGAAGGTTCGCCCGATCGACAAGTTTGCGAAGTTTCTTTGAGCGTGTACCCGCTGTCGCGTAGCTAGCCTCAAGCCTGCGCGCCATTTGCAAGTGATGTCGATTGCAGCGCAATCAAAAGACTATCCGCCTGCGAGCAATCTTTTAGATCGTCCCTCCATCATTCCGGCGAAGGCCGTATTCCACGCTCCGTACTAGCGATGGATTCCGGCACGACCACTGCTGCCTGGGAAAACGCGGATCGCTAAAAAAGTCTCGATACGTAACCGGATGCGGGATTTTTGATCGCAATTCAACGCTATCGATTTGTCATTCCAACGAATGTGTGCTGCAGATTCGCACAACCCGTGCCGGACAGCAGTGAGCGAAAGCAGGACCGAGCGCCAAGCGCGTAGAACGTCCGAAGAACGGCTCCGAAGGGGTGAGCGAAGCGAATCATGCTGTGCCTTTTACGCCTTGCAAGTCGCTGGATCCCCCTCTCACCGACATCTCGCATTTGTCTTGCACGATGCGCCGCAATGTCAGACGGCCAACGCTTGACACGGTGATATCAACACCGATATCTGAACAGTCCAATTTCTCATTGGAAGGCATTCCGCCTTGTTTCTAGACTGCCCGACTGCGGCTCCGAGGGAATACGTTCATGACAGAAAACAATGCGTGCTACACCGTGGGCATCGTCGGCGTGGGCAAAATCGCCCGCGACCAGCACCTACCCGCCATCGCGGCCAATCCCGGCTTCAAGCTCGTTGCAAGCGCGAGCCGTCACGCCCAGGTGGAGCATGCGCGCCATTACACCGACATCGAAGCGCTGCTTGCCGGCGAGCCGGAGCTCGATGTCGTTTCGCTGTGCGCTCCGCCGCAAGTACGCTATGCGCAGGCGCGCGCCGCGCTGCTCGCAGGCAAGCACGTGATGCTGGAAAAGCCGCCCGGCGCAAGCGTGAGCGAAGTGGAAACCTTGCGGAGCCTCGCGCGCGCACAAGGCCGCGCGCTGTTCGCCACCTGGCACTCGCGCTATGCCAGCGCCGTGGAACCCGCGCGCGCATGGCTGGCCAATCGCCGCCTGCGCGCCGTCCACGTGCGCTGGAAAGAAGACGTGCGCCGCTGGCATCCGGGCCAGGACTGGATCTGGGAGCCGGGCGGCATGGGTGTGTTCGATCCGGGTATCAACGCGCTGTCCATCGTTACGCGCATCTTGCCCAATGAAGTGCTATTGCGCGGCGCCACGCTACATGTGCCCAGCGATTGCGCCACGCCGATCGCCGCCGAACTCGATTGCGCCGATGCCACCGGCGTGCCCGTGCGCGCGGAATTCGACTGGCGCCACGGACCGGTCGAGCAATGGGAGATCGACGTCGACACGGACGATGGCCTGCTTTCGATCAGCGAAGGCGGCAAGCGCCTGGTGATTGCCGGCGAGCCGGTCACGCTTGGCGCCGAACGGGAATACCCGGCGCTGTACGAGCGTTTCCACTGGTTGATCAGCCATGGCGCCGACGACGTGGACGTACGCCCGCTGCAGCTGGTCGCCGATGCTTTCATGTTGGGGAAACATGTCCAGCTTGAAGCGTTCGGTCGCGATTAAAAACCTTCCTGATTAGCGTCGAGTCCCAACTGAGCCGCTCGCTCCATATATCGTCGCCCCGGCGAACGCCGGGGCCCAGCGACTTTAAGGCAACACTGAATAAGTATCGCCGCCGTCATGATGACTGGAAGGCACGCAGGGTGTGTTGCGTGGCGCAGGGAAGACTGGCCGTCTTGCCAAGCCGCGCGGCGCAGCCTGCGGGCCTTCCAGGCATCACCCCATCATTTTCAATTCAATCGGTGGGGGCCAGCCCTGTCTGTCCGCATGCCTTCGGTCCGTCGTCTCGACAGACAGCCAGTCTGCCTTCGCCAACGGCCCTGTGGCCTGCGAACAGACAGGGCTGGTGACGACGGCGATACTTATTCAGTGTTGCCTTAAAGCGGAAAGACACCGGGTGATTCACATCGCCCACCCCGCGGCCGTCCTTCGCACGAACAGCTGGCAAACCCAGGTGACGACCACGTCAACGCCGCTTAGCACCACCCGTCCCGCCTCTTCACCTTCCGATGCCCTTCCGGCTCGGAGGATGACGCTATGGCTAAACAAGAAACCGTGGTCGCGCATGACCGCAAGGCAACGCTGGAACAGCGTCGGCGACGCAAGATGGCGCAGTCGGCGCACGCATTCGTGCGTGGAAGCATCGAGCATTTCTACGAATGGATCACGTCCCGCCATGCGCCGGCGCTTCCCGAAGGTCCAGCCATCTGGATCTGCGGCGATTGCCACGTGGGCAACCTGGGCCCGCTGGCGGATGACGATGGCCACGTGCATATCCGCCTGCGCGATTTCGATCAATGCGCCGTGGCCCATCCGGCTTTCGATCTGTGCCGGCTGGCGCTTTCGCTGGCGGTGCTCGCACGCAGTTCGGATCTGCCGGGCCTGAGCACTGTGCACATCCTGGAAGGTTTGCTGGCGGGTTACGAGTCGGCGTTTCCGGATGCCGACCATGCGCCACCCTCCTTGCCGCCTTATCTGCGCACGCAAATCCAGCGCGCCCATGCGCGCAGTTGGAAAGCGCTGGCGCGGGAGCGCACGCAGGGCAAGACGCTTCGCCTGCCTTTGGGCAGCGCGTTCTGGCCGATCACGACGCGCGAGCGCCGCGCGTTGACGTCCTTGTTTCAGGAAGAAGCCATGACATGCCTGGCAACCCAGCTGCGCGGACGTCCTGACAGCGGCAAGGTACGCGTGCTCGATGCGGCGTACTGGCGCAAGGGATGCAGTTCGCTGGGGCGGCTGCGCTATGCGGTGCTGCTGGACATTGAAGGCGCCGCCGAGGACGGCAACGACCTGTGCCTGATGGACGTCAAGGAGGCCGCTTCGCTGATCGTGCCTGTGGCGCGAACAGCCACGGTGCCGAAAGACGACGGCGAACGCGTACTCGAAGGCGCCCGCCGATTGTCGCCTGCATTGGGCGATCGCATGGGCGCATCGACGCTGCTCGGGCGCCCGGTGTTCGTGCGCGAACTGCTTCCGCAGGATCTCAAGCTCGATATTGTCAGCCTGAAGCAAAAGAAGGTACGCCGCCTCGCGGCTTACCTTGGCCATGTCGTGGGCCGCGCGCATGCGCGTCAAATGGACAACGACACGCGCAAGGACTGGTGCCGGCAACTGAAGAAAAACCACTCCCGTTCGCTGGAGGCGCCATCATGGTTGTGGCGTGCCACGGTTGGGTTGCTTGCGGACCATGAGCGCGTCTATCTCGAGCACTGCCGACGTTATGTCGGTCTTGAAGAATCCTCCACGGCCGGTCACCGCGCGGCGACGCATTGAAGAAGGCGTGTGGACCTCGTCCACCATCCGCTTTGCGCCTTGAGGCGTTGACATAAGCTTCTCTCCCCTCCAGCGGCGGCATCACAGAGGCGCCTGCATGATCGGTGGCGAGGATAGGTGTGACGGAGGCGATGATGTCTGGTTCGATCCATAACGGACGCGTCTTCCTGTTGATCGACGTCTTCAGCCACTTTCATTTTGAGGACGGCCCTGCCCTTGCGCACGCCCAGGCCAGTGCCGCACCCGGCATGATGGCCGCGGTCGCAGCATGTCGTCGCCAAGGCGTTTGCGTGGTGTACTGCAACGACAACTTTGGCCGATGGCAGGATGCCTGGCAGGACGTGCTGGCGTTTACGGCCCGCATCGGTCCGCCGGAATCGGCCGTCATGCTGAAGCAGCTTTATCCGGCGCCCGGCGATATCGTTCTTCTCAAATCCCGCCATTCCGCTTTTTTCAATACCCAGCTCGCGTCCTTGCTCGATGCGTTGTCGATTCGGCAACTGGCGCTCGGGGGCGCGGCAACGGACGTCTGCGTTCTGAGTTCGGCCATGGATGCGCACGTCAGGGGATTGGAAGTCGCGGTGCTGGACGGTGCAGTCGCCGCGGCCTCGCAACAGCGCCATACCCGCGCCTTGGCCTTGATGCAGGACAGCCTTGACATACGCGTTTGTACGCATGATGCGTGGCTCTCATATGCACAACCGCCTGCGTAACGGACATTCACGCCGCGCAGGGCTCGGCGCCGACGCATTTTTGTTGCGTGGGAAAACCCTGCGGTCATCGCTACGGAGTTCACGCCATGCGCAGTCCACATGAAAATTCACAACAAGGCGCATGGTGGAAACGCCTGAGCGCGGGGTTCATCACCGGCGCTGCGGATGACGATCCCAGCGGCGTCGCGACCTACTCGCAAGTAGGCGCGAAATTCGGCTACGCGATGTTGTGGGTCGTGTTCCTGACGATTCCATTGATGATCGCCATTCAAATGGTGAGCGCGCGTATCGGCCGGGTGTGTGGCCGCGGTTTGGCGGACACGCTGATGCGCAACTTTCCCACGCCTGCGGTGTGGTCGCTGCTCGCGCTGCTCGTCTTCGCCAATATCATCAATATCGGCGCGGACCTGGCGGCCATGGGCGCCGCATTGCAGTTGCTGATCGGCGGGCCGCACCTGATATATGCGCTCGGGTTCGCCGTGATTTCCACCGTGCTGCAGGTTTATCTGTCTTTCGAGAAATACTCGCCGATTCTGAAGGCGCTGGCGCTCACCTTGTTTGCCTATGCAGGTACGGTATTCGCGGTCCACGTTCCCTGGGGCGAGGCAATGCGGGCCACGGTGCTGCCAGCATTGCAATGGAACACGGGGTATCTGACAGGCATCGTGGCCGTGCTTGGAACGACCATCAGTCCCTACCTGTTTTGTTGGCAAGCTGCGCAAGAAGTGGAGGAGCTACGCGAAAGCGACGAGCGCGAACCGCTTCGCCACGCGGATCACCAAGCACCCGATGCCTTGCGGCGCATTGCCCTGGATACCATCGTGGGCATGGTGTTTTCGAACGTCATCGCCTTCTTCATCATTCTGGCTGCGGCGGTTACGTTGCACGCGCATGGCAAGGTCGACATCCAGTCCGCCTCCGACGCAGCCCTGGCGCTAAAGCCCATTGCCGGCCGCTTTGCGTTCGGCCTCTTCGCAACCGGCATCATCAGCACCGGCTTGCTTGCCGTGCCGGTGATTGCAGGCGCCACTGCGTTTGCGGTAGCCGGCGCCGCACACAAGCCGTACGGGCTTGAGCACAAGCCAAAGCAGGCCAAGCTTTTCTACGGCGTGCTGGTGGGATCGATGGTGCTGGGTTCCGCGCTGGTCTTTTCGCCGATCGATCCGATCAAGGCGTTGTACTGGAGCGCCGTCGTCAATGGCGTGTGTGCGGTGCCGCTCATGGCGGCCATGATGGTGGTTTCCCATCGTACCCGTGCGATGGGAAACCACACCGTGCGCGGCTGGCTATTTGCACTCGGCTGGATCGCGACGATCGTGATGGGCATCGCCGCCATCGTGATGTTCGCCACGCTGGGCAAAAGTTGAATGCGGCATGGCTTCGCGAGAGCGTGCTTCAGTGCTGCGCTCCTTGCGCACGGCTCTGCTGCGTTCGCAGGCGCCGGGGCGTTTCTGGTGGATGACGCATCGATCACCCCAGCCGGACACTGCCAGGTGCAGAGCTGGGGACAAGTCGTATCGGGCGGCCAGAAAATTCTCAACACGCTTCCGGCGTGCAGCACTGGCCCGGTGGAATGGTCCGTCGGACTCACCGCGCAGAATCATCCCTACACGTACCAGGAAAGTCCGGCCGTCAAATGGATGATCCGCGACCCTGATCACGATCCGCTGGGAGTTGCCGTCAACGTTGGGCTGACCCTGGACAGCGGCCGCGTCATCAGCAGGAACGTCTATGCCGCCTTTACCTGGAACGTGGACGACGCCAAACGATGGGCCATCAATATGGATCTGGGCGCGATCGACAATCGCGGCAGCCGCAACCATGCACTGACCGGCCTCGGGTTCAAGTACAAGTTGAAAGAGCATGTAGCGCTGATCGTGGAGCGAATCCAGCCGTGGAACGCGCAATCCATCAACCAGATCGGCGTGCGCTGGACGTTCCACGACGCCGACAGCCTCGACCTCATCGCAGGCAAGAGCAACGCGCCGGCGCACAACCGCTGGATCACGCTCGGTCTCAACTTCGGCTTCTGATGCTCACGCGTGCAAGCACCCTCTCTCTCCGATGCCAAGGAGAGGGAGGGTGCATAAGTTGCACTACGGATGCTGCTCCCATGCGTCACGGTCGGCCGTTCCGGCGGCGGTGACGGTGGTGATGGCTTGATTGCACAGATCGAGCATGTTGACCGATTGCTCCGAATAACTGTGAGTGCCGTTGACGAAGTACTGAACGCGGTTGAGAAGGATATGCGAACCGTCGTTGGACCATTGGACGGGATAGAAATATTCATCCGCGACCAGGTGAGTGGTGATCTGGCGCACGTGCGTGCTGTCGTTGTCCATCACGAAAACGGCGCCGAATTGATCCACGCCCGAACCGGGAATGAAAACGTTCTGGGTAAATGCAATGTGCTTGCTATCGGGTGACCAGGTGGGCCCGGCACCATAAAGCGGGCCTGCTTCCGACCCTATTCCCGTATTGGTGACGAAGTCCGCAATCACCATCGCCGAGTTGTACCACCTCAGAACAGCATGCGTGCCATCGGGCGATACGACAAAATCCGAAGGATAGTCACCCTCGTACCAATGGAAAATCCATGTGGCCTTGCCGGTACTGACATCGACTTTATAAACGTCGGACCACTCCGGCGGGTCCAGTCCGCCTTGCGCCCAATCGGTCCAATTGACGTCGAGATAGATGGACTTGCCGTCACTGGACCATTGCGGCGTAGTGATGGTCGCGTCGGTCGGTTCCGGACAAAACAGGATGTGCTGATCGTCGCCGTTGGTCTTTACCAGGGCCAGGCAATCGTTTTGCTGAAACCCGCCGTCGAGATAGGCGATCCAGTGATCGGGCCCGACCGCCGGATTCTGGTGCATGCTCGCGCCCACCGTGATCTGCCGCAGATGATTGCCGTCACGATCAACGCGGTACAACTGCGCTTCGGTATAGGTTGGATTGGTGCGCTCAAAGACAACATCGTGGCCATTGGCGAACCATCTGGCGCCGATATCCAGCGTACCGATCGTCATCGGTGTCAGCTGCGTGCTGGCGCCTCCGGCGGCCGGCGCTCGATACAGTGCAATGGCATCGGTGAAGAGGCCGCTGCTGGCGACATGCGACAGCGAAAACAGAACGGAGCCGCGCACTGGATGCTCCGCTGCCTGGCTTCCTGGTGCACATAAGCTTGCGAACGAAAAGATGGCGACAACGGACGGGGTTGCCGCCAGGCGACGCAGTAGCTGCGTAACTTTCATGATGAGTTACCTCCCTACCCCTGCGCGCGCGATCCTAGTGTCGCTATCGTGAAGCACGAGAAAAGGCATCTCATCGCACAATCGCTCGATGACACGCTTTCGCTGAACGCATTTGTCAACGAAAGGTCGTTTGTCATCGTTCTCGATGGAATACGGTGAATCGTGCCGTCCCTGCCAGGCGAAGCATTGTTGCGCCAGTACAAACGTCATCCATCGAACGCAGTTTTCGACGAACCGTGCCGGCGACCACATTGGCGGTCGCCGGCACGTGGACTTGCGCGTTACTTCATTGGAGAAAGAAGGTTGTTCGACTGCGTAACATATTTCGTCGTGCTGGCGATATCGATGTCACGCGGCGCGGTACCTGGCGTGAAGATCGACTTGCCATGCGCGTAATACCACGCATCACCGTTATAGTTGATGGTGTTATCGGCAATGGCCACATAGCTCGAGTCGGCGGATATATCCACGCCAAACAGATAGTTCTGGCTCAGCGTGCTGTTGGAGATGTTTACGTTTTTCGGCCCGCCGGTGTAGACACCGAAGCCCTTGTTATTCTCGGCCGTGACTTTGTAGAGCGACAGCGCATCCACGTTGTGGTGCACCTCCAGGCCGTTGCCACCGTTGCCCGACAGGGTGGTGTTTTCCAGGCGTATCTGCGAAGCCCAGCCTTGCGAACGCGGCTCGATGTCGATGCCCGATTCCGGCGCCGTGCCATGCGTGCCGGTGAAGCTGCTGTTCACCACATACACGCGATTGGCGGGCGTGATCGACATGCCCTGGCGGCGATTGTTCTTGGACTTCACGCGATTGAGCGTGACGTTCGTCGCCAACACCATATCCTTGCCCGAGCCGAGTGCGCCGATCAGCAGGCCATCGCCCCAGCAGTCCTGAATGGTGATGTCATGGACATAGACCTTGTCCGACGATGAGATGTTGATGCCGTAGCCCCATTCTCCGCCGGCGGTGCCGCGATGGCTGTAGCGATCGCCAATGACGCCGCCACCGACAATCTCGACGTTGTTGACGTTCCAGACCTTCACGACCCAGTAACGTCTTGCGTCGTTGCCGATTGCCTTGAGCGCCGCGCCACTGGCCAGCGACAGGCGATCATGCGAGCGCAAACTGATGCCCTTGAGAGCATCGATCATGTACGTGCCGTTCGGCACGATGATGGTGCCGCCGCTGGCAGGCAATGCATCGATGGCGGCTTGGATGGCTTTGGTGTCGTCCATGGAGCCATTGCCCATGGCGCCGAAATGACGAACGTTGACGACGGCGGAGCCGATCGATACCTGCGGTGTCGGTGTCCACCAGTTGGTTGCGAAAGCCGGCAAGGTCACAACCGAGAGTGCAAGCGACGCTGCAGATGCCAGAACTTTATGGTTGAGCTTGCGTCGAATGGATACGCCCGAGTACGGGAAGAAAAACCCCTGTGCGCTTTTCAGCGCCGACCTATTTTTCACGTCTGAAATAGCCTCTTTTTGTGAACGGCCCGGGTAAGGTCGGTCATTCACACGTGAAAATGCAAATGTGAAATTTCGGAAGCATTCAATTTTGTCAAAATAACGGAATTCGTATGTTGCGTTTTATAGCCTGAGCCGCGGTAGCGGCGATCATGACCGCAACTACGCACAAATAGACGTCTATACGTCTATTTTACTTACCTGATAAGTGTCGATTTTTAGCTTGAATCATTCGTAGAACCCTGTAGAACCCTGCCTAAAACTCGTCATCCCAGCGAAAGCTGGACGTAGCGCGAAGCGCGGAGAACGTCCCAGGGACGGCCCCGAAGGGGTGAGCAAAGCGAATCATCCAGTGTCTTTCGCTTTAAAGTCGCTGACCCTGGCTTTCGCCGGGGTGACGATATATGGAGCGATCGGCTCAGCTGAGACTCGAAACCAATCAGCTTTACTTGATGGACACACCATGACTCCGCGGACCACACGTTAGTCTTGAGCTCTACACGAATCGTTCATCAACATCGCGCGCCACCGTTACATCCAGCGCGATGACAAAACCCGCACGCAGGCTTCTCACGAGGAATAGACGTCCTGGTCGCGAACGCTCGCAACCACCATGCGACGAAAGTGATGCTGAGGTGCGCCTGAGTTACGGCGGCGCAATGCCGATATCCGCGGCTTCCAACGCAGCACGCAACCGGCGCGCGAACTCCACCGCATGCGCGCCGTCGCCATGCACGCACAAGGTATCGGCATGCAGTGCAACGATATTTCCGTCGATGGCGCGCACGTGCCCTTCGCGTGCCACCGCCATGGCTTGCGCGATGGCTTCATCGCTTTCCTGGATGACGGCATCGGATTCGCGCCGCGGTTGCAGCGAACCATCGGCGCGGTAGCGGCGATCGGCGAACGCTTCGGCGGCAACCGGGATGCCTGCCGCCACGCCCGCATCGATCAGCGCTGAGTTGGCCAGGCCGAACAGGCACAAGGTGGGATCGAAATCGTGCGCGGCTCGTGCGATCGCCGCGGCCAGCTTCGCGTCGCGCGCCGCCATGTTGTAGAGCGCGCCATGCGGCTTCACATGACGCAATCGCGTGCCCGCCGCTTGCGCGAAGCCGTGCAGCGCGCCGATCTGGTACAGCGTGAGCGCGTAGGCTTCGTTCGGTGTTATCGCCATCTCACGGCGACCGAAACCTTGCAGATCGGGCAGCGATACATGGGCGCCGATAGCCACGTCATGCTCCACCGCCAACGCCACGGTACCGCGCATGATGTCCGGATCGCCGCCGTGAAAACCGCAGGCGATATTGGCCGAGCTGACGATGCTCAGCAGTGCGGCGTCGTCGCCCATGCGCCATGCGCCGAACGACTCACCCAGGTCGCTGTTGATGTCGATGGTTTTGGCGAAGGAATGTTTCATGCGGATTCCAGGCGTTGTTCGATCCGTTGAATCAGGCGTTGCAGCGCTTCCTCGCGCTTGCTCAGGCGTTCGAACGCCTCGTCCATGGAAGTCTCGCGAAAGTATATGGCATCGCCTGGCCGGCGCTGCGCAGCGCGAGAAAGATCAACCGCCGCAAGCTGGCCAATGCGCGGATAACCGCCCGTCACCGGCGCCTCGGCCAGCAACAGAATCGGCTGTCCCGACGGCGGCAACTGCAGCGTGCCGGGCAACGTGGCTTCGGATATCAGTTCCAGGGGCTTGCGCAGAGATAGCGGTGCGCCTTCCATACGGCTTCCCGTGCGGTTGCTGTCCTTGCTGATGACGAAGCGTTGCGCAAACAGCGCGCCTCGCGATGCCTCGTCGAGTGCCTCGTAGTGATGGCCGCGCATCAACGCCAACGGCGCCTGCTCGTAGTCCAGCCACGGTTGCGGGTCGAGACCCCAGCGCAGCGCCTGCACCTGTTTGTTCCCACGAAACCAGCGCGCCGAGCTGCGCTTGCCGAATGGAATGACGTCGCGCGCTTGTATCGCCCTGCCCTTCAGCGGACCGACGCGTGCATGCAGATCGGTGCTGCGGCTGCCAAGTACGGGCGCGCTGTCGAAGCCGCCGCGCACCGCGAGATAACTACGGCAACCATGCCGCATGACGCCTAAGCGAAGCACCGTATCGGCAGGCAGGAAACAGCTTGTCCACGGCGGCAACGGTTGCCCATTGGCGCGCGCTTCGATGATTCCGCCGGACAGCGCGATCACGGCATCGCTCTGGAAGCGCAGCGTGGGGCCAGCCAATGTGATTTCCAGCGCCGCTTCACCGGCGTGGTTGCCTACCAGCGCATTGGCCAGCCGCCATGCGGAGTCATCCATCGCACCGGCGCGCCCCACGCCAAGCGCGGCATGACCGCGACGTCCCGCATCTTGCAGACTGGTGAGCAGGCCGGGCTTGATGACTTCGATGCTCATGGCTTGGCGTCATCCCAGCGCGCGATATTCACGCTCATCGATTGCCTCAAACCGGACACGATCACCCGGCAACAACAGCGAGGGCGTATCGGCTTCCGGATCGAACAACCGCAACGGCGTGCGGCCAATCAATTGCCATCCGCCCGGAAGCGCTTGCGGATAGATGCCCGTTTGCAGCCCGCCAATGGCCACGCTTCCCGCCGGCACGCAGGTGCGCGGACTGCTCCGGCGCGGCACGGACAGCGCAGGATCGAGGCCCAGCAAATAAGGAAACCCGGGCGCGAATCCGAGCATGGCCACGCGATAAGTTACTTTGGCATGGCGCGCAATGACCTCTTCCGGCGACAGATGCGCATGCGCCGCGACCTCATGCAGATCTTCGCCCGACGCGCCGCCGTAACAAACAGGAATGGTGATCTCGCGCAACCTTGTTTCCGAAGAACTGGCATGTCGTAAGGCGGCGTCGACGGCATCGCGCAAGCGCTGCGCGGAAAAGCGGCCGTCCTCCAGCCAGTGCATCGGATCGAAGCGCACCAGCACGCTCGCATAGGCGGGAACGCATTCCACGCCGACAATGCACGCTTGCAGCGCCGCGGCCGCAGCTTGCACCTGAGCGTTCACGTCGACGTCGATGATGTCGCCGAAACGCAAAAGCCACGCGTCTTCCGCAAGGGGCTCCAGTTGCATGTACGCGTTTATGCCCCGCAGGTTGGGTTAGCGAAGCGTAACCCAACGCCGCCCGGCTGCGTATCGAGCAACAGGTCGCATGCCTTTTAAGGCAACGCTGATTAAGTATCGCCGTCGTCACCAGCCCTGTCTGTTCGCAGGCCACAGGGCCGTCGGCGAAGGCAGACTGGCTGTCTGTCGAGACGACGGACCGAAGGCATGCGGACAGACAGGGCTGGCCCCAACCGATTGAACTGAAATGATGGGGTGATGCCTGGAAGGCCCGCAGGCTGCGCCGCGCGGCTTGGCAAGACAGCCAGTCTTCCCCGCGCCACGCAACACACCCTGCGAGCCTTCCAGGCATCATGACGACGGCGATACTTAATCAGCGTTGCCTTAAGGAATGCGGTTGGCCTGAGTAAAAATCACCTTCCATTGACCATTGCGCCTGGCCCATACATCCACGAAGCGCGCTCGCATCGTAAAGGCCTTGCCATGGTTGACTCCTTTGGCATCGACAATGCCGCCGAGCACGGCGCCGCCCGGCCAAACTTTGCGCACCTGCTGGCTGATGGCGACATAGCTGGTCTTGTTTTCCGGGTCCACCGCATCAGCGATGGACTCCGCCTTGGTCTGGTTTTTGCCGTTCGAGCCCGCCAAGGTGTAATCGTCGGCCAGAAGGCGCTCAAGTTCAGGCCGGTCGGATTTGAACTGCGCCAGATCGTAAGCCGTCGCAGCGGCGGCCAGGTCCTGCGGCAGGCCGCTGTAGTCGCCCACTTCCTGTCCGGCCTGTGCCGAAACCGCAATCAGCGCAGCGCACATCGCCCAATGCCAATGTCGCAGTCGCATATTCCCTCCCTCACCATGCGTGGTTGTTCGCGCATTAATCACCTGGAAAACAGGGCAGCGCAATAACCTGGCAGGTCGTGAGGATGCGCGGCGGATGCGACCTGCCGACATTATTTCCGCGCATGGATGTGATGCAGCGCACTCCCCTTGTGCGCGGCGACGTGGTCGGTCTTGTCGCTTTTGATTTCGTACTGCGGGTCATCCTTCGAGGCGTGCCGCGTGTGTCCCTTGTAATCAAAGTCGCGGGCGTGGACGGCGATAATCTTGCCGGTCACCCAGCCAGCTTCGGAATTCCAGCGGACATGGTCGCCGACCTTGAATGCGTGGGTCATCGGAGGTCTCCCAGCCAGGTTTTGCCTGATTGAAGATCATGTTGTGACGGTTTTCTGTGAATGAGCCGTTTAAACGCAAGCACGGATTTCCATCGTTGAACGCGCGCTAGCCGATCTTGATTGGACAGCTATTCGTCATTCCGGCGAAGGCCGAAATCCATGCTTCGTACTGGCGATGGACTCCGGTCTTCGCCGGAGTGACGGCTCGTTTTTTATAACGATCGGTATTCGTTGCACTCTACTAGAGCAAACTCTCGGCTTGTCGGAAGACCATCCGCACATTCTTTGCTATGGTGCGAAGCCAATTCAGTAGGCCTCACCCCTTTTTGGAGATTGTGGTTCTCATGATTGATATCACGCGCCGCACGTTTGTCTTCTCGGGTATGGGATTGGTCGGCTCCTGCCTGCTTCCGCCTATCGTGTGGGCCGGAGCCGGAAAGGGCTCGGCTGAGAAACAAGCCTGGTCGCAAGGTGGAACGGCCTTGGCGCCGCGCGAGCAGTTGCAGTTCGATTTCGGCTGGCGGTTCGCGCACGGCAACGGCGACGATCCGAGCAAGGATTTCGGTTTCGGATTCGGCCAGGGCGATTTTTCCAAGACGGGCACGTTCAAGATCGCCACCGCCAGTTTCGACGATAAAGGCTGGCGCCCGTTGAATCTGCCGCATGACTGGGCGGTCGAGCTGCCGTTCGTGCACGACGACAAGGGCGACGAAGACAATCGCATGCTCTCGCATGGCTACAAGCCACTTGGACGGCGCTATCCCGACACCAGCGTCGGCTGGTATCGGCGTGTGTTCGAGATTCCCGAAAGCGATCGCGGACGCCGCATCTGGATCGAGTTCGACGGCGCGATGCGTGACGTCGTGCTGTTCGTCAACGGCTGTTTTATCGGCCGGCATGACGACGGCTATACCTCGTTCCGCTTCGACGTCACCGACTTCCTCAACTATGGCGGCAAGAACTATGTCGTGCTGCGTGTCGATGCCAGCTTCGGCGACGGCTGGTTTTACGAAGGCGCCGGCATCTACCGACATGTCTGGCTGACCAAGACGGACCCGGTGCACCTGGGCAAATGGGAAACCATTGTGCGCTCCACCGTCAAAGGCGATGCGGCCACGCTCGACCTTGCCACCCTCATCGAGAACGAAGGCGAGCACGTCGCCAATGCCTCGCTCGAATGGACCATCGTCGATGCCGCCGGGCGCGTGGTGGCGCAGGCCACCTCCCCCGCGCAGGCGATTGCCCCGAATACATCGACGGATTATCGAGCCGAGGCGACTGTCAACCATCCCGCGCTCTGGTCACCCGACGAACCCCATCTTTATACGGCGATCGTCAAAGTGATCGTCGAAGGCAGCTTGCGCGATGCCGAGCAGATTCCGTTCGGCATCCGCACGGCGGTGTTCGATCCCGACCGCGGCTTCTTCTTGAACGGCAAGCCGCTCAAGATCCAGGGCACCTGCAATCACCAGGATCATGCCGGCGTCGGCGCCGCCCTGCCCGATCGGCTGCAGGCATTCCGCATCGCCGTGCTGCAAAGCATGGGCTGCAATGCCGTGCGCACTTCGCACAACATGCCCACGCCCGAATGGGTGGACGCATGCGACCGCATGGGCATGCTGATGATGTGCGAAACGCGCCAGATGAGTTCCAACCCCAGCGGCTTGCAGCAGCTCGAGACGATGGTGAAGCGGTACCGCAACTCGCCCTCGATCGTCATCTGGTCGATCGGCAACGAGGAATGGGTACTGCAACAAGGCGACATGGCGGCCGAAGGCGCCCGCATCGCCCATACCATGGTCGAGCGCTGCCAACAACTCGATCCCACCCGCGTCGTTTCGGCAGCGGTCAACGGAGACAACAAGCAAGGCGTATCCGAAGCGCTCGATATCATCGGCTTCAATTACCACACCGACTTTCCCGACGGGTTCCACAAGAAGCATCCGACCAAGGCCGTGTTCGGATCGGAAACTTCCAGCGCCATTTCCACGCGCGGCGAATATACGTCCGACAAGGCAAAGAACACGGTCAACAGTTACGACGGCGTGGTGGACTGGGGCCAGACGCCGGAGCAATGGTGGAATTTCTACGCTACCCGCGAATGGATGGCGGGCGGATTCGCATGGACCGGCTTTGACTACCGCGGCGAACCGACGCCCTACGCCTGGCCGTCCATCAATTCGCAGTTCGGCATCGTCGATATGTGCGGGTTTCCCAAGGATTATTTCTACTACTACAAAGCCTGGTGGGGAAAAGCGCCCAGCCTGCACGTGTTTCCGCATTGGAACTGGCAGGGCAAGGAAGGCCAGGACATTTCCGTGTGGGTCTACTCCAATCTCGATGAAGTCGAGTTGTTGCTCAACGGCAAGAGTCTCGGAGTCAAGCAAGTGCCCCGCCTTGGACACGTGGAATGGAAGGTCGCCTACGCGCCTGGCGTGATCGAGGCGCGCGGTCGCCGCAACGGCCAGGTCATCCTGACCGAGCGGCGCGAAACCACCGGCCCCGCGCAAAAAATACGCGTGACCGCCGACCGCATGGAGATCGGCGCGGACGGCCAGGACGTCGCCATGATCACCGTGGAAGCACTCGATGAACATGGCCGGCTGGTGCCGACGGCGAACAACAAGCTTGCGTTCCGCATCTCGGGCGCGGGCCAGCTGATCGGCGTCGGCAACGGCAACCCCAATTGCCTGGAGAGCGACAAGGAACCCAAACGCTCGCTGTTCAATGGATTGGCCCAGGTCATCGTGCAATCGACGGATAAACCCGGCTCGATACTCGTCGAAGCCGTCGAAGACGGTGCGCCTGCGCATGCATTGCGTGCGGCGTCGCTGGTGATTAGAACCAAGAAAGTGGCGCGGAAAGCGATTGTCTGAAAACACCGCTGGCTGGGTTACCCGGAGTTGATCCGGGTCGCCCAACCTGTGTGAAACATGCCTTGATCCTTAGCATCAGCTTATTGCCGCGTTACCTCGCCTACCCCGACGCCCTAAGCAAACCAATAGCTTTCTCTGGCATCCTCGAATCAGGTTTTCGGGGATGGCAGTGGGCAGCGAGTTGAATACATCGGGGCGATATGACCGCATAGCCGTGGGTTTTCACTGGCTGAGTGCGGCATTGATTGCACTGGCGTATGTCGCAATTGAAATGAAAAGCCCGCACACCGCGTGGATGTCCATCCATGTGTGGGCAGGCACCGTGTTATGGCTGGTATCTGTCGCGCGACTCGCGTGGCGGCTATGGCACAGGGCGCCGCCGCCCAGTCCTGGACCGGCCATCTTTACCCAGCTCAGTCGCGTGGTGCATGGCGCGCTTTACCTGTTCGTGCTGACGCAGCCGTTGCTTGGCATGCTCAGCTACAGCCTCAACGGAAAGCCCGTGCCACTGGTCGGGTTTCCATGGGCGATCTATCTTTCGGCACCGGCGCCACATCTCGCGCATAGCGTGAAGAACATCCATGAAATCATCGGAAACGTCTTTTATGGCGTTATTGGCGTGCATGCTTGCGCGGCCTTGTTCCATCACTTCCTGCTGCGCGATGGCACGATGCAGCGGATGAGTTTTGGCTCGCCAAAACTCACGGCACGCGGATCACCTGTCCGACGTAAATCAGGTTTGGATTGCTGATCTGCGGATTGGCCGCTTCCAACGCCGCCAGCGATACACCGTGAAGGCTGGCGATGCCGGACAAGGTATCGCCCTGCCTTACCGTGTATCCGTTGCTGCTGCCATGGCTGTCGCCGGGCAGATGGATGGTTTCGCCGGGATAGATGTAGTTGGGATTGCCGATCTGTGGATTGGCCGCTTCCAGTGCGGCCAGCGATGCGCCCTGCCGCTGCGCGATGGCCGATAGCGTGTCGCCCGCCTGCACGATGTACGTGCGGCCATGACTTCCGCTGGGGCTGGGCGCAGGCGCCGGAGCGCCCGGCGTGCTGCCGGATGGCGCCGAGCTGCCGAACAATGCCGCTTCCTGCGCACGACGATTCACCAGGCCCTGCAGCACATGCCCACCGGCATGCACGTAGTCGCCGAACATGCGCTGCGCACCGGCGTAATCGCCGCGATTGAGCGTGGCCAGCAGGCTGGAATAACCGTTCGCACCGACGTTGTAAGTGAGGCTGACCAGCGCATCGAATTGATTCTGCGTCAGCGGCACGTGCACGTTGTTGCGCACGGCATTTTCCGCCGAACTCAGGTCCTGCCGCAGATACGCCTCGGCTTGCGCACGCGTGATCGTCTCGCCGGGCACCACGCCACCGGTGTGCCCGTAGCCGATGGTCCAGGGCGCGCCGCCAGTGCCAGGGTCCGGATAGGCCGTACCGCTGTACCCTTCGAAGCCTTCGATCATCTTCACGCCGCTTTCACTGATCGAGAAATGCGACGCGGGCTCGCCATGGCCAGGCGGCGCAGTGGGTGACACCGCGCCGCCATCGGGAATGTTCAATGACTCGCCCGGATAGATCAGGTTCGGGTTGGCGATCTGCGGATTGGCCGCTTCCAGCGCCGCCAGCGACACACCGAAACGCTGGGCGATGCCCGACAGCGTGTCGCCGTGCTGCACGGTGTAGCGGTTGCTCGATGCATCGTTGCTAGGGAATGAGTGAGCGGGCCGTACGGCGTTTACTGCGGTCATTGGCTGCCTCGACGGTGGATGGCGTAACGTCGATTGCAGCATTTCGCATCTGGCCATCCCATTCGGATGTGCCCCAGCTAGGGACATCCCTAGGTGGTACGGCCGGCCCAGGCGGCTATCGTACGGTACGAAGTGCTTGAGCGCGGCCCACGCTGTCACTGCAAAGGCGTACCGGATGCACGTTCTACGGAAATGTGGCTATGCACTATGTATGCTGCTGGCCAGTCTGTTGGTGGCGACTGGCGCCGCGGGGAGAGATTCCATGAGCAATGCCGACGCAAGCCATGTTTTTTCCGATGCCAGGACCATTGCGCTCGCCAATGCAGCACTGGGCGGCGATAGCGCACGCGTGCGCGCGCTGGTGGCCGAAGGCGCCGATCCCAATGCGCACGGCGAGGACCATGTGACCTTGCTGCAGTGGGCCTTGCTGCGACAAAGCAAACCCGCCATCACCGCCTTGCTGGACGCCGGCGCCAACCCTTCCCTGCCCGGCCTCGGCGGTGACACCGTGCTGCACCTGGCGGCGAAGGCGAACGATCCCGGTTACCTCAAGCTGCTGCTCGACCATGGTGCCGATCCCAATGCACCGCATGGCACGACGCAGGCGCCGCCGATCGATGCTGCGTTGATGAATCCACAGAACGATGCCTTCGAACTGCTGCTCGCGCATCACGCCGATCCGAACCGCGCCGATCGCATGGGCGACACGCCGCTGCATGTCGCCGCGCAAGTGCACAAACCGCAGTGTGTGCTGGCCTTGTTGAAAGCGGGTGCGGATGCCAGTGTGCGCAACAAGCGTGGCGATACGTTCCAGACGTATTTCAATGTGCTTCCCGCGGGCGGGCTCAACCCTGCGGCCAAGGCTGAGCACGACGCGGTGCATCAGTGGCTGCGCGAGCATCGCGTGGCAGTGGAAGAAAGCGTGCATTGACGTTTCAGTCTTGCGATAGACCGCTTCTCTCGTCCAAATATTGTGAAAACTTTCAACCGTCGTCCCGGCGAAAGCCGGGACCCAGCGACTTTTTGAATCCTCAGAGTCACTAGGCCCCGGCTTTCGCCGGGGCGACGGTTTTAAGGCAACACAGCCTGCAAACCTTCTGGACGTCATGCCGGATACGTGGGATAGATTCCTAGGGCTAACCCTAGCCCAGGGAATCCCCTAGCTGTCGCCTCCATCTTCTGCCGCTATGGTTCAAAGGCATCGTATGGGAGGCCTTGCCATGTACCTGGACGCCAGTGTCAATCGCCGCCAGTTCACCGATACGCCGATCAACACAGCCGATGACGCAACCGCCTCCGCGCGCGTTGCAAGCGCAGACCAGCACAGCTCGACGCCACAGCTCGCCTACAACCCGAACGTCGCGCAGTTGGCGAGTTTCCACACACAGCAACCGCCGCCCGGTTTCGCGCAGCAGGTGGGCGGAAAAGACGCCAAACCCATCGACCTGACGTTGGCGAAACTCGCCCAGGATTCCTACGACCTCGACAACAAAAACATCGACGGATGGACTCGCCTGAGCGATGCGCAACTGGAAGCGGCCGATATCGATCCGGCCACGTTGAACGATACGTCCACCGGTTTTCGCGCGGCGGTCTACCAGGATGGCAAAGGCGACTACGTACTCGCCTTCAAAGGCACCTCCGGCGCGAACGACTGGAAAGCCGACGCCACCCAGGCCTTGGGCATCAATACCGCGCAATACAACGAAGCAGTGGCGCTGGCCACCAAGGCCAAGGCTGCGTTCGGCAACAAGCTCGTGCTTACCGGGCATTCGCTGGGCGGCGGATTGGCTTCGACTGCTTCGGTCGTCACCGACGTACCTGCCGTCACCTTCAACGCTGCCGGCGTGAACGATGCAACGCTCCAGCGATTGGCCCCCGAGGGCGATGTCGCCGGCATGAAGCAAGCCGCGAACGATGGCCTGGTGCGCCGCTACGCCGTGCAAGGCGACGCATTGACCGGCGAACAGCAGACCGGATTTGCGCGCGGCCTCATCCCTTCGGCGCTGGGCCACGAAATTCAATTGCGCGATCCCAACAAGCCAAGCTGGTACATGGAAGCGCCCGGCCTCAATCTGATCAGCGACACCTATGCCGGCTACAAAGATCACTTGATGCCGGCCGTGCTGCAAGCACTGCAGAACGATCAACCCTGGAATCACAACGGCAACTACCTGCGCGACAACAGCATCACCTCGCGCGTTGCCGATTTCTCCGGCTCGGTCAGCAACACTGCCGCCAACGTGGTCGACACCATCGGCGACAAGGCCAGCGACGTAACGTCAACCGCGTTCGACAAGGCAGGCGGCGCACTGGATCATCTGGGCACACCGGGCCATTGGGCCGGCAACGCGATGCGCACTGCCGGCACCGTAACCAGCAAGGCGATCAGTGTGGCCAGTGGTCTGACGCAAGGCACGATCGAAGTGCTGGGGCATGTGCAACGGGGTGTGATCGAGTTTACCGGTGGGGCGATTACGACCGGTGTCAACGGCGTCAAAAGCGCGGCGAATTGGGCGGGTAGTCACGCCAAGGATCTGTTGCCGTGGAATTGGTAGGGTGCGTTGGATGTTCCCAACAACGTGGCCTCCTGTTTATCGCCAGCCCTGACATAAACCGCGAAATATGCACTGCGGATCAGGCATAAATAACCTCAGCGTCATTCCGGCGAAGGCCGGAATCCAGTCCAAACATGCTGTGCAAAGCACTCGACACAAATAGTTGTCGATGTGTGCTGCGCACGATGCATCAAACCGGATGACCCTTCCGACGTTCTCCGCGCTGCGCACCACGCCCGGCCGTCGCCCGGAACGACGGTGGCAGTATTTACCTTCGCCCTGCCGCTACACGTAGGTGAGCAATTCCGGCTGCCTGAGGCTCAATCAACCTCACTCGATTCCATTACCCGGTCAGTTGCGCCAAATATCTATTGGCATCACCAACCGGCAGCACGCCGACATGCTCCGCATTCTGAATCGCAACCTTGGCAGCCTGCGGCCAGCCGTTGATGTCCTGGCTGATGGCCTCGACCCAATGATCAAGGCTTCCCCGCTGCTGCAACACATGGATGATCTCGGCCTGGTAAACGGCATTGTCGTTGCTTTTGAGCAAATTGCCGATCATTTGATCTTGGCCCGAAAATCCCAGCGTCGATTCCAGATCACGATCGGCCTTTCGCCGCGTATCCGCGTCCGCGCTGAGGATGCCCGGATTATGGGCCTGCAAATAGGCTTTCGCATTCGGGTAACCCTGGATCACGTTTTGGACCAGGTCTGCCTTGTACGTAAGCGGATGCATCCCATCATTGGGCTGGCTCGAGAAGATCTGGATGAAATTGGGATCGTCCTTGCTCAAGGCGTCCGCAAAACCTGGCGTACTGCTGCCCTGAATACCGCATGCCTGAGCCACATCGACGAAGGCCTTTGCTGCACCCGGTGATTGGAATAGTTCCGGATGCGCTTGCGCCAACGTGCGCAAATCAGTGCCGGACAGCTGCAGACCGTTCTGCACAGACGATGATTCCTGCATCGCATCGTTGCTCAAAGTCTTGGCTATGTCTGCATTGACACCGCCACTGGCCATGAATTGCTGCGCAGTCTTGGTTTGCTGATCTTTCGTTTCCCTTGCATCGACCACGCCCAGGCCAACCGTGGCGACGATCAGCAATCCGGTCCCCACGGGACCTGCCAGCGAGCCGAGTCCAAGATCCTCGCCGAACACGCTCACCCCGGCGCCGGCGATGCCCACGCCATCAAACGATGCTTTCGGCACATTTCCCCAATTGTCCGCAAGATCCATCAGGTAATACGCGCCATACAACGCGTTGGCGAACTTGGCGGTAAGGTTGCCGGCTACTTCGTTCGTGTCCCCCCATTTCGCCAACTGTCCAGATGAATCGAGCCAGTTGACGGTGTTCATGAAGGCGATGCCGTCCTGCCCCGTATTCACCGCCAGCGCCAAGGTATACAAAGCATCCTTGAGTTGCCCGCTCTGAGTGGTCTGCTGTGCCGAGTTGATCAAGGCGGCGCCCGACAAGCCAAAGGCAATCGTGCGGAACGCAAAGCCCGCCACACCCGTGTCGAAAGGCGCTTTGCTGATCGCGCTTAGATCATCTTTGACTGCACCAAGCGCATTGATGCCTTTGCCCTGCATGGCGTCTTGCAGCGATTCCGTCTTGAGATCATTGAGCAGTTTATTGAGCTGATCGACCTGATGGTCCATATCGCTCTGGGAAATACCGAATACCCGCGCCTTGTTGCGCAGATCGTCGATCGCCTGCCGGGCGCTGCTGACGCTGGCCGGATCGTTCGGGTTGAGGTTGTCGATCTGCGGCAGCACGTGGCCGGCCACATACGCCTTGGTAACGTCTTCAATCAAGGCTTTGCTCGTCTGTCCATCACCAATCATCACATCGGCGAGATTGCCGCCGCTGCCGGCGAACATGCCTGGATCATTTTTTACGGCAAATTGGAAGGCTTTCTGCGCGGTACTGCTGCCGGTGATGTTGTTGTCGATGCGCTGGTTGAGATCCGGCACTTGGCCCCTCAGGCCAACAGGCAGGTTCTTGAGCTGCGCCATGCCGCTGGCCAGCATACGTGCATCGGTAACGATATTGTTCTGCGCCGTGTCGAATTGTTGCTGCCACTGCGGACCTTTGCTTTTGACGTAGTCTTCGGTCGCTTTTTCCAGTTCATCCGGCGTCATCACCGACCTGGTGTTGTCCACTACCCAGCTTAACTCCTTGGTTATCTCCTTATAGCCGGTGATATCTTGCTGCACTTTCCCCAGGAACTGTTCGAGGCCACCCTCCGCCGCGTTGAGCGCAGCCTTGGCCGCGGTGGGATTGGTGGCTTGCAAATGCTCCGCCAATGCAATGGCGAAGGCCGGATTGCCATTGCCGAACTCGCCGCTGATGGTACCGGCCAGCTCGCTCTTGACGCCGGCGTGCACCTCGGCATCGGCTGTCAAGAAATTAACCGCAGCACGGTTGTTCGCGTAGTACCCCGCGACCTGGTCGATCACTGCCTTCGCTTGCGGACTGTCGCCAAGCGAACTCAACACGCCATGCACGGTTTGAAACGGAACCGCGCCGCCCTGCGTATTCATCTGCAATTGCGCGATTTTCTGGATCGTCGGCAGGCTGGCTTGCGTCACGGCCGTGGCAAGTTCGGGCGATAGACCCTCGGTGGCGGATGCAAGATTCGTGGCTGCCTGTGTCGCCGTACTGGGATCGAAATCGTAATTCTCGGCCTTGGCGCCGTTGTACGGCTTGTCGATGTCTTTGGCGGCGTCGTTGATCCATCCTTGCACGCGTGGATCGGCCAGCACCGCGTCGACGACCTCCGGCGGCTGGCCTTGCAGATCGATCTGCTTGAGCTCGTCCGCCGCGCTCCAGGGGCCGCTGAAGGTGGGGATCAACGTATTGGCCTTTGCCGTGAACCGATAGCTCTGGATCGATGAGGAAACGCCGGACTGCGCCGCTGCGTCGCCCTGATGGCGCTGCAGAATGCTTTGGCCAAACTCGTTGATCAGTTGATCGGCCGGCGTTTGAAATTCCCCTGGCACTCCCGCGTTGCGGTTGGCGATCTGGCCGCCGATCTCATCGCTAATCGCCTTGTCCATCGCGGCCTTTGCCTGCGCGATGTCCGCCGTCGGCATGCCCTGCTTCACGGCCGCCTCGTAGGCGGCGATCGCGGCGTCGGTTTTTTGAGCGGGAGTTTGCGGTGTCGGCGCCGCATCATCCTTGCTTGGCTGCGTGACGTTTGCAGGCAAGGTGAGCACCTGGTTTTGTTGAAGCTCGGTATTGATGCTGATGCCGTTGGTCCTTGCCAGCTCCTCCGGCTCGACCTTGTACGCCTGAGCGATGCTGGTGACCGTGTCATGCGCCTGCGCCGTATAAGTCTGCGATGCGGGCTGGGTGAGCTGATAATTGCTGGCAACGTCTCCGCCGTCGATGCGCATGACACACACCTCTCGTGAATGAATTCCCAGTGGAGCATGTAATGCTTGCTGTCACATATCTGCAAGCTAGGGCTTTCCCGAGCTAGGACCTATTCGCACTATTGGCGTGGCCCGCGCCAATAGTGCGAACAGGCCTTAGGGAAAGCCCTTGCAGGTTGGGGGGCTCGGATTTGATCCGGACAGGTAATCCGACATTTCGCGCGAAATTGCTGGGCGACGCTGCGCGCGGCAATTTACGCCGGCGGCGTCGCGCCAAGCAAATCCTGCAACGTCACATCCAATTGATGCGCCGAACCAGGCTGCTCTTCCGCGTTGACCGCGAAGCCGCCGCTGGCGACGGCCAATTTCGATTCATCCAATAGCACGCCGGGTCCGCTGCCGAAGACGCCGTGATCGACCGTACCGGTGATCAACTCGTTGTGCTTGGCCATGTCGTCCCAGTTGTGGTCGTTGGCGTCGGTTGCGTTGAACTTGCTCGCATCGCCGCCGACGCTGTCCAGCGCGGAAAGCATGGCACCTGCAAACGTCTTCTGGGTGTCCGCACCAAGTCCGTTGAACCATGTCATGGTCTGCTGCGGATCCAGGCCGTGCAGTTGGCCGTAGCGCAGCAGCATGCTGGTGGCCGCGGTGTCGTCTTTGCTGTGCCATGCGGCCAACGCATCGGCGGCGCTCTGGTGGTAGCCAAGCCCTTGCAGGAACGCTTCGCGACCCGGCACGGCCTGATCGTTGGCTTTCTTGCTCTGGTAGGCCATCAAGCCCATCGTGCCTAGCGCAACCAGGCCGATGCCGATCGGGCCGGCCCAACTGCCTGCTTCAGCCCCACCGGCGAGCGCCGTGGCGAACAAACCGTCGCCGCCTGCCGCAGCATTGCCCGCCGCCCACATCATGGAGCCTACGCCCGTCATGGAATAGAGCGCGCCTTCGGTAGTGTCGCCCTTGGAGAAATCCTGTCCGGCCTTCCATACGTCGATGCCGCCCGACAAATAGTTGACGCTGTGATCCACGACGCGCGCGCCGACTTTATCTACCCAGCTGCCGCGATCGGCCCAGCCCATGCTGACTACGAATCCGGCGGTCTTTTGAGAGAAGCCCGCGGCGCTGATCAAGGTCGACAATTCATTACGGAATTGATCCAGCTGATTGGAGTTGGGGGTGGTCATCTTGTCGTACGCGCTGGCGAGGCTGAGTCCCGCCGCGCCGGCGCTGAAGGCCCGGAACACGCTGCTGATCGGCGTGCCGCTGGCGAAGCCCTTGATGGCGCCCAGCTTCTTGCTGGTGTCGTCAACGCCGTTCTTGAGCGCTGCTGCCAGCGCGTCGGGATTCTTTTCCGTATCGGCCAGCGCGTTGAAGTCGTTCACGTTGCTCTTGAGCAGTTCGGTGGCCGCTTTCAGGTCGACCACCTTGCCGTCGCTCATGCCAAGCAAGGTAGCCAGTTGCTTGTTGTCGCCCAGCTCGGTCAACTCGTCGAGCACGCGCGTGCGACTGGCTACGTCATTGCTTGCCTGGAGCGAGCTGCGCAAGGCATTCATGCGTCCTTGCACGTAGTTCGTGCCCAGCTCCTGGATCAGCTTGCGCCCGCCCTGGTCCGCCACTTTGCCCGCCTGCGCCAGGAAGGTGATCGTCGACTGGCCTTTGGGCCCCTGCTTCAACGATGGATCTTCCTGCACGGCCAGCCGAATGGCAGCTTGCGCGCTCTGGCTGTTCACCAGCGGCTTGAGCTTGTCGCCTGCGGCTGCCGCATCGTCAGGATGAGCGGCGAACCATGCGCCAAGTGATGACTCCTGCGATAGCAACGCCTTGCCATCGGTGGCCAACTGCTGCTGCGCCTGCGCCACGTTCTGCTCCCAGCCCGCGCCCTTATACGCGCGATATTTGTCGATGGCACTGTTCAACTGATCCGGCGTCATCGATTGGCCTTCCTTGGCGATCAGGCTGCTCAATTCGCCAGTGAGGCCCACATAACCCTGCAGATCCGCGTCGACCTTGTTGTGCGCGTCGGCGACGGTCTGGAAGATCTGGTCGCGTGCGCTGTTGGCCCAATCGTTGGCGATGCGGTCGTGACCGTCGGCGCGCACCTGATTGGCAATGCTCAAGGCCAGCGTGGGATCGCCGGACTGTTTTGTGGCCTCGGTGAGCATGGAGATGTCACCGGTCGTTCCGCCGTCCCATACGCGTCCATTCATCTGGCCTGCAAACTCGCTGGCGAGTGATTGCGCTGCCGTGTGATCTTGCTGACCCAAAGTGCCTACAATCGACGACAAATTGGACAGCGTGCTGGTCAAATGCTGATCCCTGTCGTCGTTGTGGTAATAGATGGCGAAATGAGCCAGCTTGTCGAGCTGTGGCGTCGCATCGGTGATCAGGTCGGCCTGCATTTGCGGCGATGAAATGCCGGACAGCAAGCTCACATAACGGCTGGACGAATCATCCGCGCCTTGCATCGCCTTCACGTACTGGCCGTCGTTCTTGAACTGGATATTGCCGTCGAATGGCTGTGCGGCCCACGCGGAAGCCGCATGCACGGTATTGTGATAGGCATCCTGCTGGCTTGCGATGGTGCGCACCTGATCGGAAGAAGCGGATTTCAGCGCAGCATCCAGCGCGAGCAGCTTGTCCTTGGGCGAGTTGTAGGTGCCATTGTCGATGCTATCCAACAGGGTTTTCGCTTCTTGCGTGTCCACGGCTTGCTGTATGTCCGCATCGCCCTTGTAGCGCGCAACGATGTCTTTGCGGATGTCCGCGGCGCGATCGGCCTGGCTCGGCGCGGTCTCTCCCAGCTCCTTGCGCTGTTGCGGTGTCAGCGAGGTATCGACGGGAGGTTTCTCGGCAAGACGCGCCTGCACTTCAGCATCCACTGCCTTGTTCAAGTCGTTTTGCAGCTGCGTGCGCGAATCGGTCAGGTCCTGCGCTTCCATGCGATTGTGCGGCCTGGCCTGCTGTGCTGCATGCAGGTTCGAGAGCGCGTCGTCCACCTGTTGTTGTGGTGAGGCTGCCGGCTGGGTGGTGTTGCTTGATGAGGTAACGCTGGTATCGCTGGCAGGAATCGTCAACACGTCGCCAGGCACCACGTTCGATGAATTGGCGAACTTGCCCGGGTTGGCTTGCACGATGGCGTCCCGGGTGACACCGAACTGCTGCGCGATGCTGTCCAGCGAAGTGTCGCTGCGCTGCACGCGGTACTGCTGCGGTTGCGACGATGGTGCCGGTGATGGACTTGGCTGTGCGGCTGTTGCGCTCGAAACATCAAAGTCGCGGGGGATCATGTGCGCTGCCTTTGCAAGGGCGGGGAGACCGCTATTGGAAAGGAAGCGCATGGGCGGCGCTATTAGGGTTATCCCTATGGCGCGCGATGCGAATAGTGCCGTGTCGTCATTCCGGCGAAGGCCGGAATGACGAATGGGTGGACTGGAAGATTACGCAGCAATACACACTCACTGGCCGCTGCCGACACTCCACATATACCGCGGCGGCCGACGCCCGCGGAACTCGGCAAAATCCACACCCTTCGGGTAACGCACATTGCCCGATGCACGCAGATCGCGACGCGCACCACGCCAATAACGGCAGCGGCGGGTACGTGCCCGGCGGCGGCGGCGCATGGCTGCGATCGCTGCGCGTCGACGGCGGCCCTGTTCGCGTTGCTCGTCGGTCTGTTCCACGTCTTCGCTATTGGGACGACTGACGCGTACCTCTTCCAACCCGTCGGTAGCGCGACGCACGCTTGCACGATTTTCCTGCCCGATCGGATCGATGCGGCGCATGCGGTCGTCCACCAGCGAAAACTGCATGCTGCGCCCTGCTCCGAGATCGATCACCTTGGTGCCGCGCATGCTGGCAGCGAGCGCTGCAAGCGCTTGCGGGTCGATAAACGGCGATGGCTGCGATGGCATCGGCGCGGCCGCGCCCGCCCCCGATTGCGCCGCGAGCATCAATGCCATGATCTGCAGGGTCATGGGATGGCTATCGGTAGGCAGATCCATCGCGTTCATGATGGTGGGTGGAACGATGGTGATGCCGCTGCTCGGTGGCGGTGTCTTTATCGTCGGCGCTGCAAAGCGGCTTTCGTCCATCGGCGGGGGCGGCGGCAGGTCCGGGTAGCGTTGCCGGTCCTGCGCGGCCGGTACCACCACGTTGACCACTCGCGTAAAACTCAAAGCGCCTTCGCTTTCGCCTTGATGCGGTATCGATGCCACGGCGAACACTTTGCCGGGATCCGCGTTCGGCGCGGGCATGGTCGACGCGATGGTCGTTTGCGATTCGGCCGCCTGCGTTGAAACAGGCATCTGGTTCGATGTCGGTACGGGCGACGTTTGCTGCGACACGGATACCACCGGCATCGGAACCTCGAGCGATGGATCGGCACTGGTTGCAGCCATGGTCGGGTTGATGCTTACGTTCCAGCGGTCCGCCTTGTCTTCGGCCGGAAGAGGCAACAGCAGGTTCTGCTCCAGATGATCGAGCACATCGAACGTGGCGATGACCGAGCGAAGCGCAGGCTGTACCGCGTTCATGTCATCGTTCAACCCATTCATGTCGTGACGTTCGGGCAAAGCGTTCGACGCAGCCGATGTCGAGTCCCGCGCCGGCGAAACGTACGCACGATCGCCACTGACGCTCACGTTGCGCATGATCTGGTTGAGATGGCCTTCCGGCAAATCGACCACCTGACTGACGCCAAGCGGGCTATCGGCGCGCAGGCCCGGATTCACGGCAAGAATCGAATGCACGGGAACATTCAGCGCATTCGCCAGATCGTTCACCGTGCCGCCCATGGAGAGCGGAAACAGAATGGTCAAACCCTTGTCTTTCGGTCCGAGACCGGGCAGATCCAGCGGGTTGCCGCTGACGATCGCTTGCAGGAGCGAGTGAGGCATGGCTACACCATCAGGCAAGCAAGTTGGGGCTGATTTCCAGCGTGCCGAGCTGGCTCTGCGCAAAACGCTCGATCAGTTGCGGCGCGCCCTCCACCAGGCTGCGATAGGCCGTGCTCGAACGCGTATCGGCACGCAGCTTCCAGCCGTTGCTGGTGCGGCTCAACCATAGTTCGGTGCCGGGCAGCAGGCCGTCCTTGAGCGTGATCATGATCTCGCGCGCCTGCGCCGCGCTGCGGCTGGTGGCGTCGGGCACCAGCAGTTGCTTCACATGCCGCTCGATCAGTTCGGCCAGCGCCGGCGCCATGGCGGCGTGGCTGGGCGCCGGTTGCTGGGCGTCTTGCACGATCGACTGTTGCGCCATGTGCAAGGCCTGCAGGCCGATGTTCGCGCCAGCCTGGCCATCGCCGCGATGATCGTCCTGCTGGTCGTCGCTGCTGCTGGAGCTGCCTTGATCTCGCGAAGCCAATACCGGTGATTGCGCCCTGCCCTCGCCCAGCTGACGCTGCAGCAGATCGCGCAAGGCTTGCTCCTGGTCGGGCGGAAGTTCGTTGGCGTCGGCGCTGGCATCCTGGGTGTCTTCATTGGCATCCACGTCGACGTCAACCCCGCTTTGCTCGTCCGCGTGTTGGGTGGCACCTTCCGTCGGCCGCTGCTTGCCATCCATCAAGGCACGGAAGCGCTGCACGTTCTCATGCTCACCTTCAAGTGCATGCTTTGCATGGGCTTCGCGCACGCCATGTCGACGGGTCAACGCGTGCGATGTGGATGACGGTGGCGTTGAAGATGGCATATGCATAGCAACCTCTGCGTGGAATAACTTGATCGCTCGCCGCGAGGCATTTACTTGGCGTCATTCCGGCGAAGGCTGGAATGACGCCCTGCTTCGCTTTAACGCAACGTTGTCCTTCGCAACATCAACTCCTCCAGATTGTGTTCTTCGCGCAAGGCCTGCTGGCTGCGCGATTGCTGCAGCCACTCCTGTTTCATTTCGCCGAGCGCGTCGACCTTGCTGTGTGCGCTGCGCCATGCAGTCGCGGCCACGTCCAGCGCGGCTTCGGCTTCGGCGCATTCACGGCAGCGCCGTTCCAGTTCGGCATGCCGTTGCACGATGATCTGATCCAGCCACGCCAGATGGTGCTCATGCCGGCGCATCGCCTCGGCCGTCGGCGTTCCCTGGTCGAACAGTTCCTTCCACGATGCGTCGGCAAAATCCTGGCGCTGTTGCACCGCCTGCTCCCACTGCTGCATGGCTTCGACGCGTAGCTGTTCGGCCGCACGCCACCGCTCGCGGCAGGTTTTCAGCTCCGTCTCCAGCTTGCGCAGGCGTATGTCTCTTACCGTGCACAACGGTTCCAGCGGAAATTTTCGCGCGCTCATGTGCACACTCCGAGCAGTCGGTTGCGCGTAGCGGCGAAGTCCGCGTGCTCGTGGGTATCCTGCCGCAGCAATTGGTTGATCGCATCGATGCGCGCGATGGCGGTATCCGCATCGGCATCGCCGCCGGGTTTGTATTCGCCCAGTTGCAGCAGCATTTCGATTTCGCGGTATTTGGCCAGGTAGCGCCGCAACGCACCGGCGGCACGCTGATGGGTCGACGGCGTCACGCGTGGCATCAGACGGCTGGCACTGGCAAGCAGGTCGATCGCCGGATAATGGCTGGCTTGCGCCAGGCGGCGCGAGAGATAAATGTGTCCGTCGAGGATCGAGCGAACTTCTTCGGCGATCGGATCGCTACCGTCCTCGTCTTCCATCAGCACGGTATAGAACGCGGTGATCGATCCCTTGTCGTTGGTACCGGCGCGTTCGAACAGGCGCGGCAAGGCGGAAAACACCGAGGGCGTAAAGCCGCGCCGCGCCGGCGGCTCACCCATCGCCAGGCCGACATCGCGCAATGCACGCGCGAAACGCGTGACCGAATCCATCATCAGCAAGACGTTCATGCCGGTGTCGCGGAAGTACTCGGCAATCGCTGTGCCGAGCCAGGCTACGCGGCTGCGCTCCAGCGCGGGACGATCGGAGGTGGCCACCACCAGCACGCTTCGCTTCAGGCCTTCTTCGCCCAGGCTGTCATGCAGGAACTCGCCCACCTCGCGACCGCGCTCGCCCACCAGCACGATCACGTTGACGTCCGATTGCGCATTGCGCGCCAGCATGCCGAGCAAGGTGCTTTTGCCGCCACCGGCCACCGCGAAGATGCCGGTGCGCTGGCCGCGACCGATCGTCAGCGCGGCATCGATCGCACGCACGCCGGTGGGAAGCGGCTCATCGATCGCCTGTCGCGTAAAGGGATTGGGCGAATCGGCGTACAGCGGCACCCGCTCGACGTCGGTCAACGGACCAAGCCCATCCAGCGGATCGCCGTGCGCATCGATCACACGGCCCAACAAACTCTGCCCGGCCGGCGCGGTGGCCTGCTTGCCGGTGGCGGTCACCGTGGTGGCGGTGGAGATACCTTCCAGCGGACCGAGCGGCGTAAGCAAGGTTTGTTGTTGCGATACGCCGACCACTTCGGCCGGCATGCTGAAGCCGGTGTCGCCCTGCTCCAGCAGACACAGTTCGCCGATCGCCGCGCGCACGCCGGTGGCGCGCACCAAGGTGCCATAGGCTTCCGCGACGCGGCCGACGTGCTGCAAGGTGTCGCGCCGGCTCAGCGCGCGCAGCAGCGGATCGTCGCCGTCCGTGGACAGCAGGTTATCCGAGGTCCGCACGCTCACGGCGTCCTCCGGTGGTCTTTTCCGCAGCGGCAAGAATCACTCTCGCCTGTTCGAGCTGTTCATCGAAACCTGCGCGCACGATGCCGCCAGCCGATTCGATGATGCAGTCGAAGCGGTCGAGATTCGGATCGCCGATGATTTCGATGTCCGGCGCGGCGGCTGCGCCCAACGCAGCCACTTCGCTGCGCGCCTGCGCCACGACATCTGGATGAATGCGCACCAGCAGGTGCGGTTCGAACACCAGCTTTTGCATGGCTTCGGCTACCAGCGACGCGACCAGCCGTTCCGCGCCGATCGCCGGCGCGATGTGCTTGACCACGCCAATGGCGATATCGCCGGCGCGCTTGCGCAGTTCGGCGGTGGCCGCAGCGCGTGCATCGACCAGCGCCTGCAGGGCTTCGGCGCACTCGCGCAGGCCGGCTTCGCGCCCTTCGATCAGGCCTTCATGCCTGGCTTGCGCAAAGATCTGTTCGCGTTCGGCTTCAGCCCGGCGCAGCAAGGCATTGGCTTGCTCGACGATGCGCTGCGCTTCTTCAAGCGGCGTCCAGGCTTCCGCCGGAATCACGCCGGCGGTGACGTACAGTTGAAAACGCTCGCGGTCGGCCACCCATGCGCTCATTGGAGTTGTCCCTCAGCGATCGCAAGGGATGCTTCGGCATCCAGGGTTTGCTGCTCCACCAGCAGCGCCGGCACGGCCGCTGCGGGAAGCCAGCATTCACCTTTTGCGCGTGCTGGCGCTTGCGCATAGGAAAGCGCGAGGCGCGCCGCAAGGCTGGCATGCTTGCGTTCGGCGTGGCCAAGGAATTCGATCTTGCCGCGCTCATACACCGCATCGCTCAACGCTTGCGCATCACGGCCGCAGCGTTGCAGTACGGCGTCGCCCATCTGGCACACCGCTTCGGGTGCCGCACCGGGCCAAGGATTCATGCCCTGCGCGCGCCGCCAATGGGCGAGGCCCAACGCACCGCGCACGAACAGCACGGTGCTTCGTTCCACGATCATGCGCAACGCCGGTCCGAGCGAGATGGCGCCGAGCATCTGCGTGAAGGTGTCCACGCGCGCCTGCGGCCACTGCAGCCAGGGCTCGTCGTCCAGCCATGGTTGCCATCGTTCCTGATCTGGCGCGAAAACCTCCGGCGCGCTGCGCAAGGCCGCGCGCGCCAGGTGCCGACGGCCAAGCGGAGAGTGCCGCGCATGGTGCAGCAGCGCGTCGGGAAGATCGCCGCAGCGCGCCGGATGCACGGCATCGAGCAGTGCCCGCGCATGCTGCTGCCGCATGCTGCTTTCAACGTTCATGCGGCACGCTCGAACGAACCAGGGTGCGTGGCCGGCCACCGAGCAAGGCGCCGCGATTGCGCCACAGCAACACGCAAGCCAGCAATAAAACCAGCACCGCAAAACCCATCATCGCCAGCGAGGTCAGGTCACGGCGTGGAAAGCTTGCATTGGTTGCCGCAGTCGGCACTTCGGCCGGCGCGCGCTGGAAGAATTGCACGGTGACACGGCTGGGATCGGTCAGGCCGTCGGTGCCGTTCATGATGGCCGCCTTGATATCCGGCGCACGCCCTTCGATGCCCGCGTTCGGGCGCGTGATCACCACCACCGAGGCGGAGCCGCTTGGCGGTTTGTCGTCGATCGGGCTCTTGTCCGGAATCGACAGATACACATAGGCATCGACCACGCCATCGAATTGCCGCAGGGTGTGACCAAGCTGCTGCTCGCGCGCATAGATGAAGCGCTGCTTGTCTTCCTGAGGCGAGGAGACGAAGCCGTCTTTCTTGAAGATCTGGCTGATATTGTCGATGCTTTGGTGCGGCAGGCCCTCGTCGCGCAGTATCGCCACTGCGGCCGGCATGTCGCGGCGATCCAGCACCACCTGCCAGCCTTCGCCACGCTCGCCGGCGCGCTTGTCCGCGTCGATGCCGTTGTTCAACAGCGCGGCGACCACTTCGTTGGCCTGTTGTTCGTCGAGCTTGTTGTACAGCACTTCACGCGAACAGCCGGCGAGCAGCCCCAATGCAAGCATCAGGGCCGCCACTCGCCAGACTTTGCCGATCGTCATTGCGCTACCTCAGGATTGTTGGCGGAACAACTGCTGCACGCCGTCGGAGCTGCGATTGGCGACGTTGGAGGTCAATTCCGCCTGGAACACCATTTCCTGGCAGCGCATCGTCATGTCGATGATCTGGCTCGGCGCCAGGTCGCGACCGCTGGCGCGCATGGAATCGGCCAACTGGCCAAGCTGCGTGGCGTGAACGTTGAGCGAATCGAACTGGTTCAACACTGCCTTGATGCCGGCGGAAAGCTCCTGCGGCACCGACGCCACCTGCTCGGCCTGATTCACGCCGGCCGGCGCGGCATCGGCGAAGGTCTGACGGAACTTCGCGATGTCGTCGACGTGCGCAGGCGCAGTTGCGGAGGTTTGCGTCGCGGCGAAGTCAGCGACGTTGACCATTTGGGTGGGGAGCACGTTCATGGGGATCTCCTTATGGCTGAAGTCGTTTTGGATTTGTTGCCTGCGCATTACGCATTACGCTCCGCCCCACCGACGTCATTCCCGCGAAAGCGGGAATCCATGTTGCTCTGATGCAGAAGCGAAGATGGATTCCCGCTTTCGCGGGAATGACGGCTCGGAGGAATGGGAACGCGAGGGGTGACGAGCCTATGCGCAGACATAAACAAACCCTCCAACCCATCAGCCCTGCTTCTGACCCAAGGTATTCAACGCCTGGCCAACGGCATTGGTCGATGAAGACGCACTCGTCGACAGGAACTGCATCTTCAAGCTCTCCGCCGTGAGCTGGGTCAGCACCGACGGATTGTCCGATCCGCTGTTGGCAGTGCCGGTCTGGCCGTTGACGTTCGCATTGGATCCGGCGCTCACCTGGTCGGACAACGCGGTCACCTTGTTGGCCTGCTGGTCCAGCGCGCTGCCCCAGGCCTTCGCCAAGGCTTCGAACCAGCTTTTGGATTGATCCGTGCTGACGGTCTGGCCGGCTGAAGCCGCGCCATTGGCGATCACGGTGTTGAGGAACTGGCTGTTGTTGCTTGCATTGATCGGGTTGCTGCTCATGGTCGTCTCCTGCCTGGTGATGGGGCTCACTGGTGGGCGGGCTCCGTGGTATCGAAACGGCGCGTCATGGCTGTTTCGAAATGGGTTTGCCGCTCGGGGGCGGTTCGGTTTTCGCAACCGGCGGCGCTGGCGCTGGCGCGGGCGTGGCGGTGCCGGCCGGCAGCAAGCGCGCCATGTCGACCGAATCCATGTCGCCCAGCGGATGCGGCGCCGTGTATTGGTCGTCCTTGTTCAATTGCATATAAGTGTTGTCGGGCATGCGCACCAGGATGTTGTCGCCGCTGGTGACGCCCACGAAGATGCCGCCTTGCGGCAGCGCGCTGCCCGGGTAGTAACGCGACTGGTCGCGCGTCACCACGTAACTGTCCTCGCCGTTGCTGACGTGCTGGATCAGCTTGCCTTGATCGAGCTTGGGCGCCTCGGGTTTGTGTTCGTCGAAATTCCGCAGCGCCAGGTTGAGGCCGACGTCGCTGTTGAGGTTCTGCATGTCGGTCGAACCGAGCACGTCCTTTTTCACGTGTTCGGCATTGTCCGGATCGCCGAAGTGGCCATCGACCTCGATCAGGCCCTGGTCCAGCAAGCGCGTCTCCACCGTGTAGCCATGCATGCCGAAGATGTCCTTCACCTGCTTGGCGACGCTCGGCCAATCGCGCACCGCCAATTCGGTGGTCAGGCCGGCTTGCGAAAGCTTCTGCCTGAGTTCCGGCAATTGCGCGGCATTGCCCACGACGCCGTGCACCACCAGTTGATGGCCGCCATCGATGCTGGCGGCGACGTGCATCAGCGACATCTGATGGAGAATCTCGCGCGTCGCCTTCAACTGATCCTCGGCGCTGCGCGGCTGTACCGGCGAAGGATGGCTCACCTTCCAACTGGCCATCAGCACGAACACCGCGAAGGCCAGCAACAGGCAGGCGATCGCCAGCACCCCACGGCGCCGGTTGATAAGCTGTTTTTCGGCAGCGGTGGCATCGCCCTGCCCGGCGGCATCGCCCAGGCTCAGCCAGCGTTCGCTCCAATGCGGCCCGACTGCGAACTGCACTTTGCCAAGCCGCACCATCGCAAAATGTTCCAGCGTGATGTTTTCGCCTTCCGCGACACTCGCTCCCTGTGCCTCCACATCACCTTGCAGTGCCCGCAGCAACACCTGGTCGCCCACCACCGTAAGCACGCAATGATGATCGCGGATATCGGCGTCGCCGAGGATCAGGTCACAGTCGTCCGCCTGGCCGATCATCAGAATCCCGCGCTCGGGCAAGCGGAATTCCGCGCCGGCGTGCACGCCGCTGAACACGCGCAAGCGCAGTTGCACGCGCGGCGAGGAGCGTTCCACGCTGGTTGTTCGATGGGCGACTTGGCTGCTCATGGCTGGGTGACGGACTCCATCAACGAATGCGTGGCGCGACGGTGGTTGTCGTGGTCACCGGCGGCTGCGGCGGAATCGGCGAGGCGGACGGCTCCGGCTGGGACGCCGGCGGCGGATTGTCGAAATGCCATATACCGGTCTTCTTCGCGTCCTGGTCGTCGATCTGTTGCTGCGACTCGATCGTCACTCCCGACGAGCTGGGTGTTTCCTGTCCGGTAACGTGGTTGAGCGCGATCAGGCGCGGCGTGATCAGGAACAGGCGTTCGGTATGCTCGCGCTGCTTCTGCACCGTCTTGAACAGATAGCCGATCAGCGGAATGTCGCCGAGCACCGGAATCTTTTGCGTGTTGTTGGTACCTGTATCCTGAATCAGGCCGCCCACCAACAGGCCTTGCCCGTCCCTGATCACTGCTTGCGTGTTCACCGCGTTGTTGCTGACGATCGGATACTGCACGTTCTGCGAATCGGCCTTCGAATAGCTGATGTTGCCGTCATCGATCTGCACCATCATGCGGATCTGCAGGCCACCGTTCTCCGCCACCAGATGCGGCGTTACGCGCAGCGTGGTGCCCGCCACCACGTTGTACAAATCGGAGTTGTAGGCGCCCGACACCGGCACGTAGACGGTCTGGTTGCTCTGGATCACCGCCTCGGTATCGTTCATGGTGATCACCTGCGGATGCGTCACCACGTGCGTCACGCCATCGGCCTCCAGCGCGTCCACGTTGGCGATGAAATGACCTGGATCACCAAGAATGGCGCCGATCTGTCCGCCGCCGCCGAACAGGCTGGCCAACGATGACAGCGCTTGCCCGTCCTTGCCGCCCAGCAAGGCGAGGGCCAGGGCGCTTTTCATCCCGTCCGCCGCCGGCGCACCACCGGGACCGTTGCTGGTGAAGCCGGCGGTGATGCCGTGGTTGCGGTAGAACCAGTTGACGCCCAGCGAGCGCGCCTTCTGCTTGTCCACGTCGATGATGGTGGCTTCGATCTCCACCATTTGCGGCGCCACGTCCAGCTGCCGGATCAGGTCGTCGTACATGGGCATGCGATCGGCCGTGTCGCGCACGATGATCGCGTTGCGGAAACTGTCCGCGACGATACGGCTATCGCCCTGGCCGCTGATGGCACGCAGCGTAGTCGGCTGCGATGACGTATTCGATGTGGTGCTGGCGTCTTCATCGTTGTTCTGTGCCGGCACCGTGTAGTCGCCGAGCGGTGGTGGCGGCTGCTGGCCCATGCCGGCCAGCCCCTGCCCGCGCAAACCGGGTTGGCGTGCCGAGAGCAATCGTTCGTGCGCGCCGCCGAAGGCATCGGCGCCGCCAGTGCCGACCAGCTCGCGCAACACCGTCGCCACGCCTGGAACGAGCACCTGGCGATTGCCGATGGTGATGGTGTTGTCCGACGCCCATGCGTACTTCAACGGATAGAACTTGAAGCGCATGGTGGGGTTCTGGCCAAGACCGGAAATGGTCTGCGCCATCTGCTTCACCTGATCGACGAAGCGCTTGCTGCCGGTGATCGTCACCAATCCAGTGCTCGGCTCCAGCCGCCAGATGTCGCCGCTGGCGGCATCGGCCCAGTTCACGCTGGCCATGGCGGCCAGGAACTGCTGCTCCGCCGGCAGCGGCACGCTGGTGTAATCGGTCTGGCGCTCGGTATTGAGGTACACATAGACGGCCGAACCGTCCCAATAGGCGAACAAGCCGTTGCTGTCGGCGATCTTGCGCCACACTTGCGCGTAGCTGCCTTTGAAATCGCCGTTGAGCGTGCCGGAGCGCGCCGCGACCTGCGGGCTCATGATCACTTCCAGTCCCTGGTCGTGAAAGAAATCCGGCAAGAATTCGTGCAGGGTCTTATCGGCATGAATTTCGACCACGCCCTTCTTGAAAGGAATCGGCGACGCCAGCGCGGTCGTCGCGCCGAGCATCAAACTCGCAAGCAACAGCCAGCCGCCGATGCGCCGGCCGCATCCCGCACTCCACCCGCCCCTGATTTGTCGCGTCATGAATGTTTTCCACTCCAAGGAAATCCGCAACTTCAAGCCACTAGTTGTCCAACCGGCACCAGACGCAGATCCGGCACCAGTTCCTGATAAGAAAGCACGGGTATGTCGGCGTATTCGGCCTCCGTAAGCTTGCGTAGATGGCGGCGCACGTCCGTCGAACTGAGCATCACCAGCGAGCCGCCGTGGTCGCCGCCGGCGTAGTCGCCGATCTGCGTGAGCAGCCGCGCGGCAAGATCCGGTTCCACCGCCAGTTGCGCGCCTGCCGGACCGTTGTGCACGGAACGGCGCAGGCGTTCTTCCAATTCAGGGCGCGCAACCAATACGCGCAATACGTGATCGTCGTCGGCGTAGCGATAACTGATGTGGCGGCGCAACGACATGCGCACATACTCGGCCACCAGCACAATGTCCTTCTCGCGGCTGGCTGCATCGGTGATCGCCTCGAATACGTCGCGCAACTGGCGGATCGGCACGCGCTCTTCCACCAGCCGCTTGAGCACGTCGGCGACACGCTGCGGCGACACCACACGCAGCATTTCGCGCACCAGGTCGGGGTAGTCGCGACTCAGGCCATTGGAAAGATTGGAGGTTTCCTGGATGCCGACGAACAGCGACAAATGCCGCTCCAAGGCGAGGCGGATATGTGCGCGCAACATCTGCGGCGGTTCGAGCGCAAGCGTACCGTGTCCGCTGTCACGCGCCACCCAGCGCCCCGGAAAACCGGTGACGCCTTCGTCCTTCACCAGCACACCCTCGCCTTGGTTCTGCGCCGGCAGCGCCACGCGCCCGGGCAAGAACAGCGCTTCGGATTTCAGCACGCCATAGCCGATGCGCACGCCATAGGCATACAGCGCGTAGCCGTGTTCCGGCAGATTCAATCCCGCGCGCAGCGCAGGCTTGGGCAATGGCACGCCATATTCCTCGCGCAGGCTGCCGACTACCTGGCGGAACAGATTGCGCACCTGCGTGCTGCCCAGCGCCTGCAGGGCCGACATGTTCACTTCCAGCAGCAAGGCCGGCGGCGGCATCAACGCATCGGTGTCGGCTACGTCCGGCGGCAGCAGTTCCGCCTGGCTTTCCGGCACCTTGAACAGCTTGCGCAGCATGCCGACGCGCTCGCGCATGCGCCACGACGCCACGCCTACCAGAACGACACCAATCGGCAGAAACACCAGCGCTGGAAAGCCCGGCACCAGCATCATGCCCAGCGCGATGCAGCCGATGATCATCATCACGCGCGGTTCGCTGGATATCTGCCTGGCGATCACCGCGCCGAGGTTGCGGTCTTCTTCTTCACCGGCGGTGCGCGTGACGATCAGGCCGGCGGAAATCGAAGCGAGCAGCGCGGGAATCTGCGCGACCAGGCCATCGCCGATGGTGAGCACGCTATACGTATGCATGGCGTCGTCCAGGCTCATGCCATGCATCAGCACGCCCACGCCAAGACCGCCGAGCAGGTTGATGATGATGATCACCATGCCGGCGATCGCATCGCCCTTGACGAACTTCATCGCGCCATCGAGCGATCCATGCAACTGGCTTTCCACCTCCAGCAAGCGCCGGCGGCGGCGCGCCTCGTCTTTTTCGAGCAGGCCCGAGCGCAAATCCGAATCGATCGACAACTGTTTTCCGGGCATCGCATCGAGCGAGAAGCGCGCGGCCACCTCGGCCACGCGTTCGGCGCCCTTGGCGACAACGATGAATTGCACCACCGTGATGATCAGGAACACCACCAGGCCGACGATGAGATTGCCGCCCACCACCAGGTTGCCGAAGGTGTCGATGATGCGGCCGCCGTCGGCGTTGAGCAGGATCGAACGGGTGATCGCAATCGACAAGGCCAGGCGGAACAGCGTGGTCAGCAGCAACACGCTGGGAAAGCTGGAGAACGCCACCGGCGCGGGAATATAGATGGCGACCAGCAAAAGGCCCACGCCGATGAGCATGTTCAAGGCGACCAGCGCGTCGATGCCCACCATCGGCAACGGCAGGATCATCAGGCCGATGATCGCCACCACGCCGGCCACCAACACCAGGTCGCTATAGCTGCGCGACCCGCCCGTACTTGAGCCAAGCCGCGAAAGAATCGATTCCAGTGCCATTACGTTGCGTCCCTGCGGGCGCCATGCAAGCGCCACGCTCGCCATGGCGGCGCGGTGGTATGCGTGCAAAGCGAAACATCGATGGCCAACACGTAAAGCTCCGGCAAGCGAAAAACGCAAACCGAGCGGCGCTCGCCACTCGCATTCTTCTTGCCGCTGCCAACGCTCTGATACGCATGGCCGACGCCCCCTGTCGGCAATCGGTGTTGGCGAACCTACCAGCGTTTATGCAAATCGAAACCTAGGGGCGACCCTAGGTTTCCTGTTCGACCATGCCAATGCAAAAAAGTATCGACAGAAACTTATTCAAATTGGCTATTGCATCTCAGGCTCCGCGTGCGTTTCATCGCACTCGAAAAAAATCATCACAAAAAATTCATGGCGTTGTTGCTGATGTATCGGCCGCATGCAATTCAGCCAGGAGTTCGATTTTGCTCGGCGTTACGCCAAGCACAAGCCTGCGTCCCTGCGCATCGAGCACCACGACGCGTTCGCGCGTACCTACCGCCACCGCCTGAACCAGCTTGAGCGGGCCATTACCGATTGAGGCCTTGCCGCGCTTGAGCCACCAGAGCATTGCGAGCATGGCTGCGGTTATCGCGATCAATGGGACGAGCAGGCCAAGCAGCGAACCGTCGCGTTCCGGCGTTTCCGCAGCGAACGCAGCACTTGGCAAAAATAGGGCGAACAGCACGTTGCATAGTAATTTCTTCATGGCATTATCCGGCTCCTGATGAAAACAGCTTGATGATTCATCTACACGAAACATATCACTGCAAACTGTTGGAATAGCTTCATCGAAGTGTCACCCAGTACCAAGCATCCGTCCGTGGCGGATGCCGCATATGTCAAATAGCTACTGTCACTCCGGCGCCGCCGGACGATCATCAGGTTATTCATGGATAGGTGACTATGTCTGTGGCACGAATCGATCGCAAAGAGAACTGCGTCAAAGAAAGCCACGCAGGGAACACGCCCGACATAGAAGGACAGGCTTACGCATTGATCGATGCGCTGCCGTGGCCATGCATCGTATTCCGGCGCGAGCCTGACACAACGCTGACATACAACGCCGCGTTCCGCGCGGAGTTTCCCAAGCGCGCATCCATTACCTCGCGCTCGGCGTTTGAACATACGTTTGAGACAGCCGGCGTCCAGGGCGGCGCGCGCATCTACTACGCACCGGACACCCGCCGTTGGTATCGCATGGAGAGCCGCGAATTGGCGCTTGACAATCGCGCCGATGCACTATTCCTGATCAACATGAGCGAATGCATCGAAGTGCTGCGGCGCCACCGCGAACAGCACGAGCAACTGCTCTCCACGTCGCGCATGATGAGCGTGGGCGAAATGGCCACCACCCTGGCGCATGAACTCAATCAGCCGCTGTCCGCGGCGATCAACTATTTGGCCGGGTGTGAACAGATCGTCGGCAGCGAACCTGAAAACAGCCGTCTTCGCCAGGGCATCCACCTGGCCAAGCGCCAGACCGAGCGCGCGGCGCAGATCATCGGCAGCATCCGCGAATTCGTGCGCAGCCGCGAACCGCATCGGCAGAACCTGGATGCACGCGCGCTGATCCAGGGCGTCATCGAATTGCTGCGCCTGGAAGCGGAGCAATATCAGGTGTTGATCATCAGCACGATTCCACACGACCTGCCGCCGATCTTCGCCGATCGCGTGATGATCGAGCAGGTGCTGCTGAACCTGACCAAGAACGCTATCGAAGCGATGCGCGAAACGCCGCCCGCGCGCCGGCGCATCCATTTGACCGCGCGCGTGGATTACGACGACATGGTCGAAATACGCGTCATCGATCAAGGCTGCGGCATCGACGAAAGCGGCATGCAGCAACTGTTTACGCCGATGTACACCACCAAGCCGGATGGGCTGGGCATCGGCTTGGCCATCTGCCGCTCCATCATCGAATATCACGAAGGCCGCCTGTTCGCCGAACCGAATCCCGAAAACGGGCAAGGCGCCGCGCTGGTGTTCACCGTGCCGCGAGGTTTGGTGCAATGACGGCAGCGCTCGACACTCGCGTCTACCTGGTCGACGACCATCAGGAGTTTCGTCAATCCTGCATATGGATTCTGGAGCAGGCCAATTTTCAGGTGCGCGATTTTCCGAGTGCATTGACATTGCTGAAGGACCTGGCACGCGAGACGCCGCCGGCACGCAGTTGCATCGTCAGCGACATCCGCATGCCCGGCATGAGCGGCCTGGAATTGCAGGGTGAGCTGGCTCATCGCGGCATGTCGCTGCCGTTGATTTTCGTCACAGGCCACGGCGACGTGCCGTTGGCGGTGGATGCGATGCGCCACGGCGCCGCCAACTTCATCGAAAAACCGTTCGATGCGCCGCTGCTTATCGACGCCATCCAGACCGCGCTGTCCAATCACGCGCCGCAGACCGCATGCACTGCCCTCGCCCGCCTCACCCGCCGTGAACGGCAAGTGCTGGACGGCATCATGGACGGCAAACTCAACAAGGTCATCGCCGACGAATTGAGCATCAGCCCGAAGACGGTCGAACTGCACCGCTCCAACCTGATGGCCAAGCTGGGCGCCCACAACGTGGTGGAGCTGACCCGCGTAGTGCTGGGCCAGAGCTGAATGCTGCGCGATCCGGCTCTCACCATGGATCACGGTCAATTGTCCGGCGATACGCGTGACACCTTGAACGAAGCCGCGCGTGCGCTGCTGGCGCGTGGCAACGTGCTGCAGCAAAACGATCATGGCGCGTTGCAGTTGCGCGCCGGTATCGGTCAGCGCCACGCTGCAGCGCTGGCATGTGTTTGCCTGGAAAGCGCGCAGGGACGCTTGCTGGTCGCCATCGAGCGCGAGCAAACATCGAATCCATTGGGCGATGCGCGCTGGCAGGATTACGCCGATGAAGCACGCCTGCTTGCCTGGTCGCTGGCGCACGAACCGGTGCTCGATGCGCTCGGCCGCGTATTCTGTGGCGGCTTCGTGGCCACGCGTTTTCTCGCTGCGGGCGCGGAGATCGAATCGCTATGGCTCACGCTTGACTGGCAAGGCGAAGACGGCCAATCGCTGCAAGGCTGGTTGGGTCTCGATGTCGTGGCGTCCCGCCTGCTGGCTACATGCGCCGATTGGAAACGCGACCCGTCGACGTTGTCGATGCTCGGCGATGAAAGCGCGTTGACGTTCGATCTGGTGCTGCAAGGACGCGCGCTCGATCCGGCAACCGTTTCCGCACTGGCGCCCGGCGATGTCTTGCTGGTCAGCGAAGGCGCCGATTGCGACGCGCAACTGCGGCCCGATCACGACACCTTGCGCTGCATGTTCGGTCTTCCCGCCGGCTGGATGGTGCAGCGCCGGCAAGGGCAATGGACGATTGCGGCAAGAGGGTTGCTGTCGACCGTGGTCGATCCAATGCGCGCGCAGTTTCGCCTCGCGCGTCTCAGCCTCAGTCCCGAGCAGGTGCATGAGCTGCAGCCAGGCAGCGTGCTGAATCACGACGGCTCGTTGCTCGGTCATCCCGTCGAGATATGGCTTGGCGAACGCCGCGTCGGCGAAGGCGTGCTGGTGGCCGTGGGCGAATGGCTGGGTGTACGCATCGCGGATCGTGACACTCCACAGAAGGATGCTGCGCGTGGATTTCAGTAGCTTCTCGCCTGCCCTGATCATCACGGTCGTCGTCGCGCTTGCGCTGGCGCCGTTCGTGGCGGTGATGGTGACCTCGTTCACCAAGATCGTGGTGGTGCTGAGCCTGCTGCGCAACGCGCTCGGCCTGCAGCAGGTGCCGCCGAACGTGGTGCTCAACGGCCTGGCGATCATCCTGTCGGTGTACGTGATGAATCCAGTGATCATGGATACCTATCAAAGCGTGCAGACGCAGATGAGCGCGCAACCGGCAGGACCGATGACCATGGACAAGCTGGGCGTGATGGTGCAATCGGGCAAGGAGCCGTTGCGGCAGTTCCTGATCAAGCACAGCCACTCGACCGAACGCGATTTCTTCATGCAAAGCGCGAAGCGGCTGTTGCCGCCGGACCGGCAGAAGGAGCTGACTGCGAACGACTACATCGTGATCATGCCCGCGTTTACGGTGAGCGAGCTGACGCAGGCATTCCAGATCGGATTCCTGCTGTTTCTTCCGTTCCTGGTGATCGACCTGGTGGTATCCAACATCCTGCTGGCGATGGGCATGATCATGCTTTCGCCCACCATGGTGTCGCTGCCGTTCAAGCTGCTGCTGTTTGTGCTGCTCAGCGGCTGGGCCAAGTTGATCCACGGCCTCGTGCTTACCTACCAATAGGGGCGGCGCATGTACGATCAGGAAATCCAGCTTGCGCGCGAAGCCTTGTGGCTGGTGCTGGCCTTGTCGGCGCCGCCCATTCTCGCCGCGGCCATCGCCGGCCTGATCGTCGCGTTCCTGCAGGCCGCCACACAGATCCAGGAACAGACCTTGCCGTACGCGGTGAAATTCGTGGTGGTGGTGCTGGCCTTGTTCGCAACCGCGGCGATGCTCGGCGGCACCCTGTTCAAGTTCGCTGATCGGCTGTTCACTGACTTTCCCGGCATGCTGCGATAAGGATGCTCTGATCCTTATGGCCCCTTTTTCGGTCGACTATCTCGGCAACCAGCTCAACGGTATCGCCCTGACCTTGCCGCGCATCGTTGCCGCCTTCCTGGTGCTGCCGCTGATGACGGCCGAAACCGTGCCGGCGCTGGTGCGCAACAGCTTCTACGTGAGCCTGGCGATATTGGTCTATCCGCTGGCGGCCGCCGCAAGCCCCAGCACCACGATCATGACGGGCGCGACCTGGGTGCCGGTGCTCGGCAAGGAAATCTTCGTCGGCCTGTTGATCGGCTTCTGCTTCGGCACCGTGTTCTGGGCGCTGGGCGCGGCTGGCAGCGTCATCGATACGAAGGCGGGCGCATCGATGTCGATGGACATGGATCCGATCGCCGGCCAGCAGACCACGATCACCGGCGTGTTCCTGATGCAGGTGGCGACATGGCTGTTCATGGTCAGCGGCGCCTTCCTGGTTTTTCTCGATCTGTTGATGTCGAGCTATGCGATCTGGCCGGTCGCCAGCATGCTGCCGCCGTTGCGTCCGGGCGGCATGGAATTCTTCGTCGGGCAGTTCAACTATCTGATGACCGCGGTGCTGGTGTTTTCGGCGCCGGCTTTGGTAGTGATGTCGCTGGTGGATATCGCGCTGGGCCTGGTCAATCGTTATGCGCAGCAACTGAACGTGTTTTCGCTGGCGATGCCGATCAAGTCGTGGTTGTCGAGCTGGGTGCTGTTGCTGGCGCTGGGGGCGATGATCGAAGTGGTGATGCGCAAGCTGTATGAGAATCGTGGGTTGTTGGTGATGCTTAAAAGTATTTTGTAGAAGCGTTCGTTGGTCCCCTTCCCTACGTGTAGTAGGGGAGGACTAGGGTGGGGTCATCCATCGACAACCTCGCCAGATGCAGGTCCATCCAGCGATAGGCCCTCCTCTCGGGTCAAGCCACTTTTGCGAGTCTGGCGCAAGACCGTAAATGGATTCCGGCCTTCGCCGGAATGACGTCGTTATTTTTTTATGCCATTCGGGTAAAACGTAGTTCTCTGATTTTTCTGGAATCCGAGAGCAAAAAAACGTGGGAAACTTCGTCATCCCGGCGAAAGCCGGGGTGACGATATATGAGAGCGATCGGCTCAGCTGAGACTCGACGCTAATCAGGTACTTCGCAGGGGCGGGAGCGCATCTCGCATCAACGCGGCAAATGACGCTATTTACCATCCCGCGATTCCCGAATCGATTCCGCCCAGCGCAACAACTCCGCCACCGCCTCGAAGAAATCGCCCGGCAGATACTCGTCCACTTCCACTTTCTCGTATAGGCCGCGCGCCAAGGTCACGTTGCGCATGATCGGCACGCCAGCCTCTTCCGCCGCCTGGCGAATCAACGCCGCTTCGTGGTCTTCGCCCTTGGCCACGATCACCGGCAGATCGTCTTCGCCTTGCTGGTAGCGGATCGCGATCGCCAGATGCGTGGGATTGGTCACCACCACGCTGGCCTTACGCACACCGGCCAAGGTGTTCTGTTGCGACCATTCCTGATGCAACTGGCGGCGGCGGGACTTGATCATCGGGTCGCCTTCGTTCTCCTTCAGCTCCTGCTTGATCTCGCGCCGGCTCATCTTCATTTTTTTGTTGAAGGCATAGCGCTGGTAGAAAACGTCCAGCGCCGAGACGAAAAAGAACACGAAGATCACGCCGGTCGCGAAGCGTTTCACGGCGATCCATAGCGCCTCGCCTGTCCCTTCCGGCGGCACGTACGGCAATTGCACGAACTGCCCGATCAGGGCGAACAGCACCCAGGCGAACAGGCCGATCAGCAGGCTGCTTTTGACGATCGCCTTGATGACCTCCACCAAGTTTTCCTGCGAAAAAAGGCGCTTGATTCCATCGACGGGATTCAGCCGGCTCGCGTCCGGCTTGATTTTCTTCGGTGCGAAAACCGGACCTACCTGCAGGAATTCAACCAGCACGCCGATCGCCGCCGCACCCAGCAGAAGCGGCACCGTAAGCCATAGGAACGCCGCGCACGTCGCCAGGCCAATATCGTGCAGCGCCTGATCGAAGGGCTGGTCCAAGCCGTGGAAGAGCGTATCGAACAAGCCGCTCAGGCGTGCACGGATCAAGGGCAGACCCATCATCACCATCAACAGCCACGCCAGCACCAAGGTCGTGCTGGTCAGCTCACGGCTTTTATGGACGTCGCCGTCCTTGCGCGCATCGCGCAAGCGTTTGGCGGTGGGTTTTTCGGTGCGATCGCCGCTGTCCTTGTTCTGCCCCGCCATGCCTCACCTGGTCGACGCCGTTACATGCGCATGCTTATGCCCGATGGCAGTGTGCGCCCGGCCATCCGCGGCGACCACCTAGGGATTCCCCCAGCTTTCGTGAGCAGGCAGGAGGCCTAGACTTGCTGCATATACGCAACCGAAGCCAAGCGCCATGAACGTTACCGAGCTTTCATCACGCTTGCCGCCTGCCGGGGCGGAAGCGAGTGCGATCCAGGCAGCAGACGGCCTGAGTGTTTCGGCACGGCTGCACGCGGCCACCGGCAATCAGTTGCTGGGGTTGGATGTGTGGGCCGGGGCCAGCGCGGCAGAGCGCATGCTGAGCGTGCATAGCGGCCTCGATGCCCCCGCTGCGACGCGGCTCGACCAACTGGTCAACCATATCCTTGCGCCGCTCGGCTGACGCTGCTCGCCGACTGCGCGCATGAGCGTCGAGCTGCAAACCCTGGCCGAACCCTTGCTGGAAACAACCCGCCGCCTGGTGGCGGCGCTGCAACAGGAAGCGTCGGTTGAATTGCGGCTTGCGCTCGCCAAACGGGTGGTGCGCCAATTGGGTGACGAAGCGTATCCGGTTTTCCTGAAGATGTTGTTGATCGTGGCGGAGAGTGAAGATGCCGCCGCGAAACAATGCGTGGCCGACCTGCTCGCCGCCGCCGCGCAGCGAATGGATCTTCCTTCCGGCCCTTTGAGCGGATGGGGCAGCTCCTGCCGCAGCATGGCCGAGGATGCGCCCTTCCCTGCAGGCTCCATGAATCGCCGCCGCCTGCTTGGGCCGATCGAATATCTCACCGTGTGGTATTGCCAGCAGACGCAGCGCCCGATGCTGGACAAAGCGCTGTACGCCGACGCCATGCGCAAGCTGCTGGCGCTGTTCGAACTCAATCCGCAATTGCGCACGTTCTACGCCAGCAAACTGGGTGCCGAGGTCGGTACCGAACTGGAAGGCACGTACACCCGGGATACGCGCGACATTCTCGGTCGTCTTGCACAGCGGTGGCAGCAAGCCGACAGTACGCCGGACGAAGTCGTGCAGGCCGTCATTCGCGGCACCGCGCCGGTTGCGCCCATGCCGGCGGGCTGGATCGTGCATCAGCTTTAGGCAACGCTGAGCGCATGGAGTTTGTTGCTTGCCGCGATGCCCCCTACTTCGCAGGGAAGGGAGTACATCACGCCAAGATTTTAGTGAGCGCCATTCAATGCGCCGCGGCCGGCTTGCGCTGGCGCCACGTCGCTGCATCCAGCACATAGCGATGGGCCATCTGGCCCCGATGCTCGCATAGCCCAAGGTGGCGAAAACCGAAATGCAGCATGATCCGCTGCACGCGCCGGTGATCTGGATGACAGTAGCCAAACAACCGCGGCAGGCCGACGTTATCGAACGCCTGGCGGCACAACAGATGCGTGCCTTCGATCGCATACCAGCGACCCCAGCTTTCGGGCTTCAGCCGCACGTGGATTTCCACGTCCGCACTTGCGGAGATCGGCAGCAATGAAAACAGGCCGATGAACGCACCATTCAAGGTATCCGCCCGCCATGCGCCCAAACCCTGCGAACGAGCGTAAAGACGATGCACGCACGCCACGATGGCGGCGACGTCGATGAATCGCGTGGGGCTTTCCATCAGCAGCGGATGTTTGCCGGTTTGGGCGAACAGGCTGCTGAGCTGCGGTATGTCGTCATAGCCGAGTTCGGATAACCGCATGCGTCGTGATTGCGGCAATGCAAGCTCTGCGGACGTCGCCGTGCGATTGCCGGAAGCGTGGCGCGCCTGGCCATGCTCCAAGGGAGGTTCTGTCTGGAATGGATTCGACGTCATAAGTCCCCCTGCCTCAGTAGGGCCATTACGCATCGAAGCGATGGCATTGCCAAGCTGGGAATTTCCCTAGCCTTGGCCTTCTCAATCCGCCGGCACGTAATCCTCATCGCCGATGTGCAACAGCTTGTCGCCATCGGTGTAGAAAAACAGTTGCGCTTCGTTACCGTCTTCGTAGCGAAGATCGATCGAGTAATCGTGGACGCGATAGTGTCCGGTGCGTCCCGCATCCGAAACGGTGGATGCGCCGGGCGCCACCAAGCCGCTGCTGCTTCCTTCGCTGAAGCGGCCATCGGGGTAGAAGCGATAGCTGTCGCTGCGCATGAAAGAGGCATGCCCGCCGCCGGCGATGGTGCCGCCGCCACCCACATGTTTGTAGCTGCCCTGCAACGACATGCCTGCGGCGGCCGGCGGCACGCATTGCGCGCTCGGCATCGGGTTGTGGCCGGGAATGCTCAGCGTCTTGTCGCTGCCCTGCTGCGTCCACGTTCCCCAGCGACTCGTTTCGCTTTGGCGCGATGCGACCAGATCGAGGGCATCAGGCGCTAGTTTCGGATTGGCGTACGCCGTGCCGTCCCTCAACAAAAGATAAGGACGCCAGACCGGCAAGCGCATGCCGCCCACGCCGGTCTTGAAGGTTTTTGCGAGACAGACGCCTTCGACGTCGCCGGCGCCGATGTTCGCGGCCTGCGCGCGCAACGAAGGCAGCATGAGCGCGATGGCAATTGAAAACGCAAAGCTGCGCGGGATGAACGTGTGCATCATCACCTCAAGATCACTGACAGGCATTCGCCGGGAAGTTCGATGCCAATCAAATAAAACAAAGCCGGGACACCGCGAGGTATCCCGGCCCCTGGTCTTCCGCTAACCAGTTACTGCTTGCGAACCATCGAATCCAGCGCTTCGCCCAAGGTCTTGATGACGTTGTTGACGGCATCCATGAACTGCGCGAATTCCTGCGCTTTAGCGCTCAATTCGGTGGTCTGCCCGGGATTGTCGGCGTTCACCGCGCCGGCGGCGCTCTTGAGGCTGTTGGCCGACTCGTTCAATTTGTCGCCCAGTGCCTTCGCCAGGGCTTCGAGCCAGCCGCCCGAATTGCCGTTGCTGTCGGTGAGCAACGAGATGAGCGGCTCGGATGCGCGGTTCTGGAATTCGTTCAGCGCATTGCGAACGATCTCGGTTGCTTCCGTGCGGCTGATGCCGTTGTAAAAGGTCTGGTTGATCGAGTTGGCAGAAATGGGGGAGACGCTCATGGTTTTGCCCTCTTCAAGGATGGGGTGGCAAATCAGCCGGGAGTGCTTCGCTACAGATGCCGTCATGAAGCCATTCAGCGCGCTTCAAGATCGGAGCGAAGTATGAAAACCGGCGTCCCCTCGGGCCAACTAGGCCATTCCCTAGGTTAGGGTTTTCCCCATGGTCGTGCGTCACTCAATGACTGGCCAGGTGTAGCGGGCGACCTTGCCGACCTGCGGGGCCGATGACGCATCGCGCTTGCGCAATCGCTTGACGGCTTCCATCGCCGCCTCCGCCTTGCTCAGCAAGGCTTGCGCGTTGCGGCAACCGGGTTCGGCGACGACCGCGCCGACGCTCGCGCCGGCGTAGTCGATCAGCGCCGAGTCCAGCTTGAAACGCCCGCGCGTGGCGCTTTCCAATCGATGGGATAGCGCGGCGGCGGCTTCGCTCGCTTTGGCGCGTTGCTCCGTGGCCAGCACCAGGAATTCATCGCCGCCCATGCGTGCCGCCAGATCGCTGTCGCGCAGCATGCGCCGCAGTCGCTTTGCCATGGTTTGCAGGAACTGATCGCCGGCTTCGTGTCCCAATCGATCGTTGATCGGCTTGAAGCCGTCCAGGTTGATGAGCGCCGCGATCAGCGCCTGGTCGTTCTGCAGGGATGCAAGCCGTCGTTGCATGTCTTCCAGCAAGGCGCGCCGGTTGGGCAACTGGGTCAGGGCATCGGTCAGGGCCATCGCCGCCATGGCGCCGTTGGCCTGCTGCAGCGTGGTCAGCAGTCGCTCGCGATCGACTTGCTGGGCGATCAACTGGGCGAACAAGGCCAGCACGTGGGACGCCGTTTCGCCAAGCGATTTGCGCTCGCCGCTTGCGGCGCACAGGCTGCCGAAAAGTTCGCCGCCTTTGATACGGATCGGCGCGCTGGCATAGGTAACTATGCCCAGCGTCCGGGCGAGGTCGCAGTCGCCCCAGCGATCATCGACGTCGTCCGTATGAAACCGGCCCTCGTCGAGCGCGCGCTTGCTGAGCGTGCCTTCCCAGGGCGCCGTCAAGCCCTCTGGCACAGCAAGATGCTGCGTGTTGCGGGCGTAGAGCACGCACAGCGTGCCGGCAGGCTCATCCAGACGGGTCAGATAAGTGGATTCCAACCCCGTGGCCATCTGCAGCAGTTCGAGCAGCGGCCGCACCAGGGCCTCCAGCGTGTGGGCATGGGTGATGGTGGCGACCAATGCGCCAAAAAAATGGGATGGAACGGTTGTGCGTGCGACCAGGCTCATGGGCGTATATCGGCCGACGGGCGGGAAGCCTGAAGCTCGCTTCCCGCCAGCCTGGCGCCGGCACGCAGTCGGAATCTCCGCGCGCTCGTTACTACGGCTTGCTGAAGCCCATGTGCAGCGTGATCTTGTCACCTGCTTTCAGATCCGCCACCGAAGCGGGCGGAAAGTGCACCTTGAGGGACATGCCTTCGGCGTCGGCTTCCACCAGGCCGGTCTTCGTATCCACCGAGCTGACCGTGGCCGGCATCTTGTGCATGCCTTGCACGTGATGCATGGCCATGTTGCTGTGCATCCCGCTCATCGATCCGGTGGAATGGGTGGAACTGCTCGATGCTGCATCCTGGGCGAAGCCGGCACCGCTCACGACAAAAACGCCCAGCATCGCTACAAGCACTTTGGAAGAGACATTCATGGTGATTCTCCTCAAGCTATGGCCAATGAAAGGAAGACATCAATGCGACTATGCACTTTCTCTTGAAACAAAAATGTCATTTCAACGCCAACTCTGCGAATGAGTGGTTTCTTGCACAAGGTCTTCACGCCTCTAAGACAAAAAACTTAGATCTGTCCCGCAAACGCCACGCAATCAATGATGCTCGCCGCCAGAACTCGTGGTGCTCGAAGGTGGCGCTGGCGCAGCAGAAGCCGATGGCGCGGGCGCCTCGTGTTCATCGCCGTGAGCGTGTTCGTGGTGATCGCCCATGTCCATATCCATGTCCTCATCCGGCGGCGCCTGCGCGACGATCTTCTTGTACTGCTCGGGTGTCATGCCTGGCAGTTTTTGCAGGAACGCCACCATGCTCCAGATGGTGGCATCGTCGTGGCTCAATCCCCACGCCGGCATCGCGCTCATCTTGACGCCGTGTTTGATCACCCAGAAAGCTTCCTTGGGTTCGACGCGCTGTTGCGAGAGGTTCGGCGGTTCCGGATACAGGCCGGGGCGTATTTCAGAGTCCTTCATGCCCGGCGCCAGATGGCATCCCGTGCACATGGCGGCGTACTGCCCTGCCCCTTTCAGGATGATTTGCGGATCTTCCAGATTGGGCATCGTTACGCGTTCATGCGCGGCATACGCGTCGATGGAACGTTCGCGCAAGGTTTGCATGACGGTATAGGTGACCGGCCAATGCGGTGCGTCGGCGCCGATGTTGTAGGTGCCGGACAAGATCCATGCACCGATGGCCAAGGCGAGAACGACCAGGGTTGCGATCACGGTGGTGATTAGTCTTTTCATCGCACTCTCCTCAAAACCACAGATGAAGGCCGACGACGATCTGCTGATCGAATACCGGCTCACGGTCCTGCCGGGCGAAGCCAGCGGTGGTGCCGAAGCGGCGCACCCAGACTACGCCGATATACGGCGCGAAGCGCCGGCTTATTTCATAGCGTAGCCGCAAACCGAGCTGCAGGTCGGAAACACCGTCGCCGATCCGGCGCTGCCGATCGCTCTTGCTGTACAGGTTGGCTTCCAATTCCGGCTGCAGGATCAGGCGCTGCGTAAAGCGCAGATCGTATTCGGTACGCAGGCGCGCGGCGACGCGTCCCGCCTGGCCGACATAGGCGGTTGCCTGCACCTCGAACCAATACGGCGCCAGGCCCTCGATACCGAACGCGGCCCAAGAGCGAGGCGGGCCACCGCCGGCATCCTGGCGTATGCCGAGCTGAGTGTTCCAATAGGTCGCCACGGCGTGGCTCCACAACGCTTCCACGTCCGCATCGCGAACCTGGCCGGCACTGCGTTCGCCTTCGCTGCGCAGCCATAGCTTGTCGTTGTCCGTGCCGTACCAGGCTTCCGCTTCCCACGTAAGGCCGTTGGCATCGCGGCCGTGGAAGTTCTCCAGTTGATCGACCAGCAGCATGCTTTGCGTAGCGTGGTCGTGCATATCCATGCCGCTCATGTCGCCATACGTCAGCCCATCGGAATAATCGGGGCTGCGTGCGCCCGCCGGCGCGGTGCCGCCCTGCATGGGGCCCATCGTCATGCCTTGATGCGTTTCGGCTGGCTGGGGATGGGTTTGATCAGCGGCGTCCTGATGCATGGCGCCGTGATCCATGTCCATCCCTTGCATCGGCGCCGTTTGAGCAGCCAACGCCATCGGCAGTGCGGCAAGTGCCAGCGCGGTGGCAAGCGCCGCCCGTTTCTTCGTGCGAGATGCGGCAGTCATGACACCACCATCTCGCGGAACATGCCCGCTTCCATGTGATAGAGCAGATGGCAGTGATACGCCCAGCGCCCCAGTGCATCGGCGGTGACGCCATAGGTTATGCGCTGTGCGGGTTGCACGTTGATGGTGTGCTTGCGCAGTTGGAAAGTGCCATCAGGACTTTCCAGCTCGCTCCACATGCCATGCAGATGAATCGGATGATTCATCATGGTGTCGTTCACCAGCACCAGGCGCACGCGCTCACCGGCATGCAAATGCACGGGTTTTGCATCGGAGAACTTCAGGCCATCGAACGACCACATGTAGCGTTCCATGTTGCCGGTCAAATGCAATTCGATCTCGCGCGAAGGCTCGCGTTTGTCGATGGAGCCGCCGAGCGTATGCAGATCCGCATAGGTGAGCACGCGCCGTCCGTTGTCCCGCAAACCCACGCCGGGATCGTCCAGGTTCGTGCGCGGCATGTCCACGTGCATGTCCACGCCGGGGCCATATTCCGTTCGCGCGTGGCGAACTTCCGGCATCGCATCCATCGCCATGTCAGACATATCCATGCCCGGCATGGCGTGATGGCCATGCGCATGATCCATCGACATGGCCCCCATCATGTCGACCATGGCCAGTGGCGCGCGCACATCGAGGGAAGGCACGTCGGCCTGCATGCCCGCGCGTGTTGCCAGCGTTCCGCGTGCGTAGCCGCTGCGGTCGATCGTCTGCGCGAACAGCGTGTAGGCGCGGTCTTCCTTCGGCTCCACGATCACGTCGTAGGTCTCGGCGGCAGAGATGCGGAATTCGTCGACGGATACCGGTTCCACATCCTGTCCATCGGCGCTGACCACGGTCATCTTCAAGCCGGGTATGCGCACGTCGAAAATCGTCATGGACGAGCCATTGATAAAACGCAGCCGCACGCGCTCGCCCGGACGGAACAAGCCGGTCCAGTTGGCGGCCGGCGTCGCGCCGTTCATCAGGTAGGTATAGGTGTAGGCGGAAACGTCGCTGAGGTCGGTTCGGTTCATGCGCATGCGATTCCACATGCGCCGTTCGGCCAGGGCCTCCTGCAAGCCTTTTTCACGTACGTCGCGCAGGAACGCCGGTGCCGTCGGCATGGCAAAGTTGTAGTAGTCGCTGCGCAGCTTGAGCATGGCGAGGATGTGCGCGGGATCGTCATCCGTCCAATCGCTGAGCATCACCACGTAATCGCGATCCGCCCGGATGCGATCGGGACCGGCGGGATCGATCACCAGCGCACCGTACACGCCGGTCTGCTCCTGGTATTGCGAGTGGCCGTGATACCAGTAGGTACCGGACTGACGCACCGGAAAGCGGTAGACAAACGTTTCGCCCGGCGCAATGCCGGGAAAACTGATGCCCGGCACCCCATCCAACTGAAACGGAACAAGCACGCCGTGCCAATGGATCGACGTAGGCACGCGCATGCGATTGGTGACGCGCAAGGTGACCGTGCTGCCCTCCTTCCAGCGCAGCGTCGGGCCGGGAAGGCTTCCATTGATCGCAGTGGCGATGCGCGTGTGGCCCGTGTAGTTGACCGGCATCTCGGCAATACTCAAATCGAAATCGGTGCCTTGCAGCGTTGCCGGATAGGCCGCAGTCGGTTGAGCGCGCACGCTTGACGACGACCAGGCACCGAGACCGGCAACCACGCCGCCTACGGCCACGCCGTGAACAAATCGCCGGCGCGACAGATCCACTGCCGGCGTAGAAAGAAATCGCTTCATGGAAAAACGCTCGTATCGGAACGCATCCTCGAGGATGCGGATCACGCCTCACGCTCGCGGCAAGCGACGTGTAGGCGCCAATTGGATCAGTGAGCGCTCAAGCAAGCGGGGGACGCAGCGGGGGACGCGTAGGTCGCGCCAGGGTATCCGGCGCCCATTGCGGGATATCGAACGATCGCCACGATACGGTGGCCAGGACGTAGTCGTCGGCGGGAACGACCGCCAGGCTGCACAGCAAGGGGCAATGGCAGGGTGATTTCAAATGCGCGTGATCGCCGCCTGCATGCGTGTCGCAACAAGGATCGGGCGAAGAAGTGGATGTCGCGTGTCCCGCCATGACAGGCCCGTGCATGCCTGCTGGCGCATGCGAAGCCATCACGTTGCCGGCGGCATGCAACGGCATCGACGACGCCATCCACGACATGACCACAAGCATGAGCCAGGCCACGGCGCTCAACGCCCGAAGAGCGCGAGAGCGATGAAGGTGGCGCAGTGACGGAACCATGCGGCGAGCTTACCGCCCGCACCCGATCCTCTCAACTCTTGAGGTGGTTCAGGGTTGCGGCCGATACGCTTTCTATTGCGGGGCCTGCTTCAATCGCTCGCGCAATCCCACATCCGACCCCGATACGACGCCGGCATGATTGCCCCACGCATTTCGTATGTAGGTCACCAGGGCAGCGATCGGCACTTCATCGAGCTTTTCCGCAAAGCAGGCCTGACGTGATCCACGGTGGAAGGTCCATCATCACGGCAAAAAAAATCAGCGCGCGCAATGGCCGGGGCCATCCTTGCGATCGATGCGCCTATTCCAGCGTAAAGCCCACCTTCAACGTCACCTGCCAGTGCGCCACTTTTCCATTTTCCACGTGCCCTCTCGTCTCGGTCACCTGGAACCAGCGGATATCGCGAATCGTCTTGGACGCGCGCTCGATCGCGCAACGGATGGCGTCGTCGCTGCTGGTCTTGGACGAACCGGTCAGCTCCACGGATTTGTAGACGTGCTCGGACATGGTTGGGTCTCCACAGGTGATACGGGCATTTCTGCCGCCGCCAAAGATGTCCATTTGACGCCAGCTGGCGCTCGGGGCATGTGAAGAATCTTGCCCGAGTTTGCCGTGTTTCAAGCAAACCTGGGAACCTCAGACATGCGGCAGTGCGGATGGCATCCTCAGGCCGCTTCTTCGTATAGTCGGGATATCACCACCCAGGGGGACCGTCCATGCAACGCAAGCATCTGCGTTCGATCGCCGGCAGTATGGCCATGACCATCTGCCTGGCGTTGCCATTTACCGCCGCGGCGCAATCCAAGGATCCGGAGGCGGAACAGATCGCCAAGCGCAATGCCACCGAACAAGCATTGGAAGATGTGGCCGTCGTCGATCGCAAGGTGATGGTGAAGATGCGCGACGGCAAGCGCATGGCGGCCGACATCTACCGGCCCAAGGGCGCAAGCAAGGTGCCGACGATCTTCGTGCGCACGCCGTACAACTTCAATTTCTGGGACGTCAAGCTCGGTGCGCCGCGCGATATGACCCGCGCGCTGGACGCGGTGAAGCACGGCTATGCCTATGTCGAGATGAACGAGCGCGGGCATTTCTTCTCCGAAGGCAATTACGACATCCTCGGCATGCCGCTCAGCGACGGCGTCGACGCAGTGCGCTGGATTTCTTCGCAACCGTGGTCCGACAGCAAAGTAGGCACCACCGGCTGTTCGTCGACGGCCGAATGGCAATTGGCCGTGGTTGCCCAGAACGAACCCGCACTTGCCACCTTCAACGTGCAAGGCTTTGGCGCCGGCGTAGGCCGCGTGGGGCCGTACTACGAGCAAGGCAACTGGTATCGCGGCGGCGCGGTGCAAATGCTCTTCATCTCCTGGATCTACGACTACGGCATCCAAAACCAGGTGCGCCCGATGTTCGCGTCGAACGCCACGCAAGCGGAACTGGTGAACGCCTCGCACTTCTTCGACCTCGCGCCGCAGATGCCGCCGGTGGATTGGAACAAGGCGTTCTGGCATCTGCCGGAGAAAGACATCATCAAGGCCGTCGGCGGCCCTCCCGGCATTTTCGAGACGCATATGCCGGTAGCCACCGGCGGCAACATGATCGCGCGCGCCCCCAACGATCCGGCCTGGTACAAGGGCGGCCTGTGGAACGACGGCATGAAAATCGCCAAGCCCGGCCTGTGGTTCATGAGCTGGTTCGACGTATCCGTATCGCCCAACCTCGCCGCCTATAACGAAGTGCGCCGCACCGCGCCGAAGAACGTGGCCGATCAGCAATACGCGGTAATCGCGCCGGTGCTGCATTGTGCATATACCCGCGCCACCGAACACACCATGGTCGGCGACATGGACATGGGCGACGCACGCTTCGATTACAACGCCCTGGTGTTCGGCTGGTTCGATCACTTCCTCAAGGGTGAAGACAGCGAGGTGCTGAAGAAGCAACCCAAGGTGATGTATTACCTGATGGGCAAGAACGAGTGGAAGAACTCAGCCACCTGGCCACCGGCCGGCGCGACCACGCGCGAGTTCTATTTCAGCAGCGCCGGCAAGGCCAACACCCTGTACGGCGACGGCAAGCTCGCCGCGCAACCGGATGCCGACGATCATCCGGATCAATTTGTCTACGACCCAGCCAACCCCGTGCCCACTTATGGCGGCGGTGGTTGCTGCCAAGGCAGTGCGGTGAAGTTCGGCTCGTACGACCAGCGCGAGCAGGAAGCCCGCAACGACGTGCTGGTATACGACACCGATGCGTTCGCGCAAGGCACCGAGGTCAGCGGACCGATCACGGTGACCTTGAACGTTTCCTCCAGCGCGAAAGACACCGACTTCACCTTCAAGGTGATGGATGTCTATCCGGATGGCCGCGCGTTCAACATCACCGAGAACATCCAGCGCATGCGCTACCGCAACGGCTACGACAAGCCGCTGGCATGGATGAAACCAGGCGAGGTGTATCCGGTCACCTTCCAGCCGATCGATACCAGCTATTACTTCAAGCCAGGCCACAAGCTGCGCGTGGCCATTTCCAGCAGCAACTTCCCGCGCTTCGATCGCAACCTCAACACGGGTGGAAACAATTACGACGAGACCGAAGGCGTGATCGCCGACAATGCGGTGCATCACAGTCGGGCGTATCCGTCGAAGATCGTTATTACGGTGATTCCGGGAGCTTAGTTTCACCATAAGGCAGTTACTCGCCTCATTCCGGCGAAGGTCGGAATCCTACGTTAACGATTCGTCACCCCGGCGAACGCCGGAGCCCAGTGACTGTAAGGATCTTTCAAGTCACTGGGTCCCGGAGTTCGCCGGGACGACGACGTATCAAGCGTTGTGGTGAAGCGGGCCAAAACTTCCCCTGACAGCAATGGGCGTCCGCCAAAATGACGGCTTGGTCCAAGTGGAAACAAACGTAAATATCAGTTTGCAGCGCAAGTCGCTTCATTCTCATTTGCTTGCCGCATCCTTGATTGAAACATTATCGATATAAACGATAACAAAGCTATTTTCACGGCCGTTTCATGCTTCCTTGATCGCCGCTCGCCGATTCTCGCGTGCAACCGAGCGCGCGTGCTCATCGGCAATGCGCTCGCTTCAAAGGAACCCGCATGTCCAAGCAAGCCATTACCGTGATAGGCGCAGGCCCGGTGGGCGCGCTGCTCGCGCAACTCCTGGCCAGGCGCGGCTTTGCAGTGCAGGTTTTCGAAAAGCGTATCGATCCACGGCGTACCGGATTCGTTCGCGGCCGCACCATCAATCTCGCGCTCGCCGAGCGCGGCTTGCAGGCGCTGCGTACGGCAGGTCTTGCCGAGGAAGCATTGCAGCGATCGGTGATGATGCGTGGCCGCATGGTGCATCCGCTCGACGGGTTTTCCGCGCTGCAGCGTTATGGCGTCGACGATAGCGAAGTGATCTGGTCCATTTCGCGCAGTGGGCTCAACGCACTGCTGATCGATGCGGCGGAAGCCGTGGGCGTTACCTTTCATTTCGGCCAGACGCTGAAAACAGCCGATATCGATGCGCAGCGCCTCACGCTGGTCGACGAACACCATGTGCAGCGCGAATACCAGGCAAACATGTTGATCGGCGCTGACGGTGCCGGTTCCGCCTTGCGTGCGGCGATGAACCTTCACCAGCCGCTCGGCATCCGCGTCGAACCGCTTGGCCATGGCTACAAGGAGCTGGAAATTCCACGCGCTGCCGGTTCCGATCGCTTCGCCATCGAACCGCATGCGCTGCATATCTGGCCGCGCGGCGGTCACATGTGCATTGCCACGCCCAATATCACCGGCAGTTTCAATGTCACCTTGTTTCTGCCCCTGCATGGGCCTGATCCCAGTTTTGAGACACTGCCGGATGCTGCGGCAGCCAGCGCATTCTTCCGCCGCGACTTCCCGGACCTGCTGCCGCTGATGCCGCGGTTCGCCGAAGACTACGATGGCCATCCAGTCGGAACGCTCGCCACGCTTTACCTTGATCGATGGCATATCGACGGGCGCGCCGTACTGGTGGGCGATGCTGCGCACGCCATCGCACCCTTCCACGGCCAGGGCATGAATTGCGGCTTCGAGGATGCCGTCATGCTGGCTGAACTACTGGCGGACGCCGGCATGCCTGCCGCGGATGCCTTCGCGGAATTCCAGCGCACCCGCAAACCCAATGCCGATGCGATCGCCGCCATGACACTGGAAAATTACGTGGAGATGCGCGATTCCGTCGTCGATCCCGGTTATATGGCCAAGCTGGAACTCGGCAACCGGCTGGCGGAACGGGCGCCGAATCATTTCATGCCGCGCTATCGCATGGTCACGTTCACGCATCTGTCCTACGCGTATGCCTATGAGCGTGCTCGTGCGCAGGATCAATTGCTTGAGCAATTGCTGAGAGAATCCCCCGAGGCAGGCGAGTTGTCGCCGGATGCGGCCGTCTCCACCTTGCAGGCCGCCCTGCCCCCGCTGCCGCCGCTTCGCATGGATAGCCAGCCGGAACGCGCACCGGTTATCGCCGATCGCGCTGTGCGTTTCGAATCCAAGCCAGCGGTGGAGAAAGACACCGATTATCTGTTACAAAATGAGTGACCATCGCTCTGTGCACGACCGAGCAATCTAGACAGTGCATACACAGGAGCGCGCTTAAGCTCACCCATGAGCGTCAGGTACGTGCAAGGAAGACGATGGTGCGCATTGATGCTGCGAGTGATGCGCTTTTTTTGCCATCACCGGCAGTTTTTTGCGTCATCGTCCATAGCGAACCGTAGAGCCAAACCATTGCAACTTTCCGCACGCTTATCGCGTCCAGCGCATTGCCGTGCGCTGACAGGTCGTGTTCTGCTGCATCAATCTGGATGGTCGTATGAATACGTCGCTGCATGAATGGCCGGACATTGCGTTATCACCCTTCAAGAAAATTCATATTCACACCAGCCCCCATGGCGGCGAGGTGGATTTTTCCCCGCTGGAAACACCGGATGCGCACCATGCATCCATCGACATGATTTCGCTTGCCGATGTGTTGCGCAACGGATTCGTTTATCCGCCGCATACCATTTATAACGACGTGAAGAACATTGCGACCGGCTTTTCCTTTTTGCCGGGCGTGGAAGACGAACCCCGCTTTCATTTTCCCTATCAGTCGTCACGTGCCACCTCACGGCCGGCCTCCGACACCATAAGCGACGAAACCCTGCTTCGCCGCTATCACGAATTGCTTACGCGCGCGGTGCAGCGGCGCACGGCCGACATGAGGGCGCCATGGCTTTTGCAGAGCGGCGGCAAGGATTCCACCTCATTGGCGATCGCCATCGCGGACGTGCTTCCGAACACGACGAGCGTTACTTATCTGGGTGGCAAAGAGGAAAACGAGGTGGACTCGGCACGTTTCGTGGCAAGCCACCTGGGCCTGCGCCATGAAGTGCTGGTGTGCGATCCGGCACGCGCCTACGACCGCTACTTGGCGATGGCGCCGCGCATGCCTTTGTTGACGGCCGACTTCGCCACGCTCTCCTACGCAGACCTGGCGACGGAAATCGGCCTGCAGCATGGCGACGGCATCGTCGATGCCTTGGGCATCGATCCCTACGTCGGCGTGCCGTTGCACCTGAAAGACCACGTACTGGGATGGTTGGCGCGTAGCGCGCGCATACCCGGCGGGCTTTACATGCATCCGCTCATCCGTCGCAGCTTCACCTTGTGTTTTGCCCTCAGCACGTTGCAGATGAATGCATTCGAGCGCTACTTCCCGGGCTCGCGTTTCAGCGACAGCGAAGTGGACCGGCTTCTTGGCCAGCGTCTGTCGGCCCATTCGCGCAAGCGCATCCAGATGTTCCAGGAAGACATCGACGCGGCGGAATCCGCCGAAGCAATACGGCGCATCGTTCTCGTCGTGATGGAAGCGGCCGGATTCGCCAAGGGCATGTACACCGCCAGAGCCGCGGGTTTGCGCATGGCATACCCTTATTGCGACACGCAGCTTTGCAAATGGATCTTCAACGACGTTCCCGATGATCGCCTTATCGGCCCCGGCGGCGTAAACAAGGTTTTGATACGCCGGCATATCGCGCAGCGCTTTCACAAGCTGCCTTACGTACAGTCCAAGGGCTCGTTCCGCTTCGACGTCCAGGGGCTGGCAAGCCAACGCTTCGACCAGGTGCATGCTTTCGCCTTGCAGGCGCGGTCATTGCTGCCGGGAGCACCCAAGTGGCTGGAGGACCATCGCCACTGCCTGGACAACAAGTTCTTCGCATCCAAGTTCTACCTGCTTGCCGTGACGCTGCCTTGGCTGCTGGCGCGCCTGGATCAGAAAGCGGACGCCTGAACCGCCGTCACGCCCGGCTGGTGGAAAACAACAGCTTCAGGCCCAGGGCAATAAACCCGGCGGCAAAGATGCGCCGCAGCCATGCCGTGACGCGCGGACGCGCAAGCACATGTGCGCGCATGAACGAGGCAAACACGCCATACAACGCGAACACCACCAGTGTCATCAGCACAAAGACAGCGCTCAGCATCAGCAACCGAGCCACCGGTGACGGATCGTCCCGCGCGATGAACTGCGGCAGGAACGCCAGAAAGAAGATCGGCAATTTCGGATTGAGCAGGTTGAGCAGGACCGCCGAAACGATCATCTGCATCGGCGAGCGCTCTGCCGCATCCTGGTTGGGATCGAGCGCGCTGCGGTCGCGCAACGTCCCCCATGCCATATAGAGCAGATACGCAGCGCCCAGGTACTTCAATAGCTCGAACGCGAACGGACTGGTGCGAAAAACCGCCGCCAACCCCAGCACCGCCGCCGCCATGTGCGGAAGCGTGCCCAGCGTGCAACCGATCGCCGCCACCAGACTGGCGCGTGCGCCGCGCGACAGCCCAGTCGAGACGGTATAAAGCACGCCCGTGCCCGGAGCGGCCACCACCAGCAGCGACGTGAGCAGGAATTGGATGTTCATGCCCCGGTATCCAGCGTTCGCGCCGTGATCGGGAGCATGCTTTGCATCGTTGCGATATGGATGATCGCCATGAGCTTTACCTCGTCAGTAGCAGCAAAGGGCGACCATCGCAGGAGCGGCGATGCGACGTCTTGAAGAATATTGCGGGTTCTCGGAGGCGCGGGAGCGATCGCCTCTCCTCTGCACAGGAGAGGGTCGAACCGCGGGCGACATGCTGTCAGATCGCTTAAAAAAAACCGTATCGTCATTCCGGCGAAGGCCGGAATCCATCGCCAGTGCGAAGCATGGATTCCGGCCTTCGCCGGAATGACGATACGGTAGCGTTGGATTTGCAGATAAATCTCACATCCGGTTACGTGTCGAGACTTCGTTTAGCGATCCACGTTTTCCCGAGCAACAGTGAGCCTTCCCGAAATGACGACGAGGCGCTCTGAAGATATTGCGCGCCACACTGATACCTTCTTGATTTCACCGAATCATCAAACGAAGGAAAGCCTGGTAACGCCCAGGCGTAACGCCTAGCTGGCGAACAAAGGCACGCGTGAGATGGCTCTGGTCGGCAAAGCCGGTCAACAGCGCGACTTCCGCAATCGCCCTGCCCTTCGCGAGATGGCGCCGTGCCGCTTGCACGCGCAGTTGCATGCGATAGGCGTGCGGCGTCGTACCCACCTCACGCATGAAGCTTCGAACCAGTTGGAAGCGGCTCACATCGCAGGCTGCAGCCAGCGCGGACAAGGAGGTGGCCGCCTGCGGCTCGGCTTCCATCCACGCGATCGCCCGCGCGACCGGCGGCGACGTGCGCGGCAGGGATGGGCCGCTCAAACGATGCCGCTGCATGATGGACGCCAGGCAGGCAAGCAGAAGTTCCTCGGGATCGTCACAAGAGGTGGGCGTCCTCAGTGCGTCCAGCAACTTCGTCAGTTCTGCTGCCAGAACTTGATCGTGCGCCACCGGCCGCAGCATGACATCGCCCTGGCAGTCATCGGCCAGTTCGCGAGCCACTGCATGCGGGTCCAGATACAGCATGTGCCATTCGCGCGCGCCGCCGATCGGCGAACCGTCGTGCATCTCTCCGGGATTCACCATAATGACGTCGCCCACCGCGGACTCAACCGTCCCCACTGCGCTCCACGATTTCTGCGCACCAAGCGTGATCACGCCGATACCGTACTGGTCGTGCGCGTGACGCGGAAAAGCGTGCTCGCTGCGCAGGAACATCGCTTCCACGCCAGGCAGGCGTGATCGATATGACATCGCTTGATGGGTCTTTTCCGTCATCGCCATCCTCCTCGAAATGCCTGCCGATCATCGCCACGCCATGCTTGCCTGGCGCACCTGTCATGAACGATCCACGATTTGATCGCTGGTGACAATTATCCAAAATCAGTTGACTTCAACTGCGCCCGGAGAGTAAAACCATTGGCGCCTATGGGGATAATAGGTTGGTGCAGCAAACGGATTGGCGTCTTCTTCTGCACGAGAGAACGAAGACACGTCACCATGAGGCGTCGACCTCCCGTTATGGACCGCTGTCGCTCATATGGCTTGGTAGGAACGGTATTTACATGAACCGCTGTTTCCTAACTGAAGGTTCATCGAGCTGCGTCTACGCGGTGGTACTTCGTGCTTGTTCCGCAAAGGGACAGTGCAAATCGATCTCGGTACGCGATCAAGCCAGGAAGAGCGCCCTGCGCGCCCGCGGCAAATGCATCGCCGGCTATTCGCCGCCGCTGTTTGCCGCCTGAAATCCTTTTGACCTGACGATACACGTTCCGGCTTGCTGGTCGAGCCGGCATGTCCTCGCACGTTCCGGTTGACGGCCTGCACAGCGGGTCGTGGAGGGGCGTGCGGATCGTCGCGTCGCCATCACGAAAGACCGAACGCCATCGGGGGGAGAGCCCGTCGTACGGTCGCATCCTGTAATCGGAGAACCCGAATGAAAACGGCTGGTTTAAAGCGTAGTAAATTGGCGATTGCCGTATTGATGGGCGTTGCTGCCACATGTGTCGCGTCGCAGGCCCTGGCCACCGAAGTGCGTGGTCATTTGCAGCAGGAAAATTCAGGACAGCCGGTCGCCAATGCGCGTGTGTCGCTGGACGGCACCGGCTACACCGCGACGGCGGATAAAGAAGGCAATTTCGTTTTTGCAAACGTACCGGCGGGCAGCTACACCGTTTCCGTTTCGCAAGCGGGTTTCGCCATCACCCGCTCGCCGCTGACGGTAGGTGGCAGTGGCCCGGCTACCGTAACCATCAGCCTGAAAAAGGTCGCCGAACTCAAGGGCCTCATCGTGGCGGCCAATCGCTACGATGCGTCCAGCATGCAGATGGATGCACCCAACACCGTCAACGTGTTGTCGGCCGCCAGCTTGCAGCACACCGCGGTGCACAACGTTGCCGAAGCGCTGGGCCTGCTGCCGGGCGTCAATGTCACCAACACCGGTTCGGGTTATTTCTCCGGCGTCGATGGCGCGGCGCGTGGCGAAGGCGTTTACGCCACGGTACGCGGCTTGCCGGCCGATTACGACGTCAACCTGATCAATGGCGTCGATGTCGCGCAAGGCATGCCGTACAGCCGCAGCGTGCAATTGAGTTTGCTGCCGCCTTCCGGCCTGCAGACCATCGTGATGAACAAGACCTCCACCGCCGATATGGATGGCGATGCCATCGGCGGCACGGTGGATTTCCGCACGCCTACGGCATTCGATTTCGCCAAGACCACCAGTGGCAGCGTGTCGGTCAGCGGGCGCATGGAAAGCCGCGCGCGCGACTATGGCAACAGCGGCCTGGGTGGCGGCTTCGCCGGCGATTTCCAGACCAAGTTCGGTAGCGAGAAACAATTCGGTGTTTATGCCAGCGCGTATTACGACTACCGTACCTACGTAAACAGCGAAGAGGCGGCCGCCACCAGTGCCTTGAACGACGGCTCGTGGGAGTTCGCGCATACCGATGCCAATGGCAACAATGCGGCGGGCTACGATCCGTCCAGGAATCTGAGCAGCACCGGCATGAACGTCGGCGTGGTGCCGGGCTATGACCGCCGCTACGGTGGCAATTTCTCGTTCGACTACAAAGTCGACGAAACGCTCAGCACGTACCTGCGCATGACCTATGCCTACGCGCAGACGACGCAGGACACCGCGTTCACGCAGATACTGCCGAAGAACGTGACGTATCAGCAAGTCGGCAGCAGCGACGTGTACACGCCGAACATCGGGCGCATCGCCGCCCGCTACTGGTACGAGACCAATCCGGAAGTGGCGGATCTGACCACCTTCCAGCTCGGCGCCGACAAGACCGTCGGCGGCTGGACGATCTCGCCGAACGTGTTCTACAGCTTCGGTGACAACGATCGTCCGAACCACGTGGAAATCGATGGCCGCGAGGACAAATACTCGCAAACCAACTTTGCCTATAGCGGCAGCTCGCTGGTGAACTACGGTGCGGGCAGTTTTCCCTATCCACAGCTGACGCCCGCGTTGCTGGCGAAGGTCAACGACATTCCCTCGCTTTGGGCCAACGACTACGGCGAGCTCACCAAGATCTACTCCGGCCAACGCAAGGGCGGCGGCAAGGTCGACTTCCGCTACGACTTTACCGACGGCAGCCTGTCCTCGATCCAGTTTGGCGCCAAGTTCACCGAAAGCGTGCGCAATTACTCCAATCGCGACTGGTCGACCGCGGGCATCAACGATGGCGTGACCACGCTCGGTGACTTAGGGATCTTCAACGGCACATGGAACGCGATTTATCCCGGCCAGTACAACTGGAAAGCTCCCAAGGTCAGCGAGTCGGCGGTCTCCAACCTGATCCAGCAATACCTGGTGCCCAGTGACCTGGATACCTGCGGCAACAGCCTCTACGTCAACAACTACAACTGCGACACCCTGCGCGGACGGGAAGCGGTCAGCGCCATCTATGGCAAGGCCACGTTCAACATCGGCAACCTGGAGATCATTCCCGGCTTGCGCTTCGAGCACACCAGCATCATGAATACCTATTGGGTGGTGCCGCAGGACGGATCGGGCAACGAGATTCCCGGTTACTTCCAGAGCAACCACACGGTCTACAACGAACCGCTGCCTAGCGTGTTCCTGAATTACCGGCCCAGCGATGGCAGCATCTATCGCGTCGGCCTGTGGCAAAGCTATACGCGCCCTTCCCTTTACCAGTTGGGCAGCAGTTCCTCGATCAGCATCTCCGAGGGTGTTACCACCATCACGCGTGGCAATCCCAACCTGAAAGCGATCAAGGCCACCAACCTGGACTTCTCCGGCCAGTGGAGCAACAACAACGGCGGTTACGCGTCGGTAGCCGGCTTCTACAAACACCTCAGCAACTACATCTACGATGCCGGCGGCCAACAGGCCAGCTCCGGCATCAACGGCAATGGGCTGATTCTCTACAAGACACCGGAAAACGGCGGCAATGCCCGCGTTTACGGCGTCGAGCTGGATACGCACCAGAAGCTGAAGTTTCTTCCCGACCCGTTCGACGGCCTCGGCGTCAGCTTCAATGCCACCCGCCAGAACACCAGGGCGGACCTGGGCATTGCCGGCTTCCATAACGAAGAAATACAGAGCGCGCCGAAGTTCATGGCGAATGCGGAAGTGTTCTACGAGAAGAACGGCTTTTCGCTCAACCTGAGCTATCACTACACCAGCGCGTGGCTAGCGAACTACGATTATTTGAACCAGGGCGCAACGTGGGACGACTTGTGGATCCGGCCGATCAAGCGACTGGATCTGCATGCGGGCTACGCGTTCCAGAACGGCCTGCAGGTGGATTTCTCCATTTCCAACCTGGCCGACAACCATAGCTACTGGGCACACATCGGCAGAAGCAGCCTGGTGATCTCCGACATTGTCGATACCGGCATGACGTCGTTGCTGACGGTGAAGTACAACTTCTGACCGATGCGTACTCTGCTTAAGCCGTGCGATGCATTCCTCCCTCCCCTGCATGCAGGGGAGGGTTGGATTGTGTGTGCTGGCGGCATAGCTGATGTTCTTCCCCAAAAAGAAGCGCGAGGCAGCACGCTGGCAGATCACCACAAAAAAACCGATCGTCATTCCGGCGAAGGCCGGAATCCATCGCCAGTGCGAAGCATGGATTCCGGCCTTCGCCGGAATGACGATGGGAAACCCTCCACCATTGCGCGTGGAGGCTGACTTCACATGAAACGCCGTCACTTCATCCAGTTCACTGTGCTGTCCGCGCTGGCGTGGGATCGCCGCCTCCTAGCCACGCCCAGCTTTGGCGTTCCAATACCTGACGGCAAACCACACCGCTTCACCCTGCAAAACCACGATTTCCTGTTGGACGGCGAACCCTTCCAGATCCGCAGCGGCGAAATGCACCCGGCACGCATTCCCGCTGCGCATTGGCAACACCGCATCCGCATGGCCAGGGCGATGGGACTGAACACCATTGCGCTGTACATCATGTGGAACCACCTGGAGCGCGAACCCGGCGTTTTCGATTTCACCTCCGAAAATCGCGACTTCGCCGCCTTCATCACGCTTTGCCAGCAAGAGGGCATGTGGGTGTATCTGCGGCCGGGGCCGTATATATGCGGCGAGTGGGACATGGGCGGCTTGCCGCCGTATCTGCTGCGCCACCCGAACATCAAGCTGCGCGCTCGCCACGACGCCGATTACATGGCGGCGGTGCAACACTATATCGCCGCCATCGCGCCGAAGATTGCGCCGCTGATGATCGATGCCGGCGGCCCGATCCTGATGCTGCAAGTGGAGAACGAGTATTCGTCGTTCGCCGCCGACGTCGGCTACCTGGAAGCGATTCGCGATCTGTGGAAAGCGCACGGCATCGATGGACCGTTTTCGATCAGCGACGTATTGCCGGACATGAAACGTCGCCACGCGTACTTGCCAGGTGCCGCGCTCGGCCTGGATGGCGCAGAACCACCACAACTGCGCGAAGGCGCGCACTTCGCGCCGCACGCGCCGACCTGGGTCGGCGAAGCGTACCCTGGATGGCTCACGCATTGGGGCGAACACGAGCTGGCACACAAGGATTGCGCACAAGCCTTGCGCACGACCATGGCCGCCGGCTGCTCCTTCAATCTGTATGTCGTGCATGGCGGCACCAACTTTGGCCTGACGGCTGGTGCCAACGCGGACGACGACGGCTCCAATTTTCAACCCGTCATCACCAGTTACGACTACGGCGCGCCGATCGACGAACGCGGCGATCCCACGCCGGCATACCACGTGCTGCGCGAGATTATCGGCAGCGCCACCACAAACGCTTTGCCGCCGATACCGCCGCCCTGCCCCAAAGGCTTTTTCGCGGAAGCATTAGCCACGCCGTTTGCATCGCTATGGGACAACCTGCCCGCCACGCCGGTGCAAACCCACGCGCCAGCCAGCAACGAACAACTGCTGCGGCAAAACCAGGGGCTGGTGGTTTATCGCAAACGTGTAAAACGCGGCCGCCATCTACGCATCGATGGCGTGCGCGATTATGCCGTCGTGCATATTGATCAGGCCGAGCACGGTTCCATTTCGCGAGTGCGCGATGCGCGTCTGTCGAGCTCGCCTGATTTGCATCTGGCGCAAGCCAGCAGCGATCAACCTATGATGCTGGACATACTTGTCGACAGCTTCGGCCACATCAATTTCGGCCCGCAGGTCGGCGACCGCAAAGGCCTGGTCGGCAGCGTGCATCTGGATGGCAAGCCGCTGCACGATTGGCAGGTCTATGGCCTGCCTTTGGACGATGCCTTCATCGCGAACCTGAAACCGACGCTTACCCGGCCCGATCGTCCGGGCCAGTTCTTCCAGGCGACCTTGCACATGCAGAAACACGGCGACGTCTACGTCGACATGCACGCCTGGGCCAAGGGCTACGTCTGGATCAACGGCCATCTGTTGGGGCGCTATTGGCACATCGGCCCGCAGCAATGCCTGTATTGTCCTCAAGAATGGCTGACGGCCGGCGATAACCGCATGCTGATTCTGGATCTGCACCAGGCGCATGCGGCGCCGGTGCGTTGCGCAGACAATCTGGCTGGCAGCGCATGATGAACGTGTTCGGGCAGCACCCCAAAACGGCCGAAGGACAGCACGAGGCATTGGCGATGTCCATCGACGTATCCGGGCAAGACGCACTACCCGGAACAGCTGCCGCGCCGCCGCGTGTGATGGGCTTCTGGGGTGGCCTTTCGGCCAATCTGCTGAACATGATCGGCGTCGGGCCGTTCATCACCATCCCGTTGGCGCTTTCGGCCTTGGCAGGCCCCATGGTGCTGGTCGGTTGGCTCGCAGGCGCCTTGTTGTGCCTGTGCGATGGCATGGTGTGGGCGGAACTCGGCTCGACCATTCCCCAATCCGGCGGCCCCTATCATTACCTGCGCACGGCGTATGGGAGCGAACGGCTTGGACGTCTATTCGGTTTTCTGTATCTGTGGCAGACCGTGCTTACCGCGCCGCTGTCGATCGGCTCGGCCGCCGTCGGTTTCTCGCAATACCTGGCATTTCTGATTCCCAGCCTCGGCCATGCGGGCCAGGTGTTCGCCGCTGTCGCACTATGCCTGGTGAACACCGCGCTGCTGTATCGCCGGGTCGATTCGGTGCAGCAGCTTTCCCTGCTGGTCAGCGTGGTGGTGATCGGCGCCAGCGTGTGGATCGTGTTGAGCGGCCTGCTGCATTTCGACATGCACCTGGCCACCCGCTTCATGCATGCGGGCGGTGATTCCAAGCATGGTTTCTGGCTGGGCCTGGGCGCGGTCAGCCTGATCGCCGTTTACGACTACGGCGGCTACAACAATGTGTGCATGCTGGGCGGGGAGATCAAACGGCCACAGCGCACCATTCCGCTTGCGGTGCTGGTGTCGATTCCGGTGGTTGCGCTGCTGTATATGGGGCTGAACATTTCAGTGCTTGGCGTGCTGCCCTGGCAACAGGCGGCACGATCCAAAGCGGTCGTGGCGGATTTCATGCAGGTGATCTACGGCCGAACCGGCAGCGTTACCGCCGTGCTGCTGATCCTGCTGGCAAGCTGGGGATCGGCGCTGGTGGTGTTGCTGGGTTACTCACGCGTGCCTTATGCCGCCGCGGCATCCGGACAATTCTTTCGCGTCTTTGCGCGCCTGCATCCGCGTGGCGGCTTTCCTACCGTATCGCTGCTGTTTACCGGTGCGGCGTCGGCATTGGCCTGCGCGCTGTCGCTGGACGATTTGATCGCTGCGCTGATGGTGATCCAGATCATGTTCCAGTACATGGCGCAGTGCCTGGCGATCGTATTGCTGCGCCGTCGCGGCCGAAGCGATCCGAACGTGTTCCGCATGCCGCTGTATCCGCTGCCGGTGCTGATCAGCGTGATCGGCTGGCTTTACATCGTATGCACCAGCCCCGGGCGACACATTTTGGCGGGCATCGCGACCATGGCGGTCGGCACGCTCACTTACGCAATCGATGCACGGAGACGCAAAGTTTGGCCTTTTCAGAAACCATGAAACGCTGGGACGTCGTGGTGGTCGGCGAGATTTACGCCGACCACGTATTCAGCGGATTCCAGCACTGGCCCGCCCCGGGCGAAGAAGTGCACGCCGACCATTACCTGCGCGAACTCGGCGGCGGCGCGGTCAACACCGCGTGCGCGTTGGCGCGCCTGCAACGCCGCGTGCGCTTGATCGGGCTGATCGGCGCCGCCGACCGCGCCTGGTTCGAAACACGCTTGCGCGGTTTCGGCCTGACCGCCGAAGGCCTGCGCGCCGACGCTTTGGGCACCGGCGTGACGGTGAGCGTTTCCACCGCGCAAGACCGCACGTTCTACACCTATCGCGGCGCCAACCAACGCCTGGGCGAACTGCTCGATGAAGCGGCCACCCGCAATGAATTGATCGCCGGCCGCCACGTGCATTTCGCCATGCCGCTTGCCGCGGATATCGCCAGACGCCTGTTCCCGCTCTTGCGCAAGGCGGGTTGCACCACCTCGCTGGATGTCGGCTTCAGTCCGGACTGGCTGCGTGATCCGGCCAATCAATGGACCTGCCGCGCGGTCGATTATTTTTTTCCGAACCAGACCGAAACCCAGGTACTGACCGGTAACGACAGCGCCGAAGCATTTCGTGACTGGGCTTCGGCCATGAACATCCTGCACGGCGTGATCAAGCTCGGCGCAGCGGGCGCGGCAGCCGTCGTCAACGGCGAGCTGATCAACGTGCCGCCACCGCGCGTCGAAGCCGTGGACACCACCGGTGCCGGCGACGCCTTCGATGCCGGTTTTATCGACGGCGTGTTGAACGGCGAATCGGCCCAGGAGTGCCTGCGGCGTGCGTGCATTTGCGGCGCGCAATGCACCACTCGCGTCGGCGCGCTCGAAGGCCTGCCCAATTCCATTTCGTTAAGGAGTATCTATGAGCAAACCTATGGATCGTAAGATCGCCCTGATCGGTGGCGGCGGCGTGCGCGCACCCTTGGTGATCTTCGGCGTCGACGAAGCCACCGAAGCCTTGGGCGCCGCGGAAATGGTGCTCTACGATCCCGATCAGGAACGCCTCGCGGTGATGGTGGAACTGGGCAGGGCGATCGTGGCCAAATCCGGCGGATCGCTGCGCCTGCGCGCGGCAACCTCCGCCGAGGACGCCATCGAAGGCGCGCATTTCGTCTTGAACAGCATCCGCGTCGGTGGCATCGCCGGACGCGCGGCGGATGAACGCGCCGCCATCGAGCATGGCTATCCGGGCCAGGAAACCACCGGCCCGGCCGGCGTCGCCATGGCGCTGCGCACCGTGCCTGCCGCACTGGAACAGGCGCGTCTGGTCGAGCGTTTGAGCCCCGCCGCGTGGCTGGTGAATTTCACCAATCCGGCCGGCCTGATCACCCAGGCCGTCACCACGCATACGCGAGTGAAAATGGTCGGCATCTGCGACACGCCCACCGAACTTTTCCACAACATCGCCAAGGCGCTGGGCGAGCCGTTGGACGATGTGCAATGCGATTACGTCGGCCTCAACCATCTGGGTTGGGTACGCAGCGTGCGCGTGCGCGGCCAGGATGTAATGGACAAATTGCTCGCCAGCGATGAATTGCTGCGCCAGCTTTATCTCGCGCCATTGTTCGACTTCAACATGCTCCGCTCGCTGCGGCTGATCCCCACCGAATACCTGTTCTTCTACTACGAACGCCGGCGCGCCTTGCACAACCAATTGCAGCAAGGCGGCAGCCGCGGCGCCGAAATCCACCGGCTCAACCAGGTGTTGATCGATACGCTGAAAAACCGATTGACGGCCGGCGACGGCGATGGCGCGGTGGCCGCCTATGCGGCGTATCTCAACCAGCGCTCCGGCTCCTACATGAAGCTGGAAGCCGAAGGCGGCTCGGCGTTCGACCCCGATGTAAGCCTGCAGGTCGACCCCTTCCGCACCGCGACCGGCTACCACCGCATCGCGATCGACGTGATGAGCGCGTTGACCGGCGCCAAGCCCGCCACCATCGTCGTCAACACACGCAACCGCGGCGCCCTGCCCGACCTGCCTAACGACGACATCATCGAAACGGCCGCACGCATCAGCCTGGATTCGATCGTGCCCGAACCGATCGCAGCGCTACCCGACGAAGTACGCGGACTGGTACACGCCGTGAAAGCCTATGAACGCGCAGCCATCGACGCCGCGCTGTCCAACGCCAGGCTGACCGCACGCAAGGCCTTGCTGATCCACCCGGCCATTGGCGAGTGGAGCCCGAGTGAAGCGCTGCTGCACAACATGTTCGGCACCATCGATGCGGATGGGGAATGTCTGTGTCAGGGGCATATGCATGGGCATTTGCATGGGTGATGCACTTTCTCATGCAGCGTGCACGCTATGGCGGAAGCCATTTCGTACATAGTCTCTCCGACCACCTCACCGTCATTCCGGCGAAGGCCGGAATCCATCGTAAGTCGGAGCATGGATTCCGGCCTTCGCCGGAATGACGACGGGAGTTCGTATACTTCATGGAACACTGAGAACGTTATCTAACATTTCGACCGAAGGGCACGCAGACCATGACGCTAACCAGATTCATCATCTTTAACAGGTTTTACCTTGGCTGCTTTTAGCCGGCCATTTTTATAAAGCGCTTGTCGCAGCACAAATTCGATTTGCGCGTTAACGCTGCGCAGCTCATCGTCGGCCCAGCGCTGCATAGCGTCCAGGACGTTTGCATTGATCCTGAGTGGAAAAGCTTTCTTTTCAGCGCTCATGTCGCCTTTAATTATGTAGCGTTCCGGTATTGAGCACCGGCTGCGTACCGCGTTCACCGCACAACACGACCAACAGATTGCTGACCATGGCGGCCTTCCGCTCTTCGTCAAGATCAACTACGCCTTGCGTACGCAGCTTTTCCAACGCCATGCCTACCATGCCCACAGCGCCTTCAACGATGCGCTGACGCGCAGCAATGATGGCACCAGCTTGTTGGCGTTGCAGCATTGCCTGGGCGATTTCTTGAGCATAGGCGAGATGACTGATCCGTGCTTCGCTTATCTGCACGCCCGCCCTGCCCAGTCTTGCCTGGATTTCATCGCGCAAGTGATTGTTGATGATGTCCCCGTGACTGCGAAGTGACGGCTTACCATCGTCATGCCCATCGTAGGGATAGCTTTGCGCCATTTGTCGAAGTGCCGATTCGCTCTGAACCTGCACGAAGTTTTCGTAGTTGTCTACGCAGAAAGTTGCTTCCGCGGTGTCGACGACCTGCCAAACGATGACTGCCGCAATTTCAATCGGATTGCCATCACTGTCGTTGACCTTCAACTTGCTGCTTTCAAAGTTTCGCGCGCGCAATGAAATGCGGCGGCGCGTACAGAAAGGATTGGTCCAACGCAGGCCCTCGGCGCGCACGGTGCCGGCATAGCTACCGAATAGCTGCAGCACCTGGCCTTCGTTAGGCGCAACCTGGAAGAAGCCCTTCAGCAACCAAACGGCGAAAACAAAACCCGCAACGCAGGCTATGCCTATCCACGCGGGTAACCCCGCGGGACCAGCGCGAAAGAACCAGCCGATACCGATCAGGATGGCGACAAGCCAGCCCACTATGAATGGGATACCGGCGATCGAAAATCCTTGGCGCTCGTTCATGACTAGGTCTCCGTAGGATGGCCTAGATATATATCAAAACGATATCACTTTCCAGTGTCGAGACGATCCGTCCCGAAAGCGGCCTAAGCCGTCCATTCCGGTTCGAGCGGCAGGGGGCAACCTGCAAAGCTGATTCTTCATCCAACGGTTCTTCCATGGCCACAGCCATGACAGGACAACCGATGTGCCAACGTCGTCATGTGCATCCAACGTTGGTGTTCGGCCTCCCCTCAGCCCGGCGGCTTAGGTGTTGTTGCGCGACTTTCGCGTAACACGTCTCCAGAACCACCGCCAACCCAAGGCCAATGGAAAGGCCAGCAGCAGGAATGGAATGCCATAGGCAAGCATCGACAGCGCATCGTCAATGCCTTCGTGCAGCTCATCGGTCCAATCATTGAGAGAAAGGCCCAAGCGGTGACCTTGCACTCCGTCGCTGAAATCCAGTCGCAACAGGTTGGTGTCAAGGCGCCTCTGCTGTTGGGCTGCAATGTTCTGCAGATTTTCGCGCTCTACCTGAATCTGCGCGCGCTCGTGGCTCAGCGCGATCAGGTCGCTTGTTGCCAGATCCTTGTGTTGCGCAAGCTGCTCAATTTGGGTGGAATAGGCTTCCAGTTGCTTCAATTTCTGGGTGTTGTCATGGACCGCATCCGCTAAATCTTCCGCTCGTGTTTCCCGCCAAGCCAGCTTGCCATTCTGGCTGGCGATGCCGCTAAGCGGTTCGACGCCCGAAGGCACTATGCGCACAATCAGCGTTCCATCGTGTTCGCTTTGTTCAATGCGCAAAACATTGCAAGCACCGAAGCGCGCCGATTCACAGGCTTCGCGCACGGAGGCTATGCGTGGTGCGATCTCTTTTCTCTGCAATTGGATGCGCAGGTGGTGCTCATAGGCCAGCTTGGCACCCGCTTTTGCGGTTTCGCCTGCAACGGGCGATGGTGCCGCTTCCTGCTTTTTTGAGCAGCCGCAGGCCACTAATACGAGTGTTGCCAGCAACATCCAGCGCTTTGCCGTCCACATGCCTTTCCCCTTTTTTACAGGCTATAAACGGCATACACGCCGCGCTGCACTTACGCGTACGTCTTTAAGTTGTAGCTGCCTTGGCCCCGCTAGCGCTCAGCATAGCTACCACTGCAACGCACCGATCTTCCAACAGGCCCAGGCTGCGTATACGAGGAACCATTCACCACAATCACGACGCCGTCGACGCAACGCTCGTTGGGAGCGAGATGTCGATATTGGGTTTTGAGTTCGGCTACATCGGTAGCAATAAGCGGATCAGATTGCCGCGTTTGCGAACCGGTTGCCGGTTCGGTTTTCTGCTGTTGATGGAGCGCAGCCAGATCCGCTTGGGCCTGGTCGATGTCGCGACTTCGGGCGTGTTCGGTATAGCAGGCGTAGCCGACGACCACGATCGCCGCAGCCGCCACCACGGCGGCCGCCAGTTTGCTAGAAGCATCCATAACCCATCCCCGTCCTTTCCCCGGGAAGAGGATAGCGTGAAACTCGGGTTGATCGGCAAGGGGGCAGTTGGCAAAACCCGGAGACAGGCTTGGGCCGGCATCAAGGAACGGCATCTTCATTGGGACGAAAGCCGGAATCCATCGCCGGTGCGCAGCGTGGATTCCGGCTTTCGCCAGATAACGAGACGGGCGCGGGCGCTTAAGGCAACGCTGATTAAGTATCGCCGTCGTCATGATGCCTGGAAGGCTCGCAGGGTGTGTTGCGTGGCGCCGGGAAGACTGGCCGTCTTGCCAAGCCGCGCGGCACAGCCTGGGAGCCTTCCAGGCATCACCCCATCATTTTAATTTCAACACGTTGGGGCCAGCCCTGTCTGTCCACATGCCTTCGGTCCGTCGTCTCGACAGACAGCCAGTCTGCCTTCGCCGACGGCCCTGTGGCCTGCGAACAGACAGGGCTGGTGACGACGGCGATACTTGATCAGCGTTGCCTTAAGGCGCCTTGCCACCCTGCAGCTTCTGCACGATGGCCAGCGATTTCTTCACGTGGTCTTCGGGATGCAGATGATCCGCTTGCGAGGAAAGCGTGGCGATGATCTTGCCGTCGCGGCCGATGACGAAGGTGGTGCGTTCGATGAAGGCGTGGTTGATGGCGGCGCCGCGGACGTCGGTCAGGCCGGGCTGGGCCGCTTCCGTCTTGAGCTGGTAGGAAGCGGCGATGTGGCCGCTGGCGTCGGACGCGACCGGGAATTTGCCGGCGCAGTAATTCGGGTCGGACGAGAAGGTATTCAAGCGATCCAGGCTGTCTGCGGATACGCCGATGATGGTGGCGCCGGCGGCGTCGAACTTGGCTTTTTCGGTAGCGAAGGTGTGGGCTTCGATATCGCAGCCGCCGGTGTAGGCCGACGGGTAGAAATACACCACCACCGGACCCTTCTTGAGCGCGTCCTTGAGCGAGAAGCTGAAATCCTTGCCGGCCAGGCTGGCTTCGGCGGTGAAGTCCGGCGCGGCGGCACCAGGCGCAAGTGCGGCAAGCGCCGAGGTCGTGAAAAAGATGGCCGCTGCCATGGCGGCGGAGGTGATTGCTGCGGGGAGATGCGTTTTCATTCCTGCTTTCCTCATGGTGGGGATTTGAATGAAGTGCGGCGTAAGGAGCGCGCCATGCGGCATGGCATCCTACTCCTGTCGAACACTTGACCGCATCGTCATTCCCGCGGAAGTGGCAACCCATGCTGCTCTGATGCAACAAGCGCAACAGTATCGCTTTCGCGTGAATGACGACGCGGCAAACCGGAAGCCTTGCGCACAGCCGCGACAAAATCCGCACCAATGTCGATGTATTGATCTGCCATGGCCACCACGCTGCCGCGATGCGATACCACGATCAGGATGGTTTCCGGCAAGCGACGCTTGAGTGCCGACAACACCGCCATCTCGGAGGTCGCATCGAGCGCGCTGGTCGCCTCGTCCAGCAAGGCGATAAACGGCTGGCGAAGAATCACCTGGGCCAACAGCAGACGCTGCAGCTCACCGCCGGAAAACCGACTTGAAGCACTATTCAGCGCCGTATCCAGCCCGTCAGGCGAGCAGGCCAAGCGCTTGTCGAGGCCGACATCGGCCAGTGCATCATGCAGCATGGCATCGGTGGCATCCGGTGCAGCCCAACGCAGGCATTCGCGCACGGTGCCCTGCCAGGGGCGCACGCTCTGGCTGACGTACGCACCATGGCGCACCAGCTCGCGATAGGCGGCAAAATCGAGCGCGCGCCCGTCCATGCGTGCAGCAAACGCCACCGGCCACATCATGCCGGCCAATACGTCGACCAGGCTGCTTTTGCCGATGCCGGACTCTCCCCATACCAGGGTCAGTGTGCCGGGCAGCAGCGACACGTCGCGGATATCGAGCGCTGATAAGGGCGGTGCAAGTTGCACGCGCTCGATATGCAGCGATTTGGTCGCGTGAACGGCGGCCGCTTTCGCACGGGACAGATACGCGCCATCCAGTTTCATATAGCGCTGCCAGAGCTCAAAGGCTGGCACCGCCGAATGCAGTTGCTGGAAACTTTGGCGAGTCGATACCAGATACGGCAGCAATCGCCCAAGCAGCAGGCATACGGCGATGAGCGACGCCTGATCGACGCCGGGCAGGCGATACGCCAGTATGAAAATCGCTGCGATACCCGCGGCTGCGAGCAGTTCCAAAGTCAGCCGCCCCGAGGCGATCAGATCGAGCTGGTGCCGATAGCCGTAGCCCAGCCGCGCAGCGATGTCGCCATAGCTGTCTTTTTCTGCCTGTTCGCGTCCGAATGAGCGCACATGGCGCAGGCGGCGCGGAAAATCTTCGCTGTGCCAGAACAGTCGCGTAAGGTCCGCCACGTATTGCCGGCTTACCGCCGATTGCGCGCGACTGCTGATGCGCGACGCAGCCACGGCAAGCAGTGCAAGCACCGGCGCGGCCAAGGCCAGCGGCGGCGATACCCAGAATGCGAGCACCAGGCTGATGGCCGCCGTCATGCCCGCCACCAGCAACTGCAACAGCGCACTGAAACCCTGCGTGATGATCTCGACGTTATAGGTAAGTACGTTGGCGATTTCGGCGGAACTGGCGTCCGCCAGTGAAGCCAGCGATGCGTCGATCAAACGCGCATGCACTGCGCGCCGCAGGTCCATGCCGTAGCCGCTGGCCAAGCGCGCCGCCAAGCGCGCCGCCTGCCAGCGCAGCAAGGCGAAGACCAGGGTGACGGCAGCAAATATCGCCGCATGGGCTTCGATGCCGCCTTGCACGTCGAACGTTCTGCCACCCAGTACCAGTGCGTGCCCGGGCTGCACCAATGGCACCAGCAGTACCGCGGCCACGCCACCTGCGAGCGCGCTGGCCAGCGATAGCGCGACGTAAGTGATCATGGCGGCAAGGCTGGTCGCCTTGAGCGTGTGTCGAAACGCGTGCAGCGAGGCATGCCGTTGATGCTGCCGCGCGGTCATGACGTTTCCAGCAGATGCAGCAAGGCATCCACCGCCATCCGCGGATGATTCCCCCGCCGCAGCTCATGCACGCCCATCTGCACCAGCTTCTGCTGAAAATGCAGCCACCCTGGTTGTCCGGACGCATACGGTTGATCGGCATGCAAGCGCGCGGCGATTTCGTCCTTGGGAACGGCGTGCAGCAGCGTATCAGTATCCGCTGCCGGCTTACCGGAAACGAATACCGCACCCACCAGCTTCAACGGTGAGGACGCGATCCTGCCCTGCCCTTGACGCAAATCGGCTTCGAATTTCTCGACACCGCTGCGCCGGCGAATCACCGTTGCAAGGCCGATCCAGTTGCGCGTGGTTTCATCCTCGATAAAACGCAAGCCATCGGCCTTCACGTGCACATAGTTGGCGACACCCGTGGCCAGCAAGGTATCCGGATCGACCAGCACGGTGTCTTCGGAAAGAAATTCCAGCCCGTTGAGCAGGCTATGCAAAGCGACCGTGGATTTACCTGCACCGCTGGCGCCGAGCAGCAAAAGCCCGCGCCCATGCCTGCCCACGCAGGCGCCATGCAGCGGCACCAGGCCCAGGCCGCGCGTCGCCAGGATGAACACCGCGAACTCGATCAGCTCATAGCGCAGGTGATAGGGAAAACGCAGCATGTCTTCCGAGGCCACGATCAACGCGCGCTGCTGTGCCTGCGACACCATCACGTAGTTCGATGCATCCACCACGCCGCACAGGAAACCCGCACCGGACTGCATCTGCATCGGCGGCGGCTCGCGAAAACCGGGCGCGCATGTGCGCGGAACCAGCCGCAATTCGATGCGGAAATCCGCTGTAGCCATCGGCAACCGATGCGGCGGCAAACCGCCGTAGGCCGCCTCGACCAGATCCAGCAATGCATCGCTGGCGCTTTCGAAACGAAAGCTGCCGCCGAGCAGTTGCTTGTGCACGGATAAGTGCCGGGGGAAGCGCTCGCCGAAAGGGTCGGCGCTGACGTCGCGAACGACGTGGGGAAGAGTCGCGGCCATGCGGATCGAACGGAGCCTTGCAGCCGATGGGTCTGCCGTGGGTGCGGTTGCGAGGGGGAAAGGTTGCTTCAGTGGCAACTTGCAGTCCGATTAGCGTCCAATCTCAGCGCGCTGCCCCTGCTCCCTCCCCTGCGCGCACCTGATTAGCGTCGAGTCTCCGCTGGGCCGTATTTAGAACCTTGCAGAAGCTTCGTCGCCCCGGCGAAAGCCGGGACCCAGTGTCTCTCGCCTTAAGGCAACACTGATCAAATATCGCCTTCGTCATGATGCCTGGAAGGCTCGCAGGGTGTGTTGTGCGGCGCCGGGAAGACTGGCCGTCTTGCCAAGCCGCGTGGCGCAGCCTGCGAGCCTTCCAGGCATCGCCCCATCAATTTAAATCCGATGTGCGGGGCCAACCCTGTCTGTCCGCATGCCTTCGGTCCGTCGTCTCGACAGACGGCCAGTCTGCCTTCGCCGACGGCCCTGTCGCCTGCGAAGCACGCAACCGAAACCACCTCGCCAGGCACTTACGGTCACGCAGCCATGCAGGCTGTCGATTTCCCATGGCTATGAGGCACTACGGATGCTAAGGATTCAGGTCGGCCACTCCTATTTCCTGCGGTACGACCGGAAACAATGGGAGCGCGGCAAGCCCTATCCCCCGCTGGCGACGATCCAGGTGGCCGCACTGTTGCGGCAGATGGGCCACCAGATCAGTCTGTTCGACGCCATGCTTGCCGAAGGCGTGGAGGACTACGCGCACACATTGCACGACGCAACGCCCGATGTCGTCGTTTTCTACGAAGACAATTTCAACTACCTCACCAAGATGTGCCTGAGCCGCATGCGCGAAGCGGCCTGCCACATGATCGGCGAAGCGCGCGCGCGTGGTGCGCGCATCATCGTGGCGGGCTCCGATGCGTCGGATCAACCGGAAGCATTTCTTGCCGCTGGCGCGCATGCCGTGCTGATCGGCGAAGGCATTGCGGCGCTGAGCGAATTGGTTCACCGCCTCGAGCGCAACCCGAACATCGACAACGCCGATTGGGTTGCCGGCATCACCGGTGTGGCAACCCTGGTCAGCGAACAGACCCATGTCACGCGCATCGGCGTGGTGCCGCCCGACCCGCGGCTGACGCTTCGCCCGGCATGGGATCTGCTGGACATCGATCGCTATCGCCGCATGTGGCACGAACGCCACGGTTATTTCAGCCTCAACATGGCCGCGTCGCGCGGCTGCCCGTTCCGCTGCACCTGGTGCGCCAAGCCGATCTGGGGCAACCACTACAAACAGCGCAGCGCCGAAGACATGGCGGCGGAAATGACGTATCTGAAACGCAGCTTCCAGCCCGACCACATCTGGATGGCCGATGACATCTTCGGTTTCCATGTGGATTGGGTCACCGAGTTCGCCGAGCATCTGCGCGCTGCCGACGGCTCCGTGCCGTTCACCATTCAAACCCGCGCCGACCTGATCAGCGAACGCATGGCCGATGCGCTGAAACTCGCGGGCTGCGCCGAGGCGTGGATCGGTGCGGAAAGCGGCAGCCAGCTCGTGCTGGATGCGATGCATAAAGGCACCACGGTGCTGGAATTGATCGCCGCGCGCGAACGGCTCGGCAGCCGCGGCATCCGTGTCGGCTTCTTCATCCAGCTCGGCTACCTGGGCGAACAATTGGACGACCTGCTGGCCACGCGCGAACTGGTGACGCGCGCCGCGCCCGACGATATCGGCGTGAGCGTGTCCTACCCCCTGCCCGGCACCAAATTCTACGAACAGGTGAAGGCGCAGCTCGGCAAGAAAACGCATTGGGACGACAGCGACGATCTCTCCATGATGTTCCGCGGCGCCTACGACTCGGAGTTCTATCGCCGCGTGCGCGATCTGCTGCACACCCAAGTCACGTTGCAACAATCACGGCCCACGCAAACGCCGGAGCTTCATGACGAAGCGCTCGCGGCGCTGAATGCGCAGTGGAACGCGCTGATCGCCAACGAATACGCACACCGCACCGAACACGCCACCTCGCCCGTCGCAGCGATCACCATACGCCATGTTGCCACCGCTCAAACTCGTTAAAGCAGGCCTGCGCCGCACCACCGAGACACTGGCCCACGAACTGGCCCGGCCGGGCGGCACTGCGCCGGATTGGAACGAACTGGAATGGCAGCTCGCCTCCGCCGCGGCTGCCGCACACGGCGTATCGCCGCTGCTTTGCCACTATTCGTCGTGGCAAAACCCGGCGTGGCGACGTTTTCTGGAAAGCCAGCGCGCGCATGTCGAATGCCGTCACCAGCGCATTGCCGAATTGCTCAAGCGTATCGATGCCGAAGCACACTCTGCCGGCGTGCCGATGGTGGCGCTGAAGGGCTCCGCGCTGCATGCCATCGGGCTGTACGCTCCTGGCGAACGGCCGATGGCCGACGTCGACCTGCTGGTACGCGAAGAGAATCTCGAGCCCGCCAGCAAACTGCTGCAGGCGCTGGGCTATGTGGAATCGTTCACGCAGTGGAAGCATCGCACGTTCAAGCCGGCTGACGGCGCACCGGTGATGGGCCTGGGTGAACATCGCGATACGCCGATCAATATCGAGCTGCATACGCGCATCCAGGAACGGTTGCCGATCTCCACCGTCGACATCACCGAGCGCATTTATCCGCGCAAACCTTCGCCGGGCTTGAATCCTTATCCATCCAATGGCGCCTTGATGAGCCACCTGTTGTTGCACGCTGCGGGCAATCTGTGCGGACGCAGCCTGCGGTTGATTCATCTGAACGACATATCGCTGCTGGCCACGCGCATGCTTGCCAGTGATTGGGAAGTGCTATGGAGCGACGGCCAGACACCCTGGTGGGCGCTCCCGCCGCTGCGCATGGTGGCGCGCTATTACTCCAACGCGGTTCCGCGTGCGGTGCTGGAACGTATCGAACCGCACTGCGCGCCTGTGCTGCGCGCCTTGTCGCGGCGGCAGACGCTTACGCAGGTATCGTGCTCGGCGCTGTGGCTCAGCGCGCTGCCTGGCATCGAATGGTCGCGGTCGATGCATGAAGCCGGGCGTTGCGTGAAGCAGCGCATCAGGCCCACGCAAGAGGCCAGGCAGGAACGTGCGGACATGGTGCGCACGCAAGTGTGGCTGCAGGGGCAAAGCTGGGTGACCTTGAAACACGGCCGCCGTGTGCTGACGTGGCTGACGCGGCCGGTGCCGCGGATGGATACGTTGTATGTGGTGCGCGAGGCGTTGGAGCATTTTTAGAAGCTTGCAATACGGGCGGATCGCCAAAAAAACGAATCGTCATTCCGGCGAAGCGAACATCCATCGCCAGTACGAAGCATGGATTCCGGCCTTCGCCGGAATGACGATGAGGCAAATCGAAAGATCACGCGTAGCTGGGTTAGCGCAATTGTTGGGTTACCTTCGGATCAAGGCCTGGTAATCCAACCTACTGCAGTAATTTCGAAGCCACCAAGTGCTCGCGCAACCCTGCCGGATCGCGAAACCAATACCCATGCATCCCCAGCGCCTCGGCCGCCTCGACGTTGCGCGCTGAATCATCGATATACAGCGCCGTCGCAGGATTCACCGCGTAGCGTTCCAGCAAGCGCTGATAGATGCGCGGGTCGGGCTTCACCAATCGCTCCTCGCCCGACACCACGATGCCTTCGAACCATTCGAGAAACGGAAACAGTTGCCGTGCGATGGGAAAGGTTTCCTGCGACCAGTTGGTCAGCGCCAGCAAACGCACACCACGCGCCTTGAGTTCCGCCAGCAGCGCGACGCTGCCTTCGATGGGACCGATCAGCGTTTCCTTCCAGCGCACGTGATAGGCGTCGATCAGTTCGGCGTGTTCGGGGAAGCGCTCGCGCAACATGGCAGTGCCTTCGCGCCATGGACGCCCGGCATCCTGTTGTTCGTTCCATTCGCTGTTGCAGACTTCGCGCAGGAACCATTCCATGCGTTCCTCCTCGTCGATCAGTTGGCGATAGAGACGGCGCGGGTCCCAGCCGATCAGGACGTTACCCAGATCGAAGATGACGGTGTCGATAGGTTTGCTCATGCCTGGCCTTGAAGAAATGCAATGGCTGCAAACCCAAACATTGCCACGCTCCACATCACGATACGAGATACAGTCCCCTCCCCTGCGTGCAGGGAGGGTCAGGGAGGGGTTGCACAGGCTTGCCACACCGCTTGAATTTTACCGCGAGGCTACTTCAAGAAGGTCGCAGCGTTGACTAGAAACTCGCCCGCACACCCGCACTCGCACGCCAACCGCCGGCCACTGCATCGGATTTCGACACCTGCCCCGCTTCAGCGAAAACACTCCAGCGCCCAGCCAATGCAATATGCGCGCCCACGGCCACTTCGCCGGCCGTGCCATGCCGCGATGGCAAACTCACCGGCACGGAACCGCCGTCGAGCGATGCAGTAAGGTCCGTGCGGCTACCCACCGTATGGACGGCCGACACGCGCAGATACATATCGCCAGTGATCGATGCCGCAGGCGCGAAGGTCTGGCCGATCAGCACACCGGCGCGAGTGAGGAAGGTACGGTTGCGGCTGACGTCGAAATGCACCTGGTCGCTGGCGACATAGCTGCTGGAACCGATCGAGCCGTAAGCCGCCTGCACCTGCGGTTCGATATAGCCGCCGCCCTCATCCCGGTAGCGCCACCCGGCGCGTGCGGACACGCTCGCCGCGCGTGGGCGATAGTGGCCCGACGTGCTGCCGAACGCATCTGCCGATGTGTAGCTGTCGCGCAATTGGCCAACGCGCACCACTGCATCGGCGAACACGCCGCGGCGGGAATTCCAGCTGTCGTAAACACCGATCGAATCACCGCGCAAGTCGGCGCTGCCGCCTTGCAGGCTGGCATGGGAGTCGGTGTGCGTGTAGACCAGGCCGAGCGCATTGCGCGCGCCATCGAATTCGGACAGCCGTTCCGCGCCGAACGATACGCTGGTCCGGCGTTGGCGATAGCTGCGGCCATCGCTGGTCTGGCCAGTGAAATCGCCGGTGTCCGTGTCCATCCACGCGCCCGAGGCGCCGGAAACCTGGCCCAGGCGCGCCGATTCGCTGCGGCGGGACACGGCCTGGTCGTCGATCTGCCAGACATTGGCAAGCGCAAACGCTGCATCGGCCGCCACCAATACGCCAGTGGAAGGCGTCACCGCATCGTCGCTTTGCGTAAACGTGCTGCCGGTGGTTGCAGCAGGTGGTGTCGGCGATGGAGTCGTGCTGCCGCTGCTAGGCGTACCAACGGCGCCGGCGCTGGAACCACTCGGCGGCGTTGACGTGCCAGTGGAACCCGAAGACGTCGAACCGGATGTGCCGGTCGTCGAACCGCTGCCCGTACTGCTGCCGCTGCCTAGAATATCGATGCCGGTAAGCAGTATCTGCTTGTGATCCGCGCTCAGGCTTACCACGGGCACATACGAGTAACGCACCAGTGCGTTCTGATAGGTGGTGCCCCATTGACTGGTCAATCCCGCCACACCCAGGAAGTTCGCCGTACCGTTCGCGGCAGAACCCGCATCGACGATCACGATGGGGCTGGATGCCGCGATCGTCACGCCCTTCTGCATCGCACTGGCGGTGACCCACGACGTATCGTCCAATACCGGGTCGTAGGCGATGCGGATGCCTTGCGTGCCCTGTGTGGTGAACGCCTTGACGCCGCTGCCGAACACCACCTTGTCCGCCTGTCCGTTGCGAACATCGCTGAGCAGCGTAAACACCGCGCCATCGGAAAGGCTCACGCTGGCGCCGCTGCTGCTTGTGCTGTCGACCTGCAAGGTACGCAAGCTGTAGGAAGGCACGCTGCCGCGCGCAAACGCACCCCAGCTCGCCGCCATGTCGATCGCGCTGCCCGAACCGACAACCAGGCTGCCCGCGCCGAAATCGGTGGCGAGCGCGCCGGTGCCGGTCGGCATCCAAGTGGCGCCGTTCGTGAACGACAAGATGGCGCTGCCGCTCTGCGTATAACCGAGCACCAGGCCTTTCAGGTACGAGGTACCGGTATCTAGGTTGAGCGCCGTGGTGCCTTTGTAGATCGTGCCGGTGGTGGCGTCCGTCGTGTTGCCGGTCAGCACGTCGCCGTCGATGTTCACCGGCCGGTTGCTGCCCTGGTTGACGTTGACCGTCGCGTCGACACCGTTCTGCGGCACGTTCCAGATCGCATAGCGATGGCCCGTTCCGCTGGTGGTTTCGGCAACGTCCAGGCCGCCTGCAAAGGTCAGCACGCCACCGATGTTCTGTGCGCCGAACACGTCGCAGGTCGAGCACGTCGTGCTGGTACGCAGCGTGACGGTCTTGGCGGCGTTGGTGAACGACGTCGTGCCGTTGCTGGTGATGGCGTAGTCCGTAGTGGCCGCGGAGACGCTGATATTCGCCGCGCCACCCACAGTCAGGAAATCGGCCAGCCCGTATGTATTGCTCACCCCGACCGGATTGCCGAACGGCGTGTAGCCGGTGGTATTGACAACCGATACGGTGAGATCACCGCCCACATACGTGCGCGCCGTACGGTGCCGGTTGTCGATGCCATAGGCGGAGCGTGGGCCCGTGGCGGTAATGGAAGCGTTGCCGTCGATCCGCAGATTGCCCTGGTTGCGGATGCCCATCACGGTGGAGCCGTACGACTTGGCCGTGAGATTCAGGTTGCCGGTGATGGTCAACCGGGTGTTCACGTTGTCGTTGTAGATGCCGTGCACGTTGTCGTTCGGCCAGATGCCAAGGCCTTGCACCGTGGCATTGCCATTGATCACCACATTGCCGTAACCGCCGCCAGAGATGTAGAGGGCGCTGGTCATCGAGCCGCGCGCCTGCGCGGTAAAGGAGACGTCGCCGTTGAACGTGACGAAGCTGTGGTTGATCGACACCGCCTGCGAATAACCGGGCGTATACGTGCTGACGGTCGTGGTGCCGTTGAACGTCGCCGTGGAATTGGTGACCTGCAAGCCGATCGCCGTGCTGTTCCACACGTCTGCGGTCTGGGCGTAGATGGTGCTGTTGCCGTTGACGGTCAGGTTGGCGCCGTTCTGCACATTGACGGTCTGCACCGTACCGTTTACGCCTGTCGCGGGCCGCACGGTGGAAAAACTCAACGCCCCGGTCCCGTCCGATCCCGCCTGCAAGACGACCTTGGGGCTGCTGTTCACCAGATCCACGGCATAGACGTTGGTACCGCTACCCGTCGTGGTGATGCTGTCGCCATCGGCGAAGCGATAGACCAGGTTGCCGTTGGCATCCGTGGATGAGCTGTATGACGTATCGGCCGAGGTGCCGGTAAGCGTAGTGGTGTAGACCGTCGATTTCGCCTTGCCGACCGTCAACACCGCGAGCGTCGCCATGATCGAAATGGGTATCGCCTTGCGTCGCTGCCGCATCCGCAGCCGTTTCATCGCATCGCAGTAGTTCGCCTCCACCGACAACTGCCACGCTTCCGGAAGCTGCGCGAACAAATACGGCTGCCTGCGGTAATAACGCCACAGCTCGATGCTCGACGCGTCGATCTTCTTGCTCACTATGTTGTCCCCTGGCTGATGCGCATGCGATTGTCATTTCGGGACGAGTCACCGAATTGATGACATGTGAAACACGTGCAGACTCGTAACAGTGCCGCGTAAGTACCACATCGATCGCGTAACGTTGAGGCGAGATGGCGTGGATGTGAATCCAATCACACGCCACGGGATGAAGCACGGGCAACGCTATTCATGGCATCAACCACGAACGCAGACGGGATCGCTCATGACCTTATGGTGCGTATTGGAACTGCGCACGGCGATGTCATTTCAGGACAATTGCGCGCACTCATGACAGGCGTGTTGTGCTAGGCGTTTCGGATGTGAAATCAATCGCATATTCACGCTTTCCCAATGCCTACCGTAGTCTTCGACGCAGTGTCGTTGGGTTACGCTGCGCTAACCCAACCCACGGGTTTGAGGCCTGACCAGACGCCGGTACAAGGCCTCAAACAACTGCGCCGTGCAATCGGCATTCTCTTTCAGCGCACAACGCTGCGCCTCACGCGCCAACCGTAACCGCAACGCCTCATCCACCAGCACGTTGCGAATGGCCGCGGCCAGCGCTACCCAATCGCCCGGCCGCACGGCGAGCGCCGCGGTGGGCGCCCATTCGACCAGATGCCCGACCGCTGTGCCTACCGTCGGCACGCCGGTTACCGCCGCCTCGAGCAGCACCAACGGGCCGGCTTCGTGCAGGGACGACATCACCAGCAGGTGCGCCGCCTCCATCAAGGGACGCAACTCGCGCTGCGTCTTGAAGCCCAGAAAACGCACGTGCTGTTGCAAGCCGAGCTGCCGTACCAGCACGCGCATCTCGCCATGCAAGGTATCGACACCGACGATGTCCAGTTGGAAATCCAGCCCTTCCTTGGCCAGCGCTGCCAGTGCGCGCAGCAACGTGGGTTGGTCCTTCACGCGGTTGATGCTGGCGACGTGGATCAGTCGCGCCGGGCCGCCGTTCCGTTCGCGCGGCGCCAGCGGCGGCCACGCGCGAAGATCCACGCCCAGCGGCACGCGTGTAGCCTGAAGACCCAGCGCGCGCAACGAATCGATGATCGGTGCGCTGGCCGCGGTGATCGCCTTTGCATTACGCAGCACCAATGCCTCACGCAGGCGTCCTTTCCATTTGCGCCGGCCGCCGTAACCGATGTCGTGCAAGGCGATCAGTTCGCCACCGGCGATATGCACCGTGTTGGGCACGCCAAGCAGCTTGGCCGCCGTCACCGCGATCAAGCTGCAGGAACCCGAAAAAATGGCATGGATCAGATCGAACGGCGCGTGCCGATGCTCGTGGCGGATCGCCGCGATCGCGCGCCACCGCGTCCAGCGGTTGCCGATGTTGTGAATCTGCGCACCAGCCAGTTCCCACCGATCCGGCGTCGGCTCCTGGTGCAGGACGAACACGTGCACGTCGTGCATGCGCGCCAGGCGTTCGATCAACGCCAGGAATGCAGGAATCACACGCAGCTCGCCGCTGCGATCGACGCCGCCGGGCAGCACCAGCGCAAGCTTCATCGCGCACCGCCTGCGTGGCTATCGCGCACCTGCGCATACGCATTCGCCCATTGGCGCCCCACCGCTTCGAACGAGAGCGCTGCGTCAAAATGCGCGCGCACCTTGGCTGGCGATGTTTGCCTGGCGGCGCGCAGCAACGCTTCGGCCAGTCGCGACGCATCGCCGCACGGCCATAGCTCACCCACGCGCCCTATTCCTGTCAGCGTTCGGAACGATGGGATATCCGTCACGATCGGGGTAACGCCGCACGCCATGGCTTCCAGCAACGCGTACCCGCAGCTTTCGCTGCGGCTGCCGGAAACGAACACGTCCGCTGCCTGCATCAGGCGCTGGATCTGCGCGTGCGGCACCTTCCCCAGCAAATGCACGCGCCCGGCAAGCCGGGGATCGCGCGCGATGCGTTGTTGCACTTCGCCCAGCAGCGGTGCATTGCCAAAGGCGCACCACAGGTGCAGCTCGGGCAGTTGCTCTGCCGCCTTGGCCACGCCATCGAGCACCGTCAACGGATCCTTGCCCGCATTCAAATGCCCGACCCATAGCACGCAGGGATGACCGTAAAGACCCGTTTCGCTGCGCGCTTGCGCACGGTCGCCCGGCATGAAGCGGCTGCTGGATTCGGGGATGGCAAACAGCCGCGTGCGTGGCCCGAACAGATGAGCGGTGGTGAACGCCCGCGCCAATTCGGTACTGGTAAAAGCGATGCCGGCGGCGGCGGCATACCAATGACGCCACCGCGAGCGGCGCCACCAGCGCGGCGGCCGATCCGCGTGATCCTGGAACAGGATCGGCAAACGCGGCAGATGACGCGAGATGGCGAACGCGTCTTCGGCAAAACCCAGCCCATGCACGTGCAACACGTCGACATGGATATCGTCGAGCAAGCTGGCGAAGTCGCGTGCACGATGCAGCACATTGCTCGTTTCGCTCATGTCGATGAAGCGATAGTCCACGCCGTTGCGCGAGATGCGCTCCGCATGCGCGGCAGCCTGGATCACCGAAACCTGGACACCGGCACTTGCCGCCGCTTCAGGAATATCCAGCAACGAAGGCCATTGCCGGAATACCTCGGCCGCGGCGAGGCCGTTCGGTGCAGGATGAAAATTGATCTGTGCGACGTGCAAGCGACGTGCCCTGTCAAAGCCCGGAAACCTGCGGCATGCGCAGGCGGACCAGCCTATTGGCCAGGTTCAATTCCCACGGCCGGTCGTATTTGCGGTAGCGATAGCGCCAGTTGGCCATCGCACTCAGGCTGCGCTTGGCCCACGGCGGCGAGCGCATGTCCTGCACGGTCGGATAGCGGCAACGCAGCACGGTGACGAAATCATGGATGCGCTGGCGCAGCTTGTCGGTCAGCCAGGGCGCATCGGCGTGGCAGGCGTAGTTCACCCACTGCGGCTGCGTCCATTCTTCAGGCGTCTTCGGAAAGATCACCAGCTCGCCATGCAGATCGTGCAAGGCCATGCCGGGGCGTTTGCCGCGATCCCTCTCGTGCCGGCTGCTTTCCGGTAGCGGCGTGTAGACGTAGACAATGATCTCCGCGTGCGGATTGATCTGTTTCAGTTCCCGGATGAACTCGAACGTGTGCTCGGTTTCCTCTTCGGTGTTCTGCGGCGGCGCGACCATGAAGGAAAGCTCCGGAATCACGCCGTTGCGCCGGCACAGCTCGGCCACTTGCAGGGTCTGGTCCGGACGCGTGCCTTTGCGGATTTCCTTCAACATCTGGCCGCTGGGCGATTCCGCACCGATATAGGCCATTTTCAGGCGGCTCTTGCGCACCAGCTTCCACGAGCTTTCCGAGAGCTTCAGCAATGCGTCGGCGCGCGCATAGCACCACCATGGCATTTCCAGCTTCGCCATCACCTCGAGCAGCGGGATCATGTCTTCTTCGCGATCGAAGAAGTTGTGGTCGAAGAACTGGATCGAATCGGCGCCGAGTTCGTATTTGAGATAACTCAGCTCGCGCTCCAGTCGCGCCGCTGTCGGCAGCATGGTGGTGCCGCCGAACATCGCCGCCACGCCGCAGAACGTGCAGCGGAAACGGCAGCCGATCGCTGCCTGGTGTGCAGCGGTGCGACGGCCCAGAAACGTGCGCGCCAGATAGCGGCGCGGGTCGCCCAGCTTTTCGTACGGCAGCACCAGGCCGCTGTCGCCGAGCGAGAAACGGCGATTCGGGTTGTGCACGATGCTGTCGCCATCCTTCCACGACAGGCCGCCGATACTGGCCAGCACCGGTTGTGGCTTGTGCAACGCGGACACCAGTTCGGGAAAACTTTCATCGCCCTGCCCGCGGATGGCGTAGTCGACATACGGCGCGGCCAGCGCGGTATCGGTATACAGCGTGGGGAAATAGCCGCCCCAGATGATCGGCGTGGCGGGAAAACATTCGCGAATGGCTTTGGATACTTCGATGGCCGGCGCGATCTGCGGCCCGCCCATCACGCTTACGCCCACGGCATCGAAACCGCCCTGCGCCATCTTGCCGAGCGTGGCGCCGATCAGATCGCGATCGACGTTACCATCGACGATCTCGCTGCTGCCGTGCTTGTCCAGCGTGGCAGACAGGTGCAGCAGGGACAGCGGGAAGCGCGCGCTGGAGCGCGAGGTGATGGTGGGGTTGATCAGGAGGGTGCGTGGGGAATGGCTCATGATTTCTTATGCAACGGGAAGAACAACTCCCTCTCCCCCATCCTTGATAAAAGATGGGGGAGAGGGAACGGAACGGCGCAACCGAAACACCAACGCTACCGGCACCTGCAGCGCGATCGGATCGAAGTGCGCACCGGAAGGAATATCCGCAGGGTCCAGCATCGGTTCCAGCACGTCTTCGATCACCAACCCGACCGACGCGCACGCCGCATGCCAGTGGCTATACAGATGCTGCGTGTGCTGCACGGCGAAACGCTGGCCGTCCGCCTTAAAGTCGCGTTGCCAGCCAAGCGCCGGCCCGATCGGATGCACGTCGCTGCACAGCACGACGCCGCCCGGCTTGGTGACACGATGCAATTCGCGCAATGCACTGCGCAGATGTTCCAGATGCCCGATCACCAAACCACAGACGGTGACATCGGCCCATGCGTTCGGCACCGGCAACGCCGTCACGCTGCCTTGCGCAAGCCCGATGCCGGCATCGAAATGGAACGCGGTCAACTCCGAATACGCACGCCGCAGCATGGCTTCGGAGAGATCCACGCCGATCGCGTGCGTCGCGCCGCGCCGCAGCGCACGCAACATATAGCGCCCGCTTCCGCAACCGGCGTCCAGCACGTTCTTGCCATGCAGATCGGCCGGCATCAGGGTGAGCATCGCGCGCTCTTCGGCGTACATCACCGGGTTGTGCGCATGCGCGGGATAATTCGGCGCCCACAGGGCATAAGCGGCAGCAGGCGAAAGAACGGGTGTACGCGACATCAATCACTCCCGCCGGCAATGGCCAGCCTGCGTTCTCGACGACGCCGATCCGCCACCCGTTCCAGTCCGGGCTCGAGCGCGACCAGCGCGGGCTCCGCCAGCGATTTGGCGAGCAACTTCGGCCTGCCGTCCAGCATCACCGGCACAGTCTCCACGTCGGCCTCGGCAAACCATTCGGCGAAATCCATATCGGCGATGCGCGGCACGCCGTCGCGCAGCACCGCACGAATGCGGCTGCGCTCGATGCCGACCAGGCTACGGACGGGATCGCCGCCCTGGTCTTCCACGATCACCATGTCCGCGTGCGCGCCGGGCGACAGATGTCCGCGCGACGGCATGCACAAGATGCGCGCGGCCTGCGTCGTGACCAGCTGCAGCAACTGCATGCTGCCCAAGCCGTAACGATCGATCACACCGGCCAGTTCCTGCAGCAGATCGCGTGCGCCACTCACGCGCGAATCGCTACCCAACGCGAGGCGGCCCGCTTCGCACAAACGCCGTGGATCGAGCGTTCGCCCCAGCAAGGCCAGGTTGCTGCCCGGGCACCACACCACCGCAGCATCGTGCGCGATCACGCGCTCGACATCCTGCTCGCGCAGGCCTACGCCATGGATCAGCACGCTGTTGCCCGCCAGGCAACCGAATTGATCCAGCAGCGCCAGCTCGGCTTGCGCCACCGCATCGGTGCCTTCGGCCAGATGGATCAGCCACGGGCGATCGGCCGGCGTGGCGGCGAAGCTTTGCTGCAGCGGCGGGCCGTAGTCGGGCCAGCCGAGTGCATAGCTCCAGCCGTAGTGGCGCAGCAGTGCCACCGGAAAATCCTCCTCGTCCAGCACTGGATGCCATGGATCGTGATGCGCCACGCACGTGGTGCCGGCCAACAGGTTCTTCAGCGCGCCGTGGCGCATGCGTAGCGTTTTCGGTATCTGCAGCGCGGCGACCACTTCGGGCGTGTTGAAATGCGCCTGGAAGGCGGCGATCCACGCATAGCTGTTCGGAAACGGCGCATGCGCCGGCAACTTCGGCACTGCGTTCACGTGCAGATGATCGTGCGCGTTGATCAGGCCCGGGAAAATCAGGTGATCGCGCAGGTCGACGTGATACGCCGACGAGGCGATCGCGCTGTCGATCCGCCCCGCGCCGATCGACAGCGTCGCGCGCGACACGCCTTCGGGCGTGACGGTCGCGGCGTGACACAGGCTGGCGTTGGCGCGCGCGAATCTGTTCACGGCATCAGCGCCGATGCATGGTGATCAGGAAGTGATCGCCCATGTCACGCAACAGCGGCAGTGCGCCGTAGCGATCGTCGAGCCGGCCTAGGCGTTCGCAAGCGTCGCGATGGCGATCATGGAAATCCACCAGGTATGGCGGCGGCATGAACAGGCTCAGCGCACGGTAATCGTCCAGTGCGAAGTGCGGCGCGAAAGCGCGATAGAACTCGCGCGGCAGGTAATACCTGGTCCAGATGGTGTGGCGGTTCATGCCTACCGGCGTGACGCCGCGCGCGGCGCGCACGAAAGCGCGCTTGAAGCGTCCCTTGAACAGGTAATAGCCCGCTTCCCACGGGCAGATCCGCCCGATCACCGAAAACACCAGCTTGCCGCCGGGCCGCAGCAGGCGCGCGCATTCGGCTGCGACTGCGCCCATATCCGGCGCGCAGTTCAGTGGACCGAAGTTCGAGTAGATGCCATCGAACTCCCCTTTCAGCCGGTCGAGCTGGTGCACACCGACGTGCACCGCCGCCACCTGCGCCTCGACGCCTGCCGCGGCAGCACGGTCGTGCGTGCGTTCGATCATGCGCGGCGACCAGTCGCTGGCCACCACCCGGTAACCGCGCAAGGCGAATTCCACCGCGTCGATACCCGTACCGCAGCCCAGGTCCAGCAGCCGCGAGCCGGGCGGCAATTCCTTGCGCACGGTGCGCCACATCGTGTCGCGCATGCGCTGGATCAATGCATTGTTGCCGCGCGGGCCGTCGTAATCTGCCGCCACGCTGTCGAAGGCGCGCTGCGTATCGAGCAACTGCGACTCGTCCATCGCCCCTGCCCGCTGGCCTGATTCAATCTGGTAGGTACCGCTCACTTCCATCTCCGCTTAGCCGGCATGCGGCACATGCGTAAGTGCCGGCGCGGGGAGATTTGGTTGAAGAGCCGCGGCAATCCGTCCGCGGCCGGCCCTAGCGCAGTACCTGATACAGCACGCTGAGCACAGCGCTGCCGCACAGCACCCATCCCATGCCCACTTTCCAGCGCAGCATGGCGAGCAGGGACGCCACCGCCAGGAACAGCGCCAGGACGTTCACGGATTGCCATTGCGGCACTTCGATCGACAAGAGGCCCCAGCGATGGACATCGCGAAAAAGCGCATGCAGCGTGAACCAGACCGAGAGGTTCAGCACCACGCCCACGATGGCGGCGGTAACCGCCGATAGCGCCGCGTTGAGCGTGTGATTGCCGCGGAGGGCTTCCACATAAGGCGCGCCAAGGAAGATCCACAGGAAACATGGCGCGAACGTCACCCATGTCGTCAGCATCGATCCGACTACGCCGGCGGCCATCGGCGACAATGCCGTTTCGTGCTGGAAGGCGCCCATGAACGCCACGAACTGCAGCACCATGATCAGTGGACCAGGCGTGGTTTCGGCAAGCGCCAATCCATCGAGCATCTGGCCGGGCGTGATCCAGTGGAAGTGCTCCACCGCGCGTTGCGCGACATACGCCAGCACCGCATAGGCGCCGCCGAATGTCACCACGGCGGTCTGCGAGAAGAAAATGCCTTCCTGAGCCAGCACGCTGCGAAAGCCGAAACTGCCGACGGCGATCACGACAGGCAACAGCCAGATGACAAGCCAGGCCAGCGTGATGCGAACGGCGCGGCTCGCCGACGGCTTCGTGTGGCGAAGTTGCCCCTGACCGATCAGCCGATCGATAAGGTAATCCGACGAGGCGTCCATCGCGGTCGATGCCGGCGGCGGAAAACCGCGCGGCAACCACCATCGGCCCAGGGCGCCTACCGCACCCGCCACCACGACGATCAGCGGAAACGGCACCTTGAATACGTAGATGGCGATAAACGCCAACACGGCGATGCCGACCATGATCCGATTCTTCAGCGCCTTTCGGCCAATGCGAAGCACTGCTTCCATCACGACCGCCAGCACCGCGGCCTTCAGGCCGAAGAACACCGCGGCGACAACGGAAACCTGGCCGTACAGCGCATAGACGATGCTCAGCCCCAGAATGGTGATGAAGCCGGGCAATACGAAAAGCACACCCGCGACAAGACCGCCGCGTGTCCGGTGCAGCATCCAACCGATATAGATGGCGAGCTGCGTCGCTTCCGGACCGGGCAGCAACATGCAATAGCTCAGCGCATGCAGAAAGCGCTGGTCGCTGATCCATTTGTGCCGTTCCACCAGTTCGCGGTGCATCACGGCGATCTGCCCGGCCGGTCCGCCAAAGCTGAGCAAACCCACTTTCATCCAGACGCGGGTGGCCTCACGCAACGATGGCCGGTCGGTCGCGTGCGGATCCAGGCTGTCGGTCATGGGTGCCATGCGATCAATAGATCCACTGCCGATACGAAAGACGTGCGCCTGTCGCCCATCACCATCGCATGGCGCCCATCGAGCGAAAAACCGAGAATACCTCAGCCGCCGGACGCTTCCTTGCCTGGCGCGCAAACAGATCTCGATGCGGGCCACGCCAATCGTGCACGCAGGCCCTAAGATAGCTGTCAGCAAAGTCGCGGATAGTTGGCCAGACCCACATCTCCGGGAAGGCAGCCATGAGCCAGCAACCTGTCTATCGCAGCTTGGCGCTCCCTGCCCTGGCGGCGCTTGCGCTGCTTATGTCGCAGGCGGCCTGCAGCGATACCACCGCCAAGGGCCATTTACCGTTGAGGACGGTGGCCGATGCACCGCTGACCGGCGAAACGACACGCTGGGATTACGCCAGCCTCGACCCGGCCGCGCATCGGCTTTACCTGGCGCACCTGGGCGATAGCGTGGTCAGCGTTTTCGACACCAACAGCCAGAAGGTCGTCGCGGACATCGCCAACGTCAGCCATGTGCATGGCGTGCTGTATGTGCCGGAGCTGCATCGCGTCTACGCGTCCGCCACCGGGACCGATGAAGTAGTGGCCATCGATCCGGACACCCTGAAGATCACCGCGCGCATGCCGGCCGGCGACTACCCCGATGGCATGGCCTATGCGCCCGAGGCACACAAGCTCTACGTATCCGACGAGCACGGTGGCACCGATACGGTGATCGACGTGCGCAGCAACACCCGCGTGACGACGATTCCCCTGGGTGGCGAAGTCGGCAACACCCAATACGACCCGGTATCCAGGCACATCTTTGCGAACGTGCAGACACGCAAGCAGTTGGTGGAGATCGATCCGGCAAGCGACAAGGTCATCGCCCGCATGGATCTTCCCGATGCAGAGAGCAACCATGGCCTCTATATCGACCCGCAAACCCATCTGGCTTTCATTGCCTGCGAAGACAACGGCAAGCTGATCGTGCTGGATCTCGGCAGCCGGCGCGTGCTGACAAGCTTCGATGTTGCGAAAGATCCCGACGTATTGGCGTTTGATCGAGGACTGGGCTGGCTCTACGTGGCGGGTGAATCCGGCGAGGTGTCCGTGTTTCATGTCCAGGGACATGCCGTGAGTCCATTGGGCACCGCCATACTGGGCCCGAATGCTCATGTTGTCGCGGTAGACGAAGCCACGCACCGGGCCTATTTCCCGCTCAAGTCCGTGGCGGGCAAACCAAGATTGCGGATTACGGAAGCTCAGCCTTGAGCGATTTGCACCGTCATGTTGAGCCCGCCCCACCGACATGACCGACGACACGCGCAGGCGACCCCACGACGATCGCAAACGGCGGCACCGATTTCGTCACCACCGCGCCCGCGCCCACCATCGCACCCTCCCCGATCGTGATGCCCGGAAGGATCGTCGCATTGGCGCCGATCGACGCGCCTTTGCATACGCGCGTCTGCTGGAACGCAGCGGGCCGCACGCGCGATCGCGGAAACGGATCGTTGGTGAAGGTGGCGTTCGGGCCGATAAAGACGTCGTCCTCGATACGCAGGCCATCCCACAATTGCACGCCGGATTTGATGGTTACGCGGTGGCCGATCTCCACGTCGTTCTCGATGAAGCAGTGCGAACAGATGTTCACGTCCTCACCGATGCGTGCGCCCTCGAGGATCACGACGTATTGCCACACCCGTGTGCGCGCGCCGATGTGGGGGCTTTGTACGTCGGAGAGTGGGTGGATCGTGACGAGGTCGGACATGGAACGTTCTCGATGATTTGACTCATATGTATGGCCGTCATTCCCGCGAAAGCGGGAATCCATTGGTTCTGACCTAAAAGCAAGGATGGATTCCCGCTTTCGCGGGAATGACGGCCATTGAGGGTTTACGAAAGCTCCGCCATCAGCCGCGACGTGGCGGCGGCAACCGCCGCACGCCGCCGCAATGCATTGCGCCACACCGCCGCCAAGGTTCCCAGGAACAAGCCCAGCACGCCACCGGCTCCCCACGTCAATGCAGGGTTGGGAAACGCCGCGTTCTCCGGCACATAGACCGGCCACATCAGCGACGTGTCGTAGGTGTAGGTGCTGCTCAGGCGCGCTTCCAGATCGCTGCGTGCCTGCTGCAGGGCGCGGATCTCGTCGCTCTTGCTGGTCAGCAGGAGGCCCGCGAAGCCGTCCTTGGTTTGTGTCGCGACTTGCTGCAGGTGATCCCTTTCCGCGGTGACTTGCTGCAAGTCCGTCTGCACCTGGGCCAAACGTGCGCGCGCAAAATTCAACGTCGTGGCTTCGGCATCGTGATGAATGGTTTTCAGCTCGTCGACGGTGGCCTCGGCCAGTTTGCGGGCCAGCTCCGGCGAGTGTGCGCGCACGCTCAGCTTGATCAATGGGCCAGCGTAGGGCAGCGGCTCCAGCTTCAGGCTATGGCGATAAAGCTGGCCTTCCGGCGTGCGCGGCCCGATGCCGATGCTCGCAAGCGTTTCGTTCTGGAACGGAATCAGCTTCATGCGTTCCAGCACGCGCTGCAACGGTTCGGCCTTGGGGTCCTGCCCTGCCGGCGCTGCACCGACCTGCCCGATCTGGATCCAGGCATCGGCTTGCCACTGCGGCTTGGCCACGCGCATGAAGACGAAGACGGCGGCCAGCACCACGATCAGCACGGCCATGAACCAGCGCCATTCGCGGCGCAGGATGCGCCACATATCGATCAAATAGATTTCATCTCGTTGCATAGTCGGCATGCTCGTCGAAAGGTTGGTGTAGTGCGTTGCGGTTGGGCAGCCACGCGGCCAGCGCCTGCAGCAGCAGGCACACGGCGATAAAGCCGGCATTGGTCCAGGTATAGGCTTGCGGCGCGAACGGCGACATCACGCACACGTAGGCAACGCGCAGGAAAATCAGCAAGGGAAACAGCGCGGCCGACGCCTGCAGGCGCCGTACGCTCCATGCCAGCAGCGCATACAGCCCGATCATCGACAGCACGGCGCCGGCAGGGCCAAACGCCATCAGGAACGGAAAGAACTCCGTGCCGACGTTGATGTTGGGCGCATCCAATGGAATATCCGTGTCAGCCGTGGCGACGGCGCTGGCGCCCGGCACCAGCTGGCTGATCAGGAACGATGCATTGACGTAGTGCTTGGCATAGATCGCACCGAAGTTGTAGGGGCCGGCACCGATATAAAGCAACAGCCACTTCACGCCCTGCGAGGCATCGCGGTAAGCCTCGCTGAAAGGCAGGGTGACCGTATCCAGCGAGCCCGAACGCAGCATGCCCAGCACGGAAAACACCGTACCGCCCAGCACCGCCAGAAACACCACGCGCAACCAAGGCACACGCTTGTGCTCGTCCCGGCGCAGCAGCAACACCATGGCCAACGCAAACAGCGAGGCAAAAATACGATTGCGGTCGATCGCCAGCACCGGGAACACCACGCCGGTCATGATCAGCGCCCAGCGCAGCCAGCGGTTGCGTGCGCAGAGCAGGCCGATCGGCGGCAAGGTCCAGCACATGTCGGAGATATGCCGGATGTGCTCGTGGCCGCCCTCCATCATCGCGTAAGAGGACGGATTGGTGAGCAGCGGAATCGGAAACAGCGCCAGATCGAGCAGGCAAAACAAACCGACCGCCACGGCATAGGCCAGCGCGACGAAGGCTTCGCGCGTACCGGCATAGCGGTGATGACGAAAGCTGGCAAGCGGCGGCAGGCGCGTACCGAACAGCACATCGATCAGCAGCACGCCCAACGATGCGACCGTCAGCAACGACAAGCCTTGCAGATACGTATCGGGCATGTCGAAGCTGTACAGCGTCAACACGCATGCCAGCACCATCGGCAGCACCAGATAGATGGACGGCAGGCGCAGCAGCCGGTTCATGTCTTCTCCAGCAGCGTGCCAATCGGCGGCAGCCTCAGCTTGGACACGCCCAGCAGCACCACGTACACCAGCAGGTGGAAGGCCAGCGCAAACAGGCGCTTTTGCAGGAACGCGATTTTCGCGCAGATGTAATGCGCCTGCGCCTTGAGCAACGTGCGGTGCGGTTCGTCGAACAGCTCCGCCCGGCGCCGCGCCACCTGACATGATTCGGTGAGATTGACGATGCGCGTGGCCGTATGCCGCGTCTTGCTCACGTTATTGCCATGCAGGCGATACGAACCCACGTGCATGTCGATGAAGCCAAGCGCATCGCATGCGGCAAGGCGCAGGAAGAAATCCCAGTCATCGATGCGCAGGCCTTCCGTCCAGCGACCGATCATCTCCAACGCACTCTTATGCAACAACGCCACGGGGCCGCCGATCGCCCACTGGCTGATCACCGCGCGGCGAATGCCCTCGTCACTGCCATACAGACGCTTGTCGGCATGATGCAGGTCGCGCATGCCGCTGTCGTGCAGCTTGTTGCCGTACTGGTCCACCACCACGGAGTCGCCGACCACCGCGCGCTTGGCCGGATGCCGCTGCAGATAGCGCACCTGCGCTTCCAGGCCGCCGGGCAAGAGATAGTCGTCGCTGGCGCACAGGCGCAAGAACTCGCCACGCGCACGCGCGGCCAGTTCGTTCCAGGTCGCGCTGATGCCACGGTTTTCGCGCTGCACGTATTCCACGCGCAGCAAATGGCCCTGCGCCGCGATCCATTCGGCGATCCTCTCGCCGGTGCGGTCGGTGGAGCCGTCGTCGATGATCACGATCTCCTTGGCCGGATACGGATCTTCCAGCACGCTATCGAGGCAGCGCTGCACGAATCGCTCGTGGTTGTAGGCCGGAATCAAGATCGAAACCAGCGGCCGCGCCGCGGCGTGCATGGGCATCACTTTGGCTGCTGTCGTCATAGCGCCCCCAGATAACGTCGTGCAACAACCAGGTTGAAGGCGAGGTAGAACAGATAATTCACGGCAAAGGCATACATCGCGCCGACCAGGCCGAACGAGGCGGTGAACACGTAGACCAGCGCGAGATAGCTCAGCGCGAACACGCACTCGGAAATCACGAACAGCCGTGTCATGGCCTTGGCCAGCATCAGGTACGACAGCATGAACGATGCGATCTTGAGCACGTCGCCCAGCAACTGCGGGGCGTACAAGGCATTGGCGGATGCAAAGTCCGCACTGAACAGCAGGCGCGTCACCCAGCCGCGCATGGCGTAGACGAGCAAAGCCAGCACGATCACCGCCGGCAGCAAATAGCGGTACGCGTTGCGCAGCTCGCTCGCCAGCGAGGCGCGATCGTGCGTGGCGGCGAGCTTGGGCAAGTAATAGATGTTGATCGCCGTGGTAAGGAACAGCAGATAGGCATCCGACACCTTGCTTACTGCCTGCCAGTAGCCCACCCGCTCCCAGCCGTACTGCAAGGCCAGGTGATTGCGTACCGCGATATTGATCAGCGGCAGCAGCAGCGCCGAGGTCAGCGTCATGATCGAGAAAGCCGCCAGTTTCAGGCTCATCTCGCGATCGAACTGCATGCGCAGCATGCTGCGCTGAAAATACGGGCTGCGCCGCCACACCGGCAGGCCAACCACCAGCAACAAGAGCTGCCCCGCCACCAGCGCCAGCAGCGCGCCATACAGATGCAGCCAGCGCGACAACCCCAGCGCCAGCACCACGCTCAGCACCGAACCGAGCACCTGGATGACGGCCAGCCGGCGCACGTCCATGAAACCGTTGATCACGGCGAGGATGTAATTGGCCAGCGCAATACCCAGCTGCGCGACGGCAAGCAGGCGGATCAGGTTTTCGTAACGCGCATCGCCCAGCAGCCACAGCGACAGCGGGCGGCTCATCAACAGCGCGGCGCACCCCATCACGGCGGAAGCGACGCATGCATACCAAAGCGCCGCGGAGAGCAGGCGCGAAAGCTTTTGCGCGTCGTGACGGTATTCCGCCACGTATTTCACGATGCCCGCGCTGATGCCGCCGCCGGCGAGCACCGCCAGCAACGACATCAGGCTCATGAACTGCCCGAGCTTGCCCACTCCTTCCGGCCCAGCCAGCCACGCCACCAGCTTCACGATCACCAACCCCGCAAGCAGGCGCGCCGCGGTGGCGATGCTCGAATAGAAGCCGGCGCGCACGATGCTCATGCCGCACGCTCGAACGATTGGCACGCAGCGACGACTCGCTCCACATCCTCGTCGCGCAGCGTCGGCCCGATCGGCAAGCTCAGCACTTCCCGATGCAACTGTTCGGTCAGCGGCAACTGCAGGGTATGCAGTGCGGGATAGGCCAACTGGCGATGCGGCGGCACGGGGTAATGCACCTGGCTGTGGACGCCATGCGCGGCGAGATGCTGCTGCAAGGCTTCGCGCTGCGCGCAACGCACCACGAACAGATGCCAGACATGCCGCGCCTCGCCGACCACCTCCGGCAGGATGATCAATGGGTGACGAATGCCCTCGCGATAACGCTTGGCCACCCGACGGCGTCTTGCAATGTCCTCGTCGAGGTATTGCAGCTTCACGCGCAGCAAGGCGGCCTGCAATTCGTCCAGGCGCGAATTGATGCCCTGGTAAAGATGCTGGTATTTCACTTCCGAGCCGTAGTTGCGCAACGCGGCCACGCGCGCCGCCAGCACGCTGTCGTTGGTGACGATCGCGCCGCCGTCGCCCAGTGCGCCCAGGTTCTTGGCGGGAAAAAAGCTGAATCCTGCGGCGTGTCCGAACGCGCCGGCCTTGCGTTCACCGCAGCTTGCACCGTGCGCCTGCGCGGCATCTTCGATCAACAGCAAGCCGTGGCGTTCGGCCAACTTGCCCAACGCCACCATGTCCGCCAGCTGGCCATATAGATGCACGGCCATGATCGCGCGCGTACGCGGACCGATCGCTTCGGCCACGCGCAACGGATCGAGGTTGAAACTGAGCGGATCGGGCTCCACCGGCACCGGCACCAGACCGCTCTCGGTGATGGCGAGAAAGCTGGCGATGAAGGTGTTGGCGGGCACGATCACTTCATCGCCATCGTGCAGCGCGCCCAAAGCCTTGTAGCCGCGCAGGATCAGCGACAGCGCATCCAGGCCGTTGCCCACGCCGATCGCGTGCCGCACGCCGCAGTAATCGGCGAATTCTTGCTCGAACGCCGCCACTTCCTGGCCGAGGATGTACCACCCCGAATCGATCACGCGCGCAGCGGCCGCCTTCAGCTCGTCAGCGTGACGGGCGTTGATGTCTTTGAGACTGAGGAAAGGGATGTCCATATCGAGCGTCACCCATGCGCACGCAAGCTGGGATGGCAATCCCGGCATCCAGGCTCCATAAGCACTAACCGCTTTGGCATGCAGCCAACTCCGGCCGATACAGGGGGTTTCTCACTTCACGCAGGAATTCGTCATAGCTGGTGATGTAATCGGTGGGGTCGTACAACTGGTCGGCCAGCACCATCAGCACGCAGTCTTCGCTGAAGTCGTACATCTCCCGCCACACCATCCGTCCCAGCAGCAAACCTTGCGATGGATCATCCAGCACCACTTCCACCGGTCCGGAGCCATCGTCGAGCAGGAAGGTGACCGAGCCGCGTACCGCCACCGCCAACTGGTTCAAGTTGCGATGCGCGTGCTGGCCGCGATGCACCTGGTGCTTGGTGGCGAACAGGTAATACACGCGCTGGATGTCGAAGGACACGTTGCGGTCTTTCTCCAGGGCAATGAGCATGCCGCGATCATCGCCGTGCTGCTGCAACTGGACTCGTTGAATATGCATGGAGTGAACCGGCCGTCGGTATCCGTGGATGCGTCACGGAAATGAGTGCCAGCTCATCAGGAAAAGGTTGTGCCCATCTTCGCGACACGCCCCAGTAGGTTGGGTAGAGGACATTTCGATTGGATGTGGGTCCACGCAACCTTTCGTCGCCTGTCCTGCACTCACGCGCATCAAGCCCTGCTCCGTCCGTGTACGACGGATGAAGCAGGCCGGGGTTCGGGGATAGGAAGCATGACGTCAACGCAAACGATCGAGAGCAAACCGGCGCGCCCAAGAAACATCGTGCTGTTCCATTGGCTGACCGTGCTGTGCGTATGCGTGGCGGCGATCCTGATATTGCTGCGTGACGAAGTCGTCAGCGGCCGCGACCTGAAGCTATGGCTGCTGGAAGGCCATCGGCATTTCGGCTTGTTCGTGCTCGCCTTGTTCTTCATACGCGTGGTGGTCCGTATCCGCACCGGCAAGCTCGCCGCCGTCGGCCAGATGTCCAAGGCCATCCGCGCGGTGGCTGCGCTCACGCATATCGTCTTGTACGGCTTGCTGCTGGCCATGCCTTTGCTCGGCTGGGCCTTGAGCAATGCGCAGGATCGACCCGTACATCTGTTCGGCCTGACGCTGCCGACGCTGGTCGGTGCGGACGAAGACCTCGCCGATTCGCTGCAGACCTGGCACATCGACACAGCATGGGTGCTGCTTGCGCTGGTGCTGCTGCATACCGGCGCGGCGCTCTGGCATCACTTCATCGTGCGCGACGACGTGTTGCGCGCGATGTGGCCAAGCAGGCGTCCACAACGCCCTACCACCCACGACTGAAACCCAAGGAGATTCCATGTCCACTTCTCTGCACCGACGCGCACCGAGCCGGCCTGGGAAGCAGCTCTGGTGGTTCGGCCTGGCTGTGCTTCCCTTGTTCGCCAGCACTGGCGCGCAAGCCGTTCCCGCCTATGCACGCCAGACCGGCTCGGCGTGTGCGGATTGCCATGCCGGCGCTTACGGGCCGGGGCTCACGCCGTACGGCATGCGCTTCAAGATGAATGGCTACACCGATACCAATGGCCAGGGCACCAAGATTCCGGCCGCCGTGCAGCTCAACGGCACGCGCACCGTACCGGCCACCGGCAAGAGCAGCAACATGTTGAGCTCGGCCGATATCTATCTGGCCGGCCGCGTCTCCGATCAGGTCGGCGGCTTCGTCAAGGTGGCGATCAACAACAACGGCCAGGACAAATTCAATACGCAGCTGAGCGACGTCGACCTGCGTTTCGTCGCCAAGGATCTCAAGCTCGGCGGCAAGGAGGCGCTGGTCGGGGTCAGCGTCAACAACGATCCGGGCTTCAACGATCCGGTCAATGCGCTGCCGGCCTCCATGCAGAACGGACCGCCGACGGTTTCCGGCAGCCTGCTCAATCCTTCCAGTTCCAACACGCTGGCCCACCGCGTGATCGGCGCCAGCGTGTATGCGCTGTACGACAACGACTGGTACGGCGAACTGGGCACCTACAACTCGCTGCCGACGTCAATGCAATACAACCTCGGCTATTCGCTCGGCGGCGATCCGGGCAAACTCAGCAACACGGTGTATGGGCGCTTTGCCTATATGAAGGATCTGAAGCGCCAGTTCTTCTCCGCCGGGTTGGTGGGCTTGACCACCGATCGCCAGTTGCCGCGCAACGGCCCGAGCGAACACGTCACCGATCTGGGCTACGACGTGACGTATCAGTACCTGGGCAATCACGAACACATCCTCCAGCTTGCCTACGTGAACATCATGGAGCGCCGCCGCTACGCCACCACGCCGGCAGGGCCGGTACCCGGCCTGCTCGCACTGCCAAATGGCGTAGTGCACGACCAGACGGCCACGCTCACCTACACGTTCAAGCAAACCTATGGCGTGATCATTTCGCACATGCTCAGCACCGGCACGCATGACATCGTGCGCTTCGTGCCGTATGGCGAGCCCGATACCAGCAGCAATTCCTTCACTGTGTTCTGGACGCCGTTCGGCAAGGACGATTCGTTTACCTCCATCGCCAACCTGCGGCTGGCCGTCGAATGGTTCCGCTTCAACAAGTTCAATGGCAGCAGCACCAATGTGTTTGGTGTGCCTGCAAACGGCACGGGGACCAACGCGAAAGACCTCAACGCTTTCCTGCTGTTCGCGAGCGTGGCGTTCTAGCGATCAACGCGAAGACCGGTCCCATCCCCTGCGTGCCGTTTTTCATCCCCTCTTCCCCGCCCGGAAGAGGGGAGCTTTTCCCCACCCAAGAAACACCCCACGAACAGGAGTCAGAGAGTGATCGAATCAGTTTTGCGCCGATGCCTGCACGGCACAGCAATGGCAGCACTGTTCTTCGGCTGGACGCTGGCCTCACCCTTGAGCCACGCCGGCGATGCTTCCGCCGGTGCGGACGTGTTCAAATCCGAATGCGCCGAATGCCATAGCCCGAAGGAAGGCAAGAACAAGAAAGGCCCGAGCCTGTTCGGCATCGTCGGGCGCGCAGCCGGCACCGCACCCGACTACAAGTACACAGATGCGCTCAAGCAGGCGCACTGGAACTGGACCGCCGACAAGCTGCACTGGTACCTGTCGCAACCGGCCAGGCAGGCGAACCCGGGAACCAGGATGAAATACAGCGGCCTGGACGATGCCAAGCAGTTGGACGACCTCATTACCTACCTGGGCACCCTTCACTGATGACGCCTGCTTGTCAGTGATGACATTCCCTTGTCCCGAGGGATCGTCTATAAGGCGCTCATGCCGCATATCTTCCTCTTGGGACAAGGGCTCCGCCCTGCCGCGCCATCATTCCCGCGAAAGCGCACTGCTGTCCGGGAAAAACGTGGATCGCTAAAGGAAAACTCGACATGTAACCGGGTGCGAGATTGTCATCCGCGAAATCAACGCTACCGATTCGTCATTCCAGCGAAAGCTGGAATCCAGTGTCTTTCACGCTTTGCAAGTCGCTGGATGATTCGCTTCGCTCCCCCCTTCGAGGCCGTCCTGCGGACGTTCTACGCGCTTCGGCTCCGTCCAGCTTTCGCTGGGATGACGGAAGGTGGAGTCTTCTTGCAAGCTCGGCAGCTATTTTCGCCGGACAGCCGTGTGCGAAAGCGGGAATCCAGCTTGCTCCGGCCATCCTCCCGACCATCGATTCCCGCTTTCGCAGGAATGACGGCGCGGAAAACGGGGAGCATCGTCAAGTGACGGCGCTCCATCTGCTTCGCAGGCTTCCCTTGAGCCTCCTGCCGGCCATGCTGTTCACCGCCCCGCTGCACGCCCAATCCAACAACCTGAGCGGCGCCGTGGCGCTGAGCTCCCAGTTGATCGATCGCGGCCTGGCCATTTCCCCCGTCACGCCGATCCTGCAAGGCAATGTCACCTGGAACTCCGCCTCCGGCTGGATTCTTGGCATGTCCGCGGCGACCGAGACGCGCTCGCCCGGCCATGGTTCCGAAGCCATGGCCCAGGTGGCGCATTACTGGACGCTTTCCAGCGACTGGCGCATGCAGGCCGGTATGGTTTATTACGGTTATCCGGGCAATACCCAGGGACGTCCCTTCGACCGGGTCGAAACGGGCGTGAACTGGATGTACCGGGACGTGCTGAGCTTCGGCCTCTCGGCCATCGACCTCACCCATGGCGACGATCACTCGCCGCGCGGCGCGGCGGACGTCGATTTCCACTGGCCTTTGCCGCAAAACTTCGCCGTTTCCGCCGGCCTGGGCGTGGCCCAGCCGCTGACCAGCCCGGCCAGCTATGGGAACTACATTGTTCCCTACGGCCCGTACGGCGGATATGCCTACCGCTACTACTACCGCAACGTGCGGATGCGCTCATACTACGGCTACGGCCACCTGGGCGTGGCTTGGAGCCATGGTCCGTGGCGGGTGGAGCTGGACCGCGTCTTCACCGACCCGGACATCCGGCGGCAAGGCGCCGCCGCTGCGCCATGGGTCGCCACGATCTCGTGGGCTTTTTAAGACGAAGGCAACCTTTCGGCGCTCAAACGGCACTTAATGTCGTCTACCGACGCGATCGACTCCCATGAACGACGCCGAACCCTCCACCGACGCGACCGATCGCCTGCTGCTGCAACGCATGGCCACAGGCGACCGTGCCGCGTTGGCCACGCTGTATCGCAGCTATCACGGCCGCCTGTGCCGCTTCCTGTCGCGTCTGACCCGGCGCGCGGACGTCATCGAGGAAGTGATCAACGACTGCTTCTGGATCGCCTGGCAGAAAGCCGGCGATTTTCGCGGCGACTCCCGCGTATCCACCTGGATCATGGGCATTGCCTATCGATGCGGGCTCAAGGCGCTGCGGCAGCACGGCGATGAACCGGTCGATGACAACATTCCGGAAGATCGCATACCCGCGACCGATCCGGAAGAAGATCGTGAACTGCGCGACTGGTTGGGCAAGGGTCTTGAACGCTTGTCCGCCGACCAGCGCGCGGTGGTGGAACTGGTCTACGGCGAAGGCCACACCCTGGACGATGTCGCCACCATCATGCAATGCCCAGTGGGCACGGTGAAAGCACGGCTGTTTCATGCGCGCGTCAAACTGCGCAACGTATTGCCGACTCTCGCCGAACGCTCACTTACCGTGAAAGAGCAAGCACCATGACGATGTTACCGACCTATTCCAGCCAGGATTGCCCACGCGCGTGGGAAATGATGCCGTGGGTGCTGCAACAAAGCGCCACGCAGGAACAAAGCGACTGGCTGACGCATCACCTGGCGCAGTGCGCAGCATGCCGCGCGGAGTTCGCGCAGCAAAGCCGCCTGAAACAGGCGATGTCGCTGCCTTCGGATGTGCATGTCGACATGGAGGCGGGTCTGCAACGCCTGCTCGGCCGCCTGGATGCACCGGTGCAACAGGAGCCGGAACCGGTACGTGCACGATCGGGCGGCTGGCTGATGCGCGCCTTGGCCGCGGCCGTGCTGATCCAGGCCATCGGCATCGGTGCGCTCGGCTTGAAAGTGTGGTCGACCGGCGGCGACACGGCCTATCGCACGCTCAGCCAGGAACCGGCGGCGCCCGCCACGGCAGGCGCCATTCGCGTGGTGCCCGATGCAGGCATGACGCTGGCCGACTGGAACGCACTGTTGCACTCGCTGAAATTGCAGGTGGTGGGCGGCCCGAATGACGTGGGCGCCTATACCGTCGCTCCCAGCGGCAACGCGCCGAAGACACAAAACACCGTGCAGCAACTGCGCGCCGCGCGAGGCGTCCGCCTGGCGGAGCCGGTGACCGACACGCCATGAATCGCGCCATGAAACATGGCGCCTTCGCACTCGCCGCCTTGGCGTGCATGGCCTCGCTGCATGCCTTCGCCAAGGATGCACCCACCGCTTCCAGCATGGACAGCCAGCGCGACATCGTGCTGGCCGTGAACAATCCGATCGAGCCGCCGGCCATGCACGCAGGTTCGAGCTTGCTCGGTTACGCACCGTCGGGGTATTACGGCGCCGGCCAACGCGCCGCCTCCGAACTGAGCGACCTGAAGCAGCATTACCGCTTGCACGAAGTCGCAGGCTGGCCAATCAAGGCGCTTGGCGTGTATTGCGTGGTGGTGGAAACACCGGCGGGTGCGGATCGCGATGCGCTGCTCAAGACGCTCGGCCAGGATCACCGTGTGAAGTTGGCGCAACCGCTGCAGGATTACTCGGTCTATTCGAACATCGCCCCGAAAGACGGCCATCGCTACAACGACCCTTACGTCGATCTGCAACGCGGCTTCGTGGAAACCGATGCCGCGCTGGCGCAGAGCCTCAGCAAAGGTGAAGGCGTGCATATTGCGGTCGTCGATACCGGCGCCGACCTAACGCATCCGGACCTGCAAGGTCGCATTCACGACACGCACGACATGGTCGACGGCGACGCGAACGCATTCGATCACGATCACCACGGCACCGAAGTCGCCGGCGTGATCGCGGCGGATGCGAACAACCATCAAGGCATCGTGGGCATCGCGCCGGACGCCGTGCTCAGCGTCTACAAAGCCTGCTGGTATGCCGCCGCCAGCGCTGGTGCGCACTGCAATTCATTCACGCTGGCCAAGGCACTGGCCGCCATCATCGATACCGATGCGCGCATCGTGAACCTCAGCCTCGGCGGCCCCGCCGATCCGCTGCTCGACAAACTGCTGGCGCAACTGCTCAATCAGGGCCGCATCGTGGTCGCCGCGTTGCCGCCAAACGGTAGCCTGGGCGGATTCCCCGACAACGCACCTGGCGTCATCGTAGTACGCGTCAGCGGCAACACACCCGCACCATCGGGCGTGCTGAGCGCTCCCGGCAGCGACATCCTCACCACCCAACCCGGCGGCGGCTACGACTTCACTTCGGGCTCGTCCATGTCGGCCGCGCACGTCAGCGGCATCATCGCCCTGCTCCTCGCCGCCGATCCACACCTCGACGCGAACGCCGTGCACGACCTCCTGCTACGCACCAGCAAAACCTCCAACGGCATGCTGCAGGTGAACGCCGCCGCCGCCGTTGCGTCCGCGCAGAACGCGCATATCGCCACGCACTGACGCGATCTCCCCATTGGGTAGAGCCCCGGACTTGATCCTGGGCGAAACCCAACGTTGCCATGCGGATGACGATGTTGGGGTTCGGCTGCGCCTCAGCCCAACCTACGGGTGGTGTGCGAAAAAAGCTCACTGCGTCAGCGCATCAGCAAAACAGCCGAAAAGCCGCTGTGGACGCCTCTTCGGCCTGTATCCACCTTATTTGTGGTGAAGCCGCATAACAGATAGTTGCTTCAGAAGTTCTGGCAACGCCGTTTGTACCGTATCCCACACCACATCAAGGTTGATGTCGAAGTAACCGTGAGCAATCCGATTGCGCATTCCGCGCATACTTCGCCATGGCACCTCTGGATATCTTTGCGTGAACTCGGTATGACCATCCATCACTTTGGTTGCGGCTTCGCCAATTATGATGAGGCTCATGATGACCGCTTGCTGGGTACGCTTGTCGGCAAAGAAATCGTCCTTGGTTATCCCTTCCACAAAGCCGCATGCATCCATCGCAGCTTGATGGATATGGTCAAGATAGTCGGCCAACCTGGTCTCGCTCATACCGGCCGCGCTTCCGCCAGCACCTGCGCACGGAACTTCACCGGCAAGTCGCCTGGCGTCAACACATCAACGTGAATGCCCAGCAATGACTCGAGTTCATCCTGCAAACCGCCCAGGTCGAACAGCGTTGCACCAGGCAGCGCGTCCACCAGCAGATCAAGGTCGCTGCCATCCTGGTCGGTACCGTGCAATACCGACCCGAACACACGCGGATTCGTTGTACGGTAACGAGTTGCCGTTTCACGAACGGCGGCTCGCTTCATGTCGAGCACAACGGACGGTCGCATAGGCACCCTTTTTGCCGAAAGTCGAGGTGATGATAGGCAATGAAGAGGAAGATTGCATAACCTCTCCCGCCGATCCGATCCTGCCTCATGCAGGATCAGGCAAGAACCCACCAACTTATGGCATTCCACAACCGGTCCTGCGCGCGATATCGTGCGGATTCCCGCCCGCCCAACGAGGTCCGCCATGCTCACGTTGAGTATCAACGGCCGCGAACATCAGTTCGACGGTCCGCCGGAGATGCCGCTGCTCTGGTACCTGCGCGATACGCTGGGCTACACCGGTACCAAGTTCGGTTGCGGCATGGCGCTGTGTGGCGCGTGTACGGTGCATCTGGATGGCACGGCGGTGCGTTCGTGCATCACGCCGGTGGTGGCCGCGGCGGGCAAGCAGGTCACGACCATCGAAGGATTGTCGGTGAACGGCGATCACCCCGTACAGCGCGCCTGGATGAGCCTGAACGTGGCGCAGTGCGGGTACTGCCAGGCCGGGCAGATCATGCAGGCCGCTTCGTTGTTGAAGAGCAATCCGCACCCCAGCGATGCCGAGATAGATACGGCGATGTCCGGCAACATCTGCCGCTGCGGCACGTACACACGCATCCGCGCGGCCATCAAGCTCGCCGCGGGCAAAGGCGGTGTGGCATGAGCAGGCGCGATCTGGAAATCTGCAACGAAAGCCGTCGCGCCTTCATGCTCGGCTTCGGCGCGGGCAGCCTGTTGCTGGCATTCGGCCTGCCCTCGCTCGCGCTTGCCGCGACCAAGCCGGAAACCAGGAAGCTGTACGGCGGCGAAGGCGCCGAGCATGGCCTGCGCGACGACCCGCACCTGTTCGTCGAGATCGCGCCAGACGGCACGGTAACCGTGGTGTGCATCCGCTCGGAAATGGGCCAGGGCGTACGCACCAGCGTGGCGATGGTGGTGGCCGATGAACTGGGCGCCGATTGGTCGCGCGTGAAAGTACGGCAGGCGCCAGGCGACGAGTTGCGTTACGGCAACCAGGACACCGACGGTTCGCGCAGCCTGCGCCAAAGCTTCACCGCCTTGCGCCGCGCTGGCGCCGCTGCGCGCGTGATGCTGGAGCAGGCCGCCGCGACGCAATGGGGCGTGGACGTACAGCAGGTAAAAGCCGGCATCCATGAAGTGGTCGACACCAGGAGCGGACGCACGCTTGGCTTCGGCGAACTTGCCGCCAAGGCCGCCGCCCTGCCCGCACCCGATCCGGCGACGTTGAAACTGAAATCGCCTAGCGAATTCCGTTACATCGGCAAAGACAAAACCGGGCTGATCGACGGCCATGACATCGTCACCGGCCGTGCACATTACGGCATCGACACGCGCCTGGACGGCATGCTTTACGCGGTGATCGCGCGCCCGCCGGTGTACGGCGACAAGCTTGCCTCATTCGATGGCAGCGCCGCGCAGAAAATGCCCGGCGTGGTGAAGGTGCTTGAAGTGCCCGCCACACCACCGCCCTCCGGTTTTCAGCCGCTTGGCGGCGTTGCAGTGATCGCCAGCAACAGCTGGGTGGCGATCAAGGCGCGCGAACAACTGAAACTCAACTGGACCGGCGGCCCCAACGCCAACTACGACTCGGTCGCCTACCGCGCGCAACTGGAAGCGGCCAATCGCAAGCCGGGCGAGGTCGTGCGCAACGATGGCAACGTCGAGCAGGTGTTGAACAACGCTGGCAAACGTGTCACCGCGGATTACTATATTCCGCATCTCGCCCACGCCAGCATGGAACCGCCGTGCGCGGTCGCGCACTTTGCGAACAACAAGTGCGAAGTGTGGGCATGCACGCAGGCGCCACAGGAAATCCGCACCGAACTGGTCAAGGCCTTGGGGATTCCGGATGCGGACATCACCGTAAACGTCACCCTGCTTGGTGGCGGTTTCGGGCGCAAATCCAAGCCCGATTACGTGGTGGAAGCCGCCCTGCTCTCGCGCGCCATGGGCAAGCCGGTAAAGCTCTTGTGGACGCGCGAGGACGACATCGTCAACGACTATTTCCATGCCGTGTCGGCCGAACATCTGGAAGCGGCGCTGGATGGTGCGGGCAAGGTCGAAGGCTGGCTGCATCGCACGGCGGCGCCTTCCATCCAGTCCACCTTCATGCCAGGCATCGTGCATGAGCAGGTCGGCGAATTGAATCACGGCATCGTCGACCTGCCGTTCGCCATTCCGAACGTACGCATCGAGAATCCAGCCGTGGAAGCGCACACGCGCATCGGCTGGTTCCGTTCCGTGTACAACATTCCGCATGCCTTCGGTGTGCAGAGTTTCGTGGCCGAACTGGCGCACGCGGCAGGACGCGATCATCGCGATTTTCTGCTCGAACTGATCGGTCCGGATCGCCAGTTCCAGCCCACCTCGCGGGTAAAATTCACCAATTACGGCGAAGACCCGGCGCTTTATCCGATCGATACCAAGCGACTGAAACGCGTGATCGAAACCGTCACCGATGCCGCCCAATGGGGACGCACGCTACCCAAGGGGCGCGGCCTGGGTTTGGCGGCGCATCGCAGCTTCGTCACCTACACCGCGGCGGTTTGCGAAGTGGACGTGAGCCCCGATGGCAAGCTGAGCATTCCGCGTGTGGACATCGCCATCGACTGCGGCCCGCAAGTGAATCCCGAGCGCGTGCGCTCGCAATTGGAAGGCGCCGTGATCATGGGTGTTGGCCTGGCCTTGCATGGCGAGATCAGCTTCAAGCACGGCCGTGCCGAGCAATCCAACTTCAACGATTTCCTGGTGCTGCGCATGAACGAGGCGCCGCGCGAGATTCACGTGCATATGGTGGCCGGCGACGATCATTCGCTGCCGATGGGCGGCGTGGGCGAGCCGGGTTTACCACCGATTGCACCGGCGTTGACCAACGCGATTTTCGCGGCCACGGGGCAGCGGATTCGCAGCTTGCCGATACGGCAGCAGTGGGTGAAGTCGAAGCAGGTGGCGTGAAATGCAGGACGCGATGGCGCGCGGATTTCACCGCACATCATCCTTGACGCGCGCCCACTCCACCAAAAGATTCGACAGCTTTTCGGGTCGGCCCACATAGAAACCCTGTGCCGCGTCGCAGCCGTGGTTGTTCAACCAGCGATACTGCGAATATCGTTCGATGCCTTCAGCAACAATGCTTACTTTCAAGCTCTTGCCAAGCGCGATGATGGCCTCGCAAATCGTCGCCGAGCGCGCATCGCGGTCCACGTTGCGCACGAACGCCTGATCGATTTTCAGTATGTCGATGGGCAGGTCGCGCAGATAGGAAAGTCCTGAAAATCCCGTGCCGAAATCATCCAGCGCCACGGCGACCCCGTCTGCGCGCAACTGTTTCATCACAGCAATGGCTTTTTCGCGATGCTCGATCAGGCTGCTTTCGGTCAGCTCGATGCGCAGCGCGTGTTCGGCAAGCGAATACATCGTGCGGACCGCGCGCAGGTTGGCGATCAAGTCGCGGCTGCGCAATTCGGTTGGGGAAACGTTGACCGCGATCGGCATGTCGCCGAAGCCGGCATCCTGCAGTTCGCGGCTCGCCTTGGCCGCCTGCTCCAGCACCCATTGCCCCAACGGCACGATCAGGCCGGATTCCTCGCACAGCGGGATAAAGCTCGACGGGTAAATGTAACTGCCGTCGCTCTGCGGCCAACGGATCAACGCCTCCAGGCCGCTCGGATACATATGGGGAAAGTGTGCGATCGGCTGGAAATGCAGCTCGAATTCGTGACGCTTCACCGCTCTGCGCAAGGACGCGGAAAAATGCAGTTTCTCCTTGGATTGCTGCGCCATCACCGGCTCGAAATGGTGAATCGGCTCATCGCTGCGCAGATGCGAGTGCGCGGCCAAGGCGGCGCGCGCCAGCAACGCATCGCTCTGGATGCTGTCGTGCGGGTAATTGGCCACCCCGATCACCACGTTTATCTGGTGCTGGGTATCTTTGTAATAGATCGGCTCGGCGATGCATTCGGCCATCGCCTGCAGCAGTGTATCGGGCAGGCGCTGTGCATCGGTCAACGCAAAGGATTGATGATTGATGGCCGCGAGATAGCCATGGCCGTCGCCCAGCTGCGCAAGGCGCGAGGCGACCACTTGCAGGATTCCGGTGGAGATGTTGATGCCGAAGGTATCGGCAATTGCGTCCATGCCCACCAGTTGCAGATACGCCACTTCAAACGGCGCACCGGCCGCGATGCGCACATCCATCCACTCCATCAACGCGTGCTGATTGGGCAGCCCGGTGATGAGATCGTGCGAGGCGCGATACACCAGTTCGCGTTCGTCGGCCAGGTGCGCGGTAACGTCCTCGGCCAGTATCAGGCGCGCCGAGCGATCGGCAAAAGTAATGTCGGCGCTATGGATGCGCACACTGATAGGAACGCCGGTCTTGGTGCGATGAACCCATATCCTGGGTGCATCACGCACTTCCGATGGCGATGCCACATGTGTGACGACGGTGGAATGCTCATCTGCGTCGCGCAGATCCAGAATGGACATCGCCAGGAACTCTTCGCGCGTATAGCCATATGCACGCATCGCGGCGGCGTTCACTTCCAGGATGCGCAAGCTGGCAACGTCGAACACCCAGAACGGCAACGGGTTCTGCTCGAACAACACGTCGAAGCGGTCTTCGCTTTCCCGTTGCAGGCGTCGCGCTTCCCATTGTTCCGTCACGTCGACGACGGTGCCGGTCATGCGCCGCGCACCGTGCTCGTCGACCACCACTTGGCCGCCCGCCGACAGACAGCGCACGATGCCGTCGTCGAGATACAGGCGGAATTCGGTATGCAAGGGTGCGCCGCTGCTCCAGGCTTCCCTGATTCGTTGCATCAGCGACAAGCGATCTGTCGGCGCCACCATGGCAAGCATGTCCTTGACGCTGGTCATGGTCGTGCCACGCGGCAAGCCGAACAGTTCCTCGGCGTCCTCGGAGCACTCGAAGCGCTGCGCATCATCGCTGAGCGACCACATGGCTGTACGCCCTACTCGTTGGGCCACACGCAAGTCTTCCGAAGCGGCCTGCAAGCTGCGAATGTAGTGTTGCTGCAACGCCGCCGCGCGCGACGTCACCCGCAGCAGGCTGATGAAGGCCACCAGATAGCAAAGATAAAAAATGGCGATACCGGCGAGCTGGCGGTACCACGGCGCCAGCGCATCCTCCATGCTTACACCGGCTTCCACGGTAAACGGATAGCTCTCTACCGGCACCCGCACGCGCAGCGGCGCAAAGCCACGGCTGTCGACCCAGCGCATCCACCACGGCATTGCTGTACTGAACACCGCGTCGGGTTTGCCACCTTGCAGCACCCCGCGCCCATGGGCATCCATGACGGAGAAAAACACATTGCCGGTGTGCGGCACGGAGGCAAGGGAATGCTCCAGCGCGGCAACCTGGATATGGCCCACCACCCATCGATGACCATCGTCGTCGGACGCCGCAAGCGGCAGCACGGTGCTGCCATCGGGCTTTTTCTCGACCGATCCGAAACATGGCACGGCAGCCGCCGAAGGCTGGTTTGTGCCGCAGGAGGTCCATACCCCGTCACCGTCCTCCGGCGACGCCGAGGTCTCCCCGGCAGGTATGGCGTCGACAAGCGCAACGTCCACCACCTGCGGCTGGCGCCGCACCACCGCCGCGATGATGGTCTTCATCAGCGCATCGTGCTGGGCCGGCAACGTCTGTTGCAGATGCTGGGACTCCTCGGCGATCACCATGAGCGCATTGGCACTCGATTTAAGCGGCGCATGCACCATCTGCGCCGCGTTGAGCGCCACTTCGTTGACAAGGCGGCCACTTTCGTTCCACTGCGCACGCAGGTTCGAGCGCAGGTCGCTCGCCAGCACGATCAGCAGCAGCACGGCCGTAAGGCTGCCCAGGGTGCGAATCGCCTGCTGCGAGACGACCTTTGGGGCGCCATGGCTGGGGGTGGTTGGCCTGCTCGGGGTCATGGCAGGAATGAAGCAAATTCCATGCCCCGGCTTAGTCGCGTGATTGGCGGCTCCCTCCCCTGCGTGCAGCCTGATTACCGTCGAGTCTCAGCTGAGCCGATCGCTCCATATATCGTCATCCCGGCGAAAGCCGGCCCAGCGACTTTAAAGCGAAAGACACTGGATCCCGGCTTTCGCCGGGATGACGAAGTTTCCGGCAAAGTTATACAAATGCGGCCAGCTGAGACTCGATGCTAATCAGGGATGTGCCGGGGAGGGGGGTTGTCCGAGCTTGCCGCATCGTTGAAATGCGTCGCAAGGTTGCTTCACCCCTCCCCTACTTCACGCAGGAGGGGACGCATTCCGGCACGCTGATGCTCGGCCTTACGCTATGGATGATCTTCCCGCCAAGCCACCCACTGAGGTACGGGCATGCCGTGCGGCAATCAATTGTACTTCGTGTCGAAGTCGGTGGCTCTGCCGTTGATAAAGGTGACGATCACCGTTTTGCCATCCTGCGCGTACTGCCATTGTTCGCCGTGCGCCATCTGGTCGTCCGGCAGGCCGGCGTTCTGCCGATGGATATAGACACGCATCAGCGGTGGGCCAAGCAACTCCTGCACGCGAACCGCGGTGTCGCCGGTCGAGAGCACTTTGTCGCCCACGCGCAAAGTCGGCATGGCCTGTGCGGCAAAGCTCACCATCCATAAAGCACAAACATGTAACGACGCATGACAAATTCCATTTTTGATTGAAGTTGTTTGATACGCCGCGAACTCAGCGGCGCTCAACCACGAAATCGGCGCGGCAACCACGATCCACCCAGATGCCGTCGCGCGACCAGCCCCAGCTTTTTCCTTCACGGCAGTCGGCGCCGGAAAGCCGGTTGACCAAGCGTACCGAGTCGTCGCGATGCAGCTCCACCGAACAAATCTGATAGTTGCCACCGTGGCTCTCGCATCGCACCTGCAGTTGCTGCGGGCGGCCCCAGCCCGGCCGTCCGCCGCCGCCATAACCATAGCCACCGCGCGCCGGCGCGAATTGCCCTCGGCAGCCGCGATCCACCCAGATGCCGCCACGATCGAAGCCCCAGGTCTGGTCGCGAATGCAGCGCGTCTTGGACGCCTGCTGCACCAGTTCCGCATCGCGCCAGGGCACCTGGCAACGGGCGAAACGGTTGTCGTTGCTGGCGCAGTACGCGCCTTGCGGACCTTGGTCGTACCGTCCGCCGTATGGCTGCCCGTATTGCGCATGCAGCGGTGTGGTCGCTGTGAACAAGGAAAATCCAATCGCCATCCCGCTTGCCAAAACCTTGCCGATCGCGCTCATGGGTCATCCTTTCTGGTTGCGCAAAATATTGCGTGAGGAACGATAGCCATAACGCTGGGGCAAGTCATGAGTCTGTGATGAGGTGCTGAAAGCAGCAGTTCATGTTGGGGCCATCCACGCGTCCTTGCTCGTCAAAAACCACCCTGCACACCCCCAACATGAATGCTTCACCGCCCCTAGATTTCGCAGTGCGCATCGTCTTGCCAACCGCGTGGGTCATGGAGCAACACGGTGGCCAAATCCCCCGACGAACGCCTCAAGGAAGACATGCCGCTCCCCCAAAACGTCTCCAACGTTTTTAGGGGTGGTTTGTTCGTATTGGCAGTGTTGGCATGCATGTATGTGGCACGGGACGTTGTGGTGCCGATCGTGCTGGCGTTCTTCCTGAGACTGCTGGTGCAGCCGGGCATGAACCTCATGAAACGCTCACGCGTACCGCGCCTGGTAGCGGCGTTGCTGGCCGTGGCGTCGCTGCTGGGCTGTATCGTCGGCCTGATCGATCTGCTGAGCTCGCCCGCTTCGCAATGGGCGCAACGCCTGCCGCAGGGCCTGCCACGCCTGCAGCAACGCGTGCGCATCATCAGCCAGCCGCTGGATAGCATTACGCGCCTGGTCACGCACGCCAAGAACGCAGTGGTCGGCCCTGGCCACGGCGGCAATCCGTCGCCTCCGCCACCGGCAGGCACCGACTTCCAGCAACTGCTGTTGTCCACCATGCATCATTTCGCGTCCAACTTCGTATGGACCTTCCTGATGCTGTTCTTCCTGTTGCTCGCCGGCGATACATTCTTGCGGCGCCTGGTGGAAGTGATGCCGACCTTCCGCGACAAGCGGCAAGTGATCGACATCGCGCAACAGGTGGAATCGGATATTTCGGTTTATCTGATGACCATCACCATCATGAATACGCTAGTTGGCATCGCCACTGGTACAGCCATGTGGCTGATCGGCCTGCCCGATCCGCTGCTGTGGGGCGTGATGGCGTTCATGCTCAACTACGTGCCGATATTCGGGCCGCTCACCGGCATGATGCTGTTTCTCGTCGTGGGCATGCTGAGCCTGGACCCGCTATGGAAAGCGTTCATGCCAATGATCGCCTACATCACCGTGCACCTGATCGAAGGCGAAGCGGTAACGCCAATGCTGCTGGCGCGACGCTTCACGCTCAACGCCGTACTGGTGATGGCATCACTGCTGTTCTGGGACTGGATGTGGGGCATTCCCGGCGCGGTATTGGCGATGCCGCTGCTAGCGATCAGCAAAATCATCTGCGATCGCGTGCGGCCATTGGCGGCGCTTGGGCATTTCATTCAAGGGGAGCGACGACGTGTGTGGGAGCCGTAGGCAACCCTCCTACGAGCACGACTCCTTTTGGCTGATGCAACTGCCGGCGATGCTGGTGGTGGAGATCGATGGCGGCCAGCACGTGGACGCCCGTCGCTACGCTCCTGAAAGAACACGTGTGCTTGAAGCGCGCGGTTACCGCGTCTTGCGCTTCTGGAATGATGAGGTACTGCTGCGCACGGAGGATGTGCTGGAAGTTATCTGGCGGGATTTGATGGGCGCCAAAGAACGTAGCTGATTGGCGTCGTGTTTCAGCTATGCGAAGCACCATTCCCTCTCTTGCGTACAGGGGAGGGAGCGAACATCCGCCAACTGGAACATAGCGCTTAATCAGGTACTTCGCAGGGGAAGGAAAAAATCATGGCGAAAAACCCAGCGCTTTCGCCATTTCAGTGGTCCCGTTCCAACCCAACCCCTGATAGAGCGGCCTGCCTTTCTCCGTCGCGTGCAGAATGGCGTAACCAACCCCGCGCCGGACAAACTCCGCATCCGCCAGCTTCATCAGCTCACGCGCCAACCCACGTTTTCTGTACTCGGGCTCGACAAACACATTCAGGACATAGCCGCGTTTGTCCTGCGTCGGATGCGCAGGATGAGGTGGCCAGTCGATAAGCATCAGCCCGATTCCGGCAATCGGGACGCCTGCGTCCATCATCACAAAGCCAAAGTAGGTTCCATCCAGCAGGCGTGGCTTCACCCACTCCCGGAAATGTTCCGTCATTGGAATCAACACCTCATCGCGCCCGCCCGCATCCCGAAACATGGCTTCGCGATGGCGGCAGACAAGATCAAGGTCATCGGCATGAAGGGTTCGAATGTCCATCGTGATTCCGAAGTGACAACATCAACCGTGATATCCGCCGGGGCAGCGGATGCCGCGGCGTTGCTCATCTACATATGGCGCCTTCGACCGCAAACTCGCCTTATGGCCCTGCCACCGCCAAGCCATATTTGATGGCGCGCGCATCGATTCCAGTATCCATCGCGCGCGCCGCGACCAGATCGGCCTTACCCGCATCGACCTGGCCGCTGCGGATTTTCGCCAGACCGAGGCCGTAGCGCGACCAGGCGGAACGCGGCAATTGCGCGACAGCTTGCTCATAGGCCTTCATCGAATCGGCATAGTGTCCGAGCCGCAACTCCACCATGCCGAGGCTGTCGAGATAGATGGGATTCTTGCCATCGCGCTTGATCGCCTTATGGCAATCATGCAAAGCATCGTCGAGCATCTGATTGCTCAAGGCACGTGCCCAGCAGCGCTCGTTGAGCGCGGCACCAAGCTTGGCGTCATTGTCGTGAAGGCGAATCCAATCGTCCAGCAGCGGCAGCGCCGCGGCGGGCTGATCGAGTTGGATGTAAAAGCTGGCGATCACGCGCGCCTGTGGCGACCCTGCAGGCGCCAATGCGCTTGCCGCCGTCACGTCGGCCGCCGCACTCGTGCGGTCTTTGTGCACGAGGTGAAGTCTGGCGCGCAGTAGCAAGGCGTCAAGGTTCTTCGAATCCAGGCTCAAGCATTTATTGAGATCAATCAGGGCCGCGTCGGACTGTTTGTCCGCCCAAAGCGCTTTTGCGCGAGCCACATAATAGTCGGCGTGATCGGGCGCCATGCGGATCGCCTCGTTCAGATCGCTGATGGCGGCCTTCGGCTCACCGCGAGACAGGTCGGCTTCGCCACGCAGCGCGTAGTCGGAGGCGTTAGTGGGTGTTTCGGCATGGTTGTCGGCAGTGCTGGCGTCCGATTTGTCGCCATCGCTCGGCGCGGTGGCGAAGGCAAATACGCGGCCGCCGTTGTAGGTGAAAAATGCTCTGCGCTGACTGTTGGCAATGAACATGCGATGGGCAAGCAGATAATCCAGGCCGAGCAGCATGTCGGTTCTGCCGTCGCCCATGGTTCCGTCGATGACCTGCATCTGGCTATGGTGAATGGATTCCGTGCCAACAGAGAATGTGTCGATCGGCACAATCCATGTCTTGACCAACTTGGCGCCAATGCCGTGGGTAATGAAACTGTTTTTCACCTGCGGCGCATTCAGATCAATCCCGACCCGCTCGGCCGCGTCACGGGTAAGCATGGTGGCGTAGGATCCCGAATCGAGCAGTGCCCTCACCTCTTTGCCGTTTATCGTTACCTTGATGAAGGTGCGCCGATCGGTCTTATTGGCCACCGATTCGATGTCAGCCATGAAGAAATCGTGGCCTGTAGACCAATACGCCAACCCGCGCTTATCGCAGCCGTCTACCCTGAAAAGTGAAAATTTTCCATGCGCCATATCGATCTCAAGATCGTCCATATCGAGCAGGTTGGCGCCCAGCATTCCATAGCCCGCGTCGCTACCTCCGACGATGAAATCAATATTCTTGAGCGTGGTATCAAGGATGCCGAATTCCTTCACATGCGCGTACCCGACGCTCACCGAACCTCCGATCCCGCTCATGCGAAACCCGAACGGCAAAGCCCGCTGCTTGAGCCCCAATGACGAGGCAGCAGCGCTCGACATGAAGTTGAAGAAAGCCCCCGTATCGAGGGCAAGACGCGTGTCGCTTCCGTTGATCTTCACCATGGTCGTGGCGCGGCCACCTTCCATTTCCACCGGCAAGGTGCCGTAACGTTCCAATCGGCAGTTGGCAGCCCAGGCCTGGCTCGCGAGCAACATGCCGACACCCAGGCAAGACAACCGCAACATGGTCATGGCCATGCTGTTTACCGCAATCCTTATCGCATCCAGCATATTTTTCCCCTGAAAAACATATACATGCTGTCTCAACGCCACCGCCATTGTGGCGGTGGTGAGTACCGACCTTAATAGTTTAGAGCGTTGCTGCGACGGACTCAGCGAACGCGGGTGAAGTAATTCGTTCGCATGACCGGCAAGCCGTTATTCCCAGGGTAGACAGCAGTCTCCACGAGAGTTTGGCCATCTGGCATAGCGGAATAAATGCGCGTCGAAACAAGGATGCCGTCCTTCTGCAGCGCCATGACCAACACATTTGGCGCAGGCAGTTTCAATGCCGCGCTATTCGCCTCGGGGCTATCCTTGACGGCAGACAGTGTTCCATCGAGTGCAGCCGTGGACACGGAATGAACCTCATTGCCAGCCGCATAAATAATATCGACGTGCGTAGTCCACCTGTTGTCACCCGCATCGCCGAACGTGAACCTCACGCTTTTCGGGCGCTGGCTTGATGGCAAGGGCATGCGTGAAGTGTCCAGCGACCAGGTACCAAGCAGAGGAGAGGCCACCGAATGTGGGGTGCGGGAAACTACCGACGGCCCAGGCATTGCAATCGCGGTTAACCCGAACGCCGGTACAACGACGGATGCCAGCAACAGGACTTTAGACCGAAACGTCATTTCTTCTCCCTCCATGCAAGGCCGCGGGGGAAGTTATACATCAGGAAGGCGTGTTTATGCCCGATCTAAGGATACCTACGCGCGCTCCATCGCCTCGCGTAAGAACACTGCTTCCGCCTATCGAGATTGTCTTTAACAGGCCGACATCACGCCACTTTCTGCAATCTCATAACGGCGTGGTGTTTCACTATTGGAAATTTTGAGACATGGGTTTTAGCCCGAAGTGGGTGATCACCGCCACCGCGATGGTGATCAGCAACGCGATGAGACTACCTTCGGGTCCTGCACTCCCTCCCGTCAGCCATGTCGGCCCGTGCAGGCTGGAATGCATCAGCACATCCGATGCCGACATTCCGCTGTCGGGAACGCCAAATGCAAAGGTCTGCGCAAAATTCCAGGCGGCGTGAAAACCACAGGCAAACCACAACCCTCCGCTGCATCTAAAGCTGTAGGCCCACACCAGGCCGATCATGCCGGCCTGAAGGATGGCGCTTGCTGTCTCGGTCGCATGGGTCAAGTGCAAGGCTGCGAACGCAGTGCTAGTGATGATCGCAGCGGGCCAAAAGGAGATTGCCCGGCTGAGCTGCACTAGCGCATAACCCCTGAGAAATCCCTCTTCCGCGATCGCGGTCAGGGCGAAAACCAGGGCGTAACCCAGGCCATGCAAAATGGCTTGCATGGGGGGCAAGGACGGAGAGCCAAAAGAGAAAACCCCCAAAAACTCCAGAATCAAGAGCAGAACGGTCATGAAGCCCGCGCCGGCGACCAGTCCGATGACAAGCTGCCGCAGGCGATCGGATCGTCCCCAGCCGAAATAGGTGGCCGGCTCCCGTCCCAACCGAACCATGACGGCTGTCGGAACCACGACCATCAAGATCGCCTGCAATGCTTGAACGATCAACAGTATCCGCACATTCAAACCGGTATCGAAATCGACACTGATCTTCAACACATGCTTGAAAACCAGAGCCGCCGCCGCAAGGCCAATCGAGATGCCAAGAAAGCCGAACAACCGCAATAGTGCCGTGCTCCGGGCCTTGCGTGTCACGGCCCTGTCCAACGGATTGTCATTGGTGATTACCGAAACCATCCCATCTTGCATGCGGAGCTTCCCATAAATAAAAAAAACCAACTTGTTCCCGCGACCTGATCCGAAGCATGAAACTGCATAGTCCCTAGACCGTTGGTCTTGAACACTCGGCCACGACGCATCGCCCCAACTCCCTGAGGGATAAAAGATGCTTGTCGTGGAAAAATGGTTTAGTCGAGACGATTTGGCAATCGCAGATGCAACAGGACATCCACTTCGACCTGGAAGCGGATGTCTCGAACTTATATTTTTGGATGAGTCCTAAGTGCAATGAAAATGCGAGACGGCGATCGACCGTGCGGAGACTGCCCAGCAGATCATTGCCCGGATTTGGCCTTTTCCACTACCAAAGCCGTGACAGCATTTCCGACGAACTCTGCGGCGGGCGGGTCCTGGTTGGCCAGTACCACGATGGTGTACGGCGATCCGAGAACCATGGACAGATCGGTATTTACGCCAGAAAACCCGCCCTCGTGACCTACGACGGTACGGCCGTAGACATCTTCTATCTCCATCGCGTAACCGTATTTTTCGCCGCCTGCATTGCGGGATTTGATCATTTCATCAAATGCCGCCTTGCTCTCGAGCTTCCCGTTGCGCAAGGCGTCGGCGAATCGGACGAGGTCATCCACCGTGGAGATCGCGCCGCCAGCAGGGCTGCCTATATCACGCTCGGCTTCATACCAGGCCGTCGACATGCCCTGTTTCGTCATTTTCGTGTAAGGGATGACGAGCTTGCCCCCCGAGTACGGAATGTTGTTGGGATCGCTGCCAGTCATTCCCGCGGCTGCGAAAATGTGCTCGCGGATATAGCTGGGATAATCTTCGCCCGACACTTTTTCGACAATGGCGCCCGCGAGTGCGAGACCAGCATTGCTATAGGACCAACTCGTTCCTGGCGCGAACTTGGGCTCGTCCTTGTCGTACAGCGGCATGAATTCTTCGGCGCGCTTGACGCCGTTCTTCATCATTTCCGGTGTGCGCCTGGCCAGAAAATCTCCCATGCCAGCGGTATGCGATAACAGCATTCCAACCGTGACCTTGTCGCGAACGGTCCGATTGGGATAATCGGGAAAGAATTTTCCGACCGTATCGTCAAACGACATCTTCTTTTGGTCGACCAGCTGACCGATCGAAGCAGCAGTGAACATCTTGCCCATGGAGGCCAGCGTGAACTGCGTCGACGTGGTAAACGGGGTTTTCTTCGCGCGATCAGCGTAGCCGCCACTGGCGCTGGCGATGATGGTTGTCCCGCGGGCAACCACGACGATGCCCGAGAAAAATCCAGCCCGCGATTCCTTGGCCACCACCTTGCTCACATCGCGTGCGATAGCCGCGTCGCCAAGGTCTTTCGGCATAGTTGACTCAGGCGGTATCGTCGGGGACGTGAAGTATCGGTCGATACGACCGGCATCGTCCGCGACTAGCCGCGCTTCAAACCAATTGTTGGATTTCACGCCTTGCACCAGCGCCGTAACGCTGTGGGCGCTGGATTCAGTGACGTTTACCAAATGCAGCCCACCATTGTCGCGGCATGTCTCGAAATCGAATTGTGCAAAATCCTGCGCGGATACATGTTTCATGGCGTCGGACGAAAGGTTCGCCGCCCACCATTTCGTCATCCGTCCGACATCCGGCACACGGCATAGGTCGATCCATGCGTCTAGCAGCCGGCCAGCTCCAGTGTCAGGCAGCCGAGTAGGCTGGACAGCCTCTGTGTGCTGCGAAGCCCAGGCCACGGGGGCTTGTGTAATCGCCAGTACAGCCGCCAACGACACTAACAGTCCATAAGTGCGCTTCATCAGCGATATGCTCCGATGCGTTATCGATGTGGGTTTATAGGGTGGATGAAAGCGGAACGCCGGGTATTCCCATCGCTATATATTTTTCCCCTGTCGCTTGGTAGCGGATTCAACCGGCCGAAGCAAACATTTCAAACATGTCAAAAGCTACCATTCCGGGATCAATATCTCCAAGCAAACGAAGCTGCTCGCCAATACTTACTGATCGCGCAAACGCTCCATGGCAATGGAAGACATCTGGAATCCAAGCTTGGTAAAGAACGCCGCCGCCCCTTCCCGACCCGCACGAAGAACCCATGTGATGCGAGGGTTGTCGCCCGTAATGTGCTGAACCAGTGCGCGGCCAACACCTTGTAGCCGGTACTCTTGTGATACAGCCACCATGGAGAGGTAGCCATTTGAGACGCCATCGGTAATCGCCCGAGCGAAACCAACAATCTCGTGGTTCGCGATGGCGACGGCTGTTCGTTGTGAATGGGCCAGGAGCAACGCGAATTCTTCGGCGCTCCCTACCCGATGAGCCCATCCGTTGGCGCAAAGAAACTGTCGCACTGATTCGGCTTCTTGCAGCTGTATGTCGCGAATGAGCATGGATTTTCGATAAGCCGAATTGATCTACGGTTCGTGCCGGCGCTTGGCAGCCTCCGCCAGCAATTGTGCGGCCAAGCATTGCGAAAGAAATTGCCCATCAACAGCAGGGCAAAAAACGAAAACCAGAAAATCCCACCCTTCCCACTTCCAATATCTTAGAACACCGGGGGCTTGCCGCAATCCCCCGGTCTTGTTGCTCAATCGCCGCCCAATCATCGACCCTGCGGAAGGAGAGGTAGCGAGATGAACACGCCGTTTTCGAATTGCGAAGCGTATGGCCGCATCAAGCAGGCACATCCGATCGGAATATCTGCGGCGCCGGCGGGGGCGCGGCCATGAGCGGGCATGCGGTGGTGATCGCGGGAGCCGGTCCGACCGGATTGATGCTGGCTGGCGAACTGGCTTTGGCGGGTGTCGACGTTGCCCTGATCGAGCGGCGCGTAAACCATGATCTCGCCGGCGCGCGTGCAGGTGGTCTGCACGCGCGAACCATTGAGGTGCTCGATCAGCGTGGCATCGCGGAACGTTTCCTGTCGCAGGGGCAGATCGCTCAGGTCGCCGGCTTCGCTGGGGTTTCTTTGGATATCAGCGATTTTCCCACCCGGCACAACTACGGCCTGGGGCTGTGGCAGAAGCATATCGAGCGCCTATTGGCCGACTGGGTTGGAGAGCTCGGCGTGATGATCCATCGCGGACGCGAGGTGATCGGCATTGCGCAGGACGGCGCTGGTGTCGATATCGCGTTGTCCCATGGTAAGTCGCTGCGCGCGGAATACCTGGTCGGGTGCGATGGTGGGCGCAGCGTGATACGCAAGGCCGCCGGCATCGATTTCCCTGGATGGGACCCGACGACGAGCGCCCTGATCGCTGAAGTCGAAATGCCGCAGGAGCCGGAATGGGGCATCCATCGCAATGCCTACGGCATCCATTCCTTCGGCAGGGCGGAGTACGAAATCCGCGATGGCGAAGTGGTCTACGCAAATCATGGGCCCGTAAGGATCATGGTGACCGAAGAGAAAGTCGGGCCGGCGACCGAACCCACTTTGGACGATCTGCGCAAGGCGCTCATCGCCGCCTGCGGGACCGACTATGGCGTGCATAGTCCCAGTTGGATTTCCAGATTCACCGACGCGACACGGCAAGCCGCGGCCTATCGGAACAAACGAATCCTGTTGGCCGGCGATGCCGCCCACGTGCACGCGCCGGACGGTGGACAGGGCCTTCAAATCGGCCTGCAGGATGCGGTGAATCTGGGATGGAAGCTGGCCCAGGTAGTCAACCGAACATCTCCGGAAAACCTGCTGGATACTTATCACACCGAACGCCATCCGGTTGCCGCCCGTGTATTGCGCAACACGATGGCGTCGGTCGCGCTTCGTCGCCCGGACGAGCGCACGACAGCCCTGCGCGAGACTGTGGCCGAGCTTTTCACCATGGATGAGCCGCGCAAACGATTTGCCGGCATGATGTCCGGCCTGGATATTCATTACGACCTCGGCGACGGACACCCTCTTCTCGGACGCCGCATGCCCGATCTCGATCTCATTGCTGCCAAGGGTCCGCTGCGCGTCTTCACTTTGCTGCACGTTGCCAAACCCGTGCTGCTCAACTTTGGCAAGCCAGATGATTTGGACATCCGTCCATGGATGGATCGAGTTCAGTTGATCGAGGCCGACTACGCGGGGAAGTGGGAACTCCCAGTGCTTGGTAGCGTCGCCGCACCTTCGGCGGTGCTCATTCGGCCTGATGGATATGTCGCTTGGGTGGGAGAAGGCACGGACTTTGGGCTTGCCGATGCGCTGGCCCTTTGGTTTGGTCCGCCCGCGTGGCACTTCGCCAAGCTCGCTAGATCAGATCACGCCTGAAGGCGCGTTCGTTCGGATACCACCCAACTTGGTGATAGCGGCGGACTTGCGGCGCAGCCTGAGCAGCCTTTGATGCCTCCGCCACCGGAACCTCATACCAGCCAAGCTTCTCAAAAAAAAACACCCACGTCCTTGCTGACCAGATATCGGCTTGGACCGCCGCCGCGATCTTGATCACTGATCCGTCCTTTTTGCTCAAGACAGTCAAAGCTGACGCTGCTATTGCTCGCGTAGCGCACGGACGATCGCGATGCCGAGGAAAAGACCGACCTGCGCGATCACTATCACACCCCATCCACCCTTGAAGAGATAGCAAACGATCAAGGACACCGCCAGCGAGAGTGCAGCCCAAAGTACGCCACGATGGTTGCCTCCTTGTTCGGCCTCATAAGCGCCGAGTACGTAATAGGTATAGGCGCAAACCAGCATCAGCAAAATCGGTGATTTCAGAAAATCCAAGCGGTTCCCCTTGTGTTCGGCTCGCAACGACATTCATGATTCGTCGGCTCAGAAGCTAAAATATCGAATGGCAAAGCCCCTATTCCTGACCTACCTCCACGTTTTTGCTCATTATTCCGAGCGAAAACCGAAACTTCGTGTAGATTCCTTTCGGAGTGAGCGTCATTCCCGGCGTAGGCCGGAATGACGTCGCTATTTTTTTATGCCATTCGGCTAGAACGCAGTTCTCTGATTTTTCTGGAATCCGGATGAAAGCGTGGAATACCTCAGCCCCTATTCCCCCGGATGATAAACCCGCTCCACATGCCCCTTCAGCTCTTCCGGCCAAAAATAAACCTGCCGCAGATTCCCTGTCGTGTATCGCTCGGCTTCGTCTTTGAAATGCGGTGAATCCGCGTGGCCACTTTCGCCGCCGGCGGTGATGGCGCGTGCATGCACCTTGTCGCCGAACTCCACCACTGCCACGAAACTGTTGCCGCTGGTGCCGTAGTAGCGCTTGGTACCGGGCCAGCGGTGGGCGCCGAAGGAAGCGAGTGAGCCCCAGCGTGATGAAGTGAAAGGCACGGGAATGCTGGGCTTGGCGTCGTTGAAGGGTTGCACGATATCGCTGGTCAGGCGCTGGAAGCGGTTCACTTCGCCCCACGGAGTGCCCCAGCTGCCGAAGTCTTTTTCCAGGCGGTCGGAGGCTTCGGCCAGTGCCTGCAGGCGCGCTTTCGCGCCTGCCTTTCCCGCCATCAGGTCGTACATCGACAAGCCTTCGGCATTATCGGCCTTGTCCATCGTGTCCCACAGCGTGTCGCCCCAGAACACCGCCAAGGTGGTGGGCATGGAGGCGATGCCCCAGCGGTAGTCCCAGTTGCGCAGCATGGTTATTTGACCGGCGAGCTTTTGCTTGAGCGGATCGCCGACCGGCAGCGCGTCGTAATCATGCACCAGGATGGGAATCTGGCGCGCAAATTCCGGCAAATACGAATCGAACGCTGTAGTGATCAACGATTCCAGGGTGAAGCCCTGCTTGCCCGTCAGCAGCATGGTGGCGTGGATGCCGCGCGGATTTTCGCCGACGGTGTCCATGTAGCGCGGATAATCCTCGCGCTTGGGGCTGTAAACGCCAGCGGCGGAGTAAGGCCAGTCGTTGGTGTTCATGATCCAGTCGTTCGGCGGATTCAAAAGATGCGGCAGTTCGTTGAGCGCATGCAGGCCTTTCCAGTCGGTCGTCGGATCACTGCCATCGACGGGTTTGGTGTAATCGAAACGGTTGTCGCGCTTGGGAATGAATTGCGGATGCAGATAGGCAATCTCGCCCTTGTCATCCGCAAAGATGGTGTTGTTGGATGAATTGGCCTGCAATTCGGCGACCTTCATATAACTGGCGTAATCGCTGGCTTTGGTCCGCAGCCAGCTTTGTTCCAACGCTTGCAAAGGCTTGTTCATCAGCGCTATGGCGATCCATTTGCCATCGTTTTCCCGCACGATCGGACCATGATGCGTGGCATACGTCGTGAACGTACGTTGCGCCATGGAACCGTCGCCTTTGCGATAGGACACGCTGATCTGTCGCACGGATACCGGGCGCAGCTCGCTACCGTAGCGATAGAACAGCTTGCCGTCCTTGTGCACGATGGTCTCGGCGAACTCGTCGACCGCGTCGGCGGTGGTGGAGGTATGCATCCAGCCGATATGCGGATTGAAGCCCTGGTAGATGAAGAATTGTCCCCAGGTTACCGCGCCATATGCGTCCAGCCCCGCATCGCTGGACATCTGCAATTCGGAGCGGAAGTAGAACGAGGTATGCGGATTGATCAGCAGCAAAGCATGCCCGCCGGTGGTGAGCCTGGGCGCGATGGCGATGCCGTTCGAGCCGGTAGGCTCTGTCCAACTCGATGGGGTCTCGACCATCGCAACGGGTTCGCCATCACGGCCATAAAATGCTTGCAGCGGCTTGAGCGATGCGCGCTCGATATCGCCGCCAATGCTACCCTCGCTGAAGCTCAGCGCCATCCACGGTTCGAAATGCTTGATCACACGCGGATGGGTTTGTGGGTGCGTGGCGAGGTAATCGTTCAAGCCATCGGCCCACGCATTCATCAACGCCTGCAGCCACGCGGGACTCTTGGCATATTGCCGCTGCAGTTCGACCGGATCGATGAAAAGCCGCTGGCGCAGATCGCTCCAGATGGCGGACTCGCCTTCGGCCTCGGCCAGGCGTCCAAGCGCATTGAGATAGTTGGTCTCCACGCGATTGAAATCGTCCTCGGCCTGCGCGTACGCCATGCCGAACACGGCATCCGCGTCGGTCTTGCCATGCACGTGGGCGATGCCCCAATCATCGCGCGTGATGGTCACGGCGTGGGCTTCGTTGCGCCAGCGGGCAGCTTCGGACGTTTCGGCGTGCGCCGCGGTAGCCAGAGCGAGCGAAACGCCGACGGCTGCGGCGAAAGCTCGCCGCTTCAGGCGCGTAGGTGCGGCAACGTTTCGCATGGCGTCACAACCGGTCCGAAAAGATCGGAGCATGGTATCGGCTGTGCGGTTGGCAGGTAAGTTGACCTTTGGGCTAGGGATGCTCTGATCTATTCCACGTACCCGTCACCGCACTGTATGCGCGCCTCGCTGTGCTCCAGTGGCGAAGGCAGACTGGCCGTCTGTCGAGACGCTGGGGTGCAGCGAGGCGCGCATACAGTGCGGCCCCAATCGATTGAATTTAAATGAGGGTGACGTCCAGAAGGCGTGGAATAGATCAGAGCATCCCTAGGTGCATCCCAGCCTAGCCGACCCGCGTTTCGCCCTCGCCGCCGAATACACGCTCCACGCGCCGGCGTTCGCGCTGCATCATCCCTGCCCGCTCGATCAAGTGATGGAAGGATTCGCTGGAATCGGGATCGCTGGTGGCCTCGCCGACGCTGAAGCGGATCTTGTAAGGCCGGTCCGTGGCATTGAGCGTCTCGACCGCTTCGCCGATGCGCATCAGTGCAATCACACCACCGGTGTTCTCGTCGTTGGTGACCACGACGAATTCGTCGCTCTCGGTACGCGCGACGATGTCCGCGGGTTCAAAACTCGCCTTGAGAATGCGCGCCATCTCGCGCATGGACTGGGCGGCCGCGTCGTGTGCGGCACTTTCGCTGAGCTCGCTGACGCTTTCCATGTTGAATACCAGCAGGGTTATCGCGGTGCGGCTTCTCTGCGCTTCGAGAAACGATTGCTCGCCGAGCACTTCAAAGCCGCGATAATTGAGTACGCCAGTCGCCTCGTCCAGCAACGAAAGCTCATGCAGGTTCTTCTCCAGCGTATTGATGCGCCGGCCCATCAGCGAGACCAGCGCGCCCAGCGCGACGGCCAGCACGGCAATGGTCAGGCCCACGGCGACCGCCGGCGACAGCCATCCCTCGCGAGCCATGGCGGTGCCGCCTAGCATCAGCACGAACGGCAACAGCAAAGCAAGCGGCAACGTCTGACGCGTCATGCGGCTGCCTAACCCTATGCCGGTCAGCACCGGGAAATAGCCAAGCTGCATGCGCCATCCGATCAGCGCGAACGCCAGCAGCAACATGCACGCAAGCGTATGCGGCGCGGTGCGCGTGGACATGTTCTGCCCGATCAGTTGCACAGCGTCAAAGCAATAGCCGGAAAAAATGATCAGCGCGTGCAAGGTGAGCAGCACGGTCAGCACCGCCACCGCCATGCTGGCGCGATAGTTCTGCACTGTCGCCAGCAACACGCTGAGCGCCATCAGCACGAAATAGATGGCTGTCTGCACCGACATCAAGCCTGGCGCGTTGCTGGTGGTATCCGACGCGAACAGCGTATCGAAACCGGTCAGGCGCCCGCTCGCGTGCTCACAGAGTGCGATGACGGCAAGCAACGCCAGCAGCAGCGCCGCCGCCCGTGCAGCCCATGTGCGTAACGGTGATGAGCCGGTGGATAGCAACGCCAGGCCCGCCACGCTCAACAGTGCGCTGAAGGCGGTGTCGAATTTCATCAGGTACCAGCCGCCCGGGTACCAGGAACGCACGCCCTTGACCAGCCAGGCCAGCAGGATGACCACAGCGATCAGTGCAGTTATCGCCAGGCAAACGCGTTGCGCGATCGCCACGCGTTTCAACAGCGTGGCGTCGGACTGGCTCGTTGGCAAAACGATCGAGTCGGTTTTCATGGAAGAGCGGAACAGGCGGTGGGCGGCGATCCATCTGGACGCTCGAGCGTGCACGATCCAGGAAGCTTGCTTTTTATGCCCAGGATCGTCGAGGCAGCATACACCTGTGGATTATGGACAGAGTGTCGTATGCGGCGTAAACAGAGCCTCTTCGGTGTGAATGTTGCGTGTAGATCGAGGGTGGTTCCAATAAAAGGCAAGGGCTCACTGTTGCCCGGGAAAATGGACAGCACGTAAAAGCGCGCGCACACCTACTACAGTCAATTAATGTTGCCGATCGTCACCCCGGCGAAAGCCGGGGCCCAGTGACTTTAAGTATCTTTCAAGTCGCTGGGTCCCGGCTTTCGCCGGGACGACGACATCAAGCATGGCAGTGAGCCTTCGCCAGAACGATGCTCAGAAGGAGCTACGCACGCAACGCCTTCGCGTGATACGCCATATGCTCCCCAATGAAACTGGCCACGAAGTAATAGCTATGGTCGTAGCCCGCACGCATGCGCAGTTCGAGCGGGTGACCGACCGCGTCGGCAACGTCCTTCAACAGTTCCGGCTTGAGCTGCGTCTGCAAGAATTCGTCCGCATCGCCCTGCTCGATCAAGAGCGGGATTTTCTCGTTGGCCGTTTTTACCAGCTCGGTAGCGTCGTAGGCACGCCAGGTTTCGCGATCGCTGCCCAGATACGCCGAAAACGCTTTTTCACCCCATGGCACGCGCGACGGCGCAACGATGGCCGAGAACGCCGACACGCTGCAGTAGCGTCCGGGATTTTTCAGCGCAATGGTCAAGGCGCCATGACCACCCATGGAATGCCCGCTGATCGAGCGCTTGTTCGTAACGGGAAAATGCTCTTCGATCAATGCCGGCAGTTCGTGCGTCAGGTAGTCGTACATGCGGTAGTGCTGCGACCATGGCGCCACCGTGGCGTTGAGGTAGAACCCTGCGCCCTGGCCCAGATCGTAAGCGGCATCGTCGGCCACGTTTTCGCCACGCGGGCTGGTATCGCACACCACCAGCGCGATGCCGTGTTCGGCGGCGTAGCGTTGCGCGCCAGACTTGGTGATGAAGTTCTGCTCGGTGCAGGTAAGGCCTGAAAGCCAGTACAGCACCGGTACGCGTTGATCTTCCGCTTGCGGCGGCAGATAGATGGCAAAGCGCATGTCGCCATCGACCGCGCGCGAGCGATGCCGATACACGTCCTGCCAGCCGCCGAAGCAGGCGCGATGTTCGATGCACTCCAGCATGATCGTGTACTCAGAAATGGATGACGGTGCGGATCGACTTGCCTTCATGCATCAAGTCGAAGGCTTCGTTGATGCGTTCCAGCGGCAGACGATGCGTGATGAACGGATCGAGCCGGATGTCGCCGCGCATCGCCTGCTGCACCATGCCCGGCAGCTGGCTGCGCCCTTTCACGCCGCCGAAGGCACTGCCGCGCCACACGCGGCCGGTAACCAGCTGGAACGGACGCGTGCGGATCTCCTTGCCGGCGCCGGCTACGCCGATGATCACGCTTTCGCCCCAGCCCTTGTGGCAGCACTCCAGCGCCGCGCGCATCACGTCCACGTTGCCGATGCATTCGAAGCTGTAGTCCACGCCGCCATCGGTGAGCTCGACGATCACGTCCTGGATGGGCTTGTCGTGGTCCTTGGGATTGATGCAATCGGTGGCACCCATCTCGCGCGCCAAGGCGAACTTGTCGGGGTTGAGATCGATGCCGATGATGCGCGCAGCCTTCGCCTGCGCCGCGCCCTGGATCACCGCCAGTCCGATGCCGCCCAGGCCGAACACCGCCACCGTCGCGCCCGCTTCCACCTTGGCGGTGTTGTGCACGGCGCCGATGCCGGTGGTGACACCGCAACCGAGCAGGCAGACCTTGTCCAGCGGCGCCTGCTCGTCGATTTTCGCCAGCGAGATTTCAGGCACCACCGTGTATTCGCTGAAGGTGCTGGTGCCCATGTAGTGATAGATCGGCTTGCCTTGATAGGAAAAGCGCGTGGTGCCGTCGGGCATCAGGCCCTTGCCTTGCGTGGCACGCACCGCCTGGCAAAGATTGGTCTTGCCGGAAAGGCAGAATTTGCACTTGCCGCATTCGGCGGTGTAAAGCGGAATGACGTGATCGCCTGGTTTCAGCGTGGTCACGCCCTCGCCCACTTCCATCACGATGCCGCCGCCTTCATGGCCGAGCACGGCCGGGAAGATGCCTTCCGGATCGTCGCCAGACAGCGTGAAGGCATCGGTGTGGCAAACGCCGGTGTGGGTGATCTTCACCAGCACTTCGCCGGCTTTCGGCGGGGCCACGTCGATCTCGACGATTTCCAGCGGTTTGCCCGGGGCGAAGGCGACGGCGGCGCGGGATTTCATGGGGTGCTCCTGCAAGCTGGAATGGAAAGGCGCAATTATCGGTCAGCCATGCGGAGGCAGGAATACACAAAACTCCGGTGGCTGTTTCGTTACGCGAGAAGGCTTCGCTGAAGACAAAGTGGCGTTATTGCATCGCGCAACAAGTGGCTATTGGGGCAGGCCCCAGACACGTGCATGATGGCCCAAGGTCCCGTGGAAGCGAGGTCTCGACGCCATGACGATACGCCGCACCGCTGCTGTGCTTGGATGCTTGATGGGAGGGATGGGGAGCATGCCGGTCAACGCCATCGCGCAGTCGGCCGCAGCCTGGCAGGCGCAACAGGCCGCGGCCGAGGACAAGGCCGACAAACTGCTGCTCATGGCGAAGCAGCAAAAAGGCCTGCTGGCGCAATACCGGGCGCTGCTGCAGGGTTTTGCCGAGGGCGACTCGCCTGCCTTCCGCATGATTTTCGGGCAGTACGTTGCCTGGTACGCAAGCTACATCGGCGATTATCCCATCGCCATGAAAGCCTTCACGATCAGGCAGACGCTGCAGCCGGGCGACAGCGCATCGCCTTTGGCACAAGGCGGCTACGAGGCACACCCGGCGCTGGACGCCATTCCCGAGCTGGCAAAGAATTACCAGGTCGTGCTGCTCAACGAAGCCCACAACATCGGCATGACGCGCAGCCTTACCGTACCCTTGCTGAGCCGGCTGTATGCGCAGGGCTTTCGTTACTTCGCCGCCGAAACGTTGATGGAAAGCGACACCGGCCTGCAGGCGCGCGGTTATCCCACCCACGACAGCGGCTTCTATACCGAAGAACCCATCTACGGGGAAATGGTGCGCACCGCGCTGAAGCTCGGCTTCAAGGTCATCGCGTACGAAGCGACCTCGAATATGTCCAACCCGGATGCACGCGAAGCCGAACAGGCGCGCCATCTTTACGAACGGGTGTTCGCGAAAGATCCGCACGCGCGGCTGGTGATCAACGCCGGCTTCGACCACATCGTGAAATCCGGCAGCTATCTCGGCGGAAAATCGATGGCGGAACATCTGGCCAGGCTCACCGGAGCAAGCATGCTTGCCGTCGATCAGACGGCGATGTACCCGCATCCCAACAGCAATGGCGATCACCCGTATTACACGGCGGTGATGCAGCAGGAGAAGCCGACGGAACCGATCGTGTTCGTCGATCCGAAAGGCAAGCCATGGTCGCTGCGTCCTGCCTACGACGTCACCGTGTTTTTTCCGCCGGAAAAACTGGAACGCAAGCGCCCCACCTGGCTAAGCCTGTGGGGATTGCGCAAGGCACGCCTGGTCAGTGCGGACGGTTGCCGCGATCACTATCCGTGCCTGATCGAGGCGCGCTACAGCAACGAAGGGCCGGACGCGATTTCGGCCGATCGGCTGCTGCTGGATCAAACGCCGATGGCCGTGTCCATCTCGGGCTTGTCGGCATACGGCAGCACGCAAGGCGTGCCTTCGGGAGATCTTTATTTGCGGCCCGGCAGTTATGAGCTGAGCTTCACTGCGGAGGGAGACAAGGTGGAGCATCGGGAAACCATCGAGGTGCCATGAAGCCGTCGTAGCTTGGGTTACGATCGCCGTCATGCGCACCTTTCTCGCTTTTGCCTTCACCTTGCTGGCGCTCGCAGCGCCCGTTCGCGGCCAGTCCGCGCAGCGTGCCAACGACGGCACCGCCGCCACGCACGGCCCCATCGTGGTGCTGATCACCATCGACGGCTTCCCCGCCCGCGCCCTGAAAGACCCGCGCCTGCCGATGCCCACGCTGCGCAAGCTGCAGCAGCAAGGTGCGTATGCCGATGCGATGCAGCCGATCAATCCCGCCGTCACCTGGCCCAACCACACCACGCTGATCACCGGCGTGACGGCGGCGCAGCATCACGTGATGGCCAACGGGCTGATCACCTTCCCGGCCGACGGCAGCATGCTGCAAGTCAAACCCTGGACGCCCAAGGCCGAACTGGTGCACGCCACCACGCTGTACGACGTGCTGGCGGAAAAAGGCATGAGCACCGGCCAGGTGGACTGGGTGGCCATCCACCACGCCGAACACGTGCGCTGGGAATTCGCCGAAGTGCCGGATGCGGACGGCCCCATTGCACAGGATCTGATCGCGCAAGGCCTCGTCACCCGCGACGCCCTGAAAACGTTCAACGACGACAGCAGCCCGGCATGGCGCGACCAGATCTGGACCGACGCCGCCATCGACATCCTTACGCATCACACGCCCAACCTGCTGCTGTTCCATCTGCTGCAGACCGATACGCTGCAGCATCAATACGGCGCACTTTCCAGCCCAGCCTATGCGGCGTTCGCCGATGCGGATGCGAACATCGGCCGGTTGATCGAAGCCGCGCGCAAGGCCGGCGTGCTGGACCGCATCACGTTCGTCATTGCCTCCGACCACGGCTTCACCAACTACACGCACATCATTCGGCCGAACATCGCGTTGGTGGAACAAGGCTGGCTGCATCTGGAAAAAGGCAGTTATCGCGGCGACGTGTGGATTCAGCCCGAAGGTGGCGAAGCGTCGCTTTACATTCATGACAGCACCAAGCGCGCCGCGTTGCTGCCCAAGGTGCAGGCGTATTTCACCAAGATGCCCGGCGTCGCGGCGGTTTACACCGGCAAGGATGCGCAGCGGCTTGGTCTTCCAGCACCGGGCTCCACCGATCAGGCGCCGGACTTGTACCTGGTCGCCAAGGCGGGCTACAGCTTCATGGAAGGCACCCAGGGATCGCTGATCACCAACGTCGAGCCGGCGCGTGGCGGTCATGGCTATCTCAATACCGACGCGGACATGCAGGCGCTTTTCATCGCGTCGGGCGCGCACATTCGACATGGCGTGCAGCTCGGCGCCATCAGCAATCTGAGCGTGGCGCCGACCATCGCCAGACTGCTGGGCGTTTCGCTTCCAGCAGCCACACAGCCGCCTCTTGCGAACGCGCTGGAATGAGACGTGCGTGACAGATTGCATGTCTTCACATTTGCTTCTGGCCGCGGAAGACATTAAAAACGGGTGCAGGGGACGTTCACTCCCCGTGTTTTCCGCCCGCCAAGTCGGTCACGCCGGCTGGCACCGCAGAAGCGTGTGCAACAGGGGCCGCTTCCACTTGGTAGTTTATGCAGATCAAAAATATTTCTTCCCGCGCCACCGCCATCGTCACAGCTTGTGCCTTGGGCGTGGGTCTTGCTGGCTTCGCCAATAGCGCACAAGCCGTCAACATCCCTTCCCCTGACGGTTGGCAATTACAGTGGGGCGACAATTTCGCTGGCCCTGCCGGCTCGCTGCCATCGGCCGCCAACTGGCACATCGATACCGGCCATGCGTATCCGAACGGACCGGTCAATTGGGGTACCTCCGAGATCGAGAACTACACCAGCGATCCGAGCAACCTTCACCTGGATGGCAAAGGCCATCTGATGATCACACCGCAGCGTGATGCTAGCGGCGGATGGACGTCCGGACGCATCGAAACCGTTCGCGACGATTTCACCGCGCCCAACGGCGGCATGCTGCGCATGGAGGCGCGCATTCAAATGCCCGACGTCACCGGTTCGCGTGCGCTCGGCTACTGGCCCGCGTTCTGGGCGCTGGGCAGCAACTTCCGCAGCAGCATGGTGTGGCCCAAGGCGGGCGAGTTCGACATCATGGAAAGCGTGAACGGGCTGGATGCCGCTTGGGGCATTCTCCACTGTGGCGTGAATCCCGGCGGTCCGTGCGGCGAGCCTATCGGCATTGGCGCACGCCTGCCCTGCCCGCACGAAGCCTGCACTGCCGGCCCGCACACCTTCACGTTCGAATGGGATCGCGGCGTTGCACCGGAACGCATGCGCTGGTTCGTGGATGGCCAAATGATCAACCAGGTGGCGGAAAACCAAATGCCTGCCGAAACCTGGCGCGAACTCACCGAGCAGCGCGGCTATTTTCTGCTGCTGGACGTGGCCATGGGCGGGGGTTTCTCGTTCGTGATGGCCGGTTGGAAACCCACGCCCACGCCCGAAACCGAACCCGGGCATTCGATGGTGGTGGATTACGTGGCGGTATGGACCAAGCCTGGCAGCGGCAAGAAGGTCCAGGCACAGCCGGAAATGGCCGCGGATGCGAACAAGCCCGAGTCGAAACCGGTGATCAAGAGCTGAGTCTTTTCCAGCAGAGGAATCCAGTTGAGTACGTCGTGCGCAGCACCCAAAACCATTTATGCGGTGTGCTTCGCACGTCATTTTTTTTCTGGATTCCGGCCTTCGCCGGAATGACGTCCCCGATTCTTTCGCGATATCGGCTAGACGTAGTTATCTGATTTTTTAAGGCATTCAAGTGCAAAAATGTGGGGATATGTCAGGGTCTGTACCCCCGACCCACGAAGCCCGCTACCAGATTTTCACTCGCTGCTCCGGCGTGAGATACAGCTTCTCGCCCTGCTTCACCTCAAACGCCGGATACCAGCCATCGAGATTGCGCACTGCCTGTGCGCGGATGCTTTCGGGCGCATGCACGTCGGTGGCAAGCTGCTGACGCAGCGCGGCGTCGCGAATCTTGGAACGCCAGCTCTGTGCGTAGGCGATAAAGAAACGCTGGTCACCGGTGAGGCCATCGATCACCGGCGCCGGCTTGCCATGCAATGAACGGTGATAGGCCGCATACGCCACGGCGAGGCCGGCCACATCGGCGATGTTCTCGCCCAGGGTCTGCTGGCCGTTGACGTGCAAGCCTGGCAACGCTTCGTAATGGTTGTACTGCTCCGCCAGCTTCTGCGTGTCGACATGGAAGTGCGCGGCATCCTGCGGCGTCCACCAGTTCGCAAGCCTGCCCTGCGCGTCGAAATCCGCGCCGAGGTTGTCGAAGCTGTGGCTGATTTCGTGCCCGATGGTCGCGCCGGTGGCGCCATAGTTGGCGGCATCGTCGGCATTCGGATCGTAGAACGGCGGTTGCAGGATGGCGGCGGGAAAATTGAGCGCGTTCTGCAGCGGCAGGTTCACTGCATCCACCGTTTGCGGCGTCATCCACCATTCGCCGCGATCGACCGGCTGGTGCAGCTTGGCAAGCTGATAGCGATAATTCTGCGCGACGGCGCGCTGATGATTGCCCAGCGCATCATCGGCGCGGATGGCCAGGCCGCTGTCGTTGCGCCAGGTTTCCGGATAGCCCACGCCTACGCGCAGCGTGTGCAACTTTTCCTTGGCCTTGGCGCGCGTGGCCGGCGTCATCCACGCCAGCGTGTCGATGCGTTCGTCGAAGGTGGCGATCAGGTTCTTTACCATCGCCTGCACCTTGGCCTTGGACGATGGCGGGAAATAGCGTTTCACGTAGACCTGGCCCACGGCATCGCCCAGATCGTTGCTGGTGGCATCCACCGCACGCTTCCAGCGTTCCGCCTGCTTGGGCGTGCCCTGCAAGGTCGTGCCGTAAAAGTCGAAATGCAGCTCAACGTAGGGTTTGGGCAGCAGCGCGGCGGCTTTATCCAGCGCGTGATAGCGCAGCAATGCTTTCCACGCATCGATGGGTTCGCTTCCCACCAGGGCTGCGATACCGGTGGTGCCGGCAGGCTGCCATACGCCGAAATGTTGCTGATCGCTGAGCTGCGCCGCATCGAAATAAAGCTTCCAGTTCAACCCCGGCGCCTTCTGCGCGAAGTCGGCCACGGTCCACACATGGTTGGCTTTGTGGATGTCTTCGCTGTCGATCAGGCTTTCCTGTGCCTGCGCGATTTTGGTTTCCAGCGCGATGATGGTTCTGGCCTGCGCTTCCGCGTCGGGTGTGGCGGCAAGTTTCAGCAACGAGGTCACATATGCCTGATATTTGGCGCGCGTTGCGCCCATGTCAGCGTCTTGCGACAGGTAGTAATCGCGACTGGGCATCGCCAGACCGCCTTGCAGCAGATACGGCATGTTGTGCGCGGGGTCTTCCAGACCTTGCGCGACGAACAGGCCGAACAGATTCTCCGTATGGAAACGGGTGGCGTTGACCGGATCGACATCGGCGCGCTGCTCGCTGCCCAGCACGCGCGCCAGGTCATCGCGCGTCTTGATCGCGTCGATCTGTTCCAGCTCAGCCTTCAGCGGCGCAAGGCCATGCTTTTCGATAGCGGCCTCGTCCATGAAGGCGGCGTAGTAGTCGGCAATCTTGCGTTCGCTGGAACCCGCGGCGGGATTCGTCCTGGCCATGTTGCGGATCAGGTCCGCAGTCCGCTGCTCGGTGAGCTCTTCCAATTCCTCCGTAGGGCCGGTACTGGAGCGATCGGCAGGAATATCGGTGTGCTTGACCCAGGTGCCGTTGGCGTAGCTGAAGAAGTCGTCGCCGGGTTTGACGGTGTGATCCATGCCGGCCAGGTCGATGCCGCTGTTCATCTGCGGCGCGGCGATCAGGGCAGATGCGGTGCCGAGCAATGCGAAGGCGACGATGCGGACCAGTGGACGCATGGGGACACACTTTGCAGGATGAGAATGGGCGGAAGCTTAGCCCTTGATTGCCGGCTCTTGCAGATGACATTTGGGCTAGAGGCCCAGGGGTGACACCCTAAAGAAAGCCGAATCGTCATTCCGGCGCAAGCTGCAATCCAGGGACAACGTGGAATCCCGCTTGCGCGGGAATGACGGCAACAGGGGCACGTTGCCGGCTGCCAATCCCAGCCTGTGTCCAGATCACGTCCAGACTGCGAACTACAACTGCTTGCGCCGCTCCGCCACATCATCCGGCGTCACGGTTCCCTGCTTGTTGCCGAAGTGCCCGATCACGTAGTTGCTGAGCGCTGCAATCTCGGTATCGGAATACGCATCGCCAAACCCGGGCATGAAAACATTCGCGTGCTCGCCGCGCAAGCTGGAACCATGCAGCAGGATTTGCGTGAGGTTGGTGCCGCGCACGTCGTTGACGCCACGCGTGCCAAGCAACGAAGCGTAAGGTGTCTGCTGGCCCTTGCCATTCCATTGATGGCAACTGGCGCACGCACCTTCGAACAGCTTCGCACCCATGGCGTCGGCATGCGCGTCGCCGGCAGGTGCATAGTCGCTGGACGCCAGCGCCGCGGCGGGTTTGGGATCGACGGTGACGGGCTGCTTGCCCTCTCGCGCAGGCACGGAGCGCAGATAGGTGATCAGCGCAGCCGTGTCGCCAGGCTGCAAGAAGCGCAGGCTGTTTTCCACCGCCTCGGCCATGGGGCCGGAAGCGGAGCCACGGCCATCCGCATGGCCGGTGACGAGATAACTGGCCAGCTCGGCATCGCTCCATGCGCCGATGCCGTGCACCTTGTCGGAGGTGATGTTGTAGGCATGCCAGCCTTGCAGTTCTTCACCGGAAAGCTCTTCGTTGTGCTGCAAGGCAAACAGGCGATTTCTCGGCGTGTGGCATTCGGCGCAATGGCCCAGGGCGGTGGCCAGGTATTTGCCGCTGTTCCACTGCGGCGATTGCGAAGCATCCGGCTGGAAGCGCTGATTCTTGAAGAACGCCGCATTCCAGAAACCGATCGTCCAGCGCTGGTTGTAAGGGAAGGAAAGATCGTTAGGCCGGTTCGGCTGCGACACCTTCGGCTGGTTGAAAAGATACGCCTTGATCGCCAGCACATCGCTGCGGCTCAGTTGCGTATACGACGTATAAGGGAACGCCGGATACAGATGCTCGCCGTGCTTGCCGATGCCGTCGCGCACCGCGTGCAGGAAATCCTCGTCGGTCCAGTTGCCGATGCCGTCGGCTTCGTCCGCCGTGATGTTGGAGGAATAGATGGTGCCGAACGGCAGGCGGAACGGCACGCCGCCGGCAAACGCCTTGTTGGAGCCCGGCACGGTGTGGCAGGCGGCGCAATCGGCGGCCTTGGTGAGGTACTCGCCGCGTGCCAGCACCTCGGCCGAAGGCGGCGCGCCGGTGATCGCGGGCGACGTGCCTTCGGCGCGATCGACGCGATTCATATACAGGTACACACCCGTGCCGATCAGCAGCAGGATCACCACGATGAGCAGGAAGCGTCTCATGCGATGTCCCTCCTTTCCGGTGCGGTGGCCACCACCACCGATTTGAGTGCGTCCGCACCTTGCACCAGCAGATCGCGGTTCACGGGCAGGCTGAACAAGCGCACGCCGGTCGCAGCAAAAATGGCGTTGGCAAGCGCGGGCGCGGCAATGGCGGTGCCGACTTCGCCCAGGCCGCCAGGCGGCTCGGCATTGATCACGCGGTGCACTTCCACCACCGGTGTTTCGTTGATGCGCAGCACACGGTAGTCGTTGAAGTTGCTTTGCTCCACCGCGCCGTTCTTGAGGGTGAGGCCGCTATACAGCGCGGCACTGAGGCCGAACAGCACGCCGCCTTGCACCTGCGCCTCGACGGAACTGGGATTGACGGCGATGCCGCAATCGATCGCCATCACCACCTTGCGCAAGCGCACCTCGCCCTGCGGCGTGACTTCGGCTTCCACGATCGCACACACGTGGCTACCGAACGGTTCGCCCAGCGCGATGCCTCGGCCTACGCGTGCTGGCAACGCAGCGCCGCCCCAGCCGATCTTCTCGGCTGCCAGGTTGAGCACGCCCAATGCGCGCGCGTTCTTTTGCAGCAGTGCGCGTCGGTATTCGAGCGGATCCTTGCCGGCACGATGCGCCAGTTCGTCGATGAAGCTTTCGACCACGAACAGGTTATGCGTGGGTCCTACGCCGCGCCACCAGCCGACGATGATGCCGGGCGGCATGTTGTGGCGTATCCATTCCACATGGCCCTTGGGAATGTCGTAGGGCAGTTCCGCCACGCATTCCACCGCGTCGCTGTCGAGGCCGTCCTTGCCCATCGCGCCTGGCGCGAAACGCGCCAGCACCGAGCCACCGCTGGTGCGATAGCCATACCACACTGGCAGGCCATTGGCGTCGACCACGGCGGAAATCACGTCGTGATACATCGGCCGCATGCGGTCATGGCGGATGTCTTCCTCGCGCGTCCACACCACTTTCAGCGGATACGGCACCTGCTTGGCGAAGGCCACCGCCTGTTCCACCCAGTCGGTTTCGAGCTTGCGCCCGAAGCCACCGCCCAGGTATTGCTGATGAAGGATGACCTTGCTTTCCGGCAGGCCGGTGATCTTCGCGGCTTCCTGCACGGAGCGCATCGGCACCTGCGTGCCGACCCAGATGTCGCATTGACCGGGTGTGACATGCACGGTGCAATTGAGCGGTTCCATCGTCGCGTGCGCAAGCATCGGCGACTGGTATTCCGATTGCACCGCGGTACCTTGCGGCCGATCGCCATCGTTGCGCGCGACGATGCCCTTGCCGTTGCGCGCGGTGTCGGCGATGGCGTCGTGCAGCTGCTGCGTGGTGAGGTTGGCGTTTTCGCCACGGTTCCATTCGATGACGAGCGCGTCCAGCCCTTTCCTCGCCGCCCAGAAATGTTCGCCCACCACCGCTACGGCGTCGTCCAGGCGCAACACGTCGACCACGCCGGGAATCTTGCGCGCCGCCTTGTCGTCCAGCGAAGCGAGCTTGCCGTTGAAGGTGGGGCACGCCACGACGGTTGCCACTTTCATGCCGGGCATGCGCACGTCGATGCCGAACTGCGTGGCGCCCTTGATCTTGTCCGGTGAATCCACGCGCCGCATCGGCTTGCCGATCAGCTTGAAATCCTTCGGATCGGTCAGCTGCACCTTGTCGGGCATGGGCAGCTTGCCGGCGGTGTCGGCCAGTTCATTGAACGTGGCGCTGCGACCCGATTTCGAATGGTGCACCACGCCACGTTCCACCGTGCAGGTGGATGGATCCACATGCCACTTCACCGCGGCAGCGCTCACCAGCATGCTGCGCGCCACCGCACCGGCCTCGCGCAGAACCGACCAGGTCGCGCGCGTGGTGGTGCTGCCGCCAGTGATCTGTCCCCCCAATGCCGGAATGCCATAGAGTTCATCGCTGGCCGGCGAATGCTCCACCTTGATCTGATCCAGCCCCACGCCGAGTTCTTCGGCCAGCAGCATGCAGCAGCCGGTGTAGACGCCCTGCCCCATTTCCGCGCTGGGCATCACCAGCCGCACCGGGCCTTCGCTGTCGACACGGATAAAGGCATTCGGGGCGAACGGCGGATTGCCATCGGCCATGGCGGCGGCGGCGTCACCGGGCTGGCGCCGCGCGCTGATCATGGCCGAGGCTGCGCCCGTTCCACCCAGCCATAGAAATGCGATCGCCAGGCCGCCGGTTTTCAGCGCATGGCGGCGGCGCAGGTCGATGGGTTCGTTCCGGGTCGCGTATGGCAGCGGAAGTTCGGTGCTCATGGTGAGGCTCCTTCCGGCGCGATCGTCTGCAGGATTTCAAGCTTGCCGGTGGCGGCCTGCTTGATCGCGGCGCGAATGCGCACATAGGTGGCGCAACGGCAAAGGTTGCCTGACATGGCCGCATCGATGTCCGCATCGCTGGGATTGGGCGCATGCGCCAGCAGCGCCGCCGCGGCCATGATCTGGCCGGACTGGCAGTAGCCGCATTGCACCACGTCCACGTCCAGCCATGCTTGCTGGATCTTCTGTCCGTTGGGCGTGTTGCCCACGGCCTCGATGGTGGTGATGGCGCGGTTTCCGATGTTGCCGACCGGCAGCACGCACGAGCGCACCGCCTGGCCGTCCAGATGCACGGTGCATGCACCGCATTGCGCAATACCGCAACCGAACTTGGTGCCGGTCAGGCCGATGACGTCGCGCAATACCCACAGCAGCGGCATATCGTCGGGGACGTCGACCGGGTAACTCTGGCCGTTGATGGACAAGGACAGCATGAAACCTCCCCGTTGCAAACCGCGTACGCTGCCTGATGCTCGAAGCGCTTGCCTAATACTGCAGCCATGCTTTGCGCGGCGAATAGCGGTTATCTGAGCAAATGTTGCGTAAAAAAGCTGTAGTCCGACGACCTTTGTTTCACTGTCCGGCAAGCAGCATAAGACCGGACATCCATCATCAGCGATGGCATCGACTGGCGAAGACGTGACACCATCGCGCCTGGCGATTCTGCTCCCTTTATCCATCGACAGCAAAGATGAATTCGGCCCACGAGCTAAGCGTCTTGATCGCGGCACTGCGTGACGTCCATCGCAACGGTGCATCCAAGGCCGCCCTTGCCACGCTTACGCGTACGCGCGGCTCCACCTTCCGCCGGCCCGGCACGCGCATGCTGGTGCTCGGCGACGGCCAGGTGGTGTGCGAACTTTCCGGCGGCTGCCCGCAACGCGACATCGTGGCGCGCGCGCTGGAGATCATCGACAGCGGCGAGCCGAAACTGGTGCGCTACAACGCGGAATCGGGCCTGGACGTCCTCATCGAAATGGGCTGCGGCGGCGAACTGGAAGTGCTGATCGAGCCGCTACTGGCGATCCGCGACACGGATTTCATCGATACCTTGGCGCGTTGCCTGGATGAGCGGCGCATCATCCACATGGCTACGCTTTTCGCTGAAAACGACCAGGCCCTGATGCCGCGGCGCTTGGCATGGAACGGGCACGAGGTGCTGTACGACGCCATCGGCGATACATCGCTGACGCAGGCCATCATGGCGCAAGCATTCGCATCCCCCACTCACCGCGCTCGTGCGTTTAGCCTTCCATCCGTCCACGGCACCATCGATGTGCTGATGGAAGTGATCGCTCCGCCGCATGCCTTGGTAGTGGTCGGCAGCAGCGCCGCGGCGCGCGCCCTGCTGCCGCTCGCCAGCGCATTGGGTTGGCGCACCACGCTGGTCGATAACGACCCGGCCCGCCTGCGCGCCACCGACCTTCCCGCCGGCCTTCACACCGCATGCGCCACGCCGCAGCAACTGATGGATACGGTGGCGCTGGACACGCACAGTTCCGTGGTGGTGATGACGCACAATCTTGAACAGGACATCGCCTATCTCAGCGCATTGCGCCATGCGCCGGTGGCCTATCTCGGCGCGCTGGGTTCGCGCGAGCGCGTCGCACGCATGCGCAACAGTTCCGCGCTCGACGGCATGCACGTGCACGCGCCGGCGGGCCTGGATATCGGCTCCGAAACGCCGGAGGAAATCGCCCTGGCCATCGCCGCCGAAATCATGGCGGTGGTCAACCATCGCAGCGGCGGCCACTTGCGCGACAACGATGGCGCCATCCACTGATGTGGCCGGCCTTTTCACCCGTGATGCTTCTGCTCGCCGCCGGCGAAGGGAGCCGCTTCGGCGGCGCCAAGCAGCTTGCGGATATTGGCGGCGAACCGATGGTGCGACGCGTGGCGCGCACGCTGCTGGACACCGACACGCCGCTCATCGCGGTAACCGGCGCTTATGCCGATGACGTAGAGGCTGCACTCGACGATCTTCCGCTCAGCATCGTGCGCTGCGAAGACTGGCAACTGGGCATGGGCAACTCGCTGGCCGCCGGCACGCGTGAACTGATGCGCGTGTTCCCGCACGCTTCGGCGGTGCTGGTGGCATTGGCCGATCAACCACTGCTCGGCGCGGCTGCTTTCCGGATCATGCTGGAACGCCATCGGCATGCGCCCGATCGCGTATTGGCCACCGCGCATGACCGCGCGCCAGGCCCGCCGGCCTTGTTTCCGCGTGATTGTTTTGAGGCTCTGGCGACGCTGTCCGGGCCCAACGGCGCACGCGCCGTATTGCAGCGCGAAGCGACACGCGTGGAACTGTTCGCTGCCAACGGCGTGGTGGACGTCGACACGCCGAATGATCTGCACATTGTGCAGGCATCGCTCAGCCGGGAGCCGCTTGCCTAGAATTTTCGTAGGCGGCGCCAACCGGACGCCCTTTCTGCAACGCAAAAGGCCTATGCAGGTTGGGTAGAGGCGCAGCCGAAACCCAACACGGGATATACATGGCGACGTTGGGTTTCGGCTGCGGCTCTACCCAACCTACCGACCCTGCCCGCGAGGCTGGCGCAAGACAGACGATGCCGACAGTTCAAGACCATACGTGGAATTGACGTCCGGACATCTATTTTTTCCGTCGCATTTCTGTAAAGTTCGATCGTCCGTGCCGCGCCTCGGCAGGTATCCGTTGTATGGAAGCGGATGCGGGTACGGACCAGAAGCCTGGCGAACGACCCAGGCATCGGAAGGGAGGGGCTTCATTCGAAACGGGCGTAAGCCCTTGCGATGAGCGATCGCTCTTTGCCGGAGTTCACCGCCTTGATCCATCGCAATCGCGCATGGATCCATCACCACCATACTGCGCATCGATGCGGGAAAACGCCCCGCACTGTTCCTCGAAGTCAGGGAGCCGCACATTGCGGGCAACATGGAGCACGCACTCCATCCTTTTTCTTCTTTGGGGAGGTTCCTGCCATGAGCAATGAACAGGCTGCTACGCGATTCTCCAATCCGGCCCCGCTGGGCCTGGCGGGGTTCGCATTGACGACGTGGTTGTTGAGCATGATCAACGCCGGCTGGTTTACCGGTGACGCGATGAACATGGTGCTTGCGGTGGCATTGGCGTATGGCGGCACCGCGCAAATGATCGCCGGCGTGATGGAACTGCCGCGCGGCAACACTTTTGGCGCCACGGCATTCGTCAGCTACGGCGCGTTCTGGTGGTCGTTTGCATTGTTCGTACTGTTTTTGCACGACAAGGTGCCTGCCGCGTTTGTCGGCTGGTATCTCTTCATGTGGGGCGTGTTCACCTTCTACATGTGGATCGGCACGTTGCGCGCCGCACTCGCGTTGCAGCTTATTTTCCTTGCCTTGTGGATCACCTTTTTCCTGCTGGCGGCAGGCGAATGGACGGGCATCGCCCGCCTGCACACGGCTGGCGGTTACGTGGGCCTGTTGACGGCGTTGCTGGCGTTTTATCTCTCTGCAGCCGAAATCATCAACGACGGTCACAAACGCGTTGTGCTGCCCACCGGTGCACCGGGACCAGCCAATCTACGATAGCGATAAGGAGTCACCCATGAAACGACATGCCCTCTTTATGGCGCTTGTGGCAATGGGACTTACCGCAACCGCTCCCGCTTTCGCACAAAGCAGCCGCGACAAGGAGATCAAGGCGCTCAAGGCGCTGGTCGAGAAACAGCAACAGCAACTCAACCAGCAACAACAGGATCTGCAGCAACTGCACGAGGCGTTGAGCCAACTGCAGAACCAGCAAACACAGCAACAGACGCAGATCCAGCAAACCCAGCAGGCACAGGCCCAGGTGCAAACCACCGTGGCGGCAGCGCAGAAGCAGGCGCCGACCTTCAGCAGCGCACCGGGCGTGGCGGTGACGCTGCACGGTTTCATCGACGCGACCGCGTTCTCGCAGAACAAGAGCTTCACGTTCGGCAATGGCCAGAATGCCGAGTATCCGATTCCGGGTTCCAGGGGCACCCTCAGCGGCGTGGACGTTCGCAACACGCGCTTCTGGCTGGATTTCAGCGGCGCCAAAGTGGTCGGCGACTGGGTCGGCGGCGGACACCTGGAAATGGATTTCTTCGGCGGCAACAACGGCACCGGGCCCTACTCGCAAGAGCAACCGCTGCCACGCCTGCGTCAGGCTTACATGGTGTTGGAAAACCCGCTGACCGGCAGTTCGTTCAAGATCGGCCAGATGTGGGACTTGATGTTCCCGCTGGACGATCTGCCCAATTCGCTCAGCCATATCGCCTTCCCGCTGGGCTACGGCAGCGGCATCATCGGCTGGCGCTTCCCGGGCATCGTGTTCTCGCAGGATCTCAATCACGGCTCGACCGGTCCGCAATGGCGACTGGATGTCGGCGCTTTCGAAGGCACCTGGAACGGCCCGGGCACGCCGGTGAACTATCTCAGCGCAGGCAACGCCGGTTTCCGTCCGCAGATCGAAGCCAGGCTGCACGTGGAACAGCCGAAGGAATGGATGCTGTTCGCCGCCGCGCACTGGAGCCAGATCAACCTGGCGGGCGTGGGCGGCACCGAAGCGACGCCGGTCAAACGTCAATTCGCCAGCGAAGCCTTCGAAGTCGGCGGCCAATGGACGCCCGGCCAATGGGTCTTGCGAAGCGTGGCGTACACCGGCCGCGGCATCGGCCAGATCTTTGGCGACCTGTCGCAATTCGGCGACATCAAGGACACCGGCGCCTACGTGATGGGCGGTTACAAGTTCACCTCCAACTGGAGCGCGAACGTGTTCTACGCCTTCAGCAAACCCAATAGCAACGACGTGGTCCGCTGGCTCAACCACGGTTCCACCGGCTTGCTGAAGGATCGCCAGGTAGCTGCGAACCTGCAGTACACCGTGGGCGATTATGCGTTCGCGCTGGAATGGATTCACGCGGTTCTCAATTCCACTTCCAATGGCGTGAATCGAGTGACGACCAGCGGGAACCAGGTCAATGTGAGTGCGTATTACAAGTTCTGAGTGGTTCTGGATCCCTCTCCTGACCTGAGCACCGTCGCCCCGGCGTTCGCCGGGACGACGGTTCAAAATTTCGCGATATTCAAACGTTAGCGTTATTGAGGTGTGCGGTAACCGCCACCCAACGCATCAATCAAGCGGATCGACAAATCCGCCTGCTGGCTCCGCAACGCCGCCAGACGCTGATCGACCAGCAGCAATTGCTGACGGCTCGCCAGCGGTGTCAGCGGGCCGCTTACGCCGCCTTTGTACGCGGACATCGCATCGTTCCAGCTTTTCTGGGCGTCCTGCTTGGCGCGTTGTTCAAGCGCGATCTGCGTGCGTACCGATGACAGCGCCGAAACCAGATCGGAGACTTCATTCACCGCACCGATCAGCAAGCTGTTGTAGTGCGCGACTGCTTCGTCGTAGCGCGCATCGGCGCCGGCAAGATTGGCGCGCAGGCGGCCGCCGTCGAAGATCGGCAAGCTCAGCGCGGGTCCGACCGAATACGTGCGCGCAGGCAGTTGGAACACGTTGGTGCTGCCGCCGACGGCAACCAGACCCGCCATCGCGCTAAGGCTGATGTTGGGGAGAAACTTCGTCCTGGCGGCCTTGATGTCCTTGGACGCTGCTTCGACCTGCCAGCGTGCAGCCACCAGGTCGGCGCGACGGCCGATCAGATCCACCTGCAATGTGTCAGGCACCGCGACCAGGCCGGGATCGAGCAGATGCGGACGTGCAATGCTCAAGCCGCGATCCGGCCCCTGTCCCAGCAATACGGAAAGACTGCTGCGTGCGGCGTCGATCGCGCGATCGGCTTGTGCTTTTTGTTGTTCCGCGCTGGCGACTTGCGAATCGGCAAAGGCTTCCTGCTGCGGCGTACCCAGGCCGCCCTGCACCAGGCGCCGGGTGAAGGCGAGCGTTTGCGTGGAACGTTGCCATTCGCCTTCCGCGACATCCTTTTGCGCAAAGGCATAGCCCAGCGCCACGTATGCGCGTGCTACGTTGACGGAAAGCTGGATGCGCGCCGCGTGCGTTTCGACATCTGCGGCGCGGCTGCGCCCGAGTGCCGCTTCCCACGCATCGCGCTTGCCGCCCCACAGATCGATGTCCCAGGAAAAATTCGCCGTGACAGCTTTGCCCCAGGCAAAATGACCCAGCACATAGGGCGGGTAGATCGGATCCTTCAAGGACAGGCGACTGCCTTCTGCGCCGGCCTCCAATTCCGCCTGCGGCAGACGCGCCGCGTAGGCCGTGTCGACAATCGCCTGCGCCTGCTTCGCGCGCGCTTCGGCTTCGGCCAGGCTGGGATTGTTCTTCAGCGCTTCATCGATCAATGCGCCGAGTTGCGGATCGCCGAAACCCTGCCACCAATCCTGCGCAGGCCACGCAGCCGGACTGACCGGCACGTTGACGAAACTCTGCGCGCTCTTGAGGCTGCTTGCATCCAGCGTCTTGCCGGTGGAATGCAAGCCACCCGGCGTAGCGCAGCCGGCGAGTGCGGCGCTCAACGCGAACGCGCAGGCCATGCGAAAACGAAAGGACATGTTCAGCTGCATGGCACGCTCACTGCCGTTCCGCCAGCACATCGCCGTGCCCGCCTGGATGCACAATCAAGGTGGCCGTCTGCCCGGCCACCAGCACCGTGCCGGCCGGCATATGCTCGGTGTCGATGCGCACGCGCACCGGCACGCGCTGCGCCAACCGCACCCAGTTGAAGGTGGGATTGATGTTGGCCAGGAGATCCGCGCCGGTAGGATCGACGGCGCCCGCGATGCCGCGCGCCACGCCTTCCACCGTGCCTTGCAGATGCACGCCGCCGCTCATCAGCCGGATGTCGACCGGATCACCGATGCGCAGATGCGGTAGCTTGGTTTCTTCGAAATAGCCGTCCACCCAGAACGAGCGGCTGTCGATCAGCGCCAGCCGTGGTGCGCCGGCGCTGGCGTAATCGCCCACGCGCACCAGCAGGTTGGTGACGTAGCCGTCCACCGGTGAACGCACTTGCGTGCGCTGCAGATTGAGTTGCGCCGTCGCCAAGGCCGCCTGCGCCTGCTTCACCGACGCTTGCGCCTGCTGCAACGCAGCCGCAGCCTGTTCCTCGCCGGCACGTGCCTTGTCCCAGGTGGCGCGCGCGGCGTCGGCGGTGGCGCGTGCGTTGGCCAGGTCTTCGCTGGAGATTACGTCTTTCAAGCCCTGCCGGCGCTTGGATTGCGCTTCGTACATGGCGAAATTCGCCCTGCTTTGCGTACTGCCGGCCTTGGCCGCGTCGATGTTGGCCTGGGCGGCACCAACCGCAGCCTGCGCGGCGGCGAGGTTGGCCTTGGCTTGTTCCACCGCATCGGCATAGCGGGCGAAGTCGATCACGAACAGCACCTCGCCTTTCTTCACGGGCTGGTTGTCGACCACATTCACCGCCGTCACCAGGCCGGAGACATCCGGCGCAATGCGCACCACGTTGGCGCGGATGCGCCCATCGCGGGTCCATGGCGAATACATGTAGTGCCGCCACATGCCGTAGCCGACGAGCGCGGCGAGCAGTACGAAGACGGCGGTGATGGCGATGCGGAGATAGAGAGTGTTTTTCATAAAGGTATGGAGGGACGTCGTGCGCCGCTCAAAGGGTCAACAAGGTAAGGCCGCCGAAAACGCACACGAAGAACGCCATGCGCAACAACGCCGGATGCCACACGTAGCGGTACAAGCCGTAGCGGCCGACCACCCAGTCGAACAGCAGCAACAGCGCCGCGGCGAGCAGGAACCAGATCAGCAACGCAGGAATCAACGCGCCGCCAATGGCGATTTCACGTGGCATGGGCAACTCCTTGTGCAACCGGATGAGCTTGCATGTAAGCGCCGAGCACGGATTGTTCGTCCAGCATGGCCAGGCGCAACACGTGCAGGTGATTCAAGAGCGGCGACATGGCTTCATCGCCTTCGATCATCGCCGTGGTGGCAGCCAGCGCATTGCGTGCCTGCGCGTAGGTATCCGTGTGTGGATAGTCGTAAAGCAGTGCGATTGCGTCGATCGCGCGATCGATGGCTTCGCGTACGTCCTCGGGCAGGCGTCGGCCGGCCATGTCGTCGCGCAACTCGATCAAGGTGCGTCCCACTTCATGTACGGATAACGCCCATGCCAACAGGCTGCGCGAAGCCTGGCTACCGCGCTCGGTCTGCGCCACGATCTGGCCGAACAAGTCGTGATTGACGCTTTCGAAGCGGGCGCGCAAGCCTGGCAACGGCGCGGTAGCGGCAAGCCGCACCTGGCGGCGCAAACGCTCCAATTGACGGCGGCGCAGCCACGGGCTGCCGATGGCCGACGGCAACAGCACGAAGGCCACGGCGGTGGCGGCCAGCCCCACCAGCTGGGCCAGCGTGTCGTTCCAGAAAAACACCACGTCGTAACTCATGTCGTTGCGCACCGCGAGGGTCAAGGTAAAACCCATGCAATAACCCACGCCGATGCGCGCGGTGGCAGGCCACGCCATCATCGCCATTCCGACCATCAGGAACGGCGCCGAGCCGGCCACCAGTAATCCGAAGCCGTCCATCAGCGGCAGCACGAAGAACTGGCAGACGAAGCTCGTGCACATGCCGATAAAAAAGCCCAGCGAAGTCTGTTGCACCCACTGGCTGGGATTGGGTGCGGCGGCGAACAGGCCGGCAAATACCGTGGCCAGCAACATGGCCGACCCGCCCGACGGCCACGCCGAACCGATCCAGAACAGGCTCAAGGCGCCCATCACGAGCGACGTGCGCAGCATCGCCAGGGCGGCACCGAAAAAATCATTGCCGCGCTCGAAACGCACGCGCTCGGTCACCGTGCCGGAAAGCCGGGGCGCCTGCAGCTCCGACGCTGTTTCGACATAAGCGTAAAGCTCATCGACGAAGCGATCGACCAAGGTGGCGCCGGTGTCGAAATCGAGCATGTTATAGGCTGAAGCCATGCCAGCGCGCAGCATCGCCTGACGCTGCTTGATCGCCAACCGCGCATCATCCATGCGTGGTAACAGCACGCGCGCCGCGGCGCCCGCTTCGATCGGCGCATCGAGCGCGTCGGCCAATGGCCGGTACAGTTCGATCAGCGCGCTGGCTGCCGCCTCATGCCCACGGCGCTTCAGCCGGTTGATCAAATGATGCAGCGTTTGCAGCGTCGTGGAAGCCGCCATGAACCGTTGATTGAGCAACAGCATATGGCCGCTGCGTGCACGCGCCTCCGGATCTTCGAAGATCACCGAACTGCGCAGGTCTTCGGCAGCCACCGCATCGCGCACGAAACGCAGGTGTGCCAGCTCGATGTCGGCACGCGCCACCTTTCCGCACATTGCGCGCTGCACGAAATCGATAAAGTTGGCGAACTGGGCGCGGCAGAGGCGGCGCAGGTCGTCGCGGATGCGGCTGGGAAACACCAGGTCGCTCACCACACCGGAGACGACCACGCCCAGCAGCACTTCGCTCAGGCGCCATATCGCCGAATTGAACACGTCAAGCGGGTTATTGATGGCCGGCAGCGCGACGATCGCCGCCGTGTAACCGGCCAGCACGAACGCGTAGGATTTGAAATTGCGATACAGCGTGGCACCGCCGGCGCACACCCCGATCCAAAGCGACAGCGTCGAAAGAAACAGCACGCGTTCTTGCGGAAAGAAAGCCACGATCAGGAACCCGCCCAGCGCGCCGACCAGCGTGCCGATCGCGCGGTAAAAACTCTTGGCCAACACCATGCCGGTTTGCCGGTTGGCAACGATGATGGTGGTGAGCATCGCCGTGGAAGGCTGCGGCAACGCCAGTCGCATCGCCAGCCAGCCGGTGATGTAGAAGGCGAGCAGCGACTTCACCACGAACAGCCACGTGGTGGTTTCCTCGCGCAGGGTTGCCACGAACAACTCGCGCGAACCCGGCACGGTGGCCTGGACATCAGTTACGGACATGACGTCGACTACCTCAGTCTGCCAATCCGCCCAGAAACTTCTTCAACAGCTTTTCGAGCTGAACCTGCTCGGAAACCTTGAGATGACGCCCCTGTTTCGCCAGCAACGTACAGATATCCGGAAGAAGGCTTTCGAGCAACGCCTGCCCTCGCGGCGTCAGGCTCAATTCGATCTTGCGGCGATCATCGGCGCTGCCGCTGCGGTCGATCAGGCCTTTGTCACACAGCTCGTTGGTCAAGCGCGTGATATTGGCCGACTTCTCCCCCGCCGCATCCGCCAGCTCCGACGGCGACATCGTACCGCTGGCCGAGCCAAACAACATCATCAGCAGGTTGTATTCCGGATGATTGATGCCGTAAGGCTTGAGCACCAGGTTCGCATCGTCGTGCAATTGCTTGTGGATGTGCTTGATCAGGCGCACCAGGGTGGCCGGGCGCCGCGGGAAATCGGGATAGCGGCGACAGGTGACGGCAAGGCGCTGTTCGGTGAGGGCGAAGTCGGCCATGACTGGGGTTCCTGGCTTTTGTGGATACATTACATTTGTAGATAGTATATAAATGTAATATTTAGATGTAAATAAGCGCTTGTCTCGAAGCCGCGTAGGCTGGATGCAACCCGCATCGCGGTGGCGCTTCGAGCAAATCGGCATGCCGTTCGCATCGTGCATCGTCGTTGGTATCCCGCACCGTCAATCCGGCGAAGGCCGGAATGACGGCGAGGTTTCGTTCGGCGCTCTTCTGGCACGCGGCCGCGGGTCTTTGGCGAAAAAAGCGACTGCATTTCGCCCCAATCCGCGACACCTCTTGCGGCCAGCACGCATGCTGCAATGCAACCTTAATCTTTCTTAAGACGCCTTACAGGAACGCGTCAGGTTAAAGGGCTATCTGTACGTCAAGGTCGGGCTGCATCGATGACGGGCCGGCCATCATTGTCAACCAATAGGGAACTTACCCACCATGATTCGTCGCGCTCTCGCCGTTGCGATTGCTCTAGTGACACTGCCGCTGTACGCACAGAGCACCCCCAAAATCTATGCGCAGGAACTGGTCGATCAAACCACGGCGGCACACCCTGACATCATCGTCATGGCGATCCACGCCACGCCGCCCAAGCAGAAAGACAATGTGATCATCGCCTCCAACATCGGCCGTATCGGCAAGAAAGCCGATTCGGACGACATGGGCGTAGTCACCAGCGGCAAACCGCTGGTCGAAGTCAACAAGGCTGGCGACAGGCTGGAAGTGGAAGTGCCGCTGTTCGATACCACGGGTGACACGCTAGGCGCGCTCAGCATTGTGTACGCGTACAAGAATGGCGACGACAAGCAGGCGTTGCAGCAGAAGGCCGAGCAGATTCGCGACCAGCTCGCCCGCCGCATTTCCAACCCGGGCAACTTGACGCAACCCTATCGCTACGACACCACCACGCCGACCAATACGCTCGCGCAACAAGTGGTCGACGAGACCATGGCCGCGCATCCGGAGGTCATCATCCTGGCCATCCATGCCACCCCGCCCGGCAGCAAGACCAACGTGATCGTCGGCTCCAGCATCGGCCGCATCGGCAAAGCCGCGGATGAAGACGATCTGCGCGCCATCAAGACCGGCATCCCCAATCTCGAGGTAAACGGCAGCCGTTTCGAAGTCGAAACACGCCAGCTGGACGCCAGCAAGAAGACCATCGGCGCGGTCGGCGTCGTTTTCCGCTACAAGCCCGGCGACGACAAGAAAGCATTGGAACGCCAGGGTTACGCCATCCGCGATGAAATGGCCGCCAAGATTCCTTCGCTTGCGAAGTTGATGGAACCGGTTTCGAGCGCCGCGGATTCGTCCTCCGCCCCAGCCACTTTGATCGGCCGCAGCACTGCGTGGAAACCGGAATACTCCGGCGATTTCGACCATTTCGGCGTCGACACCAAACGCAACAAGCTGCTGCTTGCCGCCGAAGACCACGGCACGCTGGAAGTCTTCGACCTCAATACTGGCGCGCACGAAAAGACCATCACCGACACGTTCAGCACGCCGCACGCCATTCTTTACCTGCCCGGGCAGGACCGCCTGATCGTCACCGACAGCGGCAAGGGTGGCACGCGCATCCTGGATGCCGCCACCTACAAGGTGCTCGGCTACATCGGCCTGGAACCTGGCGCCGATTCCATGGAGTACGACAAGGGCAGCAACCTCCTCTATATCGTCAGTGGCGGTAAAGACGTCGATATGAAGGAATGCTTCCTCAACGAAATCGATCCATTGAGCGGCAAGGTCTATCGCAAGCTTCGCTTCGATTCCGATCATGTCGAGGCGGTGCGCGCGGAAGAACACGGCAATCATCTGTTCGTCAACGTCGCCGACAAGAACCGTGTCGACGTGGTGGACAAGAAAACGCTGAAAGTGGTCGCCAGCTGGCCGCTGACCGGTGCGGAAACGAACCTGAGCATGGCCCTGGACGAAGCGGATCATCGCCTGTTCGTCGGCACGCGCAAGCCCGCCAAGTTGATCGTGCTCGATACCACCACCGGCAAGACCGTGGCCACGCTCGACTCGCCGTCGACCTCGGACGGACTTTTCTACGACAGCGCGCAAAAGCGTGTCTACATACCGGGCGGCGACGGCTACCTCGGCATCTACCAGCAGAACGACGCGGATCACTATACGCAACTGGCGCGCGTGCCCAGTGCGAAGGGCGCCAAGTCCGGCATGTTGTGGAAGCCGCTCAATCGCGTCTACCTCGCCGCATCGCCGGGCGAAAACAACAAAGGGGGAGAGATTCTGTGGTACGCGCTGCATCCGTAAGGATGGAGCGGGCAACCCATACGTACGACATTTCATGAACTGCGGCCGGCGGCCATGTATCTCACGCGAATCAACGCAGGACTGCATGGCCGCCGATTGAACCAGTAGCTAACGTGTCATCCGGGGAGGGATAGACGTTATGCATAGCTTGACCGTAAAGCCATTATTTGGCGCATTGCTGATCGCCATGGGCGCGACATGCGCCACCACCATGTCCGCCACCCTGTACGCAGACGATGCCCCGCAGCAAAACCCGGGTACTTCTGCAGGTTCCACAAGTCCGGCCGATCAGTCCGGTTCGCAGCAAAAGCCCACCACCTTGCAAGCGGTGGTGGTCACCGGCTCCAATTTGCCGGTGTCTCCGGATGAAGTCGTGGTTCCGGTCGTCACCGTCGACAGCGATTCGCTCAAGGCGAGCGGCGTCAATTCCAATGTGCTCGATCTGTTACGCAAGGTCGTTCCTTCGTTTGCGGGTCGCAGCAACACCGGCACCAGCAACGCGAACAACAACAATCAGAACACGGCTGGTGGATCCCAGTTGCAATTGCGCAATCTCGACACCCTGGTGCTGGTCGACGGCCACCGCGTGGCGACCAGCGGCATCAACGGCATCGGCGGCAAGAACTTCGTCGACGTCAATCAGATCCCGATCTCGGCCATCGACCACATCGAAGTACTGACCGATGGCGCTTCGGCTATCTATGGCTCCGATGCGATTGGCGGCGTGGTGAACATCATCCTGAAGAAGGATTACCAGGGCGCCGAAGTGGGCGTGCGGTACGGTGCCGCCAGCGGCGACTACCGCGAAAAATCCGGCTATTTCGTAGCAGGCACCACGCTACATGGCGTGCACATCACGGTCACCGGCAGCGAGTCCAGAACATCGCCGCTTGCCCAGGATGCCCGCAGTTTCACCAGTCCGCTCTACGGCCGCATTTCCAACATACCGGGAACGGTCGGCGCCAACGGCAAATTCCCCGGCGCCATTCTCGCCCCGGGCCTCAGTTCTCCTGCGCAAGACAATCCAACCGGAACGCAGGCGACCGCCACCAGCGTCAACAGCCTGATCGCCAATGGTACGTACCTTGCGACAACGCCCACCGCCGTGGCCAACGGCTTTGACGTATCCCGTTACCAGACCTTGCTGGAACGGCAGGATCAAAAAGGCCTCAGCGCGAACCTTTCCGCCGATCTGCTGGACAACAACAAACTTACGGCTTTCGGCAACATCCTGTATTCGCGCACCAAGAGCTCCACCCAGTGGCTGCCCGTCCGTACCACCGCATCGCTACCGGCCGGTGCGCCCTACAACCCGTTGACGACGACGTTCAACAATATCGCGTTCGGTTATCTTCCCAATCCTCAACGATTCACCAACAGTGCGGAAGGTTTCCGCGTGGTCGCCGGTTTGCGTGGCGACATCACCCACGACTGGAACTGGGAAGCCACCGTCGACCACAGCGAAAGCAAACTGGAGCAGGATCAGTCCAACGTCATCTACGCGCCCAACGTGTCCCGAGCGGTTGCCGGAGGCTACGACGCACAAGGTAACCCGGTCTCCGGCGGCGCCTACAGCCGCGTGCAAACCGATTTCTCCAGCACTGGCTCGTTCGTCATCCAGCCTGCGCTGAATCCGTTGGCGGTGACATCGGGCATTACGCCGGCCATGCTTGCCAATCTCTACGGCACGGAAGTGATTCATGCCAAGAGCACCTTGGATGCGTTCGACGCCAAGGTGGTCGGTAAGTTGTTCAAGCTTCCGGCCGGCTCGGTTGGCTTTGCCTTCGGCGTGGAGGCCCGCCGCGAATCGCTCTCCGCCTACACCGACATCAACGGCAGAAACACCGGCCCCACCGCGCACAACTGGATTGGCGGCACTTCAGCCGATCCGTTCTCCAGGGGACGCAACGTCGATAGCGCCTATAGTGAAATACGCGTGCCGATCACCAGCTCAAGCTGGTCGGCACCGGGCTTCCACGCTTTCGACCTGATTGCCGCCGCGCGTTACGAGCATTACAGCGATGCGGGCAATTCCTTGGTGCCCAAGTTCGGTTTCCGTTGGCAACCGATCGACAACCAGGTCACCCTGCGCGGATCGTTCTCCCGCTCGTTCACCGCACCGACGCTGTATGCGTTGAGCGGCCCGACCGATACGCGACTGGTGGGCAGCGGTGTCATTCAATCGGTCTTTGGCATTCCGGGCCTGCAGTTCAACGGCGAGGACGGCAACAATCCGCAACTGAAACCGAGCAAGGCCGTGACCCGCTCGGTGGGCATCACCTTCACGCCGCAAGCGCTGCCTGGCCTGACGGCGTCGATCGATTACTCCTCGGTGGATCAGCGCGGATATCCGGGCGGCATCGGGTTTACCAACATCCTGCAAAGCGTGAACGAACTCGGTTCGGCATCGCCCTTTTCTTCCAATCTGGCCCTGGGCAATTTTCCGGGGCAGCCGGGGGCAACGGCCTTCACCGCGCCGGGGCAAGTGGAAGCGTATCTGCGCTCCGGCGGCAATCCGTTGAACCTGTACGCCATCGACCGTTTCACCAACCTCGGCGGCTTGCACGTGCGCTCCGCGAACATGACGGCGGAATACTATTTCGTCAGCGACAAGGCCGGCACGTTCACGTTCTCCACCAACGGTGCGATGTTCTTCAAGTACCAGTTCCAGGCACTACCCGGCCAGCAGTTCTACAACTACGCCGGCTTCGCCACCAATAACGGCACTGGCGTGCAGGGAACGATTCCGCGGTTCGCCTTCTACACCACCGCGGATTGGCAGTTCGGCCACTGGGACTTCACGATCGGCAATCACTACATGTCCTCGGTCACCGATATCGGTCCAGGCGGCATCGTGTTTGCGGAAAGCGGCACGCTCAAGCGGGTTCCGGTGAGCAGCTACACCACCTGGGATCTGCGTGTCGGCTACGGCATGGATCTGGATTCGAAGGGCATCGTGAAGGGATGGTCGGTGGGCGTTGGCGTCAACAACATCGCCAACCGCATGCCGCCGCTCGCACCGCAAGCATTTACCGATAACAACGCCGACGTAGCGACGTATTCGCCGATCGGTCGATTGATCTATGCAACAGGCACCATCAAGTTCTAACCGTTGACCGCGACGAGGCGGGCGATTCACGTACCACCCCAGGCACCCCTGCGTGAATCGCCCGTCTCTCGCCCCTTTTTTTTCCATCATCTTATGCATGGGCTGGGAGGCAATCCCGGTATTGGCGTGCGTGTCATTTCGGCTGTCCAGCCGTGCATGTTGTGCATCCACAACTAGACGGCGAATCATCCGTTTTGTTCTGATACAACCGATAATGGATTCACGCTTTCGTGCAATGTTGCCCCGGGGAAAAAGGTGGATCGCCAAAGGAAGTCTCGACACGCGACCGGATGCAAGATTTTTATCTGCAAATTCAACGCTACCGATTCGTCATTCCCGCGAAAGCGGGCACGCGGGGAGAGCACATGGATGTGCTCGTCTTTGAGGAGCGAGGAATCCATCTGCTCTGATACATCCCTGAAAATGGATTCCCGCCTTCGCGGGAATGACGGCCCCGGAGGATGTGGCGCTTTTTGAGTCTGGCCGTCGGCAGCAGTGCTCCGCATCCACATCTTATTGCGGATTCGCATAACCCGTGCCGGACAACAGTGAGCTTTGTCGAAAGGACAAGCGTTACGTGGCCGACCCCACGATTCCGCTTCAAGCCTTGAGCAGCGCCGGCGCCGCCACGCGCGATGCCTCGGCCGCCGTCAATACCACCGGAAGCTCGAAACTCACTCGCAACCCCGGCCCGTCCTTGCGCGGCTGCGCCTGGATGCGTCCGCCATGCAGCCCGATAATGCTGCGGCAAATGGTGAGGCCCAGGCCGCTGCCCTGATCTTCTCCGGTGGGCACGTTGAAGCGTACGAAGCGGTCGAAGACGCGCTCGCATTGCTCCTGCGTCAAGCCGGGGCCTTCGTCTTCGAGGCTGACGCACCAGCTTCCCTCGGCAATGACGGATTTCAAGGCGATCAATCCATTCGGTGGCGAGACGCGCAAGGCGTTGGTCAGCAGGTTGAAGATCACCTGGCGCAGCCATTTCTCCTCCATCGCCACCAGGCCATCGCCCGCGTGCGCACAACACAGGCGCCGGCCGCGATGCTCGACTAGCGCGCGCAGATCTGGCTCGATGCTGTGCAAAAAGGCCGCCGGACGTTGTTGCACGAGATTGAGCTTGACGCCGTTGACTTCGGCGCGCGATATGAACAGCAATTCGTCGACCAGCTGATTGATGCGCGCCAGCTCGTCGAGCTGCACAAGCACGGCATCTTCGTGGCGCCGCTCAAGCTTGCCTTCCACCAGCAGCCGCTCCGCATGCAGGCGCACCAGCGACAGCGGCGTCTTCAATTCGTGCGACACCTCTTCGGCGAATTGGCGACTTTGCTTGAACGATGCTTCCAGGCGGTCGAACATTTGGTTGAGCAATCGCACCAGGTCGAACAGTTCGTCATTGCCGCTGGGCGGCACGGCGATGCGTTCGGCGAGGTTGTCCGAACCGATCCGGTTGGCGGTTTCGCCGATCAGCCGCACGGGACGCAGGATCATGCGGCTGGTACCGATGCCGATCAACCCACTGGCCAGCAGCATGATCACCACCAGCGCAATACATACTTCGACGTAAGCCGTCAGGCTCTGTCGCATTTGCCGGGTGGGCGTACCGATGGTGACGTCGAACGGCGGCATGATGAATTCGCCCACGCGCAATTCGCCCACGCCCGCCACCGGGGTGTAGTAGACGTGCTGGCCCGGCACATCGGGAATCGGCTTGCCGTCGAGGTTGTTGGAGTAGAAAAGAATGTCGTGCGGCGGCTGGTCGATGTTGATGTAGAACAGCACCGAAGCGTAATTGGTGGTTTCGCGGATGCGCTGATCCACGATCTGCGGCGTGAGCGCATCGTAGTCGGTGCCGAGGCGCGCGCGGATCTGCTCGAATTCGGTTTTGTTGAGCAGATCCAGGTCGCGCTGAATATAGTTTTCCAGCAGCAGATATCCGACCACGAAAAGCACGACCAGCGTGATCGTGGCACTCATCGCGTACCACAGGCTGATGCGTGCCCGCAGCGATTTCATACCAACTGGTAGCCTATCCCGCGCAGCGTCTTGAACATGGGCGCGGCCTCATCCTCGAGCTTGGCGCGCAGCCGGCTCATGTAGACGTCCAGCAAATTGTCTTCCACCAGGCCCGGCCAGATGCGTTCGGAAATGTAGGAGCGCGTCAACGTGCGTCCCGCGTTCTGCATGAATATTTCGAGCAGGGCGAATTCGCGGCTGGTGAGTTCCACCGGCTGGCCATGCAGCCGCACGGTGCGGCTCAACAGATCGAGCTTGATGGCTTTGTGTTCGAGCACGGTGTTCTTGATCGCCGATTGCCGGCGCATCAGGGAACGCACGTGGGCAAGCAATTCTTCGAAGCTGAAAGGCTTGGGCAGGTAGTCGTCAGCGCCAAGGTTCAACCCGGCGATGCGATCGTCCACCGTGTCGCGCGCACTCAGGATCAGCACAGGTTCGTTGAAGCCGCAGCGACGCCATTCGCATAGCAGATCCAAGCCGTCGCCGTCGGGCAGACCGAGATCAAGAATGATCACGTCGAAATTGTCTTCCGCCAGGGTGTCGCGCGCGGCCTTGCAGGTTTGCGCCCATTCCGCGGTATAGGAACGCTCGCTGAAACCACGCTTCAGAAACTGGCCCAGCTTGTACTGGTCCTCGACGATCAGAACTTTCATTGCAGAAATTCGCCCTCCCCGGACGGTTTTTTGAGTCTACGCCGAATGGCTGCACTTGCTTGACGCGCCGCACAAGCTCGATGCGCTTATCTGAAAATTTTTTAAGGATGCTTTCATGACCGCGACAGGAAGCCGTTCTATGGTCATGACATCGTGCAGCAGTGCATCCATTGTCCCGGCAAACCTTCGCCTTCGATCGTGCTGAAATTCAACGCCCACCCGGAATGCTTTTTAATGCACAGTCACATCTCACACTCTCGCATTGAGGCCCTCATGAAGTTATCGGCAGGTACACCCCCTTCAACCGATCCCGCCCCCGGCGTGGAGAGGGAGCCGGTTGCCCTGCCGGAAGCACAGGCCACGATCGCCGCGCGCCTCGATCGACTGCCGGCGTCGGCCACGCTGTGGAAAATCATCGCGCTGATTTCCCTGGGTGGATTGTTCGAGTACTACGACCTGTTCTTTACCGGCTACGTCGCGCCGGGCATGGCCAAGTCCGGGTTGTTTTCGGCCGATTCGCTCGGCTTTTTCGCCAGCCTCGCCGGCATCAAGGTAGCGGGGGTCGGCACTTTCATCTTCTGCACCTTCGCGGGCCTTTGGGTGGGCGTGGCGTTTTTCAGCCAGCTTGCCGACCGCTTTGGCCGGCGGCCGGTGTTTACCTGGTCACTGGTGTGGTACGTGTGCAGCACCACCGTCATGGCCTTTCAGCATACGGGCGAGACGCTCAACCTGTGGCGCTTCATCGCCGGGGTGGGTTTCGGTGTGCAGCTTGTCACCATCGACACCTATATTTCCGAACTCACTCCGCTGGCCCTGCGCGGACGCGCGTTCTCGCTCAATCAGTTCGTATCGCTGGGCATCGTGCCGGTGGTCGCCTTGTTCGCCTGGCTGCTGGTGCCCACCGCGCCGTTCGGACTGGACGGCTGGCGCTGGGTAGTCCTGATCGGCTCGGTCGGGGCCACTGTGGCGTGGTTTCTCATCCGGCAAATTCCAGAGAGTCCGCGCTGGCTTGTGTTGCATGGGCGCATCGCCGAAGCCGATACGATCACCACGGAGCTCGAACGCCGCGTCGCACGGGATACTCGCAAGCCGCTGCCGGCGCCGCATCTGGAAACACCGGAGGAAGTCATCCCGGGCCGCTTCAGCGAAATCTTCGCACCGCACTACTGGCGTCGCACGCTGATGCTGTCGGTGTTCAACATGGCGCAGGTGATCGGCTTCTACGGCTTTGCGGCATGGGTGCCGACGTTGCTGATCGCGCGCGGCATCAACATCACTCACAGCCTGCAATATTCCTTCATCATCGCCATCGCCAATCCGTTCGGCCCGCTGCTCGGCACCTGGTTCGCCGATCACCTGGAACGGAAAACGCAGATCATTCTCGGCCTGACGGTGATGGGCGTGGCGATGCTCGGCTTCGCACGCGCCAATGCGCCGGTGCTGCTGATTTCGCTCGGTGTGATATTCACGCTTGCCGCCAACATCATGTCTTACGCCTATCACAACTATCAGGCGGAGCTGTATCCCACACGCATCCGCGCTCGCGCCGTCGGCTTCGTCTACTCATGGAGCCGCTTCGCCGCCGCGTTTGCCGGCCTCGCCATCGGCTATTTCCTCAACCTCGGCGGCGCACTTGCGGTTGCCACGTTCGTGGCGATCGCGATGGTGGTGGGCATTACCGTCATCGCTGCGTTCGGGCCGTCGACGAAGGGGGTCGCGCTGGAGCGCATCAGTCATTGAGGAGTTCATTCCCACTTCGCACAGCGCTTCGGCGATGCGCGGGTTTGCTCCCTCCCCTGCGTGCAGGGGAGGGTCGGGGTGGGGCTGCACGAGCTTGCCACGTTGTTGAAAGCCATCGCGAGATTGCGCAACCCCAGCCTGACCTTTCCCTACTTCGCTAGCGGAACAGGTGGCGGCGAGCCTTGAGTCACCCATTGCAACGCTACACGCCCGACTGCGACACCTGCATCGCCAACTCGAACGACCGCTTGCGCGCCGCGTGATCGAAGATATTCGCCGTCAGCATCAACTCATCCGGCCGATGCCGCTCGATAAATGCAGCCAACCCTTCGCGCACTGTCTGCGGCGAGCCGACGATGGCGCAGGCCAAGGCACGTTCCACCATGTGTTTTTCTGCCGGCGTCCAATAGCTTTCGATATCGTCGATCGGCGGCGGAATCAGACCGGGGCGCCCGCGGCGCAGGTTCACGAAGCTCTGCTGTTGCGTGGTGAACAGCCGCCGCGCTTCCTCGTCGGTTTCGCACGCCACCACGTTTGCGCACAGCATGGCGTAAGGCGCGTCCAGCCGCGTGGAAGGTTTGAAATCGCGGCGGTAAAGCATCAACGCTTCGTCCATCGCATCCGGCGCGAAGTGCGAAGCGAAGGCGAACGGCAAGCCCAGCGCGGCGGCTAGTTGCGCGCTGAACAAGCTCGAGCCCAGCAACCAAACCGGCACGTCGATGCCGGCGCCCGGCACGGCGCGAACGACCTGCGCAGCGGATGCGGGCGCGAAGAAACCAAGCAATTCCTGCACGTCGTTCGGAAAGGTTTCGGCGCCTTCGTAGTAACGCCGCAATGCGCGTGCGGTCGGCTGGTCCGTGCCGGGCGCGCGACCCAGCCCAAGATCAATACGTCCTGGATACAACGACGCCAGCGTGCCGAACTGCTCGGCCACCTGCAGCGGCGCGTGATTGGGCAGCATGATGCCGCCCGCCCCTACGCGAATGCGCGAGGTGCCGCCCGCCACGTGGCCGATCAACACCGCTGTCGCCGCGCTGGCGATGCCGGGCATGTTGTGGTGTTCGGCCAGCCAGTAGCGGTGATAGCCGAGCTGCTCGGTCCATTGCGCCAGGTCGAGCATGTTGGCGAATGCCTGCGCGGGCGTGTTGCCTTCGGTGACGGGGGCCAGATCGAGTACGGAGAGCGGGATCATGCGGAAGCCTCGGTGAGCGAGGTTCCCGATGTGGGGATGGTTGTGGGCAATGCCAGCCCGCACGTGTCGCGGGCCGGCCTCGAATGTTGGTTACCCCAAGCCCGGAGTAGTCCAACCTACAGCGTCATCGGCGATACTTATTCAGTGTTGCCTTAAAACGTCTGCTGCTGCGGGTATTCGTTCGTGAAGTCGTTGTCCCAAAGGAAATTGGTGAACGACACGGTGACGGAGATATCCAGGCCTTCCACGAAGTGCCAGCAGCCCACCGGCAGAAACAGTACTTCGCCGGGGTTCAAAGTGCAGGAAAGCACTTGTACGTTCGCCATGCGCGGATAGCGTTGCAGGTCGATCTGCCGTGCATCCACGTGCGTAAAGCAATGCTCGTGGTTGTAGACATGCGCGATCTCGCAGGCCGGCATCAGCAGGATGCGCTTGCGGCCCAGCACCTGCGCCATGAAGTTGTTGGTCAGATCGTGATGGAACGGCGTGATGGTGCCGGCCGGCCCGAACCATAGAAAACCTTGCGTGGCGCCCTCGCCGTTCAAGTACTCGGGAATCTGCACGATGTCCTGCCACAACTCGGCCAGCGCCGTGCGGTTTTTTCCTTCGTTGTACGCGGTCATGTAGAAATCGTTGCTGCGACCGGCGTTGCGCACCATCTCCACGTAATCGCCGAACGGCATCGTCTTGCGGTGCGCGGTCTTGCGCAGTTCGTATTGTGCGTCGGCGTCGCGCCCGAACTGGATTTCCACTTCGCGGTCGCCGCAGCGTTGCTTGAAATAATCCAGGCTCCACTTGGTCATGGCGGGCCAGTCGTCCAGCATGCCGGTGATGATCACTGGACGGCTGGCGGTGTAGTAGGCATCGAGGAATTCGTCGCGCGACAGCTTGTGCCGGCGCGGTACGTCGGTACTGCGCAGGCGGTTCATGTGCCGCTGCGTTTCCAGCACCCAATCGTGCTTGGCCAGCCGGTTGCGCAAACGCTGCGCGCCGGCCAGGTACGGGCTGGAGATCGCCTGCTGCACTTCCTGCACGGCTTCCTCATGAGGAATGCCGGCGCGCAGCATCTGTTCGTAGACGGCCTGCGGGGGGCCGTCCAGCAACAGGTTTTCCGCGATCCATCGGCGCCACTCGTTGTCGACATGGATCACCGGCTTCAACTCGACGTTCGCCATGACATCCCCTCGCGTGTTGCCTGGCCGTAGCCAGGCGAGCCTAGCGCAGCCCTGCCCCTTGCAATGTCGATTGTGTCGGCGAAATGACAACGATGTCCATAGCCTGTTTTCCCTTGACGCCCGATCGACCCTCGAGGTGAAAAAGTGTGTCTCCCTAGGTTCTAGCCGGAGACCCGCCATGCCTGAGGAACGCACATTGCGCGCCGCCGAACGGGATCGGCGCGAAGGCAAGTCACCCAGCACGCAAGCCGGCGAATTCGTGCGCGAAGAAATCGAGCACGTGCGCGAAGGCAAGCACGGCGTGCGCTCGTCCAAGCAAGCCATCGCCATCGGCCTGTCCAAGGCCCGGCGCGCCGGCGTGCGCTTGCCGCCACCCAGGAAGAACGCCAGCAAGCAGGTGCAGAAGAAGGCCGAGCAGGATCTGGAAGCCGGCGCGCAGCACCGGCGCAAATCCCCGCGGCGTGCGCGCGCTACCGAGGACGCGTTGAAGCGCGAAAGCCAGCAGCCAGTTTCGAAAAGCGCGCTCTCACGGCAGGCCAAGACGGCGGCGGCCAAGCGCAGTAGCGGTGCGCGTTCGGCGTCGGCGAAGAAGGCGGCCCGGACCAAGGGTGCTGCCAAACGGTCCGCGGCAGCGAAGAAGGCGGCACGCACGCGGAAGGCAAAAAGCTAGGGCTGTCCGATGCAAAGTCGAGCACCCCGGCCATGGCGGTTACCCGCTAAACAGCTCGACGTCTTTCCTTGGGCTTCGCTGCCAGCGTAATGCGAAGCTCGCACCCCACTGCATCGGCATAGCGCCTGAGAGTCGCCATCGATGGAGCATGTCTGCGACTACCTGCATTGGCTTCCAATCGCGCTACCGATGCCTGAGCCACGCCCATGCGCTCAGCCACGTCCGCCTGCGTCAACTCCGCACGCTGACGCGCACGTACCAGCTCAGCCAAGGCCGCAAACTCATCGGCTAAAGCATCATAGGCTGCTGCAAAGGCGGGTTCTTTGCGCCAACGCTTGCGCGTGGTTTTAATATCCAGCGGTACCGGCTTGTACTGTTCGCGTGTCATGCCTTGACCTCCTTCAACCGCGCCCGCGCAATATCCAGATCATGCGCCGGGGTCTTTTCTGTCTTCTTGATAATGACGTGCAGGATCACGATGCGGCGCCGGATCACGGTGCAATAGAACGCCCGCCCGATACCCTCGCGTCCTTTTGCCCGGACCTCGAACAAACCCGCCCCCATCGCCCGCGTGTGAGGCATTCCGATGTCGGGGCCAAGTTCCTCCATTGTCTCGACAATGCGAAGGAAACTGGCACGCACACCTGCCGGCCAGTTTTCTATTTGCGTCGCAACCTTGGTGTTGTAGTAGCTGATTTGCCACGTCACGAATATAACATCCTTGTTATTAAGGCAACACGGCCTCGACTATGCTCGGCTTATCTCCGGTCCGGGGTAATCCCTTCCCCGCTGCTTTTCCCCTAAGGCTTGCCCCTCATCCCGCCAACGCCGCATCCACGATCCCTTGCGCCTCGCGCAGGATTTCACGCAGATGCTCGTCGCTGCGGAAGCTCTCCCCGTAGATCTTGTAGATCTCCTCGGTGCCCGAAGGACGCGCGGCGAACCAGCCGCTTTCGGCCATGACCTTGATGCCGCCGATCGGTGCGTTGTTGCCGGGTGCTCGATCGAGCACCTCGATGATCTTCTCGCCAGCCAGTTCCTTGCTTTGCAACTGCTGTGGCGAGAGCTTGGCGAGGCGGGCCTTCTGCTGTGCGTTGGCGGTAGCGTCGACGCGGCTGGAATACGGCTTGCCCAGCGTGTCGGTCAGGTCGGTGTACAGCTCGCCAGGATCCTTGCCGGTGCGCGCGGTCATCTCCGCGGCGAGCAGCGAGGGCACGATGCCGTCCTTGTCGGTGGTCCATACCGTGCCGTCGTGACGCAGCGTGGAAGCGCCGGCGCTTTCCTCGCAGCCAAAACCCAGCGAACCGTCGAACAAGCCATCCGCGAACCATTTGAAGCCGACCGGCACTTCGTACAGGCGGCGACCAAGGCGCTCCGTGACGCGGTCGATCAGCGAACTGCTGACCACCGTCTTGCCGACGCTGGCACGGTCCGCCCATTGCGGACGATGGCGGAACAAATAATCGACCATCACCGACAGATAGTGATTGGCCTGCATCAGGCCGGCGCTGCGCGACACCACACCGTGGCGGTCGTGATCGGTATCGCAGGCGAATGCCACGTCGTAGCGGTCCTTCAGTCCGATCAGGCGTTGCATGGCGTATTGCGAGGAAGGATCCATGCGGATCTTGCCATCCCAGTCCACTGTCATGAAGCGGAAGGTGGGATCGACCACGTCGCTCACCACGGTGAGGTCGATGCCGTAGCGCTGCGCGATCGGCTGCCAGTAATGCACGCCCGCGCCGCCGAGCGGATCGACCGCCATGCGCACGCCGGCGCTACGGATCACGTCGAAGTCGATGATGTTCTTCAAGTCGTCGACGTAACGGCCGAGATAATCGTGCTCCTGCACCAGGCTGGAACGCAGCGCCGTGCGATAGCTCATGCGCTTGACGCCATCGAGCTTGCTTTCGAGCAAGGCATTGGCGCGCTGCTGGATCCAGCTGGTGACGTCGGTTTCGGCCGGTCCGCCATTGGGCGGGTTGTATTTGAAGCCGCCGTCGCTGGGCGGATTGTGCGAAGGCGTCACCACGATGCCGTCGGCCAGGCCGTCGACCCGCAAGTGGTTGTGCACCAGGATCGCGTGCGACACGGCTGGCGTGGGCGTGAATTCGCCGCCCGCGGAAATCGCCACCGCCACCTCGTTCGCCACCAGCACTTCCAGCGCGCTTTCGAACGCGGGCTGGGACAGCGCATGCGTGTCGATGCCGATGTACAGCGGCCCGTTGATGCCCTTCTGCCGGCGGTAGTCGCAGATCGCCTGGGTGATGGCCAGCACGTGCCATTCGTTGAAGCTGCGATCGAACGAGGAGCCACGATGGCCAGAAGTGCCGAAACTCACGCGCTGGGTGGGTTCGGCCGGATCTGGGCGAAGCGCGGTATAGGCTTCCAGCAGCTTCGGCACATCCACCAGCAGGGTTTCCGGGGCGGGTTTTCCGGCGAGCGCGTCGAGTTTGGGGTTCACGTGTGATGAGTCCTCGATGGAGCGTAATTCGGTGTAGGTTGGGCTGAGGCGCAGCCGAACCCCAACGCAAAATGTGCATGGCAATGTTGGGGTTCGGCTGCGCCTCAGCCCAACCTACCGGGCTACCGGGCAGTTGCCGGCAGCGACGAATTATCGGCGACCGCGCATCAATCCTTCGTCTGCGACGAGCCCAGCGGGTCGTCCTGCGTTCAGGCCTCCGCCTGCACCAGCTCGGCCGCCAGCGCCGGTAGCTCGGCGATCGTCTCGATGGTGTAGTCCAGGTCGGCCTGGAGGTCGCTCAGGTCCGTCGTGAGGGCGTAGTGGCCCTGGCGCACGAATACGGTGGTTAGGCGTTCGCCGAGCTTGCGCTTCATCTTGGCGAGCAGGTTCGGTTTGTCGTCGACCATTACGTAGTGCGACGCGGGGTAGCGTTCCTGCATGGCGTCCAGCGCCAGTTCCTTGTGCACGAAGATCAGCACCTCGCCGCGCACCGCGGCGCGGATGCCGGCGCGTTCGATCTTGTGCGGCTGGAACACCACGTCGCCATCGGAAAGGATCACCGCGCGCCCGAGCTGGTTCAATTGATCGATGGTTTCCAGCGCGTTCGGATACAGCTGGTGCTCGAACGGATAATCGAGCAACCAGTACGCCAGGTTGAATACGCCCGGGCGCGTGTCGTTTTCCAGGCGGAAGTGCTGCAGCGCGCCGAGGTAATCGACATAGCCCAGCGAGTTTCTCAGTTCTTCATAGATCGCCCAGTAGCGATCGCACTCGGCCTGCCCGAACTCGCGCGTCAAATGTGCGCGCAATTCGTCCCCGAAACGGTCGTTGTCGAGCAAGGTGTTGTCGACATCCAGCAGAAATACGTGCGAAGTGTTGGTGTTGGCGTGATTCACAAATAGACGTCCACATGATGCTCGCCGCCGTCGTCGATCAGCGGCAGTCGGTCGCCCTCGACCAGCTTGCCGTTGAACAAGATGCGGCGCGGTTCACCCTGCCCTTGCGTCGCGTGCACCACGATCTGGTAGTCGGTCTCGCGATGCCGGTAGCTCAGGCGGTACTCCGTCCAGTCTGGCGGAAGCACGGGGGCGATGTACAGGCTTTCGCCCTCCACCCGCAGGCCCAGCAGCGATTCCATGATCAGCCGGTACATCCAGCCGGCCGAACCGGTGTACCAGGTCCAGCCGCCGCGGCCATCGTGCATGCCGCCGTAGTAGACGTCTGCCGCGACTACGTACGGCTCGACCTTGTAGACATCGATGCGCTCGCCGCTGCCGTGGCTGATCGGGCTGATCATGTGCAGCAGTTCCCAGGCGCGCCGCGCATCGCCGTTGGCCGCGAAGGCCATCGTCGCCCAGATCGCGGCGTGCGTGTATTGCCCGCCGTTTTCGCGCACGCCCGGCACGTAGCCTTTGATGTAGCCGGGGTCCAGTGCCGAACGGTCGAACGGCGGATCGAGCAATTGCACGATGCCGGCCTCACGTTTCACCAGATGCCGGTCCAGCGATGCCAGCGCCTGCTGCCGGCGATCCGGCGGCGCCACGTTCGACAGCACCGACCAGCTCTGCGCGATCGAATCGATGCGGCATTCTTCGTTTTGCTTGGAACCCAGCGGCGTGCCGTCGTCGAAATACGCGCGCCGGTACCACTCGCCGTCCCAACCGTGTTCGTTCAACGCAGCGGCGAGCCTGCGGGCCTCGTCGTCACAGCGCTGCGCGAACGTTTCGTCGCCATGGCGACGCGCGGTTTCGGCGAACGAGCTCAGCACCTCGCACAGGAAAAAGCCCAGCCAGATGCTTTCGCCGATGCCCTTCTCGCCGACCTTGTTCATGCCGTCGTTCCAGTCGCCGGTGCCGATCAAGGGCAGGCCATGCGGACCCATCGCCTTCAAGCCGCGTTCGATCGCCTGCACGCAGTGCTCGTACAGCGTGCCGTTTTGCTGCGAGTGGATCGGCAGATCGTAATAGGATTCTTCATCCGGACGCACCGGACGACCTTCGATGTAGCCGATGCGTTCGTCCATCACGCCGGTGTCGTGCGTGGTGTGCACGTAGCGGCTGAGCGCCAGCGGCAGCCATAGATAGTCGTCCGAACAATGCGTGCGCACGCCGCGGTCGGTGGGCGGATGCCACCAATGCTGCACGTCGCCCTCCACGAACTGGTGCGCGGCACACAACAACAAATGTTGACGCGCGTTGTACGGGCTGGCATGGATCATCGCCATGGAATCCTGCAGCTGGTCGCGGAACCCGAACGCACCGCCGGACTGGTAATAACCGCTGCGCCCCCAGAAGCGCGCCGCGATCACCTGGTACATCAGCCAGCCGTTCGCCAGCGCGTTCACCGCCACATCGGGCGTCTTCGCCTGCACCTTGCCCAGCGTCCAGCGCCAGTGCATGCGTACTTCATCCAGCGCGGCGATGGCGGCGTTGCTGCCGCGATAGCGATGGGCCAGATCGCTGGCGCCTTTGGCGTCCGGCGCCGCGCCGAGGCGGAAGATCACTTCGCGTGTTTCGTCCTTGCCCAGCTCGAATGGCACCTGGATCGCGGCGCAGGGATCGAGGCCGGCGCCGATGCGTCCCGACAATCCGGCGCGGCCCATCGCGGCCGGTATGCGCGGACCGCCGTTGCGGCCGAGAAACTCCATGCGGTCGCAGGTGACGCTGCGCGTGCCGGCATCGGTATCGAAGAACGCCACTCGTCCGGGAAATTCGGTGTTGTAGGCATTGCGCGCCAGCAAGGCGCCAGTGGCCGGATCGGATTCGGTCACGATGTGCATGGCGTATTTGTTGCGCATGTCGCCCAGCACCCATTCCACGTAGCCGGTAGCGGACAGCCGCCGCGCACGGCCGGAACGATTGCGCACGCGCAAGACCCAGAACTTCAGCCGCGCATGCAAGGCCACGTACATCCACAATTCGGTATGGATGCCGTCTTCGACGTGCTCGAACACCGAATAACCGAAGCCATGCCGTATCACATACGCACCCTTGCCACGATGCGGCAGCGGCGTCGGCGACCAGTAGCGACCGGTTTCCTCGTCGCGCACGTAGATCGCCTCGCCGCAACTGTCGCTCACCGGATCGTTGTGCCAGGGCGTGAGTCGGAACTCGTGCGAATTCTCGGCCCAGGTATAAGCGCTGCCCGCTTCGGAAACGACGCAACCGAAGTCGGGATTGGCCAGCACGTTCGCCCATGGCGCCGGCGTGGGACGCCCCGGACGCAGCACGATCACGTATTCGCTCAGGTCCGCCGAAAAACCGCCGTAGCGATTGCTCAGCTGCAAGCTGTCCATCAACACCTGCGTGTTGTCCGCGCCGATCACTTCCACCGGACGACTCACCCGGCTGATCGCCAGCGCCGGCAACTGCGTTTCCACGCGGCGGCGCTCGATCTGGTCGACCAGTGCGCCGCGGCTGTCGGAGAGCACGATGCGCGCCACCGATTGCACCAGCACGCGATCCTCGGCCGAAAGCTGCTGCGACGGGCGCACGAAGATACCGCCGGGGCGATCGATCATGCCCGCTTCGGTACTCGATGCGATCAGGCCGAGAATCAGATCCTGCAATTCCTGCCGGTAGCCGGCCTGGTCTTCGTTCCAGATCACCAGATCGACCGGCAGCCCTTTCAGGCGCCAATAGGCGTGCGCCTGCACCAGCTGCCGCACCAGTTCGATGTTGGCGATATCGCCGATGCGCAGCAGCACGATCGGCAAGTCGCCGGAAATCGCCTGCCCCCATAGGCCCGATTGGCCACGGCGGTTGGCTTGCAGCACGCTGGTTTCGGCACGCAGCAAGGTATTGGCGTACAGGATGGACGCGGCCATGCGTTCATACAGGCGCGCGTCGGCATGCGCGGCGTTGAGTTGCTGCAGCAGCACCTGGCTGTGCGTCCAGGCCAGATCGAATACGCGGTCGGCCAGATGACGATCGCGATATTTTTCAGCCAGGTGCAGGCAGGCATCGCGGCTTTCCGCCATGCCGGTCACGATGTCGATGGTGGCCGATTGTTCCGGCGGCAGCGTGATGCGCACGCGGATCGCGACAATCGGATCGAGCACCGAGCCCACCGTATTGGAAAGCCGCGCATGCGATTCCAGCCGGCTCAAGGCCAGCGGCCTGGCAATGGTGCGGCCACGACCGACGAACTTCGCGCGATCCGTTTCGTACGAGATTTCGTCGACCTGCGCATCGTGCACCGCCAATACGTGGCACGCCCAGGGCACGCGTTCGTTGTTGGCGCGCGGACGGCGCGTGCCGATCAGCGCCTGGGCGGATGCGACCCATTCGGTCTGCACGAACAGATTGCTGAAAGCGGGATGCGACGCATCGGCCATGGCCGGCGCGATCACCAGTTCGGCGAAGGTGGTGATTTCGATGCTGCGCGGACGGCGGCCGCGATTGGTCAACCGCACGCGGCGCAATTCGATGTCGTCCTCCGGCGACACCACGATCTCGGTATGCGCATCGTAATGATGCTTGCGTACACGAAACTCGGCACGCGCGTCGGAGAAGATCGCTTCGTAGTGATCCGGCTTGACCAGCGTGGGCTGGTACGTCGCCGACCAGAATTCCTTCGTCTCCACATCGCGCAGATAGCAGAACTGTCCCCAGTTGTCGCGCGTGTAATCTTCGTGCCAGCGATGCACGGCCAGGTCGCGGCAACGGCTATAGCCGCCGCCGCCGCTGCTTACCATCACGTGATAGCGGCCGTTCGACAGCAGTTGCACCGCCGGCCGTGGCATGTTCGGATCGGTGAACACGCGCAGCGGGTTGTCGGCCATCACCGTGCCAGTCTGCAGCGTTTCGAAGCCGATGGCGTGCAGATATTCGGTGGCGTTCTTCGGTACCCGTTCCTGCAACAGCAAGGCGATGGCGCGGAATTGCGGATCGTTGTCGAAGCGTTTCTGCATCGGCCGATCCAGCAGTAGATACGCCAGCGAAAGCAGGCTCATGCCCTGGTGATGCGCCATGAACGAACTCACCACAACGGACGTCTGCCCGTGCGGTACGCGCGCGGGCGTGTAGTCCACCGCTTCGTAGAAACCGAAACGCCCTCGCCGGCCTTCGTTCGCGAGGCGCTCCAGGTTTGTGTAAGCCTCCGATGGCGCCACCATCAAGGCCATCACGCAAGCATACGGCGCGATCACCACGTCCTCGCCCAACCCGCGTTTCAGGCCGAGGCCCGGTACGCCGAACGCGCGATACTGATAATTCAGATGCACGTCGACCGTGTTGTAGCCCGATTCGGAAACACCCCACGGCACGCCGGTCTGGCGCCCGTATTCGATCTGCCGCTCCACTGCCGCCTGGCAGGTCTGATCCAGCAGCGTGCCTTCGTACGTCGGCATCACCAGCATCGGCATCAGGTATTCGAACATCGAGCCCGACCACGACAGCAGCACCGGCTTGCCGCCGGATGCGGTGAGCAGGCGACCCAGGGCGAACCAGCTGTCTTGCGGCAACTGACCTTGCGCGATGGCGAGATAGCTCGCCAGCCGCGCCTCCGATGCGAGCAGGTCGTAGCAACTGGGATCCAGCCGGCGTTCGTCGACGTTGTAGCCGATGGAAAGCAGTTTCTTGCGCGGGTCGTACAGAAAGCGGAAATCCATTGTGGCCAGTTCCGAAATCACCGCGGTGAGGCGCAGGATTTCGTCGCGACGCCCTTTCGGCGTCGACGCTGGCGTGCCTTCCGCAGCGACATGGTTGGACACCAGCACCTGCCACAAGGTGGGAATGCTGTCGCGCTCCGGCATGCCGGCCGTCCACGACGTGGCCAGATCCATCTCATGCCGAAGATCGGCGAGCTGCTCGCGCAGGCGCTGATACCAGAAGAATGCTTCGGATTCCGGATCGTTGGGAACCAGGGTATGCAGATCGTCGATGCGCATTTGCAGATCGACCACGTGCACCATCACCCGCTCCAGCGATGCAGGTGGCGTCTGCACGTTGTCGCGCAGCAGATGGCGCAGGCTCGCGATGGCCGCGTTGTGCAGGCCGTCCGGCAAGGCATCGCGCAGCAGAGTCAGCGTGTCGCGCAGGCCATCCAGCAGGCGTGGATGGAACAGCGGTTCTTCCAACAGCGCCAGCAAGCCGGGGCGCAAGGTAAGCAGGTGCGCGGCAAGGTTGCCGCTGTCCACCGAGGAAACGTAATGCGGCGTCAGCGGCTGCAAGGTGGTGGTGTCGTACCAGTTGTACAGATGGCCGCGATAGCGCTGCATGCCTTGCAAGGTCTGCACGGTCTTGGCGACGCGATCGAGCAGGTGCCCGGCAGTGATGAACCCGAAATCGTACGCAGCCAGGCAGGAAAGCAGCGACAGGCCGATATTGGTGGGTGACGTGCGATGCGCCACCACCGTGGTGGGTACTTCCTGCATATTGTCCGGCGGCAGCCAGTGGTCTTCCTCCCCCACGTAGGTTTCGAAGAATGCCCAGACGCGCCGCGACAGCGCGCGCAAAAAACGCCGCTGCCGCCGCGATGGCGTGAACACGATTTCCTTGCGCCGCTCGCTCGACCAGCGCGCGAGTTCAGGGCCGGCCAACCACAGCAGCATGACCGGCAACGCGGGCGCCAACGCGAGCGGCTGCCGGGTCCACACGGCCACGGCGCCCAATATCGCCAGCGTCGGGTTGATCCACATCACGCGATACGTGCGCAGGGCCGAATGCGTGCCGTCCTGTTGCACCTCGCGCGAGGTTCGCCATTGCAGCAGATTGCGCCGGCTCACCGTCATGCGCCACACCGTGCGCGCGATCGCATCCAGGCTGTAGAACGCTTCATGCGGCAGGCTGGTCAGATTGAAAAGCGCGCGCGCGATGTGCTGCCCGGCCGGCGCCACGGCGGACTTCAGATGCGAGGTGACGGTGATGTCTTCCTGCTTCTGCACGATCGCCAGCAGCGCGGAAAGCAGCGGCAAGGTGAACAGCAAGGCCAGCACCACCACGGTCCAGGTGATCGGCTGCGCGAAGCACAGCCAGACGATCAGGAACAAGACGACGAACGATGGCGCCACCAGACTGCGCCGAAGATTGTCGAAGATTTTCCAGCGCGACAGGCCATCCAGCGTGTTCTTCACCCACTGGCCCTGCGCATTGGGCACGCGCGGCAATATCCAGGGCAACAGTTGCCAGTCGCCACGAGTCCAGCGATGGCGGCGCTGGTAATCGGCGAGGTAGCTGGCTGGGTATTCCTCGTATAGCGGCACGTCGCTCAGCAAAGCCGATCGCGCATAGCAGCCTTCGATCAGGTCGTGGCTGAGAATGGTGTTTTCCGGAAAGCGGCCATCCAGCGATTGCGCGATCGCTCGCACATCGTAGATGCCCTTGCCGATGAAGGAACCTTCGCCGAACAGATCTTGGTAGACGTCCGACACCATGCGCGTGTACGGATCGATGCCCACCTCGCTGCCGAACAACATGGCGTAACGTGATCGCCCGGTGCTCGGCAGGCTGATGCCCAGCCGCGGCTGCAGGATGCCGTGGCCGCGCAGCATGCGCCCTCGCTCGGCATCGTAGACGGGCTGATTGAGCGGATGGACCATCACGCTGGCGAACGCCTGCGCGGCATCGCGCGGAAGCTGGGTATCGGCATCGAGCGTGATCACGTAGCGAATGCCACGCAATACGTCGATCGCGCCCACCGTCAACATGAAAGGCGTGGTCTGGCCGGTCAGCAACAGATGGTTGAGATCGTTGAGCTTGCCGCGCTTGCGCTCATAGCCCATCCATAATTTGTCGGCGCGATTGAAGCGTCGCGGCCGATGCAGCAGGAAGAAGCGATCGCGCGAACTGGGTGCGTATTTCGCGTTAAGCGCATCCACATGCTGGCGCGCCAGCCGCAGCACGGCCTGGTCGTTTTCCTCCCATTCTTCATCGCCATCCTTGAAATCGCTGAGCAAGGCGAGGTGGACGTTCTGATCGCGATTGGCCAGGAAATGCACTTCCAGCGCCTCGATCATGTCCTCCACGTCTTGCGTGCTGCCCAGCAGCGCCGGCACCACCACCAGCGTGCGCGCCGATGGCGGCACGCCGCGCGAGAAATCCATGCGCGGCAACCAGCTCGGCGTGGTGGCGACGGTGACGATCCAGTTCACCAGCCCCAATGCAAATTGGCTGGTGGCGAGCAAGGCCGGAATGGCGATCAGCACCAGCGCCCAAACGGGATAACGGCTGATGCTGGCGGCTTGCACGATCGGCCCGGTCAGCAGCAGCGTGAGCAGCAGCACCATGCCCGCATACAGCGGCAACGCCCTGCGCATCAACATGCGCCGCAGGTTCATCCAGCGGTGATAGCGATAGCCGACCTGTTTCTCCAGCACCGGCAGGCCTTCGTCGACCAGGTAATAACCCACGTGGGCGCGAATGCCGGCTACCGCGTTTTCGGAGGCGCATGCTTTGGCCAACTCGAGCGCTTCGTGCGCGACGGCTTCTTCGGGTTGGTCGCTGGAGCGCGCCAGCCGCTCGATCACGTGGCGGTAGTGGTCACGCGTGGCGAAATCCATGTCTGCGTAGACGCCGGTGGGATCGTTGCGCAAGGTCTGGTCGACGATGCTCAACCGCTCGACGAAAGCATGCCAATCGATCGCCGACAGATGGCGCAGGCTGCCGATGCTGTTACCGACGGAAACCTGATTGGCGGCCTGTTCCTGCGCTTCCACCTGCAACTGATGTTCGATGCTCGAACCGTTTTCGGCCAGCCGCTGCTCCACCCAGGTCAGCGGCATCGCCAGCACCGGACTCTGCCCTTGCAGGCGGCGCGCGAGTTCGGCCACGAAGGCGTGGTTCATCGGCGGATCGGAACGCGCCATGTCGGCCACGCCGATCACCACGCTTTTCGGATCGTGCTCGGCGATCTCGGTCAGCACGTCTGCCCATTTGCCAGCCTGGTCGCGGTAATGCCGGTTCGATATCACGCGCACGGCCGCGCGGCGCAGATTCTCGATCAACGCCAGCCGCAGCATGATGGGAATCGCCCACAATTCGCCCAAGGTCAGCGGCTGCACGGTCTGGTAGGCGGAAATGAAACGGCCCAGGCTTTCATCGTCCACGCGGCCGTCGCCGTGCGAAATGGTTTCCAGCGCCAGCACGTACACGCGCGGCAAATCGTCCCCATCGACGTCATCGCGCACCAGTCGCGGCAGCTCGCGGTTGTAGCGCCGCGGCAGATGGCGGCGTGCGATGCGGATCTGGTCTTCGATCAGGTAATAGTTGTCCAGCAGCCACTCGGCCGCAGGCGAAATGCGCCGGTTGTGCTTGGCCGCGGCGGTCAGCGCCTCGCAGGTCTGCAGCAGCAGCCCGGCGTTCTCGTCCAGGCGCTTGAGCAAGCGATCCGTCGACGAACGCGGACTGAGCTTGTGCTGCTTGGCCAGCGCAATGCCGTGCTGCTCCATCTGCTCGGCGCTGAACAGCTCCGCCCGCAGCGCCGGCTCCATCGGCTCATCGCCCGACGCTCCCTCGGCGTAACGCGCTGCCGCCTGCGGATGCAGCGCCACGTGCAAAAGAGAGTTGTCGGTCCTGAACATCGCTTCGCTCCGACTGGTGTCACCTCCCCGTCAGAGCGCAATGCCCTGGCGTTCCTCCGCACGCCGGAGGGCATGCGTCACGGTGCGCTGCAACGTAAAAAAAATAGCGGTCGGCGCGTGAAATTAAGGTACGCAAAAGTCTGCGATGGTTGTTATCGGCGCGGTATCTGGATTCATGGTGGGAGCGATGACGCTTGGTTGAGCGCGCATCGCCACGTCTATTCCTCCGTGAAAGCGCAGCAGGTTGGGTAGAGCCGCAGCCGAAACCCAACGTCGTCATGTGCATGGCAATGTTGGGTTTCGCCCCGGATCAAGTCCGGGACTCTACCAACCTACAGATGTCCCTGAGTCAATTCATCCGCAAGCCGTGGCAAGTTGTAGACCTTGCGCACGGATTCCACCAATACGGCGGTATCCACCGCCACGGCGCGATTGGTGCTGCCGTCGTAGACGAAGTCGCCGCCGAGCGAGTGGATGTTGCCGTCGAAGATCAGTCCTACCGCATGACCTTCGCGATCGATGACCGCACTACCGGAATTGCCGCCGATGATGTCGTTGTCGGTCACGAAGTTCATCGGCGTGGAAGGATCGAGCTTGCCCTGCGCCTTGACCCAGCTGTCGGGCAGCTTGAACGGGTCGGCGCCGGTGGCGCGCTTGTATAAGCCCTCGATGTGCGTGAATGGCGGTACCGGCGCGCCGTTCTCGTTCCAGCCCACTACCTTGCCGTAGGAAAGCCGCAGCGTGAAGGTGGCGTCCGGATAGCTGGACATGCCTTCACGATCGAAGCGGGCCTTGGCGATGGTTTCGTCGGCCTTGTCGGTGGGCGCGGTGACGTCGTCTTCGTATGCCTTGCGGATCTTGCGCGCTTGCGGATCGATCTGGCGCGCGAACACGATCATCGGATCGGTGGAGGCCTCGATCGCTTTCTCGCCGCCGGCCCACAACTGCTTGCGTACCGCCGGATCGGCCAGCTTGGTGCCGCTCACCAACTGCTGCGCAAGTTGATCCGGCGATTGCTTGCCGAGCACTTCGTGTACGGTCGGATCGTCTGCTCCCAATACCTGGCGCAGTTTTTCCAGCGACCAGGACAGCATGGTCTGCTCGTACTGCGGATAGACCGGCACGTCCGACTCCAGCGTGTGCTGCACCGCCGGCAGGTTGGCGTCGCGAAATTGCGGCAGGCGCTCGCCATCGGGCTTGCCGCGCTCGGCGGCCGCGCGCACCAGCGTGCGCGCATCGCCAAATAGCTCGCCGAAACGCCCGAGCCCCACTCCGCCTTCGAGCATGTCGTAGCGCGCCCGCAGATCCTTGTTGCGCTGCTGCGCGCCCTCCAGTTCCGCCCATGGATCGCCGTACTTCGCACGGCGCTCCGACGTGGCCGCCATCCACTCGCGCAAGGAAGCATCCTGCTGTTTCTTTTGCTCGACGAAATGGTCATCCGCCAGCGTCTGCAGCCAGCCGTTGAACACCTTGATGGTGTTTTCCAGGCCAAAACGCAGATCCTGCGCTTCCTTGGTCTGTTCGGCGCCGGCGCGGCCGTACTGCCACAGCACACCGCGCAATTCGGACAGCAAACCAAAGAACGGCACCAGCCGCGCATCCCGCATCGCTCCCAACTGCACCCAGGGAACACCACGCTGGGTCGATCCAGGATTGCCGATCACGAACGTCATGTCGCCGGCCTTGGGGCCTTGCGCCGAGAACTTGAAGAACTGCGGCGTACTTGCCGGCTTGTCGTCCACGTAGGCGCGGAAGAACGCCACGTCCAGGTCATAGCGCGGGAAATTGAAGTTGTCCGGGTCGCCGCCAAAGAAGGCAATGCTCTGCTCAGGCGCGAACACCAGGCGCACATCCTGGTAGCGGTGGTATTTGTAGAGCGCGTAGCGTCCGCCGTTGTAGAGCGTGACCACATCGCAACGCCACTGCTTGGCATCGCCGTTGACGCAGGACTGTTCCAGCTTGCTGTCGATGGCGCGCTCGGCTTTGACGCGCTCGGCGCCGCTCTTGCCCGCTGTCGCAGCATTCACTTGCGCCGTTACGTCGGTAATGGATTGGAGCTGATTGAGTTCAACGTCGGGGCACTTCGGCTCATCGTTCTGCTTGAGCGCGATGTAGCCGTTGGACATGTAATCGGCATGCCCTTTCGAAAGCTGCGAAAGGCAGGTGTTGGCGCAATGGTGGTTGGTCATCACCAGCCCGTTCGCTGAAACGAACGAGCCGGAGCAGCCTTCGGCCAGACGCAGCGCCGCATGCTGCACCAGCTCGGTCCACTGCTGGCTCGGCGTAAAACCGTAGCGCTGCTGCATCTGCTTCACTGGAAGGTGATCCAGCGTCCACATGCCTTCGTCCGCCATCGCCGATCCTGCAGCGGCAACGAGCAAGCCGCCCAAAGCCATACCCAGCATCCGCTTCATGGTCGTTCCCCAGAAGACGCAGCGCGCCGATTGCCGCGAGTATGCGAGGGTCGTTACACCATAACCATATGACCCTTGGCATGGCCGTTCGAGCGCCGCCTTCACAGGATATCGACGCTGCGGCCTGCAACCAGACGCACGGCAACAAACGCCGGACCACCGGGCATGGCGATTCCTGTTGCACACCCGTAGCGTGTATCCGGTCGTCGACGACTGTCCGGCACGCAGGGGTGCCGCCATTCCTTACCTACGCACCGAGGAACAGGCATGAACAAGACAGTCTACGGATCGGCGCTGCTTGCGCTGATGGTGGCGAGTGCGGCGCATGCACAAGCCGATTTTGGCTGGCATGACGACGATCTCGTCGTAACTTCATCCAATACAGCCAGCAACCAGCTGCTGGTCTACAACACGCATGGCTCGTTGGTCGAGCAAATCGCTACCGGTGGCAGCGGCGGCGTGAGCGGCAATGCCGGCGGTATCGCGCAGAATCACAGGCTGCTGGCGGTGGTGAATTTCGGATCGGGGAACGTCTCGATCTTCCGCAAAACCCGCCACGCCCTGCAGCTGGACAAAGTGGTTCCGGCCATCACCAATCCGGTCAGTGTCACTTTCGGACGCGGGCATCTGTATATCCTCACCGCCACGCATATCGAATCCCATCCCATCGATCGCTTCGGCGTAGCGGCCACCGCCGATGGCCAGGCGCAGTTGGTGATCGCGGACGGTTCGGCGGCGCAAGTGGGCGTGCTCGATGGCCAGCTGATCATCAGCGAAAAGAGTAATGCGATCGAAACGGTCCACTTGGACGGCGATGGCGCCGTTGCCGGTTCGACCAGGCTCGTCGCCAACATTCCCGCCAACGTAAACGCACCGTTCGGGCTCGCCACCCGCGGCAACGATGCGTACGTGACGATCGCCCACGCCAACGAGATCAGCCTTGTGCGGAACGATGCGGTAATGACAGTGACCGGGTCCGGTACCCAGATGGCGCCCTGCTGGGCCGCGCTCGATGGCCCGTTCCTGTTTACCGCCAATTCGCCAAGCCATTCGGTGTCGCGCTATGCGGTCTACGGCCGGAACATCGTGCAGCAAGCACCGGTCATCGCAAGCTTCAACGGCGCCCCCACGGATATTGCCTATCGCGACAATCTTGCCGCCGTGGTGGATGCGAACGGAACGGTATCGCACGTTTCCATTTTCGGCGTCGACGGCGACGGCAACTTCCAGCTGAAAAGCACCGCCACGATCGACAACGCCGCGACGAATGGAATCGCCATCGTGCGAAGCGACGATGATTTCAACGATTGATCCGTAATTTGCGGCCCGGATGAGGTAGCGATCATCCGGGCTGCATCAATGCGCGTGCCCCGAGGTGACCGTCGTCTCGGCCACCAGTACGGGCTGCACGGCCAGATGCTCGATGTCGTATCCCGCATCTGCCCATGCATCGAGGCCGCCAAGCAACGGACGCACTTTGCGATAGCCCAGCACCATCAATCCCTTCGCCGCTTTTGCGGCGGATACTTCGTTCGGGCAACTGCAATAGATCACCACTTCCCGGTCGATCGGCACGTGGTCCAATTCCCGTTCGACGCTGCCGAGGTTGATCAGCAACGCGCCGGGTATGGCGCGGTTGTCGGCCAGTCGCGATGCCTGCGAGCGCACGTCGACGACAACCGGTGCCTTGCCTTCTTGCACGAGTTGGTGCAGTTCGTCCACGGTGATGCGCGCAAGGCGCAAGGACATCAGCAGGCGTTTGCGTTGCCACCATTTCACGATGACGTAGGCCAGCAGCAGTGCGGCCAGCACTTCCACGGCCACCGTGCCGGCGCTGGCAAGGGCCAGCAGCACATAATCGATCTGTTGCGAAAAGGCGTAACCCAGGCCGACCACCACGCCGATCCAGAGCAGCGATCCCAGCCCGTCGAACAATACGAAGATGTGCGGCCGCAGTTTCATGGCGCCCATCAGCGGCGGTGCGATGGTGGAAAGGCCGGGCACGAATTTGGCGATCAGCAGGATCTGCCCGCGCCAGCGCTGGAAGCGCAATTCGGATTGCTTCACGCAGGAATCGGGCGAGAGCGAAATACGGCACAGCGTACGCATCACCGACGGGCCGAAACGGCGACCGGCCCAATACCAGACGAAGTCGCTGATCAGGCACGCAAGCAATGCCACCAGCACCACCGCGCCCAGGGGAAGCTTGCCGATAGACGACAGCGCGCCGGCCACCACCAGGGTCGGCACGGCAGGCAACGGCAGCCCGGCCTGCTCCACCAATACGTTGATGAAGACCAGCAACAAGCCATACTCGGCAATCAGCGCGACGATCGCATGCGTCACGGCGTAACCCTCGGTCGGAACGAGTGCATCGTTGGGCCGAACGGGCTGGATTGCAAGATGGTTGGCGGGGCTTTAAGGCAACACTGAATAAGTATCGCCGTCGTCATGATGCCTGGAAGGCTCGCAGGGTGTGTTGCGTGGCGCAGGGAAGACTGGCTGTCTTGCCAAGCCGCGCGGCGCAGCCTGCGGGCCTTCCAGGCATCACCCCATCATTTTCAATTCAATCGGTTGGGGCCAGCCCTGTCTGTCCGCATGCCTTCGGTCTGCGAACAGACAGGGCTGGTGACGACGGCGATACTTATTCAGTGTTGCCTTAAGCACAAAATGACCGACCCTCTCCCCGAAGGGGAAAGGGTCGGAAGATCGTGCACCGTAATGGCTAAGCTTTAGTCGGCTGCGCACTCGTCGTCAGGCTTGGCTTGGACACGTCCTCGCCGAGCAGGAAGCGGAAGATCAGCCCGCCCGCCGCACCACCCAGCAGCGGCACCACCCAGAACATCCACAATTGCTGCAGCGCCCAGGTGCCCTGGAAGACCGCCACGCCCGTGCTGCGCGCGGGGTTCACCGAAGTATTGGTAACCGGGATGCTGATCAGGTGGATGAGCGTGAGCGCCAGGCCGATCGCCAACGGGCCGAAGCCGGCCGGCGCGCGGCGGTCGGTGGCGCCGTGGATCACGATCAGGAACATGGCGGTGAGCACGAATTCGCTCATCACGCAGGCCTGCAGCGAATAACCACCCGGCGAATGCTCACCGTAGCCATTGGAGGCAAAACCGCTGGCCGTGGCATCGAAACCGGGCTTGCCGCTGGCGATCACGTACAGCACCGCGGCCGCGACGATCGCAGCGATCACTTGCGCAACGATGTAGGGCACCACGTCCTTGCCGCTGAAGCGCCCGCCGAAGAACAGGCCTACCGTCACGGCCGGATTGAAATGCGCACCGGAAATACCCGCGCAGGCATAGGCCATGGTGACCACGGTAAGGCCGAAAGCCAGCGCCACGCCGGCAAAACCGATACCCAGGCCAGGAAAGGCCGCGGCCAGCACTGCGCTGCCGCAACCGCCAAGCACCAGCCAGAACGTGCCGAAGAACTCGGCACAGAGTCGTTTGAACATGGTCGTCTCCACTCAAGGTAAGCAAAACTACGCTACGGATCTTTCTTGCGACGCCTTACGTCCCCTTGCATCCGCACACGCACATCCCGTGCGTGCAGTGGATATGCGCGTAATACCACGGGCGGTATCCGCTACGGAAGTGGTCGGTGGAACGAATGTTCCCTGGTGAGCCGAAATGGCGAAAAAAAGCGAGGAAAAGCATTCCACGCAAACCGCGGCGCTCTGCTCCCTTCCACTCAAAAAAAAAGGGATGCGCCATCAACGTGACGCATCCCGTTCGGTTTTGCATGGCCGCTGCGTACGCAACGGCCTTGCGGCGAAGATCAGAGTGCCGCGTCCTTGAGCTTCTTGAGCGGACGGATCTTGACCTTCACGGTGGCGGGCTTGGCGGCGAACCACTGCTCTTCCTTCGTGAAGGGGTTGATGCCCTTGCGCTTCGGCTTGGCCGGCACATTGACGGCGGTGATCTTCAGCAGACCAGGCAAGGTGAACGTGCCGGCGCCCTTCTTATGGATAGAAGCGTGCGCAACACCTTCCAGTGCGGACAGAACGCTACGCACTTCCTTGGACGCAAGACCCGTGGTTTCCGCCAGGTGCGCAACCAGACCGGACTTGCTCAATGCATCCTTGATCGGCTTCGGAGCTGCGGCGGCCTTAGCCGTTTTGCCTTTTGCTGCCTTCTTTGCCATGGACTACCCCATCGTTATATGGATTGTTGAAATGTGCCTTTCGGCGAGCGAAATGTAGGGGAAATTTGCGCCTTCGCCAACTGGTAAATGCAAAAAAAGCCCAAAAAGATGCTTCCGGCCACACCCGAAGGAACGAAAACCCCGGGAAGCAAGCTTTTTGCCAACATGAAAAGAGGCTCCGCCACGCAAGCGCAGCACGCTTCGTGGATAATTTTTAAGCACGCCATGCACCGTGCCAGCCACCGCGACATATCGATACCGGACGCCCAGCCCGCACAAAATCCCCCGAAACGGACAAACATGCTGCGATGCGGATAGACCGCGCCATCTGGGTACATGTCTGCGTAAGGCAACGCTGATTAAGTATCGCCGTCGTCATGATGCCTGGAAGGTTCGCAGGGTGTGTTGCGTGGCGCAGGGAAGACTGGCTGTCTTGCCAAGCCGCGCGGCGCAGCCTGCGTGCCTTCCAGGCATCACCCCATCATTTTAATTTCAACACGTTGGGGCCAGCCCTGTCTGTCCGCATGCCTTCGGTCCGTCGTCTCGACAGACAGCCAGTCTGCCTTCGCAGACGGCCCTGTGGCCTGCGAACAGACAGGGCTGGTGACGACGGCGATACTTAATCAGCGTTGCCTTAAACCATATTCCCTTGGACGCGCATCTCACTCGACATTCCTGTCCCGGAGTCCGCATGAAACGCACGTCGGTGTTCCTGTTTGCACTAAGCATGATACTGATTGGCACTGGCAGCCATGCCGATCCCGTCCCTGGTTCGCTGGACATGCACTGGAATCCAGGTGCACCCGATTGCAAACAGACGCCGCAGCCGCCTTTGCAGGTGCACCGCTATGACGAACACACCTACATTTTGCGCGAGACACCGTGCGCGACAACCGAAGCGCCTTTCATATATCTGTTGATCGGGTCACATCGCGCGTTGCTGATCGATACCGGTGATGTGGCCGATGCGAAGCAGATGCCGCTCGCGCAAACCGTGATGGGTCTGCTGCCTGGCAATGGCACGTCGAAGCTCCCCTTGCTGGTGGTGCATACGCACGGCCATCTGGATCATCGTCGCGGCGATGGGCAATTCCAGTCGCTGCCCAATGTGCAAGTCGTGCAAACCGATCTGCAGCATGTAAAGCAGTATTTCGCCCTGGATGATTGGCCCAACGGCATGGCGCACGTTGACCTGGGCGATCGAACCATCGACGTGCTGCCTACGCCCGGACATTACCCTTCGCATATAGCGCTCTACGATCGCCGTACCGGCTTGTTCTTTTCAGGCGATTTCCTCATGCCGGGACGCTTGATCATCGACGACGCCGCGGACGACCTGGCCAGCGCACGACGCGTGGCTGATTTCGTGCAGAATCGCCCGGTTATGGCAGTGCTGGGCGGACACGTGGAATTGAACGCCCAGGGCGATACGTTCGATTTCGGATCCACCTACCGCCCGAATGAACATGCCTTGCCACTGAGCAAGCAGGATCTGCTGGCATTGCCCGCGCACCTCGCCAGGTTCAACGGGTTCTATACGCAGGACGGCATGTTCATCATGTTCAATCAATACCGCGTGCTGGCTGCGGGGCTGGCAGTTGTGATCGCGATGCTGGGCGCCGTGATCACGTTGATATGGCGCTACGTGCGTCGTCGCAAGCGACTGCGGCATGCACAGGCGGTGACATGACGCCACGCCGTGCGACCGCGCTCGGCTTTGAGAAGCTGCGTTGACAGAAACTGCTGTGGCGTGTGCTTGCACGACACCCCATAGACACGCCTTTCATTCCGCACTCACCAAAGCTGCCGTAAAAACGACGACACCTGCACAGGCGCCAGGAAGCGCGCCAACGCCATGGTGGCCGCCCGCAACCAGCAATGCAAAGGGAAGCCGCGCTCATACGCAGCGGCAAGACCCTGGGATTTTATCTGATGCCTTATGAAACGAAGACCGCAACCCGCGCGCCAGGCAACGCCGTACTCGCCATAAAACGGGCTCCGGTGAGCGTGGTGGTTCCCTGCTTCCGCTGCGCCGCAACCATCGATGATGCGGTGGCTTCAATCGCCGCGCAGACACTACCGCCCGCCGAGGTTCTGCTGGTGGAAGACGGCAGTGGCGACGGCACGCTCGCGGCGTTGCATCGCGTCGCCAAAGCGCACGAGAACGGCTGGATCAAGGTGATCGCGCTGGAAAACAACGGCGGCCCGTCGCGCGCGCGCAATATCGGTTGGGAACAGGCCACGCAGCCTTACATCGCCTTCCTCGATGCCGACGACACCTGGGGCGCACGCAAGCTGGAATTGCAGATGGCGGCCCTGGAAGCAGACCCCGCGATTGCGCTGATCGCGCATCGGATGATCGTAGCTGCGCGTGGCACGCCCGTTCCCGAACCGCAGGGAACGCCGCAGACGCAGATCATCGAGCGTGGCCGCGTGCTGTTCCACAATCCTTTTCCCACCGCATCGGTGGTGTTGCGCCGCGACCTGCCCTATCGGTTCGATCCCCAGGTCTGGTACTCGGAAGATTATCTGCTGTGGTCGCAGATTCTCTTTTCCGGCCATCGCTGCGCCAAGATCGACCAGGTGCTGGCGATCTGGAACAAGCGCAGCCCGGGGCAACACGGGCTCAGCGACAACTTCATGGCGGTGCATCGCGCCCGGCGCGTGATGCGTCGCCGGCTCTGGCGCGAAGGCTTCATCAGCTTTCCCGAATATCTATTCTCGCGCGCCGTGGGCTTGGTAGCACGCATCCGCCGCGCTCTGTTCAAGCCACCTGGATTTACGCCCACGCCCGGCGTTTCCACGCAGCGCCACGCGTTGAAACCTTGAGGCCGCACAGAAGCCGTCACTTCACGACATTGGCCTGGCTGTAACCCATATACAGGCCAATCTTGTCGCCGGCCTTCAGGCTTGCCATGGATGCTGGCGGAAAGTGCACGCGCAGCGCCATGCCTTCGGCCATCACATCCACGATGCCGGTCTGAGGATCCACGTGGGTTACGGTGGCCGGCATGGTATGCATGCCGTGCATGTTGACCATGTCGTTGGTCTTGACGGCGTGCGTCATGTGCGGGCCCGCGCCGGGCGTCGAACCGGGCGGCGGTTCGTCTTGTGCGGATGCGATTGCCGCACACGTCAACATCAGCACGCACGGGAGCAGCAGCGAGCGCCTGTTCAAGCTCATAAGCATGATTGCGTCCTCATGGGAGTCAGATCACCACCATCAGTATGCGAGCGGTGATGTTCAGGGAGTCTCAAGGATTCATGCTGGCGCAACGCGAGCGGTTCAGCGTGCGGCTAGTTACGTGGCGCCACGAATTGGCCAGTATGGGCGAGCGTTTTGACGTAGACATGTTGCGTCTTGCGCCGTACATAACCCATGCGCTCGTAGAACGGATGCGAGGCATCGCGCAGCACATTGGAACGCACGAGAATGCTGTCGAAGCCGAGCCGATGCGCCCATTGCTCCGCGGCCTGCACCAGCAAGCGCCCTACGCCGCTGCCGCGGCACTGCGCATCCACCACCAGGCCTACGATTTCCACGCGCTCGCCAGATTCGAGCGTGCGCCGGCGCTCGACGGCGATCCAGCCAAGTACATGCCCATCGCGTTCGGCGACGGTAATGCAATGATCCGGATGCGACGCCAACACCGCCAGCCGTTCGTGCATCGCTTCGATTGGCGTTGCGTAACCCAGTTGGCCGGCCAGGCGTGCGACTTCGGCGGCATCTTCCACGCGCGCCCTGCGCAAAACGGGTGTAGCGGTCATCTCAGGCCAACCTGGTGCCATTCGGCACCGGACGCTCGATGGTGGTGATGACCACGCCCTGCTCGGTAGGAAAACCGGTGAGCAGGAATTGCGAGCGGAACGGGCCGATCTGTTTTTCGGGAAAATTGATCACGCCCACGATCTGCTTTCCGAGCAGCGATTCGGGCGTATACAGCGCGGCAATTTGCGCGCTGGTTTTACGCTCGCCATATGGCCCGAAATCCACCCACACTTTCCACGCCGGCTTGCGGGCTTCGGGGAAAGGTTCCACGCGGGTGATCGTTCCGGCCACCATCAGCACTTTTTCGAAATCCGCCCAGCTGATTTCCGCGAATGATTGTTGCTCGCTCATCCTTCAAGGCTCCGCTTGAACCAATCGTTGAACTCCTGCCACCAATAGCTCGCCTGCGCACCGAGCAAGCCGAACGGCTTGTAGGCATGGACTAGGCCGTAATCGGCGAATTGCTTCCAGCCTTCATCGCCTTCGGCCATGGCCGCCGCCAATAGTTCGCCGGCGGCGCACGTCGGCGCCAGGCCGTGCCCGCCGAATGCCTGCGCCCACCATAAGCCTTCGCCATCCGTGCCGATCTGTGGCATCTGGTGGCGTGCATAACTCATCAGGCCAGACCATGCGTAGTCGATGCGCGCGCCTTTCAGGACAGGAAAAACGCGCAGCATGTCGCGCATCAGCACGCGCCGCACCGCCGCTGCGGAGCGGTTCCGGACCGAGATCCTGCCGCCCCACAGCAGCCGGCGATCCGGCAGCGGCCGGTAATAGTCGAAGGCGAACCGCGTGTCGTACACGGCGGCGCGCGTTTGCAGGCATTCGTCGAGGCGTTCGTCGAGCGGTTCGGTGACCATCACATAGGTCGCGATCGGCAACACCGAGCGATCGATCTGCCGCCGCAGTCCGGCGAGATAACCGCCACACGCCAGCACCACCTGCTCCGCCTGCAATTCGCCTTGCGGCGTGCTGATCTGCCAGTGCGCGCCTTCGCGGCGCAAGCGCCAGACGTCGCTGTTTTCGTGCACGCGCGCGCCTTGCTGGGTCGCGGCTGCCGCAAGCCCGATGGCGTAGTTCAGCGGATGCAGATGCAGCGCGTTGCGTTCGTAAAGCCCGTCGAAGTAACGCTCGCTGCGCACCCGTTCGCGCAATTCTTCCTGCGGCAGCCATTCCCAATGCACACCGTAATGTTCGGCGAGCAGGCGCTGGCGTTTGCGCAGCACATTGGGATCGCGGAACCAGTTCGCCCAGATCACGCCCTGATCGACCATGTCACAAGGCATGGCGTAACGCGTGACGCGCTCGCGTATGTGCTGCACGGCCGCGGTAGTCAGATCGAAAAGATGCTTGGCGCGTTCCGCACCCAGTTGGTGGCGCAGCGCTTCCTCGCCCAATGAATAACCGCCGAAGACGAAACCGCCATTGCGGCCGGATGCGCCAAAACCGATCTGCTCGCGTTCCAGCACGACCACGTCCCGCACACCGCGCTCGGCCAGGCCCAAGGCTGTATTCAGTCCGGCAAAGCCGCCACCGATAATGGCTACGCGCGTTTCCTGCCGACCCTGCAATGGCGCATAGGGTTCGTAAGGCGCAGCGGTGGCGCGGTAGTAGGAAGGAACCGAAGGTTGCTTCATGGAGTAGGAAAACGCCGGGCGATTCAGCGCAACGAGGATAGCGCAGATTGGGTCCCCTCTCTCCAGAGAGGTAGAGGGGGCCATTGCTCGCCACGTTTTGCAGTTGCCCTTATTCGACCAGTGTCACATCCAGAATGCGCTGGTCCGCCTGCCCATGGTCGTCGACCACGCGCACGGTATAGCGCCCCGCACCATGCGGCTGCCAGTACATTAATTCGCCTGGAGTGCTGCGGCCGACGTAAGCTTCATCGACAAACCAATACAGCGTGCGTACGTCCGCATCGTTGGTTGCGGTGAAAGGGATGCGCTCTTCGGCCAGTTGCTTCAGGCGCAAGGTGTAGGTGCTGCCGCGCAAGGGCGAGGTGATGCGCGGTGGCGTGCCGCTTACGCGCTCGTTGTTGCTGCATGCGTCGTTGACCGGCGGACGCCTGCGCGGCATGCCAGCCTGCTGGAACACGCGCTGCAAGTCCGAAGGCCAGAATTCGTACACCTCCATATGCGTTCGCTTGTCGTCGAACGGCGGGCAAGCGGCCTTGCCGGTCGCATCGTCGATCACCACCGGTCGATAGATGGTGTCGACGCGAATGGGCGACTTGCCGGGGATGAACCACGTCATGCCGCGTTGCGGGCACCATTGTGTCGGCAGGTTGCCGCTGGCCAGGCAGATCTGTACGTGCCGTAGGTTCGGTGGCATGGCGCGAATGGGTTCGTTGAGCGGCACGTGTTCGGCGTTCATTGCATCGATGATCTGGAAGAACAGCGGCGCCGCCGCGTCGATGCCGACGAAGGCCGGATTGCCGCTGCCGTCGAAATTGCCGATCCACACCACCAGCACGTAGGGGCCGAAGCTGCCCGCTGTCCAGGCATCGCGAAAGGCCCAGGAAGTGCCGGTTTTCCAGTACACCGGCAGGCGCGCGCCCTGCATGTCCGCGGCATCGTCCGGGCGCGGGTTCTGGCGCAGGATGTCCATCACCATATAGCTGGCTTCATCGCTGAGCAGGCGTGTTCCATCGGTCGGCGGATCATCCGCACTCAGGCGCAAGGGACGCAGCACGCCGCGATTGGCGAGCATGGCGTAAAGGCCGGCCAGTTCCTGCATGCTCACTTCGCCGCCACCCAGCACCAGCGACAAGCCGTAGTGCTGTTCACTGGCCATGCGACTGACGCCGGCCTGCTGCAGGAAATCGTAGAGGCTTGGCTGATGCAGCTGCGAAGCTACCCATACCGCAGGGATATTGCGGCTGCGGATCAAGGCCTGCGTCGCGGTGATCGGTCCAAGGAAATTGCCGTCGAAGTTTTCCGGCGTGTACGGACCGAAGGCGGTGGGCACGTCGCGCAGCACGGTTTGCGGATGCAGCACGCCCTGGTCGAAACCCAGCGCGTAAATGAAGGGCTTCAGCGCGGAACCGGGCGAGCGCTTCGCCAGCGTACCGTTCACCTGGCCCTGGATGGCGGCGTTGCGATAGTCCGCCGATCCCACCATCGCCTTGATGCCCATGTCGCGCGTATCCACCAGGATCGCCGCGGCATTGGCGATGCCGCTGGATGCCCTGCGCTTCACGTACAGCGCAACCTGGCGCTCCAGCAGGCGTTGCAGATCCAGATCGAGCGTAGTGGTGACCACGGCGCTGTGCGACTCGCCGGTCAACGCCTGCGCCGAGAGCAGCTGCTCCACCGGATGCGGCGCTTCGAACGGCAGGCGGCTGAGCGGCCGAAGTGTCAACGGCAGCGCGAACAGCGGCTTCTGGTTGGCATCTTGTGGATGCGCAGCCAGCCACGCCTGATACAGGCGATTGCGCGCATCGGCCAGGCCGCTGCTGATCAGCGCGTTGTTCGTTCCCTGGCCGGCCAGCAGGCGGCGGGAAGGATTCTGCGGAATCACCGCCAGCGTCAATGCTTCCGGCAGCGAGAGCTGGCTGGCCGGCTTGCCGAAGTACACCAGGCTTGCGGTGGCCACTCCCTGCACGTTGGCGCCGTAGGGCGCGAGGTTGAGATAGGCTTCCAGGATCTCGCGCTTGGAATGGAACAATTCCAATTGCACCGCGCGCGCGATCTGGCGCAGCTTGCCCAGCGGCGTGCGCGTGTTGAGTCCCCACAGCAATCGCGCCAGCTGCATGGTGATGGTGGAGCCGCCTTGCGGCGCGCCGTGCCGAACGTAGGTAATCCATGCGCCGCGCAGCAAGCCATACGGATTGACGCCCGGGTGCCACCGGTACCAGCGGTCTTCATGCAACAGCACGCCATCGACGAGTTGCGGCGAGATGTCTTTCAGCGACACCCACAGGCGATATTGCTGATCGCTGGCGAGCGTCAGGCGCAGCAAGTGGCCTTTGCTGTCGTACACGGCGGTCGATGAAGGCAGCCAGCTGCGCAGTGGTGGATGCGGCCACAGGCGGCAGCCTACTAGCACGGCGAGCAACAGCAACGCTGCAACGAGCCAGTTTTGCCAGCGCACGATCCAGCGGTGGGCGATGTGCAGGAGTTTCATGGATGCGGGCATCTATCTATGCGAGCTGACTACGGCCCTTTCCTGCGCTGTGCCTCACCGTCATTCCGGCCTTCGCCGGAATGACGGTGAGGGGTGATATCCATTGCGCAAGGTTGAATGGCCCTCCTCATTTACGGAAGGGCCGTTGCGCCATTACGGCTTCGCCACCACCTTCAACGACAAGCCGCCCGCCGAACGCGCCTGGAAGGTCCGGTCATACAACGATTCGGCATACGCCGGCGGCACCACGAACGTACCGGCGTTGGTCGCACGGATGCGATACACGAACTGGCGCACGTCCGGTGTCGCCTCGCCGTAGATCACCACGCGATCCTCGCGGATATCCGCGTATTCCGGCTGCCAGGTGGATATCCCTAGGCCGATCGGCGAACGCCATGCCGGCGGCGGGCTGGTATTGCTGTCGCTCGCGTTGCCGTCGTTACCCGAATTGTCGCTGTTGCCCGAATTGTCCCCGGAGCCATCGCCACTCTGCGGAGCACTCACCGCGGGCGGCGGTTCGATCACCGGTTCGAAACCGCCGGGCAGCAGATCCACGATCGCCACGTTGCCGACTGCATCGCTGCCGGTAGCGCGGATCTTCACATGCACGTCGATCTCTTCGCCCAAGGTGATCGCGTCCAGCGGCTTGCCTTGGGCATCGGTGTATTCGCGAATGATCTCGATGCCGTTGGCGATCGCCTTGTCCGGCTGCACGCGGTCATAGCCGCTCTGGCTTGCCACGCGCCATGCCGGCAGGTCGCTCTGGTTGAGGAAGCGCAGCTTGGTCGCCGCTGCATCCCAGCTACCGGCTTGCAACAGGTTGCCCTGCACGCTGGAGATGGTCTTGCTGCTGCCATCGGCGTGCACTTCCTGGATGCCCAGCTTGTCCAGCTCGGCGCCGGTCTGCCCGGCGTAGCTGTCCAGCGCAAGGATCGTCATCGACGAAGACAAAGTGTTGTAGTTATCGTGCGCCAACGGCCAGGCGATGTTTTCGAACACGCGCGCGGGCAGCGCTTTCGCGCGTTCCGGGAAGTGACGCGACAACAGATACAGCACGCTCGCATCGCGCACCAGCGGATCGTAGTAGTAGCTGTAGACGAACTTGTCATCCGCTTTCGAACGCGTCAGCACCCGCTCCGGCCCGGCCATCAGGCGATTGGCTTCGTCGTCCTGCTTGAGCAGCTTGTAGGAAGCGGCCAGCCATGCCGAGGCCAGGTCGTTCTTCCACACCTTCGGATACGCCTCCTGCAGGCGCTTCTGGATCGACGCCAGCGCATTGGTGGTGACGTTGCCCTGGCGCGTCAGCAGATACGCCGCGTAGGCGCGCTGGCGGAGTTGATCCAGCGAATCCATGCCATCGTTGGCGGCCAGTTGCTGCAGATACTTGTTGCCGGCATCGAGCATGTCCTGCGGCACCGCGGTGCCGCGATCGCGCGCCTCGAGCATGAAGTTCATCGCGTACGCCGACACGAACGGCTCCGAATCGGGCGTGGCCGCCCACAGGCCGAAACCGCCCTCGCTGTTCTGGCGCGCATGCAGCACGTCCAGCAGTTTGGTGATGGCCTCTTCGTTGCTGATCTTCTTGGCGTCTTCGCCGCCGAAGGCCGGTTGCAGGGCATGCGCGAACACCGGCACCTGCGGCCACTTGGCCACGATCAGGCGCGGCATCGCCATGCTCACCACCTGCTCGCTGCAATAGTGCTGGTAGTTCACCAGATAGCTGGTGATACCTTGCGCCAGCACGATCGGCAGTGGCGAGATCGCCGCATCGCGCGCCGCATACGCATCGAACATCTGACGCAGCGGCGACAGCTCCGACTGGCTGCGCGTGAACACCTGGCCTACGTCGACCTGGGTTCGATACGCCGCGGCCGGCCGCACCGATACATCCACCGCCTGGCGTGCGGATTTGCCCGCATACGCCGCGGTGAAAGCGAGATGGCCGGAGCCGAGCTTGTCGGTCGCCTTGATGCGGAACTTCACCACGCCTTCGTGCATCTCGGCCAGGCTCACGTTCTGCGTGGCCGCACCGACCACCTGCAACTGCGGTCCCGTCTGCAGCGAAACGGCCACCGGCACCTGTTTGCCGCCCAGGCCGGTGAGATTGTTCGCCACGCCCACGCTCACTTCGGTTTCGTCGCCCGGCGCAAGCGTGGTCGGCGCGTTCGGCGAGAGCACGAAATCGCCGCGTACCGTCGTCGCGCCTTCAAAGGTGCCGACGCGGTCCGGCGACACCGCCACTGCCATCACGCGCAGCTTGCCATTGAAGTAATCGGGCACCGTATAGGTGAAGTCCTTGTCGCCATCGACATCGACGATGCCCGACCAGAACACTACCGGCTTGTCGCGCTTGCGCTTGAACGGATTGAGCTGGCGGCCAATCGCCGCATCGGCGTCACCACCTGGCGCCGCCGACAAAGCCATCAGCTTTTCGAAATCCGGCAGGATCAGGTCGAGGATCTGCGAGGTCTGCACTTCGAGCATCTTCTTGCGGAAGAAGAACTTCAGCGGATCGCCCAGCTTGTAGCGCGCCACCTGCAGAATGCCTTCATCCACCGCAAACACCACCGCCTTGGCCGGGTGCTCCGCATGCAGCTTGAAGGTGACGGTATCGCCTGGTTTCACCACGTCGGGGGAATCCACCTTGATCACATCGCGGCGCGCATCCAGGTTCACCGAGAACGGCACCACGCCATAGCTCAGCGGGCTCATGAAGATTTCATCCGAGGACGGATCGCGGATGAACTGCACGTTGATGTAGCCGTTGCCTTCGAAATCCTTGGGCAGCGTGATCTGCTGCACCGAGCTGGTGGTGTCGGCATGGAACCAGGCGTGCGCATACACCTTGTCGCGCTCGATGGTGATCAGGCCGCTGCCCGCATACGGTGCGCGGATGGAAATATTGATGGTGTCGCCCGGGTTGTAATCGGCCTTTTCCAGGTTGAGTTGCAGTTCCGCGTTGCGATCCAGCGAGCGCGAGAGGTTCGCATCGCCCGCCACCGAATAGCCGACGCGGTTCACTTCCACGCGATCGCTGCCACGCAGGATCACCAACGCGTAGCTGCCCGGCTTGTCGGTCGGCAGCGCGTAATCGAACCCGCCGGCGGGAATGCTCAGCGGCTGCTCGCTGACCTGGATTTCCTTGAGCTTGGATTCGTATTTGTAGACGCCCGAATCCTGCTTGGTCAGCACCGACACGTAGCGCCGTTCGATCAATTGCGCCTTGAGGCCATCGAGCTTGATCGACTTGGCCTGTGGGTCGATCGCCACCAGATGCACTTTGCGTATGGCGTTGCGGCTGACGTAGTCGAGCGCGTCGTCGCTGCGGTAGCCGACCAGCCAATCGTTGCTCGACACCAGCGTTTGCGTGGCAGCGGCCACGCTGCGGCCACCTTCGGGCTCGTGCGCCTTGACCAGGAAATACAGCTGATAGGTCGCGTCGGCGTATTTCTTGAGGTCCAGATCGAATTCGGCGTGGCCTTTGTCGTCGGTCTTGCCGTCCTGCAGGTTTTCGTCGTAACCGTCCTTGGCGCGATGCACGTCGTAGAAGTGGTAATCGGGCCAGCTACGGAAAGACGGCCATGCCGGACGCAACGTCAACGAGGCCTCCACGCGGCGATCCGCGGCCGGCGTGCCGAACAGATTCTGCGCGTCGACCAGGCCTTTCAGTTCGGCCGGCTTTACCCAGCCTTCGACGACCTGGCTGGACAGCTTGGCCGTCACTTTCATACGGTCGGGCTGGAATTCCTTCACCTGCACAGTGGTGTTGCCGATCTGCGTATCGGCCTTGCCGTCGCGCACGATGTACAGGTTGATCGTCCAGGTGCCGGTCGGCGCCGTTTCGGCTGGCGTATAGCTCAGCTCGCCGAAGCCGGAATCGTCCATCTTCAACGGCAGCTGCTTTACCGTGACGCCGCGCGGATCGACCACTTCGGCTTGCAGCGGAATGCCGGCGACATTGCGCAGCCAACTGGCGGCGCGCACGATCAGGCCGATGTGCATCTCGTCGCCAGGGCGATAGATGCCGCGATCGGAGAACAGATACGCGGACAAGGTACCCGGATTGACGGCGCTGGCTTCACCGCCGATGTCGAAGCGCGAGTAATCGAGCTGCCGATCGGCGCCGCCGATTGGCAGGAACGACAGATCGTCCGCCTTCTTGACCACGAACAGCGCAGGACGCTTCTCGCGATCCAGGCCTTTGAAGGTCGGGAAATGCACCGCGCCATCGGCGCCCGTATCCTGCGCGAACAGCGTTTGGCCATTGACCGCCAGCACCGACACGTTCGCGCCCGCCACCGGCTGACCAGTGCGGATGGACTGCACGAACACGTCCTCGCTGCCATCCAGTGCGCGCTTCACCAGCATGCCCAGGTCGGTGACGACGATCAGGCGGCTGTCCTGTGCAGAGGGGCCGGACTCTTCTTCGCCGTTACCGCTTTCATCGCTGGGCGTATCGCCGGGCGTTGAAGCAGACGTGTCAGGATCTGCATCGGGCTGCGCACCGGGCGGCGGCGGTGCGATGCCCTGCTTCGCGCGCGCCTTGGCTTTGGCGGCCTGCTCGGCCTGCTTCTTGGCCTGCGCCGGATCGAAATCGTACAGATGCAGCAGGAATACGCCGCGCTTGCCGGACTGCAGATACTGCCCGAGGTCCACGCCCTCGTAATGCGCGTGCGCAGGATCGCCCGCGGGAAATGCGCGCTTGAGTTCGAAACGATCGACGATGTGTTCTTCGGTGAAATCGTAGGGCAGTTGCGGATGCTTGTAGTCGCCCTGGTTGAGGCTGACCAGGTGCTGCAGTTGATCTGGCAGCACGCGGCCGATCTGCAGGCGCATGCCGGCCATGTTGCGCGACACCACCGAGACGCGTTTGCTGCCGCTGAGCGAAAGCAGCGAACCGTCGGCCATGAAGCGCAGCAGCTTCGGGTAATCCGGCACGGTGACGACGGCGCTCGCCGGTTTGCCGAGCACGTAGCCGCCAAAAGACTTCAGCCCTTTCTCTACGCGAACGTAGATGCGCTGGCGCGGATTGGCGTGGAACTTGAAGCTCTGCAACGCCTGGTAGTCGTTTTCCGTCGGCACCACTTCCAGCGGGAGCTTCTGCGATTTGCGCAGCACATCTTCACCGACTTCGCCGGTGCTCCAGTCGTAGGCTGCGGGTTGCTCGTTGTCTTGACTGTCCTGACTGTCCTGGCTGTCTTCGCGTTCGGCATTCGGATTGCGCTGCGGCAACACCCAGGCATGCACCAGCCCGGCCAGATCGCTGTCACGCACGGCGCCGCTCAGGTTGATCACCAATACCTGTTCGGGCTCGTATTTGTCGTTGTCGACCAGGGTGGGGCTGACATCGTCCACGGTCAGGCTGTACAGGCCCGGCACGCGCACGCTGGCTTTCAATTCGGCATCGGTGCCATTGCCGCCGCGCGCACTGCGCACGCCACTGTCGAGCGTGAGCGCCACGGCGCCGTCGTCGCGTGGCAGGTCCAGCGGCTGCGAGTGGATCCATGCGCGCAGCTTGTATTGATCGTAGGTGACGCTGTACTTCAACGGCGTCGCGGAACGATCGCCCTGCCCGGCCAGGCTCAGCGCTATGCGCTTTTCGAGCTGCGCGGGATCGACCGGATAATTGAAGTCGACCGGGATGATGGTTTTCTTGGCGGTGGGATCCTGCGGATCCTGGTAGAACTCGCCCTTGCCCAGCACGGCCTTGAACGGCTGCGTGTCGAATTCGAAATGGTCGTCGGCCATCAGCACGTGATGGGCGAAGGCCTTGGGAATGTCGAAGCGAACTTTGTAGTGCTGCCCGATCGGCCAGTCAGCGGACGGCGTGAAGCGCAGCGTCCGGTCGTCCACCCAGGTCCACTGGCCGCTCGTCTGCGGCTGCATGACGATGCCATCGGTCACCGGCTTGCCGACCAGTTCGATGGGCGCGGCGGAAGCCGAAAACGTAATCTCCAACGGATGGATGGTGATCGGCTGCTTGCTGTAATCGGTAACGTCCGGCGCTTCGACCTTCCAGGTGATGCGCACCGGTTCGTGCGGCCGTGGCCGATGCTTGTACCAATGCCAGCCGAACCAGCCGCCGGCGATGACCACCAGGCCGGCCGCTGCGATGCCCAGCGAACGCAAGGGGCGCTGCCGCACGGCATGCATCCAGCCCGGCGCAGCCCAGCTCACCTCGCCAAGCAGAGGGCTCAGCATCCATCCCAGCGCGCTCAATACACCACGCAGCAGCCGTACCGGCAGCAGAAGCAGAAAACGCAGCAAATCCATAATGCTTTCCGAAGTTCAATCCGTTAATGATCCACGGCAGCGCCTGCCGTGGCGTTCGCACAGCTATAGGGAAGCTCACGCCGGATGGCATGAAGGGTTACGAACGGAATTCCCCATGCGCATACTGCCAAGGATTCATGGCAGCCTGCAGTCGCAATTCTGGCATGAGTGGAAGCGTAAGGGCAGAAGCATGGCTAAGCCGTGCGGGAGGACGTCGATGCGGTGGAACGTCAATCTCGAGGTATTCAACACCACAGATTCGTCGCCCCGGCGAAACATGGGGCATCGCGGAAACGACGATTATCTGAGCAGCCGGAACGGTCTATTGCATTGAGGAGAACGCCAGCGAGCTGCAATGGATTCTACGCAGATGTCTTACTTTGGCCGCAAAACAGCTCTTACCTTCCCGCTCTTGCCGCCACCGCAGAAAAATCGATCCCCGCTATCGGATTCGAGCCCTGATACGCCCATGCCGGGCGGCATATCCAATCGCTCCAGTACTTCTCCCGTTCGCGGATCGATCCGCCGTACGTCGCTCTCATCGCCTTCCCACGTAGCGTGCCAGAGCTCGCCGTCGATCCAGGTGACGCCGGTGACGAAACGGTTGGATTCGATGGTGCGAAGAACTGCTCCCGTTTCGGGATCGATCTGGTGGATTTTCCGGGCCCGGTACTCACCTACCCATAGCGACCCTTCGGCCCAGGCGAGCCCGGAGTCGCCGCCGCCGCCGGGCGCTGGAATGGTGGCGAGCACCTGTCCGGTGGCCGGGTCGATTTTCTGGATGCAATTCTCGGTGATCTGGAACAGGTACTGGCCATCGAACGCCGTGCCTGCGTGCGCGGCGATGTCGATCGAGCGCTGCATTTTCCCGGTGGCAGGATCGAGGGCATTGAGCTTGTCGCCGGATGCAAACCAGACTTGCTGGCCATCGTATGTCACGCCCCCCACCTGTTCGACGCCGGGAAAGGGGCCGTACTCGCACAGAATTTGGGCTGCGGATCGTTTCATGTTGCTGTCCTGATCAGTCGGTCATCGCCATCCTAATCACCCGGCAACGGACCTGGGAGTAACAAAATCGACGGAAAGCCGGGCACCGGCGGCGTCATCCAACGGCGCGCCGGTCCACGGCCGAACGACTGCACCTTGCCGGCTGCCGCCAGCGCATCGAGCGCCCGCTGTACCGTGCGCGGACTGGCTCCCAGCACCATCGATAACGCCGAGCTCGACCATGCTTCGCCGTCGGCAAGCAAGGCGAGCACGCCCGCATGCCGGTCTTCGACGGGCGGAGCCAGCACGACCACTTCGCGTGCATGGCGCGGCGTGAGCGCAAAGCCCCGCTCCGTCGCGCTCACCTCCGCCACCTTCTGCAGCATCGCGCGCAGCCGCCCGACTTCGACGCGCAAGCGCGCGCGATGCGATTCATCCGCGTGTTTGGCGCGAAAGGCGTGCGCGATAAGCGTGCTCCTCGACACGTCGGCGGGCCACGCCTCGCTCATAAGTCGTGCAAGCGCGAACAAGACAGGACGCGTGGCAAACGAAATCACGGTACCTGCGCTGTGGATCACATGGCGGCATGCATCCACGACGAAGGTGGATGAAGCCAACAGTGCCTCGACTTCCTCCAGCCGCAACAGGCGTTCTTCACCGCGTGCGATCACACGTGCGGCGGGGGTACTCAATACGCGCGACGCGCTTTCGACTTCCGCCATCAGGGCAGGGATGCGCGCCGCGTGCGCCGCATACGCAGCGCGGTCAAGCGCAGCGCGTGCCTGCTTTGTTTGCAGGCGCCGGATCGCGATGCCTGCAACGACCAGTTCGTGCGAAGCCCTCGACGCGGGTGGAAACGGCGTGGGGTCGAATTCGACAAGCAGGCGTTCGGCTTCGTCTAGGCGGCCAAGCAGGAGCAAACGACGAATCTCGATATTCCGCGCATGTGCTGCGTTGACGCGATCGTCATGCATTTCAAGCGTTGCGCGTGCGGCTTCGAGCGCTTTCGCAGGCCAGCCCAGTTCACGCGAGACGAGGGCGATTTCCGCCTCGGCCACGATGCACCTCGCCCGCGCCACGGCTTCTTTGGGACCGAATCCACGCGCGGCCTGCCGCAGCAGGGCCTTGGCCCGAACGAGGTCGCCGAGCTGGGCCATGGCGATGCCACGCAGCGCCAGGCTGGGCGCGTCTTCGCGCAAGGCAACCCGCTTCAGCGCGCCAAGCGGGTCACCTGTGGCGAGTGCGCGCGCCGCGGCCGTGATCAGTGAATCCATCGGAATCGCGCCACACTTGTCACTCCCACCCGTTCGGAGCCCTGCGTTAACTATATCGCACGGCTACAAAACACCCGGCTATTCGACGAACGGAGCAAAAGATCATGACCACGCACACGGTTGGAACACGCGAACAATGGCTGGCAGCGCGGATCGAGCTGCTGAAGGCGGAGAAGGAACTCACCCATCGCGGCGACGAGCTGGCGCGCCAGCGGCAGGAGCTGCCGTGGGTGCCGATCAACAAAGGGTATCGCTTCGATACCGATGAGGGTGGCGCTTCGCTGGCGGATCTTTTCCGTGGGCGCTCGCAGCTGCTCGTCTATCACTTCATGTTCGGGCCCGAGTTCGCCGCCGGCTGCCCTTCCTGCTCCGCGATTGCGGACGGTTTCAACGGCATTGCCGAGCACCTGGCGAACCATGACGTGATGTTGTGGGCCGTGTCGCGCGCACCGCTGGGAAAACTGCAGGCATACAAGAAGCGTCTGGGATGGACGTTTCCCTGGGCATCCTCGCTTGGCGGCGATTTCAATTTCGATTTCACCGTTTCCATCACCGAGGAACAACAACGCGAGGGAAACTACGAATACAACTATCAGCGCGGCGGCCATGCGATGGATGAGACGGCGCAGTTCCCGCAAGTCGTCATCGATCACGCACGGGCAAGCGGAACGGACGCGCTGACCTACGTGCGCGAAAGGCCTGGCATGAGCGCATTCGTGCTGGAAGACGGCGTCGTCTACCACACCTATTCCACCTATGCGCGCGGCCTGGACGGCCTGTGGGGCATGTTCCAGTGGCTGGACCGTGCGCCCAAGGGACGCAACGAGACGGGCGTCTGGTGGCGCCGCCATGACGAGTACGGCAAGCGGTAACGGGTGCCCGGGTGCGCGGGCGCGGGGCTCAGCGCATCCCAGTTGAAACCGGTGTCGAAAACGCGGCACCGGCTTCGTCGATTCCATGACCCTGCTGCATCGAGACGCCCCATGATTGCCGCTCAGAGTTCCGAACGCGCGTTTTTCGCCACCTCAGCAATGCTCTTTGTCGTGAGCGCGATGCTGACGATCGTTGGCTGCGCCCCCATGTCCGGCATGGATGCCATGCCGATGCCCGGCGGCTGGACGATGTCGATGACCTGGATGCGCATGCCCGGTCAGACCTGGGGCGGCGCCGCGGCATCGTTCGTCATCATGTGGGACCTGATGATGGCGGCGATGATGTTGCCGTCCTTGGTTCCGGCGTTGCGGCGCTACCGTCAGGCAGTACGTGCAACCGACGGCATGCAGTTGGAGCTGCTGACCACGCTGGTGGGTTCGGGCTATTTCTTCGTGTTGACCGTGTTCGGCATGCTCGTCTTTCCTCTGGGCATCACATTGGCAGCAGCGGAAATACAGTGGCCAACACTGGCGCGCATCGTCCCACAGCTGGCTGGCGCGATCGTATTGATCGCTGGCGCACTGCAATTCACGCCGTGGAAAACGCGACAGCTCGTGCGTTGCAGGGAAGCGCTGCGGCATGCGCACGTGCGGCCGGCGCACCCCGGCACCGCGTGGCGGCAAGGCGTGTGCCTGGGGCTGCATTGCTGCCTGAGCTGCACCAACCTGACGGCGATTCAGTTGGTGATCGGCGTGATGGATCTGCGCGCCATGGTGTTCGTGACGGCGGCCATCACGGCGGAACGTCTTGCCCCCGCGAGCAAGCTGGTGGCGCAGGCCATCGGCGTAGTAGCGATCGGCGCAGGATTGGTTCTGATCGTCTGACTATGCTGCTGCCCCTGTCTTCACAGGGGCAGCGAAACACGGTTTTCTGATGCGCCTGATAGGGCTCGCACTCAATACGACTTGGCGACTTCGCGCACAACCTTCGCCAGGCTCGGGTCCTGCATCGCCATATGCATCGTCGCGCGCACCAGGCCTGCCTTGTTGCCGCAGTCGAAGCGGGTGCCTTCGAAGCGGTAGGCAAGCACTTTGCCCTGCTCCGTCAGCAAGGCTTCGATCGCGTCGGTAAGCTGGATTTCGCCGCCTGCGCCCGGCTTGGTTTGCTCGAGCAACTGGAAGATGCGGCCCGGCAGCACGTAACGGCCGACCACCGCCAGATTGGATGGGGCGTCCGCCGGCTTCGGTTTTTCGACCATGAAGCGGATACGCGCGCTGCGCTCATCGACCGGTTCGGCATCGACGATGCCGTATTTGTCGGTCTGGTCGTGCGGCACTTCCTCGACGGCGATCACGCCGGCCTGCTCGCTTTCGGCCAGTTCCGCCATCTGGCGCAGGGCACCGTTGCCACGGTTCCAGATCAGGTCGTCGGGCAGTACCACGCCGAACGGTTCGTCGCCGACCACCGGCTTGGCGCACAGCACCGCGTGACCCAGGCCCAGCGCTTCGGGCTGCGTGACGAAGATGGCGCGCACATGGCGCGGCAGCGTGCCCTGCACCAGGGCAAGCAGTTCGTCCTTGCCCTTTTCCTGCAGCTTGGCTTCCAGCTCGTACGCCTTGTCGAAGTAGTCGGCGATGGCGTGCTTGTAGCGATTGGTGACGAAGACCAGCGTATCGGCCCCGGCATCGACGGCTTCGTCGACGGCGTACTGGATCAGGGGCTTGTCCAGCACCGGCAGCATTTCCTTGGCGACCACCTTGGTGGCAGGCAGAAAGCGGGTGCCGAGGCCGGCGACGGGGAACACCACTTTACGCAGGGGTTTACTCACTCACTTCTCTCCAATTTCGTTACGGCGCAGCGGGATCACATTGTTCGGTTGAGCAGCTTCGCTCCAACTGAACGAAGGGAGCAGGTTGGATACGCACTGGCGCAGCTCTTCTTCGTTGAAGCTCTGCACGGCGTCGGCGGCGCGGGCGACCTGCGCCTGCAACAAATCCCACGACACCGGCCGGTGCTGGGCTAGAAATATCTTGGCGTGTGTCGTCGCGCTGTAGTTTTCCAGTGGATGGAACAACTCTTCGAACAATTTTTCGCCCGAACGCAGGCCGGTGTAGACGATCGGGATTTCCGTGCCGGGCTTCTTGCCGGCTAGCCGGATCATCTGCTCGGCCAGGTCGCGGATCTTCACCGGCTCGCCCATGTCCAGCGCAAAGATTTCGCCACCCTGCCCGATCGCCGCCGCCTGCAGGATCAGCTGCGTGGCTTCCGGAATGGTCATGAAGTAGCGCGAGATTTCCGGATGCGTAACCGTGACCGGGCCGCCGGCGTGAATCTGCTGGCGGAACAGCGGCACCACGGAACCGGCCGAGTCGAGCACGTTGCCGAACCGCACGGTGATGAAATGCGTGTTCGATTGCGCGTTGAGGTTCTGGCAATAGATTTCCGCGATGCGCTTGCACGCGCCCATCACGCTGGTTGGGTTGACGGCCTTGTCGGTGGAGATCAGCACGAAGCATTCCACGCCGCTTTCGCTCGACAGATCCGCCACGTTGCGCGTGGCCATCACATTGTTGCGCACTGCGGTGCGCAGTTGCCCTTGCAGCATCGGCACGTGCTTGTAGGCCGCGGCATGGAAGACCACTTGCGGTTTGGTCTCCGCAAACAGGCGGCGCATTGCCACAGAATCGCCGCAATCGGCAAGCACGCTGTTGAGCAGCAGCTCGGGATAGGCCGCGCGCAATTCCTGCGAGATCTGATACAGGTTGTATTCGCACGATTCGACGATGGTGAGCGCCTGCACGCCGAGCCGCGCGACCTGGCGGCACAGTTCCGAACCGATCGAACCGCCGCCGCCCGTGACCAAGACGCGCCGGCTGGTCAGCGTCTCGCGGATGCGTGTCCAATCCAGTTCAACGGCGTCGCGCCCCAGCAGGTCTTCGATCGAGACTTCCTTGATCTGGTTGAACTGCGCACGGCCTGCCACGACGTCTTCAAGCTTGGGCACAGTGCGATATGGCAGGCCGGTGCGATCGCACAGCTCCACCACCTGGCGCATTTGCCGCGCGCTGGCGCCCGGCAGGGCGATCAGCAGCATCTGCACCGCGGCTTCCTTCGCCACTTCCGGAAGCTGCTCCAGCATGCCGAGCACCGGCTTGCCGTTGATACGCGCACCGCGCAGCGAGCGGCGATCGTCGACGAAGCCGACCACCACGTAACGGGTGTCGCGATGCAGGTCGCGCGAGAGCGCTTCGCCGGCGCTGTCTGCGCCCACGATCAGCACACGCTGCGTCTTGGCGTTGACGAACAGATCGATGCGGCTGTCTTTCCAGAACCGATACGCCAGGCGCGGCGTACCGAGGAACAGCGACAGCACGAACGGATACAGCAGCAGCACTGAGCGCGGCACGCCATCCAGACGTCCATACAAGAACAAGGAAACCCCGATCGCTACGGTGCCCACGATGGCCGCACGCAGGATGTTCCATAGATCAGGCAGGCTGGCGAAGCGCCACACACCCTTGTATAGCCCGGTCCATGAGTAGACCAAGCCCTGCACCAGCAGCACGATCGGAAATTCGTATGATTCGAAGCCGACGATCAGCTTGGGGTCCAGCGCATAGCGCAATTCCTTGGCGACCCACCAAGCCAACGCGGTAACCAGCAGGTCGTGGATGACCACTGCCGCCCGCGGATGCACTGTGCCGACCCATTTACGTATGGACATGACGAACCTTGTATCGATCTCGCCGGATCAGGCGCCGCTTGGCCACAAGCCAAACCGCCGCCGCAATCCCATATGTGGCGATGCAGGCCAATAGCCCCATCCCTGGTTTCACCAACGCCAACGCGGCCATGGGCGCTGCGATCAGCAGATTCCACCCTAGATACCACGCTGCACTTACCGCATGTACATGGCCCCTGCGCACGATCCATTGGTACAGATGTTCGCGGTGCGCAGTGTACCAGCGCCGCCCTCCCGTCATACGGAGCAGCAGGGTAAGGCTGGCATCCGTCACGAAAGCTGAACTAAGGATCAGCGCCGGCCATACCAGCGCCTCTTGCAGCCGCCAAAGCATCGCGGTCAATGCAAACAGCAGCAGGCCGATGGCGCCGCTGCCCACGTCGCCCATGAAGATGCGCGCCGGCGAACGGTTGTACCACCAGAAGCCCAGGCAAGCCGCGGTCACGCAAAAAGCTGCCCCCGTCAGGGTGAATTCGCCTATTTGCCATGCGATCACCGCCAGCCCACAAGCGACAAACATGCCCTGCTGCGCAAGCAGACCATCGATGCCGTCCATGAAGTTGTGCAGATTGACGCTCCACGCCCCGCCAACCACCCATAGCGGCAACCACAACCAGCTCGGGCCATCCGTCATCAGCGACACCGAAAACAGGCCAACGGCCAGTATTTGCACCCCGAAGCGTGGAAGCACCGGCAAGGAACTGTGATCGTCCCACCAACCGATCAACGCGATCATGGCCGTGGCGATCCATAACGTGACGACCACGTGAAGCGGCCACGGCGATCGGGCCTGCAACAGGCATAGTGGCAAGGTCACGAGGACTGCTATGACGATGCCGATGCCGCCCCCGCGCGGCGTGGGAATTTTGTGCGAGCGCCGCTGCCCCGGCTGATCGAACATGCCGCGCCGATGCGCATAGGCAATTGCTGCACGCACCACGCCCAACGCAATCAACAAAGCAAACAGTACGGCGAGCGCGATCGGAGCGAAGCCAACCACGACCGCGTCACTCATTGGCCACACCGTGGATCGGCCGGATCGTGCTCCACCCCTTGCAGCTCGGGCACTGCCAGTGATGAGCCTTGGTACCGAAACCGCAGTGGCTGCAGCGGTACATCGCCTGACCTTCGAGCAGCTTGCGCGTGAGATCGCGCAGGATCAGGAAATTTTCGCGCGCTTCGCCTTCGATCTTGTCCATGGTGGCATCGATCAACGCCATCAGTCCGCGCACGGAAGGACGCTGGCGCAATTGCGAGGTGAGGAAATCGATCGCCGGCTTTTCGCCATCGCGCTGCTGATATAAATGCGTGAGCGCAAGCACCGGCGAAATGCCGTGATAGCGCGCGAGGATGTCGCGCAGGAAACGTTCCGCGCGCGCCATCTGGGCGGAGCGCGCATAGCTGTCGAGCAGCGGCGGAAGGATTTCCGGAACGAAGGCGATATCGGCCTCGACCGCGCGCTCATAGGCGTCGACGGCTTCCGCATGCTGTCCTTCTTCCGCATGCAGGCGTCCTGTAAGCATGAAGGCGCGCACGCAATCGGGTTGCGATGCAAAGGCCTGCTGCAGGTAATCGCGCGCTTCGCCGCGCGCGCCATGCTGGCGTGACTGTTCGGCGAGCTCGCAATAAAACTGGGCGATCGTGGTGGCTTCTTCTTCGCCGGTCATGGTTTCCAGGCGGCGCGCATGTTCGATGGCTTTATGCCAGTCGCGCTCGTGCTGGTAGATCGCGATGAGATGCCGCAAGGCCGAAGGCGCGTGCGCGTTCATCGCCACCAGATCGGAAAACAGGGCTTCGGCACGGTCGAGCAGACCGGCTCGCATATAGTCCTCGCCCAGTTCGAGCAAGGCCACGGTCTTCATGCCCTCGGACAGGCCGGGCCTGGAAACCAGATGTTGGTGGAGACGGATGGCTCGATCCACTTCGCCGCGACGCCTGAAAAGATTGCCTAACGCTAAGTGCGTTTCTACGGTGTCGCGGTTGTATTCGGCCAGCTTGAGGAAGACCTCGATCGCCTTGTCCTGCTCCTCATTGAGCAGGTAGTTGAGGCCGCGAAAGTAATCGGACGACAGTTCGCTGACCTGCACCCCGGAACGACGCACGCTGGCCCGCCGCGCAGTCCACCAGCCACTGAGAAAGGCCGCCGGTATCAGCAGTGCCAGCAGCGAATAGAAGGCGCTCATGCTGTTTTCGATGCCTTGGCATCCTGCGTCCTGGCGGTGCGTCGCCGTTCGCGGCGATGCCGCGTGGTGACACCCAGCCACGCCGTCAGGCCGCCCAGGATCCAGCCTATTGCCAGCATGGCCAGCAAGGCCGCGCCCTTGGGTATCTGGATGTGCGCAAACGCGAGGTCATATCCGACGAGGTCCGCATTGAGCGCCCCCAGGATCACGCCCCCGGCGATGAAAAGTAGCAATAGCAGCGTGACGATCAATCGCATCACGCGACTTTACCCGATTGGCTGAATGGCTCACAGGGGAATGTGAAGACAATTCAGGCAAGTGGTGGGAATTGAGAAAAGCGTTGCGATGAAGCACAACCGCCAACCTTGACGCGCCTCGCTCGCAACGATTCCCGATGGTGCAAAAAGAAAAAGGCAGGACCGGCCAATGGCCGCCTGCCTGTCGGAATAAGTGATTTGCCGCGGTATTAGCCGCTTTGCTGTTCCAGCCGCATGTTCACGCGTTCGCGCAATTCCTTGCCGGGCTTGAAATGCGGAACGTGTTTGCCCGGCAGGGCTACCGCTTCACCCGTCTTGGGATTGCGGCCCATGCGCGGCGGACGGTAATGCAATGCGAAGCTTCCAAAGCCGCGAATTTCAATACGCTCGCCGCCAGACAAAGCCTGGCTCATCTGTTCGATGACGTTCTTCACCGCCAACTCGACGTCGCTGAACGCAAGATGGGTCTGGCGCCTGGCCAGCGCCTCAATCAGCTCGGATTTGGTCATGGGTCCCCAATGTCCGTGACGTGGAACGAATCGGGGCGGCGCAACACCGCCCCGATGCAGGCACTTATCGATCTGCCTTGTTGAGCTGCTCCTTGAGCAGCGCCCCAAGCGTGGTCGTGCCACCCGACGCGGACGAATATTCGGCCATGGCGTCTTGCAGCTCTTCCTCATCCTTGGCGCGGATCGACAGCGAGAGCTGGCGGCCCTTGCGATCCATCCCGGTGAACTTCGCTTCCACCTTGTCGCCAACCTTCAGATGCTGCGTGGCATCGTCGATGCGCTCCTTGGCGATGTCGCTGGCGCGCAGATAGCCTTCCACACCTTCGCCCAGATCGATCACCGCACCCTTGGCGTCCACTTCCTTCACCGTGCCGTTGACGATCGCACCGCGCGGATGGACGGCCATGAAGTGGCCGAACGGATCCTGTTCCATCTGCTTGATGCCGAGCGAGATGCGCTCGCGCTCCGGATCCACTGCCAGCACCACGGCTTCGATCTCGTCGCCCTTCTTGAAGTTGCGCACGAGGTCTTCGCCGGAGGCCTGCCAGGAGATGTCGGACAGATGCACCAGGCCGTCGATACCGCCGTCCAGGCCGATGAAGATGCCGAAATCGGTGATCGACTTGATCTGGCCGGACACCTTGTCGTTCTTCTTGTGCGTGGCGGCGAAAGCTTCCCACGGATTGGCGCGGGTCTGCTTGATGCCCAGCGAGATGCGGCGACGCTCTTCATCCACGTCCAGCACCATCACTTCGGTCTCGTCGCCGACCTGCACCACCTTGGCCGGGTTGACGTTCTTGTTGGTCCAATCCATTTCGGACACGTGCACCAGGCCTTCCACGCCCGGCTCGATCTCGACGAAGCAGCCGTAATCGGTGACGTTGGAGACCTTGCCGAACAGGCGGCTGCCAACCGGATAACGGCGGGCGATGGCGACCCACGGATCGTCGCCCAGCTGCTTCAGGCCCAGCGATACGCGGTTGCGCTCGCGATCGTACTTGAGCACGCGCACGTCGAGCTCGTCGCCGACGTTGACCACTTCGGACGGATGGCGCACGCGCTTCCACGCCATGTCGGTGATGTGCAGCAGGCCGTCGATGCCGCCCAGGTCCACGAACGCGCCGTAGTCGGTGAGGTTCTTGACCGTGCCCTTCACCACCGCGCCTTCGGTCAGGCGTTCCAGCAGCTTCTCGCGCTCCTCGGAGAACTCGGTCTCGACGACGGCGCGGCGGCTGACCACCACGTTGTTGCGCTTGCGGTCCAGCTTGATGATCTTGAATTCGAGATCCTTGCCTTCCAGGTACACCGGATCGCGCACCGGACGCACATCGACCAGCGAACCGGGCAGGAACGCGCGGACGTCCTTGATGTCGACGGTGAAGCCGCCCTTGACCTTGCCGGAGATCTTGCCGGTGATGGTCTCTTCCTTGTCGAAGGCCTGCTCGAGGTCGTCCCACACCATGGAACGCTTGGCTTTCTCACGGGAGAGCTTGGTCTCGCCGAAGCCGTCTTCCAGTGCGTCGAGGGCTACCTTCACCTCGTCGCCCACGCGGACTTCCAACTCGCCGTTCTCGCTCTTGAACTGCTCGATCGGAACGATGCCTTCGCTCTTGAGGCCAGCGTTGATCACGACGACGTCGTTGCGGATTTCGACAACGATGCCGGTGACGATGGCACCCGGCTTCAGCTTGGAGATGGCCTGTTGGCTCTGTTCAAACAGCTCGGCAAAACTTTCAGTCATGTTGATTCCAGAAATAAGAAAAGGCCCTTGACCCAATGCGCGCGGTTGAAAGATTGCGCTTGGGCAGGCCCGCCGGTTGTGGGTGTGTCGGGACGAAAGCCCTTGCACCGTTGACCCAAAACTTCATGCCGCGACATGAAGCACCAAAGCCGCCGGAACCCTTTACGGTTTCACGACGGCCAGAACTTTAGCGACCACGTCCTCGATCCCCATGCCGGTGGTATCGACCAGCACTGCATCGGCGGCGGGCTTGAGCGGCGCGACGGTTCGCGATGCATCCCGGGCGTCGCGCGCTTCAATTTCGCTCTGAAGAGACGAGAGTGTAACGCTCAGCCCCTTTTCCTTCAACTGCTTATAGCGCCTTTTCGCCCTTTCGGCAGCGCTCGCCGTCAGGAACACCTTGTAGGGCGCATCGGGAAAGATCACCGTGCCCATGTCACGCCCATCCGCCACCAGGCCCGGCGCTTTGCGAAAGCTCAGCTGCAGATCGACCAGCGCCTTGCGCACCGATGGAATCGAGGCGATGGCGGAGGCCGCGGCGCCTGCCGTCTCGGTGCGCAGCTCGTCCGTGGCATCATGTCCATTGACGAGGACGCGCGTTTCGCCATCATGTGGCGCCGCACGAAACTGGATCCTGGTGGTTTCGGCGCAACGGGTCATGGCCTCGGCGTCGGACAGATCCAGGTCGGCTGCGCCGGCGGCATAGCCGACCGCCCTGTACAGCGCCCCGGAATCGAGCAATCGCCAGCCCAGGTGGTCTGCCACCAGCCGGCTTATCGTGCCTTTGCCCGAGCCGGACGGACCGTCGATGGTAAGTACGGGCACGGCGGCCTTGCGGGTTGGCATAGATGGTCCTGGTGGCACGGGAAGTGCTTAGCTTAGCTTGTTTTAAAGGGGTTCCCAGCCAATGCTCAACCGCTCCACTTCGATCGCATCCGCGTATCCGCCGCCTTCCGTGAATGACCTTCACCGCCAATTCCACCAAGCTGCCGACGAGCTTCGGCATCTGAAAAGCCGGCCCGACAACGACACCCTGCTGATGCTCTACGGGCTCTACAAGCAAGCGCTGGAAGGCGACGTGCATGGCTGCCAGCCCACCAGCTTCTTCGACTTCATCGGCACCGCCAAACAGGAAGCATGGGGCCGCTTGAAAGGCATGTCCCAGGACGATGCCATGCGCCAGTACGTCACCCTGGTACAACAATTGCTGCCCTGATTCGGCATCTGCCGCGCCGCGGCCACTTGCGCCCTTCGTGAAGGGGCTGCATATTCATACGATCGTTTGAACGACGGTCGCCGCATGAACTACCCCCATCTGTTCGCCCCGCTCGAGCTGGGCCACGTCACCCTGTCCAACCGCATCCTGATGGGTTCGATGCATACCGGGCTGGAGGACAAGGCCGCCGACTTCGACAAGCTGGCGACGTATTTCGCCGAACGCGCACGCGGCGGCGTGGGACTGATGGTGACCGGCGGCATCGCCCCGAGCATCCAGGGCTGGCTCAAGCCCTTCGGCGGACGCATGAGTTTGCCCTGGCACACGCCTCGGCACCGCAAGATCACCCACGCGGTGCATGCCGAAGGCGGACGCATCTGCATGCAGATCCTGCACGCCGGACGTTACGGCTATCACCCGCTATCGGTAGCGCCCTCGCGCATCCAGTCACCGATCACGCCGTTCAAGCCGCGCGCACTGAGCGCACGCGGCGTAGAGCGCACCATCGGGGATTTCGTTCGTTGCGCCCAACTCGCGCGCGAGGCCGGCTATGACGGCGTGGAAGTGATGGGTTCGGAAGGCTATCTGATCAACCAGTTCATCGCGAAGCGCACCAATCAACGCAACGATGCGTGGGGTGGCGATGCCGCGCGGCGCATGCGTTTTCCGATCGAAATCGTGCGGCGCATACGCGAAGCCGTCGGCAAGGACTTCATCATCATCTATCGCCTGTCCATGCTTGATCTGGTCGAAGACGGGCAATCCTGGCAAGACATCGTGGCGCTCGCCAAAGCCATCGAAGCGGCGGGCGCCAGCATCATCAATACCGGCATCGGCTGGCATGAGGCACGCGTGCCGACCATCGTCACCAGCGTGCCTCGCGCGGGGTTCAGCTGGGTGACGAAAAAGCTCAAGGGCGAAGTGTCGATTCCGTTGATCACCACCAACCGCATCAACATGCCCGATGTCGCCGAACGGATTCTCGCCAGCGGCGAAGCGGACATGGTGTCGATGGCGCGCCCGCTGCTGGCCGATCCGGACTGGGCGCTCAAAGCGAAGGCGGGCCGCAGTGAACGCATCAACACGTGCATCGCCTGCAACCAGGCTTGCCTTGATCATGTATTCCTCAACCAGCGCGCGAGCTGCATGGTCAATCCACGCGCCTGTTTCGAAACCGAGCTGCGCATCGTTCCAACCACTACGCGCAAACGCATGGCCGTCATCGGCGCCGGGCCTGCCGGCATGGCTTGCGCCGCCACGCTGGCGGAACGCGGCCATGAGGTGACGCTGATCGAACGCGCCCATGAAATCGGCGGGCAGTTCAACTACGCCAAGCGCATTCCGGGCAAGGAAGAGTTTCACGAGACGCTGCGCTATTTCACGCACCGCCTGGATGATGCCGGCGTGCGTCTGAAGTTGGGGCAGATTGCGGATGTGGATTCGCTCAAGGCAGCGAACTACGACCACGTCATCGTCGCCACTGGTATCAAGCCGCGCCAAGTGATTTTCCCCGGCAGCGATGATCCACGCGTGCTGAGCTATCTCGACGTGCTGGCGCGCAATCATGCCGTCGGCGCGCGCGTGGCTATCATCGGCGCCGGCGGCATCGGTTTCGACGTCGCGGAGTTCCTCGCCGAACATGCGCCCTCCCCCACCACCGATGTCGCGCGCTGGACGCGCGAATGGGGTGTGGACATGCAACTCGAGCAGCCTGGCGGCCTGTTGCGCGCGCAACCGGAACCGGCGGCGCGGCAGGTCTGGCTGCTACAGCGAACAGCAGGTCGCCCCGGTGCGCGCTTGAACAAGACCACCGGCTGGGTCCATCGCGCCACCCTGAAGAACAAACAGGTGACCATGCTCGGCGGCGTCAGTTACGACCGTTTTGACGATCAAGGCCTGCACATCACCGTCGACGGCCAAGCCCAAGTGCTACCTGTCGACAACGTGGTGATCTGCGCCGGGCAGCAACCCTTCCGCGGCTTGGCCGACGCGTTGAAAGAACAGGGCCAACCCAACGTGCACGTGATCGGCGGCGCCGACGTTGCCGCCGAACTGGATGCCAAGCGCGCCATCGCCCAGGGCATGCGACTTGCCGCAGCGCTTTAGCAAAGCGCCGTAACGTGTTCTCGGGGAAGAAGAAAAGGAAGCGCCCCGCCAGCGATGCGTCGGTAGTGGCTCTGGGGAGGAGGCCGAAATACCGCGGGGGTAGCATCGCTGCGGGGCGAGGTCTGCGCCACTCGGGGGGAGGGGGTCAGTGGCGCGACAGGGAGATATTATGATCGACGGGATACAGAATCAAATATATATTTAGACCCGTATTTATACGAAAGCCCTATATGTTTGATTTTCGCCAGCTGCGCTACTTCATCGCGGTCGCCGAGGAACTGAACTTCACGCGCGCCGCGCAGCGCCTGCATCTTTCGCAGCCGCCGCTTTCCCAGCAGATCCAGGCGCTGGAACAGGACCTGGGCGTGCGCCTGCTCGAGCGAGACAAGCGCAACGTCAGCCTCACTGCGCCGGGGCGGATGTTTCTTGATCAGGCCCGGCAGATCCTGGCCATGGCCGACGAGGCGCGCACCCAGGTCGCGGAGGCGGCAGCGGGCTTCAGCGGGCATCTCAAGCTCGCCTACACGGTATCCGTGTCTTTCCATCCGGCCCTGCCCCAGACGCTGCTGCGGCTCGGGCAGAACGCCCCCAATGTGCGCGTGTGGCTGAGCGAGATGTACAGCGAGCCGCAGTTTTCGGCCCTTCGCAACGGCCAGATCGACGTGGGCTTCGTGCGCGATGTCCCCACCCACGAAGACGACGCACGCGCGCTGCGCATCGACGTGATCGATCGCGAACCCTTGGTGCTCGCCCTGCCCTCTGGTCATCGCCTGGCAGGCCGCCAACGCGTGGAGTTGAGCGAAGTGGCTGGCGATCCCTTTGTGGTCCAGCCGCGCGAACTGGCGGCCACGCTGTACGATCGGCTGGTGCGCCTGGCCGCCAAGGCCGGCTTCCATCCCGTCATCCGGCAACATGCCCAGCAGATCAACGGCCTGCTTGCGCTGGTCGCAGCTGGAATCGGCCTGGCATTGGTGCCAGCCAGCATGCAGGTGGTGAAATTGGCTGGCGTAAGTTACGTCCCCCTGGGCGATCCTGATGCCTATCTACTATTGGCGGTGGCCAGCCAGGTCGATAGCGCGTCACCGGTGGTGCAGCAGTTTCTGGAAACCGTCAGCCAGGCCAAAGTGGCTTTGGGCTTGTGATAAGTAATTCAAATCGTTATACTTGCGCGCTTTCTTCGTCTCATTTCGTTCCAGGAGCCTGCCGTGAAGGTGCTTTCCTCTTTGAAGTCCGCCAAGCAGCGGCACCGTGACTGCAAGGTTGTGCGCCGTCGCGGCAAAGTGTTCGTGATCTGCAAGAGCAACCCGCGTTTCAAGGCCCGCCAGCGCTGAGCTGGTCGTGAGCCGATAAAAAAGCCGCTGCAAAGCGGCTTTTTTTATGCTTCCGACATGAGGTTCGCGGCAAGATTCGCCCCTCACCCCAACCCTCTCCCCAAAGGGGAGAGGGCGCAGAAGCAGATCACTCGTAGCTGACGCCGGTGATCTCGTAACGCTTCACGCCATTGGGCGCCGTGAACTCGAAGCTGTCGCCTTCGCTTTTGCCAATCAGAGCGCGTGCGATCGGCGAGGAGACCGCAATCAGTGACTGCTTGATGTCGGCCTCTATGTCGCCCACGATCTGATACTTCACGGCCTCGCCACTCTTCTCTTCTTCCAATTCCACGATCGCACCGAACACGATCTTCGTGCCAGGGTTCAAGCGCGATACGTCGATCACTTCAGCGGTGGACAGCGCCGCCTCGAGTTCCTTGATACGCCCCTCGATAAATCCCTGCTCTTCGCGCGCGGCGTGATATTCGGCATTTTCTTTCAGATCACCGTGTGCACGTGCTTCAGCGATTGCCGCGATGATTCTCGGGCGCTCGACCGACTTCAGGCGTTCCAGCTCGCCACGCAAACGTTCGGAACCAACCTTGGTAATGGGTGCGCGACTCATGCATTCAGCTCCTTGTGTAGTTCTTGCAGGCTATGCACTTCGCCGCTGTCGTGGAAATCCAGCGAATGCACCAGCGCGCGCGCGCCTGCCACCGTCGTGGAATACGTTACGCGATGTTGCAAGGCCTCGCGACGGATCGAGAACGAATCGGCGATCGCCTGCTTGCCCTCGGTTGTGTTGACGATATAGACGATCTCGCCGTTCTTGATCAGGTCGACGATATGCGGGCGGCCTTCCGCCACCTTGTTGATGCGTTCGCAAACCACGCCGTGCGCGGTCAGATAGCTCGCCGTACCGGCCGTCGCCACCAGCGTGAAACCGCGCGTGGCGATATCCGCGGCGATCGGCAGCAGGCGATCCTTGTCGGCATCGCGCACGGACACGAACACCTTGCCCTTCGGCGGCGTCTTGATGCCCGCAGCATCATGACCGCGCGCGAACGCGGCGCCGAAGCTGCGGCCCACGCCCATCACTTCACCGGTGGAGCGCATTTCGGGGCCGAGGATCGGATCGACGTTCTGGAACTTCAGGAACGGGAAGATCGCTTCCTTCACCGAGTAGTAGCCCGGGATCACTTCGCGCGTGGCGTCCTGTTCATCCAGCGAGCGACCGGCCATGCAGCGCGCGGCGATCTTGGCCAGCGCCACGCCGGTGGCCTTGGACACGAACGGTACCGTGCGCGAGGCGCGCGGGTTCACTTCCAGGATGAACACGGTGTCGCCCTGGATCGCGAACTGCGTGTTCATCAGGCCGATGACTTTCAACTCTTTCGCCATCAGCCCAACCTGGCGGCGCAGCTCGTTCTGTACCGCCGGCGACAGCGAATACGGCGGCAGCGAGCAGGACGAATCGCCCGAATGGACGCCGGCTTCCTCGATATGCTCCATGATGCCGCCGACCAGCACGTTGCCGTCGCGATCTGCGATCACATCCACGTCCACTTCCACCGCGTGATCGAGGAAGCGGTCGAGCAGCACCGGTGAATCGTTCGACACCTGCACCGCCTCGCGGATGTAGCGCGAGAGATCCGCATCGTCGTAGACGACTTCCATCGCACGGCCGCCGAGCACGTAGCTCGGACGCACCACCAATGGATAGCCGATTTCGCGCGCCAGCGCCAAGGCTTCATCCGCATTGCGCGCGGTGCGGTTCGGCGGCTGGATCAGGCCGAGCTTGACGATCATCTGCTGGAAGCGCTCGCGGTCTTCGGCCAGATCGATCGAATCGGGCGTGGTGCCGATGATCGGCGCACCCGCGGCTTCTAAGGCGCGCGCCAGCTTCAGCGGCGTCTGGCCGCCGTACTGCACGATCACACCCTTGGGCTTTTCCAGATCGACGATTTCCAGCACGTCTTCGAGCGTGAGCGGCTCGAAGTATAGGCGGTCGGAAGTGTCGTAGTCGGTGGATACGGTTTCCGGGTTGCAGTTGACCATGATGGTCTCGAACCCGTCTTCGCGCAGCGCCAGTGCGGCATGCACGCAGCAGTAGTCGAATTCGATGCCCTGCCCGATACGGTTCGGACCGCCGCCCAGCACGATGATCTTGTCGCGCGTGGTGGGATTGGCTTCGCACTCTTCCTCGTAGGTGGAATACATGTACGCCGTGGTGGTGGCGAATTCGGCCGCGCAGGAATCCACGCGCTTGTATACCGGGCGCACGCCCAAGGTGCGGCGCAGATGGCGAATCGCCGCTTCGTCCGTACTGGTGAGTTCGGCCAGGCGCGCATCGGAGAAACCCAGGCGCTTGAGTTCGCGCATGCGCAGCGCGTCGAGTGCGCTGATGCCTTGCGCCTGCACGTCCTTCTCGGTCAGCACGATGTCTTCGAACGCAGCCAGGAACCACGGGTCGACGCGGCTCAGGTCATGCACTTCTTCCAGCGTCAAGCCGGCGCGGAACGCGTCGGCCAGATGGAACACGCGATCGGGACGCGGCTCGCGCAATTCACGCTTGAGCGTGGCCAGGCCATCGTCGCTGGCGAGATCCAGGCCCGTCGGGTTCAAACCCGTCTTGCCGATTTCCAATCCACGCAGCGCCTTTTGCAGCGATTCATGGAAGCTGCGTCCAATCGCCATCACTTCGCCCACGGATTTCATCTGCGTGGTGAGGCGCGCATCGGCCTGCGGGAATTTCTCGAATGCGAAGCGCGGAATCTTGGTAACCACGTAGTCGATGGTCGGCTCGAATGACGCCGGCGTAAGACCGCCGGTGATGTCGTTCTTCAGCTCATCCAACGTGTAGCCCACGGCAAGCTTCGCTGCGACCTTGGCGATCGGAAAACCAGTGGCCTTCGAGGCCAAGGCAGACGAACGCGACACGCGCGGATTCATCTCGATCACCACCACGCGACCGGTTTCGGCATTCACTCCGAACTGCACGTTGGAGCCGCCGGTATCCACGCCGATCTTGCGCAGCACGGCGATGGAGGCATCGCGCAGGCGCTGGTATTCCTTGTCGGTGAGCGTCTGTGCCGGCGCCACGGTGATGGAGTCGCCGGTGTGCACGCCCATCGGGTCGAGGTTTTCGATCGAGCACACGATGATGCAGTTGTCCGCCTTGTCGCGAACCACTTCCATCTCGAACTCTTTCCAGCCGAGCACGGATTCTTCCACCAGCACTTCGTGCACCGGCGAGAGCTCCAGGCCACGCTTGACGATCTCCTCGAATTCCTCGCGGTTGTACGCGATGCCGCCGCCGGAACCGCCGAGCGTGAAGCTGGGACGGATGATCGTGGGGTAACCGACGGTGGCCTGGATTTCCACCGCCTGATCGAACGAGCGCGCCACGGCCGCCTTCGGGCATTCCAGGCCGATCTCGGACATCGCCACGCGGAACAGTTCGCGGTCCTCGGCCATGCGGATTGCTTCGCGCGATGCGCCGACCAGCTCCACGCCGTATTTCTCGAGCACGCCGTTGTCGGCCAGATCGAGCGCGCAGTTCAAGCCGGTCTGGCCGCCCATCGTCGGCAGCACCGCATCCGGGCGCTCCTTGGCGATGATGCGCTCCACCGTCTGCCAGTTGATCGGCTCGATGTAGACGGCATCAGCCATCTCCGGATCGGTCATGATCGTGGCCGGGTTGGAGTTCACCAGGATCACCCGATAACCCTCTTCGCGCAGCGCTTTACATGCTTGCGCGCCGGAGTAGTCGAACTCGCAAGCCTGGCCGATCACGATCGGGCCGGCGCCGATGATCAGAATGCTTTTGATGTCGGTACGTTTTGGCATCTCAGCGGGTCTCCAGCATCAGCGTGGCGAAACGGTCGAACAGATAGCCAATATCCAGCGGGCCGGGGCTCGCTTCCGGATGGCCTTGGAAACAGAACGCGGGACGATCGGTCAGCGCGAAGCCCTGCAGCGAACCGTCGAACAACGAGGTGTGCGTGATGCGCACGTTCGACGGCAGCGTGGACGCATCCACCGCGAAACCGTGGTTCTGCGAGGTGATCAGCACACGGCCATCGTCGTGATCCTTCACCGGATGGTTCGCGCCGTGATGGCCGAACTTCATCTTCATCGTTTTACCGCCCACTGCCGCGCCCATGATCTGGTGGCCGAGGCAGATGCCGAACAACGGAATTTCCGCGTGAAGAAATTCGCGCGTGGCGGCGATGGCGTAATCGCAGGCGGCCGGATCGCCGGGGCCGTTGGAGAGGAACACGCCATCCGGCTTCATCGCCAGCACTTCGGCGGCGGGCGTCTGCGCAGGCACCACGGTGATCTCGCAGCCGCGCTCTGCGAGCAGCCGCAGAATGTTGCGCTTCACGCCATAGTCGTAGGCGACCACGTTGAAGCGCTTGTCCGTTTCGTGGAACACGGTGCGGTCGAGGTCGTACACACCCTCGTTCCAGTTGTACGGCTTGGTGACGCTGACCACCTTGGCCAGATCCATGCCGTTCAAGCCGGGGAAGGCGCGCGCCTTGGCCAGCGCGTCGTCGGCGTCGATCGACTCGCCCGCCACGATGCAGCCGTTCAGCGCGCCCTTGTCGCGCAGGATGCGCGTGAGCCGGCGCGTGTCGATGCCGGCGATGGCGACGATGCCATGGCGCTTCAGGTAATCAGGCAGGCTCTCGGTATTGCGCCAGTTGCTGGGCCGGCGCGGCACGTCGCGCACGATCAGGCCGGCGGTGTGCACCTTGTCGGACTCGGCATCCACCTCGTTGCAGCCGGTGTTGCCGATGTGTGGGTATGTAAGGGTGACAATCTGGCGGGCATAAGAGGGATCGGTGAGGATCTCCTGATAGCCGGTCATGGCGGTGTTGAACACCACTTCGCCGACGGTTTCGCCAGTCGCACCGACGGCGTGGCCGTGGAATACGCTGCCGTCTTCGAGGGCAAGCAGAGCGGGATGAGGCATGTGGATGGCCGCCTTTTAGGTACAGCAAGGTCCGCAAGCCGCGTGCAAGCAGGCTTGTGGACCTTAGGTGAAGGAAAGTCTCGGGCGGGTTGAAATGATAGGCTTCGCGCGGCTTTCTGTCCACCGGAAACGAACGCGCAAAACCGATGGTCATAAGGCGCTAGACTGACGCCCCACTTGGCCAGGAACGCTGACACGCTTGATGAACGCCACCGTATTGCTGGACCCCGCTCGACTCGATCGCCCGGACACGGATGTACGCCAGCAGCCGTTTCCGTTCATGATCGCGCACGGTCAGTTGCCGGACGAAGCGCGCAACGATCTGGAGCGGGATTTCCCCAAGTACACCAGCGCGGGCTTCTTTCCTTACGACCCCGCCGATTGCGGCCCTTCCATCAACAAGCTGGTGCAGCAGCTGACCACGCCCGAATTCGCCAGCGCGATCGGCCGATATCTGGGCATCGAGAACCTCGGCCAGTATCCGACGCTGATCACGCTGTGCCGCGCGCTGAACAAACGCCACGGCACCATCCACACCGATAGCCGCTCCAAGGTGGCCACCGCCCTGCTCTATCTCAACACACAGTGGCCCGACAGCAGCGACGGTTGCCTGCGCTTTCTCAACCGCGTGGACAACATCGACGACCTGGTCGCACCGGAACTCAAGCCGCTGTACGGCGAGTTTGCCGTGTTCAAGCGTTGCGACAATTCCTTCCACGGCCATCTGCCCTACGAAGGCGAGCGCCGCGTGGTCCAGGTGGCCTGGCTCACCAGCGAAGAAGAAAAACTGCGCAAGACCAAGCGCGGCAAATTCTCGCGCGGGTTCAAGAAACTGTTCGGCGTGCTGGATCGCAAGCTCGGCGCCGGGCGCGACCGCAGCGCGTCGCATCGCGACTGACGCGCGCACGAGCTTCTCCCCATGACGCCGGTCGCGCTGCACACGGTCTGCGAGGCACTGGCCTACGCGATCGGGTTTCGAACGTTTCTGTGGACGCGCCAGCGATTTGCGCCCGGCGCATTCAAGCACAAGGACGAAGTGGCATGGATTGCGGTGAGCGCCATCGTTGGTGCGGCACTGGGCGCCAAACTCTCCTATTGGCTGGACGACCCGCTCACTGCATTCGCCAACTTTCCCGATGTGCACCATCTGCTGCTAGGCAAGTCCATCATCGGCGCTCTGCTCGGCGGCCTGGTGGGCGTTGAGCTGTGCAAGAAATTGGCCGGCATCCAGCAATCCACCGGCGATGCCTTCGTACTGCCGCTGACCGTGGGGATGTGCATCGGCCGCGTTGGCTGTTATCTGGCGGGGCTGGGCGACCATACCTACGGCAACCCCACATCGCTGCCCTGGGGCGTGGATTTCGGCGATGGCATTCCGCGCCATCCTACCCAGCTCTACGAGATTCTCTTCTTGCTTGCGCAGTACGCCTGGATCCATGCGCGACGCCATGATTTTGCGCAACCGGGTGACCGCTTCCGAGCGTTCATGATCGGCTATCTCGTCTTCCGCCTGCTGGTGGAATTCATCAAGCCGGTGTTCTATGTCTACCCGGCGCATTTAAGCGGCCTGCAACTGCTTTGCGTGGCCGGCCTGCTCTACTACCATCGAGACCTGCCGCGTATCGCGAAAATTCTATTCAGGGGAAGAAGCCGCGCATGGGAGCCAAGGTAAGGCCATATCTGTTTTACGACAGCGCGGTCTCCATTTGCAGCATCTGCCTGCGACGCGTCGAAGCGAAAATCCTGATCAAGGACGAGCGCGTCTACATGGAAAAGTGGTGCCCGCATCACGGTCGCGAACGCGTGCTGCTCGCGGACGATGCAGCGTATTACCGCCAATGCCGCGAGCTTTACATCAAGCCGCCGGAACTGCCAAGACAATTCAACACGGCGCAGCATTTCGGTTGCCCGTACGATTGCGGGCTGTGTCCGGAACACATGCAGCATTCCTGCTTGACCCTGATCGAGATCACCGATCACTGCAACCTGCGCTGCCCGATCTGCTACGCCGAAAGCGGCCCGCACCGACCGGGTTACCGCGACCTTGCAACGGTTGAGCGCATGCTCGATGCAGTGGTCGCCAACGAGGGCGAGCCCGACGTGGTGCAGATCTCAGGTGGCGAACCGACCCTGCATCCTGATTTCTTCGCCATCCTCGACGCCGCCAGGCAACGTCCGATCCGGCATCTGATGGTCAATACCAATGGGCTGCGCATTGCCAGGGAGCCGGATTTCGCGGCACGGCTGGCGGATTACCAGCCGGGCTTCGAGCTCTACCTGCAATTCGATTCGTTGCGCGATGAAGTGCACAAGGATCTGCGCGGCGCAAAATTGCGTGACGTGCGCCTGAAGGCACTGGAGCACCTCAATCGGCACGATATCTCCACCACCTTGGTGGTCACCGTCAAGAAAGGACTCAACGACGACGAGCTCGGTTCCATCATCGAGTTCGCCCTCACTCAGCCTTGCGTGCGTGGCGTCACCTTCCAGCCGATCCAGGCGGCCGGCCGTCTGGAAGGCTATGACGCCGAACGCGATCGCCTCACTTTGAGCGAAGTGCGCCGGCGCATCCTTGAGCAAAGCGCGATCTTTCGTCCCGACGACCTGATTCCCGTTCCCTGCAATCCCGATTGCCTGGCAATGGCCTACGCCCTGAAGCTGGGTGACCAAGTTCTGCCGCTGACCCGTTTCGTTTCGCCCGAAACGCTGGTCAGCAAGGGACGCAACACCATCGTGGTCGAACGCGATGAAGAGCTGCGCGCGCACGTGTTCGAGCTGTTCGCCACCAATCATTCGCCCGAATCGCAGGCCTGCTCACTATCGGATCTGCTGTGCTGCCTACCGCAGGTGCAGGCACCGGCGGAGCTTTCCTATCGCAATGTGTTCCGCGTATTGATCATGCAGTTCATCGACGCGCATGGCTTCGACCTGCGTGCCGTGAAGAAATCCTGCGTACACATTGCGCAACCGGACGGCCGCATTATCCCGTTCGATACGTTCAATTTGTTCTATCGCGACGATCAGGCGGCCAAGCTCGAAGTGCTCAGGCGCGAAATCGAACAGGCTCGCGCCGTCGAAAGAAGCGCGCCATGAGCAGCATCCCGCCCTACGAACCGCCACGCGCCCCTCTGTCCGAAGCGGAGCCTCACAACGGCTCGGTGTGGGGCGGTATTGGCATGGCTTGGCTGATCATGGTGCTGGGCGAGGCTCTTCTCCTTCCGTCCGGAACATTCTCCCTTGGGCTGCTGCCGCCAGTCGTGATCCTCATTGCCGGAATCGTCAAGCTCTCTGGCGATACCCCTCGCACCGGTAAAGGCCTGCTGCTGGGACTGGCCTCGATCTTCGCCGTGGTGCTGTTGTTGGTGGCAGCCTGCTTCGGCATGCTCCGTGGAGGTATCGGTGAATAAGCGCCTTGAGAGGAGTGGCGTATGAGCCCCATTGACGTGCCCCCACCCAGCGATTTCCATCCGGACAAACCAGCGGAAGACAACGGCTCGCTGGGCGCCGGCATCGGCCTGGCCTGGGCGATTGCTGTGGTGGGCACGCCCCTGTGCGGGTCGATGATGGCCGTGTTCAGCACGCGCTTCAACGAGTGGTTCGTGGTGCTTTGGTTGCTGCCCTACTTGTCCATCATCGTGCTGGCCATCTTTCAATATCGAAAAGGCAAAACGAGAACAGGCTTGGGATTGATGCTCGGATTGGTGTCGATGATCGCCGTCGTATTACTGCTCGTTGCCGCTTGTTTCGGCATGTTCTCCACGCATTGAGGCGAAGCGGGAACACGATGGACCAAGCCGGTGCCGCGCATCCGGCCCATGGCATATTATTGAGTGCTTGAACCGCTTCGGGGGAAGCCATGTCTTTCGTGTTCTTGCTGTCATTGGCGTTGCAGATTGCTTGCGCCGTGCACGTTATCCGCAGCGGCCGTCCGCTGTATTGGCTTTTCCTGATTCTGATCGGTTCCTATCTCGCTGTGCTGGTTTACGTGCTGATTGCGGTCATTCCCGATCTTCAACACGATCCGCATGGACGCAGGGCCGCTCGCACGGCGATGAAGGTGATCGATCCGCAACGCCGCCGGCGTGAACTGCAGAAGCAACTTGAACTCAGCAACACCATCGACAATCGCCGCCGGCTTGCCGAGGAATGCCTGCAACAAGGCGATTACGCCAACGCGCAGGAGCTGTATCAAGGCTTGCTTACCGGCATGTACGCCACCGATCCGCATTTCATGGAAGGGCTGGCGCATGCGCAAGCGGGCAACGAACACTTCGCCGATGCGCGTCACACGCTGGACGCGCTTGCTCAGGCCAATCCGAATTACAAATCCAGCGAGGTGCAATTGCTCTACGCACGATGCCTCGAAGAACTCGGCGACACCGAAGCGGCGCTGGACGAATACCGCGTACTGGCCGATAGCTATCCCGGCGAGGAAGGGCGCTTCCGCTATGGCCGCCTGCTCGCGCAAAACCAACGCCATTCGGAAGCGCGCAGCGTGCTGCAAAGCCAGCTTCGACGCGCCGAAATGATGCCCCGCTACTATCGCCGCAAAGAGCAGGCCTGGCTCAAGGCTGCAAAGGTGGAACTGTCGAGGCTGGGCGAATCCTGAGCTATTTGCAAAGTGGCGTAGCCCGCGCAAAGAATGCGAACAGACCCTAGCCCATCAGCCAGAACATATAGGCCGCAAACACGCCGTAAAGCAGTCCCACCGGCGCAAGCTTTCGCCCATCGACGTGCCCGCGGCGGAACAGCCACCACAGGTAGACAATCGCGGCGGCCGTCATGATGCCGGCCATGATCAACGGCTTGTCGAACATCCACGGCGTCGCGAATATCGCCAGCGCACTGGGGATGGTGGCCTGGATCATCATGGCCCCGGAAATATTCGCCAGCGCCAGCCGTTCCTTGCCCTGGCGCACCCAGATCAGCGCATTCATGGTTTCCGGCAGTTCCGTCGCGACCGGGCTCAATACCAACGCCACCAGATGCGGCGGCAGATGCATGGCCTCGCCGATGTTCTCGATCTGCAAAACGAAGACATGCGACGCCACCGCGATAACCAGCAACGACAATGTCGCCTGCAGCGCCACCATCGGCAACGACGGATTGGACGCGCTCGGCTGGAATTTCAGCGCTTCCAGATCATCGCCATGCGAGGTATCACCCTCGCCTTTCAGTTCTTGCCATACGTAGATCGCGTACGCCAGCAGAAACAGAACGCCCAGCCAGGGCTTGAACGCAAATGCGATCAAACCCAGCCCGCACTTCACTACGAAAATCGAAAGGAACCAGGCTTGGTCGCGCGCCAGCCGTGCATGCTCTACATGCACGCGCACCGTGGCACGCCCCAGGCGACGACGATTGCCCCACAGCGCCACGCCGACCACTGCATAGGCAATGGTGGCCAGTACCAGGGGCCCTCCCATCGCTGCGCCCACGCCGATATCGCGCACTTCCGGCGTGCGCCCCATGACCACGGCCACGAACGTCACCGCGCTTTCCGGCAACGCCGTGCCGAACGCGGCCAGCACCGTGCCGGTGGCCGTCTCGCCAAGGTTCAGCTTTTTGCCCAGCCACTCGATGCTGTTGACGAAGTATTCGCAAGCCGCATAGATAGCCGCCGCGGAAAGCAGGAACAGCAGTGCAGTGAGCGCCATGAAAAATGTCCGGGCCGGGCGAGCGAAATCCGATGGCACACGCGCGTCGCTCGCCCGGCCGGGGTGAGCGCGTCGTGGCCAAAGGTCTCGCCGAGCGATCGCAAACAGGAAGCCTGCGATAACCACCCGCGCCATGAAGCGAATGCTTCAAGTGTGTTGACGCGGATTCTCCACTACATAGGCCGAAGCCCGATGCCGCGAAGATGGCTACTCCCCAATGACAGTGAGTGCTGCGAATGCTACAGGCTTCGTCATGGCCTCACAACACGTTGCGCCGTGCGTCAGGGCCTATCCAGCGCCTTGCGGCCAATCGCCGGGTCGTCGGTAAAGAACGCATCGATACCCGCCGCGAGATAAGCACGAATCTCCGCGATCGAACCCGCCTCGTTGAACGTCTTCGGATCGCTGCCCTGCCAAAAATCCCTGGCCTGGAAGTGATTTTCCGGGCGAAAGGTATACGGATGCACCTCCAGGCCTGCCGCGTGCGCGTCTCGCACCAGCGAAGTGGATGTACCCAGCGTACCATCAGGGTTCAACGGGATGATCGACCGGATGTTGGGACCGATCGCATCCGCATAGCCGGCTACCTCGCGCAGGCCGGCAGGTCTCACCATGTCGCCGTAACGCAGCTTGCCGCCTGTCGACACCACATCGTAGGGCTGCTCGTGCAGATCATCGATCAACTGCAACAGCCGTACGTTCGGATGACGCTTGCCCAGCTTGCCGCGCAGATAACGCAGGTTGGCGATTTCGAACGACTGGATTTCCACCGGTGCATGCTGCGTATAGTGATGCGCAGCGATAATCGCCAGCACGCGATCTTCCATCGGCAAGCCTGTTTTCTGGAAATACGTACCGTGCTTGATCTCCGGAATGATGCCAATGACACGTCCGCGCGTGGCCGACTCGGTCGCGACGAAATCGATGATTTCGTCGAACGTCGGGATCTGGAAATCACCGTCGTATCGCGTGCTGCGATAGTCCGGCAAACGCTCGCGCGCACGTAGCGTCTTCAACTCTGCCAGCGTGAAATCTTCGGTGAACCAGCCCGTGACGCGGTGTCCATCGATGGTCTTGGTGGTCTTGCGCGCGGCGAATTCCGGATGGCTGGCGACGTCGGTGGTGGTGCTGATTTCGTTCTCGTGGCGGGCCACGGGCACGCCGTCCTTGGTCATCACCAGATCGGGTTCGACGTAGTCCGCGCCATCGGCAATCGCCTTGGCGTAGGAGGCCAGTGTGTGTTCGGGCCGCAAGGCGCTGGCGCCACGATGGCCGATGACCAGCACCTTGGCCGCGATCGGCTTTTCATCGGCATGGACGGCGGCGGACATGAGCACGGCTCCCAGACAGCAGCCCAGCCATAGTAGCGTTTTCATCCCGACGCCCTCGCGTGTGCGTGGAAGAGAGGCGATCAGCCCGTAACGCGTGCTTGCAGCATGTCGTCGATGTCATAGCTGCCGGGCTTGCGAGCCGTCAGCCACGCTGCAGCTTCCAGTGCACCGCGCGCAAAAATGGAGCGGTCAGTGGCGCGATGACTCAACTCGACGCGCTCGCCCTGGCCAAGCAGCAAGGCCGTGTGCTCCCCCACCACATCGCCGCCGCGCACCACGGCAAAACCGATACTGCCGCTGCGGCGCGCACCGGGGCGGCCTTCGCGTACGTAGACGGCATCCTTTGCCAACGTGGTACCGCGTGCCTCGGCTGCGGCATCGCCCAATGCGAGCGCGGTGCCCGATGGCGCGTCTTCCTTGCAGCCGTGATGCGCTTCGACGATTTCCAGATCCCAATCGGGCAGCGCCGCGGCGGCCTGGCTCAGCAGGCGCTTCAACACCGCGACGCCCAGGCTGAAATTGGCGGCATGCAACAGCGGAATGTGTTGCGTGGCGTCATCAAGCCTGGTTTGCAATGGCGCGTCGATCCCAGTCGTTCCTGTTACCAACGCCGCCTTGTGCGTGATGCAGTAATCAAGCGCTGCGGCAAGCCCTTCCGGGCCGCTGAAGTCGATGACGACATGGGCGGTGACAGCGTTCCAGTCATGCGAATAGCGCAGCGAAGTTGGAAGCTCCGCGAAAACGGGGGTGCCGTTATGTTCGGAATTCGCAGATACCAACGCATTGACCAGTTCGAAGCGCTTGTCCTCGCGTACCAACGCGAGCAATGCGCGTCCCATGCGGCCGGAAGCGCCATTGATGGCAAGACGGATGGGATGGGGCATGCGGGATGTCCTTAGCTTTATTCCCTCTCCCCGCAGGGGAGAGGGCTAGGGTGAGGAACCAGTCTTGCGAGGAGGTTTCGCCAACGCAATCTTGGCGATGGTGCACATCTTCGCAAGATTGACCCCTCACCCCAACCCTCTCCCCGCAGGGGAGAGGGAGCAAATCTATGAGGTGACTCGCGACCAGAACTGCTTCACGCCATCCATAAAGCCCTTGGCCCGCGGCGTGTGCTCGTCGTCATCGGCGAAGGTGGCCTCCAGCTTCTCCAGCAGTTCGCGTTGCTCGCGGGTGAGGCGCACCGGCGTCTCCACGACCACGCGGCAAACGAGGTCGCCAGTACGGCCGCCACGCACGGATTTCACACCGCGTCCGCGCAACACGAACTGCTGCCCGGTCTGCGTTTCCTGTGGAATGGTGATGGCGACTTCGCCGTCCAGCGTGGGTACCTGCAATTCTGCACCGAGCGCTGCCTGCGAGATGCGGATCGGCACCTCGCAGAAAAGGTTGTTGCCGTCGCGCTGGAAAATCTCGTGCTCGCGTACGCGCACTTCCACGTAAAGATCGCCGGCCTCGGTGCCGGCTGGACCGGCTTCACCCTGCCCGGCCAGGCGGATGCGGTCGCCGTTGTCCACGCCGGCCGGAATGCGCACCGACAGCGTGCGCGTCTCTTCCAGGCGCCCTTCGCCATGGCATTTCTTGCAGGGCTTCTCGATCGCGCGGCCGCTGCCGCCGCAATGCGGACAGGTCTGCTGGATCGAAAAGATGCCGTTCTGCATGCGCACACGGCCATGGCCGTTGCAGGTGCGGCAGCTGACGGTCTTGCCGTCTTCCGAGCCGCTGCCGTTGCAGTGGTGGCAATTGACCTGGGTGGGGATATCGAATTTCTTCTCGACGCCGAACACGGCTTCTTCCAGATCCAGCTCCATGATGTAGCGCAGATCCGAACCGCGGCGCTGGCGCGAGGAACGGCCACTGCCGAAGATGTCGCCGAAGATGTCCCCGAAGATATCGCCCATGTCGCCGAAACCGGCGCCGCCACGGCCGCCGCCCATGCCGCCTTCGAACGCGGCGTGCCCGTACTGGTCGTACATCGCGCGCTTCTGTGCGTCGCCAAGCACGTCGTAGGCTTCCTTGGCCTCTTTGAATTTCTCCTGCGCGTGCGGGTCGTCCGGGCAGCGGTCGGGGTGATATTTCATCGCCAGGCGACGGAAGGCTTTCTTCAACTCCGCTTCGTCGGCCGAACGTTCGACACCCAGAATTTCGTAATAGTCACGCTTGCTCATTGCTTGATCCGCGATTCGATGCGCCGATCGGGAATGAACCAGATCGCAGCCACCGTGGCATAAAGAACACACGACACCCACGGCGCCACGAACGCCAGCAGGATGCCGCCTAGATACATGGCGACGGCGACCTTGCCTTTCCAGTCGCCGCCCACCGCCTGGGCCAACAGAGAGTTCTTGCCGCCGTTGGCCGCGATCAGGCTGCCCTGGAATGGTTGCCAGGCGATAGCGCACATCATCAGCACGAAACCATAGACCGCCACAGGAAGCTGCGAGAAGCGATTCTCGCCCATCCATCCGGTGGCCACCGGCATCAACGACAGCCAGAACAGCAGGTGCAGGTTGTTCCAGAGCACGCTGCCGTTGACCTTCGTGGCAGCATGCATGAAATGATGGTGGTTGTTCCAGTAGATGCCGACGTAGATGAAGCTCAATACGTAGCTCAGGAACACCGGCCACTGCGGCAGCAGCACGCTCCAGCCGTCGCCGTGCGGCACCTTCAGCTCCAGCACCATGATGGTAATGATGATGGCGAGTACGCCATCGCTGAAGGCTTCGAGCCGCCCTTTGTCCATCACTTCCCCTCTCAACATGCAACGAGCGCCCCTCTCGAGGCGCTCGTTGTTCGACAGCTTAGGCGATTACGACTTGCCGTCGTTCTTCACTTCGGTGAACTCGGCGTCGACCACGTCGTCCGGCTGGGCCGAACCGCCCGGGCCCGGACCGTGTTGCGCACCGGCGCCCGCATCGGCATGGCCGCCGGCCTGCGCCGCGGCGTAGAGCGACTGCGCAACCTGCTCCAGCTTCTGGATCTTGGCTTCGATGGCAGCCTTGTCATCGCTGTCCTTCGCCTTTTCCAGATCCGACAGCGCGCCTTCGATTTCGCTGAGCTGCGCACCCGGCACTTTGCCGCCATGCTCTTTCAGCGCGCTGCGCGTGGCGTGTACCAGTTGATCGGCCTTGTTGCGCGTGCTGACCAGTTCCTGGAACTTGCGGTCTTCTTCCTTGTGGCTTTCCGCGTCGGCGACCATGCGCTGGATTTCTTCTTCCGAAAGACCGGAACCGGCCTTGATCTCAATGCGCTGTTCCTTGCCGGTCTTCTTGTCCTTGGCGGACACGTGCAGGATGCCGTTGGCGTCGATGTCGAAGGTCACTTCGATCTGCGGCATGCCGCGTGGCGCGGAATCGATGCCGGCCAGGTCGAACTTGCCCAGCGATTTGTTGGCGCTCGCGCGATCGCGCTCACCCTGCAGCACGTGCACGGTCACTGCGGTCTGGTTGTCTTCGGCCGTGGAGAACACCTGCGAGGCCTTGGTCGGCACCGTGGTGTTCTTCTCGATCAGCTTGGTCATCACGCCGCCCATGGTCTCGATGCCCAGCGACAGCGGGGTAACGTCGAGCAGCAGCACGTCCTTCACCGAACCGCCCAGCACGCCGCCCTGGATCGCCGCGCCCACGGCAACGGCTTCGTCCGGGTTGACGTCCTTGCGCGGCTCCTTGCCGAAGAAATCCTTTACTGCTTCCTGCACTTTCGGCATGCGGGTCTGGCCACCGACCAGGATCACTTCGCTGATGTCGGCCACGCGCAGGCCGGCGTCGTTGAGTGCGGTGCGGCATGGCTCGATGGTGCGCTTGACCAGATCTTCCACCAGCGCTTCGAGCTTGGCGCGGGTGAGCTTGATGTTCAGATGCTTCGGACCGGAGGCATCCGCCGTCACGTACGGCAGGTTCACTTCGGTCTGGTGCGAGGACGACAGCTCGATCTTGGCGCGTTCGGCCGCATCCTTCAGGCGCTGCAACGCCAAGGCGTCCTTGCTGAGATCGATGCCCTGATCCTTCTTGAATTCCTCGATGAGGTAATCGATGACGCGCTTGTCGAAGTCTTCGCCGCCGAGGAACGTATCGCCATTGGTGGCCAGCACTTCGAACTGTTTCTCGCCGTCGACTTCGGCGATCTCGATGATCGACACGTCGAAGGTGCCGCCGCCAAGGTCGTACACGGCGATCTTGCGGTCACCGCCTTTCTTGTCCAGGCCGTAGGCCAGCGCGGCCGCGGTCGGCTCGTTGATGATGCGCTTGACGTCCAGGCCGGCAATGCGGCCGGCGTCCTTGGTGGCCTGGCGCTGGCTGTCGTTGAAGTACGCCGGTACGGTGATCACCGCCTCGGTGATGGTTTCGCCCAGGTAATCCTCGGCGGTCTTCTTCATCTTCATCAGCACTTTGGCGGAGATTTCCTGCGGCGCCATCTTCTTGCCGTCGGAGGTCTGCACCCAGGCATCACCGTTTTCGTGCGCGACGATGCCGTACGGCACGATGTGGATGTCCTTCTGCACTTCGGCGTCGGTGAACTTGCGGCCGATCAGGCGCTTCACCGCGTAGAAGGTGTTCTTGGGGTTGGTGACGCCCTGGCGCTTAGCGGGGGCGCCGACCATCACTTCGCTGTCTTTGGTGAACGCGACGATGGATGGCGTGGTGCGATCGCCCTCCGAGTTCTCGATGACCTTGGTAGTGCTGCCATCCATGATGGCGACGCACGAGTTGGTCGTGCCCAGGTCGATGCCGATGATCTTGCCCATGATGTGTGCTCCGGAAATCTCGTGTGCGGCCCCGCGCCGCGAATGGTTGTCAGATGGGGTTGTGGCGAAAGTCGTTCAATACCAGCTAAACCCTGCAGTTCTGGAATTGCGGATATCGTTCAGTCGTCCTTGGCCACGGACACCAGCGCCGGGCGCAACAATCGATCGTTCAATACGTAGCCTTTTTGCAGGACCGCCACCACGGTGCCGGGCGCCTTGCCAGGCGCCTCAACCATGCTCACCGCGTGATGACGTTCCGGATCGAGCGGCTGATCGAGCGGATCGACCTGCACCAGGCCGTTGTTGCTGGCGATGCGCAACAGCTCTTTCAAGGTGAGGTTCAAGCCCTCGCGGATCGTGTTGACGTCGCCGCCCTCGGTCGCCAGGCCCCGTTCCAGGCCGTCGTACACGGGCAGCAGGTCGTTGAGCAGCTTTTCATTGGCGAAGCGGCGCGCCTGCTCCAGGTCGCGATGCAGGCGGCGGCGCTGGTTCTCCAGCTCGGCCTTTTCGCGCAGCACGGTCTCGCGCAGCTCCCGGTTGCTCGCTTCCAGCTCGGCCAGCTTGGCCTTGAGCGCTTCCAATTCTTCGCCCGGCGTGGCGTTTTGCGTGCCCATGTCAGGCGCTTCGGGCGAATGCGAATCGCTGTTATGCATGAATGACTCCAAACATCGTCCTGGGCCGGCATTCACTGCCGACCATCAAAATTCTGCGGGTGAACCCGCCTCCCAGCCGGCCGTTATAGGGTCGTGGCGGCGCGATTCAAGGCATCGCTCAATAACCGGGCCGTCGCCTGCACTACCGGAATCACGCGATCGTAAGCCATGCGGGTGGGCCCGATCACGCCGACGGCGCCCAGCAAGCGGCCCTGCGCGCCATAGCTTGCGGTGACCACGCTGCAACCGTCCAGCGCGGCAAAGCCCGATTCCTCGCCGATGAACAGTCGAACGCCGGGCGCCTTGGCGCAGGTTTCCATCAGTTGCAGCAATTCGTTTTTCTTCTGAAACGCCTCGAACAGCTCGCGCAGTCGGTCAAGGTTGCCCAGCTCGGCATAGGCCATCAGGTTGGTCTGGCCGCTGACCAGCACGTCTTCGTCCTGCGGCGCAAACGACGATGCCGCCAGCTCCACTGCCTTGGCAAGCAGTTGGTGCAGCTCGCTGCTGGCCTCGCGCAGTTCGCGCAGCAGGTGCGCACGGATGTCGTCCACGCGCAGGCCCACGAAATGCTCATTGATGTAGTTGGCGGCCTGCTCCAGCTCCCGCGCTTCCACCGGCTTGGCCAGCTGGATGACGCGGTTCTGCACCTGGTTGTCGGAGAACACCAGGATCACCAGCACGCGCGCATCCGGCAGCGGCACGAAATCGATATGGCGCAGCGGGAAATCGGTCTGGCGCGGCACCGTCACCACGCCGGCGAAATGGGTCATCGCCGAAAGCAGCACCGAGGCATTGCCGACCAGGTCGCGCACCGTGGTCGGGCCGGGCGGCAGCTCACGCTGCAATCGCACCATCTCGTCACGCGGCAGCGGCTGCAGTTCGATCAGGCTGTCGACGAACAGGCGCAGGCCGCGCGGTGTGGGAATGCGCCCGGCCGAGGTATGCGGCGAGGCGATCAGGCCAGCTTCTTCCAGATCCGCCATGACGTTGCGGATGGTGGCCGGGCTCACGTCCAGCCCGGACGAACGCGACAACGTGCGCGAGCCGACCGGCTCGCCGTCGATCAAATACTGCGCGATCAACGTGCGCAGCAAGCGCCGCGCGCGGGTATCGAGTTCTTGGCCGGGATGACGAGACATGCGCTGTGGCAATCCGTGAGACGACTTAGAAATAAGGTTTGATGAGCAAGAAAGCAAGAAAGGCTCCAAAGATGGGGAGCGAGGGGCTGGAAAACGGGGAACGTCGAGATCGCCGCATGCCAGATGCCCCGTTTTCTATTCCCGGTTCCCCCGTACAATCGCGCCGATAACTACCGCCCTCGCCCATGCTCACCTCTCTCTACGTTCGCCACCTCGCCGTCGTTGAAGAAGCCGACCTTGCCTTTGGCCCCGGCCTGACCGTGGTCAGCGGGGAAACCGGCGCGGGCAAGTCCCTGCTGGTGGACGCCCTGATGCTGCTGGCCGGCGCGCGCGCCGACAGCGGCATCGTGCGGGCCGGCAGCGATCGTGCCGAGCTTGCGGCGGAATTCGACCTCGGCAAGCTGCCCGATGCACGCGATTGGCTGCAACGCGAAGAACTGGACGAAGACGGCGCCTGCCAGTTGCGCCGCGTGATCCGCGCCGAAGGCAGCTCGCGCGCCTGGATCAACGGCCGTCCCGCCACCGTCGGCCAGATGGGCGAACTGGCCGCCTTGCTGGTGGAAATCCACGGCCAGCACGAGCATCAGGCGCTACTGGAACGCGCGCATCAAATGAATCTGCTGGATGCCTACGCCGAAAACGAAACGCGCGTGGCGCAGGTACGCGAGCTTGCCGCGCAGTGGCGCGAACTTGGCGCGCGCATCCGCAAGCTGGCCGGCGGCGAGGATCGCGAGCATCGCCTCGAACTGCTGCGGCACGAACTCTCCGAACTGGAAAAATGGGCGCTGCCGGTCGCCGAACTGGCAGAACTGGAAAGCAGCCACAAGCGACTGGCCAACGCCAGCAAACTCACCGAAGGCATCACCGGCGTGGTCGACCTGCTCGATGGCGACAGCGAATTCGCGCTGCGTTCGTCGCTGGGGCGCGCGCATGCGGAACTCAGTCGTCTTGCCGCATTGGACGACCGCCTCGCACCCATGCTCGACCTGCTCGACAACGCGCAGATCCAGCTCACCGAAGCCGCCGATGGCCTTGCACGTTATGCGCAGGATGTGGATCTGGACCCCGAACGCTATGCGGAGGTCGATGCGCATCTCATGCGCCTGCACGAACTGTCGCGCAAGCATCGCCTGCCCGTCGCCGAACTGGACGACAAGCGCATCGCAGTGCAAAACGAACTGACCGAACTTGAAAACGCCGGCGACGCGCTTCAACGCCTCGATGCGCAACGTGCGCAACTGCAGCGCGATTACGACAAGGCGGCCGAAGCGCTCAGCAAATCGCGGCAGGCCGCCGCCAAGCGCCTCGGCAAGGAAGTGAGCGTGCTGATGGGCGACCTGGGCATGGCCGGCGGCGTGCTGCAGGTAACGCTGGAAGCTTCCGAAAACAACGAACCCGATCCACAAGGCCGCGAACGCTGCGAACTGCTGGTCAGCGCCAACCCCGGCCAGCCGCCGCGTCCGTTGCGCAAGGTAGCCTCCGGCGGCGAGCTAGCACGCATCAGCCTCGCCATCGAAGTAGCTACGCTGGGCAAGGACACTGTCGGCTGCATGGTGTTCGACGAAGTCGATACCGGCATCGGCGGCGCAGTGGCCGAAGTGGTCGGCCAGAAACTGCGAGCACTCGGTTCACGCTGCCAGGTGCTGTGCGTAACACACCTGCCGCAAGTGGCCGCGCAAGGCCATGCCCATCTGCGCGTAAGCAAACACAGCGAAAGCGGCTCCACCCACACGCGCATCGAAGTGTTGAGCACCGAAGGCCGCCGCGATGAACTGGCGCGCATGCTCGGCGGCGTGGAGATCACCCGCGAAACGCGGGCGCATGCGAAGAAGATGCTGGAGCAGGCGCAGACGGCATAAGCCCACCTACAAAAGCACGAGAATTCGACCACTATGCCCTAGCGATAGACCTCGGTAGGTTGGGCTGAGCGCCAGCGAACCCCAACAAAAATCTGCCCAGGAGTGCCTATGCGCTACAGGCGAGCCAACGCCCCAGGTGGCACATATTTCTTTACGGTCAATCTCGCCGATCGCACCAGTTCTTTACTGACGGAGCGAATTGAGGCGCTACGCAACGCCGTGCGATGCGTAAAACAACGCCGCCCCTTCCGCATTCTCGGCTGGGTGGTTCTCCCGGAACACATGCACAGCATCTGGACTCTGCCGATTGATGACGCGGGTTATTCGCAACGCTGGCGGCTTATCAAGCAGCATTTCTCAAGATCGCTCGAGCAGCGCGGAATCGTTCGAATTTCCAGGCAACGGAAAGGTGAGCGCGAGATCTGGCAGCGGCGTTTCTGGGAGCATCAAATCAAGAGTGAGATCAGCCTTCAGCGCCACCTTGATTATGTGCACATCAATCCCGTCAAACACGGTCACACAATGCGGGCCAGTGATTGGCCTTATTCCTCAATACATCGATATATTCGACAGGGGTTTATGAGGGCTGATTGGGCCTGTGCACCGGATGTGCTGGGCTTTGGGCCGGAGCGGAATTGATGTTGGGGTTCGCTGGCGCTCAGCCCAACCTACGGGAAGTTTTCGGCAGATAATCCGCTCAAGTGCGAATCGGCAGCAACCCCCGCTCGCTCGCAATCCGATAAAGATCCAACTCCGAGCCCGCGCCCAGCTTGCCCATCAAGCTCGCACGGTGGATATAGACGGTCTTCTGCCCAATCCCCAATTCCGCCGCCACCTGTTTTGGCGCGCGCCCGGCTGCCAGCAGCAAGAACACTTCGTGCTCACGCGCGGTAAGCCGATCGACCGGATCGAGGATGTCGTTCGGTCTTGCTGCGCGGCGTTGGCGCAGATCGGAACTCAGAAATTCCTCGCCGCGCATCACGGCACGCAAGCCGGCCACCAGTTCTTCGGGTGCCACGCCTTTGGTAACGTAACCGCTCGCGCCGCGCCGCAGGGCTTCCGATACGTAGGGTTCGCCGTCGTGCATGCTCAGCACCACGATGCGCGTGCCGGTTGCCACGCTGCGCAGATGTTCGATCAGCGGCAAACCGCTGCCATCGGGTAGCGACAGATCGAGCGCGACCAAGTCCGGCTGGTACTGGCTGATGGCTTCCACCGCGTCGTCGGCGTTGCGGCATTCGGCCACGACCTCGAGGTCCGGCTCCATTTCGATAAGCCGCTTGAACCCCTCGCGGACGATGGCGTGATCGTCGACCAGAACAATGCTGTGCATGAAGCGCACTGTATCCGACGTCGGCCCGGATGCAATCCCGCTTCTTGCCAGGCATCACGAACCGACCACCGCCCGCTAACATCGACGCATGCGCCTGAAACTCTCCTTCTTGAAGTCTCCCCCATTCGCCGGCCTGGGTTATGGCGTGCTGTGGGGGTTGCTCTGGCCTACTTCGCAGCCGGATTGGACCCTGCAGTTCGGCCTGCGCTTCGGCGTGCTGCTGCTGTCGCCCTTTCGCTATTGGCCATGGCTGATCGGCTCGGAGCTGGTCGCCGCGCTGTCGATTGAATACTGGTACGGCTACACGCTGGACTGGCACACCTTCGTGTTCGGCGACCTGCCGCTGCCGATGATGGTGGCGCTGTGCCTGGGCTTGCTGCGGCGGGCGAACCTGCGGCCGAGCATGCGCGATCCGGAAGAAGTCTCGCGCTTGCTGCTCTCCGCCGGCTTTACCGGCGTGGCCGCCACCGCCACGGACGCCGCAACGATGGCCTTGCTGCATGAGCTGCCGTCGACCGGTTTGCTGGAAGGACTGGGCAACGAAATCCTTGGTTATTACGTCGGCCTGCTGTTGCTGGTGCCGCCACTGATCATGCTGTGGCGCGCGCGCCCGTCGAAGCAGGAGATGTCCGAGCTGCTGATGGATGGTTTGCTGGTGATGCTGCCGGCGCTGATCATTCTGCTGATTCTCACCGAGCAGGCCGCGCCGCAACGCGAGTTCGCACGCATCCTGTCACTAGCGCCGGTGCTGTTCTTCGCCTTCCGCCATGGCTGGCGCGGCGCCAGCCTGTCGATGCTGGTCTCCAGCGCAGGCATGGCGCTGGTCGATCGCGTCTTTACTCATGTGGTGCCGACTGCTTCTTCGCATATGTTTCTGGCCGTGGCCGGCACCGGCGCGCTGATGCTGGGCTCGGCCACCGACGCGCTTCGGCGCAGCAGCGCGCGCATGGCGGAGCAGAACGTATACCTCGCCGCAGTCAATCGCCGCCTCGACCACCTCGCCCGCCAACTCCGCGATGCCGCGCGCGGCAACCTGCAAACCGAAGAAAACCAGCGGCGCCATATGGCAGCCGAGCTGCACGACGAGCTGGGCCAGAACCTCACCGCCATCCAGACGCACGTAAAGCTGGCGCAGAACCGCCTGAAACAGGCGGGCCTGGAAGACATCGGCACGGCCATCAACGACATCCTCGCCCACATGCGTCGTGCGCTGCACCGGGTGATGGACGACTTACGCCCTGCGGTGCTGGATGAGTTCGGCCTCATGCGTGCGCTGGACGAAGGCCCCATCCGCGATCTGCTGGCCACGGCCGGCATGATCTATCACACGGAACTGCACGGCGACCCGCGCATGCTGGAGGAAGACATCCGCACGGCCATCTACCGCTTGGCCCAGGAAAGCGCCACCAATGCGGTGAAGCATGCCCAGGCCACGGAATTCCGCCTGCGGCTGCGTATCGGCGAGCGGGCGGGCTCGGCGTTGGCTCTCGTGGATATTCGTGACAACGGCGTGGGCCTGCCCGAACGTGTGCCGCGTGGCGGCCGCGGCCTGCAGGGCATGCGCGACCGCGTGACCTCGCTGGGTGGACTGTTCCGCCTACGCCCGGACAGCCAGGGCGTTCACCTGCGAATTTTGCTGCGAAGCAGCATATCTAATCGCGAATCCAGTGACTTGTGACACTGTAACTAGGAAATTTTCCAATACCAGCTCCGTAAAAGCTTCGTTAGGATCAATCCCATCGATGTGGGGGAGCCGCCGTCGAGAGACGGTGAGCACGAGTCATCCGTGGGGACGGAGGACTCGAAGAGTGGCAGGATGCCACTCCGCCGGAGTCTGGACATTTGCAGGTATTCGCGAGCAATTCCGATACCACGCACGTCAAGAGACAACGGTAAGCCGCTGGGCGGACAGGAGTCCTCCCGCGGCTTTTTTTATGCCTGTTGTCTGGCCTGCTCGGTTGGCAGGCGCAGGCCGGAATGACGTGCTGTCCGGGGACCCTGCGCAAGTTCGCATGTCTTACAGCTCGTCATCCCAGCGAAAGCTGGGATCCAGCGACTTACAAACCGTCAAAGGCACTGGATCCCAGCTTTCGCTGGGATGACGGATCAGCAGCGTTGAATTTCCTAGATTTGGGGACAGCCAGGCTGCGTGTCGCGCGGCTTTTTTGAATCTAAGTTCCCCGGCCAGCGCTGAGCCCGCCCTGGAACAACGGGGGAACCAGCAATTCCGCAGGAATGAAAAGGAGAAGGCCCCACCCCTTACTTCCGCTTATTCCCCATCGGCCTCACATACAGCACCAAGCTATGGTCCTGAATTTCATAGCCGTGCTTGGCCGCAATCTCGCGCTGCAAGCGCTCGATCTCTTCGCTGACGAACTCGATCACTTTCCCGCTGTCCACATCGATCATGTGATCGTGGTGCTGGCCGCGATCCAGTTCATACACCGCCTGGCCACCCTCGAAATTGTGCTTGCTGAGGATGCCGGCAGCCTCGAACTGGGTCAGCACGCGATACACGGTCGCCAGGCCGATATCTTCCTGATGAGCCAGCAGCTTCTTGTAGACGTCCTCGGCAGTGAGATGCCGGGCGCCGTCTTCTTCGAAGATCTGGAGGATGCGCATCCGGGGGTGGGTAACCTTCAGCCCGGCTTTACGGAGTTCTTGAGTTTCCTGCTCCATCGCAAGCTCCCGATACACGGTGGAATCAAGCCATTAGTGTATCATCGACACCTTCACGATCCGGACGCACTACGAATGCAAAAGCTGATTCGCACACTGGGCTACGCCACGCTGGCACTCTCCCTGGCCAGCTGTCATCTCGTGTACACCCCCGACGTGGCCCAGGGCAATCTGTTCGACAAGACCATCGACAAGAACCTTGCCGATCAGCTTAAGCCGGGTCTCACCAAGCGCCAGGTGCTGGTGCTGCTGGGCACCCCTTCGGTGTCCACGCCGTTCAACCAGAACCGCTGGGATTACGTCTCCACGTATTCGCATCGTGGCGAGAAGATGAAGACCAACGCCATGAGTCTTTACTTCAACAACGACGTACTCGTGCGCACCGAAGGCAACCTGTACTTCCAGGATGCGCAGAAGCTGGTGCAGCAGAGCAACAAGTACAAGACCAAATACGACGTCAACGACACTTCCGGCGACAAAGCCCCCAGCTCGGGTGGCGACAACAGCGGCGGTGGTGGTGGCAATGACAACGGCGGCGGCGGCCCGAACTGATCGCCCTGCCCGCTTCACCTGGCGCGTCGGCGCCGTGCATCTTTCGGATCGAGCGTGAGCGGCCGGTAGATTTCCACCCGGTCGCCATCCTGCAGCAGATCATCGGCCGCCACGCGGCGAGAGAAGATGCCCAGCCGTGATGGATCGAAGGCCACTTCGGACATCTCCCGCAGAATGCCCGATTGCTCCACCGCCTGGATCACCGTGCTTCCCACTGGCAGGCTCACCCGGTGCAGCACCTGGCGTTGCGGCGTGGCACATACCACTTCCACCGCGATGCGCTCAGCCATAGACCTTGTCCGCCTCGCGGCAGAAATCGTCCACCATGCGGCTGGCAAGCCCCTGGAAACCCAGCTTCAACGCCGCGCCACCCAGGCGGCCGGCGTAATCGAAATCCAGCTCCAGCGCCACCTTGCAGCCTTCGGCACCGAGCGGGATGAAATCCCAGAAACCTTCCAGGCTGCGAAACGGCCCGTTCACCAGGCTCACCTGCAGGCGACGCGGGCGAGCCATGGTGTTGCGGGTGGTGAAGCTGTGATGGAAGCCGGCAAACTTGAGATCCAGCCGCGCCACCAGCATGTTCTCGCCGCGCTCGATCACCTCGGCGCTAGCACACCAGGCGAAGCGCTTTGGGTATGCTTCGACCTCATTGACCAAGTCGAACATTTGCGCCGGCGAATATTTCACCAAGGCACTTCGGCGGATTTGGATCACGGCACCCTCATTACAGGAATCAAGGTCGAGCCCACGTACAGGCAACCTGTGCGGGGGCGACAGGCCAAAGTTTAACGGACATGGCAAAAGCGAAGGACAAAGACAAAAAAGAAAGCGGCGGCACGATCGCGCTCAACAAGCGCGCCCGGCACGAATACCACATCGACCAGCGCTTCGAGGCAGGCATCGCCCTGCAAGGCTGGGAGCTGAAAGCCCTGCGCGCCGGCCGCATCAACTTTGGCGACGGCTATGCCGTGGTGCTGAAGAGCGAGATATTCCTCGTCGGCACCTCCATCCCGCCGTTGATCAGCGCCTCCACCCACGTGGTGCCGGTGGACCGCCGCACACGCAAGCTGCTGCTGCATCGCCAGGAAATCGATCAATTGATCGGCGCGGTGGAACGCAAAGGCTACACGCTGGTGCCTATCGCCATGTACTGGAAAGGCAACAAGGTGAAGGTGGAAATCGGTTTGGCCCGCGGCAAGCAGGAACACGACAAGCGCAACGCCGACAAGGAACGCGACTGGCAGCGCGAAAAGCAGCGCACCATGCGCTCGCACAATCGCGCCGCCTAACCGTCGCTAATCCGTCGCCCCGGCGAAAGCCGGAGCCCTGCGACTTTGATCAACACGCCATCAACCGTGTACGTTCAACGGAAGTTGATATCGCCCACCACCATCACCATATATACTTCCGTCGCTAAAGCGATCTTTTCCCCGGGGGTGTTCTGGCTTCGACGGGGGTAGTGAGATAGCTTGGTGCATGCCGAGGGGGCAGCTTTCCTCGTAAATCCAGCCGCAAACTTATAGTTGCCAACGACGACAACTACGCTCTGGCCGCTTAAGGCCTAGCCCCGAACCCACGTGTGCCTGTGCTAGTGGATGTAGGGTCATTATCACGGGATCGCCCAAAGCTGCCGCCTGCCGGCCAGGGTTAAATCAAGCGGGCTGGTCCTTCGATGCGCCTCGCACTCTGTGCTGTCGCGGGACGAGATCCAACAGTGAGCTAAGCATGTAGTACCGGGCGTCAAGCGCCTTCGGACGCGGGTTCGACTCCCGCCACCTCCACCAATGAAGCGAAACGCCCGGCGAGAAATCGTCGGGCGTTTTGTCTTTGGCAACAAATTGCCTTTTCACTTGTCCTCTCGTTGCCACTGATCTACTTTGATCAGTGCTTCTGTTAGCGAACAAACCCGTGATTTTTCTTATGGAAGGAGAAAGCCATGTCTTCAGTTCCAGAGGCGGTGACATCATCGTCTAGCACAGGACGAAGCCGCGTATTCATCTATTGTTCCGAGACAGCTGGCAAGGACGCGCTCACATATTTCAAAAAGAAAGATTATGTCAGTTGCCCATTGAGTGATAAGCCTGCTTATTTTTGGGAATTGATAAACATCGTTGCAGAAAATGGTGTCCTGGTGATCTTAAGTCACGGCGACGAGAATGGGCCATTGATGGTCGCAGGCACCAGCGGCAAAGATATGACGAAGGAGGAAATTCAAAAATTTGGCGAGATTCTCAAGACAAAGAAAATCGCCTTGTATCTATTGTCGTGTAACACAGGCAGCGGCTCCTTCTTCAACAATTTGAAGGACACAGGAGCGACGTTCGTTGCGCCTCTCGGCTATGCGGATGTTCGTGAGTCTTCAGCTGGCCTGAGCGCTTATTCGACTAATGGCAAAAAGGACTTCGGCATTACTTACCTAGGTTGGAATGGCAATGGCATAGAGCCACCCAGCCGCGCGAGCAAACCATTGGTTATACCTTAATTTTCGGGCATTCGTGGCAGGGACTTGTGTGCTCGCTCCATGTTCTCGTAATCTGAAGTGCTGGCCTGGAGAAACTAAAATGCCCAGCACTATTCCTCAATTGCACACCGAGTTTTTGGAAAGGGTGCGCTCGGAGGTTGCGCGAGATACGCGACTCAATGCCCTTTTGGCAGGAGGCTCGTATATCCACGGCGGCTTTGATCAGCACTCTGACCTGGACTTCGTGGTCGTCGTTGAAGACGACAAGTACCAGGAAGTCATGTCATCACGACATGATTTCGCGCAACGTATAGGTGACTTGCTGTCTGCCTTCACCGGAGAGCACGTCGGCGAGCCAAGGTTGCTGATCTGCCTATATGGACCATCCTTGATACACGTTGACCTGAAGTTCATGACGCCGGCGGATATCAGCCGGCTTATCGAACGTCCGGCCGTGATATTTGCACGCGATCCCGAGCACACCAAGGCACTGCTTGATGGTGCCGTCATTGCATGGCCAAACCTCGCTTCGGAATGGTTTGAACAACGGGCCTGGGTCTGGCTTCACTATGGGGCGACCAAACTCGCGCGTGGGGAGTTGTTTGAGGCCATCGGCATTTTGGCCTTCTTTCGCGAACAAGTCCTTGGGCCGATGTTGCACCGACGTATGGGTCGTCCGCAACGCGGTGTGCGGCGCATGGAATTGATGAGCGGTCAGGCAAGCCAGCAATTGGCGCGCACAGTAGCAACGCATGACGCCATGTCGGTACGCGATGCGCTGTTGGCGGCCATCGAAATGTACGTTGATCTGCGAAGCGATGAAGCTCCCCTCGAGATGGTGCGCCAGATGCCTGAGGCTCTTTTTAGCTACCTTGACGAAAGCATCAATGCCATGAAATAGCATATGGCGGCTGGGTCGTTTCAATGGCCCAACTGCAAACGGAATCCCTGCCGCGGCGAGCCGCTGCCCGCGTGCGCCGATCTTGCGTCCCTGGTTCTCCGGATGCCATAGCGACAAAACATCCTTGCCGTAGCACGAGAGGAATGTCGATTTTCGATGACCTGCTACGAGTACAAAAATAGAAAGACGATTATCGGCCATCCATCGCATATGAAAGAACTGTCAGATGAACTCGCAGCAAAAATCGTCAATGCCGTGCTTGAGGAGCGATGCGCATCCGAAGAAGGCGTGCGTCGATACCGGCCGCTGCTTGAGGAACGAGCGCACAGGATCGTCGCGCGCCTTGTCATAGACGCTGGTGAAGACAACAATGATCCTGCCAATCAGATCCATTCCCTGTTCAATCTTGCCGATGCCGTCGTCAAGGACGAGCTAGGCAGCCATCGCTATCCCAAGCCGGCATGTCCGGACGAGGGCGGATGCGCCATGTGTTGTACACATATGCGCATTGTTCTCAGCGTGCAGGAAGCAACTGTTGTCGCCAGGGAACTACTCGCACTCACGGAGCCTGAAAAGGCGAAGATCGCCTACCGGCTCCCTTCACTCGGAGCATCCGGACCTGGTTCGCAATGTGGCCTACTGGACGAACAGGGCTTATGCACCCTCTACACGGCGCGCCCCATCAACTGCCGCACGCATCGCTCATGCTCGATCACTGCGTGCGAGGACCGTGTCCGGATGGGCCGGAATGCCGGCGAGGAGGTGGTGTTCGCCTACCCGTTCGACGATCTGGTCCGCAAGTCGTTTCATCACGTGGTGCAGCCGGATGAAACGCCGCACTTTCTTGAAATGAATACGTTCCTGGCGAGCGTTCTGCATGACGATGAGGAGCTTGCAGCGTGGGCATCTGGTCAGAAAAAATGGGACGGCGGCTGACGTGCCTCACGCTTTTTGCTCGATGATTCCAACAGAATCAGGAGGCTGCCCATAGACACTGGATCCCAGCTGGGATGACGAATCGGTAGCATTGAATTCGCAGTCAGAAATCTTGCACCCGGATTGGCGTGCAAATACCACGGGCACCCGCAGCCTGCGTCCAGAGCGCCAAAACGAGCGCCCTGGACAATCCATCAAACGCATCAATGCGCCCAACCTAAGCTGTCCGGCGAACCATCCGGATGCGCAAACCAGGGCACCGCGTTCTGCCCATTCGGACATCCAACACCACTGGCTTCGGTAGCCACGGCGCCGTTGAGTGCGGTAAGCGCCGACTGGTAGCAACTGCCCTGGTTGTCGTAGAAGTGATAATCGGCCTGGCTTTGCCAGTTGCTGTTCTTGTTCGTCACTGTGTTGTAGGTGTTGCTGGAAACGTAGTTGTCGCGCACCTGGCTGGCATAGGGGACGGCGTCATGTTCCAGATGAACCGCATTCAGATTGCGGTGCTGGGTGACGCTGACGGTTCCTTGCAGCGGGTAAGCCTCATAAATGTCGGCGTAGAGCACATACCCGGTCATGTCGTAGAGCAGATCCAGTGGATAGGAAGCCGTGACCAAGTCATCACTCAATACCACCCCTGCCCTTATCCGCTGACTATGCTGCTGGGTCTGGCTGGACAGTTGCAGGTGTTGCCGATATTCCCGGTAGTTTGGGAAGGTGAGTCCATCAAGATAGAAATCCTGCGTGTTCTGGAAATGACTGGTCTGTTCCACGCTGGCATCCACACGGCCCTTCGACGTATTGACGTAGCCGGTGATGGTGAAGCCGCGATCCAGGCTGGAGGTTACCTGGCGCGAAAGGCTGTCAGCCATGGGTTGAAGGGTATCGGTGACCGTCGGCGAGGCGATGGAGCTTGCCAGGGTGTTGATCAACACGGCGCCGTTGACTTGGTTTGAGCTCTTGTCCTCGTAAACCAGAAGATTGGCGGCGTCCGAACGGCTAAGCGCGATCGTATGCGAGCCCGGCTGGCTGAGGACCGCGGCGAACGGCGTCAGGTCCACCCGATAGGGGACATAGTTGAGCAACTGCGGCGGTTGGATCGGCGCGTTGAGCGCATTGAAGAATACAAAGTTGTAGACCGGGGACAGCAGCGGAAAAACCGGGGCGACACCAGCGGGCGTGCCATCGATGCTCACGCTGATTTCCGCAAAGCTGCCGCCGCCGCAGCCTTCGCTTGGCACGCCGTCGCCGATCTTGTCACCGGCGCCCAAAGCAAGACCGCTCCAGAAGACGCGGTCCTTTTGGTTGAACTCCGGATCGGGAATGCAGGTGAACCACCAAGGCTCCTGGTTATAGATATCCAGGTAGGCGCGAACGATATTGTGGGGAAGCGTGACCGTGTTCGTCCCCGATGGCAGGCCCACCACGGCATCGGGTGTTTTCTGCGCTGGGCTTGCACTGGAGGCAGGATAAAACAGCAGTTGTGCGGACATGTCGATGGCGACGTCCTGATAGTTCTCCCAGTAACTCTGGTCCGAAACAAGGCTGGCCACGCCATTTTGCGCGCTAGCCAAGAGCGAAGAGAAATCGGTGACATCACGTTCAACCTGCCAAACAGGTGTTTGGTTCAACAGCCGTAGATCCGCCATCGTGCCGGCATAGATCTGAGCATCCCCAAGACGAATGGAGGCTCGGGTCGTATCCGAGTAGAAATTGGGGTCCTGGATAGTGACCTTCAACACGACCTTGGCCCACGGCCCCGGACAGTTGGCAGGTGGGGCATAGGTAAAGTTGGCATCCCCATAAGGCGTACCTGGTAGAGATTCTTCGAAAACGTTGTAGATGTTGGACGTTGAGGTGCCCAGGAGATCCACCACGCATGGTGTACCGGCAGGCACCGGCACCGTCGGAGGAGCTGTTGACACGGGGCTCGTCATTCCAATTTGCGATGACTGAGCCGGTGCTATCTGGAAAGCGAATGCGAGGACAGGTGCAAGCAATAGAGCCGCCATTGCGCGGCTCTTACGCAATAAGAGTTTCATAGCGAATACTCCCTGAGCCCCCTGCGCGCGCGATGGTAGAGCTGCGTTCGTCAAGGATTTGCGCAGTCTGTCGAGCTCGGCCGCTAGCGGACAGTTACGTATGCTTTCAGGAAGCGTAACGTCGCATGCTCCAACTGCCGCCGATGCGCGGCTGCGGATGCTGGCACGTATCGATTGAGGCTTCCGTCCAGCCATGCATCCAGCAACTGCGGCGCGATATACGAAGCCCTGCAAACCGCAGGTGTATTCCCGAGCCGTTCCGCCACTTGCTTGATCGCATCGGCCAACACGGCACGCTGCGCTCGTTCACCACCTTTTGTGGGCAACGGTGTGCGGGACAGGATGCCTGCCGCAATCACCGTACCGCCCCAGGTGCGGAAATCCTTCGCGCTGAACTCGTGTTGTTCGCCGTTGCCGGTGGCTTCACACAGGTAACGATTCACCATCGTCGAATCGATGCCGCGGCGTTTTCCTTCATCGTCGAGATACTGAAAAAGCTGCTGCCCCGGCAGTTGCTGTACGCGGCGAATGATCCGTATCAAGCGCTTGTCGTCGAGCAACACATCGCGCTGCTTGCCACTCTTGCCCTTGAACACGAAGTGCAAGCGCCCGCGTTCCTGACGCAGGTGCTTGGAGCGCAGCGTGGTCAGGCCATAGCTTTGATTCTCGCGCGCATAACTTTCGTTGCCGACGCGGATCAAGGTTTCATCCAGCAGGCGCACCACCAGTGCCAGTACTTTGTCGCAAGGCAGCCCTGGCAAGGCCAGATCACGACGAACGCGCCGGCGCAGTACAGGGAGCGCCTTGCCAAAGGCCACTAGCCGATCGAACTTGCCGTGGTCGCGCAGGCGCCGCCAATCGGGGTGATAGCGGTATTGCTTGCGGCCGCGCGCATCGCGCCCGCAGGCTTGCAGGTGACCGCGCGGATTGGCGCAGATCCACACCTTGGCATAGGCAGGCGGTATCGCCAGCTTGCGTATGCGCGCCAGCTCACGCGGCTGCGTAATACGCCGTCCGGCATGGTTGTAGTAAACAAAGCCCTTGCCTCGGCGCATGCGCGTCAAGCCGGGCTGCAGGTCGCTGACGTACACCAGGCCGGCGGATCGTACCTCCTTGCGCAAAATGGGATCAGGGCTGTTGCGCTTGCTCATCGTGATCGAGTATCGGCAACAGCGGTCAATGGTGCGTGCATTCGCCGTCACCGAGGCCCCGCATCATCTTGCAAAATTTACCAAACGACCTAGTCTGGAGCCGAGACGGGCCTCGGGGAAATGCGTATGAACGTGCTATGCAAAGCGATCGCCGCAGCGGGTATGGCGCTTGTCTCCGGCGCAAGCCTCGCCGTGGATATATCGGTCAACGCCATGGACAACCATGTGCTTCCGGTTTTCGTGCAGGTGAATACGCAGGGCAAGGTGACGCGCATCCTGCCTGCGGAGCCGCTCGCGCCCAAGTTCGATCGCATGCTGGGTGAATCCATTCGTGGCTGGATCAAGAAGCCGGCGATGGTGAACGGCCACGCGGTGGACAGTTCGATGATCATGCGCGTAGCGCTGAATGTGCAGCCGCGTAACGATGGCAACTACGATCTTGCCTACCACTACATCTCCGCCACGGCCGTACCGATGGCGAGCGCTGCATCGTATTGGCGTTGGACCAACAATCACTTGGCGCTGGTGACCGGCCCCGATGATCTGCAGGACTATCGCCGCAACGGCGTGCCCTACCGATCCAATGTATTTGACCGTGTCTACGATCGCAGCGGACCCGCGGGAACGCCTGCACAAGGCACCAGCAGCCACACATCCGCCAGTTCCAGCTTACGCAGCCGTTGAAGGCAGCACGTCTTGTTGGCTGCGGCGCTAGCAAAAGGAGGGACCATGTGCCGCCCTTTTCAATTGCGGAGGGAGCCGTGAGCGTTGGCAAACGGATCATCGATACCTTGCTAGCCTTTTTGGTCCTTTTCGTTATGTCCGGCGCAGCGGCCCTGATGCTCTTCGGTGGCTTGGCCTGGCTCGGTATCTACCTTTTCCGTCACCTGCACTGACAGATCCGGACTCGACCTCTCTTTTTCACACATGGCGAGCCTCAGGACCGATATCATCAGCAGCTGCCAAACAGGGATGAACGCGTTCCGCGTTTTGGATATCCGCTTCAGTTGGCCCGCAACACCAGATGTCGCCCGCAAGCTCCTGAAATTCAAGCAGTCATTCCACGTTAGGGGTAACAAGGAATGGGGAAGAGACAAGGTTGGTCCTTGCTGCAGGTGGCCGTGGCAATAGGCTACGTGGCGCTGTATGCGCTGATTCGTCCCCTGTCCGATGCGCATTGGCAGTTGACGGCCGGTCTTCGGCTTGGCTTGCTGGTGCTGGTTCCCTATCGCTACTGGGCTGCCCTGGCCATCGGGGATTCGGCTACCAACGCGTACCAGAGTTATCTCAACGCTTCCCAGTTTGGACTCCCCTGGGCCATCACCAATAGCCTTCCCCCGATCGCCTTTGCCATGCCGGTGGTCTGGTGGTGCAAGGAAAAACTTCCTCTCTTTCCCTCCAAGCGCCTCGTCAACTTCCAGGCGCTGCTGCTCTGCACGCTGCTGGTTGCCATGGTCTGGTCGGTGGAGAACTACGGCGTCATCGTGTTGGCGAAAAATCCCGGCGTTGAGATCAGCTCGGTTTTGCTGGGGTATCTGTTTGTCGGTTCCTACGCTGCGCTACTGACGACGTTCCCCTGGGTCATCATCGCCAAACTCGAATATCGCCCCGGAATGATCAAGCGGCTCCGCCGGTTTATCAAAGGGCCGCTGGCGCTCGATGTCGCCGGTATCTTGATTCCCGCGCAGATCATCCTGTCGTACCTCACCTTGCATGCCAAAGAGGACAAACAGATCTACTGCCTCTTCATGTTCATGCCGGTCGCATGGCTCACGCTCAAGCACGGTTGGCGAGCAGCCATTCTCGGCGGAACGGCAGTGGTGGCGTGCATCAATATCTTGATGAACTACGACACACCCGATCCGGTGGTCTTGCAGGTACAAGCCATTGTCGCATTCGCCATTACCTGCCTGATTGCGATGGGGGCCCGTATCTCTGCCATGCGTCAACGCGAGGAGCAGGAACGCATGGATGTCAAAGAGGCGCTGCGGCTGGCCAGGCAAAGCCTTTACGTCAGCGAGACGCGGCTACGCCAAGCATCCGAAACCCTGGAATTTGTCTGCGGGGAAATGCAGCTTACGCAAAACCGCCTGCTCAATCGTTTTCGCCTGATGCTTCCTGTGAACGAAAGCCAGCTCTACACCAAGCAGGCCGCCACCAGTCAGGAAAAGATTTATCAAATTGCCGATGCCATGCATCCGATCGCATGGCGTCGCCGAGGGTTACCGGCAGCTCTGCGCGAAAATATCGGCCGCGCACTGGACGAAGCAGGCATTGCCTATAGCTACCAGATCAAAGGACGCGGCTTTGGCGTTCACTCGTCGAACCTGCACACCACGATTTACCGGTTGGCTTGCGAATCCGTGGTCTACATCTGCGCCAACGTACGTTGCAGCAGCATCCGACTGACTTTGCGCGGCGCCGATATCGATGGCAATCGTTTCGTGGTAGTGCGTGTCGAAGGCGATACGGAGCTGGCTGCAGAAGACAATAGTTTCGTCGTAGAAGGCGCACGAGATCGCCTCGCGCGCAAATTGGGTGCGACTCGGTTGGGTCTGATCGAACTTCGGGACTACGTGCGACTGTTCAATGGCCAGTTCCACGTACAGCCCAAGGACAACAAACTGCGCCTGACGTATTTGCTTCAGGATGTCGCCGAAAAAGAGCGGGAGCAGTTGCCCGCTCCCGCTCCCTTGCGGCTATGGGCTAACTAGATCAACGCCCTCCCGAACATTGCAGCACATTGGTGCAGATGGCCGATGAGGCATGCGTAGTTCCAACGTTCGTCGCTTGTGCCCACGTAGCGGACGCAAACAGGACGCAGCCGATGATCGCAAGGATGTGCAGTTTTACGCTTTTCATGTCTATCCCCTTTTTTCGGGTACCGGGCACGATTGCCCGAATCCATCTTGCAGGAAAACGCCAAACTCAAGCGTGATCAGCTTGATTTAAAAGGGAAAAGTGGTGCGGTGCGGGACGTTTTTTTTGTGGAATGGCAGCGATTTGCAAATCGCTAAGCACTAGACCTCGGCGTTCGCCGGGACGGCGATTCGGCGACGCTGAACTATCGAGGGAAATTCAATTCTCCGGCGTTGACGGAGATATTTTCCGGCGCGAAGCGCTTGCAGGAGAATGACGGACGTGAGCGCGACAAGCAGCGCTTGCTCGATTGACTGAAGGTTTCACGGAACCACGGCGACCTGTCGAGGCGATCCCGCAGATCAATGCCTCAACGGCAACAACCGGCAATCAAAAGCCCGCCACAGCCCATCGCTCCCCTCGATGTTGATCACAGGCTCGCCCTCCGTCGCTCCGTATTCGTAACAACAGCGGAGGGCAAACGAGAGCGCGTCGGTTCGCGAGGGAAAGCGCAGCAGCTTTCCGTCCGAAACAAGCACACAGTCGTGCGCTTGCGGCCCCTGGTAACGAAGATAGAAGTGTTGCAAGGGTCCACCTAAGGCGAGGGCGGGCGTCGACTCCACTCTGGGGAGATGGCTGTTGGTGCATTGTGATGATGGTGTAGCTCGCTGGTGAATCAGTCAGGCAAGCGTACGGCATGTGCGCGGCATCACACCGGCGCAACAGCATCATCTGCGCATTCGTGATCCATCCGCCGCGACGTCCGGCATCAGGTTTTGGTCATGGTGTCGAACGGCTTAGGTGGTGGCGTGCCATCGTTCGGCAATGCGTTGATGGCCATGTCCCGCACCGTGCGTGCAAGGATGACGCCTCTTACGAATGCATCCTTTGCAGGACCGGGGTTCTCCGGCGTCTGCACCACGCTGAAGAAAAAGGTTTCGTACAAGGCCCTGAGCTTGTCTGCGTAGGCGTCGCAGATGATGTCGGCATCGGTATTGGATGGATTCGGCATAAATGCTCCCGTGGTCTGTCCGTGAGGAGATCGGCCTGCAATACAGCAGGCCGAACTATAGCTCGCTTTTCGCACGCAATTGCGCCTGCTCGCTCGCTCTGGATGGCTATCCGATCTTCCGAAGCTCGTGCTTGATCCTGCAAACCGCCCTGCCCGCCCTTGCAATCGGACGGCCACCGAACAAAGGTAGGCGGATCATTCCCCCAACCCCATAGAGGATGCATGCATGGAGTTTCGACATCTCGGCGCATCGGGCTTCAAGGTACCGGTGCTGAGTTTTGGCGCGGCCACGTTCGGCGGCAAGGGTGAGTTCTTCAGCGCCTGGGGCAACACCGATGTCGCCGAGGCGCGGCGGCTGGTGGATATCTGCCTGGATGCGGGCGTCAGCATGTTCGATACGGCGGATATCTACTCTGCCGGCGCATCGGAATCGATCCTGGGCGAGGCGATCAAGGGTCGTCGCGACCAGGTGCTGATTTCCACCAAGGCCACCTTCCGTTTCGACGACAAGCCCAACAGTGTCGGTTCGTCGCGCTATCACCTGATCCAAGCGATCGATGCGGCGTTGAAGCGCTTGGGTACCGACTACATCGACCTGTTCCAGTTGCATGGCTTCGACGCGATGACGCCGGTGGAAGAGACGCTTTCCACGCTGGACGATCTGGTGCGCGCCGGCAAGATCCGTTACCTGGGCGTGTCCAATTTTTCCGGCTGGCATTTGATGAAGTCGCTGGCGGTGGCGGATCGCTACGGTTATTCGCGCTATGTCGCCAATCAAACGTACTACTCGCTGGTCGGGCGCGATTACGAATGGGAGCTGATGCCGCTTGGCCTGGATCAAGGCCTCGGCGCGGTGGTGTGGAGCCCGCTGGGCTGGGGCCGCCTGACCGGCAAGATCCGCCGTAGCCAGCCGGTACCGGCCACCAGCCGCCTGCACAAGACGGCCGACATGGGGCCGCAAGTGGATGACGAATACCTCTATCGCGTGATCGATGCCCTCGATGAAGTCGCCAAGGAAACCGGCAAGAGCGTGCCGCAGATTGCGTTGAACTGGCTGCTGCAGCGGCCAACCGTGTCGACGGTGGTGATCGGCGCGCGCAATGAGGAACAGTTGCGGCAAAACCTGGGCGCGATCGGTTGGAGCCTTAGCGCCGAGCAGATGACGAAGCTGGATGCGGCGAGCGAGGTGACGCCCGCGTATCCGTACTGGCACCAGCGTGGATTCGCCGAGAGGAATCCGCCGCCGGTTTGAGGTTTTGCGTAATCACCCCGTAGGTTAGGTAGAGGCGCAGCCGAAACCCAACAGTGCCATGTGCATCCCACGTTGGGGTTCGGCTTCGCCTCAGCCCAACCTACCGGAGTTTTCGGTGTCATGGGTCATGCGCGCACGACAATTGCCTCAGCCCAACTTACGAAACACCTATGGAACCCAAACTCGTAACCGAAGCCAGGCTACTGCCCATCCTCGAACAACTTCGCGAGCGCGAGCCCATTTTTCATCGTCCGGAATTCGGCACCACACGCGCCGATTTCGAAGCGATGACCGAACCCGACTTCTGGGAAGTCGGCGCATCCGGACGCCGCTACAGCCGCGAATACGTGCTCGACGTATTGGAGGAGCGCTACCGGCAACCGTTCGACGATGACTGGCAAACCAGCGATTTCCATTGCAGGGAAATCGCTGCGGACAATTACCTGCTCACCTATACCTTGCAGCAAGGGCCGCGCCTGACGCGCCGCGCCACGCTATGGCGGCATACGGCGCAGGGTTGGAAGATCGTCTATCACCAGGGCACGCTGGTGGCGGAATAGTTTTACTGGCCGCCCTGCCGCTGCACATCGCCGCCATTCAGATGTCCGAGATCGCTCGGCCCCTGGTTGTCCTTGCTCTTCGAGTTGGACGCTGCGCTGACGAAATGCCCGCTTGCATCAAAACTCAGCACGGTGGAAACCGTTTTTTCCACACGCTTGGGAACGTGTGAGCCGGTGGTCGGCGTGCCGTCGCCGGCGACTTCCTGATATTTGCTTACGTACTGCAACTGCTGACCACCATCGGGCATGCGCGTTGACTGGAACGGCTGCCCAAGTGCGGCTTCAGCTTGCGCAACCGTTGTCACGCCCGGCTGAAACGAGGCGACCGTTGCCGGATCCACCTTCTGCTGCGAGGTCGCGCAGCCCGCCAACACCAACGTGGCCACCATGGCCACAACCACCTTGTTCATGACACCTCCCCTTTCATCCTGATAACGAGTTGATCCTGCGCCGCACATGCTCGGCGAACGCCAGGCACCAAGGCGCATGCCTTAAGTCACGCCGCCCTCGTCCAGCATGGGGCAACGTGGCCGGGAGTCGAGAGCCATTTGCGCGAAAAAAGCAGCGGCATCGCATGCCACCCACCCTCCTGCGAAAGCCTCACGCAAAGCACGGTTAGCCCGGCCCTGGGGCCTGCCAGGCGGGCTCCCCGTTTGATTTCTTAAAGGCATCAGCGATTTAGCCGATAGATTGACAAAGCTGTGACAGCAATGCCTCATTAACCGCAGGGGTTCACGTTTCCTGCACTGCATGTACCTACTGATAGGTGAGTCATAAGCGGCAAACGGGTGGCCATGAGCCTGAGTCTTCCTATCCCTATTGCGACAACGCATGAGCCGGAAAACACTGCCTGGCTCGGTTGTTTGATCGAAGCCGAAACGCCCGGCGAGGTTTGCTCGCTCATCGAAAATCTGTTGCAAGCGCAGCCGCATTGCCTGAACGCCAAGGTGCTGATGCTTGCGCACCGGAAAGAACAACGCGCCGCCGAGGCGCAAGGGGCCGATCCGGAAGAACTCGCGCTGGCGCGGGATGCCCTGAAAGCCGCCGATAGCGTTCGCGTCTCGGTCGACGGCCGGCGCTACGCGCTCACCCTGCTCAACGCACAGCAGGTGGTGCTCCTGCTTACCATGACCATCGAGGGCTCGGCCAAGAACCTGCTGGCCAACATGGGCACCTACCTGCAATTGGGCGTGCGCCAATTGCACCACACCATCAAGCTGGCCGAACTCTACGATTCGCACAGCCAGCTGGAACATTCGGAAAACCTGCAACGCGCGCTGTTCTCTATCTCGGAGCTTTCCAGCTCGGAACTGGAGATGCCGGACATGCTGCGCGAAATCCACCGTATCGTCAGCGGGCTGATGTATGCGGAGAATTTCTTCATCGTCCGTTCCAATCCGGAACAACAGACCCTGCGCTTTCTGTATTACGCGGACATCAAGGACGAAGACAAACCCCAAACCAATCGCGATATGCGCCTGGAAGACCGGCGACATACGCTCACCTGGTACCTGCTTACCCAGGGCAAGCCGCTGATGGGCAGCAACGAGCAATTGCTGGAGCAGGTCAATGGCCCGCTGGTGATCGCCGGCCCGGACAGCGACGACTGGCTCGGTGTGCCCATGCTGCGCGATGGCCAGGTGCAAGGCGCGCTGGTGGTGCAAAGCTACGGTACCGGCATCGTCTATTCGTACAGCGACCTCACCCTGCTGGAATTCGTCGGCAGCCACATTCTTACCGCGGTGGAACGCAAGGAAATCAAGGACGAACTCGAACGCCGCGTGCGCCAACGCACCGAGGAACTGGCCGAAGTAAATCGCGGCCTGCTGCAGGAAGTACGCGAACGCCATCGCGCCGAGCGGTTGCAGGAGGCGCTGTTCCAGGTCGCCCAGCTCGCCACCGCCGACATCGACGAAAACGCCTTCTACGAACGCGTGCATGCCGTGGTCGGCCGACTGCTGGATGCGAAAAACTTTTTCATCGCGCTGCTCAGCGATGACCGCACCAAGCTGGAATTCCCCTATTTCATGGATACCGGCGTACGCCACCAGCTATCGCGTCCAGTCGGCCGCGGGCTCAGCGAATACGTACTGCGCCGGGGCTTGCCATGGTCTGGTACACGCGACGACATCGTCGCGCTTACCCAGGATGGCGAAGTAGTGCCGCATCATATCGGCGAGCCCTCGGCCTGCTGGCTGGGCGTGCCGCTGAAAGTGGACGAATCGGTGATCGGCCTCGTCGCGGTGCAAAGCTACGAAAACGACACCGGCTACGGCGCACAGGAACAGGAACTGCTCAGCTTCGTCGCGCTGCAGATCGCCAACAGCATCTACCGCCGCCGTTCCGCCGCGGCCTTGCACCTGGCCAATTTGCGGCTGGAGCATCGCGTAGAAGAACGCACGCGGGAACTACGTGCCGAGATCGCACGGCGCGAACAGATGCAGCAGCAATTGCATCACCAGGTGATGCATGACCCGCTCACCGGCTTGCCCAATCGCGGTTATCTGCGCGAACGGCTGGATCACGTGCTGCATCGTATCCAGAGCGATCCCAACCGCCGCTGCGCACTGCTATACATCGACGTCGACCGCTTCAAGGTGATCAACGATAGCCTTGGCCATCTTGCCGGCGATGAATTCCTCAAAGCCGTCGCCGTGCGCTTGCTTACGCACGTGCGCGAACCGGATATGGTGTCGCGGCTTTCCGGCGACGAATTCGCCATCCTGCTGGAAGACATCGAAAACACCGATACCGCTACCATCATCGCCGACCGCGTGCTGCAAGCGGTCGCGACACCGCTGCGCATTTCCGGCAAAGAACTGGAGCCTTCCGTCAGCGTAGGCATTGCCTGCGGCGATTCCAGCTATCTGGATGCGGACGAATTGATCCGCGATGCGGACATGGCGCTGTACCAGGCCAAGGAACTTGGCCGCAAACGCTTCGTAGTGTTCGACGAGGCGCTGGCCAAAGGCATGGTGGACGTGCTCGCGATGGAAAGCGAACTACGCAAGGCGCTGCGGCAGAACGAATTCGAGCCACACTTCCAACCGATCTGCCAGCTCCATGACGGCAAGGTCGTCGGCTACGAAGCGCTGATCCGCTGGAACCACCCGCAGCGCGGCCTGTTGCGGCCGTCGGATTTCGTAAAGATCGCCGAAGACAGCGGCTTGATCGAAGCAATCGACTGGCGCCTGTTCGAACTCAGCTGCCGCCTGCTGGCGCAGCAACGCTTGAACGAGTCCTTCATCACCTTCAACGTTTCGGCCTTGCATCTGCGCCATGTCGACTTCGACGTGCGCGTGATGAAAATGCTCGAGCGCACCGGCCTTGCACCCTCCCGCCTGGTAACCGAAGTGACGGAAGGCGCGCTGCTGGACAATCCCGAAAGCGTGCGCGCCGTGCTCGATCGCCTGCGCAACGCGGGCGTGGGTGCGGCGCTGGACGATTTCGGCACCGGCTACTCCTCGCTCAGCTATCTGCACTCCCTGCCCTTGCGCATGCTGAAGATCGATCGCGCTTTCGTGCACGAACTGGACAAGGCCGGCAGCAGCAACAGCACCACCGTGGTGGCCGCGATTCTTGCCCTGGCGCATGCGCTCAATATCCAGGTGATTGCCGAAGGCATCGAAACGAAGGCGCAGCTGGAAGCGCTGGTGAGCATGGGCTGCGAAATGGGGCAAGGCTATCTGCTGGGAAGCCCTGCGCCGATGGCGCATTGGATGGATCCGCCTACGTCGCCGGGGACGACGTAACTTGCGGCATCTTCATTTCGGAGAATGATGACTCCCTCCCCTCGTGCAGGGGAGGGAACAGATCGCGGCGAATCCAAGTTCAATGCCATCCGCGATGCTGCTCAAGAAAACAAAAATGCGAGCCCTACGCCTTGCTCGACCCCATCCGCACCGAATCCAGATGCTGGATATCGCGAATATCCCCCAGCCACACCAGCCCATCCCAATCCGGCCGATTCCGGTCGATCAGGCGCACCACGCCGTTCATGCCTTCCTGATCGTTGGGATCCAGAAAAAGCTGCACCGTAGGCGTGACGCTCACTACACCCTCGACTGTTCCGCCATCGTGTTTGACGATGCGCACGGCCGCATTCGCCGCCAGCTCGTCCACCCATTTCTCGAGCTGGGCAATGTCGTTGGGGCTGGTATAGACGCGTTCGGCCAAACGTCCCATGTCGCTATCCGCTATCGCTTATGCGGAAGCAGCTTGGACGGTGCATCGTAAAGGGGATGTAGCCGGCCCGTCACGAGGCGGGCCGGCAAGAAGACGTGGCGTCAGGCGCGCAGTTTGTGGCCGTCGTGCGGCGCTTGCTCATGCTTGTCTTTTACTTCGCGCAGCAGTTCCAGCACGTGCGCGCGTTGTTCGCGGCGTTTCTGTTCCTGTGCGGCGAGCAGTTCCTGCCGACGCGTTCTACGCACCGGCGCCGCTTTGGTCGTCGGACGCATGATGCGGCTGATGTAGTCGGAACACATATGCCACAGCGATTGCGGCGACCCCGGAGACCTGCCGGGGGACGTGAAACCAGGGGTGTTCATGAAGGGCCTCCACCAGGCTTGGTTGCCCGCGGCAGCGATCGCTGCCCGGGTATCCAATCTGCGCTAAGTACCGTTAGAAGTTTGTAGTGCGGCTGGTTAGGAATTGCTCTTGGAACGAGACAATAAGCCAAACCCGGCGCCGGGCCGGGTTTGACGTGGGTTCCGCGAGCGCAGCGGCCGGTAAGCAGGGGAAAAACCAGAGCCACGCACCCAACGCTCAGGCATGCACCCTCCGATCCTCCACCGCCTTGGCGATCGCCTCGGTCAGCCCCAGGCGATCGTAGGGCTTGGACAGGCGCGTGGCGCCGTCGCTCAGGTCTTCTTGAATTTCCGCGTAGCCCGTCGCCAGCACGACCGGCAGCGTGGGCCAGCGGATGTTGACCTCGCTGACGAGCTGCGCGCCGGTCATGCCCGGCATCGCGTGGTCGGTAATCAGGATGTCGACTTCCTGGCCGCTCTCCAGTATTTCCAGTGCTTCCTCGGCGGAGGCCACTTCCGTCACGCGGTGCCCCAGATCCTGCAGCACGGCGCCGGAGGTGGTGCGTACCAGCGGATCGTCGTCCACGATCACCACGCGCAAGCTGCGTGATGCCAGTATCGCCGCAGACGATGCAAGCACAGGAATCGTTTCGCTCATTTCATGCGCAAGCTGCGGCTGCACGCTGGGTAGCCACATTTCCACCCGCGTGCCAAAGCCCTTGCTGCTCTTGATCACCAGACGTCCACCCGATTGCTCGGCCAGGCCATGCACCATCGACAAACCGAGCCCGGTGCCCTTGCCCACGCCCTTGGTGGTGAAGAACGGTTCGGTCGCCTTGGTCAGCGTTTCATCGTCCATGCCCTCGCCTTCATCCGTGACGGACAGGCAAACGTAGTCGCCGGGCGCCAGCCGCGTGGAGTGCGTGGCGTTGATAGCTACGTTACGCGCAGCAATGGTTACGTTGCCGCCTACGGGCATGGCGTCGCGAGCGTTCACCGCCAGGTTCATAAGTGCCAGCTCGAGCTGGTTCGCGTCGGTTTTCACCGCATTGAGCGCGGTCGGAAACATGGTGCGGATGTTGACCTGCGGACCCAGCGAGCGGCGCAGCAGCTCGGTCATGTTGGCCACCAGCGAAACAATGTCGACCGGCGCCACGCGCAGTTCCTGCTTGCGCGCAAAGGCCAGCATGCGTTGTGTCAATGCCGCGCCGCGCTGCACCGCCGATTGCGCATTCTGCGCCAGCCGGCGCAGCGGCGATTCCTGCGGCAACTTCAGCTCCATCATGTCCAGGCAGCTCTGGATCACCATCAGCAGATTATTGAAATCGTGCGCCACGCCGCCGGTGAGCTTGCCGATGGCTTCGGTCTTCTGCGACTGGAACAGTGCCTCGCGTGCGCGGTCCAGCTCCTGCGCAGCTTCGCGTTTCTCGGTGACGTCACGCGTGATCTTGGCAAAACCGACCAACTCGCCGTCGTCGCCCAGAATGCGGTCCACGATCACGTGCGCCCAGAAACGCGTACCATCCTTGCGTATGCGCCAGCCTTCGGTTTCCACGCGTCCATGAATGGCGGCGCGCGCCAGGTTCTTCTGCGGCTCCCCCGTGTCGCGGTCGGCCTGCGTGTAGAACGAGGAAAAATGCTTGCCGATGATTTCATCGGGTTGATAACCCTTGATGCGCTCGGCGCCGTAGTTCCAACTGGACACGTGGCCATCCTTGTCCAGCATGAAGATCGCATAGTCGGTCACGCTCTGTACCAGCAGGCGAAACTGTTCCTGACTGCGGTGCAAGGTTTTGTCGGTTTCCTTACGTTCGGGAAGCGCGCGCAGGATTTCCACGAAACCGATCAACGCACCGTTCTCGTCATGCACCGGCTCGATTACCACCTGCGCCCAATAAGGTTCCCCATTCTTTCGAACGCGCCAGCTTTCGCATTCATGGCGGCCTTCATTGCGCACGATTTCCAACTCGCGGCGGGGAAGATTTCCTTCCCGATCCTGCTGCCGGTAAAAACATTCGGCGTGCCGACCGATAATCTCATCGACGCGATAGCCGGTCATGCGCTCCGCACCGCGATTCCAACTGGCCACCAGACCGCGCGTATCCAGCATGAAAATGGCGTAGTCCGTAATCGACTCGACCATCAGACGGTACCTGTGTTCGGCAGTCAGCGATGAAAGAGGAGAAGCGGCCGTTTTCGTAGATAGATTTGCCATGCGCCTTAATTCGTAATAATCGTGAAGCGAAAATGTGAAGACGTGATGAAAACCATGACGCCTTGCTTGCAATAACGCAGCCAGCGTTGCAAGCCAAAGGGGTTACCTGAAGTGTCCCCGCTCAAGCACACGCACAATGGACACCGGGATGTGCTCCGATTGTGAACCTCAAGCAAGCTTGATGTAAGTACATATGGCCCATTTTTGGAAGTGCAAATGGACAGGGATGCCCTGGTTTATTTCACGCGCCCGGCCTCCCATCACCTCCGCCTCACTCTCGCTAACCGCATCGCATACGACGACGGTGGCAAAACGGCATGGACGCGCTGATTGAACAAGCACAGCGCCTAGCGCTGCACTGAGGCCGAGCTTTCCATGTCCGACGACGCCTGCAACGTACTTATCAATGGGTTCGAACGCAAACTTCGACCGGGAGAGAGCTTGCTGGACGCGTTTACACGGTTGGGCATCGACGTTCCGCACGTCTGCTACCTCAAAACGCTTGGGCCGCTTCAAACCTGCGATACCTGCATGGTGGAGGTCAACGGAAAACTGGCGCGCAGCTGCGCCACCATGGTTCATGCGGGCGACGTTGTCATGATCGATTCGCCCAACGCCATAAAAGCGCGCGAGGAGGCGATGGACCGCCTCCTCGCCAAGCATGAGCTGTATTGCACGGTATGCGAAAACAACACCGGTGACTGCGAGTTGCACAACACCTTCGCCAGCATGGACATCGCCATCCAGCGCTACAAATTCACGCGAAAACCACACAACAAAGACGAATCCAATGCGTTCTACACCTACGACCCGGATCAGTGCATCCTGTGCGGCCGCTGCGTGGAGGCGTGCCAGAACGTCGAAGTCAACGAAACGCTGAGCATCGACTACAGCAGCCCGCACCCGCGCGTGATGTGGGATGCCGGCAAACCGATCGGCGAGTCGAGCTGCGTCTCCTGCGGCCACTGCGTCACCGTATGCCCTTGCAATGCGCTGCTGGAGCGCACGCTGCAGCCGGATGCCGGCCCGTTCACCGCGATCAAGGCCGACACCAAGCGCTCGATGATCGACTTCGTCAAAGCGCTGGAGGACACGACCGGCGCACCGCCAATCACGGCCATTTCCAAGATCGACGTCGCCCTGCGGCAGCAGGAAATCAAGCGCACCAAAACGGTGTGCCCTTATTGCGGCGTGGGCTGCGCGTTCGAGATGTGGACGCGCGGGCGCGAGATATTGAAAGTGCAGCCAGTGGAAGAAGCCCCGGTCAACGGCATTTCCACCTGCATCAAAGGCAAGTTCGCATGGGATTTCGTCAACGCCAAGGAACGCCTGACCACGCCGCTGGTCCGCGAGAACGGCCAATTCCGCGAAGCCACCTGGGCCGAGGTGCTGGACCTGGTTGCCAAACGGTTAAAGCAGATCTACGAACGGCATGGACCGAAATCGATCGGCTTCATCGGCTCCAGCAAGGCCAGCAATGAAGAAGCGTATCTGACGCAGAAAATCGCCCGGCTGATCTTCCGCACCAACAGCGTGGACAACTCCTCGCGCTATTGCCAGAACCCCGCCACGCAGGGCTTGTTCCGCACCGTGGGCTACGGCGGCGACGCGGGTTCGATCAAGGACATCGAATCGGCCGCGCTGGTGATTCTGGTCGGCTCCAACACCGCCGAATGCCATCCGGTGATTGCTGCGCGTATCAAGGCGTCACACAAGCTGCGCGGACAGAAGCTGATAGTGGTCGATCCGCGCAAGCACGAGATGGCGGCGCGTGCAGACATACATTTGAAGGTAAAGAGCAGCACCGATCTGGCATGGGCCTGCGCCACTGCGCGCTACATTTTCGATCACGGACTGGAAGACAAGGCCTTCCTCAGTACGCACGTCAATGGCCTGGACGAATTCCGTGCCTCACTGGAACCCTTCACCCTGGAGTTCGCCGAGCAGATCACCGGCCTTCCGCAAGCGCAGCTCGTGGAAGCGGCAGAGATGATCGCGCACGCACCATCGGTATGCCTGTTGTGGGCCATGGGCATTACGCAGCACAGCCATGGATCCGATACTAGCACGGCCTTGTCGAATCTGTTGCTGGTCACGGGCAACTACGGCCACCCGGGTACGGGCGGCTATCCCATGCGCGGCCACAACAACGTACAAGGCGCCAGCGACTTCGGCTGCTTGAAGAACGTGTATCCGGGCTACGAAAAAGTCACCGACCAGGCGGTGCGCGAACGGTGGGCCAAAGCCTGGGGCGTGCCGCCGGAACATCTGTCCGATGAAGTGGGACTGGACAACTTCAGCATGGTGGAGAAAGCGTCCAAGGGCGAAGTCAAGGCGATGATGGTGATCGGCGAGGAAACCGCCATTTCCGATGCCGATACGCGGAACGTGATCAAGGCATTCAAGCAGCTCGAATTCTTCTTGGTGCTGGACATGTTCCCCAGCCGCACCGCGGAATTCGCCGACGTGATCCTGCCCGCCTGCGCCAGCGTGGAAAAGGACGGCACCTTCGTCAACACCGAGCGACGCTTCCAGCGTTTCTACAAAGCCATGGAACCGCTCGGCGACAGCCGACCCGATTGGCAGATTCTCACCGAACTGGCCAAGCAACTTGGCCACGATTGGGGTTATACGCATCCGTCGCAGATCATGGCCGAATGCGCCGGCATCGCGAAGATGTTCGCCGGTGTCAGCTACGAACGCCTGGAAGGCTGGAAGTCGCTGCAGTGGCCAGTGAAGGAGGACGGTACCGATACCCCCCTGCTCTACACCGACGGCTTTCATTTCCCCGACCGCAAGGCGAAACTGCATCCGGTGAAGTGGGAAGCGCCGGCCGAAGAAGCCGACGCGACGTATGACATCCTGCTCGACAACGGCCGCCTGCTGGAGCATTTCCAGTCCACCAACCAGAGCGGACGCGGGCCGCGCGTGCGGCATGAATCACCAAACTGGTTCGTGGAAATCAGCCCCGAACTGGCGGCCGAACATGGCATCGAGGACGGCACCTGGCTGCGCATCATCTCGCGCCGCGCGCAGGTGGACGTGCGCGCCACCGTTACCGATCGCGTCAGCGGCCGAACCATGTATCTGCCTATCCATCACTCCAAGCCTGGCGTCAACATGCTCACCGGCGAGCATCACGATTCGGAGGTCAACACACCTGCCTACAAGGAACTGGCCGTGCGCATCGAGAAACTGCCGCAGCCGAAAGGCGAGCCGCCGTTGCCGTATCGCAATCATCGCTATGGCAAACGCACGCCCAACCTTGGGCCCGATGCGGAGCAGAAATGGAAGCGCCCGGAATACGAAGAACCGCCGGCCACAATCGAACATCCCGAGACACTTTAAATACGTGGAATAGATCAGAGCATCCTTAATGGCCGAACCCATCACCTATCAGCCCAAGCCGCCATCGATCGGTCCCACCGCGCGCGAGGAACTGGAGCAATTGCTGGAAACCTTGCACGGCTCCGGACTGCTGCGCCTGGCCAACGATCTTGCAGCCGGCAGGCAGGATATCGTCGGCATACTTTTCAACGGACTCAATCTAGAGAGTTCGCGCTACGCGGCGCAGAACATCGCTGCCTTGCTGATGATGCTCGGACAGATTCCTCCGCCGCGTTTCTACAAGATCGCCGCCACGGTAAAAGATGCGCTCTTGGCCGCGGCAGAAGAACCGCCCGCCGAAAAGGAGCCGCCGGGTGTGCGCGGGCTCTACAAGGCGCTGAAGGATGAAGAAACCTGGCGCGCGCTTTCGCCGTTGGTGCAAGGCTTGCTCGCTTTGGGCGAAGGCATGCGCAAGCCGGCGCCAGCGAAGCCGATTTCGGCAGTGACGGGAAAGCCGAGTGATGCGTGAAGTGGTCGAGCGCTTCCACACCTGGTTGACGACGAAGTACTGCGAGGCTTACCTAAATAGACAGCCATTCACCGGAATGACAAGAACGCGGCTGCGGCATCTTATGCGAGGCTGCACGTGTAGCCACATGCTACGCTTACGCGTCCACTGCGTTCATCCTTCAGGGAATCCATCGTGCTGCAAAGCAGGCGTCCTCTTCGATCCATGACATGGCTGGCGATGCTGGCCATGGCGTTGATCGTGGTGATGCCAGTGCTGTCGCGAAGCATGACCACCGCGGCCACGTCCACCGCGGAGGGCGATTGCCCGGTTCACCAGATTGCCTCCGCCAAGCATCCCAAAGCGCCGGCCGATCCGACCGAGCGCTGCAGCTATTGCGCACTGCTCAATCACACACCGCTGCTCGCTTCCGGCGCGGTGGTTTACCTGCCGCCGGTGGCGCCCGCGTTGCCACCGGCATCGATTCATCGCAGCGATGATGCGCCCGCATCGCCACGGCTCAGCGCCGACCCACGCGGCCCGCCGCGCCAAGGTTTGACCCACTGCGCATGGGTCTGCGCTGGCCATCGTGCCGTGTCCGCCAAGCGCCCTTATAACACTGCGGGATAACGCGTGCGATGCGTCGCGCGCGGCCATTCGCCGCAGCACGTCTTTATTGCGTTGCCGCCTGTGGAAGGTGGCAACGGTACAGGAGTTTCCGTTCGATGAATCCTCAACCGTTCCTGCGCATGGCGCGCATGCGATCGCGCCGGCGCCTGACGCTTGCCGCATTGCTTGCCGCCTCTGCGTTGCCGCAAGCCGCGCAGGCATGCGCGACCTGCGGCTGCACGCTCAGCACTGATGCGGCCACCGGCTATTCCACGATGTCCGGTTGGCGCATCAATCTCGATTACACCTACATCGACCAGAACCAGTTGCGCCATGGCAGCCGCAAGGCCTCCGCGGAACAGGTGATCGATCAGCCAGCCAATCCGGCGTTGGGTGGTGGAGAAATCGAGAAGAACACCACCAACCGCTACATCAACCTCACCGCGATGTATCGTTTCAATGCGGATTGGGGCGTGAGCATGATCGTGCCGTACGTGATTCGCGATCACAGCACTTACGGCACGCAACTGCAGCCTTACACGCCGGCGCAAACCGCACCGGATCAGCTCAGTGGCACACACGTTGCCGGCCTTGGCGACACCAAGATCCTGGCCAACTACCAGGGCTTTCTGCCGATGCACAACCTGGGTGTGCAATTAGGCGTGAAGCTACCCACCGGCAACTACGGCGGCCAAGACGCGGATGGCCATCTGGTTGGCCATCCGGTGACGTTCCGCAATGGTCCTGCGCTAGGTCAATCGCTCGATACGGATCTGCAGGCGGGTACCGGCAGCACCGACGTGATCATCGGCGCCTACTACTACCAGCCGGTGAGCCAGAATTTCGATGCGTTTGCCAGCGCGCAATTCCAGACGGCGGTGAAGGAAAACCTCAATCGGCCGGGCGCGGACTATCGTCCCGGCAACCTCACTACCGTAAGCGTGGGCTTGCGTTATGAAGCGCACGCGAACTGGGTACCGCAGCTGCAGCTCAACTGGTCGCACAAGATGGCCGATCAGGGCTTTCTCGCCGACGTGCCGGATACCGAAGGCACCGTGGCGTATCTCAGCCCAGGCATCAGTGCGAGCGTGAGCAACAACCTGCAGGTGTATGCGTTTGTGCAGGTGCCGATCTATAGCCGCCTGCAGGGATATCAGGTGTTTCCGGGATGGACGGGAACGGTGGGTGTGAGCATGCGGCTTTGATTTGTCTGCTTCCGTAAACCATGCATCCCTCATAACCGTCATTCCCGCGCAAGCGGGAACCCATTTTGCTCTGATGCCAAAAGCGACGATGGATTCCCGCCTAGGCGGGGAATGACGGCCGTCAGAATGTCCTGCAAGATCGAGATACGCCCATGTGCAAACTGAGCATCTACATGCAAAACATCAGCATCGCGCTGATGCTATGCCTCTTCACGCATACCGCATTCGCCAACGATCTCGTCATCGGCCAACCCGCGCCCGACATCACGCTCACCACGCTCGAAGGCAAACACATCGCCTTGCATGACCTGCGCGGCAAAACCGTCATCCTCACGTTCTGGGCGACATGGTGCGATCCCTGCCGCGACGAGCTTCCCCTGCTCTCGCGCTACGCCATCGAACACGCCAAGGACGGTTTGGTGGTGCTCGGTTTCAGCCTCGATGGAACGGACAATCTCGACCAGGTGCGCAAGGTCGCCGGCACATTGCGTTTTCCGGTCGGCTTGTTGGGCGATCCACATGTGCCCGGCTACGGGCGTATCTGGCATCTGCCGGTGAATTTCACGATCGATCGCGATGGCAACCTGGTCGACAACGGATGGAAGGACAAGCAGCCCGCGTGGACGCAGCAACGGTTGGACCAGGTGGTGACACCGCTGTTGAGCCGAGCGCCTTGACGCTGCACGCGATCTACTTTTCGGGCAGCGAGCGGACGAAGGCGAGCGCCGTGTCCAACAACTTTCGACGCAAGGCATCGTCGCCATAGGCTTCGGGCGCCGCGCGCACCCAGCCTTGCATAGGGCGCTCGCCCATGATCATGGGCACTACGCCGCGCATCTTCAGCGCCCAGGCGTCATGGCCCTTGCCCAGTCGCACCAGCAATCCATCTTTACGCGCACCGCACAGAAGATGGCCGTTCAACAGCCATGCCCAGCCGCCGAACATGGCTTTCCCGGTGAGGCCACGCTCAGCTTGCAGGTCCTCGCTCAACAGCGCTTCGAGCCCTTGGTCGCGTGCCATGCGTTGTCCTCGAAACAGAGTCACTCAAAGTCTAGCGTTATACCGGTAGCGCGGTAGTTCGCTTCACGGTGCGCAAGGCCAGCGTCGATTGCACGCGCACCACGCCCGGCAACTGCGTGAGGATCTCGGTATGGATGCGCTCGAAGTCCGCCGAGTCAGCATACGCCACACGCACCATGTAATCGGCCGCCCCGGCCAGCAGGCAGCACTCGGTGACTTCGGGATGTTTCTGGATCGCCTCCTCAAAGGCGTCGAGGGCGGCGCGGCCTTGCTGGTCCAGCGTCACCAGTACGAAGGCGGTGCCTGACAGGCCGGCGGCCTTTTCGTCCAGCAGCATGACGTAGCGGGAGATCAGGCCCCGCTCCTCCAGCAGCTTCACCCGACGCAGGCAGGCGGAGGGGGAAAGATTGATCCGCTGGGCCAGCTCGGCATTGGCCAGGCGACCGTCTTCCTGCAGCAGCCGGAGGATGGCGCGGTCGCGTTCATCCAGGGGTGGAAAAGGATTCGTCATAGATTCTGTCTTTTGGCAAATTGTTCGCAGCCAATGCGAAAAATCAGCCATACCACGGCTGTAATGAGCGAGAAATTGCGCAAGACCTCGATCATACTGCGCGCCGCGCCGATCACGGAAGGCCGGCGCAGCAACCTTCCCACCTAATCTGTCGAGAGAGCGAGTCATGCGCATCGGTGTACCGAAAGAGATCAAGAACCATGAATACCGAGTGGGCCTGGTCCCCTCGTCTGTGCAGGAATTGGTACACCACGGCCATCAGGTGATGGTGCAGAAGGACGCCGGCGTGGGCGCAGGGCTGTCCGATGCGGATTACGCTGCCGCTGGCGCCACCATCGTGGACAGCGCCGACCAGATCTTTGCCGACGCCGACATGATCGTGAAGGTGAAGGAGCCGCTGGCCGTGGAGCGCAAGAAGCTGCGCAAAGGCCAGATTCTTTTCACCTATCTGCACCTGGCTCCCGATGCGGAACAGACCCGCGACCTGATCGATTCCGGCGCCATCTGCATCGCCTACGAAACCGTCACCGCCTCGAACGGCTCGCTGCCGCTGCTGACGCCGATGTCCGAAGTGGCCGGCCGATTGGCTCCGCAGGTGGGCGCGCATGCACTGGAAAAGGCGCAGGGCGGACGCGGCGTGCTGCTCGGCGGCGTGCCCGGCGTGGCGGCAGCCGAAGTGGTGATTCTCGGCGGCGGCGTGTCCGGTTCGCACGCGGCCAGCATCGCGGTGGGCATGGGCGCGAAGGTGACCGTGGTGGATCGCTCGGCCGAAGCGCTCAAGCGCCTGGCCACGCAATTCGGCACGTCGATCTCCACCGTGTTCTCCACCCGATCGGCGATCGAGGAACTGGTGCGTCGCGCCGACCTGCTGATCGGCACCGTGCTGGTACCGGGTGCCGCAGCGCCCAAGCTGGTGACACGCGACATGGTGCGCACGATGAAGCCGGGCTCGGTGATCGTGGACGTCGCCATCGACCAGGGCGGTTGCGTGGAGACCTCGCACGCCACCACGCACTCCGATCCCACCTATGTGGTCGACGGCGTGGTGCATTACTGCGTGGCCAACATGCCGGGCGCCGTGGCGCGCACCTCCACCTTCGCGCTCAACAACGTCACCCTGCCGTTCACGCTGGCGCTGGCCAACCACGGCTGGCAGAAGGCGCTGCAGCATGACGTGCATCTGCGCAATGGCCTGAACGTATTCGAAGGCAAGGTCACCTGCGAGCCGGTAGCCCAAGCGCACAACTTGCCTTATACCAAGGCGGAAAGCGTGCTGGGCATGTAAGCCCGATTCACTCCCTCTCCCCACGGGGGCTCAGCTACACCATTCATTTCATGCTCGTCGCCCCGGCGAAAGCCGGGGCCCAGCGACTTTGAAGCGGAAAGACACTGGTCCCGGCTTTCGCCGGGACGACGAACGAGCATTACGTAACACTCAACATCATCTGCCACCCTCAGCTGGGCTTCGACGCTAATCATGCTCCACGCAGCAGAGGGATCGCGCTCCGCATCACTCGAACACGATTTCCTCTTCCAGCCATGCACTCAAATACGCATGGCACACCGGCCTGCGCCGCACTCGCGCCTCGATCGCGGCCGCGATCACCTGCTGGTTATGACGAGTGGCTTCGCAGCCATGGCAGCGCAGGAAATCGATGATGAAGTTTTGCAGTTCCCACGGCATGCAGTCGAAAGGCGTGGCCGCCTCCCGAAGCTCTACGCGTCGAATACGTGGGCGAGCTGTCCGTGTCATGTTGGCGTTTCGCAAGCCGCTTCAAGCAAAACGTGCATAAATTGCGCCACACCTGCTTCGCACTGAACTGACCTCGCCATCGCCCTGGCGACCGCCGGGGCGCAACGACTTCCACACCAACACCAGTGCGTCGCCGCTTTCGGAGGCGATGGATCACTCGCGTCCGCGGACAATCACGGACAACCGCGGACACCTTGTCGATTTCCCTCGCCTCCGTTCGTCGCCGAATAAGAACTCCACACAGGAACGTCCGCGATGAGCTTGAAACTGTACGCCCACCCCTTCTCCTCCTATTGCCAGAAAGTGTTGATCGCGCTCTACGAAAACGGCACTCCCTTCGAGTGGCGCGTACTGTCGAACGAACAACCGCAAAACTACGCCGATTTCGCAGCCATGTGGCCGTTCAAGCGTTTTCCGCTGCTGATTGACGGCGACAAGCCGGTCATGGAATCGACCATCATCATCGAGCATCTCGCCTTGCATCATCCCGGCCCCGTGTCGTTGCTGCCGGCGAATGCGCGCGATGCATTGGAAGTGCGTTTTCTGGATCGCTTCTTCGACCAGTACGTTTCCACGCCACAGCAGAAGATCGTGTTCGATGCACTGCGTCCGGAAGCCGATCGCGATGCCCATGGCGTACGCGAAGCGCGCAACGCACTCGAAACCGCCTATGCATGGCTGGACAAAACCATGTCCGAGCGCGAATGGGCGGCCGGTGACAGCTTCAGCCTGGCCGATTGCAGTGCTGCGCCGGCGCTGTTCTATGCGGACTGGACGCATCGCATCGATCCGGCGTTCGGCCATCTGATCGCGTATCGCAAGCGCCTGCTTGCGCGTCCATCGTTTGCACGCGCGGTGGACGAGGCGCGGCCGTATCGTCCGCTCTTTCCGCTGGGTGCGCCGGATCGCGATTGATCTGGCCGCGCCATTGGCCTGCCCTGCACGTCGCCCTAACCGCGAATACGGTTGAATCCCCGTCACCTTCGCAGCGAAGGAAAGCGGCATGCCAAAGCATCCAACCGATCCACCGGAGCCTGCATTCGGCCGCCGAAATTTTCTGCAGATGATCGGGATGACTGGCATGGCTTCCGGATTCAGATGGTCCAGCGCGCAGGCAAGCGCCTTGCATGGCGAGGCGCATGAAACATCGCCTCGCCATGACGACATGCACACGCGCGTGAACATGGTCGTCAATGGCAAGCCGCGGGAACTCACCGTCGACAATCGCGTCAGCTTGCTGGATGCGTTGCGCGACGAATTGCAACTCACCGGCACCAAGAAAGGCTGCGATCATGGCCAGTGCGGCGCGTGCACCGTGCACGTCAACGGCCGGCGCGTGAACGCATGCCTGAGCCTGGCCGCGATGCATGACGGCGACGAAGTGACCACCATCGAAGGCCTCGGCCAGCCAGGGGCATTGCATCCCATGCAACAGGCTTTCGTGGATCACGACGGTTATCAATGCGGCTACTGCACGCCCGGCCAGATCATGTCCGCGGTGGCCGTGTTGAAGGAAAAATGGGGCGACTCCGATGCGCAACTGCGCGAAGCCATGAGCGGCAACATCTGCCGCTGTGGCGCGTACCGCAACATTCTTGCCGCCATCAAGCAGGTACGGCACGGCTGAGAGAGGTTCGACATGCAGCCATTCGCATTTTCCCGCGCCCATGACGTCCAGCAGGCGATCCAGGCCGGCGCGCACGCATCCACCGCCCAGCAAGGCGCGGAGGTGCGGTACGTGGCGGGCGGCACCACGTTGATCGACTTGATGAAGCTGGATGTGGAGCGCCCTGCGCAAGTCGTCGACATCAATCATCTGCCGCTGGACAGGGTGGAATCCACCGCGGACGGTCGCCTCAAAATCGGCGCGCTGGTGCGCAATGCCGATCTTGCCGTGCTACCGGAGGTGCAACGCAACTACACGGCGCTGTCCCAGGCATTGCTCGCGGGCGCGTCCGGCCAATTGCGCAACATGGCCACCACCGGCGGCAATCTGCTGCAGCGCACGCGTTGCGTGTATTTCCGTGATAGCGCCAGCGCATGCAACAAGCGCGAACCCGGCAGCGGTTGTCCGGCCATCGAAGGCTACAACCGCAACCTGGCGATACTCGGCGTGAGCCCGCATTGCATCGCCACCAACCCTTCCGACATGAACGTGGCGTTGACCGCGCTGGAAGCCACCATCGTCATTCAGGGACGCAAAAGCGAGCGCAGCGTACCCGTCGCGGAATTCTTCCTGCTGCCGGGCGACACGCCGCAGGTCGAAACCGTGATGGAACCCGGCGATCTCATCACGCATGTGCTGCTGCCGAAACCGGAGGCAGGTGCGCGCTCGCATTATGTGAAACTGCGCGATCGCGCGTCCTATGAATTCGCGCTCGCCTCGGCGGCGGTGGTCGTCACCATGCAGGACGGAAAGATCGCCAGCGCACGCATCGCAATGGGCGGCATCGCCACGCGTCCCTGGCGCTCGCAAGAAGCCGAAGGCGTGCTCACCGCGCAAGCGCCTTCACCCGACTTGTTCGAGCACGCCGCGCAAGCGCTCTTGGCGAATGCCAAACCGCAAAGCCAGAACGGCTTCAAGCTGGAGCTCGCCCGGCGCTGCCTGACGCATGCGCTCAACCAGGTCACGGCTTGAGGAACGATCATGGCGCAAAGCGAAAACCTCACCACCCTGCCCGTCATCGGCCGTGCGCACAAGCGCATCGACGGTCCGCTGAAAGTGAGCGGCACCGCGAACTACACCGCCGACTTCGCCTTTCCGGACATGCTCTGGGCCGTTCCGGTATGCGCCACCATCGCGAACGGACGCATCGCCAGTATCGATAGCAGTACCGCCGCGCACATGCCTGGCGTGCAGAAAATCTACACGCACGAAAACATCGGCAAGTTCTATCAGGTGTCCAAAGCCAGCAAAGCGATGATCGACGAGAAGCGCCCACCGCTCGAGGACGATCAGATCCACTACTACGGCCAATACGTCGCGTTTGTCGTGGCCGATACGTACGCACACGCATTGGCGGCGGCGAACGCGGTCAAGGTGGCCTACACCGGCGTGCAAGCACCTTCCGTTTCCACCACGTTGAGCCCGGACAACTCGCCGGAAACGCAGACCGAACGCGGCGATCCCCGCGACGCCTACGAGCGCGCGCCGGTGAAGATCGACGAGACCTACAGCACGCCTGCGGAAACGCATAATCCCATCGAACTGCACGCCAGCGTGGCGTTGTGGGACGGCACGCATTTCACGCTCTACGAAACCACGCAAGCCATCATGAATTACCGCTCGGTGATGGCGCAGATGTTGGGCGTGCCCACCGACAACGTGCGCGTGATCACCGAATTCCTGGGCACCGGCTTCGGCGGCAAGCTGTGGCCATGGCCGCAAGCCTTGTTGGCTGCTTCGGCGGCGCGCGATCTGCATCGCCCGGTAAAGGTGGTGGTATCGCGCCAGATGATGTTTCACAACGTCGGCCATCGTCCGCACACACAGCAACGCATGCGCATCGCCGCGGAAAAAGACGGCCGCCTCGTCGCGCTGCAGCACGATTACATCGATCATCGCTCGCTAGGTTCCGACTATCAGGAAGACTGCGGCGAGGCCACCGGCTTTCTCTACAGCACACCCAACCTGCGCGTCACCGGCGCGTACGCCGAGCGCAACGTAGGCGTCGCCACGTCGATGCGCGGTCCCGGCAAGGTGCCCGGCTCCTTCGCATTGGAATCGGCGATGGACGAACTAGCGATCGCGCTGCGCATGGACCCGATCGAGCTGCGATTGAAGAATGAACCGGCCAAGGACGAGATGAAAAACATTCCGTTCTCGTCGCGACATCTGCCCGAATGCCTCACACATGGCGCCGAACTGTTCGGCTGGTCGCGCCGCAATCCGGCCGTCGGTTCCATGCGCGACGGTGACAGCGTGCTGGGCTGGGGCGTAGCCGCCTGCACCTGGATGGCCGAGCGCTTCGGCGCCGAAGCAAAAGTCACCCTGTTCAACAACGGCAGCGTGCGCGTGGCCAGCGGCACGCAGGATATCGGCACCGGTACCTACACCGTCATCGCGCAAATGGTGGCCGGCCTTGCCGGCGTCGACGTCGATGCGGTGAACGTCGTCATCGGCGACAGCAATCTTCCGCCAGGCCCGTGGTCCGGCGGCTCGATGGCGACCGCTTCCATGGTGCCCGCGCTCATCGAAGCGGTCGCGCAAGCCGGCGAGCAACTGACCAGAATCGCCATGGAAGACGGGCACTTCAAAGGCGTGGACGCCAAGCAGCTCGCCTTTAGCGAAGGCAAAGTCCACCGCAAGGATCAAAGCCCCGATTCGGGCCGTCATTTTCGCGACATCCTCGACCACGCACGCGTCGCGCAAGTGGAAGGCCACGGCAAGGCCCAGGGCACGTTCGGCCAGAAGCAAAAGGAATACTCCACGCACTCCTTCGGCGCGCACTTCGCCGAAGTGGCATGGCAACCACAGCTCGCACGCCTGCGCATCACGCGCACGGTGACAGTGATCGACGCCGGCCGCATCATCAATCCACTCACCGGCCGCAACCAGATCGAAGGCGCAGTAGTGATGGGCATCGGCATGGCGATGTTCGAAGAATCCCAGTACGACGCACGCAACGGCAAAGTGATCAACAGCAACCTGGCCGACTACATCATGACCAGCCACGCGGACATGCCGCCGCAGATGGATGTGGTGTTCCTGGATTATCCCGATACGCGGTTCAATGCGATGGGCGCGCGGGGGATTGGCGAGATCGGATTGGCGGGGATTGCGGCGGCGATTGCCAATGGGGTTTATCACGCGACGGGGGTCAGGGTCAGGGATTTGCCGATTCGGGTGGAGGATTTGTTGGTGTCCAAGGTGGCTTGATGTTTCTCGCAATGGTGGGGATTGCCTGCGGCGCTTTCGGTCCCTGAAGGGACCGAGTCACTTTCTCTTGCTTGCCCAAGAGAAAGTAACCAAAGAGAAGGGCACCCCAGAGGGCGCGCCTTCCGGGCTCCTGCCCTCGCCATTTGGTAGCAAACGCCCCAAGCCAAGGACCGGCGTCTCGCTTAAGTTTTGAAGCATGTGGCGAACACCATCTTCACTTAAGTGGCTGATTAACAAGCGCTCTCGTTTTTCGGGGGCGCTTGTTAAGTTGGAAAATAATCGCGATGAACTGGTTTCGAAGATTCAAGCGCTGGAGAACAGGGCTAGCGCAATTCGCAGCAAGCTAGCCGCACTGGATGAAACGATTCGCTTGCACGAAGTCGTTATTGAGCCAACCGATATCCGCCCGGTGAAGCCTCACAGCAACACCTATTTGGTTCCCTTCGGGCAACTAGGACGGTCGATACTGAGGACGCTGCGTGAGCACGGCGGGTGGATGACAACGAATGAAATCGTTCAGCGGATATCTCACCTCAGTAGGAATTTTGATAACTGGGATACGGAATATGTCCGGCGAACGGTGCGCTGTCGGCTGAGGCAGCTTCGTGCCCAAGGCATTCTTGAGAGCATGGTCGATGCGTCCGTTGAGGGGCGCCACAATGGTGTGACGCAAACCCTTTGGCGGATTTCAACGCCTGCATCAAAACAGTAAGGCGCCTGAGCTAATTCTGGCTATCGAACTAGCTTCCGGCCTCAATAACACTCTTTCGATTTGCGCACCGCGGCATCATTGCGAAGATGTGGGCACCTTTGATTTCTCGAATTCGCCATCTCGGTGGATGCATTGGAGGGGTTCAGTGCGTTCTGCACATGCGTTACGTGGACGACGATGCAAGTCGACCCAAGAAATAGTCGAGACCAAGTTCGTGTTTGCGATGTCGCCCCTGCCAATAGCCACGCCACCACGACGATTTGTTAGAAGTCATCAGTTCCGTTAAAAGGCGCTCCAAGCGCTCTTTCTGGTCACATCGACGGTGATTCTCGCGCCACACGAATTCGCACGAGTAATCCTGTAGATACTTGGGGCGATAACCATGAAACACGCCGTATTCGGCACGTCTGAATCGACTAAATAGCGTTTCACACATGTTGTCCGATACGCCTTCAGGCGTACTGAATTCGTGGGCATGGGAAACGGCATAGTGGTCGACGAAGGCATTCAACGTGCTGTATGCGCTGCTTTCATCGCTCATCACGATTGAATCTGGCCCCACAAAACGTTTGACCAGGCGCACGACCTCGGCCTCGTTTTCCCCGGCGCACACAAAAGCCATGGATCGTTTGGATCCAAGCCCATGTCCTGCGGACTCGCATAGGGAAATGACCACACGCTTGTTGGCGCGCTTACACCAGTTCTGATGAGTCATGCCGGCTTCAATCCAAGGCTTGCTTGGGTCCTTTGCAGGCTTTTTACCAAATCGAATCTTGAGCGCTTCCTTGGGCATTTTGATCCGTCGGTTCGGTTTGCGTGGCTTGCCACCAAAATACCCGCCATCGATGTGAACAATGCCGTGCAGGGGTGTGAGATCCATGGCATTGATCATCCACTCGCGCATTTTTCCGAAGAAGACATGAGTGGTCTTGGGCGTGTGCCCTGTATTTCGGCTTGCCTCGAGAGCAGCCTTTCCCTTTGCACCGTTCTCGAACGCGGCAATGAGGCGGACGATTTCGAGGAACGTCAACTTGTGCCCGTGAAGCGGAGATCCGCTTGTGACACTGAACTCGTGCGAACACTCCGCGCACCGCCAACGTCTCCTTTTGGCGCGCCGATAATGCTTTCGAAAGGATGCACATTCAGGACATCCCTGCTTGTCGGGAGCTCCCCATCGAGCGAGAGCGAGCAACTGCTCGGCTCCATCCTCGGTTAGCTTTGCGATTGTGCGTGCGAAATTACGCGATTCCTTGGCGTGCAAAAAATGCTGTGCCATGCGTCTAGCCCGGTGCGAGTCGACACGAGGCCTGCCGATAAACCGGCCAGGCCGCCGGACTGGGAGAACCAGTCCACCGGGAGCGCACGCCTCTACCGCACCCGGGAAAGGCGCGTTGCAAAAGCGATCGCGGTATCGCAAACTAAGGGTGCAGGCCTCAGAACTTGCACCTCTACGAAAGCCCAGATTGCCCCTGCCAGGGCGCTGGGCTTTCGTGCGTTACGTGCCCGGATTTATGGAAAAAGAACTACGTGATCACGGGCTACGTCATAGAAGCCCCCTTTTCCCCGAACCGGGCTCCGGCGGCTTTTCTCCATATGCCACGCCACCCTCTCCAGCTCGGTCGTGTAGCCGGATCCCATTCTTCTTGGTCAGATAGGCGGCCAGTTCATCAGCACGGGCGAAAAAGCCCCGCGATTGGCCCGGTATCGGATAAAGCCGCAAACCGATCTGGCCCTTCTTGTAAGCGCGTTGGAACGCTCGCGCATTCTTGAATCCAAGGCAGACCCACAAATCCCTTCCGCGAATTATCGTCGCGCGGGGAATGGTTTTTGTGGTGTCGCGGCGAGACATCTGGCTATCCATAGCAATGTGCCGTGTCGGACGGCAGGCGAGAAGATTGCCCATTAACGTCCATTTGAATGGCGTGGACAATTCCAGGCTAATGCGTCAATACTCCACGCCATGCCCTCCAGCCCCGTCCGTCCTGGACACCCGCCAGCTGACATCGCCCATCGTCTTCGCAACCAGTCCTGGGGTGTGCGGATCAAGGCCGTCCTTAAGCTGTCGGATGACTGCCTGGACGACACCTATTTGCCACCCAATAAAAGCGGACGCCGCCGCCGCTACTTCCAGCGCGTGCGCACTTTGGGAAGCGACCCAAGGTTCAAACGTGACACGCTCAGCGGCGAATCGGCCTTCGACCGGGTTCACCAAGCTGGAGGAGATCCAGACCTCGACCGCGCGCGCGATGATTTCAATTCCGTGTTGTGGGAAATGCTCACCACGCCGTCATTTCGTCTGGAAGACTATCGTCGCGTGATTCACGACTTGCTCGAGACGCGCCATTGGTATCGCGTCCAGCCTGATGACGTGACTATATTTGTGTCGTTCCTGCCGGGTGACCCAGCGTATGTCATTCGCGCGGATCGCGATCACATCTACAGCACGATGCTGGCGCACTTGGAGTCGCATCCGTGTGCCAACAACGTTGCATTGTTGGCCGCTCTTTTTCGCGAGGCGATGCTAGAGGTTGCTCTTGATAAAGCGTTACTTCTGCGCGAGTCGCTATTATTTTGCGCGACCGAATGGATCGTCTCGTTGAAACTTCCTCGCCTACTCGCCGCTGCGCTGCGGGGAGTGATTGAGGCTCGGTTGATTCATAACCACTGGATCACGCCTCTTGTCACGTTGGCGGACTCTGGTACGCCGCGGAAATACGTCGATGCGCTTTTGAAGGCCTACGTGGGCGTCGATCCGTCCGGTGCGATGCCTCGCGACGCGTTGTCTCAATTTCCCATTGTCAGGATGTCTCCAACCATTTCATGGATGAAAACGCACCATACGGAATTAAAGAAAGCAGGCGCACAGCTGTACGGCCCTGATGCCATAGGGATGCCAACAAAAGAAGATAAGGCATTATTTTCTTCACTAATGAGCGACTCAACCTCTGCAGACCTGAGGAAAAAAATCGCTGCGAGATTCGCTCAGCTTGAGGAAGATCGGCAATCACTTGCGAGACAAATCGAAGCGTCGATACATCCGCCAAAATCCGACACAAGGTACTGCTTGCCTTTGGAGCCAGGTCATCAAGGTCTGCGCGAAGGTAGGCCCTTACCCTATCTTGCTGATGGGATACTGGATACGGGCGCTGGTCGAAAAAAGCTTCGCTCGGAACCCGTTTCCTCATTGCCCGACGATTCAGACGTCTCAAAGACGTAGTTCAAATCGGCCAACGACTTTGCGAAAACGCGCTGCCTGGCGATCCATACGTATGAAAAGAGGTACGTTGACCGTCCTGCAACGTGGCCCCGCCGACGGTCAACGGGATGCGGTGTGGCTATCGCGTTCCATGCCTTGGGCGTTCGCTTATTGCTGATGGGCCAATTCCTTCACGATCTTATTGAGCTTCTCTTTTTCATAGTAGCTCGCCAGCAAATTCTGGTGAACGTGATAGAGCTCCCACATCGCTTGCTGGTATTCATCGATGTCGTCAAATCGCGGCTTGCCGTTGTTGTGGACAAGCATATGGGGGTCCTCCATGGTCGACAGCAATAGCATGTCGAGATTCTCGATATCCGTTAGCCGATCGCCCTTGTGGATACGAACCAGATCGTTGGTGCCCGTTAGCACCTTTCCGATAGCGGTAGTCGCCTTCTGCACGTCGGCATAGGCGTGCTTATAGTCTTCCACGGCTTTTTTGACGTCGCCACATGGCATTGACCCGCACCCATTGAGCGCTTTCACCAAGCCCTCAATGTCATAAAAAATATCCCCGCGAAACGATTGGTCGGCGTTATTCATAATCGTCGACCGAATCAAAAGCAGCTTGACGGCCAAGCCGTTCAATTGAACGAGATACTCCGGTGTAACGGTACGTTTGTTGTAGTCAATGGTCGTGGTACCCAACTCGGGGGAATCCATGGCATCCATCTCGAGTTTCTGCAATTTTGCGTCGGTGCTTTCAAGACGCTGTTCCGCATAAGCATCCGTTACCCGTGGATCAAAGCTTGAGTACGTCATATAGGCGGCAAGCGCGACGAGCCCGAACGCCGCAGCGCTGCTCAGCAATTTCCATCGTCGCGTTATAAAGCGCCCGGCACGATGCTTTGCTCGATCGAATTTGCCTGGCGCTCTCATCTCTCAATTTTCCCCTTTTGAAGTGTCCGAACCCTCGGACGAAAATCGGCACGGTCAATGGCGAACAGCCTGTACGCCAAACCTTTCCAAGCGGTATCGACCATAGTGCCTAAACGCTAAAGCGAGGGCCGGCCAACTCGGCGTGCGAGCTTTGAAAGGAATGTGGTATCCGAGGACTTCACGACGGGCGGAACTTGAGCTGGAATGGCGTGGATGCGCCATTGGTGCGGCAAATTAGGCATGTCTATTACGAAGTTCAACCAGAGTATGGCGTTGGACTACAACGCGAAAATTTCGTGAAGACAGTGCGATTTGATCCGGCTGTCCCTGGAGATTTATAGTCGATAAAGAACAGGGTTGGTTGGCTGAGGGACGTTTAGGAGATCTTCGGCTACTGCCATGGTGCGACCGCCCTTCTCCCTTTTTTTGGGGGGCGGCGGCTTGGAAGGCAAATCACCTAAAAAAGGGGAAGGAGATTGGGCCGTCAATATCGGGACGAATTGAGAGAGCTTGTCGAGTCGTCAGCAGGAGCGGGGATACAAACTAAGCGTCTGATACAAGCGATATCGGCATGTGGCGCGCAACCTCTGATTATTGTGGCCTCTGGAGGTGCACAAATTGCCGCACGCTGGATGGCCCGTCTTCACATTGCAACGTTTGGCCAACCAGCAACAGTCGTAAGCCCGTTGGAGGCTATTTCCCTTAGCGCGCTCAACGGCGTAGCCGTATGGCTCATTTCGCAAGGTGGCCGGCACGCAGATATTCTCGCTGCCGCACACTGGGCAATAGGGCATTCGCCCTTGTGTACATACGGACTCATCGGGCAAGCCGATTCCACCGTTGCCAAGCTGATTGACGCACAAGGGGGATTGAGTTGCAGCTTGATGCTAGCTCCTGGCATCGACGGGTTCCTCACCACAAACGGATTATGGGCCATGCTGTGCGCACTGACGCGCGCGTACGGGCATCATGCGGTGCATAAAAATCCGGCGGGGGGCGGACACCTACCAGGTGCCGAGATTTTGAACTGGGCTAGTAGAGCTGCGTTGGATATTCCCGAAGCGGCGGCTAGAGAAGTGATAGCTGCCATAGGTGATCCGTGGACAATCATTGGGGCGGAGGATTTGGAGGTACGATGCACTGAGGCTGCGCTTGCTCATGTTTGGACTACAGACTATCGAAATCTTGGGCATGGCCGTCACTTCTGGTTAGCTGATCGCAGGCATGAAACCACCTGTCTTTTTTTTGCATCCAAGGACTATGCGTCATTGGATGCGTGGACACGTGAGGGATTGCCAACGGAGCTCGTCACTGCGGCCGTTGCTGTACCGTTCGAAGGGCCTCTCGCGGGTTTAGCGTCCATCGCTTTTTCCATGCACTGGACAGCGAGATTGGGAGACCACAGAAAACGAGATCCCGGTAGGCCCGGCGTGCCTACTTTCGGAGAGAGGTTATACGTCAGTGATCACAGTGTCGTTCCGACGCTGACGAGGTCGACATCTCCTGCGCAGGATGCTGTAGCCCGAAAATTAGGCGTGCCACCCATAGAAATCAGTGAGTCTAAGCACGGATTCTGGCTTGATGCGTGGGACCGCTATCGCCGATTGCTCCACCGTAAAACGCTTCGAGCGGTCGTATTCGACTACGATGGCACTCTCGTTTATAGCCACCACCGATGGGACCCAGTTCCAGACAAAGTTATTCGGGAATTGCGCCGCCTTGTTGATCATGGGGTCTATATAGGCATCGCGACAGGCCGTGGCGACTCCATACAAGAACTTCTTCGTAAAGCCCTGGAGGGATGCGATATCAAGCGCATATATGTGGGTTACCACAATGGAGCTTGTGTTCGTGCTCTCGGCGATCCTGCCGATGATTTAGATGGTGCTTGCACAGATGACGTGCTCAATGCAGCGCACGCTAACCTCAAGCTGCAGCTGGGCACTGCGGTAGACATTCAAATGCGGGCGAACCAGTGCACGCTCCGGCCTAAAGATCGTTTGACCTTGGCGGAACTATGGTTTCAGGTGAGGGATTTATTGGATCGCGATAGCCGGACGGCGTGCCTGCCAGCTTGGTTGTCCTCCCATTCCATTGATGTTTGTGTATCCGGCGCCTCAAAAAAGAACGTCATTGCACACCTGGCGTCCCTACTTCCCGACGGACAAGAATCGATTCTTCGGGTTGGTGATCGAGGCGCTTGGCCCGGGAATGATTTCGAGTTCCTCGACCATCTATGCGGCGTCTCTGTTGACGAGTGCTCTTTGAATCCGTACCACTGCTGGAACGTGACAGGGAGTGCTGGAGCTGGCCCGGAGGGAGTCGTGGCGATCCTTCGCCACCTCGTGCTCGGGGAGAGATCCGGTGAGGTATCGTTGGATCTGGAGGATGAGGCATGAAGCAGGCTACGGCACTTCGTTTGTTGGCCGACGTCATGCGATGGGACGACGAAAAAGCGCGTGCGGAGTTCGACTTCTGGCATTTGATGGCAGCATTAAAATACGACGACTATCGCGATTTTCTTGCGGGTATGCGATTTCTTGAGAGTTTGGTGGCGTGGCTTCAGCAGTTCCATCAAGACGATCGTGAATGTGCCTACACCTTTATCCGCAACCGCCTGGTTTTTATCAGCGCCGCGGAGCGCGAAAGGCTGGTTGCGCTGCTCTATCCAAGAGAAATCTACCCACGCCTTTTGAAGGCCGCAGGGAAAGATACTGGCACCGACCCGTGGTTTGTGCTTGCTAAGGAGGACGCTCGTAAGGCGCTGGATCGACAGCGGCGGTCGACACTCTTCCTGGGGCTCTCAGATGGGGCGCGCCTGGATAGCTTTCGTCACGTCAACGAATCCGTTATTTCGAACGAACAAGTCGTTGTTGGTGTGCAGCTCAATACAGACAAATGGGGTGACCTGTTAGGTGAGCTTCGAAAAGACCTTGGCGACACGACAGCCTTATTCAATCGGGTGGTTTTGGTTGATGACTTTACAGCTTCCGGCACGTCGTTCGTTCGCCGCAGCACTGCCAAGTGGAAAGGCAAATTGCGACGTTTCTACGATTCAGTGCAAAACTTCGGAGAGGAAAAACTCCTCTCCCCTGGTTATGAGTTGATAATCCATCATCACATTGGGACGCCCAAGGCAAGGCAACACCTAGAGGAGCATGTCAAGGCATTTCTGGCTGAGAATTTCCCGAAGGATGCCAACAATCGACCTTACGCGGTGACATTCGGTCACTGTTACGACGAGGCCATTGTCATCACGGATGAGGCGGAACCCGCATTTATAGAGGTCGCTGCCAAATATTTTGATCGTGCATTGATAACCCCTCATACAGCCGAGGGTGGCTCTGACCGATTGTGGCTCGGCTACGCGGAATGTCGCCTTCCGATTGTGCTGGATCACAACACTCCCAATAACAGCTTTCCCATTCTCTGGGCGCAAACGCAGGGGCAGGAGGGTGCGTCGATGCGTCCGCTGTTTCGTCGGCGCCAACGTCATTCATAAGGATTTTGCTCATGACTAGCCCCTTTCAAAGGAGAGCTTCCGAATTAATTCCGTCAGATGGTGCGTTTCTGGCACACGTTGCGCCTGCGCCTTTAGAAGTCTATTTTCAGCAACACGGCGAGAGTGACGCGCTTTACGACCGCCTCACTGTTGTGACGGGGTCGCCGGGTAGCGGAAAAACAACAATTGCGCGGTTGTTCCAATTCCATACGCTGCTCTACCTGCATCGCCACGCAGATCAACCTGCGCTCGGGGACCTGTATCAGCAGATGGCGGATTGTCGTGCGGTGGATGGCGACTATCTCTGTGTCGCCGGTGCTCGGTTGTCGATGGAGATCAACTATCGCGATTTTTGGGAGTGTCCTTACGAAGCGAGCACGAAACATTGGTTAACCCAGGCCCTAATAAGTGCCCGCGCGGTTCTTGGATGGGCCAGAGAGTTTACGGAAGCTGGAGTTCCCCTCACTGATGTCCGTGCGGTATTCCGGACAGACACTGCCGCAGGTGCAGATGCGGTGGGAGGCGAGAGCCTTGAGGACATGAGAAAAGTTGCGGTGGATATTGAGCGTGAGACCTATCACATTGCCACGGCCCTCATTGCGCCACCGCCGGAAAATTTTTCTGACCGACTGAAACAAGGATATCAGCCGCTGGAGACCCTTAAGTCGTTTGTGATCACACAAGGACAGCAACAGTTCGAGCTTCGCCCGCTCATCATGCTCGACGATATGCACGCTTTGCATGTAGAGCAGCGAGACACAACACTCCGATGGCTTGTGCGCAGAGATATCGCCATTGCGAGATGGGTGCTTTGGCGGTTCGATGCGCTTCGTCCAGACCACGTTCTGCACGATCGAGAACTCTCTGCTGATTTTGGATCCACGGCGCCGGGAGCTGGCGTGCAGGTTCCAAGAGAAATTACGGATATCCGGCTTCAACAAGGCGGTGATCGCAGGGCTGGGCGCACACAGTTTCGAAAGATGGCCCATCAGATGGGGCGTAGATACCTCAACCAGATGGAAATATTCAAAAGCGAGGGGGTTGAATCGCTCGAAGAGATGCTTGAGAAGCGTATGACCGATATCTCTCCGAGTACAAATGAGAAAATCGCAAGTCGGACACGTGCAGCTATCAAGAGAGCCAATTTACCGCCTGGTGTTGTAGAGCAGCTCGAGTTAGAGACGAGTGACTATTTGAGTCGTCGAGATATCGTGGGTAACGAGGCCACGGCCATCAAAGAAGGCATGATGGCTATTCTTGTGGCACGCACAGTCAAGAAGACCCCTCAAAGCAGTTTTTTCGATAGCGCCGTTCAGGAGGATGACGCTGAAGATATTGCCGCCAAGCCGAAGCCTGGCGTCGAGCAAGGAGCCCGCATTCAACTGGCAAATCAGTTCGGAATCCCTTTCTACTATGGGCCTGACGCCTTGTTCGATGCAGGTTCCGAGAATGCTGAGCAGTTTCTGCAAATGGCGGCGCCGATGGTCGACCTGCTGCGAGTCAAAACGATTCGCCGTCGACAAAGGATCTTGAATGCGAAGGAGCAACATCAGGCGCTAGTCACTGAAGCGGAGCGCATTGTAAAGAGCTGGAATTTCCCTGAGTCCACGGTTGTGCGACGCCTTGCTGAGGCAATCGCACGCGAGTGCATACAACGCACGATGCAAGACTCCGCACCATTGGGGGCCGGTGCGTCTGCAATCGGTATTCCCATGGATGATTTCTCTAAAATCGTTTCCTCAGAGCCGAATCTAGCGCGTGCACTGCAGTTCGGAGTGGCCTATAACGTGCTCACACTCGTGCCCAACTACGGCACGAAGCGACGACTATGGTGTCTCATAGAGTTAGGCGGGGCGATGCTCATAAAGACGGGGCTAACCTTTCAAAAGGGCGGCTTCGTTGAAAAGCGCTTATCGCACGTGCTGGAGTATCTACAGGAGGACCAGGGATGAGGACCTTCTCTAGTGAAGCTTGTATCTACCATCGCGACAATGGTGCGATGGAATTTATCCGTGCGTACTTTGGCCGCCCGGAAGGAAGGACGCTATGGGTGGGGGGCGCGGGCTTTGATCCGCGTTCAACGTACATTCCCCATGCATTGAGCGAAGCTAAGAGTGACATTCGTGGTGTTCTTGTCAGAGAGAGACGTCCTAGACCTAGCACAGTACTCCTGGACAGGGCGGACGCCAATGAAGCGGAGCTTCACCAACTATTCCAGCATGCGGAGCGCATGGATGTGTCCATCTTCTCTGCTGATGAAAGCACGGTCATCGGTGGACGCGAAGCGGTGAGGCAACTGAACGCGGTCGACTTGACGGGTGTGACCGATATCCTGCTCGATATGAGCGCACTCTCAATCGGAGTCAGCTTTCCGCTCGCGAGCCTCTTGTTCCAGCGCGCGAAAGAGAGGCCCGATTTTCCAAACGTTCACATCATGGCCACTGCCAGTGCGGCAACAGACGATTCGGTCACATCCGAATTGCTCGATCGGTACCAGATGGTTCTTGGTTTCTCCGCCGATTGGGAGCTGGATACATCCAAAGGTAAATCGCGCTTATGGTTGCCTCATTTGGCGCATGGTAAGCAGCGCGCACTGCAGATTATCCACAACGGTATTCTTCCAAATGAGACATGCCCCATTTTGCCGTTTCCTGCTGATTCACCACGCATGGTGGAGACTTTGATCGAGAGCTTTGCGGCGGAAGTGCGAGATGCTTGGTTTGTTGACCATCGTGATTATCTGTATGCGGCAGAGAATGATCCTCTCGACCTTTATCGAACAATCTTAAGGATTGATACGCTGCGGCAGCACACTTACGAGGCTTCTGGGGGTTCTGTCACGGTGCTATCACCGCTTGGCAGTAAAGTCATGGCCATGGGGGCCTTAATGGCTGCTCTGGAGCGCCCTTTGCCCGTTGTCTATGTAGAAACGCAACGCTACGCTGTGGATAGGTCTGCACCAGCTCCCAGCGGGGTGATTCACGTGTGGCTCGCGGGTTCTGCATATAATTAGCCGTTTGTTCCCCTGGAGGGATATTCATGCCGCGCATCCTTGGTACAGGGCTCGTCGCGCTTGACCTTATCGTGGAACATTACGAGAGCCATCAGAAGCTTCTCGTGGGTGGCGGTGGGACGTGCGGCAATGTCTTGGCCATCCTTGCCAGGGCCGGTTGGCAGTCGCATTTGATCGGCGCATTGGACCATTCCGTATGGTCAGAGATCATGCTGTCTGATCTTGAGCTGGCTGGCGTGCGTACCGAAGCTTTTGTGCGAGAGCCGGGTGCTCGGCCGTCCTTGATCGTGGAGCATTTGAAGCGATCCGGTGACTCGGCAGGGCACCATTGGTTTAGCCTCGTATGCCCGCGCTGCCACAACGATTGGCCGGGGCTGCACGCCGCACCTGACACAGCTATCCGGAAGGGTTCTTTGGCGGTCGCAGGGCAAGACGTTATTTTCGTTGATCGATTGTCGGAAGGAGTAATGGAGCTCGCTAGCTATGCGAAACGCGATGGCGCCCTGATCGTCTATGAGCCATCGTCCAAGCAGGATCGACCTTGGGTTCGCGACATGCTTGGGCTCGCAGACATCGTGAAGTATTCCTGTGAACGAGCCGATGCCCTAGGCGTCGACTCGGAGGAGATCAAGGCTTCCTTGCTGGTCGTTACCGATGGGAAGCGAGGTACACGATGGCGTTTGGGTGGACATGCCGACGTTTGGCATCATCAACCGGCTCATCCAGCGCCCCACATCGTTGATACCTGCGGTGCAGGCGACTGGTTCACGGCGGGATTGTTGCTCATGCTGTTTGGCGAAACCGCTCGGCAGCAACCTCCACGCTTGGTGAGCTCTGTTGTGGCTCAGGCGATGAATGCCGCCAGTGCCCTGGCGGCATGGAGTTGTGGCTTCGTGGGTGCGCGAGGCGCGCTTTACGAGGCCTCGTCCGCCGAGCTTGCACGGAAAGTTCGCCTTGGTGGGGAACAACTCCTACCGAAGGAGGCGTTGCGACGGCCCGTTCTTCCTGAAGCTGGATGCGAAGAGCTCGCCTCCATTTGCGGCTAGTCGGCAGACTCAACCCGATCGAGCAGGTCGGCGACCGCTCGAAGAATCTGTGCAGCAGTGCTCGCGTCATGCCTTGATGACCCCCGTGTCACGCTACCAAGCGCCGATAAAGCGGAGCCCCAGTGGTCATCAGGCGTACCAGAAATATATTTATACAATTTCTGCAATGACGGAGTGTCCTTAGCCGGGTTGGCGCTAAGGGTGCGCCCGATACTGGAAGCAGACACCTTGGCGAGCCTGGCCAAGTCGGCCGCCTTCAGGCCTTTTTTTTGCAAAAATGTCTGGACCGCATCGCGTTTGCGCTGCGCCTCAACAGTTACTGGGCTAGAGGGGCGTCCAGACAAAGGGTATGTCACTTGATCAATCTGCAATTTATGATAAGTTACTGCAACACCATAAATCGTGACAAGCCATGGCCGAAGATCTCTGCTTTTACCGAGCCAACGAGCAGCCCTACGGTGCTTTTAGCAACCTCTATCGCCGCGAGTTTGTATTTGAAGGCGAGGTCTATCCCACTGCTGAGCACGCGTATCAGGCGGGGAAGGCACGAAAGGCAGAGGTGCGCGAGTGGTTAATGAGTGCCCCATCTCCCGCGCTCCTAGCAATGGCGGCACATGGTTTGTACTACTGGGATATTGCGCCTGGCTGGTCGAAGACCAAATTCGACCGTATGAAACGCATATTGCAGGTCAAGTTCACGACGTTTGAAGATCTACGGGATTTGCTCCTCAGTACAGGGAATCGCCGCCTGGTGGAGACGGCAACCACGGACAACCCTGTAAATCGGCTCTGGGGTGAAGTCAACGGCCAAGGAAAGAACATGCTTGGCGTGCTCCTCATGGAAGTCAGAGATGAGCTTCGTGCACGTGTGGAAAAGACGCCTGGCAAAAGAAAAGGCTCCCCTCGCAAACGGGAGGCGGTATCCCATTCCGCACAGATATCGAACCGTTGAGGCTCAATATGGCCTATTGCAGGCCACGGCATCGCCTGGTGCGTGATTGCGCTGGGCGAAGATGCTCCTGTCATGCCTAGTTATCGCAGCCGGGCATAGAGTGGTTGGTCTGGACGAAAGGATCATCCGGAAGGCTGATTTGCAGGTATTCGATATCGAGATTGAATTCGTGACGTAGCCGTGCCAGGAAACGCTCAGTTACCTCGTCCACTGCAGGCTCACCGACGACGAATAATTTTTCAGGTTGGAGGCCGCCCTGACGAAAGCCATACTCCAGCAATTGCCCCATGGCCTGTCGCACTACGAGCGAGGCGGAATCGGCGATCTTGATTTCGTATAGATAGCAGCGGCCATCGTCATGCCGGACATAAGCATCCGCCTGACCACCCGTTCCAGTTGGATATTCGGCCCAAACCCGGTTGCCAAATTGGGCCTGCAGAACCGCTACAAGCGCGGTCTGAACCTTGTTATGTCGCAGCTTTATGAAACGTTCGGCGGCAGGTAGATGCGCGAACGCAGAATCGGCGCGAGGAGTGTGACCCGGAGGGATGTCTGGCGATGCGTTTCGTCCATGTAGCTGATCAACGACGAACCAGGGGAAGATATTTCGTGCGTGGAAATCGTCACCAAACAGGTTCGTGCGGTCCAAGTAATTCACCAGGGACTGTGCGCGAAAGGCCCAGCTATTCCTTCGGGGCATGACAAACCCCGTGTGCTCGACGAACCACTCAAGCATCTCACTTTGACTGCTTGCGTCGACGGTCGTGTGGTAGCGGCGAGGGTGTATCCCTGCGAAAGCTCGTGCGATAAGCAGATGCGGCACCTTTTCGGTTCGACCTTCGTTCTTCCAGCCCTCGAACCGTTCCACAATGCGTTCGTGGTTTTCCGGACTGCCGTCCACATAGATGTCACGGACCACTTGAATGAATTCGTCACGCATTCCTTCGATGGTTTCATGTTTCAACACCCCTCTGCCTGCATTGCTGATGTCGTTCCTCTGACGTTTCCAGAGGAAGTCGAATGGCAAATCGAATTGGCCCTCGCTGAGGGATCGTGCGATATCCGAGGTCATGGTCCGGTAGCGCGGTAGCCACTGCGAGCGGTGCCAAATACCAGGGTTCTTGAATCCCTCGAAGAACGACGTTGCCTCAGCATCCCATCGAATGGACGTCGAGACGATCAATTCGTCCTCGTCTTCAGAGGCTTCTGCCGCAATAACCCTTGCATGGAGAGGTGGAAAGGGTGTGCCATCTAGCCGCGCATGTGCAAATTCAACGGCGCGCGCGGAGAACTCTTCAGGAAAGCGGACGACGATGGCTTCGAAGCTCAGCTCTTGTAACCCTGCCTCTTCCAGCACGCCGTAACCTATGGAGGGTTGCCGAGTCATCACCATTCGCTCAACCGAAACGATCGGTCCGTGATTGGCAAACATTTGACGCGTGCGAGACGCACGGAAGGGCCGTCCCTTAACCGTGGTCTGATGCTCTTCGTATACATAGAGGGCTGTGGCGATCGCCTGCTGCGCCGGGGTGGTGTAGCCCTCTTCAATGGCTTGGAGTTCACGAGCCCGCTGCAAGGCCTCACTCTCCAAGTCCATGTGGCCGCGTTCACGCGCATTCTTGGCAAACGTGCGGGCCTCCTTCGAACTCCTGAGCCGTGCGATTCGCTCGTCCATGATTCCCCCAAGTATTTGCAACATTGCGGAATGGGTTCATTCATTGTGTCTATCGTGATCACTTTAAAAGTGGTCACTCGTCGACAAATTTACCGATACTTCTTTGCAATCAAGTGATTAGTCATCACCGAAGGCTTTTTTGCTGGACTGATTCTGCTTCGATAATTCCAGTGGCTACTACGGCAGGCCACAATCGCTTGAGTTCATCAAGGAATTTCCCGCCAAACGAGAGGGATGGTATCTCATAGTCCCCTTCCCATTGGATCGCAAGCCTTTTGGCAGCTGCAGGAAGTTGTTCGAGATTCTCGTCGTGAATGTTGCCATTGTGCGGGCTTTGCAAGGACAACTGATAAATAATGAGCGACTCGTGAGTGTCATTACTAAAGCTTCGCTCTATCTGAATGACGATATTGCCATCAACATGCTCTGTCGTGACTGTGAAGCCGGAATAGCACTCGCCATCATCACTCTGACTTTTTATGAGGGGGAATAGGCGCTCAGCAAGGTGACATTCGCTAAGCATGATGTGGTGACCCACTACATGCCGCGCCTGCTGCCCGTTATCACCAAAGACGAGTTCTACCATTCCTTTCTTCATACTAGACCCCAGTGATTGAGCTTAAGTCGTCGTTTCAGAAACTGTTAGCCAGACTGCTATACGCCAGACCGGAGGCTTGACCTGTCACTATGGCTGTAGCCGTTACAGGAAAAGTTGCGACTATTTTCGGAAACGAGGCTCATCCCACTCGTCATCTTCCTCTTCATCACTTTCGTCCAAGGTAAGAAGTGTTAAAACTCTGCAATAAGCACCAAGGCCAATGGCTTCTTCGTTGATGGTCTGTTTTGTTTCCACACCGTAAAACCAATCAGAGGCGGGAGCACTATCACCGCCCTCATCTGCTCGCAGTACCGCATCCACATCGGACGCCAGTTGCATCGTGGCTGTGTTCGCAGGAATACGAGATCCCCGACCGAGTCCTCTGGGCCACCCGATTTCTTTTCTCAACCCACTATCAAAGCAATATTCAACAACTCCATCGTGACTAAGGGCGATGGCCATTGGAATTTTGCTCAGTTCGGCATACCGGATTGCAGATGCCTGCAGGGAAGTGTTGGCTGTGTCGGCGAGTGCTTTAACCGCAGCAAGCCCATCTTTGTTTCCCCATATCACCCGTTTACACAAGGTGGCAGGCATCAAAAGGCATGCAGCAAAATAGTCTGCTTCAAGCTCAATCGGGTCCGCACTTCCAAAGCCTGCGTGGGACTGGTGCATTGAGCTGTTCTTGAAAATATGCTCTGGATGAGAGTCTATCCAGTAATGACCGAGTTCATGGGCAATGCTAAAGCGCTGAAACCCTTCGTTCGAAATATGAGTGGCGTAGGCGATGCCGAAGTGTTCGCCAGACTTAATCAACCAACCCGACGCACCTTCGATATGGTCGGGTTTGGCATGAACATCAATCTCAAGATGTTCGGCAATTTTTATCGGGTCAACAGAGAGCGTAGTCACCCCAGCGTTTTGAAGAAGCTCGAGGGCCTTGGCATGAATCTGCTGACGCCGATAGTCATTCATCTTTTGGCTTACTCCTGTTGGCCATGGTTTCTGCCATCTGTTCAAGGAACGCGATGTCTTCCTTGGTGGCATTGCCTAAATGTCTCGCAATTCGAGAAGCCGCTCCCGTAGCTTCCTGTGTGTCCGTGATGCCCATTAGGTAGTCACTGCTGACGTTCAGGGCTTTGCTCAGTCGCCGCAGATTATCGAAGGACGGTTTCCGGGTTCCCGCCTCGAAGTGAGAGACGGTGGTGGAGGGTATGCCCGCGTCGGTGGCCAGCTGGGCTTGGGTGAAGCCCCTCTGTTCGCGGACCTGTCTTAGGCGTTCGGGAAAGGGGTTTTCTGACATGAAGCTGAACAGTTTCCGTTTTCGTCAACAAAATATTGACGGAATCGCCATCATTGGCGTATTGTCGATTCCGTCAACACTTTCTAGGCGAGTTTGTTCGGAGGCAGTGTATGTCTTGGTACATCGATAGTTCAAGGCTCACGGAATCGACCGGGAAGAAATCGTGGTGGACCACCACCTACAACCCGGGTGAGGAGGTTCCTGTATCGGGGATCTATCGATGTGCAGGGTGTGGAAGGGAGGACACGTGCAACAAGGAAGATCCCTTCCCGCCGCAGAACCACCATCAGCACACAAAGGAACAGGGGCGCATCCGTTGGCGATTAAACGTCCGGGCCAATACGGACGGTCGGTGAATTACCAACATCAAACTGAGCAACGAGGTGACACATGAGCAGTCTGTTTATCAACGAGCACGGCGGGCAGTTCACCGTTGAACCTGCCCATTCGAATACTCCGTATTTCACGGGACGCACTCAGGAAGAGGCGATTCGTTGGGCAAAAAGCAATCGGCCTAGCGATGCTCTTCATGTGGCGCGCGTACGCCACCTGTCGGACAAGCGGAACCCCGACCACTGGCGACGAATCCACTAAAAGTCGATTTGTCTGTGTTGTGCTAGCCATCCCGCTCCCATGGGATGGCTTTTTCTTTCCTTGACCGAGCGATCAGCATGATCGCCTCGCCAAGTATTGGATGACGGTGGGCGTATTCATAATGATGTTCGAATGACGCCTGCGATGGCGGCAGGCATTTCAGATCACGTCTGGTCATTGGAAGAAATTTCTGCCCTGGTTCCCAAACTGGTTGCTAAGAAGCGCGGCCCCTTCAAAAAGCGTCTGTCCGACCATGCGTAGGCGCTGTCTAAGCGTTATCGCTAAGTGCTGCAATTGCTGCTATCCCTGACTTAGCTCAATGATTGCCGGCAACAATCCCTGAAAAAGGACATGAATTGCGGGCACTCCTGCTAGTGATTCTTCACCGGCCAGCTCAGCGAGTGCTTGTGAAGAGGGAATTAAGCGAGGTGGTTGCTCAAGAATCGCTCTAATCCAATAGCCCTCCTCTGGCGGAGAAGGATCGCGGGGTACACAGGCCAGACCTGCCGTGATGAGGTCATCAGCCATGCGGACTAACCAAAGTGGGCCGCCAATTTCCTCGAACGAGCTGCCATAGGTGTACACCATCTCTTGGGCATTCTCGTCAAAGTGCGCCATGCTGAAGCGCGCAAAATGGCGTAGATAAGCATCTGTCGCATGGCTGAAAAAGAGACCAATGCGGGGCGCTTCGACATCGCGTGAAAAGACCTCTTCGTAGATTCCTGTACCCAGGCGAGCTCGCTCGCCTTCGGGGGTGCCATAAATCTCGAAGAAGCTAACCCAGCGCCCCACCGGTGAGTCGGACATAACGACAGATCCCTCTTGGCCTAAGCAGGTCAGGCGTCGGCAGACTATCTGCCGTTCAAATACCTGACCTGCCTAGAAATTTTTGAGGGAGGCGCCCCAGTTTGTCTTGGGGCATTTGCTACCAAATGGCGCCTGCCCTCCAGGTACGCAGGCGGGCTACGGGGTTTTTCGACAGCACTTCCTGTGCTGACGAAAAACTGGCTCGCATCCCTGCGAGCCACCCTGCGGGCTTTCCTTCACCCACCTGCCGCGCCCTATAGGGCCCCTTTGGCGCACATCCCTGTGCGCACTCTTCGCCAGCGCGTCGCGCTGGTAGAGCAAAAAGCAGAGCAAAGACCACGAACGCCACAAGATCGCGGCAAGCATCATTATGCAGAAAACCCAACGACCGGCGCTCGCGCCGGCGGCCGCGCAAGGATGCGCGCCTGCTCTCCGGGGCCCCTAGGGGGCGGTGAAGGGTGGGCGGAAAAGCCCGCAGGGAAGCCGACACGGAGGTCGGCTTGTTTTCGTCAGCACAGGATGTGCTGTCGAAAACCCCGCC